>Ga0207721_100008_pt1 | contig 490147 bp, 446 predicted proteins | sample TtaePargueraPR_3_FD_187756 | JGI IMG/M metagenome (GOLD analysis project Ga0207721, IMG submission 187756) | Aerobic enrichment media microbial communities from Bioluminiscent Bay, La Parguera, Puerto Rico - Tt and P2 (1) (SPAdes) | ecosystem: Environmental > Aquatic > Marine > Unclassified ... | reverse complement strand
TGTTGTTCATGCAGGAATGGCTCCTTTCGGTAATGTTTTGTGTGTTCAACTTAACAATACCCCGCGAGCCAGCTCCTGCATCTTTTATTTTCAAGGTTCAGTGTCCAATATGTATTGTAGTCCTACATAATTAGATGAACTCCGAAATTATAAATACTTGATGCTTTGAGTAATATATGTTAATATTTAGGCATTGGTGTGGTTTATGTTAAATAAAATAAAGAACGTTGTAGTTTCAATACTAAATAACACGATTTACGATATTATTAAATACTTGTTGATATCTTTAATTCCAACTGCGGGTATTGGATTTTTTTTAAGCATTGTATCTAATATTCAAAGATTTTCGATAGTTATTTTGATACTTGCTTTTTTAATAACATTTGTTATTATCTCTGCAATAGCAAATAGAAACAAATATGATTACATATTCAAAAAACGTGATTATGAATATGTGTATCAAAACAACTCAACAATTATGTATATCGAAAATTATACAATCATATCTTATAAAAACAATCTTGAAATGATTTCTGATAAATATGTGTGGACAGGGAAGGGGAACATAGATATAAAGATGGATAATTCTTATGCCGAATTATTTTTTCCTAAAAAAGAAGATTATTATCAAAAGTTCTTGATCTATTTCAAAGAGCCACTAAAAAAGTATCAAGAAATGAGTATTAAGCTAATATGGACAATGGAAAATGTAGACCCCGAACCTTTTTATTCATTAAAAATACATGCACCAACTGAAATTATTAATATATCAATTAAAATAAATCCCATATATTATATTGCAAATAACGTATATTTGCATAAATATAAATTCGGAAAAGATCACTCAAATAAGAACTTAGAAACAAGATATCTAAATCATATTGATGGTTTTTTAGTTTATACTTGGACAATAAAAAAACCAAGAGTTGGATATAGATGCAAAATAATATGGGATATTGGAGAAAGAATAATTCCCTTGTAAATTTATTATATGTTCAGAAAGGCAAAGTAACCTTGTATCTATCTAAATTTTTTAAAATAAAAGAAGTTGATAATAATATATATGCAATTTATAATTCCTTACTTATGAAGATTTATTTCGTAACAACCAAAGAATTAAATAATATAATAAACTCAAAAATTTCGAATAAAAAAATCATTAAGCAATTAAGTAAGGCAGGCATTTTAGTTGAGGATTTCGAAAAAGATAACATTGCTTTAAAATACTTACAACAAAAATACAAGCAGACTTTTGGCAAAGTTGAAATTTTATATCTTATATTGTCCCAAAGCTGTAATCTCGGTTGTAAATACTGTTTTCTAGAAAATGAATTTGCAAACTGGAAAAATGAGACAATGTCATTTGATATTGCTAAAATATCTATAGATAAGTTTAATAACTATTTATTAAAGAATGAAATAATAACACCAAGAATTATGTTGTATGGTGGAGAAGCTCTTCTCAATTGGAGCACAATAATAAAAATTATAGAATATACCGAAAAAATTAATTCAAATATCGTATATTCAATAGTAACCAATGGAACCCTAACAACAAAAGAAATGATCGAATATCTTAAACATCACAATGTAAGTATCGCTATTTCATTAGATGGGCCAAAAGATATTAATGACAAGAATAGAGTATTTAAGAATTCTGTTAACAGTGTGTATGATAGCGTCATGAAAACAATAGAGAATTTAAAAAATAGTAAATGTAGATTTGGTCTTTCTATTGCTTTAAATGATGAACTTATCAGTAACAATGAAAGAGTTATTAGTTGGTTAAACCAGATAAATATTAATGATATTTATTATAATTTATTCCATTACGGAGAAAAAAGTATAGACTGGAATAAACATTCAATAGAATCAGCAAATTTTATAATTAACTCTCACAACACTTTATCAAAACAGAATATTTACGACGGGCGTATTTTAAGGCAATTAGATAGTCTCTTTTATGAAAATTTTAAATTTACAGATTGTGCAGCAGTTGGACGTAATCAAATCTCTATTAGTCCTAATGGGGATATGAGAATATGTCATTCCGATTATTTAGACGAAGAAAATTTAATTGGCAATATAATGGAAAATAATATACATGATATTAAAAATATGAAAAATACTTGTTTTGACTATCCTCCCATAATGAATAATGATTGTATCGAATGCGAGGCAATTCATATTTGTGGAGGTGGTTGTCCAATACAAGCTAAACATTATTTTAAGGATAAAAAGAAATATATAGATAAAGCTTATTGCTTATATAACAAGACTATACTTGATTGGTTTCTTCAGTATAGCTATAATAATTATATAGAAAAAAATGGAGGTGTTGAAAATGATTAAAGTTAATATAAAACATAGTCTAAAAAAAATAATTCCCAACATTAAGCATGACTTTGGTAAATGTATGTGTGTAGGAAATGATTGCACTTGTAAATGTAAGGAAAAAACTTTACAGACAAAAAACAAGTTGATAAGTATTTATAAATCTGAGTTTTAATAGATGCTCATAATTAAATAGATTGTCACTCCAGACCCACCAAAAACATGAAAAGGTTTTTATTTGGGTTACTTTGCTCCACCAAAATTGAACACACCCTTAGCAGGTGTGTTTTTTGTTTTGTCGATATGAGACGGCCATAGCTGCTTGTTCAGTAATAAATCCTAAATATAATTTGCTTATGCCACACTGCTTGTGTATAATCGTGTAAAATATATGATAATAGTGGGGAAAGCTGTGGACATCAAATACGCAAAAAGAATGAGCACTCTGAAAGCATCCGAAATCAGAGAAATACTTAAAGTGACGGAGAAGCCGGAAATGATCTCGTTTGCGGGCGGATTGCCCGCGCCGGAGCTTTTTCCGGCAAAAGAGATTATCGAGGTGAATCGCATCGTGCTGGAGGAATCCGCACAGACGGCGCTGCAATATACCACCACGGAAGGGTTTGCGCCTCTGCGACAGTGGATCGCCGATCGTATGAACACGCAGCAGGGCACGGCGTTTGACAAGGATGACATCCTAATCACGCATGGGTCTCAGCAGGCGCTGGATCTCTCGGGCAAGGTGTTTTTTGACGAGGGCGATGTGGTGCTGTGCGAGAGCCCGACATACCTCGCCGCTATCACTGCGTTTCGTGCATACGGTGTCGAGTTTATCAGCGTGCCAACGGATGATCACGGAATGATCATGGATGAACTGCAAAAGATATTGACAAAGACGAAAAACGTTAAGGCCATTTACGTGATACCCAATTTCCAGAATCCCACGGGCAGAACATGGTGCCTTGAGCGGCGGCAGACGCTAGCTAAACTGTCCGCACAGTTTAATACCGTTGTGATTGAGGACAACCCATACGGAGAGCTGCGTTTTGAGGGAGAATTCTTGCCGTCGGTTAAATCGTTTGACGTTACCGGCAATGTGCTGTGCATGGGCACCTTCTCTAAGATATTCTGTCCGGGATACCGTATCGGCTGGATCGCAGGAGACAGAGACATTATTCGCAAATATGTGCTTGTGAAACAGGGGGCTGATTTGCAGTGCAACACGCTTGCACAGATGCAAATCGCTAAATACCTGGCGCTGTATGACATCGATGCGCATATAGAAAAGATACGCACTGTGTACAAAAAGCGCAGAGACCTTATGGTCAAATCGGCCGAGCAGCAATTTCCGGAAGGTATCACATTGACAAGGCCGGAGGGCGGGCTGTTCGCGTGGGTGGAGCTTCCCCAAAAAATTAACGCGCGCGATGTGCTCGAAAAAAGCCTTAAAGAGAACGTGGCGTTCGTGCCCGGCGGTTCGTTTTTCCCGAACGGCGGCATGGAAAACACGTTTCGGCTCAACTTCTCCAACATGCCGGAGGAGAAAATTGTTGAAGGCATACGCCGCCTCGGGCACGTACTGTGGACGTTTATGTAGAAAGAGGAGTTAGTTTTGGAAAAGATCACGTTTTACGACACAAAGCCTTACGACAAGGTGTGGATGGATAAGCTTAAAGGTGAATACGGCCTTAGCATTAAGTATTTTGAGAGCAAGCTCAACATAGATACGGTGTCCTTGGCCCGCGGCAGCGATGCCGTATGTGTGTTTGTCAACGACGCGGTGGACGCCCAAGTGATTGAAACACTGCACGAATACGGCATCCGCATACTCGCTCTGCGCTGTGCCGGTTTTAACAACGTGGATTTCAAAGCGGCCTTTGGTAAGCTGCACGTGGTGCGTGTTCCCGCCTATTCGCCCTATGCGGTGGCGGAGCATGCGATGGCATTGCTGCTTGCGGTCAACCGCAAGGTTCACCGTGCGTATAACCGCACGCGTGATTTCAACTTTAACATCAACGGCTTAACGGGCTTTGATCTGCATGGCAAAACAGTGGGCGTTGTGGGAACAGGCAAGATCGGACGTGTGTTTATCGACATATGCAAAGGCTTTGGCATGAACGTCATTGCGTATGATCCCTATCCGATAAAGGATGCAGGTTTTGAATATGTATTATGCAAAGAACTCATGCAGCGATCAGATGTGATTTCGCTTCATTGTCCGCTAACGCCCGAGACAAAGCATATCATAAACGAAAATTCACTTGCAGCTGCCAAGCATGGCGTGACGATCATCAACACATCGCGCGGGGCGCTTATCGATACGGCAGCGCTGCTTAACGCAATCAAAGAAGGGCATGTGCGCGGCGCGGGCCTTGATGTATACGAAGAGGAATCGGAGCTGTTTTTTGAGGACTTCTCCAATACCATTGTGCAGGATGATGTGCTGGCCCGTCTTATATCGCTGCCCAATGTGATACTGACGTCTCATCAGGCTTTTCTGACAGATGAAGCGCTTGAGAAAATTGCGCATACCACGCTGGAGAATTTAAGGCGCTATTTTGATAACGGCAGCCTGGAAAACGAGATCTGCTACCAGTGTGAGAAGCAGCCGAGCTGCGCGAAAGACCATGCTAAGCCATGCTTTTAACTTTAAAACGACGAAAAACGGTTTGCTTTTTTTAATTTAAAGCAAGGGATAAAAACTCCTTTGTTTCAGACTGCAAAAAAGTCTTTCTATAATTCGTGGGCAAGACGGGCTGTGCCCGCGCAGCCCATGTCTTGCGGCTTTGCGCAATTTCGAGTTCACGAGGAACAAGCAAAACCGGTAAACTGGCGGAAAACCGTAGGTTTTTCGCCAAACTCAAGCAAGGATAAAGAGTTCCTTGCTTTTTTAATTATCAAAACGCTTGACTTATTATCAAAAAGAGGGTATATTCTGATTGACTGAATAGTCAATCAAAAAGGAGGGATCAATGAGCCCGAGAAACGAAGAACAAAATGCAATGATAAAGGACGAGAGACGTGAACAGATACTATCGGCAGCGCTAAAGGTGTTTGCCACGCGCGGGTTCGCCGCGACGAAGATCAGCGATATCGTCGCAAAGGGCGGCATGAGCCACGGCCTTGTCTATCATTACTTTAAGTCGAAGGAAGAGATTTTTTTCGAGCTGATTTCAAGAGCGGTAAATGTGGCGGCGGAGTCGCTGCGGATGGTGGATTCTTTGCCAATGCCGCCGCTTGAAAAGGTCAGACAGACGGCTGTAAACATTTTAAACGGCATTGATGAGGGTGAGGACTCCAGCTACTATTTCATGATCGTGGTTCATGCGGCTTTGATCGATTTAGAAGACAAAGAAAAATATCTTGTGGGTTCGGATGTTCCGGTACATACATTGGTCAAAATATTAAAGCAGGGGCAGGAGACAGGCGTTATAAAGGATGGTGATCCGTTGGAAATGGCGATTATGTTCTTTGCCGCGATTCAGGGCGTCGCCATTTATAAGCTCAGCATGCCATTCTTCAAGCTTCCAGACCCAGAGCTGCTGGTTTCTATGGTCAAAAAATGATTTTATATAAGCGGAGGGCATAAACATGACAAAGGTGGTTATCATCGGCGCGGGCATTGCGGGGCTGACCTGCGGCATTTACGCGCAGCTAAACGGTTTCGACACGCATATTTATGAGATGCACAGCATTCCGGGCGGAGAGTGCACCGGATGGGACAGAGGGGACTATCACTTCGACGGCTGTATTCATTGGCTGATGGGATCCAAGCCCGGCACACCGCTTCACGACCTGTGGCGCACAACGGGCGCGCTGAGTGACGATGTGAAGATCGTCAACCACGATGTTTTTGCACGGCATGAAGAAGGCGGACGGTATGTGAATCTGTATACGAACGCCGACAAGCTCGAAAAGCATCTGCTAGAAATCTCTCCGCAGGACAAGAAAGAAATCAAACGGCTCTGCAAGGCGCTGCGTTCAATGGGCGATTTCGGCATGCCTCTAGACAAACCGATGGATAAGATGACAGCGGGCGACGGTATCAAGTTCGCCGCAAAGAATATCGGTAAGCTCGGACAGCTTAGTTTCTTTAATAACATTAAGATGACGGACTATGTGAAGCTGTTTAAGGAGCCGCTGCTTCAGCACGCCATTCTCGGGGCTATTCCCGGCGACTACAATGCGAATGCGCTTGTGATGTCGATGGCGGGCATGCATGCGGGGGATTCGGGCTATCCTGTGGGCGGTTCGCGCGCTTTGGCTCGGCGCATGGAACAGCGCTATCTGTCGCTCGGCGGACAGATTTCCTACAAGAGCCGCGTCGATAAAATCGTTGTCGAGAACGGCAGTGCCAAGGGTATTCGGCTGCAAAACGGTGACGAGGTGCTTGGCGATATTGTGATTTCTTGCGCGGATGCCTGCGCGACTCTTAACAAAATGCTTGATGATAAGTACACGCCCGACATTTACCGAAACCTGTTTGAAAATCCTCAAAAGCATTATACGCCCACATGCGCTATCGTGTTTATGGGAGTGAACTGTGAGATAACCGATCAATGGCGCGGTATTAACTTTCGCCGTGAGAAACCTGTGAATATGAATGGACTGGAAACCGATTATGCGTCGGTGCTGTGCTATGCGTACGATGACACACTTGCGCCCAAGGGAAAAACGGTCATGGCGGCGTATTATGAAGCAGACTATGATTACTGGTACCCATTGTCCCGGGATAAAGAGAAGTATAGGCAGGAAAAGGAGCGCTTGAAGCAGGACGCGATGGATATGCTCGTGAAACGGTATCCTGAGGCGCAGGGCAAAATTGAGAAGACGGATGTGGTGACGCCGATGACATATGTGCATTACTGCGACGCGTGGCGCGGTAGCTGGATGAGCTGGGGAGACAGCGGTAAAGATATTCCCCGCTATTTTCCGGGCGAGCTTGACGGGCTTGATAACTTCCTGCTTGCGGGTATGTGGACACTGCCGCCAGGCGGTTTGCCGGGTGCGGCGGGCGCCGGGCGGTTTGCGGCGCATCGTATCACGGAAGCGGCAGGCAGAGAGTTCAAAACAAAGTAGCAAAAGATAATCAGGGCGGCCCGTGGCTGCCCTTTATAATATTATCATTTACTGATCCACCAATTAGTTATGTGTGCTATAATATGGTTAAAGGTGGTGATATGATGGGGTTTATGGATATAACGGTCAGCAATAAGCGTACTGATATAAAAAGCGAGACGCTTTCTAACGGTATTACGCTCACATCATGGGGCGCAGTGTTTATCAGGTTCGGCAGGTCCGATTTGCTACCCTCTTCATTCTGTATCGAAAGCAAGGATACTGTGGTCTATATCGATCCGCTGCTGGTTGGCCCTGCAAAGAGGGCGGACTACATTTTTATCACGCATACTCATCCGGATCATTTCTCCTTTACAGACATTGAACGGATTGCGGACGGCCATACGAGAATTATTTGTCCGGCGAGGGCAATGAGAAAACTGAAGCAGTATAACGTGACACCTGTAAAATCGGGGGATGTCATACAGCTTGAGGACGTTGGGGCAGAAGTGACACCCGCTTATAGCGTAGGATTTCCAAGTCATCCCAAAAGTGCCGGAAACGTGGGGTATGTACTTAGCTTCGGCGGCCTTCGTATTTATCACGCGGGTGATACAGACCTTATTCCCGAGATTCTCATGCTTAAAGACATCAATGTGGCGATGGTGCCGATAGACGGTGGTAATCTCACAATGACGACACCCGAGGCGGCGCAACTGATCAATACACTAAAACCGCAGCAAGCTGTGCCAATGCATTATGTGGTGCAGCAGGGCAAGACAGAAGAGTTTGCAGCACTGGTGGATAAAGGCATTGATGTGCTGGTATTGGCGGAATAGATCATTTGAAAAATGAATGCCTGTATGTTACTCTAAATGAAATCATATAATTAGAGGTGAACATATTGCAAGCGTTTTTAGAGTTAGAGTTCTGGAATAATACCGTACTCGATTATCTGATTTTCTTGGGCTCGCTGATTGCAAGCTTCATTGTTTTGATGATTCTCAAGCGCATCATACTGCATCGTCTCATCAAATGGGCAGAGAAGACGCCCACGTCGCTTGACGATATGCTTCTCAAGGCATTTAAAAGATACATGCTGCCGATGTGTTATGTGGGCGCACTGTATCTTAACACTAAGTGGCTTGAGTTAAGCCAAGATGTGATAGACGTTATTGACGTTATAGCACTTGCCGGCGTGATGATACTTGGGGCGGTGGTCGTTTCATCGTTACTCATTTATCTTTTCAACAAATATTTCGAAAAAAAACATAGTGATGTCGATAAGCTTGCCATGAGGTGGATTGGGGCGCTTATCAAGGTTATTGTATGGGTAGGAGCATTTTTACTGTTCCTTGAAAATCTAGGTATCCATATAACAGCGTTGATGGCGGGTCTCGGTATCGGCGGTATCGCGGTGGCGTTTGCGGCGCAGGCCATACTCGAAGATATATTCAGCTTTGTCACGATATTTTTTGACCGCCCTTTTGAAATCGACGATTTTATCATCATTGACAACCTAAGCGGTACAGTGGAGCATATCGGTATCAAAACAACGCGCGTGCGCAGCTTATCGGGCGAACAGCTCATTTTCTCCAACAAAGACCTGACAAATTCACGCGTGCGCAACTACAAACGTATGCAAAGCCGCCGGGTGGCGTTTTCCATCGGCGTGACATACGATACCCCGCACGATAAATTAAGGGAAATACCTGGGCTCCTTAAGCAGATAATCGATGCTGTGGATCGGACGGATTTTAGCCGTGCGCATTTCAAGGAGTTTGCGGATTCGAGTCTTAATTTCGAAATTGTCTATTTTGTGCTGACACAGGATTATGATGTTTATATGGATGTCCAACAAGACATCAATTATGGTATCAAGGAAGCGTTTGATGCACGCGGGATCGAGTTTGCGTTCCCCACGCAGACGCTGTATCTGCAGAAGTAGCGCGAAGCATCACTGATAAGCCGCCGCTGAATAACATTTATATGAAATATCAGGGTCGGCATGGAAACCGACCCTGACGAATTATGGTGCTGACAGGGGCGTATTAAACCGTATACGCTTTAGATGTCCAATGCTTTAAACGACAAAAAGCGCATTTCCTTAAAAAAACGACAAAAAAACGCTCATTTATCCACGAAATCACAAGATTTTGTGGATAAACTGTTGACAACAACGCAATATCTTTTTATACTCACATTAGAGATAATATCGCGAGAGACTATCATGTCCCGCCGATAATGGCAAAGCAGCCGAAAGACTGTGACGCAAAGCTAAAGGGCCTAAAGGCGATGAGCCTATGGCAGCCAGTTTCCGAAGCAGGGGATTTTTTAATTGCCTCTGATTGATAATTGAATAGTTTTTACACAGGCGTTTCTTTCGTCTGCTTGTTGTGGATATTTTTCAGGGTTCTCTTATGCGCGCGCGTGCCGTTTTCATTCCTCCACGCGTGCGCAGCTACTTTGTTTATTTTATCTCATCTAGGGGGTCTTCACATAGACCATAAAACACACCGCCCACGCCAATGGCATGGGCGGTGTGTTTATTTGCATCACAGATAATCTGATGATTGCCTGTGATGGTAGCCCCTTTTTTTGATTCTTTTTTCGGATATCCAAAAAATGTGGTACAATCGAGTGGTAGAAAGGTCAATAAAGGCTTCAGCCTGAAAATATAAGATATGGGTCAAGAAGGGAGAAAGTGATGACAAAAATCGATTTGGTCAGAAAAGAAATGATGGCGGCGCTCAAAGCGGGTGATGCCAAGCGCAAGGAGGCGCTTTCACTGCTGCTTGCTGCGCTCAAATCCAAACAGATTGATAAACGCAGCGAGTTGACTGAAGACGAAGAAAACGCGGTGGTTTTCAAGGAGATCAAAAGCGCGCAGGAAGCGATTGATACCGCGCCCGCAAACAGAACGGACATCGTGGACGAAAACAAGTTCAAAATCGATGTGTACTCGGAGTTTGCGCCCAAGCTTATGGATGAGGGCGAGATCAAAGAGGCTGTGCAAAGCGTGCTGCAGCAGCTCGGCATTGAAAAACCAACGCCTCAGGACAAGGGCAAGATCATGAAGACCCTGATGCCGACAGTGAAAGGCAAGGCGGACGGCAAGCTCGTTAACAAGGTTCTTGAAGGGTTCATGAAATAAGAAAGACCTTTGAAGGAAACGGATAAGACGCATCGCCGGGCGGTGCGTCTTAAATTGTTAAAAAGTCTTTTTATCATTCTGAATGAGCGATGCGAAATGAAGAATCTATAGTGTCTAAACACAGAACCGTGCGTTTTGCGTTACGGAGTTCTAATGCTGATAAATCTTATTTGTTGCTTATGTCATGCTGAAGGCAGTGAAGCATCCCATGGCTATTATCATATTTTAGATTCCTCTTTCGCTGGTGGCTCGCTCGGAATGACATATGGGGCGTTATCGGCATATGCGCCATAGCCACTTGTGTCATGCTGAAGGCAGTGAAGCATCCCATGGCTATTATCACATATTATGAGATTCCTCTTTCGCTGGCGCTCATTCGGAATGACATTTGGGACGTTATCGGCATAAGCGCATCAGCGCAATTTGTATAATAATGCCTTATGATCCATAATAGCAATGGTAAAGCCTGAAAAGTGTGATATGCTCTCGATAAGCCTCCCTCTGACGAGGGAGGTGGCACGGCGCAGCCGTGACGGAGGGAGAGAAAGACAATATTCATTAAGAGAAGAATTGATGCCATCACAATGCAATTGTCGCATCCTTCATTTGCTTCGGGATAGTCGTCAGAGGGAGCCTTAGACAAAAGTCTATATGATGACAAACGTGCACTATATTATAGTAATAATGAGCAGTTTAGCACGATATTCGTGTACACGCTTTTATTTAGGGGTAAGTAATGAAAAATGCTTTATCAAAGAAAGTCATATGGATAATGGGGTTGCTATTATGCCTTGGCATTTCTTATTTAATGTGCAGATTTGTTTTTTTGATATCCACGGCATGAAGCAGTGGCCTGATTTTTTGGCTTGTGTCAGTCTAATCATACTGCTTGTCGCAATAGTCCTAAAGTTGCGATGGATGTCTGTTACGACTGCCTTTGGATACATTTTTGGTTTTATACTCGGAGCGGTATTCAATACCGATGGATTTGACCCCGGCGGAGGAAGAACCAATAATTTTTGGATTATATGGACAGTTGGCTTGCTGCTTTGCATAATTGCCGGTCTGGCTGTTGATATTGCCAGAAGAATCAAACATTCCGATAAGTAGAATTATGAAAAAAAGGAAAGCAGTACAGCTACGACTTATTCTTTAGTACAATAAATACATGTGGGTTTCCAAAGGGGATTGCCCCTTTGGCGGGAGCGCGAGGGCAGCGCCCTCTCGTATAGCCCTTTTCTCCAAAAGCCCTTCAATCCACAAACGCCACATAATAAAGTCCGAAGACGAATCGCCTTCGGACTTTGCACATTCTATCACCAAACCGGGGACTAGTTGCCCACGTACATGTTGCCGTACGGCCGATTGCTCTTGGGCGCATACTTCGTAAACTGATTGACGCTGACCTTGCTCACGTCCGCATCAAAATGCGCGGCGTAATCCTTGAGCACCTGCTTTAAGTACGCTTTGTCCTCGTCGTCAAGCGGCTGCGAAGATATCTCGCGGCCCATCAGCTCCTCCTGAACACGCCCGCGGATATACATCTTGCCGCCATGCATGCCGGTGCCGAAAAACTTGCCGACCGAATATTCTTTTTTATCAAGACCAAGGCCCAGCACCACGATGCGTCCCCCCGCCATATACTCGCCGAGGAAATCGCCCGCCTTGCCGCCGATCACGATCTGGGGCACCTTGTCCATGTATTCCTTCATGTGAATACCGCTGCGGTATCCGGCGTAACCCTTGATGAAAAGCTCGCCGCCGCGCATCGCGTAACCCATGATATCACCGCAGTTGCCGTGAATGATCAGCCTGCCGTCGTTCATCGTGTTGGCGATGCCGTCCTGTGCGTTGCCGAACACCTCGATGGTCGCGCCGTCCATATAACACGCACTGTCGTTGCCGAGCGTGCCGTGTATGTTGAGCTTTGTGTGGCTCGTGAGGCCGCAGCCGATGTAACGCTGTCCGTAAACCTCGCGCACCGTGATTTCACGCGGTTCCTCCGCCAACGTCTTTATTTGCTTGTTAAGAATGCTGTAATAGGTATTGCCAGCGATCAAGTCCATTATAACAACCCTTTCTTAAGAAGAAATTCTCTCTTTCATTTTTTCATACCCCAGCGCGTTAAGACCGAAATTATCGTCCGTCAGCGCCTTATCCAGCGAGGAAAGAGGAATCTTCTCGCTGATCAGATACGTGTATATGCCCGCGCGGTCCACGTCGCCCACGAGTATCATGCCCACCAGCTTATCGTCCTTCACAAAGAACCGCCGTGTGGCGCCTGTCTGCTCGTTGCGCTTCACCAGCACCTCGATGCCGTCGCCGCCCTGAATGCCTGCCGTGATCATCGAAAGACCGAAGAACCCGACCGCATTCATGGGGAACACGCCGTCAAAATCATCCTTGCTGCCGCACATGTCGTATGCCGCCGCACGTCCCTGCGCGTATGCGTTGGGCCACAGCGCCATGATCTTGCGCTCGCCTGTGATGAGATCCACGCCCTCGGTTACGTCGCCCGCCGCATAGATATCCTTCACGTTGGTGCGCATTGCGTCGTCCACGATAATGCCGCGGTTGACTTCCACGCCCGCCGCCTTGGCTTCCGCCACATTGGGCCGCACGCCGACGCCCATCACGAGTACGTCGCAGGGGAGCTCGGTACCGTCTTTGAGGATGACCTTCTCAACCTTCTTGTCACCGACTACCTTTTCGGCGGTAATGCCGAGATGGAACGTGATACCGTTCTCCTCAAGGCGCTTTTGGACAGGCGCTGCCGCCTGTTCGTCAAGTATCATGGGCAGCACGCGCGGTGCAAGCTCAATTACATCCACGCCGCCGGTCACCGGTGCAAGACCTTCCGCAGCCTTGAGACCGATTAACCCTGCGCCCACAACCACCACGCGGCTCTGCGGATTGATCAGTTTCTCAATACCGAGCGCATCATCATATTTCAAGAACGTGAATACGTTGCTCTGATCTTTCAGCCCTTGTGTGGGCGGTACGAACGGGGAAGACCCCGTCGCAATGAGCAGCTTGTCATATGCCACGCTTTTGCCGTTATCCAGCGCCACCTTTTTGGCCTTGGGATCAATCGAAACCGCTTTGCGGCCAAACATCGTGGTCACATTATTCTTTTCATAGAAATCTTTATGGCGGTAAACCATGTTGTCCGGCTTCACCTTGCCCGCCAGATAGTACGAAATCAGCGGACGTGAATACACATGATGTGTCTCGTCCGATATCACCGTGATGGAACCGCTCTTGTCACATTTGCGCAGCCCCTCGATACAGCCGACGGCCGCGGCGGAATTGCCGATAATCACATATTTCATAGCGATTCCCCCCTGTCTTCATATTTGAGCGCGTTGTTCGGGCAGTGCTTCACGCATTCAGGCTCGCCCATTGCCGCGCATAAGTCGCATTTTGCAGCCACTTTCTTGCTGCCTTCATCGCGCACGATCGCGCCGAACGGACACGCAAGCACGCATGTCCAGCAGCCCACGCAGCGCTCCGTCTCGTTGAGCACGAGACCCGTCTCAGGATCCTTCTGCATCGCACCCGTGATACACGCCTGCACGCACTTGGGATCGTCGCAGTGGCGGCATTGAAGCGCAAAGTTCACCTTGTCGCCTGTCTCGATATGCAGCCGCTCTACAGGGCGCGGACTTTCGAGCTTGTGCGCTTTGATAATATCAAGTGTCTGCGAGTGCGATGTGCGGCAGTACACTTTGCACAATCCGCATCCGAGGCACCATTTTTCGTCAGCATAAACTTTTTTCATTATATAACCCCCGTCTATTCTCCGGCATGCTTGATGCCAAGAACATCAAGTTCCTTTTGGTTCAGGCCGAGCCCGCGGAGCATCAAGCGGTTGCCGCGTAGGCTCTCGATGGCGTTGATGCCCATGCCGCCCAGCATTTCGTCGATTTCGTGATGCCATGCGTTCACGAGGTTGACAAGTCTCTGCGTCGCCACATCCGGGTTGAGACGCTTCACGAGGTCGTCACGCTGTGTGGCGATACCCCAGTTGCATTTGCCCGTGTAGCAGGTCTGGCACATATGGCAGCCGATCGCCAGCAGAGCGGAAGAACCGATATAGCACGCGTCTGCGCCCAGTGCGATGGCTTTGACGACATCGGCGCTGCTGCGGATGCTTCCTGCGACAACGAGGGAGACCTCGTGCCGAATGCTTTCTTCTCTGAGCCGCTGGTCAACTGCGGCCAATGCCAGCTCGATCGGGATACCCACGTTGTCACGCACGCGCTGCGGCGCAGCGCCCGTGCCGCCGCGGAAACCGTCGATAGCGATCACATCGGCACCGGCTCTCGCAATACCCGATGCGATAGCAGGAGCGTTGTGCACCGCCGCGATCTTGACGGATACCGGCTTTGTATAGTTCGTCGCTTCTTTGAGCGAGTAAATCAACTGACGCAGATCCTCGATTGAATAAATATCGTGATGCGGCGCAGGAGAAATCGCGTCGCTGCCCTGCGGAATCATACGCGCCATTGAGACCTGCTCGCCCACTTTTTCGCCGGGCAGATGGCCGCCGATGCCGGGTTTTGCACCCTGACCGATTTTGATCTCAAGCATCGCGCCCGTGTTTAAGTATTCGGCATGCACACCAAAACGTCCCGAAGCCACCTGGACGATGGTGTTCTGGCCATATTGATAGAATTCCTTCGCAAGGCCGCCTTCACCTGTATTGTAAAGTATGCCGAGCTCCGTGGCCGCGCGCGCAAGCGCTTCGTGTGCGTTGCGCGAGATTGAACCGAACGACATCGCGGAGAACATCAAAGGCACCGACAGCTTGATTTGCGGCGGCATCTTTGTGAGAAGCTTGCCGTTTTTATCAAACTCCAGCTTAGCGGGCTTACGTCCGAGCATCACGCCGGTTTCCATGGGTTCGCGAAGCGGGTCGATCGACGGATTCGTCACCTGCGAGGCGTTGATGAGCATTTTATCCCAGTAGATCGGAAACGGTTTGGGATTGCCCATACCGGACAGCAGCACGCTGCCGGTAGCTGCCTGCTTATAAATCTCTTTAATCGAATTGCTTGTCCAATTCGCGTTGGGTTTAAACTCCAGATCGTTTACACGAATTTTAAGTGCACGCGTGGGGCAAAGCGCGACGCAGCGATGGCAGTTGACGCATTTTGCTTCGTCCGCCACCATTTTGCCTGTGTCAGGGTCCAGCTTGTGCACCTCGTTGGCGCACTGTTTGGCACACACTTCGCATTGTATACATCTATTTTCATCTCTCTCGACCAGATAATCCGGCCAGCCAAGTTGTAAGCTCATTAGTTATCCTCCACCAGTCCTATTATTGGCTCTCCGCCGCGGGGGGCCCAAATCCTGTCCGGATTTTCGCAGACAATGCGGATAGCCGCTTCTTCACTTGCGACATACAGCATTTCGTCTTTTTCCGCCGCCACGAGAGATCTTAGTTTGATTCTGTCATTAAGCGCCAGCATACCGCCTTCATATCCGAGTATCACGGAAAAAGGCCCGTTCACAAGCGCTGATCCATAAACGCCGCGTATGGCTTCAAATTTTTGCTTTTCTTCGTCACTCAGAAGCTCAATTTCACGCCAGAAAGGCGCCGCGACAACGTTTACGGCTTCCTTTAAAGACATGCCGTGTTTGCGCACAAGCAGGTCGAAAAGATATGTGATGACTTCGGTATCCGTCATCAGCGTACACTTATAACCAAACATCTCCACAAAACGCCGGTTCGCATCGTACGATGAGATTTCACCGTTGTGCACGACCGACCAGTTAAGCAGCGTAAACGGATGCGCGCCGCCCCACCAGCCGGGGGTGTTGGTTGGAAAACGGCCGTGAGATGTCCAAAGATAAGCGTTATATGTGTCGAGCTTGAAAAAGCGCCCGATATCTTCGGGGAAGCCCACACCTTTAAAAGCGCCCATATTCTTTCCTGACGAAAAAACATAAGCGCCTTTAAAACCATCGTTAATTTTAAAAACAAATTGGGCCATGTATTCTTGCTCGTCAAGTCCGGATTTATCCAGCCTCTTTTTACGCGGATAAACAAAGTATCGCCATATTAAAGGGCTCGTAGGAATTTCCTTGCTCTTTTTTGTGGGAATCACTTCCGCTTTTTCAATTTCAAAATGATGCTCTATAAACTCATCGACGTTTGCTTTGGCACCCATATCGTCATAGAACAAATGCAACGCATAAAGATCCGCAAATTCGGGATAGATGCCGTAGCCTGCGAAGCCGCCGCCAAGGCCATTGCTTCTGTCATGCATCAGCTCGATCGATTTAATTATCGTGTCACCCGAAAACCTTTTCCCTTTTCGGTTCAGTATACCGCTTATGGCGCAGCCCGACGGTATCCTTACTTGCCCCTCTTTTATCATCAAATCTCCCCCTCGGATTATATGTTGCGTCTCTTGTAAAAACGCCTTCTTTAAAATAAAGACGCCAACAGGACCTGTGTGAACAAGTCGCAAGAAATGTTCATTCATTTTCAGTATTTAATGACGGAATTCACCATTCCCCATGTTAGCTGTATCATTATACTATCTGTGTTATAAAAAATCAATAGCAAAAAGGCATCAATTTTGCATGAATTAAAAATAGTAATTGCAATTTATCTATAAAAAGGGTAAAAAGAATGATAAAACAACGTATAATTGAATTTGCGGGTTGCTGATCCTGCAAATCCTCTTCAAGATGAATGTATACAAAGATGAATTGGAAGAAAATACATTCATAAATTATGCAGTACTCGTTCAAAATAAGGCTGTAAAACAAAATTCGAACCGCTTGCAGCCGGAGTTTAAAGTGTGTTTTAAGAATACTTGAATTGAAAAGCCGATGAGGCGAGTCGGTGACTTGCCGGCGGTGAAGTGGGATAACAGTGACAAGGATATGCGCGTAGGAGTTAACGCGCGAGGGTCGATAACGCATGCTGGCAGCGGAACCGGTTGTCCGCGTTCTGCCAGAATCCGTCGCGGGATTTCCGTAACAGACCCTTTCGAATAGATGCACATTAAGCAGCGGTGAGATGCGTTTTACTTTAACAAAGCAGCGGCGCGGTACGAAAATACCGCGCTGTTGTTGTTTTATTGACTGATAATGACCTCAAGTCTTGAGATGCTTTCTTTATTCCCCGCCACAATGAGTGTGTCGCCCTCTTCAAGAATATCCGCACCATGCGGCGAGGTGTTGATTTCCTGGTTATGCTTTTTTATCGCAATAATATTGACACCGTATTTCTGACGGAAATTGAGTCCGATTAAGTCCTTGCCGAGCCAGCTGTCCATCACGGATATATCCATGATACGAAGATCTCCTGCAATCTCCACATAATCGAGCACACTCGAATCGGAAAGATTGTGTGCCACACGCGTGCCCATATCACGCTCGGGGAAAACCACTTTATCTGCGCCTGTTTTACGTAAGATCTTGGCATGGATTTCGTTCTGTGCTTTGGCAAGCACGAATTCGACACCCATTTCCTTGCACAGCATTGTGATCAGTATGCTGGCCTGCATATTGTCGCCCATCGTGACAACGGCCACATCGAAATTTTTAAGGCCAAGCGCGATGAGCGCTTTTTCGTCAGTGGCGTCTGCCTGAACGGCATGAGTCACAAACGGAGCCACTGCGTTGATGAGATCAGGATCGCTGTCCACTGCGAGCACCTCTTTGCCAAGGTTTGTGAGACACTTGGCCACGCTTTGTCCAAAACGGCCCATTCCAATCACGATAAATTGCTTTTTTGACATATTAACCCACCATAAACCTTTCTTCGGGGTAACGGATCTTGGCATTATCCTTGCGTGACCGAACCGTCAGCCCCACGACAAGTGTCATCAGTCCCACGCGGCCCACAAACATGATAAATATCAAAATAATGCGGCTGGCCATGCTCAAATGCGGCGTCAGCCCGGCAGACAGGCCGACAGTGCCAAAAGCGGATACCACTTCAAAAATAATGTTCTCAAACGTAAACATATCATCACCGCGCTGTCCTTCAATGCCAAGCATTGCAAAGCATGCCGCGGTCACCACAATAAAGGCAAGCAGCATAATGGTTAAAGCACGGCGGACCGTTTCAGCGGCCACGCGTCTGTCAATTGCGTTCACATCTTGTCTGCCTCGGATGCTTGCAAGCAGGTACAGCAGCACAATGGTAAATGTCGTTGTTTTGATGCCGCCGCCGGTGCCCGCGGGTGAAGCGCCGATAAACATCAGCAGAATCACGATGAACTTTGTGGGAGGCAGCAGCATGCCTTGATCGATTGTGGCAAAGCCCGCTGTACGCGGTGTGATGGCCTGAAACAGTCCGTTGACCAGCTTGTTGCCAAAGCTCATGTTTCCGAGCGTTTTGGGATTGTTCTGCTCAAATGAGAACACAGCCACAAAGCCCAGCAGTATCAGTACGGCGGTAATGGCAAGCACGAACTTTGTATAACGGGAGAGTGCTTCCCGTTTGCGTATGCGTGCAGGGTTTAATATCTGGCTGATCACCACGAAACCAAGGCCGCCCAAGACAAACAAAAAGCCCAGTGTGAGCACCACGACTGGATCTTCTGCAAACATATAAAAGCTCGTATATGAGCCCGAAATCGGGCCTAGGATATCAAAACCCGCGTTGCAAAATGCCGATATGGCATGAAAAAGACTAAAATAAATGCCTTTGTCCACGCCAAAAGCAGGTATAAAACGCGTGGCAAGAAGCGCCGCGCCCAAAAGCTCGGCAACGAGTGTGACTTTTAGTACTTTGAGTATGACTTTGACGAGCCCCGAAAGATCAAACTCGTTAAACGTCTCTTTTATCACCATACGTTCGCTGAGCGTAATGCGTTTGCCGACCAGCAGAAAAGCAAATGACATCACAGTCATCACGCCAAGTCCGCCCGCCTGTATCATCAGAATGATGACAATTTGGCCGAACAATGAAAACGTGGTTCCTGTGTCTGCCACCACCAGACCTGTGACGCATACTGCGGATGTGGACGTGAAAAGCGCGTCAAGATAGGGCAAAGGCTCCCCGCTGCGCGTAGAAAAGGGCAAAGACAACAAAATCGATCCCAGAAAGATGAGAACGATGAAACCCATGATAATTATTTGCGCCGGCTGCAGTTTCAAGTCACGTAGTATCTTCATAATAAAGTGACCACCCTTAATGCGCTCATTATAGCATACATAAACATTGTGTCAAAGACTTTACAATTGAAAAGCGCTCAACGGCAGTTTGTTAAAGCGGAACAAACCGAGGCTGGTGTTTCTCAAACACAGCGATATATGCAAATCCGATGTTTTTGAGCGTTTCCAGCGTATCCGCCACGGCATGCCCGACAACACTTTCGTAATGGGCATCCGAACCGACTGTGACGATCTCTCCGCCCAATTCACGGTAGCGCTTGATAATCGGCGTCTCAGGCATTGTTGAGGGTGTCATGTAAAGACCGTTGGTGTTGACTTCGAGACCCTTGCCCTTTTCTATCAGCGTTTTGAGCAGCGTGTCTATCACATCGGTATAATCGGCGTATCGCAGCAGTTTGTCTTCATAGGGGCAGAATTTTGAGATGTAGCCGACGTGCCCCATGACGTCGTAGTCATCGATAGCTGAAGCTGATTCCAGAGAAACTCGCAGATATTCGTCGAATATCTCGGCCTTGGTGTGCCGGTTCCAGACCTCTTTGTAAAACGGATCTTGTCCGAAAACAACGTGCTGTGAACCGATGACGTAATCCAGCGGCTGACCATGCAGTATGGATTGCATTTTATCTTTCGTTCCAGTATCCAGACCGGCTTCAATGCCCATGCGTATGACAAGGGCGGGATAAGCGCTGCGCGTTTCCTCCAGCGCGGCGGCATATGCGTCAAAATCCACCGTGAAATCCGGCCCCTCAAACATATTCAGGTCAATATGCTCGGTAAAGCAGATTTCCTTTAAGCCGGCATCCTGTGCCGCCTGCGCCATTTTTTTCATTGGGATGTCGCAGTCGGCGGATATGCTGGTGTGAATGTGATAATCAATCATATTTGGCTCCTTTGCCGAACAGCCTCTTGCCTGCTTTGATAAGCTCGCTGATCGGGATAACCGCGAAGGCAATCAGAGCGGTATAGAGCCACTGGGTACCGCTTAGCGGTACGACATCGAAAAACGTATTGAGCGGCAGTATCAAAACAGTCGCTGTCTGCAATAACGCTGAAAACACAAACGAAATGTGCATCCATTTGTTCGTGAAAAACCTGTTAACAATGCTGCGCTCTGATGAGCGGATGTTGAACACGTGGAACAGCTGCACAAGTCCCAGCGTCAAAAATGCCATCGTTTCGCCGATCAGGGGATCACCGTAGAGCGAGGTGCCAAGGAAGTAAGCCCCCAGTGTGAGTATGCTCATCACAACGCCGTAGAACACAAGATTCACAGCCATGCCTTCAGCGAAAAAGCTTTGCTTGGCGTCGCGCGGCTTGCGATGCATAATGTCGGCGGGTGCGCTTTCCATACCCAAGGCAAGTGCCGGGAATGTATCCGTCACAAGGTTCACCCAGAGTATCTGTACGGGGCTTAATACCGTCACGCCCAATAAGGTGCCCACAAAAAGTGTGACAACCTCGGACAGATTGGCTGACAGCAGGAACTGAACGGCCTTTTTAATGTTGCGGTATATGCGGCGGCCTTCTTTCACGGCCTTGACGATGGTTGCAAAATTGTCGTCGGTGAGCACCATGTCCGATGCGTTCTTAGATACCTCGGTGCCTGTGATGCCCATGCCCACGCCGATATCCGCGGTTTTAAGCGCGGGCGCGTCGTTAACGCCGTCGCCTGTCATGGCCACGACGTTGTTCCTTGTCTGAAACGCATTGACTATGCGCACTTTATGTTCCGGTGCCACGCGGGCGTACACACGAATGCTGTCGATGTTGTTCTGCAGTGCGGCACCATCCATGACATCCAGCTCAGAGCCCGTCACGGCTTTGTCCTTATCGGCGAGTATGCCGATGCGCTTCGCGATGGCGACGGCAGTGATTTTGTGGTCGCCTGTGATCATCACGGGCTTGATGCCCGCCTGCTTGCAGACGGATACAGCGACACTTGCTTCCTCGCGCGGCGGATCCATCATGCCGGCAAGCCCGACGAAAATCAGGTCGCTTTCTAGGCCCTCAGCGGACTGCGGTACGGCATCGAGCGGTTTGTATGCGGCTGCAAGGACACGAAGCGCCTGCTGCGCGAACCGTTCGTTGACCGCCAGCACCTGTTTGCGCATGTCATTCGTCATGGGGACAGTGCCGCCGTTTTGCGCTAATTGTGTGCATCGAGCAAGCAGTTCGTCGGGGGCCCCCTTAACAAACAGCACCGGCGAATCTGACCCGTTCACGGTGCTCATTAGCTTGCGCTGCGAATCAAATGGAATTTCAAACACGCGGCGCAACGTTTTTTTGACATCCGCGGGCCGCTGTCTCTCGGCCGAAAATGCGTAAAGCGCCGTCTCGGTGGGGTCGCCCAGCAGCGATTTTTCGCCGTCCGATTCTTTTGTATCGTTGCAAAGTATAAACGCTTTATCAAGCAGATCAAGCTCGGCTGCGTCCTTCACGGCTGCAGCTTCAAATTCTTCATTATTATAGTACGCTTTTTGTACCGTCATCTTATTTTGCGTGAGCGTCCCTGTTTTGTCCGAGCAGATCACGCTGGTACTGCCGAGCGTTTCAACGGCGGGCAGCTTGCGTACGATGGCGCCGTTCCTTGACATCTTCTGAACGCCCATTGTGAGCTGCAGCGTGACAACGGTCGCCAGCCCTTCGGGGATAGCCGCGACAGCAAGGCTGACGGCCACAAGGAACATATCAAATGCACTGCGTCCTGTGAAAATACCCACAGCGAACACCACGGCGGCCACAGCCAGTACGGCAATGGATAACACCTTGGACAATGCATTGAGCCGCCGCTGAAGCGGTGTTTCGCTTTCCTTGGCAGCGTCGAGCACGCTGGCAATTTTGCCGATTTCCGTATCCATACCTGTGAGGCACACCACACCGATGCCGCGGCCGTAGGTGACGCTGGTGCCTGAATATGCCATGTTGATGCGGTCGGCAAGCGGAGCGTCATCAGCCAGCTGAGCGGTTGCATCCTTTTCGACGGGGACGGATTCACCGGTGAGCGGTGCTTCCTCAATTTTCAGCGAGGCTGTTTCGATGAGCCGCATATCTGCGGGCACATGGTCGCCCGCTTCCAGCAGCACGATATCACCCGGTACGATATCCGTGGCTTTAACGGACATTGTGGTGCCGCCGCGTATCACATTGGCGCTCGGCGCGGCCATCTTTTTGAGTGCGTCCAGCGCGGCTTCGGCGCGCGCCTCCTGAATGGTGCCCATAATGGCGTTTAGGAGTATAACAGCGAAGATTATAATGGCATCAGGTACTTCGCCAAGAAAGGCGCTGACCACCGCCGCGGCCAGCAGCACGAGTATCATCAGATTTTTGAATTGGCTGAGAATGATGGATAACAGCGTTTTTTTGCTGCCTTCCTTTAATACATTGGCGCCGTGTGAGGCAAGCCTTTGCGCCGCTTCATTTTCCGGCAATCCATCGGCGGACGTGGAATAGGCGGTATAAATCTGTTCAGCGTTTAAACTGTGAGGTTTTTCTTGGTTTGTCATATCAAATCTCCAAACAATACGGCGGAGCCGCGTTATGTTATCTTCTCCTATTATAATGAAATCATTGTAATTGTATTGATTATTCTTTGTCAACACGCAGCAAATATGAGCGGAAGCGGGTTTTGAGCCAGAAACGCTGTTAAATTATGCTGACGCCGTTTTGCTGCATCATAGCAGTTGACATTATCGTGCGGCTTCAATATAATATATCCGTCTTGCTATGGAAATTGGCCGCATTTCGGCTTAGAATATGAAGGGGAGAAATAGTCCAAAATGAAAATGACATTACAGCCTAAGAAAAGGCAGCGTAAAAAAGTACACGGTTTCAGACAGAGAATGAAGACCAAGGCGGGAAGAAATGTGCTTAAGCGCAGACGCGCCAAGGGCAGAAAAGAACTGTCTGCATAAGTTGCTGGATGCCGAGCATGTTTCGGCAATTTTTTTCGGAACCCAGGAAAGATAACGGCTGTTTGGATGGAATGTATACTTGAGGCGTGAATATTCTCTAAAGCGCAATAAAGAATTCAGATATGTGTACAGAAGAGGCAAGTCCGTTTCTGATAAGGCCATGGTGCTTATTTATGTGCCGACCAAAACGCCGCATCTGAGAGTGGGTTTCTCAGTATCAAAAAAGATTGGAAACAGCGTGGTGCGAAACCGGATTAAGCGCAGAATGAAGGAATCATTTTTCTCAATGCTGGAAAATGTGAACCCCAACTGCCTGCTTGTCTTTACGCCGCGCGTGCAGGCCCGGGAAATGACGTATCAGGAGATATTGTTCTCCATGCGCAAGCTGCTGAAAAAAGCGGGGCTTTACAACGAATGAAACGCGTATTGCTTGGTATAATATGGTTTTACAAAAAAGCCATATCGCCATACACCCGGCGCGCATGCCGCTTTACCCCGACATGTTCGGAATATGCGGTGGAGGCGATTAAAAAGCATGGTGCGCTTAAAGGCTTTGGACTCAGCTTTTGGCGCATTCTGCGGTGCAATCCATTTTGCAAGGGCGGGTACGACCCCGTCCCTTAAAGCGTGTTCAAATGATGATGGAGGACCAATTGATTGGAATTTCTAAGTAATAATTTTATCTCCGAATTTTTCGTGCTTGTCTTGAAATGGGTTTTCGGTTTGGTGCAGAATTATTCAGTTGCCATTATTATCGTGACCATTCTCGTCAGGCTGCTCATATTGCCATTAGACCTTCGGCAAAAGAAGAGCGCCAGAAAGATGGCACAGATACAGCCGCGGATCGATTCCATGAAAAAGCGTTATGCCAACAACCCGCAGCAGCTGCAAAAAAAGCAGCAGGAGCTTTTTCATAAAGAAGGTGTCAAGCCGCTTGCAGGCTGTCTGCCGATGCTCATTACAATGCCGATATTCTTCGCATTCTTCGGCGCGATGCGCGTGCTCGCGGCGGAGCAGACAGTGGCGCTGATGCTGAATGCGCAGCATTTGGGACAGGTTGCATACGAGCTGCCAAGCTGGCTATGGGTGCACAACTTCTGGCAGCCCGATTCTATTTTTGCACCAATCATGCAGAGCCCAGCCGAATTCACCACATTCGTGCAGACCAATGCGTCGTATATCACGCCGCAGTCACTGCATATGATGGCGAATGCAAATCTGTTGGATTTTAATGCCACGGCGGGTCTTCAGGGCGGCAGCGCGTACCAAGCGCTGACGAGCAGCATATTGCAGCATAACGGTCTGGCGGATGCCAGCGGAACGCCGCTGTATACGAACGGTTGGCTGATATTGCCGGTACTCGCGGGCGTTACGCTTTTCCTGCAGCAGAAACTGACGATGGGTCAAACACCGCAGGCAGGCAACAGCAAATTTATGCTTTGGTTCTTCCCGCTGTTTTCGGCGTATATCTGCGCAACGGCAAACACGGCGTTCTCGATTTACTGGCTGTTTGCCAACATCTATGCACTGGGGCAGTCGCTGATTGTCAACTGGATTTATAAGCGGCGTGATGAAAAACAAAAGCAGGGTGTCATTGAGGAGGCAACCTAATGGATATGTTAGAATGCAAGGGCAAAACAGTCGATGAAGCCGTTTTCAGCGGTCTCTTAAAAATGGATTTGTCTATAGATGAAGTAAACATTGAGATTCTCGACGAGGGCGGCGGGCTTTTCAAAAGCGCAAAGGTTAGGCTGACCAAGAAGTCGGAAAACGATATCAAAGAGGCCTTGGCGTTTCAGCGCGAAGAGATGCAAAAAAGCGAAGAGCGCTCTTTCAGTCCGCGTGAACGCCGTCACAGGCGCGACAGCGGCCCGCGGCGCAATGGTCCGCGTCATCATGACAGACGTGACGACAGCCGCCGTGAGAACCGCAGTATGCCTGAAGAGGCCGATGCTGATTTTACACCGCAGGAACCTGCAAATGACGCAGAGAAGTTCCTGCTCGGTCTGTTTGAAAAGATGGGTATTCGCGTTCGTCTGGATTCGAGCAGTGAAGACGGTATGCTCAAAGTTGATATGTCTGGACGCGGCATGGGTATGCTGATTGGGCGGCGCGGAGAGACGCTGGATGCGCTGCAGTACTTAACCAGCCTCGTTGTCAACAACGGCAAAGAGGATTATACCAAGATCATGCTGGACACCGAGGACTACCGCAAAAAACGTGAAGACACACTGCGGCGGCTGGCGGCAAGGCTGGCAGACAAGGTGCAGAAGTCCGGAAAGCGCGTGGTGCTCGAGCCTATGAACCCGTATGAGCGGCGAATTCTTCACTCAACATTGCAGGATTATGACAAAGTCTATACCTACAGCGAGGGAGAGGACCCGTTCAGAAGCGTCGTGGTTGCGCTCAAGGGGTCGGATGCCGAGTCGGGCGAACTGCAAAGCGCAAGAAAATAACGATGAGAAGGAGCGGAAACGCTCCTTTCTGTTTGTCGAAAAACCTACAGTTTTCCGCCAGTTTACCGGTTATGCTTGTTCCTCGAAACTTGAAACTGCGCAAAACCGCAATGTGTGGGCTGCGCGGGCACAGCCCGTCTTGCCCACGAATTATATTATAGAGCTTTTTTTGATGTACTCGCGCTAAGATTGCTGTTATATCTTTTTAGAAAACAGAATATGATGATGCAAAGGAGTATGTATGAAAAAGGCTGTTGTTATCGGCGCAAGCAGCGGGATCGGAAGAGAGCTTGCAAAGGTTCTTGCCAAGGATTACGGCGTTATCGGACTGACGGCAAGAAGAACCGATTTGCTGGAGACGCTCGCCGCAGAAATGGAAGCGGATACGTTTATTGAGCAAATGGATATTTCCGACACGGAAGATGCCGTACAAAAGCTGAATGGTCTGATCGCCCAAATGGGCGGGGCAGACCTTGCTGTGATTTGCGCGGGAACAGGCCATATGAATCCGGAACTGAAGTGGGAATATGAGAAGGAGACAAACGACGTTAATGTTCAGGGGTTTGCGTGTATCGCGGACACCATGATTAACCACTTCATCAAGCAGGGCTCGGGGCAGCTGGCTACCATATCGTCTGTGGCGGCGCTGCGCGGGAGCGGCGTCTGTCCCGCATACAACGCAAGCAAAGCATACGTGTCCAATTATCTGGAGGGTCTCCAGCTTAAGGCAAAACGGATAAGCAACGAGATCATCGTCACGGATATTAAACCCGGGTTCGTGGACACCCCCATGGCGCAAGGCGAAGGTCTTTTCTGGGTCGCATCAGCAAGCGACGCGGCAAACCAAATATATAGGCTGATCAGACGGCGAAAGCTTCACGGCTATGTCACAAAGAGATGGCGGCTTGTGGCGATTGTACTAAAGCTGATGCCAAGATGGTTATACACACGCCTTTTCCAATAAAAAACGGGAGACCATGAGGTCGCCCGCAGCGAAGCTTTGATGTGTTTTCTATAGCGCGTCCATGAACTCCTTGAACTGCGCAAATGCGATGCCTGGTTCCTCCAAAGAGAGATCCCAGCGCTTTACCCACTCCAGCGAATAGTGGCCTTGATAGCCCGCCTTTTGCAGCAGTTTAATGGTCTTTGCGACCGGCAAATCGCCCTCGCCGACCATTTTATAATTTACATTCTTATCTTCCATCACGGAATCTTTGATATGCACATGCTTGATAAACGGGCCTAAGTTATCAATGGTATAGGCCGGTTCCTCGCCGAAGAAACGGTAAGGATGATGGATATCGAAGAGTATGCCCACATTGGGATAATCGAACGATTTGAGCATAGCGCCGAGTGACTTGGTTTTAGCGAAAAATCCATTGGTCTCAATCAGCGGCATCACGTTTTTATCCTTCGCGTAAACGGCGATCTCCTCTAGGTTGGACGCAATGGCCTTTAAGCTGATATCGGCGGAAGGCGCAGGGGATAAGTCGCCCAGCAAGCGGATATACGGTGTGCCGATGGCACTCGCGGTATCCACATAGGCTTTGGCCTTTTCCACGTCAGACTCTAAGTTCAGATTACATGCGGACGTCAGGCACGGAATCTCCAGCGACAGCCGCTCCAGCGTTTTTTTGGTTTTGTCTATGTGGTCTTTTGAAAACGGCTCCATTGCAGGCGCATAGAGCTCGTTTTGTATGCCTCTGATTTCAATTCCGTTGTAGCCAAGATCGGATGCCACAGACACGATCTCCGAAAACGACCATTCGGGGCATCCGAGTGTGGAAAAACATACTTTCATGTGCTTCCTCCTTTTTAGACGTGTCATACACCATTGTTCTATTATAGCGTATTTTGGCGGAAAAGAAAATACAACTTCAATTTATACACCCATCACCGTTTTAAACTCATCGAGCGCTTTGCGGAATGCGGCCATCGCGGCTTTGATTGGAGCGCCGCCTTCAAAATCGACGCCCGCTTTTTTAAGCAGTTCGAGAGGAAAATCGCTGCCGCCGCTCTTTAAGAACTCAAGATAAGCCTCGCGCACACCGGGACGCCCTTCAAAAATGCCCGTGGCGATCATCACGGCCGCGCTGAATCCTGTGGCGTATTTGTATACGTAAAACGCGTTGTAGAAATGCGGAATGCGCGCCCATTCCACAGAGATCGTATCGCATGTTTTGATACCGTCGCCGTAATAGAGCTTGTTGAGCTCCGCATATTTTTGAGACAGCGCTTCGTTGGTCAGCGGTTCGCCTGATTCGGACATCGCATGCGACATGCGCTCAAACTCGGCAAACATCGTCTGCCGGAGTACCGTGGTGCGGAACTGGTCGAGATAGTGGTTGAGTACATATTTTTTCAGTTCATCGTCGCCGTTCTTTAGTAAATGCTGCGTCAGCAGCACTTCGTTAACCGTGGATGCGACTTCAGCCACAAATATGGTATACGACGCGAGTGAAAACGGCTGGTTTTCGTCAGAGTAATAAGAGTGCAGCGCATGGCCAAGCTCATGCGCAATCGTGTACACGCTGTCAAGATCGCTGCGGTGGTTGAGCAGCACATACGGATGTGTGCCGTATGCGCCCCATGAATAAGCGCCGCTTGTTTTGCCTTCGTTTTCATAGACATCGATCCAGTTTTCGTTGTATGCGCGTTTTAGCAGCGCGATATAATCGTTCCCCATGGGCGCGAGCGCTTCGAACACGATATCCATCGCTTCCTCATAGCTGTACTTTTTGCCCGTATCCTTCACGAGCGGCACGTACACATCGTACATGGCGATGTCATTAAGCCCGAGTATACGGCGGCGCGTGTCGATGTAGTCGTACATGATGTCAAGATGCTCGTGTATGCAATTGATTAAGCCGTCGTAAAGTGAGACGGGGACGTTGTCGGAAAACAGCGCTTTGGAAAGCGCGCTTTCATAGTTGCGCACACGCGCGAAATACACGTCCTTTTTGACGCTGGTGGAATATGTGGTGGCAATCGTGTTGATCATGCCTTTAAAAGCGCTGTAATATGTCTCAAAGGCGTTTTTGCGTACCTCGCGATTGCGGTGCTGCATGAGCTCGATAAACTTGGCATGCGTAATCTGCACCGGCCCTTCGGGCGTGTCCACAGTGCCGAATTTCAAATCGACGTTGTCTAGCATGATAAAAATGTCGCGGATGCCTGATGCGAAGTCGCCGCTCATGGAGAGCAGCTTTTCTTCGTTTTCGCTGAGCACATGCTGCTTCTGGCGCATCACATCGCGGATCATAAACGCGTACGGCTCCAGCGCCTTTTCCTCAGCGATGTATTTTTCCAGCGTTTCTTCGCTCTGCTTTAACAACGCGGGCGCCGCAAACGATGTTTCTCCCGACACAGCCACATAAAGCGACATCGCACGGTCCGTCATGGCCTGATAGAGCGAATTGGCGTTGTCCTCATCACGGCGCATCTTGGCGTACACGTAAAGCCGTTCGCATTGAAGCGACAGGTCGTCAATGCGCTTTAATGCGTTTGCAAGATTCTGCGCGCTGTCCGCAAAACCCTGTTTTAAATCCTTGATCGCGGGCACCTCGCTTTGCAGCTTGGCAAAGTCTTTTTCCCAATCCGCGTCTGACGCGTATATGTCGGTTAAATTCCATTTGTATTTGTCGTCGATTTCACTGCGTTTCATTGTATCCTCCGATTGTAAACTTATGCTATCATTATGCCCTAAATTGCGGCCTAATACCGTATATCTCGGCCCTTAAACAGTATCTTTTGAGAAAAGCGTTTATCCATAAGCCGAGAAAATATGCGTTCACCGTAGCGTTCGTCCAGTTCGTGAAACGGCAGATTTGTGACAATCACCGTTTTGCGTCCTGCCGCGCCGCGCTCGTTTATTAGGTCAAAGAAATATTCCTTGGTGACATTTTTGGTCATGGGTTCGGTACCGATATCGTCAATAATCAGCAGCGGCACTTCGAGAATGGGATCCAGATCCACATCTTCGCCGAGGCGGTGCTGATGGAACATCGAAAAAAGGCGGTAAGCCGTAAAGCTAGCCGCAATGATTCCGCGTTCAATAACCCGGCGCATAATACACTTTGAAATATATGTTTTTCCGAGGCCGATGCCACCTGAAAGAAGCAGTATGGATGAACAGTTTGGGAAGCTGTCTGCATAGGTGATACAGATATCACGTATACGCACCATCATGTCGCGTTGGGACTTGCCGTTGTCGATTGGGTCGTTGCTGAATCGGTTGAGATCGAATTTTTCAAAGCTGACCGCGTCGTCGGTAAGACGCGCGGCATCGAGCTTGTCTTCAAGCACGCGCTTTTTGAAGCATTCGCATCGCGTGGTGTCTTCCAGCAGACCTGTATCACGGCAAAGCGCACAGGAATAGATGGGATCAAGGTAATGGGCATCGTAGCCTACGCCGGCAAGCAGTGCTTCGCTCTGTTCTCGCAGCGCCTTTATCTGATCGCTGTTGTCTGGTTCACCTGTGAGCTTAAGCTTTGGCCGCGCGATGAGCAGCGCTTCAATCTGTTCGTGAAGCTTTTTTAATTGCGGGACACGCGCATAGACGTCGTTCCTGCGCTGTGCCAGTTCCTGTTCGTTTTTCTGCTGGATGCGGCTGTATTCAGCCAATACATCGGATATGCTCATTATGCTCCTTCGTCTTCAAACAAATTGACGGCGAGATGATCGTAGTTTTCCACGGGCCGCTCGAAAGATTCGCGCATCGTTGCGGCGGTCTGTCCGCTGGCGTGCTTTTTGGTCTCCCGTTGGGCGTCGGTCAGCGTTTTGACACCGGCGCCATGCCAGTTGGAGAGTATGGTGTTTAAGTAGCGGTACGGGTTGTCCGACAATGTGCTGATCTCTGCGGCGAGCAGTATCGCGTCGTGCGAGAGGCCCCATGTGTCGTGCCATCGCGCGTATATCTTGCGGTGCGCGTCCGTGGGTGTTTTGGGGATGCCTGCCGTGTCAAATACAGAGGTGATGTGGGCATCCAGCTCTTTTTGTTCCGCGATATAACGCCGTGCCTGCGCAGGCGTGAGTATGCGGTTGTTATACCAGTCGGTCAGTACAGTGTCGAGAAGCGAGAACGGCTTTTTGCCGCGCGCACCCACCTGCTTGGCGGCAAGTATCAGCATGGTGTTATCAAAGCCGTAGACGGTTGTCCACTTTTGATACAGGCTTTCGTGCTCAAAAGAGGGCTTAAGCGACGGTTCGCCTAACAGATGCATGATCTCCTTGAGCGCCGCAGATTCCTTCTCGCTCTGAGCGTGAGATTCAGCAATGGTACGCGACGTGATAAGACCGCGTTCTTTAAGCCGCTCCAGAATCTTATCTAAGTATTTAAAGCTGGGTTCACGCGCGGCTGTGGTTTTGGCGCATGCGGTGAGTATCGCTTCCAGCGTAAAGCCCCACTGGCTTGTCCACTTCTGGAACAGCGCATATTCATCCTGCGTGGGCCCGCGGCCCGATAGCCCGAGCTGCTTCAAAACTTTGGCGATGCCTGACGACATCATCTTATGCGATTCAATGTAGTCGTGCGCCTTTTGTTCGGTGTCAATCTGCTCGTCTTCCGCCCACGTTTTGGCCACCTTGTCGATGTATGAGATGGATACGCGCTTGCCCTTGAGCAATATGCAGTATTCCACCAGCGCGAGCACCACCTTTTTATTAAGGCCGAATGTATCGGTATAGTCGTAAATTTTTAAATAATCGTGCGGCGAAAGCTGACGCGTTCCGAACAATTTTTGCAGCATCTGGTTGAACTCACGCTCGGTATAAAGCTCCTCTTCCGTATGCACGGCGCTGCTTTCAAAATCACCGAATTCGATGCACATGCTTTGACCGTTGACCACGCGCGCCACGCCCTTTTTCTGCCAGTATTCAAACGCGTGCAGCACCTCTTCGATGCTCATTTGAAGCCGTGCGCAAAGGATATCAAAGTTGATCGACTTGTCTGTGGCGCTGTGTTTTAAAACGAGCAGATACGCCTGCGTGTATTTTTCGGGCGCGCCTATACAGCACTCGATAAAGCGGTTGGGTACGAGCGTCTCTGTTGTATGGTTTTTAAGCTTTAGCTGCATTCGATACTCCCCTTGCTGCGCGTTAAAAGCGTAAAAACGGTTATATTATAACTGCTTTTACGCATCTGTTTATCATATAAACGAAACAAAACGGTACACATATTTCATCTTTAAATAGTATACGACAGCCTTGCTTCTTGGTCAAACCATCCGTCAAAAAAAGCGTATAAGTTAAACACCATAATGATTTTCCAGATGGTATGATTTACATGATATATTGACTATATTATAATACACCCAATTGGGTAGTGGCGGGTGAAAATATTTCCTCGAAAGCGCGGGCTTTGGGGGATGATGATGAAGGACCCATTATGAAACAGAAAAGTTTTTTAAAAGGCGCTGCTGTGCTTGCAATTATCGGCGTCGTCTGCAAGGTAATCGGTGCGGTATTCAGAATACCGGTCACAAACATGATCGGCACCGAAGGCATTGCGTATTATAACACGCCCTATTCGGTATATGCTTTTTTACTGGTTATATCCAGCGCCGGCCTTCCCGTTGCCATATCCAAAATGGTGTCCGAGCGAGTGACACTCGGCGATTATAAAGGGGCGCATCAAGTTTTCCAGACAGCGCTTAAGGCGCTCAGCGTAATCGGTATTATCACAACCGTCATCATGTTGCTTTTGAGCGCACAGCTGGCCGATTGGGTCAAACGTCCTGAGGCTGATATCGGCTTTTTGGCTATCGCGCCGTCGCTGTTCTTTGTATCCGTGTTGTCCGCATACAGAGGTTATTTCCAAGGTTTGCAGATCATGTCGCCCACGGCTTTTTCTCAGTTGGTCGAGCAGTTGGGAAAGCTCGGGATGGGGCTGTATTTTGCGAATCTATGGAAAGCGAAGGGTGTCGCCTTTGGCGCAGCGGGTGCGGTATTCGGCGTGACGCTTTCAGAACTGCTGGCGCTCATTTTTATCATGATCGTTTATTATCGCCATAAAGGACAGATTAGGCTGCAAATGGCAAAAGGCGTTTCATCAAAGGGATTAAGCGGTGTTGGGAAGCAGCTTTTTGTTTTGGCGTTTCCTATTGTTATGGGCGCTATGGCAATGCCGTTGGTCAACACCGCCGACACGGCGATTGTGGGCAACGCGCTTTACGACATGGGCTATGCGCAAGGAGATGCGAATTCGCTTTTTGGCACATTCACCGGCGTCGTGAATCCGCTTGTGAACATGCCGGCCATTTTGTCGCTCGCGCTGGCGATGAGCCTTGTGCCCGCCATATCGGCATCCAAGGCAAGAAAGGACGAGGCCGGGGTGGCCAGAAAAGCAGATATGGGGTTTAGGCTTGCGTTGCTTGTGGGTCTGCCGTGTGCCGCAGGCTTTTACCTCCTTTCTCAGCCCATCATTCATATGCTGTATTCCTCGGTGCAAGGGCAAGAGCTGCTAACAGCAGGGGAACTGCTTCGGATCATGGCGGCAGGTGTGCTGTTTCTGACCATCGTGCAGACCACGACGGGCATATTGCAGGGGCTCGGCAAAACGTATGTGCCGGTCATCAATCTGTTTATCGGCGTGGCTGTCAAAATCGCCGCCAGTCTGATACTGATCCGTATTCCTGAGTTGAATATCAAAGGGGCGGCCATCGGTACTGTGGCTTGCTATGTGATTGCAGGTATTCTTGATATTATTTGTGTGATCAAATACGCGCATTTCAGGCTTAAAATCGTTGACCATATCATAAAGCCTTTGTTTGCGGCAGGTGTGATGGGCGTGTTCGTTTATTTTACTTATCCGCTGCTGGCAAGAATCATGCCTGACAAGATCGCCGCAGTGATGGAGATTGCAACGGCGGGGCTGCTGTATCTTATACTCGTTTTTGCGTTTGTGCTGAAAAAATCTGACATGGCATTTTTACCGGGCGGCGGCCGCATCACGCGCGTGATGGAAAAGCTCAAAATTTGGTGAGTGTTTCTTTACAAAAATACAAGTTGCCTTTATAATAAGGAATAATATTATCGGGAATCATGATAATGCCATGATGCGGGACACGGCTGGTGCTTTAGCCATTGGCGTCAGCGAACGGGGAAACGGTGAAAGCCCCGACCAATGCGGTACATATGTCATCACCCGCTATGCATTTTTGCCGAAGGAATGTAAGCAAGAACGGTTTTGCGCCCGTTAACGCGCTCAAAAGAGATGTTCTTTCGTGAGGGCATCATTTGGGTGGTACCGTAGAAGATGTACGTCTTTTGCCCCATGGGCAGAGACGTTTTTTTATTATGACGAGCCAAATAACTGGCATACAAAAGAGGGAGAGAGACATGCTTTACAAACAGGTCGACAAAAACCTAAACTTTAAAGACCGTGAGCTTGAGGTTCTGAAGTTCTGGGAGCAGAACGAGATATTCAAAAAGACCGTGGATAAGAACAAAGGCTCTAAGGCCTACACGTTTTATGACGGGCCGCCGACGGCCAACGGCAAGCCGCATATCGGCCATATATTGACGCGCTGTATCAAAGACCTGATTCCGCGCTACCGCACGATGCAGGGGTACGATGTGCTGCGCAAGGCGGGCTGGGATACGCACGGGCTGCCCGTTGAGCTTGAGGTGGAAAAGCTTTTAGGGCTGGACGGCAAGGAGCAGATTGAAGCTTACGGCGTGGAGCCGTTTATTGCGGAGTGCAAAAAAAGTGTCTGGAAGTATAAGGGCGAATGGGAACGCATGAGCGAGCGCGTGGGTTTCTGGGCAGACATGGAGCACCCGTATATCACATATGACAACAACTACATCGAATCCGTTTGGTGGTCGATCAAACAGGTGGCGGACAAAGGGCTTTTGTATAAGGGCCATAAGGTTGTGCCGTATTGCCCGCGGTGCGGCACGGCACTTTCGTCGCACGAGGTGGCTCAAGGGTACAAGGACGTTGAGGAAGATTCCGTGTTCGTCAAGTTCAAGGCAAAGGACGCGGACAACACCTATTATCTTGCATGGACGACGACACCGTGGACGCTGCCGTCTAACGTGGGCCTCTGTGTGAATCCGCGTGAGAGATACGTCAAAGTGGAGCACGACGGTGCCCGTCTCATCATGGCGGCGGCGCTCGTGGAGACTGTGCTCGGCGAGGACAAGCAGGTTATTGAGGAATACACCGGCAAGGATTTGGAACACAACGAATATGAGCCGCTTTACGATTTCGGTGAGGCAGACAAAAAGGCATGGTTCATAACCGCCGATGATTATGTCACGCTGTCTGACGGCTCGGGCATCGTGCATATCGCGCCTGCGTTTGGTGAAGACGACGCGCGCGTCGGCCGCAAATACGACTTGCCTTTTGTGCAGATGGTTAATGAACAGGGCCGTTTCAAGGCGGAGACGCCGTGGGAAGGCGTGTTTGTGAAAGACGGTGACCCGAAGATCGTGGCTGACTTGAAGGAGCGCGGGCTGTTGCTTGCCACCAAGGCATATTCGCACAGTTATCCGTTCTGCTGGCGCTGCGATACGCCGCTGCTTTACTATGCAAGAAGCACATGGTTTATCAAAATGACAGCAGTGAAGAATCTGCTGCTCAAGAATAACCGTGCGGTGAACTGGCTTCCTGAAAACATCAAGGAAGGCCGCATGGGTAACTTCTTAGAGAACGTGATCGACTGGGGTCTTTCGCGTGAACGCTACTGGGGTACGCCGCTGCCTGTGTGGCAGTGCAAGTGCGGCCATCATACCGTTATCGGTTCGGTGGCGGAGCTTCGTGAAAAGGGACAGAATGTGCCTGAGGAGCTGGAGCTGCACAAGCCGTTTATCGACGCGGTCACAATAAAGTGTGACGAGTGCGGCGACACGATGAAGCGCGTGAGCGAGGTCATCGACTGCTGGTACGATTCGGGTTCGATGCCGTTTGCGCAGTGGCATTACCCGTTTGAGAACAAAGAGGAATTTGAAAAACGTTTTCCGGCCGACTTCATCAGCGAAGCTGTTGATCAGACGCGCGGCTGGTTCTATACGCTGCTCGCCATCGGCACGGCCGTGTTCGAGCGCAACCCGTTTGAGAACTGCATCGTTTTAGGGCACGTGCAGGACAAGGACGGCCAGAAGATGAGCAAACACAAGGGCAATGTGGTGGATCCGTGGACAGTGCTTGATAATCAGGGCGCCGATGCGGTGCGCTGGTATTTCTACGTGGGCAGCATGCCGTGGCTGCCGAGCCGCTTCTATTCGGATGCTGTTTCGGAAGCGCAGCGCAAGTTTATGGGCACACTTTGGAACACATATGCGTTCTATGTGCTATATGCGGATATCGACAATTTTGACCCGACCAAGCATAAATTGAAGCTCGACAACGTGATGGACAGATGGATACTCTCGCGCCTGCACACATTAATAAAGACGGTGAGCAAGTATTTGGATGATTACCGTCTGACCGAACCCGCGCGTGAGATGGATAAGTTCGTCGATGAGCTGTCCAACTGGTACGTGAGGCGCTGCCGCGGCCGTTTCTGGGCGCCCGACATGGAGCAGGACAAGGTGGACGCGTTCCTGACGCTGTATACGGTGCTTGAGACGCTTTGCCGTCTTGCCGCGCCCTTCATTCCGTTCATGACCGAAACAATGTATCAGAACATCGTGCGTAGCGTGGATAAGACCGCGCCCGAAAGTGTGCATCTTTGCGCATATCCTGAGTGCGATGAGAGTATGATTGATAAGGAACTTGAAAAGAGCATGGACGCGGTGTTAAATATCGTTGTGCTGGGGCGCAGCGCGCGCAACACCGCTGTGATTAAGAACCGTCAGCCGATTGCCAACCTGTATGTGTCGGGCATCGATTCGCTGGACGAAATGTACAAGAAGCTCATTGAAGGTGAACTCAACGTCAAGAAGGTATGGCTCGGCGCGGACGTATCGGCGTTTACCTCGTATAACTTAAAGCCGCAGCTCAAGACGCTGGGGCCGCGTTACGGCAAACTGCTGGGCGCTATCAAAACGCAGCTGGGAGAAGCCGACCCTGTCGAGATCGTGGATATGGTGCGCGCAGGCGAGACGTATACGTTTGAAGCGGACGGCCAGGCGGTGGCGCTTGCCGAAGAGGATTTGCTGATTGAGCCCATCCACAAGGAAGGCTTTGTGGTGGAAACCGAAGGGCAGCGAAGCGTGATACTTGACACAACGCTCTCAAAGGCGCTTATCGAGGAAGGCTTTGTGCGCGAGATGATCAGCAAGATTCAGACGATGCGCAAGGAAGCCGGATTCGAAGTGATGGATCATATCCGGCTTGCCATAACTGGCAATGAACGGCTTGCGGGTGTCATTGAGCGCAACGCTGACGAGATTAAGGCCGAAGTGCTGGCAGATGAGATGTCCGGTGAACTGGCAGGTTACACAAAGGATTGGGACATCAACGGCGAAAAGGCCACGCTGAGTGTACAAAAGATATAACCGATTATGTAACTTTAAAAGCGGATGAACCCATCCGCTTTTTTATAGCAAAGGGGGTATTGCCTTGGAGGAGCTCAACCTCAATGCAGGCAGGCGCGTTTTTATGCGTGCCGGGTTTGCCATGATGGCAATGGTGGCAATGACGGTGGCGCTGCAAACGGTAGGCTACCGAATTTTCGTTCGGCAGCTGGACAACGAATGGGTTCGTTATACGCTTGCAATCGTGCCGCAATATGTGATCGCTATGCCGCTGGCGGCCTTGCTGATGTATCAAACACCCGCGCTGCCTATCGCCCAAAAGAAGCTCAAAGCCGGACAATTCATGATCATTGTCATGATTTGCTTTACCATCATGTACGCAGGCAATCTGACAGGCAGTATTATCAATTTCATCATACAATTGTTTGCACAAAGTAACATGGCGATTTTGATTCAAGAGCTGATTTCAGGATCCAGTATCTGGGCCAATCTGTTGTTTGTTGTTCTATTGGCGCCAGTCGCGGAGGAGTTGTTTTTCCGCAGGCTGCTTATTAAGAAGCTTTTGGCATACGGCGAAAAACCGGCAGTGATTGTGAGCGGTCTTGCGTTCGGTCTGATTCATGGAAATCTGACGCAGTTTTTCTATGCTTTTGGGCTGGGGCTTGCATTTGGCTATATATTCGTGAAGACGGGCAAGGTTATTTACACAATTGTCTTGCATATGATCATCAATTTTTTCGGCAGCATTATTTCTGTATGGGTACTCAATGCCAATCTAATTGTCACAGGTCTGTATGGGTTGGTGTTGATTGGTCTGGTCATTGCGGGCATCGTGCTTTTCTTCGTCAACAAGAAACGCATTGTGATGAACGCCGGCCTGTTCGCTGTTCCCAAAGGAAGAGGAGCCGTTTTTTTGAATGCGGGCATGATACTGTTTTATATCGTCAGCGCGGCGCTCTTCGCGGTAAATACGTATTCAATGCTGACTGAAACTTAAATCAATCGTTTAATCGTGGTTATTGAAATTTGCGGGATATATGTTTAAAATAAATATATGAAAAATGATAGGAAAAAGGTCGCCTTTGTGACGGGCGCAAGCTCCGGCATCGGCCAGGCCGTGGCGCAGACCATGGCGAAAAACGGTTATAATGTATACGGTACATCGCGCCGCGCGAACTATGAAACGGTGGAAAATGACGGCGCGCCGTATGTCATGGTGCCCATGACGCTCGAGGACGATACGTCCATCGCAGATGCGGTGAAATACGTGCTCGGCCAACAGGGACAGATTGATGTGCTTGTGAATGCGGCAGGCAGCGGCATCGCAGGTGCCATAGAGGAAACGACAGCCGATGAGGCGCAGTCACAATTTAACGTTTGTTTTTTCGGCGTGATCAACGTTTTGAACCACGTGCTGCCCGCGATGCGTGAGCAGCAAAGCGGCATGGTCATCAACATCGGTTCGATGGCGGCATGCTTTCCGATCGCGTTTCAGGCGATGTACAGCGCGGTCAAATCGGCATTGTTTATGCTGACGTTAACGCTGCGGATGGAAGTCAAGCCGTTTGGCATAAAATGCTGTACGGTGGAGCCGGGCGATACCAAAACTGGGTTTACGGAAAAACGTGCATTTTCCAAGAAATCCGCTCAGACGGCTTACAGGCAGCCGATGGAACGCGCGCTGTATGAGATGATACGCTCTGAGTACTCTGCTCCGGGCCCCGAAAAATGCGCAGAGCTTATACTGAAAGTGACACAAATGAAGAATCCGCCCGCGCGGGTATCCGTCGGATTCGGCTATAAAGCGCTGTATGTCCTTTCAAGGCTCACATCATGGCGTTTCAAGGAGCGGATACTCCGCGCCATTTATTTACGAAAAGACCCGCCCGCGGATGCGGTTTGGACATACGAAAAACAGTTTAAGGAGAATTAGATATGGACGGATTAAGCACAATACTCGAAAGAAGAAGCTGCCGCGTTTATCAGGATAAGCCGGTGAGTGAGGACGTGATACACAATCTGTTAAAAGCCGGAATGTATGCACCGTCCGCGATGAATTCTCAGCCTTGGGAATTTCTCATCATGCAGGACGCTGAAAAGAAAGAGGCGGTATCAGATATCGTTTCATACTGGAGCATGCTCAAAAAAGCGCCGCTTGGCATACTCGTGATGGCGCAAATCAACGGCTATCGCGCCAAGCCTGACGAATTTTTCGTGCAGGACTGTGCGAGCAGCACAACATGCATACTGCTTGCGGCGAAGGCTCAGGGCTTGGGCGGCGTGTATTTAGGACTGTATCCGCATGAGGACAGAATGCGCAAGGTGCGCGAGATATACAACATTCCTGAACACATCATACCGTTTTCCATCGTGTCGCTTGGGTACCCAGACTGCACATCGCACCCGCACACCACCTTCCATACACATAAGGTGCACAGAGACGAATACTAAGTCAGTAAGCAAAGCGGAGGACAAAGCGCCTCTGCTTTTTTGTTATACCCTAGACGCGGCAGTCGAACAAAAATGAGGCAGGGGTCGGTTTCCACGCCGATTCGCTAACATAAAACTTTAGCACCAAATACCACAAGGAACAACTATTTCCGTCACGAACTTATTTGGATTGCCCATAAACATCAGCCCGGGTCCCTTGTGGTAAATTTCTCGCGTTGGGAGGCCGTACTCAATATCATTTTTACTTGCATAATCAAGCACCGCCTTATACGCATAGTTAAAAAAATCGTAGCTTCCCTTATGCACTGTGCAAATCGCCCTGCCGCCCGGCAGTTCCTTGGTCTCGATGCCTTGACCATTTATAAATTTATTGGTGGGTACGCACACCTCGATATCTGCAACTTCGGCATAGCCGCTGTCATAATAACAGTTGAAAGGAACTCCCTGTGCATATCCTTTTAGCTCCCTGCAAATTTGACCTAAATACCTGCCTGTGTCCTGATACGCTCCCCTAAAACGTATGCATGCAACCCTGACAGGTTCGATATCTTTAATTTCAATCTTGTATTCCGGCTTGTGCACTATCTCTTTTGGCTCAATGTAGCCTTCGATTTTCTTTATTAGCTCTTTGTCTTTGTTCACCCTTTGCTCGATCATCGATTTCTTGGACGCTAGAAAATACGACAGGTCGCCCTCTCCATCGCAGTTTGCCAATACGTCCTTTATTTCGGCAATCCCGAAATCTAGATCACGTAAGAATACAATCAACTGCGCGATTTTGAAGTCGCCCTCGTCATAGTAACGGTAGCCATTCTCAGCCCGATAAGATGGCGTCAAAAAGCCTTGCTCGTCGTAGTAACGCAGCGCTTTTACGGTAAGGTTTGTTATTTTTGAAAAATCCCCTATCTGGTACATTGCCCTACCCCTTGTATTGACTACATTTATACTAACTAATTATACCACAAACTAATTTATTGTGTATTTATCAAACAGCCCTTGACTCTCCCGCGCACAGGAGGCTTTATGCTTGTAGTGATTTTAAAGGAGGGCTAAGCTTGATGATAAGATCAAATAATGAGGTTATAGAACTGAAGGACTTTGACGTAAAGACGGGCTTTCACTGTGAAAGCTCTGCAATGATGAACGCACTTATATTTCAGGGGGTAGAATTTAGCGAAAACATGATAACAGGATTCGGGGGCGCACCCACATTCTTTTTTAAAGCAGATGATGCGTTCCCTTTTTTAGGCGGACGCTCTCATACAATGCTCAAGAACTTTTGCGCGTCAACAGGTATAAGTGTGGAATCGGCATCGCCCAAAACAAGGCAGGAAGCTTACGATTCGGCTAAGGATGTCTTGAGAAAGGGGCTTCCTGTAGTGCTTCGCGTCAATATGCGTTACCTGCCGTACCTGTATGGCGGTAAATATGGCAACAAATATTCATCCTTTGGCTGGCACTTTGTATGCCTTGTAAAAATTGACGAGCCGCATGGAGTTGCATGGGTTACTGATACAACTTACAGCAAGCCGCAGAAGGTAAAGCTTAACGATCTTGCAAAGGCAAGGAATTCAAAGGAAGGTATGTTCAAAGCGGAGAATTTATATTATTATTTCAATAATCCTTCATCAGTCATTATCGACTACAGTGCAGCTTTTAAACAATCACTCAAGATGCTATTAGAAAACTATGAAACGCCGAACGGGGGTCTAAATGCGCTTGAAAAGCTGCCGGAAGATATAAGAAACATTGAAACAGGACGAAATATATTTATTTTAAAACCTCTGTTTTATACATTTTACGGATACATAGAGGAATTTGGTACCGGCGGCTCGGCATTTAGAAATTTCCTAAAGAAATATTTCATTGAGATGTCAGAAAAGCTTGGTATCGGAGATTTAAAGAAGATAGCTACGATTGTCGATGCCTCTTGTACTGAGTGGACGGCGTTAGCGCATGAATTCAAAAATATATCAGAAACCCTTGAGGACTTGAAGAAAGATAGGGCTGCAAGAAACATGATGTATGAAAATGCGGCAAAAAAGGCTCAAAGATTGTTCATTGCAGAAAAAAGAATATATGATGCAGTCAAATCGTTACATGGCAAAATGTAACGGTTGCTTAGAAACAGTTATTCATTTTTCGAACACATGCTCTGGAATGAGAAAAGCCAGATGACATGCTAAGTGGATAGGAGAAAGAAGACGATGAGAGAACGAACAAACGAATTAGCCCCTTGTGGAGTTTTTTGTGGAGCTTGCCCTTCTTATAATAAGTCTTGTCTTGGATGTGCCTCTGAAAATAAAGATCAAAAAAGAGCAAGTAAATGGGCATGCAAAGTAAGAAATTGTTGTTATAGTACGCAAAATAAAAATTATTGTATTGAGTGTGATAAGTTTCCATGTGAAAAGCTTAGAAAGAAAATTATTGATACTCATACTGAAGATGTAAAATATAAGTATAGACATGAAATTCCAGAGATTTTTATAAAAATGGGACAGATGGAAATAGAGGATTATCTACAATATCAGAAGAAAAGATGGGCATGTCCATCTTGTGGAGGAATTATTTATTTTTATAAATACGAATGCAGTGAATGTGGTAGAAAAGTGACAATTTGATTATTCTTGATCGGCCTCTGCCTGTCCCCAAAAATGGGGTATAAGGCCAGCATGTTTGCAAGGAGTTGAATCAATGTAAAAGGCGCGAGTGGATGTCGCGCCCTACTGTTGCCTATGCGATTTCTCAGTGTCTATTTATACCCGCTGATCATCAAGATTGATGTAGTACCGTTTGACGTTGTCTTTGCCGGTGACGACGCGCATGCGCGTTTCGTGCTCTGCCTGAAGCAGCGTATCCTCTGCCGCTTCACCGCGGTAAGCATGCACATGGCCGTGGACGCGGTACTGAAGACCGTCGCTCGGATGGATGGCGCCTTGCAAGCGTTTTAATGCCTTCTGAGCCGAAAAAGCATTGGCTTCGATCAGCAGCACCGCGATATAACTCTCGGCAATACGAGCAGCAGAATCCAGCGTGCGCAGCGTGTCTTGCAGCTGCACAGCCGCATTGGACAGACACATCTGTGTATAGTCTTTGCTCGATATGCCGGGTATGGAGCCGGATGCTTCGATGGTAAAAATCACGAGACTGAATGTGCTTCGAAAGCGTCTGGCGCGCGCGATTTCCTTTTCCATCACATCGAGCAGCCCCTTGCGGCTGAAAAACCCCGTGAGTTTGTCATATTTGAGCAGTGTCTCTCTGTATACGCGCTCAGGGTCCATGGCGGGCGCTTGTGTGGCGAGATATTTGAGCTTGTATATGATGGGTTGAAGCTGAGCGTAGCCCAGGCATACAGACCATTCGCCATTTTCTTTAACCACATATTTGGTATATGTTTCTTCGTTGACTTTGCCTGTCCGGTTGTCGCGGTCTGTGAGGAAAACGGAAAACACATGCACACACTCATACTCCGTATCATTGACCACGCATTTTTCGTATGCCCTAAAAGGCTTGATCACGTATGAACCCATTTGATACAGCACCTTGACGGCTTCTTTCCACTCACAGAATTCATCAAGCGTGAACATACTGCGGTCTTTATTTGAGAGCTGTTTATATGCAAACTTCCAGTTGTCGTGCAGCAGACTGCGAAAATAGGCATCTAATGCTTTCTGCGCAGCCGCCACAGGCTCGTTGGCGGGTTTCTGCGGCCTTGGCTGCGGGCGGCGGTTGTGCGCCAGCCAAAGTTTGTGATAGCTTTTGCGTTTTTCCGGATCGGATACCGTGGCGTACGCCTGATTGATAAGCTGCATGCGCTCCGTGGCTTTTATATTTGCATTGGTGTCGGGATGGTTCATTTGCGCCAGCCGTCTGTAGGCGCTTTTAACGATCTCAGGCTCCGCATCCTGATGAACCTGAAGTATCATGTAGTAGTCTAAGAATTCCTTGTTCGGGGCATTCATATGTCGTGTAAACCTTTCCTATATAATGTATATTAGGCAATAACGATATACAATATATATAAACCGGTTTGCCAATTTTGAACGTAATAATTTCTCATTGATTGCTATAGGCCAAGCACGCCAAAAAGCAAAAACCCGGCGATACCGGCAATCAGTATAATAATGATGGGGGAGCGTTTAAATTTAATAATAGCGACAGCGGAGATCAGCGCAATGATCACCGACGGGATATCCACACCGGAAAGCAGCGTCCCCCAGTGCAGCTCAGACACGCTTCCCACGCCAAGCAGCGCGGGCAAAGCCATGATCGTCGCAGCGGAAGCGATCAGCCCCGTCACGACAGGCCTTAAGCCCCACATCGCGCGCCGGACAATGATGTTATCCTCGAATTTGAAGAAATACCGCGCGAGCAGTGTGGTAATAATTAGGGAAGGAATAATCACAGCCACCGTAGCCACAACGCCGCCAAATAAACCAGTGAGTTTTACGCCGGCAAATGTGGCTGCGTTGATTGCGAAAGTGCCGGGTGTCATCTGCGAAACGGCCACGATATCGGCAACCTCAAGGTGTGTCATAAGCCCGTAGCCCACGAGTTCACTGTTGATGAGCGGCAGCATCGCGTAGCCCCCGCCGATGGAAAAAAGCCCGATTTTGAAGAAAATCCATCCGAGAAGCAGATATTGACTCATACGGCATCCTTTCCGTCCGGCGGGTCGCTGTTGGGGGGCTCTCCGGAATCAGAGTCTTGGGTGCGTATTCGCCAGATTCCTGCGGTAATACCGAATACAATGCCGCCGATGATAATATAGATGCTGTTGATATCAAACACGATAGACAGCAAAAAGGCCGCGAAAAACGCGACCATTGCCACGGCATCCTTATAAAAAGGCTTCATAAACGTGAGAAACGCCGAAACGAGCAGCGCGACGACAGCAGCCCGAATACCGCGCAGCGCGCCAGCCACATAAACGTTGTCGCGCACCGCGGCGTATACGAAGGTGATAACCGTCAGCACAATAAGCGACGGCAGCACGACGCCGGATACGGCCACGAGGGCACCTCGGAATTTCTTTAACCGATAGCCGATCAGTATACTGCAGTTCACGGCAATCGCGCCCGGCACCGATTGCCCGAGCGCGATCATGTTGACCATATCATCGTCACTGATCCAGCCTTTTTTATTGACAAATTCATCTTGAAACAGCGGCACCATCGCATATCCGCCGCCGAATGTCATCGCGCCTATCTTCATCATTGTCAGAAAAATGCGAAGAAGGCCGCTGTCTTTAGCCATTACCGCCTCTGTTTTTTGTGTGGTTTAAAAGCCCGCCGTCGAGCAGCACAGCTTTCAATCTGTCGGATAACTCGAGGCGCACTTTATACGTCTGATTCTTTGTTGTGTTTTCTACGGTGAACTCAGTCTGTCCGTTTACCTTGGCAGGCGCGTCGTTAATCACAAGCGTGTCATCCATATCAATTTTGTCGTAGTCGCTTTCGTCTGCGAACACGAGCGGCAGTATGCCTGAATTCACGAGGTTCGCCATGTGAATGCGCGCAAATGATTTGGCTATCACGCCGCGGATGCCAAGATACAGCGGCACAAGCGCCGCGTGTTCACGCGATGAGCCTTGGCCGTAGTTGTGTCCCGCGACGAGGAAACCGCCGCCTTTTTCTTTGGCTCTCGCGGGGAACGTATCGTCCACGGGCGTTAAGCAAAAGTCGCTCAGGTACGGAATGTTGGAGCGGTACGGAAGCAGTTTTGCGCCCGACGGCATGATATGGTCGGTCGTGATGTTGTCTTCCATCTTAAGCAGCACGCTGCCGGAGACGCTTTCTTCCAGCGTTTTGCCAAGCGGGAACGGCTTGATGTTGGGCCCGCGCACCACCTCTGTTTCGCCGTTTTCATCGGGCGGCGCCACGAGATTATCATTGATTAAAAACGCGTTTGGCATATCGATAGTCAGCGCATCCGCATCCAGACCGATGTCGCGCGGATCGGTCAGCACGCCTTTGAGTGCGGTGGCCGCCGCGGTTTCGGGGCTCACGAGGTAAACGCCTGCGCTGGCCGTGCCCGAGCGGTTGTAGAAGTTCCGGTTAAACGTACGAACCGATATCGCATCCGTGCGGGGTGCCTGCCCCATGCCGATACAAGGTCCGCAGGCGCATTCAAGTATACGCGCACCTGCCGCAATCATGTCGGCCAAAGCGCCGTTCTCAGCCAGCATTGTCATCACCTGCTTGGAGCCGGGCGATATCACGAGGCTTACATCGGGCGATATACTCTTGCCTTTAAGTATGGAAGCGACCCGCATAAGGTCGAGATATGACGCGTTGGTGCAGCTGCCGATACACACCTGATCCACCTTGATAGATCCGATGTCATGGATGGTTTTTACGTTGTCGGGGCTGTGCGGCATGGCAGCCATGGGCTCCAGTGCGGAAAGGTCGATAGTAATGGTTTCGGCGTACTGCGCGCCTTCGTCCGCGCTAAGCGGCGTGAAATCCTCTTCGCGGCCCTGGGCCTTAAGGAACTCGTGCGTGATCTCGTCGCTCGGGAACACGGATGTGGTGGCACCGAGCTCTGCACCCATGTTGGTAATGGTGGCACGCTCCGGTACCGACAGCGATTTGACGCCCTCGCCGAAGTATTCCACGATTTTACCCACGCCGCCCTTCACACCGAGACGACGCAACACTTCGAGTATCACGTCCTTCGCCGATACGCCGAAGGACAGCTTGCCAACGAGCTCCACGCCGAGTACTTTCGGCATGGGAATAAAGTATGCGCCGCCGCCCATCGCGACAGCCACGTCCAAACCGCCCGCACCGATTGCAATCATGCCGATGCCGCCGCCTGTGGGCGTATGGCTGTCTGAACCTAAAAGCGTGGCACCGGGAACACCGAAACGCTCCAGATTCACCTGATGGCAGATGCCGTTGCCGGGACGGCTGAAATAAATACCGTGCTTTTTGGCCACGGTTTCAATAAACTTGTGATCGTCCGCATTTTCGAAGCCGGATTGCAGCATGTTGTGGTCGATATAGGCGACCGACTTTTTGGTTTTCACACGCGGCACGCCCATTGCCTCAAACTGCAGATAAGCCATTGTGCCCGTTGAGTCCTGCGTCAACGTATAATCTATTTTGATTGATATTTCCTCTCCGGCCTTCATTTCGCCGGATACTAAGTGCTTTTCTATGATTTTTTCCGCCAGTGTTTTGCTCACAAATGCCCCTCCAAATATAGTTTGTCTCAATTCTACCTTTAGATAAAAAAAAAATCAACTTGAATACGCAATTTGCATACCCAAGTTGATTTTAGGAAGGGTTACTGTGCCATCTGGCGTCCTAAGAACGCTGCTGCCGCTTCCGCCGCTTTTTGCTCTGATTCACCAAGACTGCCATCCCGGGAGATCAGCACGATCGCGCCTATGGGCTGACCGTCCATTGATATGGGCGCGATGACCTGCGACGTGGTAAGGGCTTGATTCTCACCGCTTACTAACGGGATCACCTCTGTGCCGGCGTTCTGTTTTGATGTGCGTGCGTTGATGGCATCTTCAAATGCGCCGCTCACTGGGCGCTCTGCGTAGTCTCTTTTGTGCTCACCGCTTGCTGCAAGAATCGTGTCTCTGTCACTGATAACGGCTGTAAGCCCCAGTGTGGTAGAGAGCGCTTCCGCAAAGTCGAGTGCGAATGACGCCAATTCGCCGATGGGTGAGTATTTTTTGAGAATGATGCCACCTTCTCTGTCGGTATATATTTCGAGCGGGTCGCCCTCACGAATACGCAAGGTGCGCCGGATCTCTTTGGGTATCACTATTCTGCCGAGCTCATCGATGCGTCTTACAATACCTGTTGCTTTCATAAAGATTCCTCCTTAAAAATATCGGTGGTTATGCTGTTATTGTTTGTTAGAACGGTCAAATTATGCGCTGATTCGCAAAAACGAACTTGGGGCTAAATGTCAGCATATAAAATGAGGCGGGCTGATATGCGGCCCGCCTGCATTCAGCCTTTTTTCAAACAGAGAAACCAATCGAGGCAATACGTGCCTTCTGACGGCGTCTCCATTCGCTGTTGTGCGACTCCGCACGAACCGGCGGGCGGGATGATTACATCATCACCAGGCTGCCAGTTGGCCGGTGTGGCGATGCCTTCGGCATCTGCTTTTTGCAGCGCCACAATGATGCGCTTGATCTCGTCAAAGTTTCTGCCTGTTGAAGACGGATAGTAGAGGATACATCTCACGACCGCTTTGGGATCGATGATGAAAACAGCGCGAACGGCCTGTGTATCCGAGGATCCCGGTTGTATCATGCCGAATTTTTTGGCCACTTCCATTTTGATGTCTTCAATAAGCGGGAATTTAACTTCAACATTTTTCATTCCCTTGTATTCAATTTTCTCCTTAATTGTACGAAGCCATGCGATGTGTGAATAAAGTCCGTCTACAGATAGCCCGATCAGTTCAGTGTTCAGCGCTTTGAATTCCTCAGCCATTGCGGCAAACGTCATAAACTCCGTGGTACAAACCGGCGTAAAGTCTGCCGGATGGCTGAAAAGAATGACCCATTTGCCTTCGAAATCCTCCGGAAAACGAATATCTCCCTGAGTTGTCTTTGCAGTAAACGATGGAGCCTTATCGCCGATCAATGGCATTGTCACGTTGCTTGTTTCATCCATGATTTTCAATCTCCTCTCATTTATTTCTTATTTATGTTCCCATTATAAACCAATAATATGGTATATACTGTGATTATGTCACATTAATAAGAATTATTACGAATTAAGAAGATATAATTAATCATAAATAAACAAATATTTGATATAACACACTTCCTTACTAATGTATTGTAATATCAAGTAATCATTGGGTTCTGTGACTTTGTCACATTTCAAAGAAAAAAACCTACTGTTTGGTAGATTATTCTTGAATATATTATTTTTGATTAGAGCGTTTTTTAATTCTGTCTGCGATGACAGACAGCACAAATGATATCAGTAAAACGCCAATCGCAATATACATAAGAGGCCGGTTGTTGTCGATGGGGCATACACCCGGCGGTAAGTTGGCTCTGAGACTCAAGCTTAAATATAGCGCAAGCGCACCAAGAACCGCGCCTATGCCCAGTAAGATGTTGGAAATGAGTGAATATATCTTATAGTGTTTCATCCAAAGGCTCCTCGATACTTTTTTATTAATATAACACAGCAAATATGAAATTAATGAAAACGATTTAAATTGGCTTAAAATGATGACACTTTCCAAATCAAGTGATAGAATAAATTATCAAAACACGGAGGCGAATATAATGGAAAACAAAAAAGGAAAAATTGCTGGTCTGGGACATATCGGTGTATTTATCAGCGATATAGAACGCTCTATCGCCTACTACGCCGATATTCTGGATTTTGAGTGCTACCACAGAGTCGATCTTGAAGATAATGGCGGAATCACAAGGGTCGCATTTATAAGAAACGGTTCGTGCATCATTGAGCTGGTCCAAACGCCGGATGCGGCACAAAAAGAAGATGGGCCGGTTGACCACATCGCGCTGGATGTTGACGACATTGATTTGGCAATGGCCAATCTGAAAGCCAAGGGCGTCGAGTTTGAAACCGAGGAACCCGTTTTTCTGCCCACAATGTTTAACGGCGTCAAGTATGCGCTATTCCGCGGGCCGGATGGCGAGCATCTAGAGATCAATCAGCTCCTTTAGTTAAAAAAAGCAAGCTCATAGTTTAAGAAAAGTGCGAAACATAGCCATACCATATACGGGATGAGCAAATATGAAGCGATTCTGTTATATCGGTATACATCTGAAAACAGTACAATGGCGGCAATGATAGTGATAATCAGCACAAAGAAAGCGCCGCCCGGATTCTGAAGAGTGAAAAACGTATAGGTCCACAGCACATTTAAGACGCCGGTCAATACAAATAGCGCCAGCGTCTTTTTCTGTGCGCCGGGCATAATGCTGACCAAAGACAATGATGCGGCCAGCAGCAAGTAGAGCACCGTCCACACGATGGAAAAGACGATAGGCGGCGGTTGTAATGCAGGCTTGATTAATGATTGATACCACTGACTTGATGTATCCACAAACGCTGTGCCCATTGCTGCAACTGCCGCAAAGAAAAGCACCGAGCAAGTAATACGCAGTATTTTTTCCTGTTTACGCATATTTCTTTCCTCCGATAAAGTATATTCTTGTGACAGGTGCGTTATGTGCGCACCAGGGAGAGGGCGATGATCAAAAAAATCATTTTTGGCATGACCTTGCTGGCGGTACTTTTGGCCGCTTCGGGCGGCGGCCTGAAAGGGCGCCTAAGCCCTCTTATTATGATGCCGCCAAAAGAGGCGGTGGTTTGCGAAACATTGGAGAACCGGGGCGTCGGCAATGTGGTTTTTGATATTCAGTATCCGGTGCTTCAAGGCTTTGGTAATAAGGTCTTTGAGCAGCGGCTCAACAAGCGCATTTTTATGCAGGTGGAAAACGCCAAAGCAGACGCGTTCTATCAATCAAAGAGAGACGAGGATTGGGTCTATGTTCTGCGCGTCTATGACGAAGTCAAATGCAAACGCGGCATACTGTCCGTTCGTGTCACAGATGACCTTGACAACGGCGGGACGGGTTTTCCGCATACGGTGTATTACAACGCGGATATTGAAAACAACGATTGCCTGACGCTGGATGATCTGTTTTTATCAGAGGATTACCGAGGTGTTATTGATAATTATATTTCACGGCAGATTGAAAATGATGATCATTATTTTCCGGAGGAGTTCATGGGGGTATCTGAGTGTACGTCGTTTTTTATATTTGAAAGGCAGTTAAACGTTGCTTTTGCCAAATACGAAATCGCGTCCGGTATGACGGGAGAGCCTGCATTTGCCATTCCCACAACCTTAATCAGAAGATGGCTGAGACCCGAATATGCGCCTTATTTTTGGTGAGACATTACTTTTTAGCATTAGGATAGACGCTTGACCAGTAAACGGCACATAGGACATATATTCAAAGGACTATGATATTATACGGCGGATTCCATATTCACAGTTATAAAACAATTTTGTCTTTACCATCGCCTTTGGCTAGGTATAACCGCATATCGGCAAGATGTATCAACTCGTCAATATCACCGGCTTCTGAAGAGGAGGCGATCCCTCCGCTTATAGTAATGCTGGCGCTGAGGCCGTTCTTGGTAAAGCTTGTTGCCCTTAATGAACTGCTGATTCTGTCCAATATGGCTAATGCTTCGGCTTTTTTAGTCTTTTTGTAAATGATAAGAAACTCATCTCCGCCGAAGCGAAAGACTGTATCCTCGGAGCGGACATTTGCGCGAATGATTGCGGCAGTTTCACTTATTATAAAATCACCGAACTGATGCCCAAAATGGTCGTTAATCGCCTTAAAACTGTCGATATCCAGAAACGAAATGCAGAACTCACTGCCCTTAACATCGGGATTATTTATTTTATCGAATTCACTTGTTAATTCCTCATAGAATTTTCGGCGATTAAACAGCTCTGTCATATCGTCTATCACACATTGTCTTTTATAAAAGTTGCCCTCGTCTTTGAGTTCAGTGTTGGTCTCTTCCAGGCGCCGCTTCTCATCTGTAATCGCTGTCACATTGAATGACACTCCCCATATGCCGATAATAGTTGAGTCATCGTCATAAAGCGGATACTTATTAACCTGCATCCATGAAACTTCTCCCGAAAGCCATAACAGCCGTTCGATTTTATTAAGCATAGGTATGCCGGTTTCCATCACTTTGAGTTCATCCTGTCTGGTTTCGGACGCAAACTCATGGGAGAAAAAGTCGCTGTCGGTTTTGCCTATGACTTCTTCGCGTGAAGTGCAACCCATCCCGCGCATTTGCGCAAAACTAACGTCTAGAAAGCGCGATTCCCTGTCCTTAAAATACACATGCATGTATTCGCTTTCCATAATAGCTTTATAAAAGTCTATATTTTGACCAAATAAATCGTTTCTGTTTTTCATAACGGTTAATATTAAACGTGTCGTTGTGTTCTTCAGAAAGAAACTCTACCTTTGCGATAATCAAAGAACGGCTATCTACTAATGTGGAAACTTTTATGGATTATATATATTTTATCATATAAATTCACGAATAACAAGCAAATATAAAAATATGGAATAATAATATATTTATGTAATGCTTAAAAGTATAATAGGTAATATTATAAATAATATTCAGTATTGAGCATGTGGCAAAGTCTTAGACATATCCCATAGTTCAAAAACGATCGTTTAGATATGGAAGCAGTGTGAAACGCCGCAGCAGTATAATATAAAAGGCGGCCGACGGCCGCCTGTCCTCGTCATTTGTTAAACCAGATTTTCTTCGTTGAGTACGTCAAGCGCGCCCAAAAACTTGCCGTCTTTGCGAATCAGTTCGCCGTCGAAATAGATTTCGCCGCCGCCGTACTCGGGGCGCTGGATCAGCACAAGATCCCAGTGCACCGCGCTCTCGTTGCCGTTTTCGGCATCTTCATAGCACGAGCCGGGCGTTAAATGGATCGACCCCGCAATCTTCTCATCGAAAAGCGTATCGCACATCGGGTGGAGGATATACGGGTTGACGCCGAACGAGAACTCGCCGAGATACCGTGCGCCCTCATCGGTATCAAGTATCTTGTTAATGCGCTCGGTATCGTTGGCCTTCGCATCAATTATTTTGCCGTCCTTAAACTCAAAATAGATGTTTTCAAACTTAAATCCTTGTGAGAACGACGGCGTGTTATACGTGATATGCCCGTTCGCGCTGTTTCTTAATGGCGCCGTGTATATTTCCCCGTCGGGGATGTTCATGTGTCCCGAACATTTTTTGGAGGGTATGCCCTTGACGGAGAACTTAAGGTCTGTGCCGGGGCCTTTGATATGCACCTCGTCAACGGTTTTAAGGCGTTCTTTCATCACGTCCATCGCTTTGTCCATCTTGGAGTAATCGAGATTGCAGACTTTGAAATAAAAATCCTCAAACTGCTCAGTGCTCATGTTTGCAAGCTGGGCCATGGAACCGTTGGGAAAGCGCAGTACCACCCATTTTGTCTTTTTTACGCGCAGCTCATGATGCACCTGCTTGGAATAGACGGAACGGTATAGCTTCAGATTTTCCTCGTCCACGTCGGAAAGCTCGGAGGTGTTGTACGAGCCGCGGAACGCGACATAAGCATCCATGTCCCGCATCAACGTGGCGTCATAGCGCGTCAGCTCCTCAATCTGTTCCTTGGTGGCGTTTTGCAGCAGTGCGCGTTGTATACGCTGGTTGCGAATCCAGCTGAACGGCACGCCGCCCGCGTCGTATACCTCTTTAATCAGCTGCATCGAGAGCTCCTCGGGACAGTCGAAATTTTCAATCAATACACGTTCGCCTTTTTTGACGGACATGGAATAGTTCACAAGAGTATGACAAAGTTGTTTGAGTCTTGAATCGATCATAGTTCCTCCAAATTAATTTGTTCCTCAATAATGTATAGCGGCCGTGCTTTGGCCTCATCATATATTCTGCCCAAATACAGCCCAAAAATGCCCAAACAGATAAACAGGCAGGAAACAAGGCCAAACAGCAGCGAGAAGATAATATGCAGATATGTCCATGCGTTTGTGCAGAAAAATATGATAGCCAGCACAAAATAGATCAATGCGGCGACGGACAGAAGAATGCCCAGGACAAGGGGAAATTTAAGCGGCTTGTTGGAAAACGACGTGATGCCGTCGCCCGCGAGCTTGAGCATTTTCTTCATTGAATACTTTGTTTCACCAGCGGCCCGCTCGTCGCGTACATAGTCGATGGGAACCGCTTTAAAGCCCGACCATGCTGCGAGCCCGCGCAGGAAACGGTTGCGCTCGGGCATATCGGTAAGTGCGTCGCACACCTTGCGGTCAATCAGCCGAAAATCGCCAGTGTTGGCGGGTATATACTGACCGCCAATGCTTTTTAACACGCGGTAGTAAACCCACGCGGTCAGTTTTTTAAACGCGGTTTCGCCTTTTCGCTTGATGCGGCGCCCGTAGACGATATCTGCGCCATCCTGCCACATTTTTGCCATATCGGGAATAAGCTCGGGCGGATCCTGCAAATCGCAGTCGATGATGATCACCGCCTGACCTTTGCTTTTGGCCATGCCTGCTGATACTGCCTCTTGATGACCGAAGTTGCGCGAAAAGCTTAGCACCTTCACACTTTTGTCCTCTGCCGCAATCTGACGAAGTTTTTTTAAAGTATCGTCACGTGAGCCGTCGTTGATAAATATCAGCTCATAGTCGCCAAGCACATCCATCACATTTTTAAGCCGCTGATAGGAAAGATCAAGAACGGCCTCTTCATTGTAGGCCGGTATCACGACAGAGTATTTCATATAATAAAAATCGCCTCCATTTTCGTCTACGATTATATAACACCGTGGGAAATAATTCAAAACAAATGCGTACGAAGAATGTAAAAGTTTGATGTCTTTTGTCAGCGGCAGCTATTGCGGTCACGGTAATAAACTGTTAGAATTAATGGAATATAAATACAATGCTGAAAGGAATAAGGCTATGCTGGCAATCATTGCAGTGTTTGACGCGGCGGGTTTTAAGGAATCTTACCGTTTGAGCGACCGTGCATTTTCGCAAGCTGTAAACATTTATCCTGACCTGAAGGAAAAGATCGGCATGGTGAAGACGGTGATTGCCTATCAGGCGGGGCTCAGCGGGGAAAAAAGCAGAGCTTTGGCATTGCCGCTTAAGAGCTTTGATTTAGATCAGAATAGCCTTAAATTAAATCTCGGATCAGCCAAAAAGCTCGGTGTGAAAAGCGCGGCTGTGGGCGGCGAAATCTATCGTCAATCCTCACAAAACGGATGGCTAAACGAAACAGGGCATGCGCCTCTGCTTTTCTTTATGCCGCGTAAAAGCTTTGCGGCGCTATGCAAGCAGCTCAAACGTGACGAGCAAGCACGGGGTTTGATGGCAAAGGGTGATTATAAGGGCGTTTGCATGCTTTACGCGCCGCTTCGATACGTCAAGGCTGACCCGGAAGTTTGGGATAACGCGGATGCTTTGTATAACCTGGGGCTTGCGTGCAGCAAGCTTTCCACTACGCTGCTGATTAAGGCAGGAGACACAAAAAAGCTCGAAGAAGCCAAAAAGTACCGTCATTATTGCGTGGCGTTTCTGAAACGCGGCGCAGAGCTTGAAAAGAGCAGCGCGCGCTGTACCTCGGCGCTCGCTTACCGCTACTATTCCAACGTGCACGAACTGATGCGCCCCGGAGAGCGCCGCGATCAGGATCTGGCGCAGGAGATCGAGAACGCGAACGAATGGCTGAGCCGTGCGCTCGAGATCTATCCGCAGAGCATTCGCAACAACTACCGCAAGGGCAAGCTCATCATCGAGAAGCAGGCACCGTATCTGCTGTTTGGCAAGCGTGCGTTTGGCGCGAGAGAGGCCGAGCTGCTGCGCGAGATTCGTGAGGTGGGAGAGGAACATCTCGCCACCGCCATATCGCTGTATGAAGCGCTGGAAGACGGCGAAGAAAAGCAGCGCAACAGGCGTGAATATGCCAAAGCGCTTTTTGTGCTCGGCAACTATTATATTGACGACGCTTATCTGCCGGTGCACGAATATTATCTTCGCATCATCGCGGGTTCAAAAATACCGTGTCACATACAGACGATATCAAAGCTCGATCTTAATAGCGCCGTAGAGCTGCTGGAAAAATGCTACCGCGCTGAGACGAATATGTCGCTCGATAAAATTGACACCAAAGCGCTTGCTGCAATGCAGAAGGAGTGGACGCGCGCACCGTCCGAGAAGCTTTACCGCCTTGGCTGCGTGTACAGCGGCATGGCGTTTGTGGCACGGGCGACAGGGGAAGATGCAAAGCCGCACGCGCAAAAAGCGCTTGCGCTTCTTGAGGCGGCCAAGCGCGTGACGGAAAGCTACACAGACCGCAAGCACAACACATGGCACATCAGCGAGAAAATCGCGTGGACGCACATATACATGGGGCAGTATGAGCGCGCAGCAAAGCTGCTTTCAAGGGCGAAGCAAGGCTATATCATCAACACGTACGCGATTGCGCTGATGCTGATGGATACCGAGGATGCTTATCAGAAAGCATGGCAGGCGCTGCAAAACGCCGCGCGGGACAGGCGCAATCTGGCTTCGGGCTTGTCCGGCTTGCTTTACGCCTACGCATGCAAGAAAACGGAGCATGAACTGCCGCCATTGCCCAAGACGCTGTCTGTGAAAAACGGGCGGCTGGCGGCGGTGCTGGGGCTAAATAGGGACACGCTGATTAATAGTTGAACTTTTTCACAAAAATATTGCACGCCTTTTTATTATCATACTTACAGGTCAGCAGGGCAGAAGACAATGATCAGGAGAGCCGATATCAAATTCTTCGGCTCTCCTAAGAAATCTTTCTCAGTCTAAACTGCCTTTTGTCCCTTGCCTGAATACAATAGCATCTGAGTCACTCACTTTTTCCTTGAACAGCGTTATGTTTTCGTCAGTCAGTTCTGTTAAACCCACGTCCACATAGCCATCAACGATGGAAACTCCACAAATTATTTGACAAAGCTTGTCCTTTTTATAGCTTTCCTCATCAAAACTTTGAAAGTATTCATTGATATCATCCTCTACAGATTTCAAGTCATCATAAGAATACTTTGTATTTTGTGGAGTTAATCGCGCGTCGGTACTATCGTCGCTTATTGTACAGGCAGATAGTACAATTCCGGATAATATTGTGATCAAAAGATAGAACAGTTTCTTCATATACACCTCCTCAATTTCTTGTTATGCTCATTTTACATTCAAAAAAATCTTTTTGGTTGCATAGCAAGATTAATAGATTGCAACATTTAGTGCTGATACAATGTTACAATTAATGAATAAATGTATTTATACATATAAGACGCATGAAAATAAAAAAAGTGCTAAGCGTTATTCAAAAATTCATAATTTCATTATGGTTATGATTAACCAATTAAATTGTTAATTGTGCTTCACGTAAAACTGCTCAAAACCAAGGATCAAACATTGTTAACATACCGTAAAAAGGCAATCCCCCCTTATTGACGAAAACAAGGAAGTGTGTTATATTCTAGGTGATACAAAAGGTGTATCAGAAAAACATAAAAAGGAGGCTATGTATGAAGATTAAAAACATCAACGAACCCCAGAAGTTCTTCGAAGTGCTCAAAGACTGCAAAGGCAAAATTGAGCTGGTAACATCTGAGGGTGACAGGCTGAATCTGAAATCGACTCTCTGCCAGTACATCATGCTGACACAGATGTTCTCAGAAGCCAAGATCGATGAACTTGAGCTGCTGGTTTCGGAGCCTGAAGATTTGAACCTCCTTCTCAACTATCTCGTTAGAGGATAGTCCAAATCTTAAAGTAAGAGCCGCTTATGGGCGGCTTTTTTGATGCAGAGAAAAAGTGTCCGTTTTTTGGAACAGAAGATCACGTAGCATAGGTAAAAAGAAAGGGGCCGAAAGATGAGTGTCACAGTGGTCACAGGCCGCGCCGGAAGCGGAAAGAGCCGCTTTTTGCTTTCGCATATTGCGGCGCTGATAAAAGACCCGTTTGAGAAAATCGTCGTGCTCGTGCCGGGTGCGCTCACGTTTGAGACGGAAAAAAGCATCATGCAAAGCTGCGGTGTGGACGGCATTTTGGGCCTTGAGGTGCTCAGCATACAGCGTCTTTGCTACCGCATACTCGACTGTGCGGGGCAGACCACATTTATGACGCATGCGGAAAAGGCGGTATACTGCCGCCGCGCTTTGGATGCGCTGGACAGCCCGTTTTTAGGCACGGGGAAGCTGCCCGATTTCGATACGAGCGTGTCCGAGCTATTAACACGCCTTAAAAGCCACTGCCAAACGCCGCAAAACATCCGCGATGCCGCGGAAAAAGTCGGCGATGCGGCGCTTTCAAGAAAGCTTTTAGACATTGCGGATGTCTATGAAAAGTTCAGCGAAATCAGCGCCGGACGGCTGGACAGCGCGGACATGTATGCGCTTGCCGCGGCTCAAGCAGATAAAGCAGAGTTTCTTCATGGCGCGCATATTGTGATCGACGGGCTGGACAGCTTCGCGCCTGCCGTGATGCTGCTGCTCGAAAAGGTGGTGGGAATTGCCGCAGATACAGTGGCCGCATTCCGGGACGCAGGGAACGGCCATGATGCCGAGATATTCGCGTCCGAGCGGCGGGACATGCAGCGCTTTATCAGCGCCGCGCAGCGAAGCGGGCAAAAAGCCCAGGTCATAAGCGAATCCGGCCTTGCCGGGCGGCATGAGACGAGTGCGCTTTTCTATCTGGAAGCCAATCTGTACAGCTATCCGTATCAGCCGTATATAGACGAACCGGAGGGCATCCGCGTCGTGGAGGCGGAGACGCTTGAACAGGAGGTTAAAGCGCTCGCGGCGGGGATACTCGGTGAAATAAAGCGCGGAAAGCGCTTTCGTGATATCGCGGTGGCGGGCGGAAACCTAAGCGCCTATCTGCCCACGATCAAGTCAATATTCGCGCTCTGCGATATTCCTGTGTTCATCGACGAGCGGCGCACGCTGGCCGAGAACACCTTCTTCGATTTTCTTCATAAGGCGCTATTAGCGGCATCGGGCGATATGACCGCAGTCACGGGATACGTTTACAGTGTTTTTTCGCCCATTGACGAAAACCAGCGTACTACGCTTTTTACATATGCGCAGCGTTATGCCTACATGGGCTGGCACTATATGAACCCGTTCTGGCGCGGTGACGACGCGGCGGAGATTGAACGCATACGGAGTGCCGTGATGAGTCCGCTCATGCGACTTTCAGACACGTTAAAGCAGGGTCAGGCACCGCAATCCATTGAGGCGGTTAAACGGTTTTTAGAGGACTGCGACACGGCGGACAAGCTGAATGAGTTCTGCGACACCATAGACAACGCGGAAACGCGCGGCGAATGTGCCTATTTCCGCCAGATTTTCGAAAAAAGCATGGATGTGCTTAATGGTATAGGACGCGTGTACGGAGACGCGCCTTTGGACGCGCAGACGCTTTGCGACATGGTCAAGACGGGGTTTGAGGCCACAAAAATCGCGGTGATCCCGCCCGCGACGGACGAGGTGGGCGTATTCGATATATCGCTGTCACGGCTGCCCGGCATCGATGTTTTATTCGCCATCGGTGTGCACGACGGGGTGTGGCCCGCGCGAGACGACGGCCCCGGCATACTCTCGGCAACAGAGCGCGATGCGCTGCTCGATAGCGGTCTGGATACCGGCGTATATGACCTGTCCGCAGAGAAGCTCAAGGTATATACCGCGGTTGCCAAGCCCAAGAAGCGCCTCGTGCTCAGTTACAACACGCAGACAGGGCAGCCCTCTGTGCTGATCGACCGTATGAAACGGCTGTTCCCAAGGTTGACGATTCAGAAAGCGGGCGGCAGCGTGATGTCGCTTAAAGGCATGGAGGCCGATGTGCTGGGGGGGCTCGCGGATGTGCTGCGCGGCAAAACACCGGATGAGAATTTACTTCGCGTCTGCGCACGCTATCTGCACAAGGACAATTGGCGTGATAACGCTGAGGCTGTGCTGCTGCGCACCAACGCGGCAGAATCTCTGAATCAAACCACCGCGGAAGCGCTTTACGGCGGTATCCGCTGCAGCGCCACACGCATTGAAAACTTCTATAAATGCCCGTACAGGCATTTTCTTGACCACGGCATTAAGGCGCAGACACCGCGCGATTATGTGCACGACCGCATCGACATCGGCACGTTTATGCATCTCGCGCTGGATATGTTCGTGCGTGATCTCATTGATGAGCAGGTGGATATCAAAACGCTCAGCGAGGAAGAAACCGCCGCACGTATGCGGCAGACGGTAAAACGAGCGGCAGAGGAGCACGACAGTGCCAAACTGCTCGAGGACGAACGATTTGCCATGCAGGCGTCCATACTCACGCGTGAGCTGATAGATACCGCGCTTCGTATACGCACGCACTTCACAGGCAGCAGCGCGGCGTTTTACGCGAGCGAGCAGACGTTTTCTTTTGATGTGCCCACGGCTTTTGGTAATGTGGTGATTACGGGTAAGATCGACCGCATCGATACCGCGGACGGATATTTCCGCGTGGTGGACTATAAGTCGTCCACGGTCAAGTTCGCTTTGAACGATTTTGCAATGGGGCTTTCTTTGCAGCTTCCCGTTTATATTGAGGCCGCAAGGCGGCTGCTTAATGACAGCGGATTAAAGCCTGCGGGCGGTTATTATATGCGTATTGGGGAGCAATATCATGAAAGCGCGGACGCGGGGGATAAGGCCGCGCGTATGTCGGGTATATCGCTCTGGGATGCGGATGTATTGAGCACTTTTTCCGCCACGCTGCCGGGCGGCAGTTTCGCGGCGGTGGATCAGGCGCTGACGAGCACGGGCAGTGTCAACGCACGCGGCGCGGGGCGGCTGTTTACACAGGATGAACTGGATGCGCTGCTCGATATGAGCGGCGGTCTTATCCAGGACGCGGCGGAGCAGATATACAGCGGCACCACGGAAATCTGTCCCGCAAACGCCGACGTGTGCCAGTATTGCAATTATGCGTCCGTCTGCCAGTTCAACGCGGAATACGACGGCAATAAACTTCGAGAGTCTAAGATATTTGACAGAACGTGCCTTGAAAAGGAGGAATCCTGATGAGCGGCAGACAGTGGAATGAGCATCAACGCATGGCGATTGATGCGCGCGGCAAAAGCGTGGTGGTGTCCGCGGCGGCAGGGAGCGGCAAAACAAGCGTGCTCACAGAGCGCGTACTTAGGCTCATCGAAGAGGGCGAAGACATTGAAAACATGCTGATCGTCACGTTCACCAATCTTGCGGCGAGCGAGATGCGTGAGCGTATCTATAAACGGCTTCAGGACGCGGGTACAGAATCGCCGCGCCTTGCCGCACAGGCAGAGAAATGTGCCTTTGCGGATATATCCACACTGCACGCGTTTTGCGGGCGGCTGATACGCGACAACTTTGAGCAAGCGGGCACGTCGCCGTCGTTTACGATAGCGAGCGAGGCGGAGACGGCAAGGCTTAAGCAGGAAGCGCTGGAGCAGGCTGTTGAGCAAGCCGCGCAGGATACAGCCAAACGATCGCTTGTCGAGAAATATTCGAGCCGCGGCGATGTGGATCAGATCATGCATATCGTGACCGCAATATACAACCGCGCGGTGAGTCTTAAAGATCCCCAGCAGTGGCTGGCCGACGCCTATACCCATTTTGACGGTGGCGAATTTGTGGATACGCTTTTCGGGGTATTCATGGGCATGGTGCGAGCCGCGGCGGCGGACGCGTCCATGCATCTTTCGCAGCGGAGTGAAATCTGGCGCGAAAAGGGCTTTTATAAGCAGGCAGACGAAAGCGAAAACGACCGCATCGAATTTCTGCGCAAAGTACAAACAATAACCAAGGAAAACGTCACACTGCCTGCGGCGGCATCGATCAGCGTCAAAGCCAAAGGCGCGCCCAATCGCGTGAGCACAACAATGACCAACCGCGCCAATAAATGCTTTGATGACCTGCGCGGCTGCGAGGACGATTTTGCCGCCAAAATCACGCAGGAGCTGCGCATGGAGGCCGAGGACGGACGCTTTTTCATTGATCTGACACGGATTTTCATGTCGCGCTATGCGCGGGCGAAGCGCGCAAAAAATCTCATCGACCACGACGATACCATGCACTTCGCGCTCAAAGCGCTCAGCGTGGACGAGGTGGCTGAACGGTACCGCAGTAAATACGCCCATGTGTTTGTGGACGAATATCAAGACATCAACGAAGCACAGCATACCATCATCACGAAGATACAGCGCGGCAGCAACGACTTTTTAGTGGGCGATGTGAAGCAGTGCATTTATACTTTCCGCGAATCCAATCCCGATCTGCTGATACGGCGCTGCCGTGAGCTTCAAATGGATGGGCTCATCGAGATGAACACCAACTACCGCAGTATGCCGGGCGTGATTCGCTTCATCAACGGCGTGATGCGCCGCATGATGACGGAGGATGCGGGCGGCGTGAATTACACGGGCGGACAGTGTCTGCAGCCCGGTGCGCAGGGCGAGGGTCAGGCGGAGATCATACTCGCGCAGCGGGAGGACGAGGAGAACGTGGAGGCCGAAGCACGTGAGATCGGCGCACAAATTCGCAAATTTTTGCAGCAGGGCTATGCGTACGGTGATATCGCGATATTGCGGCCTGAAATCACGCAGTCCGGGCGGCGCATTGCCAAGGCGCTCGTCGATATGAACATCCCCATATGCGGCGGGACAGGCTCTGCGGACGTGGGCCTGGGTGAGCTGGCCGTATTTATAAACGTGCTCAAATTGATACACAGTGAAACGGACGATGTGGCCATGCTGAGCGTGATGCGGTATCCGCATTATGGTTTCACCGAGCCGGAGCTTGCGCAGATCCGTCTTAATTTACCGAACACGGGCTTTTGCGCCGCTGTACGCGCGTTTGAGCAGGATTCAGCGCTGGGTAAAAAGGTACAAGCTTTTCGTGATACTTTCGTGCAATACCGCCGTCTGGCAGCGTGTATGAAGCTGCCTGATTTTCTGATGCGTTTACGGCTGGATATGCGTCTTCGTGTGTATGCCTTGACATCTCCGGGCGGCGCGGCGAGCGAAGCTGCCATCAGCGCGTTTATCAGTGAAACCGCCGCGACGGGCACCCATTCGCTGGCGGATGTGCTGGTTGTGGCGGATAGGCTGGGGCGTGCCAAGGAGACGCAGCAAAATCCTGCGGAAGCAACCGGCGTATACCTGACGACGATACACAAATCCAAAGGGCTTGAGTTTCGCGCTGTGATTCTTTCCGGATTGCACAAAAAGATCGACCAGCGCGATACATACGGCAGCGTGCTTGTGGGGCGCAGTTTGGGACTGGCGCTGGATATACTGGATGAAGCCGTGCATATCCGCAGACCGACGCTGCATCGGCTGGCCGTGGCGCGCGGTTTGAAGTGTGAAAAGATATCGGAAACGGTACGCTTGTTGTACGTGGGTATGACGCGCGCGATTGAGCGGCTGGTAATACTCGGTGCGGGCTGTGAGATTAAGGACAAGTGGCTCGAATCCAAAGGGGCAGGCTGGCAGCATGGGGCAAGCACGCATTTTGATCTGCTGATGCCCGCCGTGGCGATGATGTGCGCGGACGAGGGCAAAAATCTGGAGGACATTGTGCGCATCGAGCGCGATGAGACAGCGGAAGAACAAAAACAGGCCGCGGCAGAGCGGCTTGCCAAAGTCTGGGAGAAGGCGGCTGCGCAGACACCCGAAGCGCTGTTTGAGGAATATGCACACAAGGATGATACCGGCGTGCCGTCCAAGGTCAGCGTATCGGCACTCAAAAGGATGCAGGAGCCGCAGGTAATTCGTCCGATGTTTGCGCCTTCTGAAGACGACGGTATCGATGCCGCACAGCGCGGTACGCTCATGCACCGTATCATGGAGCATATCGGGCTTGAACCAAAAAACGAGGCGGAGGTTGAAGCAAGCATTGCACAGATGGCGCAGACATGTATCATTGACCCTGCGCTGGCGGCTGAGGCGGACGCGAGCGCTGTATCGCGTTTTTTGCAAAGCGATTTAGCCGCAAGGGCGCGCCGTGCTGGGATGCGGCGTGCTGAGCAGCCGTTTTGCCTGCGGATGAGCGCAAAGGAAGCAGGTTTGAGCGACACATCCGAGGAGAACATCGTGGTTCAGGGCGTGATCGATATGTGTTTCGTGGAAGACGGCAAATGGATCATCGTGGATTATAAGACAGACCGCGTGAGCAAAGAAGATGCGGCGCAGGCCGCGCGCAAATATACAGTACAGCTGGAACTTTATGCCAAGGCGTTGTCACGTATCACGCATATGGATGTGGCGGCAAGATATATCTACTTTTTGAGAATCGGGGAGGCCGTGAGGATTTGACGTTTTTCTTTATGATAATATGGCGTTGTGATATAATGAACTGACCTTATATATAACCATGACGCGGAGGATTTTGTATGATCATTATGACAATCGAAAACATCGGCAAACCGTATGAAGTGCTGGGGCTCGTGAGGGGGTCAATGATTCAGAGCAAGCATATCGGCAAGGATATGATGGCGGGCTTTAAGACCATCGTGGGCGGTGAGCTCAAAGGATACACCGAAATGATGGAACAATCCCGTGAACTGGCCGTGAAACGCATGACGGATCAGGCCAAGATGCTGGGTGCTGATGCTGTTATCGGTATGCGGTTCACATCCAACTCTGTGATGCAGGGTGCGGCTGAGGTCACGGCATACGGTACGGCTGTCAAGTTTAAATAAAAAATATCTCTTTAAAGAGAAGCTTTTTGGAGAGAGAAGAAAATAAAAACACGCTTAGAACAAAAAAGACCTAAGCGTGTTTATATTTTGCTTTTTTTAACCGATATTGACGATTTCCTTGATCGTTACATTGAGTGCGGCGCGGTCGTGCGCGAGGTCAAGATAGGTGTCTGTGGGTTTGTCGTCCACAACAAGCTTGACCATCGGACGAAGGCTTGCAAACTCGTAATTTTTTGTGACAATAGCGGTTTCACCTGTGCTCAGCCGAATGCAGGTGCCCACCGGATATGGCGCCACTTTTCTTGTCAGCGCGTTGACGATGCTAGGATCAAACATGGTATTGTATCCGCCCATGATATATTCAATGGCGTCTGAGGGCAGCATGGCCTTTCGGTATGGTCTGTCGGCGGTCAGCGCGTCGAACACGTCCACAACGCCCACAATGCGCCCGAAAAGATGGATAGATTCTCCTGATAGCCCCTGCGGATATCCTTTGCCGTTAAACTGCTCATGGTGCTGCAGAGCGGTATTGCGGGCGCTATCGGGAATATCCAGATAATCGCTCAAGTAAGTATACCCGCGTTCGCTGTGCTTCTTGATTTCGTCAAATTCTTCGGGGGTAAGCCTTGACGGCTTGTTGAGAATGTCCTTATCGACAAACATCTTACCGGTGTCGTGCAGCAGAGCGCCAAGAGCAAGCTGATGAAGCGTTTTTTTGTTGAGACCCAGCGTGATGCCGATAACCACGGAAAGAATCGACACATTAAGGCTGTGACTGTAGGTATAGTCGTCGTAGGTTCTAAGGTCAATCATATTGACCATGACCTGACTGCTGTGAAGAATTTCATCAACCGTGCATTGCAGCAGTTTATTAATCGTCTGCATACGAAGACGAAAAGCAGACGGACGGGGCAGGCGTGTATTATCGAGCAGCGCCTGCAGCTCGTTTTTCATCGTCATTTTCAATTCAGCGCTCACGATATCGTTGACGTATAATCCCTCGGATAATGTATCGTCGATATAAAGGCCCTGATAACCAAGCATAGCAACTTTTCTGATAAGTGAATCGGTTAAAACACGCCCTTTGCGAAGCAGGACGCGGTTTTTTGACAGAACCAAGTCTGACGCTAGCTTTTGTCCGGAACGCAGATGATTTATAGGCACATATCTCATGGATTACTAACTCATCAGCCCATTGATATCAAGTATGAGGCTGACACTCCCATCTCCTAAAATCGTACAGCCTGCTATGCTCTTGGAGGAACCGAGTATTCTTGAAATATAAACAGGCAGTGGTTTAACAACAGTTTGCTGCTCACCGATAAGCTCATCAACAAACAGGCAGTAAGTCAGCGTTTGTGTTTCCAATATAATGAGTATACCGTCTTCAAACGAAGTCACATCGGTATCAATATTGAATACCTGATGCAGACGCAGTATGGGATAGCAGCTTCCGCGCATTGTGATCATTTCGTTGCCGTCGGGATCCTTGGTGATGTCGCGCATTTTTGGTTTAAACGATTCTTTGATAGACAGCAGGGGCACAATGAATACATGACCGCCGACGCTTACCTGCATGCCTTCAATAATCGCCAGCGTAAGCGGTATGCGGATCTGCACTGACATGCCGTGGCCCGGTGTGCTGTCAACCACGAGCGCACCGCCCAGCTTTTCAATGTTTCTCATCGCCACGTCCATACCCACGCCGCGGCCCGAATATTCGGTGACCTTCTCTTTGGTGGAAAAACCGGGTGCGAATATCAGCGAATAGGCTTCTTTATCGGTCACATCTTCCGGGTTCTTTTTAAGCAGACCTTTTTTAACGCCCTTTTCAATCAGTGCTTGTTTGTTGAGCCCGCGCCCGTCGTCGGAAATGCTGATCAGCACGTCGCTGCCCGCATTATGTGCCTCAAGCGTGATTTTGCCTTTGGGGTCTTTGCCGGCTGCGCTGCGTTCTTCAGCTGTTTCAAGACCGTGATCCATGGCGTTGCGGATGATATGCATGAGAGGATCTGACAGGTTGTCGATAACGTTTTTATCCAGCTCCGTGTCCTCGCCGATAATAATGAGCTCGGCCTTTTTACCCGTACGGTTGGACATATCACGCACAATGCGTTCCATCTTGTGGAATGTGGCCGAAACGGGTATCATGCGGATTGCCATGACGATATCCTGAAGCTCATCCGTGAGCTTGCGAAGCTGGCGGGACGCTTTATCGAAGCTGTCAAGCCCAAGCTTCATCACTTCGGGGTTCTTTGTCACGGTTGATTCTGTAATCACGATTTCGCCGACAATATCCATGAGTGCATCCAGCTTGCTCAAATTGACGCTCATGTAGCTTTGCTTGACATTATGTGAGACTTCGGCATTGATAGCCGATATGTCGGATTTCTCTTTTTTCGTCTTTTTAACTTCTTTTTTCGGAACCTTCACATCGTCCTGTTTTAGGGGAAGCTCCTCGAAATGGCAGTCTTTTAAAAAGAACGCTTCTTTGATCTTACTTGTGATGACATTGGCCGGCTGATCAGAATCCATAATCAAATCGAAGCCGTTTGCGGTAATCTCATCATCGCTGTGATCGCCAAGCAGATCGCTCGGCACCGTCTCAATTCGGGAACAAAACTTCTCCAAAGATTTCACAATGCCAAGCGCGCGTATGTTTTCCATCTTGCTGTCTTTTTGGAATGTGATATGCGCTTTATAACGGTGATTTCCGGACGCACCGGAAGCCTCCGGCTGAACGGTTTGCTGAGTCTCTTCTGATTCGGGCTCGTTTCTTGAAGATGTGAGAACCTTATAAAACGCACGCACCTCATCGGTCATCTCGGATAAGTCTCCGTCCGGAAGGCCTGTGTTTTGTATTTTTTCAAACTCGGCTTTGATGGCATCCACAGAGGAAAATACGAAATCACTGATTTTGCGGTAATCTTGTTTGCGTGCTTTGTGTTCGCGCAGAAAGCCGAAAAGATCTTCAAGAGCATGGGAGAGGCCGGTGATGTTGTCAAAGTTCATCATCGCCGAAGCGCCCTTTATGGTGTGAAGAATGCGAAAGATATCTGCAATCTGTTCCGAGGTAAACGTGCCGCTTTTCTCGCAGACCAGAAGCAAAGACTCCAGGTTGTCAAGCAGCTGACCGTTTTCGTACAGATAAATATCTAGTATCGAATCGTTTGCTGACATATTAAATTCCCCCTCTTTCAGTTTAGACCCCTTAAAACAGTCAGGCTCCTTTTTTACGGCAGATTATTAAGTGCCGCTGTAATCACGTCTTCTTTAAACGGCTTGACAATGAAGCCCTTTGCCCCTGAAAGGACAGCTTCCCTGACCATGCTTTCCTGGCCCATGGCGCTGATCATGACGATGTTTGCACCCGGATCAAGTTCGAGAATTTTCTTTAAGCTGGTGAGACCGTCCATCTCAGGCATGGTGATATCCATTGTGACGACATCGGGCCCTAAGTCCTGATATTTCTGCAGGGCGACTTTCCCGTTTTCAGCTTCGCCGACAACTTCGTATCCATTTTTGGTAAGCATGTTTTTAATGGAGACCCTCATAAATGCTGCGTCGTCGACGATCAGTACCTTTTTCATGTTTTCTTGTAACCTCCTGTTTAGCGGTTTAAAGTTTTTGTGCTTAGCCGTCAAGCGGCGCTAGATAACTTTCACAGTTTTGGGTGATACGGTGCGAATGGAAAGCTTGCAGCTTTCACAGCAGAATTCGATGGACCGTCCGCTGCTGCCGCCGGTATCATCACCTTCGAGAATGATACGGTTTTTATCCAATACTTTTCGGCACATGGCGATGTTTCTCTGGCCGACATTCATGATATCGATCGATCCCGAAGTTTTAAACATATGCGCACCGCCCGCGATCTTGGAGCGAAGTCTTGAACGCGATGCCCCGGCTTTTACCATCATATCAATCATATCCACAATCGCCGTATCCGCAAACTTAAATCTGTTTGTCACTGTGGAATGGGCTGATGCAGTAGGAAGCATGATATGCACCATGCCGCCTTTTTTTATGACGGGATCGTATAAAACCAACCCGATACACGAACCAAGCCCAAGCGTCACAATTTTGTCTGGTGCACTCGCTATGGTCTGCTCTGCGACGCCGATTGTGATTATTCTCATGCCAACCCCATCTGCGCCATTAACCGGTTATAAGAATCAACATCCGGTATCAGGAAAAAATGACCGAATATACTGTGTTCGCTCTCCACAAATTCGGTTTCCATAAACAACACGTTATCACCGTATTCCCCGTAGGCCGATACGAGAAGATTCAATACGGCGCCCGCCATGTCAAGGACGAGCTCCGGTACGGATGCGTCAATTCTAAGTCCGGTTAGAGACGATATGGCAGAGAGGTAAGAGCCGATAAGAATATTGGACAGTTCCTTAAGAGCGCTGACCTGAAGCTCATTGAATTCACCATCCTCGTCAACTTCGCCGCCCATTTGGCTGATAATTGATTTGGTTAGCTCAAACGCGTCGTCGCGCTTAAGCACCAGCAGGATATAACCGTCAAGATCGTCTGAGATGCCCACCAGCAGACCGGCCACCACGGTTTCCGGCCCGTCGAGAATATCGCTGATTTGTTCATACGGACAAAATTGGGCACGCGGTACACTGATGTTGACTTCATGCCCGAGCATGGAAGCAAGCGCCGTAGCCGCGTGGCCCGCGCCGATGTTTTCTAGCTCTTTCAGAAAATCAAGCTGGTCGCTTGGAACTCCTCCCTGATTAAACATTAACTCTCCATCCATGATGTATTTTTCGCATGCATAAACGAAATAGAAGCGCTTAGTGTTTTAGCGGCTATTTATTATATCGAATTAAATAATAAACCTATTAAGCTTTTTTAAAAAATCCGATATATAATTATATAGAGCAGCCGCAGACACATAGACGCATTACAAATATAACCCCATATGACGCGAAAGAAACGCAAAAAACGTGAAAAATTAGAAAAAGGCGAGAGAAATGAGAGTTGAACACATAGGAACACCCAAAAGTATAAATGAAAGCACCCAGCGCCAGGGATTGTCGCAGGGAGATATTCTCATTGCTGAGGTAACAGATATAAAGGGTGATCAGGTATATTTGAAGAATCAGGACGGCGGCGCTTTGCTGACCGCCAAGCTTTTAAGCGATATTGCTGTTTCCGTCGGAGACTATGTCGAGACTGTCGTTGACGAAGCGGGCGGCGGCCGTTATGTGCTGAGGGTCATCGATATTTCACATCAGATGCCTTTCGGTTCCGAGGCGGATGCCGGCTTAGAGATGCTGACAGCCCGAAGCCAATCCGCTCGGGCGCAGGCATTGCTGAATACGCTTGCCATGCTGAAAAGCAATCCGGGCGCAGACCCCAAAGCCGCCGCGTTTCTTTCAAGACACGGCATCGCGGGGACGGCTCAAAACATAGAAACGCTCTCGCAGATGGCTAAAGGCATATCGCCTGTGACCGCGCTGCTGGCAGAGGTGATTCAAAGCTTTGGGCCGATGAGGAACTCGGCCGGTGCTTTGACACAAACGGCAGCGCCTATGGCAAATGCCGATACCGGGTCGGCAATGCAAACGGCGCAAACTGCTGCGAATACCGATGCCATGGCGCAAAATCCGGTATCGACGGAAGGACAAACACACCAAACGTCTGATGCTGTTGTGCCACAAGCCGCTCAACCGAATCAAAGCCGGATAAGCAGTCAGGCTCAGGAAAATACGACGATCCGGACGGAACACGGCCAGATGAATGCGGCAGACGGATCGCAAGCATCGACTGAGAATCGGACCATCGCACAGCCTGCTGCGCAGAAAAACAATCAAGCAGCGGGACAAGGCGCTATGCAAACACCGACCGCAAGCACCCAATCGGCGGATAAAGCCGCGCCTCATACGCAGGCAGCTCAGACCATGCCGGAAACAGCGCAGCAGATACAAAACACAGGCGATCCGGCGCAGGCCGCACAAACAATTATTCATGACGCTTCTCAAACGGCGCAGCCCGTGGTAGCATCCGCGAATACAGCCGAAAAGTCTGTCGGTGATGCTCAGCCGTCCGTTCCGGATGCGGCAGCAAAAACAGACACGATGCAAGTACCGGTAAAACCAGGTGCGCCGATTGATACAGCGCAAAGCGTAAAAACGACCGCAGGCAAAACAGAAATACCGGCACAGCAAAACGATGCGGCTATACCAAAAGAAGTGACGTCTGAGCAGATCGCCGGCAAGGCGCACGCCATGTTCGTCGACCTGAATGACGCAGACAAGCTGGCGGTACATTTAAAAAAGGCGGTTCAGGAGCTCCCCGAACAGTTAAAAGAGCTAAAGCTTTTGATTGAACATACCGATAATATAGTTAAGGATACGGTAGCGCCGAAGTTTGACCAGATAGAAAAACAAATGTCAATGTTGAACGATGTCAAACGGTTCGATTGTTATCAGATCCCCTTGCAAACCGGGCCGCAGCAGCAAACGGCTGCTGAGCTCTACGTATACAGGTATCGGGGCAGCAAAAAGACGGTGGATCCGGAAAACATACTGATACTTCTCGGTCTGGATACGCAATATATGGGCCGTGTGGAAACGCTGATTAAAACAAGCGGAAAAAGCCTTGGCATTGAGTTTAATCTCGAAGATATGCGTCTTAGCGAAGAAATGAAGGAAGACGCAGTCTATCTTGAGCAGGCCGCTGAAGATGCGGGTTATCATCTGGCGGGTGTGAGTGTGAAGGAACTGGCGGTGCGCACGACGGTGCTGAATGCGCAAGACCGTCTCGAGAAGGAAACAGGCGGCACTGCGGGAAATGTGGATGTGAGGATATGACGCAGGACAATGAAAAAGATCAGCAAAAGACCGAGGCCGCCGCGCTGAAATATAACGCTCAGGAAGATAACGCGCCATATATCGTGGCGCTGGGCAAAGGCTATGTCGCTCAGAAGATGGTGGAATCTGCGCGCGAGAACAGCATACAGGTTGTGCAGGATCAGAAACTGTCCGGTATGCTTCAGAAGATGAGCGCGGGTGATGAGATACCCGAAGAGCTTTATAAAGTGGTCGCGGAGATACTGTTGTTTGTAAACAATATGGATGCAAAGTACGGTTCGCGGTTTGGATTGGATAAATTGCGTTGATATAAGAAATATAACCATTTATGAAGGGGAAAAGATGTCCGTCAACAGCATTAATGCCGTGCAAACGGCGATGCGTGATGTATTGAATAAGAACAGCGGCGAGGCGCAGAACAGTACAAGCATGTTCTCAAGCATGCTTTCAGCGCGGATGCTCGAGACCCTTGGCGGCAGCAAAGAAGTCTCTGATTCATCAGGCGCGTTCTCCGGCATCGGGGGCGACTTGACAAGCCTGCTTCTGGTATCGCTGCTCACAGGCAATTCCGATATTGCCATGATGAGCCTTGGCAGTGCATTATCCGGGACGGGATCAACACCGTCAACGGCGCTGTACCGAGCGGCATCGTCCGCATACGATATTCAGTCAAGCGACACCGGAACGGCGGTGACGCCCGTCGCGGCTTCTAAGCCGTGTACGCCGGGAATCACGAGCAATGAGAGCAACCGGTCGCCAGCGCTGTACAGACAGGTCATCAATCAGTTTCAGGTGGAGACAAACCCGCGTTATGCGGTTAACAAAAAGGGCCATGGGGATACATACTGCAACATCTTCATGTGGGATGTGACCAGCGCAATGGGTGCGGAAATACCGCATTATGTGGATACGCAGACGGCTGCCCCGAGAACGTACCCTGACATAAAGGGTGCAAGAGAGATGTCGGCAAACAGCATATATAAATGGCTGCATGAACACGGCAACAACTATGGCTGGTTTGAGGTGACGCCGGAGCAGGCACAGGCGCTTGCCAATCAGGGCAGGCCGGTGGTGACGGCGTTTAAGAAGACAGGACACGGACATGTGCAGGTTGTCTGTCCCTCGAAGGACGGCCAATACAATGAAGAACGCGGCGTGACGATCGCTCAGGCTGGGAGAAATCTCACAAACTACAGACCGATCACGTCGATCTATAACGCAAGTTTACCAAAAGTGAAGTATTTTGCCCATGCATAGCTGCGGGCAAAAGGAGGTATGAATTATGGCTATTAATCCAGTCACAACGAATCGGGTAACCGGATTGGCGTCCGGTCTGGATATTGACGAGCTCGTTAAAAATATGCTGTCGGTTGACCAGTCACGGCTGGACAGACAAAACCAGACGACGACCAAGCTGGAATGGAAGGCTGACGCGCTGCGTGAGATCAATTCTTTGCTGAAGACGTTTCGCGAAACGAACCTGAGCGTGCTTAGTCCCGAAACAAACATGCTGTCTGCATCGGCATACAGCTCTTTCGATGTGACGATGCTGACGGATACGAACGCGGTCTCGGTGAGTGCCGGCTCTTCCGCGCTTGCGGGTAAGGTTACCATCAACAGCATCACACAACTTGCCGAAGCGGCTCAGGCCGCCAGTTCGGATGTTTTTTCGACAGAGATCAGCAGGGATACAGCGCTTAAAGATTTAAGCTTTAATACGCCTATGACTTTTGACGCGGACGGCAACATCTCGTTTTCTATTAATGATGTCGGTTTCACGTTCTCGCAGGATACGCTGCTCAACGATATGATGAGCCAGATCAACGCCTCAGGAGCGGATGTCAAGATCAGCTACAGCAGCTTAAAAGACGGTTTCACAATCACGTCAAAAACGACAGGAAGCGCAAGCGAGATTAATATTGTGAATACCGCCGGCAACGCGTTTGAGTCGGGCAACAGTGCTTTTGGTATTGACGCAAACACGTATAACGGGCAGGACGCCATGCTGAACATTGAGGGCTATGATGTCGTCAGATCCAGCAATACGTTTACCATTGACGGCATCACGTATACACTCAAGAATGAAACGGCGGCACCGGTGAGCTTTATGGTGGATAAGAATGTGGATACCACCATTGATAAGATTTCCAAATTCGTGGATTCTTACAATGAACTGATCGGCAAGCTTCAGGACAAAATAGGTGAAGATGTACATCGTTCATACGAGCCGCTTACGGATGCGCAGAAGGACGATATGTCGGAATCTGAAATTGAAAAATGGGAAGAACAAGCCATGAGCGGCTTGCTCCATAATGATGCCAGAATTTCAGGATTGCTGTCCAAGGTCAGATCAGCGCTATACACGAAGGTTGAAGGAACAGGCATGTCGCTTTCTGATATCGGACTGACGACCGGCAAGTATGGCGACGGCGCAAAGATCACGCTGGATAAGAACAAGCTCCGTACGGCTTTGGAAAAAAACCCCGATGCGGTCACCGGTTTGTTTACGCAGACATCATATTCCGAGGATTCCTCCATAAAGTTTAAAGAGTCGGGTCTGATGGTGCGGATATCCAATGCGTTCCTTGACTATACGGCGCAAGCGACGGACGTATCGCTCTCGATGCTGTCAGAACAGATCTCGGATTCTAAAGATCGCGTGGACATACTGGAAAATAAGATGAACGAAAGGCAGGAATCGCTGTATTTAAGATTCAGCAGAATGGAAACCGCGCTGGCAAAGCTGAACAGTCAGTCGGGCTGGCTTGCCTCAATGTTCTCTTCAACAAATTCTTAATATGGTATATAATAAGGAGCATCACAAATATGAGCGCTATGATCAATTCATATCAACAATATAAAAAGCATAACGTGATGATGGCCAATCCCATGGAACTGGTGATCATGCTTTATAACGGTCTCATAAAAAAGCTCCGACAGGCGGAAAACGCCATCGGCGACAAGGATATTGAGGCGGCCAATGAACATCTTCAAAATGCACAGGATATCGTGATGGAGCTTATGATGGGTCTTGATCTAAGCTACAGCATCGCGCAGGACCTGCTAAAGCTTTATGAGTTTGTGCATCATCAGATTGCCGGCATTAACGCATCCAAGCGGGCAGAAGATATTGAACCGCTAATAGGGATTTTAAACAGCTTGCGTAATGCCTGGGAGCAGGTGCATAATGAGTATAAAGGCGGCTTATACGCCGCAGGACAGGATGGCGAATGAGTACACGGGATCGTGACAATCTGCTGGGTCTTCTGGGGCAAAAAAAGGAATTACTCACCAAAATGCGCGATGTGACCGAGCAGTTTGGAAAACTGCTCGAAAATGATGATGTCGATACGTTTGCTGACGGCTTACAGCAAAGAGAAGATATTATCAGTAAAATTGATGCCTTTACCAGAATGGAAAGGCAAATGCCGAAAATTGAAGACGAAGAGGCAGAAACGCTCAAACAGCAGTCCCGGGACATCATTCGTGAAATATTGAAAATTGATGAGCAAAATAAGGTATTGGCTCAGAAAAAGATTGAGCAATACAGGGTGCAGGTACGCAGCCTGAATCAGCAAAGAAAAGGGATTGGGCAATACTCAAAAGCGTATCAGAAGAACGAAGCGTTTTACTTTGACGAGAAGAAATAAGCAGCCCCGGCGGAGTGGTATTCATGAAAGTTACAGATATCAATCATGTTGTCAACGATAATAAGGAACGCTATGTGGCGGCCGACAGACAGGCTGCCGCCGGCCGTGATACGGCTTTTTTTCGTCAGTTGACCACCCTAAATGAGACGCAGTACCAAAGGTATCTTGCTGATCTGCAGGAAAAAATCTATAAGCAAGGCGAAAAGATAAAGCAAAAGGCGGATATCAAAGCATTTCAGGAATACAGAATGCTTATTGAGGAACTGCTTGGTGAAGCGGCCAGCAACGCCTATGCCTGTGTAAAATCTAACGTGTTTGACGCCAGAGGCCGGCACAAGGTTTTTTTAGTGGTTCGCACCGTCAACCAAAAGCTGGAAGAGCTGGCGAAGCAGATACTATCCGATCAACGGGATAATATACGTCTGCTGCAGATGGTGGATGATATACGGGGAATGTTGGTGGATCTGTTTTTATAGAGACACTTCACAGTATATAAGAGGAGGAGAAAACGATGAACATGGAAAACGAACTGTTCGAACAGGAAGAGGATACCCAGCACGGCAGGTTTTTAACATTTAATCTTGATGAAGAGATATACGGTATCGAGATTGAATATGTCACAGAGATTATTGGCCTGCAGCAGATCACAAAAATACCCGAAGTGGCGGAATACATCAAGGGAATCATTAATCTGCGCGGTAAAATCATCCCTGTTATCGACATGCGTCTTAAGTTCAACAAAGAACCCATTGAATATGACGACCGGACATGTATCGTCGTGGTGGATACACAAGAAATGGTCGTCGGGCTGATTGTGGACAAGGTGGCTGAAGTTCTTACCATTGATGATGAGGATATATCGCCGCCGCCGAGCTATAAATCCGGCATCCGGAACAGGTACATTCGGGGTATCGGAAAGATCGGCGACGAAGTGACACTGCTGCTCGACTGTAAAAAGCTTTTTGACGAGCAGGAGACGCAGGAGATCGGCGAAATCGAATAAACATGCGAACGATAAAAAACCGGCAAAACTGCCGGGTTTTTATCTAATAAGGCCAAATACCAATACAAGTATTAAATTAATAAATATTAACTGATTATGCATGGGGGATGATTCCCCCTTTGCGTGACTTTGGAGACTTATGATAGAGATTAACGATAAAGACTTTTATATGCTTGTCGAGTATCTGCAAAAGAACTACGGCATCAATCTCATAAAAAAACGGACACTGATTGAAAGCAGGCTCAACAATTATTTGGTGAGCAAAGGTTTTTCTGAATACACATCCTTTCTGGAATATGTGTTCAGTGATGCCACGGGAACGGAGCTTAATCAGATACTCAACCGTCTGACCACCAATTATTCGTATTTCATGCGTGAGTGGGAACACTTTCAGCTTTTTAAAGACCGCGTATTAAGCGAGCTGGCCGCAGATGTGAAAGATCACGATCTGCGTATCTGGAGCGCGGGGTGTTCCACGGGGCAGGAGCCGTATACGCTTGCGATGCTGATCTCGGACTATTTCGGCAAGGATAAGGGAAGATGGGATTCCAAGATACTTGCGACGGATATATCCATAAAAGCCCTGGATGCAGCAAGGCTCGGCGTTTATGACGATGATTGCTTGAAAAACGTGCCGTCAGATTGGAAGATGTCGTATTTTCGCAAGCAGCAGGACGGCAGATGGCAAGTCAGCGATGCGCTTAAAAAAGAGGTGATATTCAGGCGGTTCAATTTGATAGAACAGCAGTTTCCTTTCAAGAAACAGTTTCATGTTATTTTCTGCCGTAACGTGATGATCTATTTCAATGAGCAGACAAAAAGAACGCTGATTCAGAAGTTCTACGAATCAATCGCGATTGGGGGGTATCTTTTTATCGGACAATCTGAGACAATCGATAGAGGGGATTACAGATTTAAGAATGTAATGCCATCCGTATATAAGAAGGTAGGGTAACAGTTATGGCAACAAGAGCAGTCAGGGTTTTGGTTGTTGATGATTCCATGTTTATGAGGGAATTTATTTCGTCTGCGCTTTCGACTGACCCCGGAATTGAAATTGTCGGGAAAGCAGCCGATCCTTATGAGGCGAGAGATAAAATTATTGAACTGAAGCCAGATGTGATGACGCTGGATATTAATATGCCCAAGATGAACGGCATCGATTTTCTAAAGAAACTGATGCCGCAGTATCCGCTGCCGGTGGTGGTCATCAGCTCGGTGAGCAGCAATGTGTTTGAAGCGATGGATGTGGGCGCTGTGGACTTTATTAATAAGCCAGAGCTCAAGACCGAGCGTGACAAGCAGCAGTTTATTTCCGAAATGACGGTAAAAATAAAAATCGCGTCTATTGCCAAGGTGGGACAGCACAAGCACAGCCCGGCAAGGAACGCCTCGGCAGACAGCCATGGGTCAGCGGCAAAAAACGGCATTATCGCTATCGGCGCATCCACCGGAGGCACCGAAGCCACGCTCAGCATATTGCAGGAGCTGGGCAGCGACCTTCCCGGTATCGTGATTGTGCAGCATATGCCGCCAGTGTTTACGCGGCTGTATGCGGAGCGCCTTAATAACATCTGTGCCATGGAAGTTAAAGAAGCCAAAGATAAGGATGTTGTCAGACCCGGCACGGTGCTGATTGCGCCGGGCGGTTTGCATATGGGCGTTGTCAAACGCGGCGGCGGGTATGCGGTAGAATGCAAAGAAGGCGAAAAAATCAGCGGCCATTGTCCGTCTGTGGATTATTTATTTGATTCAATTGCCAAACTGAAGGGTATTAATCGTTTAGGCATCATTATGACAGGTATGGGCAGCGACGGGGCGAAAGGACTGCTGGCCATGCGGCAAAGCGGCGCTTCCACAATCGGACAGGATCAAAAAACATGTGTGGTATACGGTATGCCTGCTGTGGCAAACCGTGTCGGCGCGGTGGAAAAAGAACGGCCGCTCGGCGCGATTGCCCATGAAATCTACGAATGGCACAGGCGTTTGGCGCGATAAAGATAATTCGTGCTAAAGAAAACCGTTAAATCAACCGATATGATTAGTGTATGAATCGTATAGAGAGTATTTATATTGAAAAACTCAGCCGGTTTCAAAGCCTGCTTCAGGAAAAGGCCGCCAAGTGCGGCGGCGCATCCGGCGCTTTTGAGGATATATTAAACGAAGTGGAGCAGCGTATGGCGCTGAGCGACGCAAGCGCCCAGAGCGTCAGCGTGCCCGAAACCTATGGTGCATCCGCATACATAAACAACACAGGCTTTGCGGATTATACCAAGCTTAAGACATCGGCGTCCACGGTTGAGATCAATACGGCTGTCAGCAACGCCGCACAAGCCACGGGGCTTGACCCCGCGCTGATCAAAGCGGTGATTCAGGTGGAATCCTCGTTCCGGACAGATGCGGTATCCAGTGCGGGCGCGCAGGGGCTTATGCAGCTGATGCCGGGTACGGCGAGGTCGCTCGGTGTGACGAATTCGTTCGATGCGCATCAGAATGTCATGGGCGGCAGCACATACATAAGACAGCAGCTTGAGCGCTTTGGCGACTTAAGACTTGCACTTGCGGCATATAACACAGGGCCGGGGCGCATTGGGAGGCTGAATATCACGAACCCGGATGACCAAGCCCAATACAATCAGATATCCGAAGGTGTCCGCGGTTATGTGGACAAGGTGCTCGCATACTATAAGCAGTTTGCGGCTCAGCAAGGAGTGGCAATATGATCGATAAGATTTTCAACAACGTGGGCGTCCTGCAAAAAGGATTGGACGCGTCGTGGCTTAAAAATGAGGTCATTACCAACAACATCGCGAATGTGGATACGCCGGGCTTCAAGAGTTCATCTGTCTCGTTTGAATCCGCTTTCAAGTCGGCGCTTAACGGACAGAGCTTTGCCGCGAAAAAGACACGTGAAAAGCATATCGATTTTAAGTCGCAAAGCATGGAAGCCACCGTCACAACCAATGCGGGTACGTCCAACGGGCTGGACGGCAACAATGTGGACATCGATTATGAGAACGCAGAACTCGCTAAAAATACGATCTATTACAATACGCTGATTGAGCAGATGACAAGTGAATTCAGAAAGCTCAGCTCAGCAATCAACAATGTGGAGTAATGTATTATGGGATTTTTATCGTCACTTGATATCAGCGCATCGGCCTTAACGGCACAGCGCGTACGCATGAACGTCATCAGTGAGAACATCGCCAACGCGGATACCACACGTACGGAAAACGGCGAACCGTACCGCAGAAGAGTGGTGGCGATGGGTGAAAAGCCGGCCGCATTTTCGGACGCGCTGAAATCGGCCACGAGCGGCGGCGTGATGGTGACGGGCATTATTGAGGATTCATCCGATTTTGAATATGAGTATGATCCGACGCATCCTGACGCAAATGCGGAAGGCTATGTGGCCTATCCGAACGTGGATGAAACCGAGGAAATTATCGATTTGATGGCAGCGACGCGTTCGTACGAAGCGAACGTGACGGCGCTCAACGCGACCAAAAGCATGGCGGCCAAAGCGCTGGAAATCAGCGGTTAAAGAAAGGAATGATCGCATATGCCGATTAATGGAATCAGTGATATTGTCTCCAGTATCAATTCTATCGGAAACGACACAAAGAAAACGCAAAGCGACAGCAGCTTTACCGATATCTTAAGTGACGCGATAAACAGCGCGCAGGAATCTGAAGGATCGGTGCAGGATGAGAATACCGCGCTCCTTACGGGAGAAACGGACGATCTTCATACGCCGGTGATTGAGGCGCAGAAAGCGGAGCTCGCATTAGACCTTGCGATACAGATAAGAAATAAAGTTATCAGCGCCTATAATGAGGTCATGAATATGCAGGTGTAATTTTCCGCCAGTATAAAATCTGTTTCACACAAATCAATAAGGGTATATAAAGTGTAGACTGAAAGGGGTAACTCATGGGCGACAGTTGGTGGTCTACGCTTTTTTATATTGTCATTATGGTAGCCGTGTTGTTCGCGGCTTATTTCACGACCAAATACCTTTCGGGTAAAACGAGACGCATCATCAAAAGCAAACATATTGTCATCCTTGACCGCATGGGCATCGCAAAGGATAAATCGCTGCTGCTGGCCAAAGTGGGGGATAAATGTCTGCTGATCGGTGTGACCAACCAAAACATTCAATCTCTCGGCGAAGTGGATATCGGTGATATAACCGAAATTGAAAACGAGCCCGCGTCCCCTCAGGGAGCAGGTGCTTTTTCTAAGTTTGCGCAAATTTTGTCTCATGCAAAAAACGCGCCGAACGAGCTTGCAAAGGCGCGCACAAGACAAAAGAAGCAGGAAAACACGGAGCCGCATGAAACTGTTGAGGATGACTATATTGAGCAAATCACCCGCGCCATAGAAAGAAGAAAAAATCCCAAAGGCCATCACAATGGGGGAATGGATGAATAGCTTGCCATTACAGCCGCCGCCGTTAAAAAAACGGCGTTCTCGTCGGTTTAGAATAAAAATTTTGATCGCTGCCGTGCTTTGCCTTGCGCTTGTGTTTTTGATGGCGGGCTGCTCGGCGATTTCAGATACATCAGATACAGGTACCGGGACACAGGCGGACGACGACGATTCCGTGCTTGGCGGACTGCTGGGCGACCGCAGCGACACAGTGGACATCGTGCTATTGCTGACAATACTGTCACTGCTGCCTTCCATACTCATCATGCTGACATGCTTTCCGCGAATTATCATCGTACTGTCACTGATAAGAAACGGGCTTGGCCTGCAGCAGATGCCGCCCAATCAGGTGCTGATCGGCCTTGCGCTTTTTCTCACGTTTTTTGTGATGTCGCCTGTGATCGACGATATTAATGTGAATGCCTATCAGCCGTATATCGAAAACCGGATCACGGACGATGAAGCTTTTGAACGCGCGATGGAACCTGTCCGTGACTTTATGTTTAAACAAACTTATAAAAGCGATCTTAACTACTTCATATCCGTATCAGATGCGGATAAGGAACTGGAGAATATAGAGGATGTGTCCAACACGGCGCTGATCCCCGCCTTTATCACGAGTGAGATTAAGCGCGGATTTCAGATCGGCTTTTTGCTGTATATCCCGTTTATCGTGCTGGATATGATCGTGGCGAGTGTGCTCATGTCGATGGGTATGATGATGCTGCCGCCAATTGTGATATCGCTGCCCTTTAAGGTGCTGTTATTTGTGCTGGTTGATGGGTGGACACTGACTGTTCAGACGCTGATCTCAAGCTTTGGTTAGCAGTAAAAACGATTGTGTTGAAATGAGTAAAAGGAGGTCATCAGGGTGGACCAAGCGGAAGTCATCACGGTCATGCAAGATGGTGTGATGACCATCATCACCGTTGCTGCACCGATTTTAATTGTGGCGATGGTTGTGGGCGTCATCATTTCGATATTTCAGGCCACGACTCAGATTAATGAACAGACGCTGGCCTTTGTGCCAAAAATCGTGGCGATACTCGTTGTGCTGCTCGTTTTTGCAGGCATGATGCTGACCAATTTGACGGATTTCACACATCGCATGTACGGTTACGTGGATACGATGTTGAAATAGAAGGGCGCTATGGAACAAGTACTGGGCGCAATTGAGGCCAACCTTGACTCCTTCATATTGATGTTTATAAGGGTGAGCACGCTGCTGATGGCTTCACCCATATTCGGCAGAAGAGCGCTGCCCAACATGCTCAAAATCGGCATGTGCCTGATGATCACGTATGCGGTTTTCTCGGCAAACCCGGCAGCATTTACGGCTGAGTATTCAGGCGTGATCGAGTTCGGTCTGCTGTGTGTGAAGGAATTGCTGTTCGGACTCGTGCTCGGATATGTAACCACGCTGTTCTTTTCGGTGGTGCAGACAGCGGGGCAGATCATGGATATGCAGATGGGCTTTGGCATGGTCAACGTGTTTGACGTAAACTCAAACATCAGCGTGCCCGTGAGCGGCAATCTGTTAAACGCCATACTGCTTGTTGTGTTCTTTGGGGTAAACGGCCATTTGCAGCTGATTCGGATTCTGCTCGCGACATTCAGCCATATCCCGCCGGGACATGTGGCGCTCAATCCGCTCATCGGTCTTACAGCGCTGGAGGTATTTGTGCTTTCGTTCGTGCTTGTGGTGAGCGTGGCAATGCCGTTGATTGCATCGGGGCTGCTCGGTGAAGTGGCGCTGGGTTTTATCGTGCGGGCGATCCCGCAGATGAACATATTCGTGGTGGGTATACCCTTGAAGATTGTGCTTGGTCTGATGATGCTTTTGATTATGATACCGGTTTTTGTCTCCTTTTCGGACGTGCTGTTTGAGCGTATGTTTGAATCAATGGATCAAATGATTGCGGGGCTTGCGCCATGAGCCCTCAGCCGTCAGGAGAAAAAACAGAAAAAGCCACCCCGCGGCGAAAACGAGAAGCAAGGGAAAAAGGGCAGATATTCAAGAGCGTTGAGGTCAACACGGCCTTATCAATGCTTGTGATGTTCGGTGTGCTGGCTTTATTCGGCAGAACGATCGTTGAAAATATAAAAAAACTGATGCATTACTTTTTCACAATGCAGGCGCCGGATGAATTTGGGATTTCGGCGGCGGTGGCCACATTCGGCGATGTTGTTTGGATGTTTATGGGCATTATCGCGCCCCTTCTGGTGGCCGCTTTTGTGGCGGGCGTGGTGTTTAATCTGGTGCAGGTGGGGTTCATGTTTTCCACCAAAGCGCTGGCGCCCAAGTTTGACCGGATTAGCCCGATATCGGGGTTCAAGCGCGTTTTCTCTAAAAGAACACTGCTTGATCTTGTCAAAGCGATTATCAAGATCACCATACTCGCGGTGGTGGCTTATAACGCGTATCAACAGCACATGGAAGAGTTCACCGCGCTCATGGGGCAGGATGTGAACATGGCCACGGCGAGCTTTGTGGAGATCATACTGTCAGTCGCATTCAACCTCGCTATTGCCTTTGCACTGTTCGCCCCGTTTGATTACATGTATCAACGGTGGAAATACAATAAAGACCTCATGATGACAAAGCAGGAGGTCAAAGACGAATACAAGCTGACGGAAGGTAATCCGCAGATAAAAGGAAGGATTGCCCAGAAACAGCGCCAGATGAGCCGCATGCGCATGGTGCAGGCAGTTAAGGACGCCGATGTGGTGATTACCAACCCGACGCATTACGCGGTCGCGCTGGAATATAAGGAAGGCAAGAACACGGCGCCGGTGATCGTGGCCAAGGGCAAGGACTTTCTGGCGCAAAAGATAAAGGAAAAAGCAAGAGAAGCAAGCGTGGAGATTGTGGAAAACAAGCCGCTTGCACAGTCACTGTATTTCTTTTGCGAAGTGGGAGACGAGGTTCCAGAGGATATGTATAAAGCGGTGGCCGAAGTGCTGGCCTATGTATATCGCATGAAGAAAAAGGGAGGACGAGCTTGAAGATCACGGATATACTCGTGGCCGTGCTGATATTGGCCATCATTCTGCTGATTATTATTCCGTTGTCGACAGGGCTGATGGACTTCTTCTTGATTGTCAATATCACGATGTCGTTGATGATATTGCTGATTACGCTGTACACCAAGCGGACACTCGATTTTTCCACATATCCCACGATGCTGCTGATTGTGACGTTGTTCCGGCTTGCGCTCAATATTTCATCCACACGTCTGATACTCGGCAACGGCGGCGACGCCGGCAACGTGATCAGGGCTTTCGGCAACTTCGTGGTGGGCGGCAATCTGGTTGTCGGATTTGTTATATTTCTGATAATCGTTATCGTGCAGTTTGTGGTTATCACCAAGGGCGCGGAGCGTGTGTCTGAAGTGGCCGCCCGTTTCACATTGGACGCGATGCCGGGCAAGCAGATGGCGATTGACGCGGATTTGAGCTCGGGCATTATCAACGAAGAACAGGCGAGAGAACGACGGACAGACATACAGCGGGAAGCGGATTTTTACGGCGCGATGGACGGTGCTTCCAAGTTTGTCAAGGGCGACGCCATTGTGGGCATTATCATCACCATCATCAACGTGGTGGGCGGTATCATCGTGGGTGCTCTGGGCGTCGGCGGCAAGGTTATGCCGTTTGACCAGGTGTTTTCGGTATATACGCTGGCCACTGTGGGTGACGGCCTTTGCAGCCAGATTCCCGCGCTTCTTGTTTCGACAGCAACGGGTATTATTGTCACGCGTGCTGCCACCAAGGACAGCTTCGGGCAGGATCTTTCCAAGCAGCTGTTCAGCCAGCCGTATGTGTTCTATATTCTGGGCGGTATGCTGGTTCTGGTCAGTTTTATTCCGGGGCTGCCAGCGCCGCTTCTGCTTGTGATGGCCGCGGCGCTGCCGATCATCGGCTATTTGAGAAACCGGAAGGAAAAGAAGCAGCAGGAGGCGGAGATCAAATCCGAAGCGGAAATCAGCGCGACCGAAAAACGAAAGCCCGAGAATGTCACATCACTGCTGCATGTGGATCTCATAGAAATGGAGTTTGGCTACGGGCTGATTTCACTCGTGGATGCGTCACAGGGCGGAGATTTGCTGGACCGCGTGGTCATGATACGGCGGCAGTGTGCGCTGGATCTTGGCATCATCGTGCCGATTGTGCGGCTGCGTGACAACATACAGCTGGGCACCAAAGAATATGTGATCAAAATCAAAGGACTGGATGTGGCGCACGGCGAAGTTATGCTGGGGCGGTATCTGGCGCTTAAGCCCGAGGAAGTGGACGAACCCATCGACGGCATTGATACGGTGGAGCCCACCTTCGGCCTGCCTGCGCTTTGGATCGCGGAAGCAGACCGCGAAAAGGCGGAGATGAAAGGATATACGACAATCGATGTGCCGTCTGTGATATCCACTCATCTGATGGAAGTGATCAAGCGGCACGCGGACGAACTGCTGGGGCGCCAGCAGGTTCAGACGATTATCGACAATCTAAAGAAGCAGCAGCCTGCGCTTGTGGAAGAAGTGGTGCCCAAAATGTTTTCTATAGGAGAAGTGCAAAAGGTGCTGGCGAACTTGCTGCGTGAAAATGTGTCGGTTCGCGACATTGCTTCCATATTGGAAATATTGGGCGATTATGGTACGATAACAAGAGATACGGATGTATTAACTGAATATGTGCGCCAAAAGCTCAAGCGTGCGATAACGAGAAGCTTTATACCCGACGGAAAGGCGCGTGTGATCACGCTTCATCCCGATACCGAAAAAGTGATTTCGAACAGTCTGCGTCAAACGGATAAGGGTGTAGGAGCGCCGATGGAACCCGCGCAGATTCAGGTGCTTTTGAACAATCTCAAGAAGGGCGTCGACCACTTTCTAAGTCTCGGGATTGCGCCGATGGTGATTACGTCGCCGCAGATACGCAAGCACATCAAGAATCTGTCGTCGCAGGTATATCCGGAGCTCGTGGTGCTTTCGTACAATGAATTAGAGTCAGATGTGGAAATTTATTCAGACTGGACGGTGAGTATATAGGTGTTTGTAAAAAGATTTACCGCGCGGGACATGCAGGACGCAATGAAAAAAATAAAAAAGGAATTCGGCCCGGATGCGGTGATTCTCGACAGCAAAACGGTACGGGGAAAAGGCATCTCAGGTTTATTTAAGAAGAATTTTGAGGTGGTTGCCGCATACGAGCCAAGAAGAACTTTTGAACCCGCCCCGGAAAAGACGGAAACGCCGCCTAAGGCTCCGGCTGCCCAAGGCCCTGTGCAAACCAAGGTTGCTCAGGCTATTGACGCACCCGAAACCGATGTGAAAATTGCGCCGCTTGAGGCTCAGATTGAATCCTTAAGAGGGCTGGTTACCGACATTTCCAACCGGATCGGCGCGGTATCCAAAGACGATACGGCACCGCTGCCGTCCGAGGTTCAAGGGCTTTATATGCAGATGCTTGACAGGGATGTGAACCAAGATATCGCCAAAGAGATCGCGCTGCTGACTCACGGGGTATCCCTCAAACAATCTGTCGAACCGAGCTCTATCGCCCGGCAGCTTGTGATTGACAAGCTTGGTGAGCCCGCACCCATCAAAATGAAGAAATATGCCCAGACTGTGCTGCTTTTTGCGGGGCCGACCGGCGCAGGCAAAACGACGACGCTTGTTAAGCTCGCGGGACGGCTGGCACTGGATCAGAATCTGAGTATAGGCCTCGTGAATATGGATACATATCGCGTCGGTGCAATGGAACATATGCGCATCTATGCCGAAATCATGGATATTCCCGTTAAAACCGCTTACAACGCAAAAGACCTCAAAGAAGCGGTGGATGAGATGGCGGACAGAGACGTCATACTCATCGATACGGCAGGCAGGAGCGCGACAGACGCGGCTTACCGAAAAGAGCTGGAAGAATATATCACCGCGGCGCATGTGGACGAGGTATACCTTGTAATCAGCGTGGTGACAGGCAACAAAGTCTGCAAGGATATTATACGAAATTATGCGTTTATACCTAACTATAAGCTAATCATCACAAAGCTGGATGAGGTGGGTGTCTGGGGAAATATATTGAATATTACGGACTACGCGAAAAAGTCGCTGTCATATATCACCATGGGGCAGGATGTCCCGGATGATATCAGCCAGGTGAATCCCGCGATGCTGGCAGAAAATATCGTCGGAAGGCGAGAGGTCGCATTATGATGGATCAGGCTGAAAAGCTTCGGATGATGATGAATATGAAGAAAAAGCAAATGAAAATTGTCACAGTCACAAGCGGTAAAGGCGGCGTGGGCAAATCGAGCCTCGCGCTGAATCTTGGTATTGCGCTGAACAGGCGCGGCCATCGCGCGCTGATTATCGACACTGATTTCGGTTTTTCTAATATCGACGTGATGCTGGGCGTCAGGGCACAGTACGACCTGATGGATGTGATTAGCAGCCGTAAAGAAATCAGTGAAATCATTGAGGTTGGGCTTGAGGGTGTGCAGTTTATTTCAGGCGGTTCAGGCGTATACGAGCTGACCAAACTCGATTCCCCGCGGCTCATGCGTATTGTGGAAAGCGTGATGTCGCTGGAGGCTGTATCAGACACCATTATCTTTGATACGGGAGCGGGTATCAGCGATAACACGCTTCGTCTGATTCACGCGAGCCACGACACCATTCTTGTGACCACGCCGGAGCCGACTGCTGTGGTGGATGCGTATGCGCTGCTTAAAATTGTGAACGAGCAGGGTGTGCGGCCTAATGTAAGCCTCGTGCTTAACAGAGTGGAGAATGCGCGGGAAGCCGCATCCGTGATGGATGGCCTTATACGCATTGTTGAAAAGAATACCGAGATAGAGATGAAAAAGCTTGGAATTATATCGCAGGATGCCAATATGCTGGGTGCTGTGAAGGAACAGGTGCCGATACTTATCAGTCATCCGTACTGCACTGCATCATCCGATATTAACAAGCTTGCCAATAATTTTCTTAATATTCCGGCGCAACAGCGCAAGAAACCGGGACTTGCCGGGTTCTTTGACCGCTTTGTGATGAAAAACGGAATTTCTAAGGGGTAATCGTTGTGCGATTTGATGAGATTGTAACAGTCGGAGAAAACATGGAGATGCAGATAGGTGAGATATCTGTGAAGACCAAGCTTCAGGATGTACTTGAAAGCGGACGGTTTACAGTGTTTCATCCAACCATTAAAAGCGTTCCATTGCCTTTAACACAAGACGATACGATCAAAATTTGCTTTTATCGGTCAAACGGTGTGTTTTCGTTTGAGGCCAAAGTTATTGACTGGTATATCAAAGATAATATTAAGCTGTGTGAACTGGAAGCGCTCACTGAGGTCAAAAAATATCAGCGCCGGAAAAGCTACCGGCTGCCGATTGTGCTGACCGTTTTGCTTAGGCGTTTGGATGGGGACGAAGAGGAACAGGCCAAGGTTTACAAAGCCAAGACGGTGGACATATCTGAGCATGGAATGCTGTTAAGCTGCTTTCATAGTTTTCCGGACGGCACACCGATCAGTGCGGAGATCAAAATGCCGGATATGGAAAAACGGCTTTTTAAAACGGAAGTTTTAAGGTGTCAAACGCCTTTTAAGGATACGGATCCTCATAACATTGTGCTGTTGTTTTTAAATTGCTCAGAGCACGATCGGGCTTATTTGGCCAGATTTATCATGCGTCAGCAGATCATTGCCAGAAAGAAAAGAGGACCGGGGAAGTGAGAAAATGAACGTAGGCCAGGATGTACGTCATATTTGGGAGCAGTATACCAAAGAAAAAACAGTTGAGCTTAAAAATGAACTGGTTCTGCACTATCTGCCGCAGGTCAAGAACATTGTGCTGCGTCTGATGCCCACGTACAAAGCGTACAGCAACTACGATGACATGTTAAGCTGCGGTATCTTAGGCCTGATGGATGCGATTGAGAAATACGACCTCAACCGTGAAGTGAAGTTCGAGTATTATGCAGCAATGCGTATCAAGGGTGAGATCATCGACAGTATACGTAAACAGGATTGGGCGCCGTCCAGCTTGAGGCGCAAAATAAAAGCGATAAGCAATGCCTATTATGAGCTGGAAAACCGCTTTTCGCGTGAGCCGACGGATAAAGAGGTGGCGGATCATTTGGACATGGGTGAAGACGAGCTGCAGGATGCGCTTGGCAAATCGCAGATGTTCAATATCATTCACTTTGAAGAGATGGTTCAAAATGATGTATGGGAACAAGGTATACAAACGGGGCTCGAGTCTTTGGAGGAAGAAGTCGAAAACAAAGAGATGGTCGAGATACTTGGCAACATGATCGACAACCTCCCTGACAAAGAAAAGCTTGTCGTGACACTTTATTATTATGAAGAGATGACGCTTAAAGAAGTGGCTGGCGTGCTTGGCGTATCCGAATCAAGGGTTTCGCAGATTCACTCCAAAGCGGTGATGAAAATGAGAACAAAAATGCAGTTTGCCGGCATATACGAGCCTGCAGGCGCACGCGGCTGACGAATCGTATCAGAGATGGAGAGAAGCATATGAATTTAGACTATTATGTATTTGCGGCTTATGTGTTTTTATTGGTGTGTGCCGGTATTTGGCTGCTGGGCAGAGTGCTTAGGAAAAACAGAAAAGGAAATGCGGAGCAGCATACAAGCTACGATAAAGAACAAAAGCTGTTTAACCTCTATCAAGATGTGGAGGATATGCTGAGCAGCTTTGAAGAATACGTGGAAGAAGCAAAAGGGGAAACAGATAAAAGCATGGATAAAATGCAGGGGATGCTGGAGGAAACAAGAAGCCTCGCGATGCAGTTAAAGGCCATGCAAAGCAGCACGCCGATCAGCACGAAAGACTTAGAAGCGCCCGAAACGCTTCCGAAGGCACCGTCAGAGCAAGATGCTGTGCCGCAGATGGAGCAGACTGAAAATATTCACATTATTAAATCAGCACCCGTTCAGCCTCAGCCTGCGCCGGTACGCAAGCCGATAGAAAGAAAGGTTTCAAATACGGGAAATAAGGTCGCAGAGCTGTATGCGCGCGGAATGACGCAGAATGAAATTGCCAGACGGCTTGGTATTTCTGTGAGGGAAGTCACGCTGGCACTAAAAATAGTAAATACACAAGAAGTGCAATAAAGGGCTAAAGTGGTCTGCCTATTATGCCGATAAGTAGTATGAAGAATACTATGAGGTGACCGTATGATCCGAAGCTTCTATATTGCCGGCACGGCAATGGCAACTCAGGCAGACAAACTGGATGTCCTGACCAATAATTTGACCAATGTAGACACGACGGGCTATAAAAAAGACAAACTGGTGTCGCGTTCGTTTTCGGATGTGCTTATCGAGCGTCTTAATGACCCGTACGTGATGAGCATCTCCAACAAGATTGGCTATCAAAATGACGGCGTTCATATTGACGAGGTCGTGACAGATTTCAGTCAGAGCGGCTTCGATGAAACAGCGCGGCTTTCCGATTTGGCATTGGAAGGCACGGGCTTTTTTGTGATTGATACACCGGAAGGAAATATGTATACGCGTGACGGCAATTTCTTTGTGAATTCGGACGGAGATCTTGTGACAAGCGACGGTTATTATCTGGTGGGAGAAAACGGCCGTATTCACGTGGGAGACGGAGAGTTTGCGATTGATTCACAGGGCTATGTCAACGTGGAAGGACAAACGGTCAACAGGATTTCACTCGTCACATTTGATGACTTAAATGGTCTTCGGAAAAACGGCAACAATTTATATACGACGAATCAGGCGGAAAGAATACCGACAGATTTAAATGTCAAGCAGGGGTGTCTTGAGACGTCCAACGTGGATACGGCGGAAGAGCTTGTCAGCATGATGGAAGTGACACGCGCATTCAGTTTTAATCAGCGTGTGCTGACCATGATGGATCAATCTCTGGAAAAGACGGTTAATGAAGTAGGAAGGGTTTAATCATGCAGACGTTATACACGGCCAAACTTGGCCTTCAGGCGCAGCAGCAGCGCGTTAATACGATTGGTAATAATCTCGCAAACAGCCAGACGATCGGTTATAAGGGACAGCGTACTGATTTTAAAGACGCGCTTTATACCGCGATGATCAATCCGGCAGAACCGCAGAGCACGGCCAATCTTCAGCAGGGCTGCGGCGTCCTGATATCTTCTACACCGCGCAATTTTGATCAGGGTCTGCCGGAAATGACGGGTTATGTGCTCGATTTCTACTTGGACGGCGATGGATTTTTTACAGTGTCCGACGCTAATGGGAATATGCAGTACACACGCAGCGGCAATTTCATGGTATCGAATGAAGCAGACGGTACGTATCTCGTGACGGCATCGGGCAATTATGTGCTGGATGCCGAGCTTAATCGTATCGCATTGCCAGAGAATATTTCAGACTTGACGGTGAGCGCAGACGGTGTTTTGTCTGCCGGCGATCAGCCCTTTGCAGCATTGAATATTGTGGATTTTCCCAATAAGGACGGCTTGCAGCTTATAGGCGGAGGATGTTATATTGAAACTGCCCAGGCAGGAGCAGCAGTCAGGTCGGATGCGACGGTTCGTCAGGGCGTTCTTGAAGCCTCGAATGTGGAAATCGCATCTGAAATGACACGCCTGATACGCGCTCAACGGGCATTCTCGCTTGCCTCGCGTGCGGTATCTGCTTGGAATGATATGACAGAGAAAGCTTGCAATCTTCGTTAAAAAGGGAGAGAATGATGACAGGAAAAGTTTTTCAATGCAAGAAATGCCGACGTTTGTTTCAATCTTTAGGTACATCCCCGTATTGTCCTAAATGCGTGGAAGACCTGGAAATGAACTTTGAATTGGTTAAAAACTATATTTATGACCATCCGCAGGCGAATGTGATTGAAATTTCTGAGGAGACGGGTGTGCCTGAGAAGGATATATTCTATTTTTTAAAGGAAGGCCGTCTTTCAATTTCTGAGGATAACGGGATGCTGAACTGCGAAAGCTGCGGATGTTCCATTTCGACAGGACGGTATTGCGAAACGTGTCAAAAGCAGCTGGAAAGAGAGCTCAGCGCATCGATTAGTGAAGCGATTGAGAAGGTGAAGAAGCCAAGCAGTAACGAAAAGAGGCAAGCCGGGCTTGGAAGAATGCATATAAATCTTCGTGACAGGTAAATTTATTTGAGGTGAGATAAATGAGAGTAAATTCAGTAAATCCGACAGAATTGTTTAGGCAGTATGTCGTACGGCCCAAAATGGCGATTGATCAGCCTGCGTCAGCGTCAGACAAGACTGAGTTAACCGACGGCGCCAAAACGTTTTCCGCCGCGCTGAAAGCGGCTCAGGAATCGATGGATACGCGGACGCCCGAGGAAATATCGCATATCAACAATGTGGCCGAACAAATCAGAAACAACACATATTCTGTGCCGGGTTATAAGGTTGCGGAAAAGATACTAGGAAAGTAAATCCGATAGGGGGCTTTTGGTAAAGTGATTAGAGTGTTGAATGCGCTCAAAGCGGTTCTACAGCTGGAAACAGTGGAATATAAGCAGATGCTTGAACTGGCTGCGAAGAAGAAAGACGCATTGTTCAAGAATAATGTGGACGATCTTGATGTTGTGGTGGCCCGTGAGATCACTGTTCTGAAAAGAATCAAACAGCTGGAGGCTGAGCGGGAGGCATTGATAGAAAGAGCAGCGGTATTAAGTCACAGACCTAAAAGCACCATGCGGCTTCAAGACATTATTGAACTGGTCAGCGGCGATGTGCAAGAAGAGTTTATACGAATCCGTGATGAGCTTAATGATGTGATAGTGCAGCTTAAAATGAGCAATAAAGCCAATAAAGGCCTTGTGGAGACACAGCTGCAATACGCAAGCTTTTGCGTCAATCTGCTGTCGGGGAATGTGGGGACACTCGGCACATACTCCAATGCCGGCGGCATGAATGAGGAACAGGAAAAAGCGACTTTTCTGATCGATCAATCTGTATGAGGAAGAGATAGATGTCAAGTTTATTTTATGGTTTGGAAATTGCAAAGACAGGTTTGAAAGTGAGCCAGCAGGGCATTAACCTGACGGGTCACAATATTTCCAATGCCAACACGGTGGGATACACGCGTCAGCGTATTATACAAAACAGCATCGAACCGAGCAGCGGATTGTCACGCATATCGAATACCGAAAAGTCCACGATCGGCGGCGGTGTGGCGATAACCATGATTGACCAAATCCGCAGTGATTATCTTGACAGGAAATTTCGCAATGAAAACGCGACATTGGGCAACCATAACAAGCGGGCCGAGGAGCTTGACTATATCGAAACGGTGATAGACGAGCTTTCAGACACTGGTATTTCTAAGTCTATGGCGGATTTTTTCAACAGCGTTAGTGAGTTTTCGGGAGACGCTGTCAATGATGAGATTCGCACAAACGTACAGCAGAATGCGTTAAAAATGCTGGAGTCGTTTCATCACTATTACAATGAACTGACTGATTTGCAGAATACGTATAACGAAAATATGAATGCGACGGTTATCCAAATCAACGAGCTGATTACATCAATTGCGACATATAACGAGCAGATATTCGGCTATGAGCTTTCCGGCGAACAGGCGAACGACCTACGAGATAAGCGCAACCTCAAGCTGGATGAACTGTCAGGCTTGATCAATATTAATTACAATGTGGATTCAGACGGCAGGCTGATCGTGAGTTGTGAAGGAACTGAGCTTATCAACCATACGACAACAACACTGCTGGAGACATCTGCGGATGCAACAACGGGTTTTTACAACATCTATTACGAATCGACAACAACTGATTTTAACTATACCGACGGTAAGTTAATGGCGTATAAAAATTTACGAGACGGGAGTACATCGGACGATATCGGCATACCGTATATTCTGGATAACCTCAATACGCTGGCTCGCAGCATTGCAAGAGAGTTTAACGATATACACAGCACCGGCTATACAAAACCCGATGATTCTACGCTTTCACAGACAGGCATCAATTTCTTTGATGTGCCGGCAGGCGGCTATGGAGATATAACAGCCGGTAATCTGGCACTTTCCACAGAAGTTCTGGACAGTGTTAGAAACATCGCGGCGTCAAGCGTCGTGGTTGATGATTTGCAGTCGGGCAACAACGAAATTGCGCTTGAGCTGGCAAAGCTTTCGTCACGTAAGGATCTCGCTGATGTCGGTAATTTTGAAGAATTTATTAATAGTATTGTCGTCGAGATCGGTATTGAGAGCGCCAAAACACAGACGCTCAGCAACAGCCAGACGGCCATTGTGGATAATCTGTCGCAACGAAAAGAATCGATTTCCGGTGTGTCTTTAGACGAAGAAATGGTTCAGATGATGACCTATCAGCATGCATACGCCGCGGCATCGCGAGTGCTCACGGCGCTGGACGAGGCGCTCGATGTGTTGATTAACCGCACGGGCACGGTCGGCCGATAGCTCGGGAATAAAGGAGATGTGAACAATGCGTGTAACGAATAATATGCTGCTCAGCAATTATCTTCGAAATATTAGCAGCAATCTTGGGACTGTGGGCAAGATGCAGCAACAGATGGCGTCGGGCAAACGAATCACCAAAATATCGGATGACCCCATTGGCGCTATATCGAGCATGCAGGTTCGTGTCAAGCTGTATAAATCCGAGCAGTACCAAAAGAACGTCAATAAAGCACTCACATGGCTTGATGAGACGGAATCATCCGTTATGGAGCTCAATGAAGTGATTAAGACGGCCTATGAGACTGTGGTCGGCCAGTCCACAGACACGATGGATGAAGAGGAAAGAACGGCCGCGGCTCAGCTTATCAAGCAGCTGCGCGATCATGTGGTGACGATTGGCAACGCAAGGTCCAACGATAAGTATATTTTCGGCGGATACAATGTGAGCAATGCCCCGTTTGAAGCGGACGGTTCCGGAAATATTATCTATAACGGGCTTGACATGACAGACGGTGCCAACGCCGCTGCTTTAGATGCCATGGAACAGGACAGTATCCGGTATGGCGTCGGGTTTAACATCACAATGGATGTGTCCACCACGGGTGTTGAGCTTTTGGGCACAGGTGACGACAACATCTACACCATACTTGATGATTTATACAACGCGCTGGAAAGCAATGAATCTAACGACGGGCTTACCGGTTTCACCACAAAGCTGCAGGACAGCCAGAACAACGTGCTGTCCATTGCGGCGGAGATCGGCGGAAAAGTAAATCGACTAGAGCTGATACAAAATCGCTTTGAAGAGGACATTTTAACTTACACCGACCGGAAATCCAAGATTGAGGATGTGGATCAGGCTGAAGCCATAATGAACTATAAGATGGCGCAATCCGTGTATGAAGCGTCGCTGCAGATCGGCAGCCAGATTATACAGCCGTCGCTGGTTAATTTTTTGAAATAGCCATAAATGAAGGAGGACGAGGCAGTGCTCATTGATACTGACCGTTTTGGTACTTTTGATACGAAAGACAGCAAACTCATCGAATTTCCGCAGGGGCTTCCGGGGTTTGAAGATTTGCGTCACTTTATCATACTTGAGGTGGGACAGACCAAGCCGATATACTGGCTGCAATCGACGGAGAACAAATTTATTGCGCTGCCTGTTATACTGACATTTGAGATACTTGATGATTATTACATTGATATAAGAGATAATGAGCTGGATGAGCTTAATATCGAGAGCCAAAATGACTTGCTCATCTTAAACGTTCTGGTGATTCCTGAGCAGATTGAGAAGATGACGGTGAATTTGGCTGCACCTATTGTGATTAACGCGGTGCGCGGTATTGGCAAGCAAATCATTATCGATGCCAAAACAATGCCCATTCGTATGCCGATTTACGAAGCTATTATGAAGAGAATAGATAAAGGAGGGCAAGAAGATGCTGGTGCTGTCAAGAAAGAAGGGTGAGGGAATCACGCTTGACCAGAATGTCGAGATCGAGATCCTTGCCATCGAAGGTGACCGTGTCCGCATCGGCATTAACGCCCCTAAGGAAATGCGCATTTACCGTAAAGAGCTGCTCGAAGAGACGATAAACCTCAACCGAGAAGCCTCCAAGACACCGGCCATTTCGTTTGGTCAATAGATATATCAGCACAGATGTAAGAGCTCTGAAAGGGGCTCTTTTTTAGTCATGAAATATGGTGGCAATCCTCCGTCACGCTAGGCGTGCCACCTCCTTTGGAAAAGGAGGGCTTTTCTATGTCTTCTTTCATAAAAGGAGCTGTCAGCGTCAGCTGACTGAGGATTTGACAGCATGTTTGCCATCTCGAATCAAACATGTTAATAACGTGACGGGCGGGCATACCCCATTTGGGGCACAGGCGGAGACCCGCCTCAACGCCAATAAGAAACAAAAAGAACAGCCGCCGGATTTATCCGACGGCTGATTTTGGCGCCTGATTTGAACCATTAAGGTTCCAATAGACTTTTTACTTAAGCAGCGACAGGACGTTCTGCGGTGCAGAGTTCGCCTGAGCCAACATCGCCGTAGCGGCCTGAACCAGGATGTTCTGAGTCGTGAAGTTTGTCATTTCCTTGGCCATGTCGATGTCGCGGATGCGGCTTTCGGCTGCCTGCAGGTTCTCGGACGATGTGTTGAGGTTGTTGATCTTGTGCTCGAGTCTGTTCTGAATCGCACCGAGGTTCGCGCGCTGTGTGGACACAGTGTTGATCGCGTTCTGCGTACTTGTGATAGCTGCTGTTGCACCGTCTCTAGTGCTGATATCAGCGGTTGCCAAGCTCGCGTCCAAATCAGCTGCCTGCATGCTGTTAATCGAGATGTCAAGCGTTTCGTTGGCGTTGGCGCCTGTTTGAATTTTAGCTCCGGTATTAGAAACCGTAAAATCAAGCGTATCGCCATCAGAAAACGCGGCATGTGTTGCATCGAACTCGAGTGTTACCGAACCCTGCGCACCGTTTGCGCCGAAGCTGATTGACAAAGAGCCTGCACCTGCTGGGTTTGTTCCGATAAAATCGTAAGTAGTAGCACCAAGGTCACCACCAGACAATGTATAAGTATTGGTTGCTGCAGTAAATGCAATACTATAAGCGGTGGCGCTGGATGCAAAACCTGCAAATTCAATTGACTTTACGCCATTATTAAAAGCTTCAATTTCACTGGCTGCCGTATCGACAACAGTTGTGGTGCCAAAAGTGCCATCGAGAAGCTTTTTGTTATTGAAGGTTGTCTTGTTGGCAATGTCATCAATTTCATTGCGGAGCGCTGTAAACTCGGCCTGCAGGGCGTCACGGTCGACAGCGTTTTCGTTGGTGTCAGAAGCCGACTGCACAGCCAGCTCGTTCATACGCTGCAGAATGGAGTGCGTCTCGGTGAGCGCGCCTTCTGCCGTCTGCACGAGCGAGATCGCGTCGTTGCTGTTCTTGGAAGCCATGTCGAGGCCGCGGATCTGGGCTCTCATCTTCTCGGAAATCGCAAGACCGGCAGCGTCGTCACCGGCGCGGTTGATCTTAAGGCCCGAGGACAGTCTTTCAGTCGCTTTTGCCACGCTGCTGTTGTTCATGGCATACTGACGATGTGTGTTCATCGCCATCAGATTGTTGTTAATTCTCATTACATTTTCCTCCGTGAAAATATTTTTTATTGAGCGTCCATGCTCTTATTTGCAGCGACCAGCCCCGTTTCTAAGGCGCCTTTCTCGATCCGGAATTGACCGCTACATCATTTATATCGTCATATTTCGCCGGGACTTTACAAAAAAATGATTCATAAGCATAAAAAAGTTTATTAATAATGCGGGTCTACGTATATTTATATATTTAATAACGGTTTAGGAAATAATATGGCGAATGCACTGACGAAAATTCCTTCAAAGATAGCTGAATCTTTTAAGAACATGGAGAAAGGGCAAAAGGTACGGCTTTTTGTACTGATTGCTATCATTATAATTATACTGGCTGTTGTGTCAGTGTTTTTGAATCAAACAAACTATGCGGTGCTCTACAGCGGCATGGAATCTGCCGATGCCGGCGAGGTGATGACGGTTCTTGCCGATATGGGCGTGGATGCCAAGGCGCAGGGCGGTGATACCATACTCGTTGAAGAGAGTGTGGCCGACACCGTGCGCATGGAGCTTGCGTCTCAGGGGTATCCCAGCAGCGGCTACAGCTACGATATTTTCCAGAATGCGTCGGGCCTTGGCGTGACGGATATGGAAAAGCAGGTCTACTACCAGTTCCAGATTCAGGACAATTTAAGGCAGACAATTTTAAAAATGGACAAGGTCGATGACGTGATTGTCAACATCGATCTTGGAGAAGACAGCTCGTATGTGCTCGCGGACGATGAGACAAAGCCGACGGCGTCTGTGATGCTGACGCTTAAAAACGATCAGAAGCTGTCCGACAGCGAAGCGCTGACCATTTCCGAGCTTGTATCCAGCAGTGTGTCGGGGCTCTTGCCTGAGGATGTGCGGATTGTGGATTCACAGATGAACGTCTACAGCCCAAACGGAGACGATGTAATCAGCAATGTCGATTCACAGATTGCGCTGCAGGACACTATGCAGCAGAAGCTGCAAACACAGGTTATCAATCTATTAAAGCCTGTTTTCGGAGAGGACAACGTCAAGGCTGAGGTGAATGTCAAGCTCAATTTCGATTCCAAAGTGACCGAATCGGTGGAGTTTGAGCCGCCTGCGGATGGCACGGAAGGCCTTGTGGTCAGCATGTCTGAGCTCGTGGAGGAGATCACGAACGATGCGAACGGCTCGGTGGCGGGCATTGATGCAAACGGCACGGCGTCGCAGTATTTGGATGTTCTTGACGGAGACGACAACTCTGCCTATTATCAGGCGTCACGCGAAGCCAACTATGAAATTAATCAGACAAAAACGCAGATTGATCAAGCCAAAGGTCAGATCGAGGATTTGTCTGTTTCTGTCGTTTTAAACAGCGAGCAGGTGGACGATTATACGGATGAAGTCAAGGATCTGGTGGCCACCGCAATCGGCGTGAACTCGGAGCGCATCACTGTCGCGATGCTGCCGTTCATTCCGGTGGACGATTCGGTTGTTCAGGACGCTTTCGATGCGCAGTCGGCGATGCTTGCCAGCATGCAAAGCGCAGAGACAACGCGTCTTATGATTATTCTCGCCACAGTGCTGGTGGTGCTTATATTCCTCTTTATGATCTTCCGCATGTTCAGGAAAAAGGAAGAACCGGTGGCGGCCGAAGGAGGATTTGAATACCTCGCGGATGAAGAGATCATTCCGGGTGAGGAAGAGGAGCAGCTGATCTCCCTAAATGATATCGATCTGGAAGACTTTGCACAAACGGATAACAAGCTGCAGATACTTGAGGACTATATCGGTAAAAATCCGGAAGCTGTTGCGAATCTCTTACGCAACTGGTTAAACGAGGATTAGGAGAAGCTCATGGTGCGGGAAAAACTGTCAACAAAAGAAAAGGCGGCTGTGCTCATGATTTCGATGGGCAAGGAGTATGCCGCTAAAGTCTTTAAATTTCTGACCGAGGAAGAAGTCGAGCAGCTCACATTGGGCATCACAAGCATGAGGCGCGTCGATCCCGAAGTCAAGGACTCGGTCATAGACGAATTCATGCAGATGTGCATTGCGCGTAAATATATATCCGAAGGCGGCATCGACTATGCGAGAGAAATACTCAACAGCGCCTTTGGCGAAGATCGTACAAACGACCTTATCGGCAGGCTTTCCGCTTCACTGCGGGTGAAGCCTTTTGACTTTATAAGGAAAGCGGACAGCACGCAGGTCTTAAACTTCATACAAAACGAGCATCCGCAGACGATCGCGCTGATTTTATCATACGTGGATCCGAAGCATTCGGCGCAGATTCTTTCTGCGCTGCCGCTGGAAAAACAGACAAGCGTCATTGCGCGCATTGCCAATATGGGGATTACGTCGCCCGAGTATATTAAGGAAACAGAGCGGGTGCTGGAGAAAAAGCTGTCTACACTGAGCCTTGGCGATCATACTGTTACAGGCGGTATTGACAGCCTTGTCAATATTCTTAACAGCGTTGACCGCGGAACAGAGCGGCATTTGCTGGAGGCGCTTGAAGAGACGGACGCCGAACTCGTGGAAGAGATCAGAAAACGCATGTTCGTTTTCGAGGATATTGTCAAACTCGGCAACCAGTCAATACAGCGCGTACTCAAAGAGATCGACAACCGCGACCTTGCTATTGCGCTTAAGGGTGCCACGAATGAGGTGGCGAAGATCATATTTGATAACATCTCCAAGCGCTTGCAGGAGATGATCAAAGAGGATATGGAATACATGGGACCTGTCAGAGTCAGAGACGTAGAGGAAGCGCAGCAGAAGATTGTGAATGTCATAAGAAGGCTGGATGATTCGGGAGAAATCATCATCGCACGTAACTCGGGAGATGAACTCATTGTATAAGATTGACAAAACATTGGTTAATAATATGAATCTTAATAGGTCGTTCATCGTGATAACGCCCAAAGAGACGGTTCAGCAGGACGATCTTGCCGATGAAAAGGTGATAAGCGCAGAGGAAGAGGAGCAGCTTTCGCCTGTTTTGCGTGAAAAAATGCGCGAGTTTATTCAGAAGGCCAATGAAAAAGCGCAGCAGATATTACACGATGCGAAAAATGAAGCTGAGCAGATAAGGGAAACCGCGCGCCGCGAAGGATATGAAGCGGGCATCGCTGAAGGCAGGGAAAAAGCCGCTGCGGAGCTCAAAGCGAAGCGCGAAGAGGTCAGAGACGTGTTATCCCGCGTGGACGATTACAGACAAGATCTCTACAATATGCTGGAGGCAGACGTGTCGTCGCTGTCTATGGATGTGGCGGAGAAAATCATTAACGTTGTGCTGGAAAGAGACGACGACGTGTTTAAGGATATTGTCAAAAAAGCGGTGAATAACATCAAGCATGCAGATAATTTCTCGCTTTATGTCAGCCGCGCCGAATTTGACAGGTACTTTAAGGACGACGCCGCTTGGCTTCGGAAGGAGACGGGCAGCAAAAATATTGAGATTGTTTGTGACAGCAATCTCGCGCAGGCAAGCTGTATGATTGAGGCCGACAGTGAAATCGTGGATGCGGGCATTCCGATGCAGCTCGGCAAGGTCAGGCAGCTGTTCAGCGAGCAGGTTGAGTGATATGTTTGCCAAGACAACAAGCTGCAAAAATGCGCTCAAAGACAAAGAGTTTTTTGAATATGGCGGCCGGGTCAGCCAGATTTACGGACTAACCGTGGAGGCGGTGGGTTTAAGCGCCAAGCTTGGCGATATGTGCCGTATTTACACGGACGACAAAACCAAGCACATCCTTTCCGAAGTTGTCGGATTTAAGGAAAAGAAGGTTTTGCTGATGCCGTTTGGCGATCTTTCGGGTGTGGGCCCCAGCAGTTATGTGGTGTCAGACCACAGAGCGCTCAAAGTGCCGGTGGGTAAAGAGTTTTGCGGACGGGTACTGGATGGACTTGGTCACCCGATGGATGATTTGGGGCCTTTGAAGGCATCCGACTACTATCCGATTATGAACAATCCGCCCAGCCCGCTGGAGCGAAACAGGATCACCGAAAAGCTGCCGCTTGGTATTAAAGCCATCGATTCAATGCTGACGCTTGGCAAAGGGCAGAGAATCGGCATTTTTGCGGGCAGCGGCGTGGGCAAAAGCACTTTGCTTGGTATGATTGCCCGAAACACGACAGCGGATATCAATGTGATTGTGCTGATTGGTGAAAGAGGCCGTGAGGTCAGGGACTTTATAGAAAAGGATTTGCAGGAAGAAGGCTTAAAGCGATCGATACTGATAGTGGCTACATCGGATCAGCCTGCGCTGGTGCGCCTCAAATCTGCCATGGTGGGCACGGCGATTGCGGAATACTTCCGTGATCAGGGCTTAAATGTGATGCTCATGATGGATTCGCTGACGCGTTTTGCGATGGCTCAGCGCGAGATTGGTATGGCGATTGGTGAGCCGCCCGTGTCCCGCGGATTCACGCCGTCGGTTTATGCCATTTTACCAAAGCTGCTTGAGCGCGCGGGCATGTGCAGCAAGGGCTCCATCACCGGGCTTTATACCGTGCTGGTGGAAGGTGACGACATGGATGAGCCCATTTCCGATACGGTGAGGGGTATTCTCGACGGTCATATCGTGCTGTCCCGCAAACTGGCAAACAGCAACCATTACCCGGCCATCGACGTGCTGCAAAGCGTGAGCCGCTTGATGCCGGATGTGGTGGATAAAGACGCTCTGACCAAGATTTCGTACTTAAAAGGCGTCATGTCCACATATAAAGAAGCTTATGATCTGATATCCATCGGTGCGTACAAGCCCGGTTCGAGCACAAAGATCGATGAGGCCATCGCGCTTAATGATGCGATAAACGATTTGTTAAAACAACAGGTGGACGAGCGCTTTTCGTTCGATGAGACGATGGAGCTGGTCAGCCAAATCTATGACAGGCGAAGTGCGGGAGTATGAAAAAGTTTGTGTTTTCACTTCAATCGTGGTACGACATGCAGCTGAGTCTTGAAAAGCAGCATAAGCTGCAGATCGGCATGATCGAATCCAAGATCATGGCATGCAGAGATGAGCTTACTGTGCTTAACCGCGGTTTCGATAAGACAAAGGATGAGTATGCCGGTGAGGTTTCACAGGGCATGGCGGCGCACCGTGCCGGTCATTACGGGTCTTTTTTCGACTGTACAAAGGCGGCGATGACTGCAGTTATGGAACAAATCAGCCAGTTGGAGGAAGAGAAAGAGCAGTGGATGCAAAAGCTCGTGCTTGTGCGTAGGGATATAAAACTGCTGGATAAGCTTCGGGAAAGCCAGTACGGCGAGTATCTCGCGGAAGTGAAGAAGCATCAGGATAAATTTATCGACGACTTGGTTTCATACAAAGTCACGATATCGTAAGGAATTGATTATGCAGGAAGATTTTCAGGGTAACAAAACAGGCCAAAGGCCCATAAGCGGCGCGTCCGGCGCAAAGAAAGCAAGGGCGGCTAAACCGGTCGGGGCGCAAAAGCCGATGAAGCCCGGTAAACCGTCAAAACCAAAGAAAAAAATATCAGGAGCTGCTGTATTCAGCATTTTTTTAATTGTGCTGCTCATTGCGGGCGCGGCTGTTGTTTATTTTGATTTGGGCGGCGTCAAGCAATTGGTGGTCGATTTTCTGCAGGCAGGTGAGACACAAGAGGTTTTGGCTGAGGCTTATTTAACCGAAGAGGAGGCCGCTGCCCTGCAGGCCGATATCGATGAACAGAAACAAAAAATAGAAGATCAAAAAGCAAAGGTTAAGGAAAAGCAACAAACGCTCGATAATAAAGAAGAGGAGTTAAATACGCGCGAGGAAGAACTTGCGGCGAGAGAGTCGGCCGTGGCGCAGCAGGTGCAGACCTTGGAAGAAGAAAAGGATGCAGCTGCACAGGCTGAGCAGGCACAGGCGGACTTATTGACAGCCGCCAAGATGTTTGAACAGATGGACGCTGACAAGGCGGCCAGTACGCTCAAGCGGCTCGATACGTCGTATGTTGTCGATCTGCTGCTGAATATGAGCAGTGAAAGCGCGTCGAAGATCCTCTCCAACATGAGCACAAGCACTGCTTCAAAGATTGTCACAGAAATGATGGAGCAAGACCAAACTTAAAGGAGGCGTTTGATGCGAAGATATTTTGAGGAGAAAGGAGGAAGGTTTTGTTGAACACAACCATGGTGTTTAATCAAACACCAACCAATGCCGGTACGGATGCGATGAATCAGCCGCTGGCGGGGCAGCAAAGCGCAGGTGTCAAGCAGCAGCCGTTGGGTTTTAAGAAAAAGCTTGAAAACTGCATCACAATAGACGAACCCCCGTACGGCGTGCCGATGATGGTAAATCAGACCGGCAACATTCAAGATAACAGCATGGCCACAGCTTCGTCGGCACAGCAAGTGCCCAATGAAATTGTTGGCATTCTCGAAGGATTCGGTTTGCTGGATTATCGATCTGACCTTCCCCAAGTTCCATCCGAAAGCAAGGCAGACACATCTGCCAATGCTGCCGATATGCTGCTTCAAGGAATGATGCAGAGCTCGGAACAAACGGGAACGTTAGAAAAATATGCAAGGATGCTGTCCAAAGACCAACTGAGCCAGCTGCCAGAGGATATGCAGCAGGCAATTTTAAAAGCGGTTGGCGACTATTTGGGCTCGTTCGAGAGTACCAATAAAAAAATAGCTCAAACAATTGCAACGCAGGACGCGACGCAAACAGCGGCACTTGAAGCCACACAAACCACATCAGCTTCCGCAGCAGCGGATACCGCAGCGCTGCCCGACAGAATCGCAAGTCTGCTGCTTAAGCTCGCCGCCAAGCAGGACGCAAAACCTGCTGATAGCGCGCTGAAGGCTGATTCTGTCATGCCGTCAGAGGTTTCGGCGGTCAGTGCTGATGCTAAGAGTCAGACTGTGACGGAACCTGCCGAATCGACAGCTGTTTTTTCGAAACAGGAAATGGCGGCGCAGACAAGCAATACAAAGGTGCAGGCGGATGACGCAGCGATGCAGACAAGCAATACAAAGGTGCAGGCGGATGACGCAGCGATGCAGACGGATGATGCAAAGGTGCAGACGGACAAACCAAAGATTCCGGCTGCTGATCAATCACCGCAGCAAGCATCAAAGACAGACATGCCTGTGCAGCCAAGCGCACAGTCTCAAGTGACGCAAAATACGGACACAGTGCAAACAAAAGCGGATGTACCGCAAACGGCGCAGACGGACTTTGTGAAAGACAATGTCATGCGTATTGTGGACAAGCTGAGCACTGAGGTCAGTGACGGTAAATACGATTTTGATGTGGAATTAAAGCCCGACTTTTTAGGCAAAGTCAACATCAAGCTCACGATGGAAAACGGTGAGATTCGTATGCAGATTAAAACGGACGATATCGGCGTGAAGGGCATGTTTGCCGATCAGGCATCATCCATGCAGGCGGTGCTCAAGGACAAGGGCATTGCAGTAACAAACATCGATATCACCTATCAAAGCCAGATGCAGACGGGTGACGACCGTCAGGCTTACAGGCAAAACAGCAGCGGGGGAAAAAGACAAAGCAGCCGTACTCGTGTTTCTATGGAAAACATTGCGGGTACAGATGTTTTTGAAACGATGACGGAAATCACCGGTTATACCCATACCGGCAGTTCCGTCGAGTATCTCGCGTAGAAGGAGTAATATTATGTCAACAGTTGAGGCGACATCATCCTCACCGAATGTCAGAACTCTGGAGGGCTATCAGGAAAGCCAGAGAAACACAAGAAGCCAGCTCGGTCAGGATGAGTTTTTAAAGATATTGACGGCACAGCTCGCCAATCAGGATCCGCTTTCCCCGTCAAGCAACGGTGAATTTATTGCCCAGATGGCTCAGTTCTCCGCGCTGGAAGCGATGTCGGAGATGAGCAGCGGCTTTATGGCCAGCCAAGCATACAGCATGATCGGCAAATATGTTTATGTACAGGACGGCTCCGATCTGGTGTACGGCAAAGTGGGCGGTGTAGTGACCGAAGACGGAGTCAATTACCTGATGATCGGCGACAAATATTTCGATGCCAAAGATGTCACGGGTGTGATGGATCCGTCGGCAGTGGAAAGCGACTTGGATGAGCAGATTCTGCAAAGTGCAAATTTGATCGGTAAAACGATAACGGCCCAGATAACAAATGAAGACGGCGAAACCACGGCGACGGTAAGCGGTGAAGTGGAAAAGCTGGTCGTTAATGACGGTGCTGTTTATGCCGTTGTGGGTGAAACCAACGTGCCAATATCAAGTATTACAGAAATAACTAATCAGGAGGAAGTTTTATCATGATGCGTTCATTATATTCCGGCGTGACCGGACTCAGAAACCACCAGACAAGGATGGATGTGATCGGCAACAACATTGCCAACGTTAACACGGTCGGCTACAAATCCAGCCGCGTGATATTTCAGGATATCTACAGCCAGACGGTGAAGCCGGCTACAGCAGCTAGCGCCACCACAGGCGGTACGAATCCGCAGCAGATCGGCCTTGGCATGCAGGTGGCCACGATCGACGTGATGCACACAAAGGGTACACCGCAGTACACGGGTTATGCGCTGGACCTGTCCATCGACGGAGACGGATATTTTGTGATTGGAAGCGGCACCCCGGGTAATTATGATTTTACCTACACGCGGGCAGGCAATCTTTATGTTGACTCTCAGAACTATCTTGTTGATGCAAATGGTAACTATGTGATGGGTATTGACCCAACTGCAACCCCAGATGCAGACGGGTTGTATGATATTACGACTGATTTGGTGGCCATTCAAATTGATCCGTCATATACCGATGTGTCCATTGACAGCACAGGTCAAATTACGGCCTTGGACGGCAGTACGACGCAAGATGTGGGAACGGTTAGCGTGGCGACGTTTTCCAACTCGAATGGTCTGGAAAAGTGCGGTGAGAATTCGTACAGGCCGACGGTCAATTCCGGTTCGGCAGCGATATGCCAGCCGTCTACGGCCGGTTCCGGAAAGCTCAATCCCGGTACGCTGGAAATGTCTAACGTGGATCTGACGGCGGAATTTGCTGATATGATCGTCACACAGAGAGGTTTTCAGGCCAATTCAAGAATCATCACCACAACAGATGAGATGCTTGAAGAGATCGTGAACATGGTCAGATAACTGACCCGGCAGCTTACTAAGGCGGGGGAATTTTTCTCCCGCCTCATAAAAAAATTGAAGAGGGGATGATCCGTTTGATCCGTGTTCATCGCTTAAATAATCAAGAGTTCCTGGTAAACTGCGAACTCATTGAATTCGTGGAGGAGACACCCAACACAGTGATTTCTATGGTTTCGGGAAGAAAGCTTGTGGTTTCAGAGACAAGCAGCGAGATTCAGAATCTCATTATTGAGTATAAAAGAAAGATTTTTTGCTCAAACGGCATAAGGAACGAGGAAAAGTAGAGGTAATAAATCGTGGAAAAAACAACATTAATCGGTATCCTTGCCGGATTTGGTTGCATCGTTTTATCCATCATGATGGATGGAAGAATTGATTCTTTTATACATCTGCCCTCTATTTTTATAGTGATTGGCGGTACGATATGCGCAACGGTGGTTTCTTACTCGGGCAAGGCGTTAAAATCGCTCAAAACCATTTTTTCTAACGCATTTAAAACCAAAAAGGTCGATTTAAATGAGGATATCGAGCTAATTATCCGCATCGCCAATATTGCACGGCGTGAAGGCCTGCTGGCGCTTGAGGACGCGATGGAGGAAGTTGATAACCCGTTTCTCAAAAAGGGTATTATGCTCATCGTGGACGGTGCGGATACCGAGCTGGTTAAAAATATACTTGAAACTGAAATCACATTTATTCAGGAACGGCACGCTCAAGGACAGGCAATCGTCCTTAGTATGGCGGGCTACGCCCCGGCATTCGGAATGATTGGTACACTGATTGGGCTTATCAATATGCTGAAAAACCTAGGAAGCGATATGAGTGCAATTGGTCCTGGCATGTCTACCGCTCTTATCACAACGTTTTACGGTGTGCTGCTGGCTAATCTCGTGCTCACGCCGATTGCCAAGAAGCTAAGAGCGCAGAGCGAAGGCGAGAGCCTGCAAAAAGAGCTGTACATGGAAGGGCTGCTCTCTATTCAGGATGGAGAGAATCCGCGTATTATAAAGGATAAGCTGACGTCGTTCATTTCACGTCATGAGTTGAAAAAGGCAGAAGAGAATCAGCCGAATCCTGAGGTAAAAGAGATCTAAAAGGAGCTAAGGATGAGGAATCGCAAGAGACCGGAGCCGCCCAAAGAAGAAGGTTCTCCGGCGTGGATGAATACATACGGCGATATGGTAACCTTGCTGCTGACATTTTTCGTTCTGCTGTTTGCCTTTTCCACAATTGATGCGCAGAAGTGGGAAGAGATCGTCAGTTCGCTTTCCGGCACGCCTTTTGTGGCGATACAGGCGCTCGATCCGGGTGATGTAAAGGCAGTTGAGCAACCCATTGATGAAACCTCTTGGGATGAGCCAATACCGACCCCCGAGCCGTCAACGGTTAAGGGCATGAACGTGGAGGAGGTCAAGGCGCGTTTTAATGAGTTGTATGAAAAGATCAAAGCTCACGTTCAGCGACACGGTTTGGAAAAAGATTTGAATGTAAACATGGAAGATGAGGCCATTCTCATTCATATGACGGACTCCGCACTTTTCGATTCTGGCAAGGATGTCATTAAAGAAAATGCGAAGATAATTCTTCAGGACTTGTGTAATATATTTATTCAGTATGATGATCTGATTAAAACAATACGGGTTGAAGGACATACAGATAATGTACCTATTCAAAATGCGAAGTTTGAAGATAATTGGATGTTGTCTTTTTCCAGAGCCCACGAAGTGGTTACGTATATGCTGAGTGTGATGGATGTGGACCCTGCTAAGATGGACCCCCATGGATTCGGTGAATTTCATCCGGTTGATACAAATGACACAGAAGAGGGAAAAGCAAACAACAGGCGCGTCGATTTCGTACTCGAAAGCATTCTTAAGGATTAGAGGGTTGAACAATGAAGAAGATTTTAATTATCGTTTTAGTGGCTTTGATTGTGGCGGGAGCGGCCGTCTATCTGCTGTTCTTAATGCCGCCGCCAGCGCCGGAAACGGTTTATTATGTGCCGGGGGATTATTTTGTTACGAACATTGCGGACAGCACACGGCTGCTTAAAACCACGATTGTTCTTGAGCTCAACACCGCTGATCCCGATGGTGTCACGGCTTATTTAACGGAAAACAATCACATTTTAAGAGATATTATTGTGTTTACTCTGAGAAGCAAGACCGAAGAAGAGCTCAGAAGCAATGAAGTTGAAAAAACGCTGCGTGATGAAATAGTGAACAATTTGGAAAAAAAGATGGGGCTTGACTATATCGAGACAATCTATTTTAATGATTATGTCATACAGTAATATCTTTAAGTGCGATAGAGGAGAATAATTTTGGCGAATGTATTATCGCAAAATGAAATAGATGAGCTGCTGAGTGTATTGACGTCGGGCGATGCGCCTGTAGAGGAAGAGCCGTCCGAAGATACACAATCAATAAAGACATACGATTTTCGGACAGCAAATAAGTTCTCCAAGGAGCAGATGAGGACGCTGCATTTTATACATGATAATTTTGCAAGCCGTCTTTCGACATATCTTTCTGGAACATTGAGAGCCATTTGCGAGGTGGAAGTCATATCCATTGAAGAGCAGACGTTTTCCGAGCTCAGTAATTCAATGCCCTCGCCCGTGGTGGTATCTATTATCACCATGCCGCCGCTGCAGGGCAATTCACTTTTTGTGATATCATCTGCGGTTTCTTATGAGATTATCAGCCGTCTGCTCGGTGGTTCGGGAGAGTTCCAGGCTCTTGATAAGCCGTTCACCGAAATTGAGCTTTCGATTATGGAGCGCGTTATCAAAAAAATGCTCGTGCTCATGAACGAATCTTGGGAAAAAATCAACAAGGTAGAAGCACGGCTGGACAGGGTGGAAACGAGCTCGCAGTATGTTCAGATCGTATCCGCCAACGAGCCGATTGCCATTATCACGATGAATGTGAAAATCGGCAGTGTTTCAGACATTATCAACATATGCATACCCAATGTGGCGGTTCAGCCCATCGCCAAAAAGCTGGTGATGAAAACATGGTATGCCGAGCAGGATTTTCGCAGCAGAAACGTCAATGTGGAAGACTTGAAGCAGGGGCTTGCCGGCGTCAATCTTTCGCTGAATGTGGTATTTAACGAGATTAACGCAACTGTGCGGGATATACTCAATACGCAGGTCGGTGATGTGATAAACGTGAATCATCACATCAATGCACCTGTTACCGTAAAGGTTGAGCATATTCCAAAATTCAAAGGGTTTATCGGCATGAAGGGATCGAATTATGCAGTAAAGGTTGCCGATATTTTAGAGGAGGAAGCGGTAGATGAGCGAGACATCAACGAACAATAACATATTTGATTCAGACAAAAACAATTATATCAACGAGACTCTGACCGACCTCGAAAAGGATACACTGGGGGAAATAGGGAACATATGTATGGGCACGTCGGCGACAACGCTGTCGACGCTGCTTGGTAAACGTGTGAACATCACAACGCCCAGGGTCAGCACCTGCAGAGGGACCGAATATCTTGACGAATACGAAAAACCCATTGTGGCGACAGAGGTTTCGTATACACAAGGGGTAGACGGCACCAATGTTTTTCTCATCAAGAAAGAGGATGCCCTTGCCATCACAGAAGTGTTGGTCGGTTCGGATTCAGACCTCGAGGAACTCTATTTAAGCGCGATCAGTGAGGTCATGAATCAGATGGTGGGCTCATCATCAACGTCTCTTGCTGATCTGCTTCATGTGAGTGTCAACATTTCTCCGCCGGTTGTGAAAGAAATCGCGCGGGATACGGTGACAGATTCAGAGGGCGAGCTGCTGATCAAAACGAGTTTTCGGTTGGAGATTGAGGATTTGCTGCAAAGCAATCTTGTGCAGATTATGCCTTTTGAATTCGGTAAAAATCTTGTGAGTACGTTAATCGGTGAAGAACCCCAGGCCGAAGAGCCTCCGGCACCTGCGCCCCAGATGCCCCAAACGCAGGCACCGCCGGCACAAGCGCCTCAGACGCCGAAAACGCAGGCGCCGCCGGCACAAGCGCCTCAGACGCCGAAAGCTAATGAAAAGGATGTTGTTAGGATGCAAAACCAAGAGAAGGTTGATTTAAAAACAGTGAAATTTGAATCGTTCGATTCCAATGGCAGCGACTTTTTATTGAATCATCCGGAAATGAGCAAGAATATCGATCTCATTATCGATGTGCCGCTTCATGTGACTGTGGTGCTTGGCAAAACGCGAAAAAGCATTAAAGATATACTCGACATAAACCGCGGCTCAATCATTGTGCTTGACAGGCTGGCAGGTGAGATGGTGGATGTGCTCGTCAACGGCAAGCTCTTTGCAAAAGGTGAAGTTGTGGTAATCGACGATAACTACGGTGTCCGTATTACCGAAATCATCTCCGAGCAGATGAAAGACAATTAAAAAACACCCCTTTCGGGGTGATTATGTCAGGTGATGCCATTTTGCTGCTGCTCGGCCATTTGGATCATCCTCTTGACCATTTCGCCGCCGATGGGGCCTCCCTGTGCGCCGTTGACTTTAGCAGGCAGGTCTCCTTTGTATTCATCGTTATTTTCTTTACAGAATTGAACCATGCCAATTTCTGATGCACATTCAATTTTGAACTTTGTCCACGGATGATCCGGGCCGTATTTACGTTTTCCTGATGCCATTCTAAGTCTCCTTTCTGTGTATCTGTGAATCAACACAATGTTTTATGAGTCTATTATTTGCATAAATCCAACAAAAAAACCTGTTAATTATTGTGTATTTTAAATCGCAAAATGAATTTTTACAGTTAAAGTCAAAAGCAATAAAAGCGAATCGCAGCAGATTAATTATTACGACGCGAAATTATCGGTTTGATTTTGATCATCTAGGGCATCGGGTGTAAATGTCTCTTTGACGCGTTTGGATCGATATAGATATAGAGTCCATAAAATACGGCTGACCATTCCAAGAACCAACTGAATCACTGCGTTGAAATTGAGTGCGAATAAAGTGATGACTCCTAAGACGACGGCAATACAGGTTTGGATCAGATAGAGTTTTCTAAACAAAATACTGCGCTTAAATATATAAGCAAGAATAATCAATGAGAACACAATAGCGTTCAAATATGTGGCTGCTAAGAGCGCGGCGGTACCTATATCGATATAACGCCACATATGAAAATTATCGGTAAATTGATTCGCGCTTAAAATGATGTTCGCAAAAAGACCGATAATAACAAAAATAAACCATCCGCTAAAACCATTCAACGGCATTTTTTGCTGGTTAGAATCTTCAATCATTGACAGAATACCCCTCGCTTTTTTATATAATATACATTATTTATTAAAAATTGTAAATAATATATGTGCAAGAAGAGATAAACATTCGGGCGCTTGTGTTATAGCGTGATAAAGTCACGGTAATAGGGTTATCATTGCTTTATATTAAACTTGTGAAAAAAGTATCGAATTTTTATTTGGGGGAGTGATATATATATGAAACTTGTGGTTAACCAGCGCAGTTGTCCGCAGAACCACCCGTGTCCGTCCGTAAGAGTCTGTCCGGTAAATGCGCTTTCGCAGCAGTCGTTTGAAGCACCGGCGGTCGATCAGAGCAAATGCATCGAATGCGGCAAGTGTGTGCGGTTTTGCCCCATGGGTGCGCTGTCATTAGAGGAAGAGAGGTAATATAAATGAAAGTTATTATTGTAGGAGGCGTTGCGGGAGGCGCAAGCTGTGCAGCCCGTTTAAGACGGCTTGATGAATCGGCAGAGATTATCATGATGGAAAAAGGGCCGTATATTTCGTTTGCAAACTGCGGTCTGCCTTATCATGTCGGCGGCGTGATTGACCAGCGCGAAAAGCTGCTGCTGCAAACACCCGAATCTTTTCATGCGCGATTTAACGTGGATGTGCGCGTCAACAGCGAGGTGACAAGCATCGACAGAGAGGCCAAGACGGTGACCGTCACGCGTGGAAATCATACGTATACAGAGAGCTATGATGTGCTGGTGCTCTCACCCGGTTCCACGCCTGTCGTGCCCAACCTGCCGGGGATCAACAGCGACAGAGTCAAATCGCTTTGGAACATTCCCGACATGGACGCGATCATATCGACCATGAAGCAGACGGAAGCAAAAAACGCTGTGGTCGTAGGCGGCGGCTTTATCGGCATCGAAATGGCGGAAAACCTCGTGGATGCGGGGCTCTCGGTGACCCTGGTGGAAATGCTGGATCAGGTGATGCCGCCGATTGACTATGAGATGGCGCAGATTCTGCATAAGCACCTTGTTGACAACGGCGTGAACCTTGCACTGAGCGAACGTGTGGAGCGTTTTGAGGAAACCGCAAACGGCGTCAATGTGGTGACAGACAAGCACAGCATTCCGGCAGATATCGTGATTCTCGCAATCGGCGTGCGGCCGAATTCAGCCCTCGCGGTGGAATGCGGCCTTGAAACCAATGCGCGCGGCGGCATTGTGGTGGATGAATCTTTGCGTACGTCCGACAAAAACATCTACGCCGTCGGCGATGTCGTGGAAGTGGAAAACTACGTGACGCATGAAAAAGCAATGATTCCGCTTGCCGGGCCAGCGAACAAGATGGGCCGAATGGCAGCGGACAACATCTGCGGTATGGACAGAAAATACAAAGGTACGCTTGGCTCCTCGGTGGCGAAGGTGTTCGATATGACCGTGGCTTCCACGGGTCTTAACGAAAAACAGCTCAAAAGTGCGGGCAAAAAGATCAATGAAGATTTTAACGTGACGTTGATTCACCCGCTTTCGCATGCGGGTTATTATCCGGGCGGTATGCCGCTGACGATGAAGCTTATATTCGCGAAGGAAGACGGCCTTGTGCTGGGTGCGCAGGCTGTGGGATATAACGGTGTTGACAAGCGTGTTGACGTTGTGGCATCGGCCATGCATTTCGGTGCGACGGTCTATGATTTGGAAGAGCTTGAGCTTTGCTATGCGCCGCCGTATTCGTCCGCGAAAGACCCTGTTAACATGGCCGGCTTCTCGGCGGACAATATCCTGTCGGGAGTCGTTAAGAACATCACGTTCGGCGAATTAAAATCGCTGCCGGAGGATGCGGTATATCTCGATGTGCGCACCGCCGCGGAAGTGTCGATGGGCGCTATCCCCGGCAGCGTCAACATCCCGGTAGACAGCCTCAGGGAAAAGATACAGACGCTTGATAAGGATAAAACATATATTGTTTATTGCGCTGTGGGGATCCGTGCGTATATCGCCTGCCGCATGCTGATGCAGAACGGTTTCAAGGATGTACGCAATCTGGCCGGCGGATACACGACCTACCGCGTGGCCAGCAAGGACTATACGATGAGCGCAAACGACGGCCCAAAGCCTGTCAACAATGGTTCCAAGTCTGCCAAACCGAACAAAAGCGTCCCCAAAGCCGCGACTGCATCAGCCAACACCATCAACGTGGATGCGTGCGGGCTGCAATGCCCCGGCCCGGTGATCAAGCTCTATGAAGCGATGCTGGACGCCAAAGACGGTGATGTGATCAACATCACATCAACCGACCCTGGGTTCTTTGCGGATGCGTCCTCATGGTGCGGACGAACGCAGAACACGTATATGAAGGGCGAAAAACTGGATAGCAGCTTCTCTGTGTGGATCAAAAAAGGCTGTGAAGGCGAAGCCGCGACGAGCGGCGCCTGTGTAACCGCATCAGGCAACGACAAATCGATGGTGGTGTTCAGCGGAGACATGGACAGAGCGCTCGCGAGCTTTATCATCGCCAACGGCGCTGCCGCAATGGGCCGCCGCGTGACCATGTTCTTCACATTCTGGGGGCTTAACATTCTGCGCCGCCGGAATAAGGTGAAAGCCAGCAAGACGTTTATTGAGAAAATGTTCGGTACAATGATGCCGCGCGGCACGACCAAACTGAAGCTGTCCAAAATGAACATGCTGGGCATGGGCTCTAAAATGATGAAAGGCATTATGAAGAAAAAGAATGTGGCGACGCTGGATGACCTCATCGCACAGGCCCAAAAAAATGGTGTCCGGATGGTGGCATGCACAATGTCAATGGATGTGATGGGCATCCATAAGGAAGAGTTGATCGACGGTATTGAGATGGCCGGTGTGGCGTCGTTTCTCGGTGCCGCGGAAAGCAGCGACACCAATCTGTTTATTTAATCAAGAGCACACATATTTGCACATAAGCGGGCTCATTTTGAGCCCGCTTGTGCTTATCGAAAAAGCTCTTTTTGTCGATTCGTCCCGCTTCGTGGTGAATGAGTGAAGCCAAATGACTACGAAGCAGACAAGAATCTATAGTGTCTGAGCATCTTTTTAGATTCTTCGCCAGCGCTGAATCATTATGCGTCTTAATGCACAACAGTCAACGATAATAACGGTTACTGTCGTTCTGAACGAGCTTTGCGAAGTGAAGAATCTGTTCCAGTTCCTATTTCGTTTCGTGGTCGTCGCTTTGTTCCACACTGCGCAGTGGCCCGCCCGTTTTTTCCTAGGCGAAATAAAAAAAGCCTGCGAGGCGATACGCAGGCCTATAATATGCATTACATATTGGGCGTGATTTCTTCGTCGTTGTCAGCTTGCATTGTGTTTGGCGGTTCAGCAGCTTGGGGCTTTTCCAGCTGTGTGTCGGGCTGTGTATCCGGCTGCTGCGTATCCGGTTGTTGAACGTAGCCCTGATATAGCGGCTGCTGTGTATCCGGTTGTTGAACGTAGCCCTGATATAGCGGCTGCTGTGTATCCGATTGTTGAACATAACCCTGATATAGCGGCTGCTGCGCATCTGGCTGCTGCGTATAGCCTTGATATAGCGGCTGTTGCCCATACGGCTGCTGGGCGTAACCCTGATAAGGCTGCTGCTGTCCATGCGGTTGCTGAATATAACCCTGATAAGGCTGCTGACCATATGGATGGCCGTAGCCCGGGTAGGGCTGGTACTGTGTATAGGCGTTTGCCTGGCTTGGCGGCACAAAGGCGACAATACCGGCAATGACCGATAGCAGCTCAATGGCCATTACAGAAATGCCCACGATCAGCGATGTGGCGTCATAATAATAAGAATAGGAATATGCTGCGGTGGTGCCAAGTGTCACTATAAAACTGAAGATTAAAAGAGGTATACCTGTGACCAGCATCATCACACCGCCCGCAATGCGGTTGCTGCGCACGATGCAGCCTCCGATGAGGTTGAATATCACCACCATAAACACCAAGAAGATGACGAGCCACGCCGCCCCTGCGGCGTTGTCCAAACCGAACATAGACGTTGTGGAAACGGTAAACATACCGGCAAAAAAAACGATGATGCCAATAATCATGTTAAAAATACCTGCAATGAGACCCATGACAAACGCGGACGTTCTGCCTCTTTTATTCATAATGAACCCTCCTGATATAAAGAACTGGTATGATAAGCCATCATTAGATGGCAAAACGCTTGTGCAGATAACAAAATCCAGCCAAAACAGCCTATTATTAAGAACAATTCTACTCTATCGTGTCATTGCCGTCAAACAGATTTAAGAAGAATGTACAACTATTTTGCGGAAAAACCAAGAATGTGGCATGAAACGCGTTTAAAAGCTTTGTCTTTGGTTAAAAGAGTATGTTATAATGATTTTTAATAAGGAAAGGGGGGCGTGTCATGCAGGACAACAGAATCTCAGATGCGGTTATACACCGACTGCCCAGATATTATCGTTATCTCTCTGAACTGGAAACAGCCGGGATAGAACGCATTTCGTCATCCCGCATGAGTCATGAGATGAATCTCAATGCGTCCCAGATCAGGCGTGATTTAAACTGCTTCGGCGGGTTCGGGCAGCAGGGCTATGGCTATCAGGTGACCCGGCTAAAGCAGGAAATCATGCGTATACTTGGCATCGGGTCAACCTATCGCGTGGTGATCGTAGGTGTAGGTAATATCGGACAAGCTTTGCTCAAATATCGTCATTTTACTGACGAAGGCTATCATATTATCGCTGTGTTTGATTCTGATCCGCAGCTCATTGGCCGTGATCTGGGCAATATAACGATACGCTCAATGAACGAACTTGCAGGCTTTGTGAAAGAAAACAAAGTGGATATCGGCATTATTTCCGTTCCCAAAGCTTACGCACAGAAAACAGCGGATGAGCTGGTGAGCCTCGGTGTGAAAGGTATTTGGAACTTTGCGCCAGTGGATGTGGAAGTGAGACGCGGCGTCAGCGTAGAAAACGTGCATTTGAGTGACAGCTTATATATTCTTTCTTATCATATGAGGGATAAAAGTGAAAACAATTAATATACGCAGTTCAAAGAGATGTGAGCTGATTGATATCACACCAGAAATCAGCCGCGCCGTCAAAGAAAGCGGCATGACAAGCGGGATTGTGAGCGTATTTATTCCGCATACCACTGCGGGCGTCACAATCAATGAAAACGCTGATCCGGATGTGAAACGGGACGTGCTTTTCGCATTGGAACGCGCCGTGCCAAACAGCGGCTTTCATCATTTCGAGGGCAACTCCGACGCGCATACAAAAGCACTCATGACAGGATTTTCGCTCACGGTGATTGTGGAAGACGGCCGCCTTGTGCTTGGCACATGGCAGAGCATTTATTTTTGTGAATACGACGGTCCGCGTCAGAGAAAAGCATATATTAAAATAATAAAAAGCATCGATTAACCGCACATGACAAAAATGTAAAATCAGTGACATTATATGCTTTTGTATTTACAAAGGTCTATTTTTATTGTATCTTAAGCTGAGTTATTGCATAACGAAAGGGGGAGTTAAGCAATGCAAAGGCGAACCAGAATTAATCAGACATATAAAATGCTGCTTATGGCATTTGGCATATTAATTATTGCGCTCATCGTGGTGTTGATAATGCTTTTGGCTGGCGCGGGAATGACAGACGAGCAGCGTGAAGCCCGACTGATGGAATCCGGACATTTTATACAGGGTGTTTCCGTGGAGGGTGTTGATATTTCAGGCCAAAGCATGGAGCAAGCGCTGGCAAACGACACGCTTGCATCTATTGCGCAGCAAATGGAGGACGGTTTCACGTATACGTTCACAGCCGGAGGCCATGAATATACGTTTGGTGCAAAGGAGCTTGGCATCACCTCCAGCCTTAATCAAACACTGAGCGATGCGATGAAATTCGGACAGTTCGGTGATGGCGCCGCGGTAAGAGAACAAAAGGCGCAGGCCCAGGAAAGCGGCCGCGATTTCAAGCTTGGGATGTATGCCGACGAGGTGGCTGTGCTGGAAAAACTGACTGCACTCAAACCCTCAATTGATATGCTGCCGCAGGATGCCACGCTGGAAATTCTGGACGATGTACAGGGTGAAGGGCGTTTTAAGTATATCGACGCGGTAACGGGTGTGGATATTGATGTGTCGGCGTTTGCTAAACTGTTATGCGCGAATGTCAACAGCGGCAATTACGATGTGGCGGAAGCGCCGGCGATTATCACAAACCCAAGCATCGATGTGGCGACGCTTAAGGCCAATACACAGCTAATTGGGACGTTTACGTCGTCCTTTGACAGGAGCGGCCTTGATAATGCTGACCGAGTCACGAATATACGCCTGATGTCGGATGTTGTGAACGGCACCATCATTCAGCCGGGTGAAACGTGGTCCATCAACGATGCTGCCGGCCCGAGAAATGACGAAACCGCCAAGACGGTAGGCTGGGCCTATGCGCCGGGTATTGCCGACGGCAAATACCGTATGGAGGTAGGCGGCGGCGTCTGCCAGGTATCGAGTACGCTTTATAATGCGTCCATACGCGCAGAGCTGACGATCGTGGACAGGCGGGCACACAGCTGGCCGTCGTCATATATACCTGACGGGATGGACGCAACGATCAGTACAGGCGGGCCTGATCTGAAAATATCCAATCCTTATGATATGCCTGTTTATTTTGAAACGGTTCTTGATGACGAGGAGGAAAAAGAGCTGACGATCAACGTATACGGGCCGCCTTTGACACACGGCTATAAGATTGAATTTACGAATACGCTCGTGGCCACAGACAAAGCGCCCGAAACGGAATACCATTATAACGCTGCCACGGACCCGGAAGGCAATCCGATCGGCACGGGAAAATCTGTTGAGTGGGTGAAATCACGCGATGGACAAACGTGGGAAGTGTACAAACAGTATGTCAATGCCGACGGTGATGTAGTAAAATCGGAATTCTTTTCGAAAGATACATATAGAGCCTTTAAAGGCGTTGTTTACGTGAACGGGGCCAACCCTGATACCCTCCCCGCGGCACCTGCCGAATAGGATGTGACAAGTTCTGCGAGTATGCGGATGAATATGGATTCGGTTTACAAATACATCGATATATTATATGATATTTAAAGCTTTACACAGCTTATTGGAGGACAAATAAATGGCCGAAAAGGCGACGATATCGGTGACGAAGACAGGCCTCAAGAATAATAAAAAAGGCCTAAGAATTTTTTTAATCGTATCTGCAAGTGTGCTTGTATTGGCACTCGGAGCGGCTGCTGTGTGGTATTTTGGAACCACAGATGTCAGCAATGTCGAGCGTATCTTGGAATACAACACGGTGATGCAGGGCATTTCGGTCAGCGGTGTCGATATTTCGGGCATGACCGAAGAGGAGGCGCGTGAGGCTACGCAAAGCCTTGCCGACCGCCTTATGGACGACACGCAGCTTCAGTTTGACATCGGCGGCGTGGTGACGACACTGAAATCGCAGGATGTCGGACTCACGACGGACTATGAAGATGTGATCAACCAGGCCGTCGGATTCGGGCGCACGGGTGATTTTAAACAGCGCGCCGAAGATGCGGAGAAAGGCAGTATCGATTTTGCGGTAAGCATCAGCGCGGATGAGCAGAGCGTAAGGTCGGCTCTTGCTGCGCTCAATACCACCTTTAATGTGGCCGCGCAGGACGCTTCATATGTGTTCATGCCAAACGGCTATTTTGTGGACGGAACCCCGTATGATCCTGAAAACTATGATGAAGAAGCGCTTGGCGAGCCTCAGCTTGTGCGAATACCCGAGGCCGAAATGCCCAATCCAGTTCGCTACGAATTCTGGGACAATAGAAAATATATTGAAGACTATATACCCAAAGACGCCAGCATTGCGCGTTTTTACTACACCCCTGAGCAGCGCGGTTTGGAGACAGACATTGATGCGCTGACGGCTTTGGTGCTGGAAACGGTACAGAGCGGCGATTTAAGCACAGTGATTACTGCGCCCACAAAGGTGACCGAGCCTTTGGTGACGCTCGAACAGGTGAAAGCGCAGACACAGCTTGTGGCATCGTGGACGTCCAGCTATTCGAGACATGACAACTCAAACCGTATAAAGAATGTCGCAAAAATGGGCGGTATAATAAATGGTGTCGAATTGCTTCCTGGTGTCGAATGGTCGATAAACGAGACGGCGGGGCCCCGCAAAGTATCGCTTGGATGGTATGAAGCGGCGGGAATCAGCGGCGGCGCTTTCGTGCCTGATCCGGGCGGCGGAGTCTGTCAGATTTCCAGTACGCTGTATAATGCATCGATACGATCGGGATTAGAAATCACGGACTTTAAACATCATTCGATTATCTCCGACTATATACCGATCGGCCTTGATGCGACCATCAGCACTGGAGGCCCGGATCTTAAGCTGAAGAATAACAATCCGACTTCCATGTTTATTGTCTGTTATATGAACAGGGATGAGGAGAATGTGACGGTTGAGATATACGGCACACCTGTCGTTGACGCCACATATGGTGATGTGATACTCACTTATACATCTAAGAGACGCGGTACAAGCGCCGCGCCTGAGACGATATACTATTATAACTCTCCGGCAGCGCCCGACGGCACGCCCATTGCGCCCGGCGCATCTTATGAATACAGAAAGGCACGCGGATCCACGTCGGCCATCTCATACATTCATATACTTGATTTGCAGGGGAACGAACTGCATGAAGAGGTTTATGAGAAGTGCACGTACAGATCATATACGGGTCAGGTATATGTCAACGGCCCGGATCCCAATGCGCCGCCGGTGGTAGAGCCCACCCCACAGCCAACGGGTACCGATCCCAATGCGCCACAGCCATCGGATTCCGGTTCGCCGCAGCCGTCAAATACCGGTGCGGAACAGACACAGCAGCAGTAAATGCGGCAAACCGTAGGAAAGCGCTTTATATCGGTGTTTTCAAGAGATGCGGTGTTGACGAATGAGATTTTTGGTGATATGATAAATTTAATAAAGGTTTATGCAGTGGTGATTCTCTGCATATAAATCCTATGGTCGTCCGAAGCCGAAGAAAAGAGTTTCTAGCCGCGAGTGTTTGTTTTAAAACATGAAGTCCGGAATTAAGAAATGTCATCTCGTCTTTAAGTACCATGGTTACAAAAAAAGGAGAAGAAATGTTTGAAGACAAGACACTGACGTGTGCGGATTGTGGTTCTAACTTTGTTTTTACCGCGTCCGAGCAGGAATTCTATCGGGAAAAGGGTTTTGAGAATGAACCCAAACGGTGCCAATCGTGCCGCCAGAACCGTAAACAGCAGAAGAGAACGAGTGATCGTCCCATGTATGATGCGGTTTGTGCGGAATGCGGGGCAGACACAAAGGTTCCGTTCCAGCCCACGGGTGAGAGACCTGTTTACTGCAGCGATTGCTTCAGAGCGAGAAGAGATCGCTACTAAGGTTAATCAGCTAAATAAGCGCTGTACTCAAATGAGTGCAGCGCTTTTTATATAATCGGCGGGCTTTGTCTCATTATTAGCCAATTGTGTTTGACGTGCTGTATTAGCAATGGTAGAATACCAAGAATAACGCAAAAGCACGGAGGTATGTCAATGAGGAGTACTTTATATTGCGAGATTCTCGATATGCTGGAGAATGATGCCAAGGTCAGCATTGAGGATATGGCCGTGATGACGGGCGCATCAGAAGAGCAGATCAAAGAAGCGATTCAGATGATGGAACAGGAAAAAATCATTGTTAAATACGCAGCGATTGTCAATAGAGAAAAGGTAGAAAAAGAAGAGGCGGAAGCGCTGATTGAGGTAAAGGTTGTGCCCAAGCGCGGCCTTGGATATGATGATTTGGCAGAACGCATTTACTGCTTTTCAGAAGTAAAGTCGGTCTATTTGATGTCCGGCACATATGATCTGTCGGTTGTGGTGCGTGCGGAAAACATGAAGCAGATTTCGCAGTTTGTGTTTGAAAAGCTCGCCGTGCTGGACGGCGTTTCGAGTACGGTAACACATTTTATTATGAGGAAGTATAAAGAGCAGGGTGTGATTCTCACAACGAAAGAGCAGGAGGAAAGGCTGGTGATTTCGCCGTGACGATGGATCGGTTGGTATCGGACAAGGTCAGAGAAGTTCCCCCTTCGGGCATACGTAAGTTTTTTGATATCGCGAGCGAAATGAAAGACTGTATTTCGCTGGGTGTGGGCGAACCTGATTTTGATACACCTTGGAACATTCGTGAAAGTGCTATCTATGCGCTGGAGGCAGGCCGTACCCACTACACGTCCAATCACGGCAGCACGGAGCTTCGCAAGGCCATACGCGATTATCTTGATATGCGGTTTGGGCTCAGCTACGAGCTTGATCAAATGGTGGCGACAGTGGGGGCCAGCGAAGGGCTGGATTTGGCTTTCCGCGCGATTATGAATCCGGGCGACGAAGTGATTGTTCCCGCGCCTTCCTATGTGGCATATATGCCGGGCGTGAGCTTTGCCGGCGGAACGCCTGTGCCCATGATCTTGAAAGAAGAGGATAATTTTCGCATTACGCCTGAAAGCCTGAAAAGCGCAATCACAAAAAAATCCAAGGCTGTAATCGTGGCGTTTCCCAATAACCCGACAGGCGCCATCATGACAAAAGAAGACTACGAGAGAATTGCGGATATCATTATTGAGCATGATCTGATCGTGATTGCAGATGAGATTTACGCGGAGCTTTCTTATGATAAGCCGCATTTTTCAATTGCTCAGCTTCCGGGTATGAAGGAGCGTACCATTATAATCAACGGCTTTTCCAAGGCGTTTGCGATGACGGGATTCCGTCTTGGATATGCCGCGGGACCTAAGCCGCTTATCGATGCGATGGTCAAAATTCATCAGTATTCGATGCTTTGTGCGTCTTCAATGAGCCAGGAGGCCGGTGTTGAGGCATTGCGGTATGAATGCCGCCACGGTTTTCCGCAGGTTAAAAAGATGGTCAGTGAATACAACCGCCGCAGGCGGCTGATGTATACGTCGCTTAATGAGATAGGCCTTAAGTGCTTTGAGCCGCTGGGCGCGTTTTATATTTTTCCCAATATCAGCTCAACGGGATTAAATTCCGACGAGTTTTGCAGGCGGCTGCTCTATGAGAAGAAGGTGGCCTGTGTGCCGGGTACGGCTTTTGGAAACACGGTGGATAACTTTATTCGCTGCTCTTATGCGTCGTCTCTGGACAATCTAAAAGAGGCGTTAAGCCGCATCAAAAGCTTTGTGGAAAGCCTATAATTAATAACACTTAAAACGGCTGGCAACAGCCGTTTTTTTATGCAGCGCAATTTGTAAAAATCATGAGAAAAAGCTCTATTCATATAGTGTCATTTAAAATAATCACGCTATTTGGTTATATTCAGACAATTAGGACGAATTATTAATAGGTATAGACTTTGACTATCCTTGACCAATGTGTTATTATCAAAACAACATAATAAACCAAGGAGGAATGAGCCATGACATTCATACCTTACCAAGGACAATGGGTGACAAAAAGACTGTGGAAAGACTTTTTTGACAATGAGGCAACAGCCTCTGCAATAAGATCAAACGTGAAGGAAACAAAAGATACTTACATCGTTGAAGCAGAGCTGCCTGGTGTCAAAAAAGAAGATATTACGTTGGTCTGTGAGAAAGGCGTTTTGACGATCAGTGCAAAAGCACCAGACGTAATAGATGATGCAGATGGCCGTTATATTCGCAAAGAAAGAGCGGAGGGAGAGCTTGGAAGACGATTTGCACTTGAAGATATTGAAGAAGAAAACATCTCCGCAAAGCTTGAAAATGGGATTCTGTATGTGACTTTGCCAAAGATAAGCCCGAAAGAAAAACATATTGATATTGAATAGTGGTATTGAAAAGAGCTGCGAGATTCGCGGCTCTTTTTTTGTCGGTTTTATAGGGATGAGCAGGATAGTTCGCAGAAAAACGCGGATACTAACACAAATACAACTTTGGGAACAGGAGAAACCGACATGAATAAGATGCTTTATATCAGTGCAAATCCAAAACCCGAAAGCATGTCAGCAAGCAGAACAGTCGCACGGGCGCTTGTGAACCGGATCATGGATAAATACCGTGACATAGAATTCGAAGAACTGGATCTATATGAGCAGCACATCCCGCAGCTTAAGCATAGCTATTTCGCGGGCAGAAGCAAGATTATCAGTGATGAAGAGAGGAATAAGCTGCCTGAAGAAGAACAAAAAGAGGTGAATCAGATCATTCAGCTTTGTGACCAATTTCGTGACGCAGATCTTTATGTGCTGGCTGCGCCGATGTGGAGTCTGTCTTTTCCTGCGCCCGTTAAGGAATACATTGACTGTGTGATTCAAGCCGGTAAAACAATTGAATTTCGAGACGACAAACCGCACGGGCTGCTGAATAACAAAGCACGGTGTTTTATATATGTGCAGGCGTCGGGCGGGCATATACCGTGGCTGATTCGGCCTGCGCTCAATAAGGGGCTAAATTATGTGCATGACGTGATGCGTTTTGTTGGAATCAGCAGCTTTGAAGAGCTATTGGTTGACGGTACGGGGACAACCGAGGAAGAGAGAGAAGAGGCGATTCAGCGTGCGATGAAAAAAATCGATGATATCATATTGTCTGTGTAAGGACAATGAATATTAAATGAGCCGTCACAAGATGGCTTTTTTTGTATTTTATCACAGCATAACTGTTAAGATATAAGATTTTATACCGATAGAATAAAAGGAGGGATGCCCTTTATAGGATTTTTATTGGCAAGGAGGCCGCATATGAAAATCGATAGTTATAGTGTGACGCAGAACAGTTCACACAGTCTGGTAAAAGAGGAAAGCGTTTTTGAGCGCCTTGACGCGTGGGTTGGCAGCGAGGACAACGCGGAAGAGCCGGCTTTTGTTGTGGACATTCACGCAAAGACGTTCCAATTCACCACAGAGAAGTCATATCTGGAAGAAAACCTCGATTCCATCGAACAGCAAAAACAGGATACGCGGATTAAATTGATTGAATCTTTTGTTTATCAGCTGACGGGGAAACGTATTAAATTCAAAGACACGGCCGCCGAGCTGATAAAGAAAAGAGATCCTCAAATCACAGTCAGCTTTGCCGGAACCGGCCGCCCAAAAGGCTGGGGCATCGCTTACGATTACCAGGAAGTGAGGAGCGAAAAGGAAAGCGTGAGTTTCAATTCCGGCGGCTATGTCAAAACGGCCGACGGACGCACCATTGCATTTGATATGAATTTTTCCATGTCACGCGAATATTATGAACAAACGAGTCTCAGCATCCGACTGGGCGATGCCAAAATCGATCCGTTGGTGGTTGTGCTGGACGGCGGCGCACCCACGCTGAGTACCACAAAGCAGGCGTTTGACCTTAATGCGGACGGACAGACGGAGAATATCTCGTTCGCAACGGGTAACAGCGGTTTCCTTGCGTTGGATAAGAACGGCGACGGTAAAATCAACGACGGCAGTGAGCTTTTCGGACCAGCCAGCGGCGATGGATTCTCTGAGCTTCGCGCATACGATACGGATAAAAACGGCTGGATTGATGAGTCGGATGAGGTGTTTGGGCAGCTGACGGTACTCATGATGGCGCAAAATGGAGAAAAAACGCAATTTAAGCTTGGCGAAGTGGGTATTGGTGCGATATACTTAAATGACGTAAGTACACAGTTCGAAATCAAGGATATGGCGGATGAATACGGCGAAATGAAAAGCAGTTCGGTTTTCCTCAAGGAGGACGGCACGGCGGGTACCATCCATCATATCGACCTTGCAATATAGGCAACACAACTATTATCTTATATATAGTTTCAACAGTCTTAATCTTACCGGTTGAGGCTGTTTTTCTGGGTGTGCGCCTATTGTGCAAACATCAAAAGCATATATAATGAATGTCAAGAAAGAACCACTTAACATTATCCGATTTATATAAATAGGAGGCTCGAATTGGCTAAAGAGAAGACGGCGTTTGTCTGCAGTGAATGCGGTTATCAGTGTGCGAAATGGCTGGGGCAATGCCCGTCGTGCAAGGAATGGAACACGCTCGAAGAGATAACGCTGACCGCGCCTGTAAAAGGCAAAGCCGCAGTCATCCAAGGTGAGCAGGCTGTGTTGTTAAAGGACGTATCTATGGAGGATACCGCGCGGTGGACAACGGGCTATGGTGAGCTTGATAGGGTTCTCGGCGCGGGCGTGGTGGAAGGCTCGGTGGTGCTTGCGGGCGGAGAGCCGGGAATTGGAAAATCCACATTGTTTTTGCAGGTGGCAGATTCTCTTGCGAAGTCGGGCAAGCGTGTGCTATACGTATCCGGCGAAGAATCGCTGCGGCAGATTCGGCTGCGGGCACAAAGGCTGGGTGTCAACAGCGATTTAAAGCTGCTCTCCGAAACTGAGGTCAACAGCTGCATCGGGCGTATTCATGAGAACGCGCCGGATTTTGTTGTCGTCGATTCCATACAAACCATGTATTCATCACGTCTGGGGCCGGCGGCAGGGAGCCTGAGCCAGATAAAGGAGTGTGCCGCGCTGTTAACGCGCGAAGCCAAGACGAGCGGCACAGCGATATTTATCATCGGGCATGTCACCAAGGAAGGCGCGATTGCGGGCCCGCGCGCGGTGGAGCATATGGTGGACACCGTGCTTTATTTCGAGGGCGAACGTCAAGGGACGTTCCGCATATTGCGCGCGGTGAAGAACCGATTTGGGTCAACCAACGAGATCGGCGTGTTCGACATGCGCGGCGACGGTATGCATGAGGTGGAGAATCCGTCCGGCATGCTGCTGGGTGAACGCGCCAAAGACGCATCCGGCTCGTGCGTGTATCCCGCGATTGAGGGAACACGGCCCGTGTTGCTCGAAATACAGGCGCTTGTGAGCTCAACGTCTTTTCAGATGCCGCGGCGGATGGCAGCAGGTATGGATTTTGGGCGTATGGCGTTAATGGTTGCCGTGCTGGAAAAGCGCATGGGGCTAAAGCTATATAATCAGGATGTGTATTTAAACGTGGCGGGCGGCATGCGGCTTGTTCAGCCTGCGGCAGACCTTGCCATGGCCGCGAGCATCGTATCAAGCTTTCGTGACGCCCCCATCAGTGATGCAGTAGCGATGGGAGAAGTGGGCCTTACGGGCGAGGTGCGCGCAGTGGGGCAGATTGATAAAAGGCTTATTGAAAGCAGCAAAATGGGCTTTAAAAAAGCGGTAATACCAAAATCCAACCTTGGAGGGCTCAAGGCGCCGCAGGGCATTGAGGTTTTCGGTGTGCGGCACGTTTTTGAGGCATTAGATATACTGATCAAACCGAATAAATGAATATCGCTAACATAAAATATTCATATGAAGAGCAAGGCGCATGCAAAATTGAAAAGATGGAGTTTCATCGGCGTTTTCGCGATATTTGCGCTTGCGGGGCTTTGGCACTTTCTATATGAATGGCTGCCATGTGGATTAACGGCCGTTCTTGCGCCTGTCAATGAAAGCCCCTGGGAGCATACAAAGCTTTTTTTTGCGCCCGCGGTTATCTATTTTTTCATCGGGCGGCTGACTGTGGGCAGAGAATACCCTAATTTCACGTTTGCACATGCGGCTGTACTGCCCTTTATGCCGATGCTCATGCTGGCGCTTTACTATTTTTTTCATGTGCTTGGCGCTGAATCTTTAATAATCGATCTTGTGATCACGTTCGTTGTGATTGCACTTGGGGTATACGTGGCTTACCGAATGACAGTCTCGGTGATGCATATGGATACACCCGTATACCGCATGGCCGCGCTGCTGACGGTGTTCGGCATGCTGTTCATTTTTGTCGCGTTCACGTTTTATCCTCCTCATATTCCGCTTTTTCAGGACAAAAACACCATGCAATACGGCATACCTGTTAAGTAAACCTTCCTAAAACTATCAGCATTGTGAATATTCTGTTAAGCCTTTTACGGCGCTCTGTTTACAAAACGTTTTCCTTGGTAAAATAGCTGTCAAGATCATTTTTTCGTCAACCAATAGATTTTCTATATATTTGGAGGGACAAGCAGGATGAGCAAAAAAAAGAATTCGAAGAAAAGAATCGTCATTTTGGTTGTTGTCCTTGTAATCGTGGCGCTGGGGGTGTTCGGATACATTCGTATGCGGGCAAACCTTGCCGAGGCGGCCAAGACAACATACGACATTGTGGATGTGACCAAGGGAACGATAGAAGTTCAGGTGAAGGGTGCGGGTACAGTGGAGCCGCTGAGCGATAATACCGTTTATGCGGATGCCGCCGGGACAGTGAAGGACGTGCTGTTTGAGGATGGTGATGTGGTAAGCGCAGATGACATCATTGCGGTGCTGGAAAGCGACGCGCTGGAAACTGAAAAGAGCAGCATTGAACAGCAGATCGACGAAACGGATATGTCTATACTCACCGCCCGTTCGACGTCAGGCAGCAAAAATGTCGTATCGCCCGTAGAAGGCATCGTGAAAGCTGTTTACGCCAAAGAAGGCGATTCGGTGGATGCGGTGGTGGAACGCGACGGGTCGCTGGCGATTGTGTGTCCGGATGATTTGATGAAGACCGTGGTGCCTTATGAGAGCGGCTTGACACCCGGAGATGCCGTGACCGTCACGGTAGGCACGCAGAGCGTGGACGGCGTTGTGGTGAGCACGTCCGGCGGCGAAGCCACCGTACAGTTTGAAGACAGCGATTTCGCACTGGGCGACAGCGTTGTGGTGACGGATGCAAACAGCGCCGAAATCGGCAGCGGCACCGTCTCCGTGGCAAATCCGGTCTATATTTCTGCACACGGCGGTATTGTGGATGATGTCCGTGTTGAGGCGGGAGACGACGTGTCGCGCGGCGGCAAGCTGTTCACCCTCGATGGCGAGATACTTTCAAGCACGCTTTATTCGCTGCTGGAGCAGCGTGAGAGCCTTCGGGAGGACCTTGACGACATATTGGTTGATATCGATGGTTTGAGCGTGCGTGCGGGCGCAGACGGCGTGATAACAGGGCTCACACTGAAGAAAGGTCAGCCTTTGCAGCAGGGCACGGTGCTTTTCACCGTGCAGAGCAGCGATGCGGTAAAAATTGATGTGGAGATCGACGAGCTTGATATTGCGGACATCGAGACGGGCGACGAAGCCACTGTCACATTTGACGCGCTGCCCGAAAAGACATACACGGCAGATATTATCAAGATCAATCCGGTGGGTGTGGCGAAGAATAACGTCACCAAATACACGGTCACACTTTCGCTTGAGGATGCGCAGGATGTCATGCTTGGCATGAGCGCGGATGTGCAGATTGTATCCAAGCGCGCAGAGAACGTGCTGCTGATCCCCGTGGAAGCCATCCAGGTGATCAACGGTGAAAAGTTCGTTGTATTTGAACAGGATATCAATGAAGACCTGATGTACACACCCGCCACCCACAAAGTGGTCACGGGTATCACGGACGGCGTGAATATTGAAGTGACAGAAGGCCTTAATGAAGGAGACCGTGTGGCGGTGCCGCAGGTGAAGGAACTGAGCCTGCAGGAGCAGATGTGGAGCCGCGGCGGGCGCGACGGCAGTTTCGATAATGAGGACGAAGAGCCCAGCGGCAGCGGCACGGCTGCCAGCGAGTAAAGGGGCGCAGGCCATGATAGAACTGCGCAATGTCAAAAAGACATATCAAATGGGCGAGGCGGAGGTTCACGCGCTGGACGGAGTGTCGCTGACTATCAAGGACGGTGAGTTCGTGGCGGTTGTCGGGCCGTCGGGCAGCGGCAAATCCACGCTGATGAACATCATCGGCTGCCTTGATCTCGCGGACGAGGGTCAATATAGGCTGAACGGCCAGCTCATCGACGACTATACAGAGCGTCAGCTCGGAGAAATCAGAAACAAGGAAATCGGCTTTATCTTTCAGCAGTTTAATCTTTTGAGCAAGCTTACGGCATATGAGAACGTAGAGCTGCCGCTGATTTATCAGGGGCTGCCGCTCTCCGAACGCAAAAAGCGTGTGACGGATTCACTGGCAAAGGTGGGGTTGTCGGACAGAATGGCGCATAGGCCGACCGAGCTTTCAGGCGGCCAGCAGCAGCGTGTTGCGATTGCGCGGGCGCTTTCTACGCAGCCCACGCTGATTCTTGCGGATGAACCGACAGGCAATCTCGATTCGCATTCGGGCAAAGAGATAATGGGCATGCTGATGAATCTGCACCGGGAAGGACGCGGCATACTGCTGATCACGCATGATCCGGGTGTGGCAAAGCTTGCGAGCCGCAGGCTGCACATGATGGATGGGCGTTTGGCGGAGGATGAAAGCACGGACGGAGGTGAGGCCGTATGAAGTTCTCACAGGCTTTGAAAATGGCGTTTGTGGCGCTTAAGGGCAACAAGATGCGGTCGTTCCTCACGATGCTCGGCATCATCATCGGCGTGGTTGCGGTCACGCTGCTGATATCCGTGGTGCAGGGCGCCACGGGCGAGATTACGGGGCAGATTGAGAGCCTTGGCTCCAATTTGCTGCAGGTATCGATGACGGGCGCGGAGCCCTCGTACTTGACGCTCAGTGATTTAGATAAGCTCAAAGACGATACGTCGGTCTTCGGTGTGACGGGCATCGTATCGCGCACAAACAGCGTGACGGCGGGCGTGGAAGACGGCGATTACACTGTGGAGGGCGTGACCAACAGCTACCAGCAGATTACGGGACAGGTGATCGAGCAAGGGCGGTTTATCTGCGATATCGATGTGGAAGCGCACACGTATAATGCCGTGGTGGGCACGGACGTGGCGGATGAGCTGTTCGGCACCAAAGACTGCATCGGCAACACGCTGGAGATACAAGGCTATGATTTCACAGTTGTGGGTTTGCTCGAACCGTCAGACACGATGTTGGCCAATAAAGACAACACGATTATTATACCGTTGACAACGGCGCAGCGGCTGTTCACCGACAAGGAGTTTGACACGCTTTATGTGTCGGCGTCGTCGCCCGATATGGTGGACGCGGCGGAGGATGCCACGGACGATTTTCTTATACGCGAGCTCGGCAGCGATGACGACTATATTATCATCAATCAGAACGCGATCATCGATGTGATGAACGAGGTGATGAGCGTCATGACGATACTGCTTTCGGGTATCGCAGCGATATCGCTGCTCGTGGGCGGCATCGGCATCATGAACATCATGCTGGTGTCTGTCACGGAACGCACGCGAGAAATCGGCATCAGAAAGGCCATCGGCGCGCAGCGCACAGATATCCTTTCGCAGTTCCTCATTGAGGCGGTTGTGCTCTCTGTGGCGGGCGGTATCATCGGCATCGGGCTCAGTTACCTCGGTTTGCAGGTGATCGGCACGGCGATGGAGATATCCATGGGCATGTCTGTGGGCACGATTGTGCTGGCGCTTGGGTTCTCGGCGTTTGTGGGTGTGGTATTCGGCATCTATCCCGCAAACAAGGCCGCCACATTGAAGCCGATTGATGCGCTGAGATACGAATAAAATGTAGATTTATAAGGTTGGCTGAGGCGGCAACTGCCCCCTTGCCGACATCATAAGAAGCCATACCCCATCAGGTGTGGCTTTTTTGATGCAGTAAAGGAAAATGGATATATCTGTCGAATTTATTCCTTTGTAGGGAACGACCTCTGTGTCGTTCTACTTCAGATATACAAAGTAAGGATTAAAGTATGGAACAACCTAAACGAAAAAAGCTTAGATTAGAAGAATATGATTATTCACAGAACGGTGCATATTTCATTACTGTTTGTACACAACGAAAACGAAATTATTTTGGAACAATAGACAATGGTACGCTTATTCTAAACAGTGCGGGGAAAATGGTCAGCAGTCATTTGGAATTTATCAATACCTATGATGATGTGAACCTTGAGAAATTTGTTGTCATGCCAAATCATATTCATGCGATTATAGCAGTTTCTCATAACGGTACGACACAGAGGTCGTACCCTACAGTATCCGAATACATCCGCAGATTTAAAATGATAACGACAAAATTATATATTGACGGCGTAAAGTCCGGTGAATATCCACCGTTTGATAACGCGATATGGCAAAAATCCTTCTACGATCACATTATCCGCGATGAAAACGAATATTTGCGTGTGTGGGAATATATCGACGAGAATCCGCTTAAATGGGAGATAGACGAATATTTTGCGTAATCTATACCGTCAGCAGCTTGCTCATGAAATCACGCGTGCGCTGCTGCTTGGGATTGCGCAGCACCTCAGCAGGCGTGCCTTGCTCCACCACAATCCCGTCGTCCATGAACAGCACTTCGTTCGCAACCTCGCCCGCAAACCCCATCTCATGCGTGACCACGACCATGGTCATATGCTCGGAGGCAAGCTTCTTCATCACAGCCAAAACCTCGCCCGTGAGCTCCGGGTCCAGTGCGGACGTGGGTTCGTCAAAACACAGTATTTCGGGATTTAACGCGAGCGCGCGCGCAATCGCGACACGCTGCTGCTGCCCGCCGGACAGCTCGCACGGATAGCTTTTTTCCTTGCTTGAAAGGCCCACCTTGCGCAACAGCTCACGGCAGTTGGCTTCAATCGCTCCCTTGTTCGCATTTTCCTCCTGCATGGGGGCAAGCATCAGATTCTGCATCACGCTGAGATGCGGAAACAGATTGAAATCCTGAAACACCATGCCAAGCCGCTTGCGCAGCGCGCGCTTTTTCGCGGGCTCAGCGAAATGCAATTTGCCGCCTTCTTCACGGAAGAGATATTCGCCGTCTATTTCAAGGCTGCCGCCGTCCACCGACTCGAGCAGATTGACGCAGCGCAAAAACGTGCTTTTTCCTGATCCGGAAGGGCCGATGATCGCGATGACGTCGCCCTTGTTCACCTCAAGGTCAACGCCTTTTAATACCTCAAGCTTTCCGAAATTCTTTTTTATATCCGTGGCTTTAAGCATGACTGCCTCCTACCTGTAGTAAGCGAATTTTCGTTCCATATACGCCAGCAGCTTGGTCAGAAGACCCGTCATCACAAGAAAGAACACAGCAGCGATGATAAACGGCATAATGGACACTTCTCGCAGCACGGCGATTTTCGCCTCTTTTAAAAGGTCGCTCATGGCTATGGCATAAACAAGAGCCGTGTCTTTCACAAGCGTGATGGTTTCATTCCCCATGGGCGGCAGTATGCGTTTGACAACCTGCGGCAGTATGATTTTCGTGAATGTCACTCTGTTTGATAATCCCAGCACATGCGCGGCTTCATATTGCCCCTTTGGGATAGACTGTATACCGCCGCGGTAGATTTCCGCGAAATAAGCCGCATAGTTGAGAATAAACGCTAATATAGCGGCTAGCTCCCTGCTGAACGTGACGCCGATGATCAGCGGCACGCCGAAGAACATAAATAACAGCTGGAGCATCAACGGTGTCCCGCGGAAATAAAAAATGTATATCTTGGAGATCCCGATAAGCACCTTGTTTTTGGAGAGCCGCATCTGGCATATGAGCAGTCCGAGCGGCAGCGCGAATAGCAGCGTAAACGCCCAAACTTCGATATTCACCAGTGTACCGCTCAGCATTTCAGACAGCAGGCTGCCCAGCTTGTTTAAATCCTGAAAATACTCCATTGTTTTCTCCCTGTTGCAATTTGCAGACGCTTTCTGTTTGGTTCAGAAAAAATCTGCAAAGTGATAAATGCAGGCAGACTGCGACGAGTCTGCCTGCACCTATTTAAATTATCCAGCGATTAGAATGTCTTCGTTAAACCACTTCTTCGAAATTTCAGTGCCTTTTCCATCAGTGATGATGGCATTCAGCGTTTCCTGAATCTTGTCTCTGAAAGCCTGCTCGCCAAGTCTGAACGCGATACCGTACTGCTCTTCACCGAAGTTGTCTTCCAGCACGGCGTAAAAATCCGGATTCTCATCTTCGGCAATATAGTATCTGCCCATGATCTCGTCGATCACAACCGCATCCACGCTGCCCTGTTTGAGCTCCATGATCGCTTGCACATAATCCGGACTCTCGATGAGTTCGCCGAAAGTATCCATCACTTCAGGCTGGGCTTCAATGGCTTTCATGGCGCTCGATTCGACTTGAGCGGCCACTGTTTTGCCCGCAAGGTCTGCGATGGACGCTATGCCGGAATCAGCCGCAACCATGACAATCTGACGGTTGTCCATATAAGGATCGGAGAACAGCATTTTCTCTTGGCGCTCGTCGGTGATCGTCAGACCATTCCAGATTACGTCGATGTTGCCGTTAGCAAGCTCGAGTTCCTTGGAATCCCAATCGATCGGCTGCAGCTCAATCTCAAGATCAAGACGGGAAGCGACTTCCTGAGCCAGCTCAATGTCGAAGCCGACGTGTTCGCCGCTTTCATCCTTGAAGCCCATGGGCGCAAAGGCTTCGTCGAAACCGAGCACGAAAGAGCCTTTGTCTTCAATCGCCTGCCATGACAGATCTTCAGCGGCTTCCTCTGTCGCAGCTTCAGACGGCGCTTCGGTAGCCGAAGGAGCTTCTGAGGCAGAACTGTCATCCGAGCTGGCAGGAGCCGAGCAAGCTGCAAAGCTGAGCGTAAGCATGAACGCGAGAATCGCGATGAGTAATTTCTTCATGTGTGTTTCCTCCTACATGATTGTTTAAATTGACATACACGTGCATTATAATTTAGCCCGATAAATTAGTAAAGAATTAATTAGATATGAAACGTCATAAGCCAGAACATACCATCCAACCAGACGAATTATATATGATCGCTTTGTGTGGGTAAGAAGGCATGGTATAATGGTACAAAACCAATATGGAGGTACACCGTGCATCTGCAGCCGGGCGAGAAAATTGAAGACCTGCAGAACGGATTCGTGATCATTCAGAACCCGCAGTTTTTTTCGTTTGGGACCGACGCGGTGCTGCTCTCGCACTTTGCGGACGTTGGGGCGGGCCAGCGCGTGGTAGATTTCGGCACAGGCTGCGGCATTATTCCTTTATTGCTGTGTGCAAAACGGCCTGATATTCACGTAACAGGCATTGAGATTCAAAGTGAGATTGCGGATATGGCACAGCGAAGCGTGGCGCTCAACAAGCTCGAAAAACACGTGCAGATTATCTGCGGTGACATTAAGGACGCGAGAAAATATGTGCCGCACGGCGTGGATGTGGTGGTCTGCAATCCGCCGTATGAAAAGGCAGATGCGGGCAAGGCTAATGACAACATGCATGTAAGCATTGCCAAGCGCGAAATCAAGTGCACGCTTGAAGACGCGGTAGGGGCGGCGGCAAAGCTGCTGCGCACCGGCGGACGCATGTTTATGATCTATCGCACAGAACGGTTTGCGGAGCTGATGTCGTGTATGAGAGCCAAAAAAATTGAGCCCAAGCGCATACAGCTTGTGGCATCTCAAATCGACAAAGCGCCTAACTTCGCGCTTGTGGAAGGCCGCGCGGGCGCACGCGGCGGTTTAAAGTTCGCGCCGACGCTTGCCATTTACGGGAAAGACGGCACTTACACAGAGGAACTTAAAAAAATATACCGCATCGGGGAGGAGATACCGTGCTCTATATCGTGGCCACGCCCATAGGCAATTTGGAGGACATCACACTGCGCGCATTGCGCGTGCTCAAAGAAGTGGATTATATAGCGGCGGAAGACACACGCCACACGCGAAAGCTTCTGTCGCATTACGATATCAAAACGCGCCTTGTCAGCTTCCACGAACACAGTAAAGAGGAAAAGAGAGACTGGATACTGGGTGAACTCAAAGAAGGACGTGATATCGCGCTGGTGTCTGACGCAGGTACGCCGCTCATATCCGATCCGGGCGCGGTGCTCGTCAAGGAGGCGACAGAGCAGGGGCTTGCAGTTACCTCTGTACCGGGCGCGTGCGCGGCGATTACGGCTGTAACGCTCTCCGGAATTGGCGGATCTTTTTGTTTTTTCGGCTTTCTTGCCAAAAAGTCAGGCGAGCGCAGGCGGCAGATTGACAGCTTAAAAAGCAGCGCTGTCCCCACGGTGATCTATGAGAGTCCTCACGCGCTTTCTTCGACGCTTCAGATGCTTTGTGAAGCAATGGGCAAGGAAAGACACATTGTGGTCGCAAAAGAGCTGACAAAGCTTCATGAGCAGGTTTTCAGCGGTACCTTGAGCGAGGCGTGTGAGACGTTTAATGGTGACTTAAAAGGCGAATACGTGCTCGTTTTAGACGGATGCCCTCAAGAGACGGCGGAGGTCAGCGACAGTGAGATTACCAATGCGATTAACGCCTATTTAAACGCCGGAATGACAAAAAAAGATGCCGCGAAAGCGGCATCCGATGAACTTGGTATCAGTAAGAACAGAGCTTACCGATTGTCTCTGTAAGTATGTCTTACTTTAAGCCGAGTTTGCTCATGCACTCTGCGCAAACCTTTGCCCCTTTGAATTCTGTGACGCCTGTGACGCTCTCACAGAAAATGCAAGCCGGCTGATATTTGCCGAGCACGATGTGGCTGTCGTCCACAAAGATCTCGATAGGATCCTTGATGTCGATACCCATCACTCTTCTCAGTTCGATGGGAAGCACAATGCGACCCAGCGAGTCCACTTTTCTGACGATTCCTGTTGATTTCATTTTTTTCATCTCCCAATTGATTTAATATAATATATATAGTGTTACAATATATCAAAATATAACAAATATAGCGGTACAATGTCAACCTTTTTTCGACACTTTTTTCGCGATTAATAAAACGTTCACAACTGAATATATATGATATAAATATGCAAAATATCGCTGACGGAGCTGTGAGATGATTAACTATATATGGGCGTTTTTGATCGTGGTGGGTACTGTCGTGGGTGTGGCCACGGGGCGTTCTCAGGCGGTGGGAGATGCGGCGATTGAAGGAGCCAAGGAGGCAGGTCTGCTCTGCGTCAGCCTGATTGGTGCGTATGCGCTTTGGCTTGGTGTGCTGAACGTGGCAAAGGAGGCGGGGCTCATTGAATCTCTTGCGCGGCGGATGCGAGGAATCATCCGGCGCTTGTTTCCCGATGTACCGCCTGACAGCGAAGCCTGCGGATATATTACGCTCAATATTGTGGCCAATATGCTCGGTATGGGCAATGCCGCGACCCCTTTTGGCCTAAAGGCGATGAAAGAGCTTCAAGCACTCAATAAGACTAAAGATCAGGCATCGGACGCCATGTGCATGCTGCTGATTATCAACGCATCGTCCGTGCAGCTGCTGCCGCTTACCGTGATTGCGCTGCGCAGCGCTGCAGGTTCGGCGGCGCCCGCCGAGATTGCCATCACGGCGCTGCTGTCAACATCGGTGACAACAATCGTCGCGATTATATCGGGAAAGATATGGCAGAGGATATCGCGATGCAGATAATGAACACAATATCGGCGCTTTTTGTACCGATTTTTATCGCGGGCATTGTGGTGTTTGGCCTTGCGAAAAAGGTGCCTGTATACGAAGCGTTCATACGCGGCGCCAAGCAGGGGTTCACCACGGTGGTGCGTATATTGCCGTATGTGATTGGCTTTGTGTTTGCGATACAGATTTTCACCGCTTCAGGAAGCTTTGACTATATCGCCGCGGCACTGTCACCTCTGCTAAGGCCAATCGGCATTCCGCCTGAAATACTGCCGCTGGCGCTGATGCGTCCGTTTTCAGGAAGCGCATCGATCGGAATACTCACAACGATGCTCGGCCGTTACGGCCCCGACAGCTTTATTGGCCGTACCGCAAGCACGCTCATGGGCTCTTCTGAGACGCTTTTCTATACCACGGCACTGTATTACGGAAGTGTCGGCATCAAGAAAACACGCTATACCATTCCGGCGTCGCTTGTTTCCGAGCTTGCCGGCTTGGTAGCGAGTGTCACCTTTTGCAGAATATTTTTTAATTAGCAGAGTCCATGTATGAGAATTTTGTCGAAATATGCAAAAAAACTGAATATGACTGTATAATATTAAAAAAATGCTTATTTAAGTTAAAATTATTCTATAAAATAACATATTAAGTTTCTATTACAATTGGTACAAACAAGTAAAATCAGGATAAACAAACCTGATCATGAGCGCATTCCCATTCTTCCATAAGCGTATCTATTGCCACTCGCTGCTGCTCATGCTTTTTGGAAAGCTCGGAAATTTGCTGTGGATCCAAAGACGATGGGTCGGCAAGCTGAGCCTCAATCTCGGCAAGGCAAAGCTCTGCAGCTTCGATATCGCTTTCAATCTGCGCAATACGTTTTTTGGCTGCGCGTTTCGCTGCTTCTGTTTCCTTCTCGGAGCGTTTCTGTTTGGCAGCAGCCGTTTTGGTGATGCCGGTCTCTTCGCTTATCTGCGGCATATTCATCTTTTCAAGCGCGCTCAAATAATCGCTCCAGTTGCCTTGATAAGAATTGAGCTCGCTGTCTTTAAGCTCAAGCACGCGTGTGGCGACTTTGTTGATGAAATAGCGGTCGTGGCTCACGAAAAGCACGGTGCCTTCAAATTCACAGAGTGCCTCTTCAAGCATTTCACGGCTGTTCATATCAAGATGGTTGGTCGGCTCATCCAGCAGCAGCAGATTGTCCTGCCCGAGCATGAGCTTTAAGAGCGATAGCCGTCCTTTCTCGCCGCCCGAGAGCGCCGATACAGGCTTGAAGACATCGTCGCCGAAGAACAGAAACGACGCGAGTATATTGCGCAGCTCGCCGTCGGACAACTCCGGATAGTCGCCGCGCATTTCTTCAATGACCGTGTGTCTGGTATCAAGATTCTCCTGAAGCTGGTCGTAATAACCGACGGAAACGCCGGTGCCTGTGACGATCTCGCCCTGTGTGGGGGCGAGTCTTTGTGCGGCAATACGCAGCAGTGTGGTTTTCCCCACGCCGTTGGGGCCGACGAGCGCGGCACGCTCCCCTTTATAAAGGTGCAAGCCGATACCGCTGAACAGCGGCGGTGCGTCTTGCCATGCCATCTCGACGTCTTCCATCTGGAGCACGTCGCTGCTGCCTCGTGCTGCCGTGCCGAGACGCAAAGAAATTCGGCCTTGGTCGCCCTCGGGCCGGTCAATTTTCTCCATCTTGTTAAGCAGCGTTTCGCGCGCATGCATTTTAATGAAGTTCTTGCCGCCGCCTGAGTTTCCCCACGCTTTGTATTGCTCGATCACCTTTTTCTGGCGCACAATCTCGCGCTGGTTATGCTCATACGCTTTTTGCTGAAGTCTGCGTTTTTCATCGCGCTGCGCCACAAAAGAGGTATAGTTACCGATATAAACATCCACAACGCCGTTGTGCAGGTCGGCAATGTGCGTACACGTCTGATCAATGAACCACCGGTCGTGCGATACGATCATCACCGCGCCCTGCCATGTTTTTAGATAGCCTTCCAGCCAGCAGACCGCATCCGTATCAAGATGGTTGGTCGGTTCGTCGAGCAGTAAGAGCTTGGGTTTTTCGAGCAGCAATTTGGCGAGCATGAGCCGCGCGCGCTGGCCGCCTGAGAGCGTGCAGACCGCACGGCCGTACACGTCTTCGGTGAGCCCAAGGCCTTTGAGCACGCCGTTAATCGCACTTTTATAGCCATAGCCGTCCGCTTCCTCAAAAGCTTGGGTGACGCGTTCGTATTCACGCGACACACGCTGCCACGCGGTTTCATCGCCTGCGGCGTCTTCCATTTCGTGCTCCAGTTCGCGCATGCGTTCTTCGAGCGCAAAGGCATGGCTGAATACGCCCAGCATCGTGTCCCACACGGTGTCCTGCGTGCCTTCGGATACCTCCTGCTTTAAATAGCCCGCGCCGTCTCCCATACTGACCGTACCCGAATCCGCACTGAGTTCACCGCAGATAATGCGCAGCAGCGTGGTTTTACCCGCGCCGTTCGAGCCCACGAGACCCATACGCATATCATCCGTCAGCGTCAGTGTTACGCCATCCAGCACGGTATCCGCGACAAAGCTTTTAGCGATGTCTTTTAATGACAAAGCGATCATGCCATACCTCCCAAAAAACTCAAAGCCCATTATAAAGGATTCAAGCAAAAAAAGAAAGCTGGAGCTTTCTGGGGTACTATTACAGGGGCTCTGCCCCTGCACCCCGCTTCTTTTCTTAAAGAAAAGAAGCAAAAGATACACTATTTAAACAATGTGAATGGATGAAAATCAGGATTGGCTGAAAAACACAGCCTTTCACCTTTGGTCGGATGGTCAAGGCAGACCTCGCTTGCGAACAGCGCGAGCGGCGCTTTGATATCGCGCGCGCCGTATTTCATGTCGCCGTAAACAGAAGCGCCGACAGATGCAAACTGAGCGCGTATCTGGTGGAACCGTCCGGTGAGCAGCTTGATGCGCACGAGATAAAGCCCGTCGCGGCTGTCTAATAAGGTGTACTCAAGCCCTGCCTTTTTTGCTTGTGACGATGGCTTGTCTGACACATGTGCGATATGCGTTTTGTGGTCTTTGGTGAGATAGTGCCACAGCGCGCCTTCGCTCTGCAGCGGCGGCCCCGTGAGCACTGCCAAATAAGTTTTTTCGAAAATCCCGTTTTGTATCTGCTTGGACAGACGCGCCGCGGCCTTGGAGGTGCGCGCAAACACCATCACGCCGGTTGTGGGCCTGTCGAGACGGTGCACAAGCCCCAAGTAGACGTTGCCGGGCTTGTTGTATTTTTTACCGATGTATACCTTGCAGCGTGAGAGCATATCTTCATCGCCCGACTCATCAGCCTGAGACGGCACGCCGTACGGCTTCAGAACGACAAGCAGATGGTTGTCTTCAAAGATAACATTCACGCCTGCCACCTGGCCGTTGTGCCGCACGGGAGATAGATATCTGAATTCTTTTGCGGCAGCACGAGCGTGTCGGACTCTAATTTGCCGCTGCCGCCAAGGCACAGCGAAAGCATGTTTCGCGTGACCACGTCAGAAAGGCCTGTCGTGTATGAATTAATGATGAAAAACAGCGGATTATCGCTTAACAACTTGACACAATCTTTAACAAGAGCGAACAACGCGTCCTCGATCTTCCATACGCCGCTGGAGCTTCTGCCGTAGGACGGCGGATCCATCACGATCGCGTCATATGAGTGACCGCGGCGCTGCTCGCGCAGTACGAACTTGTGGCAGTCATCCGCGATGAAGCGAACGGGCGAATTCGCAAGCCCTGCGAGCTTCACGTTCTCCTTTGCCCAGTCGTTCATGCTTTTTGCCGCGTCCACATGCACGACGGACGCACCCGCGCTCAGCGCCGCTACGGTGGCACCGCCTGTATACGCGAACAGATTGAGCATGTTTACAGGGCGGTCTGACTGACTGATTCGCTGCATGATATAATCCCAGTTGAAAGATTGTTCAGGAAACACGCCGATGTGCTTAAAGCCTGTCGGGCGCACAAAAAACTTAAGGCCGCCGATGGTGACAACCCACCTTTCGGGCACCTTCTTTATAAAACGCCAGCTGCCGCCGCCGCTCTGGCTTCTGTCATATACGCCGTGCGGCTTCCATAGCGCCGGATTGCTGGGCTCCCATATCACTTGCGGGTCGGGCCGCTGCAATATAATGCCGCCGATGTTTTCCAACTTGTCGCCGTTGCCCGTATCCAAAACAGTATAGTCGTCTGTATGATTTGCTATGTACATGTTTATCCTCCGCGTTTTATGATACCATTGCGGTGGATTTTTTAAAAGATAAACATTGGGAAATAAAACTGGTCATGGGGGAAATCATCTTTTTGACCAATCAACCAAACCAGTTGATCACGTTGAACTAATCATCAAGAGAATCGGCACTATTTTATGGAAAAAAACAGTGAACTATTATCTCTCTTTACGTCATGGAAAATTTACGCTATAATGGCGGCATAAAGGAGTGTATTCATATGAAAAAGTTTATGCTGATTGTTTTGGTTGTGCTTTGCGTGATCACAGTTCTTGCAGCATGTGCACCCTTACAGGTAAGCGTTCAAGAAGGCGTTGAATATGCCAAGCTGCTTCCCGGCTGGGTGATTGTGCTGGGAGCGGTCGTGATTTTCTTTATTGGCTTCGGCATCATCTGGAAGCTGATACCCGGCTTTATTAAGATTCTGGCGCTGATTGCGCTCGTGGTTATTGTGGCGGGTGTGGCTTACGGCCTCTGGCAGATTCCGGCCGTTAAGGATGCGATTGATACGGCAGATCATTTAAAACAGGAGTATTTGATTGACGGTGAGGAGACAGAGGGTGCAGCGAATGAATCGCCCATGGTCAGTGAGGAGCCTTAAAGGCCTCGGATAGATGTATTGGGAATGAATTCACGGGCGGCTTCGGCCGCTTTTTTTATTGTGTCCGGACTGTGAGGGTCGGGCTGAATGGCGATGTTTTGGGGGCGGCGGTATTGCTGAATGACATAACTCTTCGCGCCCTGAGCGCGCGCCGCAATGGCCGCAATATCGTCAATGGTTAAAAGCGGCATGAACGTGGTGCGGAATTCATAGTCCACGCTGCTCTTTATGAGCAGCTCGGCGGTCTGCCAAATTGGCTTGTCGTCAATATCAAACGTCACCACACGGTGAAGCTCACCCGGCGGCGCTTTTAAATCCATCGCTATATAATCCACGTCGTTAATCAGGGACGCCACAACATCCGGCCTTAAGCCGTTGGTATCGAGCTTAACAAGATAGCCCATGCCGCGTACGCGGCGGATAAAGTCTGCGAGGTCTTTTTGCAGTGTGGGCTCACCGCCCGATATCACCACGCCGTCTAAAAAACCGCGCCGTTTTTGCAGATAATCTTGCACAAATACAGGATCAGTTCTGTTCTTTTCGCTCCAGAGAGGGCGGTTATGGCAGTACCAGCAGTCCATATTGCAGCCGGGCACAAACACGACAGCCGCGATGTGCCCGGGGTAATCCAGAAATGAATTTTTGACGAATCCTGCAATTTGCATGGCTTATATGGCCTCGGTAACGACGAATTTGACCCTTTCTTTGAACTCTTCCTTTTTGCCCACGTTGAAGTTTTGCACGGGCCGCAGATATCCCACCACGCGGCTCCATATCTCCGTTTGAGCGCCGCAGTGAGGGCAGGCAGGCTGTTCGCCCGGCAGATAGCCGTGTGCGTCGCAGACGCTGAATGTGGGCGTGAGCGAGATGTAGGGCATCTTGTAGTTTGAGAATATTCGTTGTATGAGCAGCTTGGCTGTTTGCAGATCTTCGATGCGTTCGCCAAGGTAAAGATGCTGCACCGTGCCGCCTGTATAGAGCGACTGAAGCTCGTCCTGCAGCTCGATCATCTCGATAATATCGTCCGTATAGCCGACGGGCAGCTGCGTGGAGTTCGTGTAGTACGGCACGTCTTTGCCCGATGTGATGATGTCGAGATAGCGTTCCTTGTCGAGCTTGGCAAGGCGGTAGCTTGTCCCTTCGGCGGGCGTCGCTTCAAGGTTATATGAGTGACCTGTTTCCGTTTGGAAATCCTGCATCAGCGCACGCAGGAAATCCATCACGCGCACGGAAAACGCGTTGCCCTCAGGTGTTTCAATACCTTTGCCCATGAAGTTGAGAAGGGCTTCGTGCATCCCGATGATGCCGATGGTGTTGAAATGGTTGAACCAGTATTGACCGAAGCGTTTTTTAACATCCTTCAGGTACACTGCCGAATACGGATAAAGGCCGTTCTCTGTCTGATGCTCGATGATCTTTCTCTTGATCTCCAGAGACGTTTTGCCGATTCCGGCCACCGCTTTGAGACGCGAAAAAAACTCGTCCTCGCTCTGAGACAAATAGCCGATGCGCGGCAGGTTGATCGAGAACACGCCTATGGAGCCTGTTAACGGGTTGGAGCCAAACAGCCCGCCGCCGCGTTTTCTCAGCTCCTTCACATCGAGCCGCAGACGGCAGCACATCGACACCGCGTCTTCGGGAGAGAGGTCGGAGTTGACGTAGTTTGCAAAGTAGGGGATACCGTATTTGCAGGTGATCTCCATGAATTTGTCCACCACGGGTGTGTTCCAGTCAAAGTCCTTGGTGATATTGATTGTGGGGATCGGGAACGTGAACACGCGGCCTTTGGAGTCGCCCTCAAGCATCACTTCGCAGAACGCAAGGTTAAACATGTCCATCTCGGTCTGATAATCGCCGTAGGTGGTATCAAGGTGCTGTCCGCCGATAATCGCAGGATGATCCTTCAAGGTGGAGGGCACCTTAATGTCAAACGTGAGATTGGAGAACGGGCACTGGAACCCGACCCGGGTCGGTACGTTGATGTTGAATATGAACTCCTGCAGGCACTGTTTGATCTGCTCAAATGTCATGTTGTCCTGCCGGATAAAAGGGGCGCAATACGTATCGAAGCTGGACCACGCTTGAGCGCCTGCTGTTTCGCCCTGTGTGGTAAATGTGGAGTTGACGACTTGTCCGAGGAACGAGCGCAGATGTCTTGCAGGTTTGCTTTCCACTTTGCCCGGTATGCCGCCAAAGCCCTGCATTAACAGCTGCCGCAGATCCCAGCCGGCACAGTATGGGCCGAAAAAGCCAAGATCGTGGATATGGCAGTCTCCGCTTAAATGAGATTCGCGCACCTCGGTGGGATAGATCTCATGCAGCCAGTATTTTTTGGTGAATGCTTCGCGTATATAGTTATTAAGTCCGTTGACGCTTCTTTGTGTGTTGGCGTTTTCTCGCGTGTTCCAATCGGAATCCGAAAGGTAGCTTGAAAACATGTCGATGGTGGCGCCGATCAGCGCGTTCGCTTCTCTCGCGCCCTTGCGTTTCTCGCGGTAGAGGATATAGGCTTTGGCTGTTTTGGCATGGCCATTCTTAATGAGCACGCGCTCCACGATGTCCTGAATATCTTCCACGCCCGGGGTACGGTCGCCAAATGTGATGTGCGCAATATCCACAACCTGGTCGGTCAGCTGTTCGGCTTTTGCGATGTCGTCACCGCCGACAGCCTGAGCCGCTTTGAATATCGCTTCGGTGATTTTTTTTGGCTGAAAGATCTCTTTTTGTCCGCTTCTTTTGAGTAATACTGTAAACATACTTGCCCCCCGTTTTCTCATTTTAGTTTGATTAAGTGGTGTGAATGTGGTTCGCCAAGGACGTTTTTTGCCTTTTGTTTGTGAAGCAGGCGAGACCAATGCTTCAAATTATAGTGTACGCATATTATAATAAACACAATATATAGGTGTCAAACACAAATTAGACGGATTTTTAGGTATATTTTGAGAATAATTGCCGAAGATACTGCCATGCTCAAATAAGCGTATCATAACCCGTATGACGCGCAAAAAAGAGATTCAATAAATAGTCTTAGAATTATTCGATATAGTGGCGGATGCGCAGCTTCGCACCCGTTTCGTCGGCGATTTTACGGCACTTCGCGATTTCTTCTTCGCCGATTAAATCCACAACGGACAGAATTGTGTTAATGCCCTGAGCGATGCAGCTCCTAGCAAAATCCATCATATGGTCAAAGCCTTCTTCGCCGTAGATGCTTTTGCATATGGCATCGTATTTGACAGCGTCGGACGCGTTTAAGCTGATGGACACCGTATCCACAAGGCCTTTAAGCTCCGGCGCGATATCACGCCCCGCATAGGCGCTGCCCTGACCGTTGGTGTTAAGCCGCACGTGGCTGCCGCGGGTTTTTAGATACCGTGCGACTTCAAGAAGCGCCTCAAGGCGCATAGTGGGTTCGCCAAGGCCGCAGAACACCGTTTCGCTCACGTCAGATTCCTTTTTGAGGGCATCGATGACCTCGCTTGCCTCAGGGTCCTTTTTCAGACGCAGATGATAGTCATCCACGCCGTCACGCGTTTCGCGCAGACAAAATGTGCAGTTATTCGTGCACTTGTTGGTGAGATTGATATAAACAGCACCGCCGATGCGGTAGATAAGGGTATCGCTCATTTTATATGGTAAAGTCCTTTTGCATTTTCTATGTTGACGGCGCACATGTCGTCAAACGGTACGCCCTTTATATCGGCCAGTTTTTGCAGCACATGGCGCACGTTCGATGGATCGTTGCGCCGTCCCCGTACCGGCTCGGGGGAGAGGTAGGGGCTGTCTGTCTCGGCCATCAGCCGGTTCAGCGGCACCGCACGCGCGGCTTCCACCGTTTTGCGCGCATTCTTGAAGGTGACAGAACCCGTGAACGAGACACAAAGACCCATGTCCACGAGAATCTCGGCGGTTTCAGCGCTGCCGGAAAAGCAGTGCATCACGCCTTTTAGTCCCGGATGCTCGCGCAGTATCGCAAGCGTGTCCTGCGTGGCCTCGCGCATATGGATGGCGATGGGAAGGCTGAGGCGCTTTGCCAGCGACAGCTGCTCGGCAAATACACGCTGTTGGACGTCACACGGTGACAGATCGTAATGGTAATCCAGGCCGATCTCGCCGATGGCGACCACTTTGGGCTGAGCTGCCAGGGCTTCCAGCTGTGCGATATAATCGGTCGATACATCCTTGGCTTCGTGCGGATGCACACCAACAGCCGCATAGATGTAATCCACGTCCGCGGCGAGCTGCGCTGCCGCCCGGCTGTCATCCACCGTCGTACCAATCTCGATGACGCCTTCAAGACCAAGAGAGGGGAGCGACTCTATGAGAGACGCCCTGTCTTCGTCAAACTTCTCGTCTAACAGGTGCGCATGTGTGTCGAAAAGCCGCATTATGATATGTCCGCGCCGCTCGGCAGACTGCCGTCTATCGTGACGAGCTTTAAGTCGCCGTCAGATTCAGCCGCCAGCAGCATGCCCTGTGATTCCACGCCGAAAAGCTTGGCAGGTTTTAAGTTAAACACCACGACAACCACTTTGCCGACCATTTGCTCTGGCGTATACCATTTGCGGATGCCCGAGACGATCTGCCGTGTGTCGCTGCCGACCTCCACCTGCATTTTGATGAGTTTATCGCTGCCCTCAATGGCTTCCGCCTGCTTGACGATGCCGAGCTTAAGCTGCACCTTTTTGAAATCGTCGTATGTGATGATGCCCGCGGGCGCTTCCGCTTTCTTGTCCTTGGCGGGCAGCTTTTTCTGCTTTTGCAGTGTGCGGTTATCCGCGATCTCCTCAAGCGCTTCAAGCTCTTTTTTAATGTCGATGCGCGGGAACAGCGGTGCCGTCTGCTTAACGGTAAGGCCGCATACACTGTTGCCAAACGCCGAAATGCTTTCCCAAGAGGTAAGCGCGTCTTCTTTTACACCGAGAATGTCCTGTATGCGCTTTGCAGTGTCCGTGAGGAACGGAACCAGCAGCACCGAGACAATGCGCAGACCTTCAGCGAGGTGAATCATCACGCTGGCGAGTTTTTTCTTGTTGGCGTCGTCTTTGGCGAGTATCCAAGGCGTCGTCAAATCAATGTATTTATTGAGAACGCCGATATAGTCCCAAATATCAATAAGCGCTTCAGGCAGCCGCAGTGCGTCCATGTGCTTTTCCACAAGCGTATGCAGCGCTGAGCCCTGCGCTTCGATATCCGCATCAAATTCCGTGGCTTCGTGTTCAGACGGAATGACGCCGCCGAAGTATTTGACGATCATCGCGGCGGTGCGCGATACGAGGTTGCCAAGATCGTTGGCAAGGTCGCTGTTGGTGCGCGTTAAGAGCGCTTCGCTGGAATACAATCCGTCTGAGCCGAAAGGCACTTCGCGCAGCAGGAAGTAACGCACGGCATCCACGCCGTAGCGGTTGATGAGCTTCACGGGATCGACCACGTTGCCCTTGGATTTGCTCATTTTGCCACCCTCCAGCATGAGCCAGCCGTGGCCGAACACCTGCTTTGGGATAGGCAGATCAAGTGCCATCAACAATATTGGCCATATGATCGTATGAAACCGCATAATCTCTTTACCGACGAGATGCACCTCTGCGGGCCAGTATTTTTTAAAGCTCGAATCGTCGCCGGAGAGGTAACCCAGCGCCGAGATATAGTTGGAGAGCGCGTCAATCCAGACATACACCACATGACCCGGATCAAAGTCGACCGGAATGCCCCACTTGAAGGACGTGCGCGATACGCATAGATCCTCAAGGCCCGGCAGCAGGAAGTTGTTGAGCATCTCGTTGCGGCGGCTCTCCGGCTGTATAAAATCGGGGTGATCCTGAATATATTGAATGAGCCTGTCGGCGTATTTACTCATTTTGAAGAAATACGCATCTTCCTTCGCGAGCTCGACGGGACGTCCGCAGTCCGGACATTTGCCGTCCACAAGCTGCCGTTCCAGCCAGTACGCTTCGCACGGCGTGCAGTACCAGCCTTCGTAGTGGCTTTTATAGATATCGCCCTGATCGTAGAGCTTTTTGAAAATCTTCTGTACGGTTGTAACATGCCGTTCATCCGTGGTGCGGATAAAATCGTCGTGGCTGATGTCCATCAGCTTCCAGAGCTTGCGGATACCTTCTACGATACCGTCCACATATTCTTTGGGTTCCATACCCGCGTTTTTCGCGACACGCTCGATCTTCTGGCCGTGCTCGTCCGTGCCGGTCAAGAACATGACATCGTAGCCGGTCTGGCGTTTGAAGCGTGCAAGCGCGTCCGCCGCCACGGTGGTATACGAATGCCCGATATGCAGCTTGTCGCTCGGGTAGTAGATGGGTGTCGTGATGTAGTACTTTTTCATAAAGCTCTCCTGCGTTATCTCTCTTTTTTTACTATTTATTAAGGATAGTTTTTGGCATGTGTTTTGTCAAGTAAAGGAGAGGCATAATAATGAATAACCTCTGCAGAAGAATCCGAATAACTCGTGTCGCTTACTCTTCTTTATTAGAAACACGTAACGCGGCAGAAATGGCTGCGAAGATCAACCCGGCAATCGGCCAAACCACCCATGTAATGCCCCAATTGTTTGTCATAAAGCTCCAGCCAAGATAAATGGCTAAAATAATCGGCCAGTAAATGCTGGCCAATTTTGATTCTTTTTTGTTCTTCTCTATTGTGTACGGCTCATATTCGCCTTCAGATAAAAGCTGATCGTAGCCGCTCTTTATAGTGCCGGCGGTGACAAAAAGGTATGCCGCGACAGAAACGATTCCAAGAAGAAGCGCGGTTAAGGCCAAGTATGTCATATCTGAGGCACCGACTATACCGGCAACAATAAGAGGAACCGCGCAAAGAATACAGAGAATAACCCCAATGACGGTGCTTAAAAGATATCTCTTTTCAAAGGCCGCCTTGTATTCCTTAACAATGCCCGATACGCCATATTCGAGTTCAAAATCACCCTTTTGAAAGTATCTGAAGCGTTTCGTTTTTTCACTGCTGATGATAAATATGGCGACAGCCACAGAAATCATCAATAATAACACAACAATGCCAACGCCGTACGCCATGCTCTCTGACATGGTGCCGGCTTCCGCCATTCCGGAAAACAAAATCAACAGCACCGGAGACAAAATACAAAGCATCACACCAAATGCGATCTGTTTGGCATAGGCGGCCTTGCTCTTTAAAAAATCTTTCATCTCGTTTAATGAAACGTGAATACGATTATCGGTTTCGTCTGTATCAGAATACTCCGCTTTTTCTATAGTGTCCTTCAACAGATAATCGGTTGTGACTTCAAAAAGCTTCGCTAGCTCCAGAATTTTATTTATGTCCGGTATAGCGGCAGCGCTTTCCCATTTCGATACCGACTGCCGAGACACGTTCATCTTCTCGGCCAGTTCTTCCTGAGACCATCCGTTTTGCTTTCTCAACGTCAATATTTTATCGGCTAATATCATTTTTAAACTCTCCTCATTTACAAATTGATGTTTCGCGATCGCAAAGAAATCATATCAAAATTCTTAGGTTGCACACCATCAATCCGACTTGAAAATTGCGCAACTGGCAGTTGCATTTTCGACATAACCCCTATTTTACGGCAACAAAACTATTAACATGTGATTATAAATACAAGAATAGTTACGTTACTCAAATAATTTGATTATACACGAAACGACTGTAAAATTGACGGCGAAATCGTTTCTCGTTGCGATGCTTACATAGGAATTCAAAGAAAAATACCATCTCGTGCATTGGCCTTTGGATGGCAGTTACATGAAGATGATATTGGTACTTTCATAGTATATTAATTATTTATTATAAAACGTCGCCTGTGATGATGCCTTGGAACGGACGGTTCAGCGGATGCACTGTCTCATACAGATAGCAGTACACATCTGCACCTTCTATTGTAATCTCCATGGGCACCGTGACAGAGACCTGACGGCCGGGCACCGTGCCTGAATATGCACCGTTTTCATCACTCACCGTCATGTTGATGGGCTCCTGTGTGGCCTCGAAAGTCACTCTGGTGACGGCAAGACTGTCCGCCGTTGAATTGGGGTTGCCGAATTGCAGCAGGGGATTGTCGGGCGCGTTATCTTTCATCAGCTGTGCATAGGTATTCTGGTCGTACGCCACCACATCAAAGGTGATGTTCTGCGCTTCACTGTGATGTTTAAAAAGCATCGCAAGAAGTTCGGCACCCTCGGTGGCCGCCAGCGCTTTGGCTGAATCAAAATCCGGCTCCATATTCAGCACGATTTCACCGGTATAGCTGCCCAAAACATCTTCGCCGCCTGCTTTGCTGGCGTAAAAAGACATCTGATAATTCCAGATCAGACCCATTTCGTCTGTGATCTGCTGCGTATCGTCTATTTCAATGACCCAATTCGCATCTTTGGGCGGATCTGTTGGTGTGGGCTGAGAGGTTGCGGACGCCGTCGGAACCGCTGAAGCCGACGGAGCGGCAGAAGCGGTATTGTTATTCGATTGCGGTGCCTGGGCATTGCATCCTGCAAATAACAATACAAATACCAATAGGATGATCATGCCTGTTTTTTTATACTTAATCATATTGTTATCTCCTGTTAATATCTACTATTTGAAATATCATATCAGTTAAAAATAGCATTATCAAGAAAAATTATGTTGAGGGAATATATTGTAGAATAGGGTCAAATTATCCGTGGTGAAAATGTAGAATAAAATCAAATAATGAAATAATATGAAATTAAGGAACTGAATCTCTTTATAGGTGTTATAATAGGTAATAAAAAACGCCGAAAGTGAGGCTCATCATGAAGAAAGCGCGTTTCATTGTTCTGATCGCAGTGCTGGCTGCCTTGCTGATCGGATGTGCCGATACCAACGTTGTGGAGTCTGTGGAACTTACCGCCAAGGAGAAGCTTTTGGTTTCCGCGCTGAGTGATCAGACATCTGTATTTGAATATCGGCTGGACGGCAAGACATACAAGCAGCTGACGATGTGGGCACAGCGGTTTGAGTACGGCGAGCTCAAGCAAACAATTGATTTAAACACGGCCTGTGAAGTGAAAAAAGGCGGTAACATCGTGCTGTCTATATTCAGGGAGGTTAAAAATGTATCACCTGAAATGCTCAATGTCTTTATTCTTCAGGACGGTGTCATCACGTCGCAGTTCAACGCTTTGCCGGATTTAGCGGATATCGGGGTACAGGGGCGTGCCACACAAACGGCAAAGCTCACCGAAATTCCCGAATCGGGCAACGTGGTGCTGATGGTGATTCATACACCGGGTGAAGACGGCGTGAGCCCGCTGTCACAAAGTTTTTTGACTGACCATCAAAGCCATATTGATGAAATCGCTGCTTATGAGAGCGCTTATATTGTAGGCTGTACATTCTCTGATGAACGGCCTGAGGACGTTTCAGATTGATTTTACAAAAAGTTCGCAAACGTTTTCGACTGTTTTCAAGGATTATTGGATATATTTGTCGAATAAAATGAAATGCCGTTTTTTAAACGGCTATATTTTTGTAAAGAAAGTCTTGAAAGGAATTTAGCATGTTTAAAAACGCGGAGGGCAAAGTCAGGTCCGGGTGGAAAATTGCCGCGGCTCTCGGTTCTTTTTTTGTGATATTGATGGTCGTCGAGACCATTGTGGCCATGGTGCTTATGTTCACTGTCATGGGATCGGCCGATTCCATATGGTCACTTTACGACAATCTCTTAGAGGAGATGATGGCGTGGTCGTGGCTCCTTAGTATATTGCAGACGGTGGTCATGACTGCTGTAGCGGTGTTTACATGGAAGATTATATTCAAACGCAAGCTTTCCGGAATGGGACTGCCGTGTATCGGCAAGCACGTCAAAGAGCTTGGATGGGGGCTGCTGCTCGGTGCTGTGTCTATGACGCTGGTGTTCGTGCTGCTGCTGGCGACAGGCTTAATTAAAGTCGCGTCCTGGGTACCCAAAGTTTCGGCGGATACGTTCCTGTATCTGCTTATCTTTATTTTGGTGGGTATTGCGGAAGAAACATTTTCCCGCGGATACTGTATGTCGGTGATGCGGCAGACACGCAGTTATACGTTGATTTTCATCGTTCCGGCTGTGATATTTTCACTGCTGCATATATCTAACCCCGGCTTCAGTTTTGGCGCGTTTGCTAACATCGCTATTGTCGGCCTGCTTTTTGCGTATATGTATATTAAATCGGGCAACATCTGGATGCCCATCGGTTTTCATATCACATGGAACTATTTTCAAGGGTGCGTGTTCGGGCTCAGCACAAGCGGCCTTGGCATCGACGGCCTGATAAAGAGCGAATATACCCGGTATGGTCTGCTGGGCGGCGGGGCGTTCGGGCCGGAAGAAGGTGTTCTGACGACGGTCGTTTTGCTGCTCGGATTTTTGTTTGTAAAATGGTACTACCGTAAATCGACGCTGGATTTTCTGGCTATGGATCAGATTGATATAGCAAAGGAGGAAATACCAAGCAAAGACGAGTAAAGGCTATTATTAATATATTATATATTTGAAATCCATAAAGAATGGATTCGAGCTTGTCGAAAAACCTACGGTTTTCCGCCATTTTACCGGTTTTGATTGTTCCTCGCGAACTCGAAACTGCGCAAAGCCGCAAGGTGTGGGCTGCGCGGGCACAGCCCGTCTTGCCCACGAATTATATTTTAAGTCTTTTTTGACAACCTGAAATCCATATAGAATGGATTCATACATTTGTTTTTTTATTTATTTTTCAGGGGGGACTTTAATGACTGAACCACAATTGATTGCAGCCATTAGGGAAGACTACGACAATTTGGAGCTCCGATTGACTCTTGCCGATTGGTATGAGCAACACGGACAGGCTGACCGCGCGGTATTTATTCGCGCATGCGTGACCGCCAAGCAATATCCGTTCAACAGCCCGAAATATGAGCAGGCCACGGTGAAACGGCGTGATGCTTGGATGCGATGCAGACCGGGGTTTTGGGATGAAATGAGCGCCGGGCTATTGATGAGCCTGTTTTGGGATCTTGGCATGTATACCGTATCGTTCGCGCACGGTATAGGAACGGAGTCTTGCTCGCCCAGAGCCGTGAAAAAAGTGGGCAGGCAAAAATGGCTGGGTACAGCTTACGAGCAGGGCTGGCTGCTGCGTATGGATATGCGCTACGACGACGGGTCGCTCGGAAAACGTGTGGCGAAATGGAAGCCGCCGTTAAGCGAGATTCCGCTATGGGTGAAGCCCGCGCCGCAAATCAATGACGCCGGGCTAGAGACAATTTTTAAGCTTCCTCAGCTATGCGGCATTTCATTTCTCAGCAGCACAATGGAAAAGACATCAGCGGTGCTAAAGCTGGGAGAAGTGAAGCGGCTAAGACGGCTTAAAATGGATATTCGCTTTTTGGGTCAGGAACGGTGGTCGGCACTGATGGAACAGATACTCAAGCTAGATAACCTTTATGAGCTTATGCTTGAAGCGGAGTGGAATGAGGAATTCGGTCTGCGCCCCACGGACGATGACGTGCTGCGTCTGGGTGCGTTGAAAAGCTTAAGAAAGCTTGATCTTGTGAAGGCGACCGCGGTCACCGACGCGGCAATAGCGAAGCTTAAAGCCGAGAGGCCGGAACTGCACATCACGCGGACAACATAGAAACGAAGGGGAGCAGTCTGCTCCCCTTTAAAACCGGATGATCTGGTTGAATTTTCTTAAGCAGTTCACTTAAATTTAACCGCAGTGCCGTATGCCATAACTTCGGCGGCACTTTTCATAATTGCGGCGGAGGAATACCGAATATTGATGACGGCATCTGCATGCCGTTCTTCTGCTTCGGAAACCATTCGCTTTGTGGCAAGGGCTCTAGCGCTGTTCATCATATCTGAATATGATTTGAGTTCCCCGCCCACAAGTGTTTTAAAGCCTTGGGTGATATCGCGGCCAATGTTTCTCGACTGGATCGTACTTCCTTTTACGAGGCCAAGCACCTCCAGTTCTTTTCCGGTAATGTAATCAGTATTGACTAAGATCATCTTCTTCTCCTTTCTTTATTTCTTTAATTCGTTCCGCAAGTACGTATATGAACACTCCTGATAAAAGCAGCGGGATAACGCTGCCCAATATCTTAGCGAGCAACGGCATAAAGTCCAGAAAGATACAAGCACATGCAAATCCGATATAGTACACGACAAAAACCGCAGTTATGACAATGGGAGCAATCAGCTTTTTTTTGTTCATTATTTTTAATCCTCCGCTAGTCACGAAAATACGTTTATTTGAGATTTTCTTCGAGCAAAGCCCTTGTTTCAGCACAGATGTCTTTCACATGGGTTTGATACATAAAATGCGTGCTGTCAACAACTTTGGACTCAGCGGCTTCCCCCAATCTTTCTAGATGCTTTGTTTGATATTCTGCGCCTGCTTTTTTCTCCGATTGTGAGGAAATAAGCTTTAATACCGGAATTTCTTTCGGGAAAGAGATTGCGCTTACCTCGTTGATATTTTCAAGCATGCGAAGCGATTGATCGATCATTGTATCGTTAAGCACATGGTTCGCAAACAATCTATAGTCGCGGATTTCTTTTTCGGTATAGCCGTTTTCAGCTTTTTGGGCAGGAGGCATCAGCCGATATGAAAGGCGTGTGAGACCGCAGGCTTGCTGCAGCTTCGCTATTGTGTATACGAACTTAGGCGGATTTTTACCTTCTGCTTTTGCCGTCGATGTTGTATCCAGCATAATGACTGCGGACACTTCATCAGGATATTTGGCCGCATAATATTCGCTGTATATACCCGACGCGGAATGAGGCATCAGGATATAAGGCGGCTTGAAGCCAGCCAAAGACAGCGAGATTCTGATTTCCTGCGTATAGTTTTCGTTTGTTCTCGGTGTATCTGTGCTGTCACTGAATCCGATACCAAAATATTCGATACATACAACGGTGTATTCTTTTGACAGCTCTTTCATCAGCGGGCCAAAGTCTGCACACGGCAAAGCCACACCAAAACCCGGCAGCAGCACGACAGTCTTTTCACCGCTGCCCATTGAGTAAACATGCATTTTCCGCTTTCCGACTTGTACAAGCCGCCCGTAGGGTGAAACGGTTTTCAGTTCGTTTGAGAAGAATATTTTGTTGATTGCAAATCCAATGATATTCAGACAAACGATACTGCCTAAGACAATTCCAACAACCATCATTTTCATTTACCTCTATTCAAAAATTATTATTAACTTACTCATCATCTGCGGGCGCCGATATCACAGAAATATCTCTGGCCCGTCGTCCGCTTTTTGCTCCAAGGCTGTATTTTATAAGAAGCGCTTGCAGCTCGGATAAAAATTCATCGAACTCATCGTCATTCATCATCATCACGGTACTGTTCAAAAAAATTTTGTCTTTGCCGGGGTTTGGGCTTTCACTGCCAAAATAGTTGTGCAGCCTCGCATATTTGTTCATTAGAAAACGAAATGCATTCTGCGACGCATTTTCAATGGTGTTATGCCTTGATATTTCTTCTATATTCAAGGCAAGCGTTCGCTCAACGCTCCCGCGAATCTTTTTTTCGGATACAACAGCGAGGATTTTGTTGTCCACGAGTATTTTGATATGACGGTACATCGTGGTTCGCGGCACATCGCTGATTTTTTCACATAGTTCTGAGGCAGTCATGCTCTGACCTGCAGCCATTTCTTGTATAACTCTCATTCGGACAGGATTTAGTATTATTTCATTTATATCTTTCATTGCCGCACCTCTTTATTGATCTCAATATTAGTTATAATACCATAAGTGGAATAAGTCAAGTAAAAAAATATTTTTTTGCCGAAAAAACTAAAAGGGCCTGGATTGGCTCCATGACCCTTGAAACTTTATATGGATTTATTCTTTTATTTTTCCTTATGCAAAAGCCGCTTTTTCCAACTGCGAATACGCTTAAAGCCGTATTTTGCGACTAACGCGCCAACGATATACCCCGCTGCGCTGATGCCGAGCAGAAAGCCTTTCACAAAGTCAGGCATTTCTATAAGATGACCCACGCCAAAGTATAAAAAGCTTGCTAAAGCCCCCATAATCAAGGGCCAGTTTCCTTTGAAGTTTTGACGGTTCATAGTGGTTCTCCTAAAACTTTTTGTTGTAGTAGACTTTGAGGATTCCACGTGCGATCAGTAAAAACAACGCACAACCTATTAATGAGAAAAAGACAGTCTTGTCAAAATAGCCTGCTACAATACCCGCGAGTAATATCACGATAGAACAGACATACATGGGGGTTCCGCCTATTTTCAGCATGATTAGGTTCTTCCGTTCATCGTTTTCGCAAAAGTACTCAGCTTTCAGCTTCTCGTCGTTGCCCAGAAACTTAACGTATTTAACCATGATGAAAACGAAGATGCCGATGACACCAGTCATCATTCCCATCTGGAAACCGCTCAAAAAGTCGGAAAATGCCGCTGAGCTTGCGGTGGTAATGATACCGGATTGAGTGAGCACCATCAAAGCAATGAGCCCTGCGATACCAAAAGCCAAAATCGCAATCCGTGTTTTCAGTGTTTTTTTATACTTCTCCATTTATACATCCTCCACTTCGGAAAAATCGAAAACGTCCTCAATGGGCAGACCGAAATACCGCGCGATTTTATACGCCAGCACCAGCGACGCCGTATATTTGCCGCACTCAATTGAGGTAATGGTTTGGCGCGTGGTGCCCACTGCCATTGCCAGCTCCTCCTGAGATAGCTTATTTTTCTTTCGCAGTTCTCGTATTTTCGTGTTCAATTTTTCACCTCCTTTGCAAAGCGAGCTTTGCAAATAAAGCATAGTACACTTTGCACTATTTGTCAAGTAGACTTTGCAAAAAATCAAAGCCATACCGTTTTCGGCATGGCTTTATTTGTATTCAATTTAATTCCTTAAAGAAAGAGGGGGTAAAGGGTACCCCCTTGTGGGGGGGAGGGGGCAGCGCCCCATATAATATAGGCGGACGGGCATGGAAACCCGCCCCTACGGATTCGGTACTCCCTCCGTCAAGGATGCGATTTTCGATCTCATCCTTGCCACCTCCCTCATAGAAGGAGGCTTCTAGAATTTCACTTTTTCCGCAATGTATGCGCTTACCTTGCTGATATCAATGCGAATTTGCTCCATCGTGTCGCGGTCGCGGATGGTGACCTGGCCGTCTTCGAGTGTATCAAAGTCCACGGTGATGCAGTACGGCGTACCGATTTCGTCCTGACGGCGATAGCGCTTTCCGATACTGCCGGTGACGTCGAAATCCACCATGTGGTCTTTAAGAAGCATGTCGTACACTTCGCCCGCTTTTTCCACGAGCTGCTTTTGCTGCGGCAGCACCGCCGCTTTATACGGTGCAAGCACAGGTGAAAGACGCAGCACCGTGCGTTTGTCTTTTTCAAGCTGCTCTTCGTCGTACGCGTCGCAAAGGAACGCGAGCGCCACACGGTCGGCACCGAGAGACGGCTCGATGCAATACGGCAGATATTTTTCGTTGGTTACCGGATCGATGTACTCTAGGTTCACGCCGGATGTATCCATGTGCTGTTTTAAGTCGAAATCGGTGCGGTCGGCGATGCCCCAAAGCTCGCCCCAGCCGAACGGGAACAGGAACTCGATATCCGTGGTCGCGTTGGAGTAGTGCGACAGTTCCTCGGCGTCGTGGTCGCGCAAACGGATGCTCTCTTCCTTCATGCCGAGCGAGAGCAGCCATTGGTGGCAGAAATCCTTCCAGTAGTTGAACCACTTCATCTCCTCGGCGGGTGCGCAGAAGAACTCAAGCTCCATCTGTTCAAACTCGCGCGTGCGGAACGTAAAGTTGCCCGGAGTGATCTCGTTGCGAAACGATTTACCGATCTGGCCGATACCGAAAGGGACGCGCTTGCGTGTGGAACGCTGCACGTTTTTGAAGTTTACGAAAATACCCTGCGCCGTTTCGGGACGAAGGAATATCTCGTTCGTCGAGTCCTCGGTGACGCCCTGAAACGTCTTGAACATCAGGTTGAACTTGCGGATGCCCGTGAAGTTGCGCTTGCCGCATACGGGGCAGTTAATTTCCTTTTCAGTGATAAAAGCCTCCATGTCTGCAGGCTCCATCGCCGCCACGTTAACATCCATCTTCTTCTTTGCGGCATAATCCTCAACGAGATGGTCAGCACGGAAACGCGCTTTGCATTCCTTACAGTCCATCAGCGGGTCGGAAAAGCCCCCCACATGGCCCGATGCCACCCACGTCTGCGGGTTCATGAGGATGGCCGCGTCCAGCCCGACGTTATACGGACATTCCTTGATAAACTTTTTCCACCACGCCTGCTTAACGTTGTTTTTGAACTCGACGCCCAGCGGGCCGTAGTCCCATGTGTTGGCGAGCCCGCCGTAAATATCCGATCCGGGAAACACATATCCTCTGTTTTTGCATAGCGCGACGATGCGCTCCATCGTTTGCTTGTCTTTTTTCATACGGTCCTCCGATATAAAAAATAAAGCCATTTTGTCCACTGTACTGGGACGAAAATGACAACTTTCCGCGGTTCCACCCGTTTTGGCAAATCAATGCCCGCTCTTTGATCTTCGGATTTTAACGAAGCGCCCATGTGCTTTGCTGCCGCCGCAGGCTTTCACCGCCCCTGCGTCGCTTTGCCGGCATTTTGAAAAGCCCATGCTCTTCACCGAATAGTATTTTTTTATAATATATCAAAAGGCGCTTTGTTGTGCAAGTATGATAATGGGCAAGGACAGCCTGTTTTTTTAATATTGTCGCACGCGCAACTATCCAAAGCGTACATTCGCGCACTTGGACAGCTCATACCACGGATTGATATCAATGATTTTTGCATAATCCAATTTTTAATCCTGCAAAAATTGTGCAAAAACACAATCTGCATATTGATTTTTTTATAATTCATGTTATACTGTAGCCAAAACGAGGACGTTTTTGTGTGTACAGTCCTTGTTATGAGGCTGTTTTTTTGTACAAGGATGTGCAAGAAAACAAATCATAAAGATTTAATGGCCTGCAAAAATTCGCAAATTCTGTTTAATACAAGGCTCAAAGATGAACCGACTGGTTTGTTTTTGCGCCTTGTTTTAATTTTTGAATTCTTGCGGTAAGCTTCATTGCATGTTGCGGACGGGTTAAGCATTAATATTGTACTGCTGTTAACAAGGCTCAAAGATGAACCGAATGTGTTTGTTTTTGTGCCTTATTTTTATTAAAACATTAAACATTATGGGGAGGTTAATATGGATACACAGGTGGTTTTTGATACCCTTTGGGTACTCTTGGCCGGTATGCTGGTGTTTTTTATGAATCTGGGCTTTGGTATGGTGGAAAGCGGCTTTGCCAGATCAAAAAACACGGTCAACATATTGTCTAAGAATTTCATTGTTTTTGCCGTATCGTCACTCGGATTTTTGGTTCTCGGATGGGGGCTGATGTTCGGTGACGGAAATGGCTTTATTGGAATGGAAGGGCTTTTCATGGCCAGCGGCGCAGACAATTCTCCCGCGGTGGGAGACGCTTATCAGGGCGTTTACTCCGCCATTTCATGGGCCGGTGTACCCTTCTGGGCAAAGTTCTTCTTCCAGCTGGTGTTCTGCGGGACGGCGGCTACCATCGTATCGGGGGCTGTGGCGGAACGCATCAAGTACATCTCATTTATCGTCTTCTCGCTGGTGCTTACAATGGTGATTTACCCTATCGTTGGGCACTGGATTTGGGGCGGCGGCTGGCTGCAGGGTCTTGGCTTTCAGGATTTTGCGGGTTCGACCGTGGTTCACTCGGTCGGCGGCTGGGCAGCTCTCGCGGGTGTGATCATACTGGGGCCGCGCTTCGGCAAATACGGTGCGGACGGCAGGATTCATCCGATTCCGGGTCACAACATGCCTATCGCTACCATTGGTCTGTTTGTGCTCTGGATCGGCTGGTTCGGGTTTAACCCGGGCTCCACGATGGCGGCAGATCCGAACGCCATTTCTCATATATTAGTGACAACAAATACATCGGCGGTGGTGGCAGTGCTTACCTCCACAGCGGCGTCATGGCTGCTTATCGGCAAGCCGGATCTTGGTATGACGATCAACGGATGCCTTGCGGGTCTTGTGGCCATCACGGCGGGCTGTGCATACGTGAGCGTCACGAGTGCCATGATCATCGGTGCGATTGCGGGCATTATGGTTGTCATTGCGGTGCGCATGTTTGACCGCATCAAAATCGACGATCCCGTGGGCGCGACGGCCGTTCATCTTTTCTGCGGTGTGCTGGGTACGCTGATGGTCGGTCTGTTTGCGCAGAGTGAATTTAACGGCGGCGCGGATGGCCTGTTCTTCGGCGGCGGCTTGAATCTCCTGGGCGTTCAGGCTTTGGGTGTGGCGGCAGTGGCTGGCTTTGTATTCGTGGGAACCACCATCGTGTGGCTGCTCATCAAAGCGACGATGGGTATGCGCGTATCTCTGAAAGAAGAGGTCGAGGGTCTTGATATCGGTGAGCACGGCAACCAGGCTTATCCGGAGTTTGTGATCCGGCGTCCTTCAATGATATCCGATATGCCCATTCATTTGGATGGAAAGAAAAAGTAGTATAACTTTAAAGCAAGGAGGTGGCTTTTGTGAAACATGTGAAAGCGGTCATAAGACCGGAAATGCTGGAAAGTGTACGCGCAGCGCTGGAAAAAGAGGGCTGCTGCAACGGCGTGACCATCAGCGAAGTGATGGGGCAAGGCAAGCAAAAAGGCGTTGTTCAAGTATGGCGCGGCGAAAAATTTCATCTGGACCTGCTGCCTAAGGTGATGATGGATATGGTGGTTAAGGACGAAGATGTACCCACCATAAAGAAAGTGATCGTTGAAAGTGCGGGCAAGGGCGACTGCGGCGACGGCAAGATATTTATTTACGATGTGGCCGAGGTTGTGCGTATCAGGACAGGCGAAGAGGGCGAAGACGCACTATAGATTTATATCAACTAGGGACGTCAGGGTACAATGCTTGGCGTCCTTTTTCATTGTTATCGCAGCTTTTTAGGTTTTTTTCAAATTCTTCGGAATTCTTGACGAAAGCCCTGCTCTGTTATAGTATGAAATCTGTTGCATTATACACCAAGGAGCGGCACATGGTTTCGTTGACAGTCACAAAAGATGATCAAGGCCAAGAGCTTTTTGAATTACTGGCAGAAGCTTATCCTGATTTTTCACAGAAAGCGATGAAGACGGCATTTAAAAAACGTTTTATCACAGTCAACGGTCAGGATGCCGTCGGCGGCGATGTTGTGAAACAAGGCGATGTTGTTGAGCTCTATATACCGGGAGATATACTCGGGCTGGATTTGATGCCGGTCATCGTCTATCAGGATGAAAATATCATCATTGTGGATAAGCCCGCGGGACTGCTTTCAAGATCGGATTCAGGCGAAGTAAATGCCGTGGATATGGTGGAATATTACATGAAAAAGCGCGGCGAATATAACCTTGACGCGCTGATGGTGCCGTACTTACTGTATTCGCTGGATGAGTACGTGAGCGGCCTTATGGTAATGGCCAAGCATGAGGACGCTTATCTGTTTTTGGCCGAGGCGTTAAGTCAGCGCCGCATATCGCGATATTACTATTGTGCGGTGCAGGGGAAGGCGGAAGAGAGCGAAGAGCTGTTGAGCTATCATGTGCGTGACAAGGCCGGAAAGCGTGTACAGATACTCGGTAAGTTTAAGAAGGATTCAAAGCCTATCGTAACGCGATATCAAAAACTCGCAGAGGGCGACACGATGTCTCTGATTAATGCGCGGCCCGTGACCAATGCGCTGTATCAGGTGAGAGCGCATCTCGCTTTTGGCGGTCTGCCTGTGGTGGGAGACGATGTGTACGGCCACGCCCGTTTCAACAAGAAAGCCGGTGCGGAATTTATCTGCATGTGGCTGAAATCCCTCAAGTTCGAGGTGGGGACGGGGCACAGTTATGCATACTTAAACGGTTTGAACTTTGAGTCAAGCAAGCAAAGCTTCCCAAGATGCGTTTACGAGCAGGGGCTGATGGACGTTATTGAGGAAGACTAATAAATACAAGGGATGAGTAAGGACTTATATCTTCAGATTGTCAAAAAAGTTTTAAAATATAATTCGTGGGCAAGACGGGCTTTGCCCGCGCAACCCACACCTTGCGGTTTTGCGCAGTTTCGAGTTCGCGAGGAACAAGCAAAACCGGTAAACTGTCGGAAAACCGTAGGTTTTTCGACAAGCTCAAGGGATGAGTAAGGACTCATCCCTTGTTTGTTCTTATTGCTTTGCTTCTGATCCGAGTTCAGACGAAGGCGCAGATGTCGGCTTGGGAGTGGGAGTCGGTGCTGGTTCCGCTGCGGTTTCAGACGAACCGCTGGATGCCGATCCTGAGTTGGGATCAGGCCCGTTGACGTAAACGATGCCAATAAACGGACGATAAATGATTTTTTCATAAAGCGTGGTGTCAATTTCATTGCCGTCAAGGTCGTACCGGGTTTTATAGACGTTAACTGTTTGGCCGACTCTTGGTCTGCAAAACTCGTAGGATTCTCCTGGCGCGATTTTCGTACCGTCGGGTGTGGTATCCGTATTGTAGACATATCTTATTTCAGGTAATTCCGCATCTGTTGTTGCTTTCTCCGAATGAAAATCAATGGTATAGTTCATAGGCGGGCCGTAAACACTAACGGTCAGCAGCACTTCATCCAGCTCGGCTTTTATTGTGACATCCGTATCATAGGGGTTTTTGATTTTTAGATCGGGGCCTGCCGTGCTGACGGTGGCGTCAAGCCCTGCATCTATATAATCGGGAGGAATAGTATGATGCACCATTTCGACGATTTCCAGTTCCGCACGGATCGCGGCATTATAAAGCGCGGTGGAAACAGCAGAGACACCACCGCCCACCTGCAAAGCAAATGCGTCGCCAGTGATTCCAGCGGCGTCTTTCCATCCAACTGCTTCTGCGGCAGTGCGATTCCGAGGGCCTAATAGCTCGTTGAGCGATATTGTTTCGCCGGGCCGTATCACAATGCCGTTGAGCAGATCGGCGGCAATTCTTATGTTTTCCATTTGGTTAACATTATCGTGTTTGCTGTTGTTCACTGTGAACGATGCCATCAGTTCGGGTTCTGCTATGGGCATCACAGACTCACTTTCTACCGGGGGTGGTGTCGCTGTCATTTCTTCAACTCGCGCGGATTCCGTCGGCTCGGGACTTGTGACTTCGTTCGTTTGATCCACCGCCGTGGTGCAGCCCGTGACTGCTACGACTACCGTGAGAATCAGTGCAATCACCGTAAACAACGCCGATTTGTTCCTATGTTTAATTACCATTACGATTCTTCTTTTTATGTTTGCTTTGCTGATAAAAAGCGCAGGCGCAAGCCTTGGCGTCTGCACAGGGCCCGCGAGTTTAAGTAATGTGCCCGCGTAATCGGCGCGCTCGGCACCCGGCAGTCCGCGAAACACGTGCGCGTCGCACTGCACCTCAATATCGCGTCGCATCAGCGCAAACACAATCCACACAAGCGGATTAAACCAGTGTATAACGTTGAGCACCGTCGCGCCCGCACAGACAAGGTTATCTCGGCGGCGGATATGTGAGAGCTCGTGCAGCAGCACGTGGCGCTGCTGTGCCTCGGTTAAGGCCTCAAACGAGGACGGAGAAATCAGCAGCACGGGACGAAAAACACCGTAAACCGCGGCGGTTCCCGTCTCGGTTGCGCAGACGGCACGGATGTTCTTGTTCAGGTGAAGCATCTTTTTGCACTCAGTAAGAAGCGCCGTGAATGCCGGTGATTCGTACGCGCGGTTGCGTTTGATGCGCCGCATAAATAGCAAGTTGCCTGTAAGCATAGCGCCTGCAAACACCGCCATGCCTGTAATCCATATGATAGCCGCGATATCCATCGCGGATAAAGGCATTGCTGACGGCTGTGCGGCGGCTGGACTGAGTGTGCTGTTGTCAGACATCGTATGATTTTCTTGAGAAGGCTGCACAGGCGTATATGAGCTGTTTACGAATTCCATCTCTGGTAAGCTGTCTGCGGCATCTGATGCGGCTTCGTGAGCAGGAAAGCTGTTAATCATCTCAATGGGGGCTTGCTGTACGATGTTTTGTATGCTCAGTGGGCTGGAAATGGCAAGCGGCACAGCCAGCCGCACAGCGATAAGCACATACAGCACGGTCAGCATGACACCCGGCCGCCGGCTGACGATCAGGCGCGCGCCCAGTACGAGCAGCACCAGCAATGCCGCTTCGATGGAGATACGCAGCACCGATTCAAAAAGCGACGTCATTTTTCCTCACCTCGCTTTTTGCTGTCGATGAGGCTTTGCAGCTCATTAAGCTCCTGCTCGGTAAGTGAGCCGTTTTCCAGAAACCCCTTAACAAGCAGATTCACACTGCCCTTGTAGACGCGGTTTAGAAACATGTTTGTCTCCAAGCGCACCACATCGCTTTCTTTAACCAGCGGGTAATACATCATCACGTTTTGCTGCTTTACGCCGACCGCTTTTTTCTTAACAAGCCGACGAAGCATTGTGAGTATCGTGCTTTGCGACCAGTCTGTATGTGCGCTTACAGCTTTGACGACTTCGTTGCCGCTCAGGGGTGACTTTTCCCAAAGCGCTTTCAGCACATACCATTCACTTTGGCCGATTTTTGGAATATGTGACATCAGAGATCCTCCCTAATTATGCGATTGAGTAACGTTACAATGTAATATTACAATGTAACATGGAGGATGTCAACAACAAATTATAAAAAATATGGAATTAAGGCAGTATGATGACAGGCGTGCCAATGTCGGCGTGTGTCCAAAGCTTTTTGATATCATTATCGTGCAGGGCGATGCAGCCGGCAGTATTATCTGTGAGAATGCCGCCTAATTCCACACCGCCGCCGTGAATGCCGATTTGTCCGCCCAAGGGGGTGTCCCATGGCGGGCGCAGGCCGTTAAAGTGTGCACGGCGAATCGCCTCAAGCTCTGCCGAAGTGATCATGCCCTGCTCAAAGGCATGCGATGCGTCATTGGGGGAGGGGTAATTAAGCCCCAGGAAGAGTGTGTACTTTGATAGTTCGTTTCGTGTGCAAACGGCATAGCGGCCTTCCGGAGTTTTACCGTCTCCCTCGAACATCTTGGGCCCTGTTGGGGCAGGGCCAAGGCCAATACCGCAGGAGATTATAACGTGATTGCCGCTTATTAACTCTAGGCGGCGCAGATTTTTATAGACATAGACAGTATACATAAATCACCTATTTATATCCTTGAAATATTACTTTTATACAGATATTTTTATTATATATGACTCATTCTATTAAAAAAGGACGAAATTGTCTCAAAATTTTACACTTTTTTTGTCGAAATACTATACAATTTTGATATTTTGTGTGATATTATAACATAGATCATATGGAGGATATGGTACAAATACTCTTCGTTTTACTTTTAATAATGAAATACCCGTAAAAAAATAGATAAGGGTAAGACCTGATTACCGAAGAGAACATTTTTTCAGGCATCAGGGTAAAAGAGTGGTTGCTTATTGCAGGCTTAATACGGCAGTACGGTGTCAAGCTGCGGCAATCGGTATGGCAAGGTTGCTCAAAAAGAAAGTGTGAGGATGAGGAACGTTGCTAAAGGTAGGCGCCAGTCATTTAACGACATGTGAGTTTATTGGGGGGTATCATTATGGAACATCTCACGAAACAGAAAACCGTGGGAGCGAAGAGCTGTACGGTTTTAGATCTGGAAAGAGTCAGAATTCGTCACAAGTTTAAAGAAGAACAGAAAAAGCTTGAAGACATGGTAACAGCACGGTTTAATAGCGGCCATATCAATTTGGGTGCTGATTCGTGTATCCTAAAGCAAAGCATTTTGCTGGATCAGCTTGTTGTGACTGAAATGGAACTCGAAGAGGTATACAAAAGATATCATAAAGATCAGCGTTCAGACTGATCATATTAGCGTTCGCCACTGTGCGGACTATTTATTAATTTTTGTTTTAGGGGTATTTTGATATGCAGGATGTTGGGGTATTTTGCTCAAACACATTCTCCGTGGCTGTGCTCGATGAAATTCCGGATATGGTACGCGTTATCAATGATGAGGGGCGTGTCCTTTTTTCCAACAGCGCGCTAAGGGAAAGGTTCGGTGATGGCGTCGGAAGCCTGTGCCTGAAAATGCCGGGTGCAGCCAGCCGCTGTGCCGATTGTATGGCGCTTCGATGCATACGCGACAGACGACGATATAACATCATTACTCAAGTACAAGGTCGTATTTATTCCGTTAGTGCAGGCCCCGTTGAATATGACGGCGGTATTTACGCGCTGGAGATCTATTCGGATATTACCAAGGAGCAAAATTTAAAAGAGAAGCTGATGGCGAACAATTCGCGCATGATGAAGGATTTAGAGATTGCGCGCAGTTTGCAGTTGTCCATTTTGCGGCATACACTGCCGAGGATCAGAGGATATCGGTTTGGCGCTGAGTTTTTGCCGTGTGAAGCGCTTGGCGGAGACATGTACGATTGTTTTCTGGCGCGTGACGGGCGTGTCATTATGTATATTGCGGATGTGTCAGGACATGGTGTCATGCCCGCAATGCTCACTGTGTATCTGCGTCAGGAGATGTTCGCGCAATGCAAAGTTCCGGGCGTATCGCCCGCAGAGGTGCTGCGTAATATTCAGGACTCATTTGAGGAGCTTAATACCGAAGAAAGTATATATATCACGGTGTTTGTTGTGGCAATGAATCCGAAAACAGGTGCGTTTGTGTGTGCGAACGCAGGCCACAGCGTGCCGCCGCTGATCGCCGGAAACGGACAGCTCAAGGAGATACTCCTCCCGGGAACACCCATTTGCCGCTGGATGGAGAATGCCCGCCGTAACGAGTATGAAGGGGTGCTGGAAAAGGGCGAGCGTCTGTTTCTTTACACCGACGGTCTGGACGGTATTCAAACCGAGCAGGCGTCACGGCAGAACTTGAGTGACATTTTGCTTAGCGAACGCCTTCACGGCAGGCAGCTTTTGGACGAGATTAAAAAGAAGTTCACGCAGACGCGCGCGGACGACGTGACGATGTTGCTCTGCGAGAGGGACAAGCAGTAAGCTTATGGACATCCGCTAAAAATTATCGTTTGAAAAGCGAAGCGTTTTTTTGCAGTCTACACAAAAACCACCTGAACCAAAAGCATATAAACAACTGTTCCGCCGACGATGCTAACGAGCACGTTGTTTTTCCATTTGTGCAAAACCACAATAACGGCAATGGAAATAAGCTCGGGAAATCCATAAGGCATGGATGTGACCGTCACGTTTTTCAGACAGTATACCACCAGTAGTCCCATCATGGCGGCCGGCAGCACCTTGCTTAAATAGGTGACGATTTTTGGTGCCTGTTTTTTCTCCGGAAACAGAATAAACGGGAGAAGTCTTGTCAATATGGTGCCAAGCGCCACCGCCAAAATGGTGATAATCGTTTGGATGCTGGTTAGCTGCATATCTTTTTCCTCCCCAATATCAGTGCAAGCAATATCATCGCCATGGCAGGGATGATAAAATTGTCTTTCCCGAACATGATAAGGGCCAGCGCTGTGACGCCAATACCGATGATGCCCGGTATTCTGTTCTGCTTGCTTTTCCACTGTTCCAAAAACAGCACAACGAACAGACCGGTAAGCACGAAATCCAGCCCGCGAGTATTAAAGGTCATAAAGCTGCCGACAAGGCCGCCCAGAAATGAGCCGATCACCCAATACAGATAATTTAGTAATGAAATAAAAAAATAAAAGGGCTTGCGGTCAACATCTTCGGGCAGCTCCACGCTGGATACGATGGAAAAGGTCTCGTCACACAGCGTATAGATCAGAAAGCCTCTTATTTTACCCAGCCCCTTGTACTTTTCCAGCATGGAAATGCCATAGAACAGGTGTCTCGCGTTCACCATGAGACTCAATAAAAAAGCCTGAACAGGGTCGAAGACGGTGGTCAGCAGCGTGATGGCGACAAACTGCATGCTGCCGCAGAACGCGATCGCACTCATCAGCAGGGACCATACGGCCCCGTAGCCCTTTGTTTGCATAAGCACGCCGTAAGCCATGCCCAGCACCAAGAAACCCGTGAGAACAGGTATTGTTTTCGGGAAGGCAGCGGCGAAGGCTTTTTTTAACCGTTCTGATCGATCCTGCTTCATGCTATTGAACCCCTTTACATAGCCGTGTATAATATATAGCGAACAATCGTAAACTATATATCAATATACGATATTTTACGATCGTAAGCTATATTTGTCAATGATGGTTTGGAGATTTCTTATGCATATCAATCAGACGATTGCAGTGAACTTAAAAAGGCTGCGCACAGAAAGAAATTTGAGCCTTGGGCAGCTCTCCGAGCTGTGTGATATCAGCAAGGTGATGCTGTCTCAGATCGAGAAAGGCGATACCAACCCCACAATCAATACGTTATGGAAAATCGCAAACGGCCTCAAGGTGCCTTATACGGCACTGCTTGAGCAGCAGGAGCACAAAGCATCCGTCATCAGAAAAACGGATGTGGCGGCACAGGTTGCGCAAGACGGCCATTATCGCATTTACTGCTACTATCCGAACACGCCGCATCGAAATTTTGAACTGTTTCAGTTGGAGATGGACGAAGGCTGCAGCTATACGTCGGTGGGGCATTCCGAGAAGTCACAGGAATACATCATGGTGATGGAAGGGGAACTGACATTGACCGTGAATCATAAAGCGCACGTGCTGCACGAAAGCGATTCGATCAGCTTCGACGCTTCATTCGAACATATCTATTCCAACAGCGGCGAAGGAGTGCTCAAAGCTGTGGTCACAAATTATTATCCCGCTTAGACTTTGGGAAGCACTGATTAATTTCGCAAACCTATAAATAAAAACGAGCCTCTCGGCCCGTTTCTTGACTTTGGTCATACGTATGCCCAAGATGCTTAAAGCATCAGGCGATAAATACTGGCTACGTCTGTTTCGTTAAGCTCGACAAAACCGCCGATTGTGCCTTCGCGTCCGTTACCGTAGCATGCGGTATGCGCCATTTTCTCGATATCCTCTTCTTTGGCACCGAGCTCAGAGAAATTAGACGGCATGCCGATGGATGTGAAGAGCTGCTTAAAAGCGGCGATGCCTGCTTTGGCTGTCGCTTCGGGATTGGCGAAATCCATCTGGCAGCCCCACACGCGCACCGCAAGCTGCGCAAAGCGGCTGACGTCGTGTTTCATGGTGTATGTCATCCACGCGGGGATAACGACCGCAAGACCGGCGCCGTGGGCACAGTCGTAAATCGCGGAGAGTTCATGCTCAATGTCGTGGCTTGCCCAGTCCTGTACGCGGCCCACGCCGCATGAATTGTTGTGCGCCATCATGCCGGCCCACATAATATTCGCTCTGGCCTGATAGTTATTGGGATCTTCGATCACGCGGGGGGCTTCATGCACCATCGTCAGCAGCAGCGCTTCGATCATTCTGTCGGTGACTTCCACCTCGGTGGTGTTGGTAAAATAGCGCTCGAAAAGATGCGCGATGATATCCGTGATGCCGCAGGCTGTTTGGAACGGAGGCAGTGTCTGCGTGAGCGCTGGGTTGAGAATTGAAAATGCGGGCCTTAGGGCTTCTCCGGTGGCGCCGCGCTTGAACATACCGTTCTCCTGTGTGATGACAGTATCGGGTGAGCCTTCGCTTCCTGCCGCGGCGATGGTTAAAATGATGCCGACAGGCAAAGCCTGTGTCACCAATTTGCCTTGATAGAAATCCCAGAAGTCACCGTCGTACACGGTGCCTGCCGCGATAGCTTTGGCGGAATCAATTGTGCTGCCGCCGCCCACCGCGAGTATGAAATCGACGTTCTCCTTGCGGCAAAGCTCAATGCCTTCGTATACAAGACCGCTGCGCGGATTCGGTCTGACGCCGCCAAGCTCGATATATTTGATGCCTTCACTGTCTAGCGATGCTTTCACACGATCCAGCAGTCCGCTCCGGACGACGCTGCCGCCGCCGTAGTGAATCAGAATTTTTTTACCGCCGAAACGCTTCACATAAGCGCCGGTGTTGTTCTCTTCGTCTTTTCCGAATACAAAATAAGTTGGGCTGTAAAATGTAAAATTATCCATTAATTATCCTCCCGTTATACGAATTGAAATTGGATACTTTTATTATTATAGGTGAAGCCGCAAGGAAATAAAAGAGGGCACATTATTGTACCCTTAGTCAATCACCTTGACATTGTCTGTTGGTGACCTCAAACCTATCCCCGATATTTCTTTCGCCCCACGCGCACATCAGCTCCAATATGGGCTGAAGCGAGCGGCCCAGCTCCGTCACATCGTATTCCACCCGCGGCGGCATTTCGGGATAAGCGGTGCGGCTGATGAGGCCGTCTGCCTCGAGCTCACGAAGCTGTGTCGTCAGCGTTTTCTTCGGCAGATTCTCTAAGAAGCTTAATATCTCACTATAGCGCTTTGTACCGTTTTCGATGAGATAATGCAGAATCAGCGGCTTGCATTTTCCGCCGATCATTTTGACCGTCACTTCTATCTCACAAGAGACTTTGATTTTTTCTTTCATAACAACCTGTTTCCAATGTAGTATATATATATATATGTATTATAACACAGGAGGTATGAAATAAGCCTCTAAAATATGTGTCCAAAGATTATGTTAAGACCAGCTTTTTATAAAGCTTGCGGTTGAAATAGTATGCAAATGCGCCAAGTACCACAAACGAGCTGGCTTTTGTAATCAAAACGGGTAATTCAATATCGATCCCCGAAGCAATCTGGCAGGCTGTTTGAAAGATTATCATGGTACCCACAATGATGCACAATTTGAGTATAACAGCCAGCGATAGCGTGCCCAAACCGCTTTGCTTATTGAGCAGGTATAAGCAAATAAAACACAATGGGCCGATAATCCCCATATCAAGCACATAAGTGACTTCGGTCGTGTATACGCCGATTAGTGTCAGTGGGTTGCCTGTGAGGACTGTCGGTATGATATCCGGCAACCACGCCACGATCAAGGCCACGCCCGTCAAAACAAGAAAGATTTTTACACCTTTGGCTGCATTGAAGCCCAGCGCGGTCACATCCAGCTTGGTGATGTGATAGAGCATACCGAAAAGCGAAAACGCAAATAGTGCAATATAGACAAGATGCAGAGTGTTATACGTGATGCCAAATGCGATATTTGCGGCGTAATAGAGAGACACTGCATAAACGGATACCAGCTTTAAACGTGAAGGCGTGTCTGCGTTTTTCATGCTGCGAATATACGACCAGACGAATAATGGAATCACCACGATGAGTATGCTTATGTCGGTTCCAATGCTAATGGGTGCTTTGAAGTAGGTATCGTGCGCGTATATGCCATACCCATACATCCGCACAGTCTCGCCGTATTGATTGACGGCATCATAGCTATGCGAAAAATCAATCGACAGCACGCCCGCGAGCGATGCCCAGATCAGCAGAAGTATCGTCACAATCGATATCATTTCAAATCTCTTTTTCATTTATGTTACCTCCAATATTTTTGTCCATTTGTATCAGCGTTTGCATTGTTGTTCTTAGCTGTTCTTTTGTAATGCCATGATATAGCTGTTTAATGAAACGATCCGCCTCGCTTTTTTTGTGCGCTGATAATTGAGCGAACCTTTGCGTTGCGGCCAATTTCAATTTCCTTTTATCTTTGGTATCGTGTTTGATCATTAAGTATCCGGCCTTTTCAAGATGCAGCGCCATTCTTTTGATATTTTGATAGGAGCAGCCGATCAAATCGCCCATTTCTTTTAAAGTGGGACTGTGCTCTCCGAACATATCCAGCGCGATCATCATGAAAAGCTGCTTCATGGTGATATCATCAAACTGTGTGTCTCCGTATGTCTGTATGCGGTTGGTCAAAGAAAAGAGCATGCCATAAATCATTAACTCTTCACTGACTCCTTGAAATTTCATATAATGACCTCCCCAAAAACATAACGTGTTATGTAATGAGTGAATGATATTATAAAAGGCGTTATTTGTCAAGCGATAACTGATAAAAAACAGTTATGAGTATTATATGGGGGGATGACAGGGATGCCAATTACACGAATACAAAAAAGGATGCATCTTGCGATACATCCTTTGGTATGCGTTCGTTATCTCTTGGAGAACTGCGGCGCACGTCTTGCGGCTTTGAGGCCGTATTTCTTTCTTTCCTTCATTCTTGCGTCTCTTGTCAAGAATCCGGCTTTTTTCACGATTGTGCGAAGCTCCGGCTCGGCTTTGATGAGCGCGCGGGCGATGCCATGACGGATCGCGCCGGCCTGTCCTGTGTAGCCGCCGCCCTTAGCGGTAACGGTTACATCATATTTGCCAAGCGTTTCGGTGAGCACCAGCGGAGACCTTACCAGCATACGCAGTGTTTCATATCCGAAGTACTCATCGATTGTCTTCTTATTAACGATTATTTTGCCGTTGCCGGGGGACAGGATCACCCGTGCGACAGAACTCTTTCTTCTTCCCGTGCCTAAAAACTGTATCTTTGCCACGATTATTTCCTCCTACCTGTGAGCTCTAAAAGCTCGGGCTTTTGTGCTGCGTGGTCGTGCTCAGCGCCTTTGTAGATTCTCACTTTGGTGAGCATCTGGTGGCCTAGCTTGTTTTTGGGCAGCATGCGGCGGATTGCTTCGTACATTGCAAATTCCGGCTTTTCCTGCATAAGGTGCTCGTACTTGGTTTCCTTCATGTGACCCATGTAACCCGAATGACGACGGTAGAGCTTCTGGCTGAGCTTGTTGCCTGTGAACACAGCTTTTTCAGCATTGATGATGATAACATAGTCGCCCGTGTCGACATGCGGCGTAAATTCCGGCTTGTTTTTACCTCTTAAGATGGCCGCAACCTGGCTGGCCAGACGGCCGAAAACCATGCCGTCGGCATCAACGAGATACCATTTGCGTTCCACAGAGCCGGGTTTTGCCATATATGATTTCATTAGGCTTCCTCCCAGTGTTTGCTATTCTTTTAATCGCTGCCTATCGATCGGGGCTAGTGAACGATAAAACATGCAGATTATATTCTATACATTGCTGCCGTGTGTGTCAAGAATTTTTACGATGAATACGGCGCTTTTTATCTCATTATATCCGTCTTTTTGGTTGTTATGCCGATTGACAATGGATTATGATGTTGAGAACAGCTTCGCCTGCGGCAAAGACAGTGTAAAAGTCTCTCGAATCACGAAATGATGTATAAACCATGCTATCCCTCACGAACGGGTAGACGAAGCAGGATTTATCTGCTGCTTTATATACAACCATAATCAATATGAGAGATTATATCACAAAGCTTATCTTGATGTATATATTGTGAGAGCCAAAATGAGCCTTCTTGGTCTTTGCACACGGACGCTGTCGTGGTATCATATGGTTAAAGGAGACGGGGTACATACATTCGCCTCGGTATCAACATAGTGGAAAATCTGTTTGAAAGTAACATTAATAAAAAAGCGCCGCTGGCCGACAGAATGCGCCCGCGTACCATTGACGAGTTTTTTGGCCAGTCGCATATCGTGGGCAAGGGCAAGCTGCTGCGCCGCGCCATTGAGACGGACAGGCTGACGTCGTCGATTTTCTTTGGGCCGCCGGGTTCTGGCAAGACGACGATGGCATCCGTGATTGCGAACACCACGGGTGCGGCGTTTGAAAAACTCAACGCCGTCACCAGCGGCGTGAAGGACGTGCGCGTCATCATCGACAAAGCGCAGGAGCGGCTGGAGCTATACGGACAGCCCACCTACCTGCTGCTCGATGAGTGCCACCGGTGGAGCAAAACGCAGAGCGACAGTATTCTGCCCGCAATTGAAAAGGGCATTATCCGCTTTATCGGCTCGACGACGGAAAACCCGATGGTGAGCATGACGAGCGCCATTGTGAGCCGGTGCCGCCTGTTTCAATTTTTCCAACTGACCAAGGACGATGTGAAAGACATCATCGGCATGGCGCTTGCGGACAGCGAACGCGGCCTTGGCACGCTGGATGTGGTCTTGGAGCCCGAAGCGCTCGAGCATATCGCGAACGTGGCCAACGGCGACGCGAGAACGGCGCTCAATGCGGTGGAGCTTGCGGTGCTTACCACATCGCCGAACAAAGACGGGCAAGTCGTGATTGATCTTGCGATTGCCGAGGAGTCGATACAACGGCGTGCGGTGCGCTGTGACGAAGAGGAATATTACAACATGCTGAGCGCGTTCTGTAAATCGCTGCGTGGGTCAGACGCGGACGCGGCGCTCTTCTGGTTTGCGCGGCTTATCTACGCGGGCGTGGACCCGCGGCTCATTATGCGGCGCATATTCGCCCACGCCAGCGAGGACGTCGGGCTGGCGAATCCGTCTGCGATGACGCAGGCGGCGGCTGCCGCACAGGCGCTGGAGTTTGTCGGCATGCCCGAAGCGCGGCTGTCTATTGCGCAGGCGATCATTTTCCTCTGCGAATCGCCCAAGTCTAACGCTGTTGTGATGGCGGTGGACGGCGCTTTTTCCGACGCGGAGCACGCGTATCAGGTGCCCGTGCCGCTGCACTTGCGCGATACGCACTACCACGGCGCCAGTAAGCTCGGCAACGGCAATGGGTACAAATACCCGCACGATTTCGAGCGGCACTACACGCCGCAGCAATACCTGCCTGACAACCTTGTGGGCATGGCGTACTATAGGCCGTCCGACGAAGGGTATGAAAGGAAAATCAAGGAAGTGCGCAAAATCATGCGCAGGGATAAGGACTAGAAGGTCGTCCTTGTATATTAGATATGAGCCGCGTAAAGCACTTATACTTGTATACTTTTAATAAGAAGTATTTATTAAAAGTATACAAGACTGGAGTGTTTACTTACAGTAGCAAGAACATGATTTACAGGATGCTAAGTAAACCGGGTGCAGTATCTTGGAATATGTAAGACGTGATAAAGAGGGAAAATGATAATAATTAAAAATACACTATTATTAATGTTATTTGGAATTATATTATTTGTTTTTGGTTGCGCGGATAAGTATGATGCATCTGTGGTTTTGCAAACGGATGCGTTTAATACTAATATACAAACAGCAGAGATTATAAGAAACGACACATTATATGTTTATTCTGAAGACGGTTATGTGACTAAAACAATTTTAGTAGAAGAAAACATATTAAAGAAAAGTAATCATGATGATACTAAAGAATTAAATAAATATGCGGAACTCACAGATGAGACATTTAACTCGGATATATTTCCGACTGAAGGATATTGGTTTACATCTAAATTAACAGATGATTCATTTACGTGGGAAATGATATATGATTATACAAAAATAAATATTAAAGAAGCTCTAGAAAATGACAAGATATTAATGCTTGTTGAAAAACTAATTGATAAGGATTATAAAATACCTTATGAAAAATTTGTTGATGCCTACTTAGATTCTGGGTATTATTCTAAGACAAAATAGATTTTGGTCACAGAGTTGACATGATAAGTATAATATATTACAGACGGTTTTTCTTATAGCTTTTTTTTATATACCACGAATCATGTCAAATACAACACAATAGAATGTACTGCCCCCATTGTCAGCACAACTTTTTTATTTGATGCTTAAAATAATGCCTTTTCTCCAGCAATGCCGGTAATGTTTTTTAATACCTGAGGCACATATCTAACTTCTTAATTATTTATTTGCGAATCAATGGCGGTATTGATATAATACAGCTACGGTTTTTTGTTTGCGGGTGTATGCTTTGCGCAGCGCCACGCAAGATAATGAAGAGCCGAATACATTCGATGTCGGATATCCTTACGGAACCCGAACGGAGGAAAAAATGAAAAAGAATACGTTGTTTTGGGTACAGATGTCGCTTTTTACGGCGATTGAGCTGCTGTTCTGCTTTACGGTGCTGGGCTCGCTGCCCTTAGGGCCGGGCATTGTCGCCACGTTGGCGCACATCCCCGCCTTGATTGCTGCGATGACGCTCGGCAAAAAAGCGGGCGCGTTCATCGGGCTGGTGCTGGGTATCAGCTCGGTCATCGTATGGACGTTTATGCCTGCCAATCCGCTTGTGGCCTTTGCCTTTAGTCCATTCGTTCCCAATGGGAATGTATGGAGCTTACTGATTAGCGTGGTGCCGCGTTTTGTTTTCCCGATCTTTGCGGCATGGCTTTTTGACACACTTAAGAAACGCAGCGGGCTTGTATTGTCGGCTTCAGTGGCGGCGGGAGTTGGCACTTTTGTGCATTCCCTGCTGGTGCTGTCGGGCATATTCCTCGCTTTCCACGGCCACGACGTGGTGGGCGGCAGCTATACGACATTCCTCGTGATGTGGGGCGGGCTGAACGCGCTGATCGAGATTGTGCTTGCGGTGGTTATCGTGGCGGCTGTGGTTGTACCTCTAAGCAAGCTCAACACGCGAAGAACCCGTCAGATTTAATAAAAGGAAACTGGAGAAACTAATGATATTTGTCATGGATGTGGGCAACAGCAACATCAAATGCGGCATATTTGAAGGGGATAAGCTCACAAGCTCCTGGCGCATGGCAACCAAGCTGGAGCGTACGGCCGATGAGTATGGCATTCGCATTGAGGCGTTTTTTCATCATGCGGGGCATGAGCCCAAGGACGTGAAGGGAATTCTCATATCGTCCGTGATACCGACGATCAACTATACGCTTCAGCATATGTGCGGGACGTATTTCGGTCAGCAGGCGAAGTTCGTGGGGCCCGGTATGAAGACAGGCATCAACATCCTCTACGACAACCCCAAAGAGCTTGGCGCGGACAGAATCGTCAGCGCGCTTGCGGCTCATACGCTGTACGGCGGGCCGTGTATTATCGTGGATTTCGGAACAGCCACAACCTACGGCGCGGTGTCTGAAAACGGTGATTTTCTGGGCGGCGCGATATGTCCGGGGCTCAAAATTTCGGCCGATGCGTTGACCGTCAGCGCCGCGAAGCTGCCGCGTGTGGAGCTCGTGAAGCCGGAAAAAGTGATTGCGAAGAACACGATTGTCGGTATGCAGGCGGGTATTATTTACGGATATGTCGGGCAGGTGGATTTCATTATCCGCCGCTTTAAAGCTGAGATGGGCGGCAGCCCCAAGGTGATTGCGACAGGCGGCCTTTCTCGCTTGATTGCACAGGAAACCAGCAAAATTGATGAGATTAACAGCCTGCTTGCGCTGATCGGTCTCAATATACTCTATAAGAAAAACGCAAAGTAAGGTGAGGGGAAAACAAATGAAACAGGTCAACATTGCGCTGATCGGTCTGGGAACGGTCGGTTCAGGTGTATACAAAACGATTGAGATGCAAAAAAGTTATATCGAGCACAAGGAAGGGCTTTCACTTAACTTAAAGAAAGTGCTGGCACTGGCTTATTCAATCGATATTCCGGAAGAGATGAAAGCCAAGGATTTCTATAAGGACATCATCGCAGACGAGACGATTGACATTGTCATTGAGTTGATCGGCGGTGTGAATCCGGCAAAAGAGTTCGTGATAGAGTCTTTAAAGGCAGGCAAAACGGTGGTGACGGCGAATAAAGAACTGCTTGCGCGGCATTGGCCGGAGCTTAATGCGGCGGCGCATAAGAGCGGCGCGGGGCTGTACTTTGAGGCGAGCGTCGGCGGCGGCATACCGATACTGCGTACCATTTGGGAAAGCCTTCAGGCCAATGAGCTGACCTCGGTCATGGGTATCATCAACGGCACCACCAACTATATACTGTCCAAAATGGAAGAGGATAAAGCCGGCTTTGAAGACGTGCTCAAGGAAGCGCAGGCGCTGGGTATGGCGGAAGCGAATCCCAAGAACGACGTGGAAGGGCTGGATGCGATGTATAAGCTGTCGATCCTGTCGTCTATGGCGTTCCATGCGCGTGTGCCTGTGGAGTATGTTTACTGCGAAGGCATCACGAACATCACGCAGGAAGACATCTCTTACGGTAATGAGCTTGGCTATACGGTAAAACTGCTCGCAATCGGCAAAAAGAACGGCAAGACGATTCAAGCGCGCGTGCATCCCACAATGATTCCCAAAACGCATCCGCTTGCTTCGGTACGCGGCGCGTTCAACGCGATTTATCTGCATGGCAACATCGTGGATGATATTATGCTTTACGGGCGCGGCGCGGGCGATATGCCCACGGCCAGCGCTGTGGTGTCCGACGTGATCTATGCGGCGAGCCAGACAGAACACCGCTATACCTCGTTCTACAACGATGTGAATGTATCGTCTGAGCTTTCATTCGAGAACAACTGGGAATGTGAGTTCTTCGTGCGCATCCTTGTACAGGATTCGCCCGGTGTGCTGGCCAAGATCGCAAGCGTTTTTGGAAAACATAATGTGAGCATCAATTCGATGGTGCAGAAGGGACAGAGCAAGGACAGCGTGCCGCTCATTTTCGTCACACACAAGGCCAAGGAAATCTCTTTGAAGCGCGCTGTTGACGATATTCGCTACATTCCCGAAGTCATCAAGGTGGCCAACGTGATCCGCGTAGAGCAATAAGCAATCAGTGATTTCTATATCCGAAAGGAGTCGCGATATGATTATTAAGGGCGCTGACATGAAGTCTCAAATCAGAGAGAGTATGCGGGGCGGACCGGGCCAGGTGGATATCATGCACATCGTGGGTGCAGACAATCTGCCCGCCAAGTCCCGGCTGTTTTCGCTGGTGACGCTCGAAAAAGGCTGCGGCATAGGCCCGCATGCACACAGCGGAGAAACCGAGGTTTTTTATGTGCTGGAGGGCGAGGGCGTGATCGACGACAACGGCAAGAAAAAGCCGTTTGTCAAAGGCGACTGCAACGTCTGCGGCGGCGCGTCTCACGCGGTCACCAACGAGAAGGACGAACCGCTCAAAATGATCGCGGTGATAATAAAGGAATAAAAATAGGAGAGCCTGAGTTTTTTACACTCACGGCTCTTTTTTCAACTCTTAATTCTTAATTGTTACCCGCTATCGCTTGTATATGTTTTGCAATATCACTGAGCGTATCGCGCGCATCCTCAAGAGAAAGAGAATGATAATCGTGATGATTGACGGCGTGCCACAGCTGCAAATGCAGCTGATTAAGGCGCAGCCGTACGGCGTCCACATCCTTTTGCAGCTTTGCGTAAGCTGCCTTTTGCGCGGCGGTGACAGGGCGTTTTCTGTCAAAGTTGAGTGTACTTAAAATCTCGTCGATTTTTTGGTTTTCCATTGTCAAATGTCGATAATATCTCCTGTTTTCATCTTTTTTACACGTGACAGCGTGCTCAATTTTTCTAGTGGTTTTTGGCCGGTACAATGACCCGTATAGACCTTTTTGATTTTGTTATTGTCAAGGTATTTGGCGATTGCGTAAATTTCGGATTCGGGCTCTTTTTTAAAGCCGTGTTTGCCGCTGCCGCTCAAATGGAATCCGCCCACAACACCTGCAATCGTACCGAACTCTTCGTTTGCGCTCATGAGTATATTGAGGACACCATGGTGCGCACAGCCTGTCAGCACCACTACACCGTTTTTTGTGTTTATGGTCACATAAAGCTCATGCTCAAGGTTGTCGGCAATAAACTCTCCATCCTTTTTTTCCAGCATCAGCGACGTATAAAGAGGCAGCCGGCGAAATTTTTTGATGCTTGCGGCAGACACGCCGTCGGCTATGTCCATACGGCCGTCGAAATAATGGAGGCGGCCGCTATACTTATCAAAAAAGGCCGGGTCAAGCCCCGATCTTTCATTTTTGCCAATCCGTTTTGCGTAATAGTCACCGCGGACGGCACTTTTTAAATAGACCTTTGCATGGTTATTGATACCAAGGAAAGACTTAAGGCCGCCGATATGATCGTAATGGGCGTGTGATATCACACATATATCCACTTTATTAAGATCGATGCCCAGCAGTGTGGCATTGTACACGAATGCGTCTGAAGTACCCGTATCAAACAATATGCGTTTGCCGCCATGCTCAAAATATAAACTCAGTCCATGTTCTGAGATAAATCCGTTGTTTTTCTTATCGTCTTCGACCAGGATATATATTTTCATAATTCACCTTTGCTTAGCAGTCCTATGGGTTTTGCACGTTCCGTCTTTCATTTTCATAGAGCTCTTTGATCGTTTCCATGGTAAGACCATCCATAGCCAAGCCGGGATTATCGTCTTGACTGCTGGTTTTTTGTTCAAACAGCTTTTTATTCGTTTTAAGGACGTCATAGGAGAACAATTCAAGAATGCTGATATCAAGGCCGCGGCAGATGGCAGAAAGCGTATCAAACTGAGGGGCTTTTTTCCCGTTTTCAATATAGGAGAGTGTTGATTGTGCAATACCGGCTTTAAGCGCAAGTTCGCATTGGGATATATGGGCAAGCTCCCGCAGCTTTCGAATCTTCGCGCCAATTTCTCTATTCATTATTAATCGCCTTCCTTTCAAGGCACATCATGATTTATTCTATCACCAAATATTTGAAAATACAACCCAATGAACGTAAACAAAGAAAGAACAAACCACGCTTATGATTATTTATATATAAAAAATGACGGCGTTATGACAACCGTTTTAAATGTATGGGACAACGATGAGTTCACACGAACCGTCCGTCATTTTCATATTTGTATAACAGACAGCAAAGCGAAAGGAGCATTTGAAGATGGATATAGGATTGGCAAATTATATTATTAAGGGAGCATACATACTGATTCCTGTTTTATACGTCATTGGTTTGCTGCTTAAAAGAACACCCAAACTTCCCGATTGGCTGATACCGTGGATATTGCTTGCGCTTGGCATGGCGGGCGGCTTTTTTCTGACTGATATGCAGTTTAAAGGTCTGCTGCAAGGTGTGCTTGTGACGGGAGTCACTGTTTTTTCCAATCAGCTTTATAAACAGACAACATGCAAATCTAAGCATGAGAAGAAATGAAACACCCCAACTGATATGCGGCGGCAAAAAAATGGGCGGAAACGGCAGGGATTCTTTCCCGACGTTCCGCCAATAGTAGGGGTATTGGGGACAAGTTTGGGGTTACAAACGTGTAAAACGTTGTAAACTATTTGGCAAGCTCTATCGTGATAGAGACTTTGTCCTTGCATTCCAGTGCGTTGTAGCTGACTTTCACACCCGATTTCTTAATCCGCGACAACGCTTTCTTGATCGTATTGATATAAATACGATAATCTCGCATGATGCAGACGACATGCTGACCGCTTGTGTCCGCAGGAACTTCGCCGTAAAGCTTGCCAAGCATTTTCTCCACGACTTCTTCGGTCATTTTGACTGAAAGGTTTTTCTGTGTAATATCCTTAATCAGACGAATCTGAGCCTCTTCATTGTGCAGGCGCAGCAGAGCCCGCGCATGACGTTCGGTAAGCTTATACGTGGTGATCATTTCCTTCACGCTGGGGGGCAGCTTTAATATGCGCATTTTGTTGGCCACGGTGCTTTGGTTTTTGCCAAGGCGGCGCGCCAGCTCTTCCTGCGTGAGCCCGTGTTCTTTCATCAGGCTAAGATAAGCTTCGGCCTCTTCGAAAAAATGCAGATTTTCACGCTGGAGGTTTTCAATCAGCGCAATCATGGCGCTGTCTTCATCGATTGCAGGCTGTACAAAAGCTTTGATGTGCGTAAAACCGGCCTTGCAGACCGCACGCCAGCGGCGCTCTCCGGCGATAATTTCATAATAACTGTGATTGAGTTTGCGAACGGTGATTGGCTGAAGCAGCCCATACTGCTTGATGGAATGGGAAAGCTCGGCCAAGCTTTCTTCGGTGAATATCCGCCGCGGCTGATAGGGATTGGGACGGATATAGTCCACCGGAATGATTTCGAGCGTATTATTCTGACTTTTGTCCATGCTGAATTTGCGCGTTGTTTCAGCGCTGGGCTTTTGAAACCGTAACAATATTAAAACACTCCTTTACATATACGCATAAGCGAAAAAAATAAAAACCAACATACTTTCCCGTTTCTTTTATATATTTCGGGTCTGTTTAATGCACAATTCGGCATGAATAAAGATTGTCCTTCACATATGGCAATAGTTCCTAATATACGACATAAATAGTGAAAAATCAGATTGAATATGCGATATTTGTCGAAAGGGTTGAGGGGCTATTTATGATAAGTCCGTCCTGCCGCGATCATGAAACCACGGTAGATTTGCTCCAGCAGGACGATGCGGAAAAGCTGGTGCGGCAATGTGAGCTCGGAAAATGAGATGATGTGACGGGCGCTTTTTTTGACCGCGTCCGACAGCCCGTATGAACCGCCGATGGCAAAGGTAAAGTCTCCAGAATCGTTAAGCTTTTTGACCAGCGAAGAAAAACGCTGAGAATCCATCTGCTCGCCTTTGGGAGACAGCGCGATGAGCGTTCCCCTGTTGGCGCTGAGCAGCGCCTGACCTTCCTGCTCCTGCGCTTTAAGAATCAGCGCTTCGGATGCGTCTTTTTGCAGCGGTGCTTCGTTTTTTTCCACGATAGATATGCGGCAGAACGCAGACAGCCGCTTTGTGTATTCGGCTTGTGCGTCTTTCCAATACTTTTCTTTCAGTTTTCCGATGCAGGCGATGGTCAGATTGGACATAAGAACTCCTCAATAAAGTGACATAAAATATAATGTCCCCCAGCTGTTCCATATGGTATAAAGCGCCGCAATCACAAGAGCGACGATAAATCCCGGGCTCAGTTTGGTTTTTTCCGCATCTTTTGAGCCTTTGAAAGCAGCGCCGGGCATTTTTACAAGCAGAAGAATGGCAATGCCTATTGCCGCTAACAGGAAAATGACGAGCGTCGGTATTTTCCCCCACATCAGACTTACATTATAAATAAGGTGGCTGAGCGGCTGCTTGAGAAAGCTCACAATAATATGGGCACCCACGGCCGGAATCACAGAGCCTGTTTTGAATACCAGAAGAGAATATATCGCACCGATGATGATTGTGGCCGGAGCTCTAAAGACGGAACCCGGAAACGCATATAGAAGGCTGATGATAAAAATTAGCTTGAGTGGGGCCAAATGCTGAAAGCCGTTCTGTATGATGCCGCGGTAAACCAATTCAATGAGTATGGCGCCCGCTATCCATATGAGCATATTCGGCCAAAGCGAATAATTGGCCAATGACGTCACAAGAGAATTATTAGCGGACGGCGGATAATTAATAATGTTGTTTAAAATGATAACCACAATAGTGCCGCAAATAGCCAGAACTGCCGCAACCAGCAGTTGGGATATAGAAACACGCTTCAATGACAGTGAGGCTTTTATCGGGTATCGCCGTATAAAGAGCATAATAATCGGCGGTATGTACATGACAGCATAAGAAATAAGGCTGAAATAGGGAATATGTACAAATGAGAGTAAGATACTAAACAGCAGGGATGAAAGAACAAGATATAAATAAGTGTTCTGCGCAAATCGTTTAATATCCATTGGGAGGGCCTCCTTTTAGGTTATTTCACATGGAACACGCCTGTGACTCTGTCGCGGAAAGCAAGACCTAGATTTAAGTCGTGTCCGGGGGTGAGCCCTTGAGCGATCAGTGCATCGGTCACGGTGCGGAAGGCAAGTTGTTCAGAGTTGTTTTCACGGCTCAAGTGCCCGAGCAGTATCGATGATACGCCCGCGCAGGCGAGGCGGACAGCCGCATCGGCAGCATCGTCGTTGGAGAGGTGGCCTCTGCGCGATTTGATACGGTCTTTGAGCACACGCGGATACCGGCCGGAGTGCAGCATGGTCACATCGTGGTTGGATTCCAGCAGCACGAGGTCGCACGATTGAAGCTTCATTTCCAACGCTTTGGGAAAATAGCCAAGGTCGGTCGCGACAGCCACTTTACGCGCGCCGCCGCAGATGCAGTATCCCACGGGATCGGCGGCATCATGAGGAATATCGTAAGGTTCAATAAGCAGGTCGTCAATATAAAAACCGGATTTGCTGATTACACGTATGAAACGGCTTTGGACATTGCCAAGCTTTTTTTCGCAGGCCTCCCACGTGGGGGCAGTGGCATATACAGGGATATTGTGCTTGCGCGAAAGAATACCCGCTCCCTGAATGTGGTCGGAATGCTCGTGCGTGATAAGGATGCCTTTTAAATCGCGGACATCCTGACCGACACTGCGCAGCGCCTCTTCGAGACGGCGGCCGGATACACCCGCATCCACAAGAATGTGTGAGGTGCCGGAGCTGACGAGTATCGCGTTGCCGGATGAACCGGAAAAAAGCGGGGTTAATGAGAGTGCCATATAATTCGTCCTTTCCTGCGCATCATTATAGCACAGATGACAGAGCAAAAGCTACGGAAGAAAGTGCCTCGATATTGGGCATCAGGTTGATTCTGCCCAATGGCATGTGGTATCTTTAAGCAAACATAAGGAGCGGTGTCTATGGAAAAATCGTGTGTGCAGGTATATACGGGCAACGGCAAGGGCAAAACCACGGCGGCCATGGGGCTTGCGGTGCGCGCAGCGGGACAAGGATTAACCGTTAAGATCGTGCAGTTTATGAAGGGCCGTGATACGGGAGAGCTTGCTTCGCTTGGCAAGCTGGGTATCGAGCTGGTGCGCGCATCTGAGAGCACGAAGTTTTTTCATATCATGAAGGACAACGAGAAGGCGGCGCTTCGCCACAGCGCCTGTGATGTTTTGCGTCTTATTGATACGTGGCTTGATAAAGCGGATCTGCTCATACTCGATGAGGCACTGGGCGCGCTCACCTGCGGCGTGCTGAAGCTTGAAGAACTGATGCACATCATGGATGCTCGCGGCGGCACCGAAGTGGTGCTGACGGGTCGGAACGCGCCGGATGAGATCGTGGAAAAGGCGGATCTGGTAACTGAAATGCGTGAAGTCAAACATTATATGAACAGCGGCGTGTCTGCGAGAAAGGGCATTGAATACTGATGGGTGTTTTACACGGAGCTTCTGACGGCGGGCACACCGGCCGTATCGTATTGGTGACGGGCGGTGCGCGCAGCGGCAAAAGCGGCTATGCGGAGCGGATTGCCCGAGAAACAGGCAGCCGTGTGGGATATATCGCGACCGCGGCGGTGACGGATGCGGATATGGCCGACAGGATCGCGCGGCATAAGCAGTCGCGCCCTGCCGAGTGGGAGACATTTGAGAGATACAGAGCGTTCGCGCAGCTCGCGCGCAGCGAGCGTTTTGTGCAATGCGATACGCTGCTGCTGGATTGTCTTACCACGCTGACGACCAACCATATGATGGACAGCGGACTCGATTTTGATACATGCGCGCTGGATGCCGTGCAGGCACTCGAGGAAACCATCGCCGCAGACGTGGATGATTTGCTGGATGCGGCGTCAGGCAAACGTCGTCTGATCGTGGTCACCAACGAAGTGGGACAGGGGGTTGTGCCTGCGTTTCGTATGGGCAGTTTGTTCCGCGACATCGCGGGGCGGCTGAATATGCATGTGGCCTCGCGCGCGGACGAAGTGATCTGTATGATATCCGGACTGCCGCTGAGGCTTAAATAAAGATGAAGAGTTTTAATTTAATGTTGGCGTTTTTTACGCGGATACCTGTCCGTGCGCCTGAGACAATCGATGAAGCGTTATATAAAAAAGGAATCAAGTATCTTTTTGTTATCGGCATCATCATCGGCATACCCTTAGGGGCGGTGATGCTGCTCAAAAGCGTGGTGGGTGCTTATGTGACCGCATTCATGGCGCTTGTGATCTATCTGTTTTTAAGCGGCGGCCTGCATCTGGACGGTTTGGCGGATACCGTGGATGGATTTGCCGCGCACCGCGACAGAGAAGGCACGCTGGCTATTATGAAAGACAGCCATATCGGTACATTCGGCGTGCTTGCCATATGCGTGTATGTGGTGGGTATGACGGTGTGCATGGCTCAGGGCGGATGGCTGGCTGCAGGGCTTTTTCCGCTTGCGGGGCGCATCTCGGCCCTGCTTTGCGCGCGCCTGAACCGCAGCGCGACGAACGGACTGGGGCGCTGGTTTGTGGAGGGCGTTAAAACTGTGCATGTGGTTTTAGCGGCGGCGGTGTTTGCCGTCATAGCAGCGGTGCTTTGTCTGTGGAACGGTCTGCAGGGGTGGCCATTTCTGGCGGGGGTTGTGGCCTCGCTGGCGGCCGCGCTTTTGATGGCAGCCCTGGTTGTGCGGGGATTTGCCAAGAAGCTTGACGGCATCACGGGAGACGTCGTCGGCTTTTCTGTGGAGTTAACTCAGCTTGTTTTTTTGCTTTTTTCGTGCATAGCTGTTATCATAGTATAAAATAGCATGAGGTATTCTGTCTTAGTCATTTAGACAGAATGCGACAAAAAACATTCTTTGACAAAAGGCGTGGGCGCTATATAATAAAAATATCAGAAGCGAAACGAAAAGAGGGGCAATTATGGGAAGTTCAATCAATGACATTTTAATGGAGGACTTCCAGAATGTGGTTAGTGAGCTGTTGATGCGCAACAGAAGCGTTCTGGATATCCTGACAAAGATACAAACAAGCGCGGGCCGTGTGAACCGGAGCGTCGTCAAAGCGGTGACTCATTGCGGATGTGTAGAAATTGAAGGAAAAAAACAAGTTTTCCCCGGAGAGGTCAGCATGAAGAATATAAGCGGCCTCATGTCCACGCAGTTAAATGGCGAGCTTTGCCCCGAATGCAGACAGACGATTGAAAAGGAGGTCGGCGGCCAGCTTTTTTATCTTGCCGCACTTTGCAATGCGCTGGGCATAAGCCTATACGATGTGGTATTAAGCGAAAAAGAGACTCTAGGGACACTCGGCAGTTACAGCTTACGATAAAAAGAGTATATTAAGCGGCTGCGAAATGCGCCGCTTTTGTTTTTATTTTTCAAAGGATAAAAACAGTATAAATTTAGGACAATCATCAGAGAGGAATTATGTGCATGAAGAAACCATTCATCTCAAGGAAGCAGGCAGAACAGATCAGAGAGAAATATCCAACACCTTTTCATTTATATGACGAGAAGGGAATTCGTGAAAAGGCAAGAAATCTGAATAAGGCATTCAGTTGGAATAAAGGCTTTAAGGAATACTTTGCGGTGAAAGCCACGCCCAATCCTTCCATATTAAAAATATTGAAGGAAGAAGGCTGCGGTGTGGACTGTTCATCGCTGACAGAACTGATGATGGCCGACATGTGCGGCTTTTCCGGCGACGAGATCATGTTTTCATCCAACGTGACGCCCGAGGCAGATTACCGGCTCGCCGGCAAGCTGGGCGCGGTGATCAATCTTGACGATTTCACACATATCGACTATTTGAATTCATTGATCGGTATACCCGAGACCATCGGCTGCCGTTTTAATCCGGGCGGCCACTTTGAACTGGAAAACAAAATCATGGACAACCCCGGTGAGGCCAAATACGGTTTTACGCGTGAACAGCTTTCGGAAGGGTTTAAGAAACTGCTTGAGCTCGGCGCAAAGCGCTTTGGGCTGCATGCGTTTCTGGCGTCCAACACCACGACGAACGGCTATTATCCCAAGCTTGCGCGGCTGCTTTTTGAGACGGCGGTGGAGCTCAATCGCGAGACGGGAGCGCCCATTGCGTTTATCAATCTGTCGGGCGGCATCGGTATTCCGTACAGACCCGAAGAGCAGGGAAGCGACATCATGGCTATCGGCGACGCGGTACGCGAAGCCTTTGAAGAGATTATGGTACCTGCGGGCCTTGGCGACACGGCCATCTGTACTGAACTGGGCCGGTATGTGCTGGCGCCTCACGGACATCTCGTGACCACGGCGATACATCAAAAGCAGATACACAAGAACTACATCGGTGTGGACGCGTGTGCAGCAAACCTGATGCGCCCCGCCATGTACGGCGCTTACCATCATATCACGGTGCTTGGCAAAGAAGACGCGCCGATTAACCAAAAGTATGATGTGACAGGCGGCTTATGTGAAAACAACGATAAATTCGCCATCGACAGGATGCTGCCCAAGATCAACAGCGGCGATATCCTTGTGATTCACGATACGGGCGCCCACGGTTTCGCGATGGGATACAACTATAACGGCAAGCTTAGAAGCGCGGAGCTGTTGCTTAAGGAAAACGGTGATGTCGAGCTGATCCGCCGTGCGGAGACGCCTGAGGATTACTTTGCGACCTTAAAGTATTAATATAAAAGATGAAATATAAGACCCGCGGCAAGGCAATGTAAACAGTTTGTGAAAAAGACTCCCGGCGCGATTTTTCCTTATTGACAAGGATATATGGGTATAGTAATATGTTATATTGCATTAGCGTGCTCATAATAGGGGGGAGTCTCTTTATTTGCCGACGATGGATGCGGGTCTTTTTTTAACGGGCGGCGCATGAAAAAGTGCGTATATTATTGCCTTATTTCGGGAATAATCAGCGAGTGCCTTCATCTTGAAAATGTCATAATGTTACTTTGCTAACAGGAGAGTGGATAAAAAACGTATGGTGCATGAAGTCAATTATGAAAAGCGAAGCAGGATGAGCTTTTCGAATATCGAAGAAGTCCTGGATATGCCGGATCTGATTGAGATCCAAAAGAACTCATACAATTCATTTTTGGAAACCGGACTTAGAGAGGTACTTAATGATATTTCTCCTATCACCGATTATTCAGAGAACCTAATTCTTGAATTTGTTGATTACTATATTGAAAACAAGCCCAAGTACACTGTCGAGGAGTGTAAGGAAAGGGATGTGAACTTTGCCGCGCCCTTGAAGGTGATTGTGCGTCTTATCAACAAAGAGACGGGCGAGATGAAGGAACAGGAAGTGTTCATGGGTGATTTTCCGCTTATGACGGAAAAGGGCACATTTATCATCAATGGTGCCGAACGCGTGATCGTCAGCCAGCTTGTTCGTTCTCCCGGCGTTTATTTTGACGTGGGGATCGATAAGACGGGTAAAAATCTTTATTCGGCCACGGTGATTCCAAACCGGGGCGCTTGGCTCGAATATGAAACAGACTCTAACGACTGCTACTGGGTGCGCGTGGACAGAACACGCAAACTGCCCATGACGGTGCTGATGCGCGCAATGGGCTGCGGCACGAACCAGCAGATTATCGATCTTTTCGGCGATGAAGACTTTCTGCAAGCCACATTTAAAAAGGACGGCGGCCAGAGCGTTGAGGACGGCCTTATTGAAATCTACCGGCGTTTGCGTCCGGGTGAACCGCCCACAGTGGAAAGCGCGCGGATGCTGATCGATTCTTTATTCTTTGACCCGAGACGGTATGACCTCGCGAGGGTCGGCCGTTATAAATACAATAAGAAGCTTTCCATTGCGGATCGCATTGAAGGGCGCAAAAGCGCGGATAACGTTATCTCGGAAGACGGTGAACTGCTGGCTTCTAAAGGTGAAGTGATATCACGCGAGGCGGCGGCGCAGATTGAAGCTGCCGGCATTAACAGCGTCACGCTGCTTATTGGTGAAGCCGAAGTAAAGGTGCTGGGCAACAACTTCGTGCATGCAGGGAGCCACCTGTCGTTCGATCCTATGAGTGTGGGTATCAATGAAAAGGTGCATTATCCCACATTAAAAGCGCTGCTCGACGAATTTGGCAGTGACGAGGAAGAGCTTAAAAAACAAATCAAAAGCAATATCGACAAGCTGATTCCCAAGCATATTATTGTGGACGACATTATGGCGTCCATGAATTATCAGCTTGGTTTAAAATACGGCCTTGGCCGCACAGATGATATCGACCACCTTGGCAACAGACGTCTTAGAAGCGTGGGTGAGCTGCTTCAGAACCAGATACGCGTCGGTTTATCGAGGCTGGAGCGTGTGGTTAGAGAGCGCATGTCCATTCAGGATATGGATGTGGCAACGCCTTCCAACCTGATCAATATTCGTCCGGTCACAGCGGCAATCAAGGAGTTTTTCGGCTCCTCGCAGCTGTCGCAGTTTATGGATCAGACGAATCCGCTGGCGGAGCTCACACACAAACGCCGTCTGTCGGCGCTGGGTCCCGGCGGTTTGAATCGTGAGCGCGCGTCGTTCGACGTTCGCGACGTTCACCATACGCACTATGGCCGTATGTGCCCGATTGAGACACCTGAAGGTCCGAACATCGGCCTTATCGGCTCACTCTCCACATATGCGCGGATCAACGAGTACGGCTTTATTGAATCCCCGTACCGCAAAATCGATAAGAATAATAAAATTGTCACGGAAGAGATTGTCTATTTAACGGCGGACGAAGAGGACAAATACGTGGTGGCGCAGGCCAATGAGCCCATCGGCGAAGACGGCATCTTTGTGCACTCCCGCGTCATGTCGCGCCGCATGGAGGAGATCGTGGAGGTGGCGCGTGAAGAGGTTGACCTCATGGACGTCTCTCCGAAACAGGTTGTCTCTGTTGCTACGGCGCTGATTCCATTCTTGGAAAACGACGACGCCAACCGCGCGCTCATGGGTTCTAACATGCAGCGTCAGGCGGTGCCGCTGACCACTCCCGAAGCACCTGTTGTGGGTACGGGCATGGAGCACAAGGCCGCCAAGGATTCGGGTGCGGTTGTGCGTGCCTATGAGGACGGCATCGTCAAGAGTGTGTCCGCTGACAGGATTCTTGTTCAGGAAGATAAACAGGTAAGAGAATATAATCTGATAAAATTCTCCCGCTCCAACCAGGGTACCTGCATCAATCAGTATCCGTTTGTCAGAACGGGAGAGAAGATCACAAAGGGCCAGATCATCGCGGATGGGCCGTCCACCGAAATGGGCGAGCTCGCGCTGGGGCGCAACGTGCTGGTCGGCTTTATGACATGGGAAGGTTACAACTACGAGGATGCGATACTCATCAGCGAGCGGCTGGTTCGCGATGATGTGTTTACATCTATCCATATTGAAGGCTATGAAGCTGAAGCCCGCGACACCAAACTTGGGCCTGAGGAGATCACGCGCGATATCCCCAACGTGGGTGAAGACGCACTCAAGAATCTCGATGAACGCGGCATCATCCGTATCGGTGCCGAAGTGCGTGCGGGAGATATCCTTGTCGGCAAAGTTACGCCAAAAGGCGAAACAGAGCTGACGGCGGAGGAACGCCTGCTGCGTGCGATATTCGGTGAAAAAGCGCGTGAGGTGAGAGACACGTCCCTTCGTGTGCCGCACGGCGAGGAAGGTATCGTTGTTGATATCAAGGTGTTTACACGCGAAAACAAGGATGAGCTGACGGCAGGTGTCAACAAGCTGGTGCGCGTTTATATCGCGCAGAAGCGTAAAATATCCGTCGGCGATAAAATGGCCGGACGTCACGGCAACAAGGGCGTTATCTCAAGGATACTGCCTGTGGAGGATATGCCGTTCCTGCCGGATGGCACGCCGCTTGATATTGTGCTGAATCCGCTCGGTGTTCCGTCCCGTATGAATATCGGTCAGGTGCTTGAAGTGCATCTTGGCTACGTCGCGAAGGCTTTGGGATGGCGTATTGCCACGCCCGTTTTCGACGGCGCGACAGAAGACGACATTATGGAGCTCTTTAAGCAGCTGGGGCTGGAGCCGGACGGCAAAACGGCGCTTTACGACGGCCGCAGCGGTGAACCGTTTGAAAACCGCGTCACAGTCGGCTACATGTATATATTGAAACTTCATCATCTTGTGGACGACAAGATACACGCGCGTTCCACGGGTCCTTACTCACTGGTCACGCAGCAGCCTCTCGGAGGCAAGGCGCAGTTCGGCGGGCAGCGTTTCGGTGAGATGGAAGTGTGGGCGCTTGAGGCATACGGCGCGGCGAATACGCTTCAGGAGATACTCACCGTTAAGTCGGACGACGTGGTGGGGCGCGTGAAAACGTATGAAGCCATCGTGAAGGGTGAAAACATCCCCGAGCCCGGCGTGCCCGAATCGTTCAAGGTGCTCATCAAGGAGATGCAGTCGCTCTCGCTGGATGTCAAAGTGCTTGGCGACGTGGGTGAAGAGATTGCCATCAAGGAGAGCGTGGATGACGATATATCCGGCCTTGAAGTCAATATCGAAGGGTCGGAGCAAGACGCGTCGGATAAACGAGCGGAAAAAGTGCGTGAGGATGATTTCTCGAACTTAAGCTTTGATGAGCTTGATGTGCCGGATCTTGATGACTTGGACGATGACATCGAAACGGACAAAGCGAAAGGCCGTAGCAATAACGACGACACCGATGCCGATGATCTTGATGCTGATGAATTCGATGATGATTTCGAGGGCGAAGATGACGACGACGGTTCCGGTGACGATGATACATATAATGAAGATGACGACGACGATTACGATAAGAAATACTCGGATGATGATTTTGATGATTTAGAGATCGAATCTCTCGACGGTCTGATCGAAGATGAAGACAGCCTGTACGATGATGATGACGACGACAAAGAGTAGTAAAGTTTTTTTGGCATATATGAGAGGAGAGGAATTATTTGTTCGAACTTGGCAATTTTGATTCCATTCAGATTGGTTTGGCGTCCCCGGAGAAGATCAGAGAATGGTCGAGAGGCGAAGTAAAGAAGCCCGAAACGATCAATTACCGCACACTGAAACCCGAAAAAGACGGGTTGTTCTGCGAACGTATTTTTGGTCCTACGAAGGACTGGGAGTGCCACTGCGGGCGCTATAAGCGTGTCCGCTACAAGGGCATAATCTGCGACAAGTGCGGCGTTGAGGTCACGCGTGCCAAAGTGCGCCGTGAGCGTATGGGCCATATTGAGCTTGCCGCGCCGGTATCTCACATTTGGTATTTCAAGGGCATCCCGTCGCGCATGGGTCTGCTGCTTGACATGTCTCCGCGCGACTTGGAAAAGGTGCTTTATTTTGCGTCTTTTGTCGTGACGGACCCCGGTAATACGCCGCTTGAATACAAGCAGCTGCTCAACGACAAGGAATTGCGCGAATCTCAGGAGAAATACGGTGAAGATGCTTTTGCGGCCAAGATGGGCGCAGAAGGTGTCAAGGAACTGCTCAAAAAGATTGACCTTAATCAATCGTCTCGGGAACTCAAAAAGGAGCTTGAGACCTGTACCGGACAAAAACGTGTCCGTGCCGTCAAACGGCTTGAGGTTGTTGAAGCATTCCGTCAGTCGGGCAACAAACCCGAGTGGATCATACTCGACTGCATACCGATTATACCGCCGGAGCTTCGGCCGATGGTTCAGCTGGACGGCGGACGCTTTGCCACAAGCGACCTTAATGATCTTTACCGTCGTGTGATCAACCGCAACAACCGTCTTAACAGACTGCTTGCGCTGCGCGCGCCGGATATCATTGTGCGTAACGAAAAGCGCATGCTTCAGGAAGCTGTGGACGCGCTGATTGACAACGGCCGCCGCGGACGTCCTGTGACGGGCCCGGGTAACAGACCGTTAAAATCACTTTCCGACATGCTTCGCGGCAAACAGGGCCGGTTCCGTCAGAATCTGCTTGGCAAGCGCGTTGACTACAGCGGCCGCAGCGTTATCGTTGTGGGTCCGGAACTGAAAATGTATCAGTGCGGTCTTCCTAAAGAAATGGCGCTGGAGCTTTTCAAGCCGTTCGTCATGAAAAAGCTTGTGGAAGACGGCCTTGCACATAATATCAAAAGTGCCAAGCGCATGGTGGAACGCGTACGCAATGAGGTTTGGGGCGCGCTGGAAACGGTAATCAAGGATCACCCCGTGCTTCTTAACCGTGCACCCACGCTGCATCGTCTTGGTATTCAGGCGTTTGAGCCCGTGCTGGTGGAAGGTAAGGCATTAAAGCTGCATCCGCTTGTCTGTACCGCATACAACGCGGACTTTGACGGAGACCAGATGGCTGTACACGTACCGCTGTCTGTGGAGGCGCAGGCCGAGTGCCGTTTCCTTATGCTGGCGGCAAACAACATATTAAAGCCGCAGGACGGCAGGCCGGTGGTCAGCCCGACGCAGGATATGGTTATCGGCAGCTATTATCTGACAATTCACCGCGAAGGTGCTCTTGGTGAGGGGAAATACTTCTCATCGCCAGAAGAAGCTGTGCTTGCTTATCAGACGAAGCAGGTTGCGCTTCAGGCGCTGGTCAATGTGCGGTATACAAAAATAATCAACGGCGAGAAGCGCAGCAAAGTTTTGCAGACAACACCCGGCCGCATTATATTCAACGAAGCGATTCCTCAGGATCTGGGGTTTGTGGACAGAACGCAGGAAGACAGCGAGTTTATGCTTGAGGTCGATTTCCTTGTGGGCAAAAAGCAGCTCGGCAAAATCGTGGATTTCTGTTACAGAAAGCATGGAGAGACCAAAACAGCTGCGATGCTTGACGAAATAAAGCGTTTGGGCTTCCATTTCTCCACAGTGGGCGCCATCACGATCAGCGTCAGCGATATAGTGATTCCCGAAGCGAAGGCGAAATATATTCAAAGCGCTGAGGAAAAGGTTGTCGAGATTGAAAAGAAGTTTAAAAGAGGCTTCCTGACAAATAAAGAAAGAAAAGAAAACGTCATCAAGGTGTGGGCGGATACCACGAACCTTGTGACAGACGCGCTGATGGATGGATTGAGCGAATTCAATCCGGTATACATGATGGCCAACTCGGGCGCGAGAGGTTCCACGAACCAGATTCGCCAGCTGGCCGGTATGCGCGGTCTCATGGCCGACCCGTCCGGTGCGATCATTGAGATTCCCATACGTGCGAACTTCCGTGAAGGCCTCACCGTTCTCGAATTCTTCATTTCGACGCACGGTGCCAGAAAAGGTCTTGCAGATACGGCGCTGCGTACCGCAGACTCAGGTTACTTGACGCGCCGTCTCGTGGACGTCAGCCAGGACGTGATCGTCAGAGAGCATGACTGCTTAAAAGAAGGCGACCCCGTCAGAGGTGTCTGGGTATCGGATATTGTTGAAGGAAAAGAAGTCATCGAACCGTTTATTGACAGAATCGGCGGGCGTTACGCGGCTTCGGATATTGTGGATCCCAAGACGGGCGAAATCATCGTTCATACCAACGAGATGATCTCCTACGATCATTGCCGCCGTATCGAAGCGGCAGGTATCAAGGGTGCCAACATCCGCTCGGTACTGACATGCAAGACGCAGCACGGCGTATGCTCCAAGTGCTATGGTTCAGATATGTCGTCCGGCAAGATGGTCAGCATCGGTGAAGCGGTGGGCATCATCGCCGCGCAGTCCATCGGTGAGCCGGGTACACAGCTCACGATGCGTACGTTCCATACCGGCGGTGTTGCGGGTGAAGATATCACGCATGGTTTACCGCGTGTTGAAGAGCTTTTTGAAGCGAGAAAGCCCAAGGGTCTCGCTGTTATCAGTGAAATAGCGGGTAAAATCTCTGTGGGTGACAACCGCAAAAAGCAGGAGGTCACGGTCACGAGCGAAGACGGTATGGCTGAGGTCTATTCAATACCGTTCGGTTCGCGCCTTAAGGTAAAAGATGACGATGTGATAGAAGCGGGCGACGAGCTGACCGAAGGCTCGATCAATCCCAACGATATTTTGAAGATAAAAGGTGCCAAGGGCGTTCAGAATTATCTGCTTAAAGAGGTGCAGATGGTTTACCGCCTGCAGGGTGTGGAAATCTCCGACAAGCACATTGAGGTGATCATCCGCCAGATGCTCAAAAAGTGTAAGATTGAGGATGCGGGAGATACCGAACTGCTGCCCGGATCACTGGTGGATATCCACCAGTTTGATTCCGAGAACGAGCGGATGATTCGTGAGGGCCAGAAGCCTGCGACAGCCAAGCGCGTGCTGCTGGGTATTACCAAGGCTTCGCTGGCGACGGATTCGTTCCTGTCTGCGGCGTCGTTCCAGGAGACAACAAGAGTGCTCACGGAAGCGGCGATTAAGGGCAAGTCCGATCCGCTGCTGGGACTCAAAGAAAACGTGATTATCGGCAAGCTGATACCGGCCGGTACCGGTATGAAGCGATATAAAAACATTGACGTGATTAAGAACATATTAAATGAGGACATAGCGCCTGAGCTTAGCGCCCATGACACACAGTATACGAGCGCTTTGCTGGATGGATATGATGATCCGGCTGATTTAAACGCCGAACTGTTATAGTCACCAAAGTGTGGGGGGATTAAGATGCCGAAGAATGAAAAGTGTGTGGTTACAGACAGCGCGATATGCAAGTGGGTTGATAAGGACTGTAAAGACTGCTATATCAATGAAATGAAGGAAGGATCCGAAGCGAAAAGGGTTCTTGAGGATTTTGAAGTGACGCTCTCTTTGCTGCCGGAAGACTTTGATAAGCTGCAGTCTGATGAATGTCGTTTTTGCATAGGCGAACCGGCAAAGCGTGCAGGTTATGCGACTATTGACCTTGCACACAAAGACCCCGAGCACAAGCGCGGCATGTTTTTCGGCATTGGGAAAAAGGTGCGCCAGAGAATCGGATCGCTGCTTCCCGTATCGATATCGATATGCGGGCAGTGCCGAAAGAATTTCCGGGTGGCCGAGTCTCTCAAATGGCTGATGATGCTTATGTTTGTGGGCATCGCTATTGGGCTGTGTTTTGTTCCGGCTATCAATGCCAATGCAGTGCTTCCTTACGGTGTGATATTGCTGGGGATACTGATTGGCTGGGTGGCAGGAAAGGTCGTTTCGACGGCGTATGTCAATAAAAAGAGTGCCAAGACAAGGTTTGATGTATTCGATATCCCTGTCTGCGCTGAGATGAAAGAAAATGGATGGTTTACCATTCAGGATGAAGGATCTGTGACCCGATTGTTATTCTCCAAGAAGCCGATGATAAAAAGGCTTTGCGATGTGGGTATAGAAATGGCAAAAAAACAGGAAGATATTTAAAAAAGTCCTTACATACAGAGGATTGACAAGTATTTTGCCTGATGTTAAAATGGCTCTGCTTGCGTTTTTTGGGGCTTTGTCCGTGATGGAGGTTATGGTTTTTGAGTATGGTGCATGAGCTATCCGAACAGGAGAGGGTAGCGGGCTTAAAGCAGGTAATGCGTTATGCACGCATGTCTATGCTCGATAAGGTATATATCGCCAAGGATGCGGATGAGGATATTATAATAAAGGTTAGAGCGGAATGCGACAAACATCGCATCCCCAGCGACATGACGCTGACAATGCATCAGATTGGCACATTATGTGAAATCGAGGTTGGCAGCGCATGTGCAGGTATTTTAAAAACAGGCAAGTAGGAGATTTATCCCCTTATTTGGGTTGCGAGGGGTTATTTATAGACAGTCATCACATGAAGGAGGTGAGAAAGTAAAATATGCCGACAATTAATCAGCTTGTGAAACAAGGCAGAAAGACGGCGGAAACCAAGAGCGATTCTCCAATACTCAAGCAGTGCCCTCAGAAGAGAGGTGTTTGCTTAACGGTGAGGACGATGACCCCTAAAAAGCCGAATTCTGCATTAAGAAAGATTGCTAGAGTTCGCTTGGTCAATGGCATGGAAGGTACGGCGTACATTCCTGGCATCGGCCACAACCTTCAGGAGCACTCAGTGGTGCTTATCAGAGGGGGCAGAGTTAAAGACCTGCCGGGCGTGAGATATCATATAGTCAGAGGCGCTCTCGACAGTGCGGGAGTGGCTAACAGAAAACAGGCCAGAAGCAAATACGGAGCCAAACGGCCGAAGAAGTAATATTTAGGAGGATTCAACATGCCAAGACGCGGAGGCGCTCCTAAGCATGATGTACTGCCCGATCCTATATATAGATCCGCTATGCTCACCAAGCTTATCAATCAGGTGATGCTGGACGGTAAAAAAGGAACGGCACAGAAGATTTGCTATGAAGCGTTTGATATCATTAAAGAGAAATTAGGCCTTGAACCTCTTGAAGTATTCGAGAAGGCGATGGAAAACATTATGCCTGTATTAGAGGTTAAGGCTAGAAGAGTCGGCGGTGCCACATACCAGGTGCCTATCGAGGTGCGGCCTGACAGACGTCAGACCTTGGGTATTCGCTGGCTTGTGACCAATACAAGAAAAAGAAACGAACGCACCATGAAACAAAGACTGGCCGGTGAAATTATGGATGCCTATAACGGCACCGGCGGCAGCGTGAAAAAGCGCGAAGATACGCACAAGATGGCCGAGTCCAACAGAGCGTTTGCGCATTACAGGTGGTAGTATGAAACCAAAGGAGAATAACAGTGCCCAGAAAGTATCCGCTTGAGAAAACAAGAAATATAGGCATAATGGCGCATATTGACGCGGGCAAGACCACCACGACAGAGCGCGTGCTGTTTTATACGGGAAGAACGTATAAGATCGGTGAAGTTCATGAAGGTGCTGCTGTGATGGACTGGATGGAGCAGGAGCAGGAGCGCGGAATCACCATTACATCTGCAGCCACCACCGCTGAGTGGCGCGGTCATCGTGTCAACATCATTGACACACCCGGCCACGTTGACTTTACAGTAGAGGTGGAAAGATCGCTGCGCGTGCTTGATGGTGCCGTGGCCGTGTTCTGCGCCAAGGGCGGCGTTGAGCCGCAGTCCGAAACCGTGTGGAGACAGGCGACCAAGTATAAGGTGCCGCGTATCGCGTATGTCAACAAAATGGACATAATGGGCGCGGATTTCATGAATGTGGTTGAGATGATGAAGGAAAGGCTTAAGACCAATCCTGTACCGATTCAGCTTCCTATCGGCAAGGAAGATAATTTCAAAGGAATTATTGACCTTATCGATATGAACGCGTTGATCTATCTCGACGAGCTTGGCACCCAGTCCGAAAAGGTGGGGATTCCCGACGATTATAAAGAGCTTGCGGATGAATACCGTGTCAAGCTCATTGAGTCTGTTGCGGAGCACAACGACCAGCTTCTCGAGAAGTATTTCGAGGGCGAAGAGATAAAACGTGAAGAGCTGATTGCCGCCATTCGTGAGGCGACAATTGACCTTGACATTGTCCCAGTGACATGCGGTTCATCTTACCGCAACAAAGGCGTGCAGCCGCTGCTTGACTGCATTGTCGATTTCATGCCGTCCCCGCTGGATGTTCCGCCTATCAGCGGTAAGAATCCAAAGGACGAGGATGAAGTGCGCAAAGCGGACGACAACGCACCGTTCTCCGCGCTGGCCTTTAAGATTATGGCTGATCCGTTTGTGGGTAAGCTCGCTTTCATGCGTGTTTATTCAGGTACACTTAACACGGGCAGCTATGTTTACAATTCGACAAAGGAAAAGCGTGAAAGAATCGGGCGTATATTGCAGATGCATGCCAACTCGCGTGAGGAGATCGAACAGGTCACGGCCGGCGATATTGCTGCGGCTGTCGGATTTAAACAGATCACCACAGGCGATACATTATGCGACGAAAAGCACCCCATCATACTTGAAAAGATGGAGTTCCCCGAACCGGTTATTGAGGTGGCGATTGAGCCAAAGACAAAAGCCGGTCAGGACAAGATGACGATGGCGCTTATGCGCTTGTCTGACGAAGACCCGACGTTTAGAACATACACCGATCCCGAGACCGGTCAGACGATCATCGCGGGTATGGGTGAGCTGCACCTTGAAATCATCGTGGATCGCATGATGCGCGAGTTCAAAGTGGAAGCAAAGGTCGGCAAGCCTCAGGTGTCTTACCGCGAAACCATCCGCAAGGAGGTTACCACGACCGGGCTTTACAAGAAGCAGTCGGGCGGCAGAGGCCAGTACGGTCATGTCGTCATCAAGATCGAGCCGCTTGAGCCGGGCAGCGGATATGAGTTCGTCGATAAAATCGTCGGCGGTGCTATTCCTAAGGAATATATACCCGCTGTGGATGCCGGTATTCAGGAAGCCGCGAAAAACGGCGTGATGGCCGGTTTTGAGGTGATGGACTTCAGAGCCACACTTGTCGACGGATCGTATCACGACGTGGACTCGTCTGAAATCGCGTTTAAGATCGCGGGATCGATGGCGTTTAAAGAAGGAATGCAAAAGGCCTCTCCGGCGCTTCTGGAGCCTATTATGGCTGTTGAAGTGAATGTCCCTGATGATTATCTCGGTGACATTATGGGCAACCTTAACTCAAGAAGAGGCCACATAGAAGGAACGGAGCTGCGCAGCGGTGTGCAGGTCATCCGTGCGGCCACGCCGCTTTCCGAGATGTTTGGTTATGCGACGGATTTGAGAAGCCGAACGCAGGGCCGCGGTACGTTTACGATGCAGTTTTCGCATTACAACGAGGTGCCAAAGAGCATAGCGGAAAAAATCATCGGTTAAATAACCATGATATAAAACGGACAGGCAACGGCGTTTATACAAAAAGTGAGATCCGTTTATAAACCAAATATGATTGAAACCAAGAATGATTAGGAGGAGAAATCAATGGCAAAAGCAAAGTTCGAAAGAAACAAACCCCATGTTAACATCGGAACAATCGGTCACGTTGACCACGGTAAAACCACGCTGACAGCGGCGATTACGATGACTCTTGCACAGGCGGGCAAAGCGTCGATCATGAAGTATGATGAAATCGATAAGGCGCCTGAAGAAAAAGAAAGAGGCATCACGATCAACACAGCTCACGTTGAGTATGAGACGGATAACCGTCACTACGCACACGTGGACTGCCCCGGCCATGCTGACTATGTTAAAAACATGATCACTGGTGCGGCTCAGATGGACGGCGCGATCCTCGTCGTGTCGGCTGCTGACGGCCCGATGCCCCAGACACGTGAGCACATTCTGCTTGCCCGTCAGGTTAACGTGCCTTATATCGTTGTTGTTCTCAACAAGGTTGACCAGGTTGACGACGAAGAGCTGCTTGAGCTCGTTGAGATGGAAGTCAGAGATCTGCTTTCTTCTTACGAATTCCCGGGCGACGACATTCCTGTGATCAAGGGCAGCGCGCTTCAGGCGATGAACGCTCTTATCGAAGGCAAGAACGCCACAGAAGCTGATGAGTGCAAGTTCATCTTCGAGCTTATGGATGCGGTTGACAGCTACATTCCCACACCGGAACGTGACGTTGACAAGCCGTTCCTGATGCCTGTTGAAGACGTGTTCTCCATCACCGGCCGTGGTACGGTTGCCACAGGCAGAGTTGAGAGAGGCACAATCAAGGTTCAGGATTCCGTCGAAATCGTCGGTATGACAGAGAAGACAAGAGACGTTGTCGTCACAGGCGTTGAAATGTTCAGGAAACTTCTTGAGCAGGCGATGGCCGGTGACAACGTGGGTCTGCTGCTCCGCGGCGTGCAGAGAGACGAGATCGAGCGCGGCCAGGTTCTGGCGAAAAAAGGCTCCATCAAGCCTCATACGCACTTCAATGGTCAGGTTTACGTGCTGAAGAAGGAAGAGGGCGGCCGTCATACACCGTTCTTCAACGGTTACAGACCGCAGTTCTACTTCAGAACAACAGACGTGACAGGCAGCATCACGCTTCCGGAAGGTACCGAAATGGTTATGCCTGGCGACAACATCACGATGGAGATCAAGCTTATCACACCGATCGCTATCGAAGAAGGTCTGCGTTTTGCTATCCGCGAAGGCGGCAGAACGGTTGGATCCGGTGTTGTGACGAGCGTTATCGAATAATCACAAAACCACGAAAACATACAAACCGGCATTGCCTTTCAGGCGGTGCCGGTTTTTTGTATACCAATAACCGGCCATACATCGACAACAGCGAACATGTTATGCCAAAGTCTCCAAAATGGTGCGCGTCCAAAAGAATGTTTGATCAAATTTCGCCATATACATATATGGCAGGATTTTAAGGAGGCGAGTGTGATGGAGAAGCCGAGTTTGCCAAAGCTTGAGACGGATGGATTTGTGACCAGACAAAGCGAGCGCCCGACTTGGAAAAAGAAAGCACAGGGGATTGCGAGAAGTATCAGCGTAAAACGGGAAAAGCCGCAAAAGCCCGCTGACTCAGACGATGACATTGATATCGGATACAAAAGGCTGCTTGCCAAGACCGGCGTTTGTGCGGCCGTTGCCGTGACCATTCTCATCATCAGCAGCATCAGTACGCCTGCGTCTGCAAATGTGACACAGGCGGTGGACTATGTGGTCAACCATGAGTTTGACGTGGATGAGGATATCGGGCGGTTAAAATTTGTCGAGGCATTGGATGAGGAAACGGAAGCTGTATTCAGCGGTATGCCGGACTCTTTGGTCGTATATCCGGCAGACGGAGATCTGGTTACGGCCTTTGGTGAAGGGGGAGCGACAGGTGTTCGTATGAGCACACAGACAGCAGACATATTAAACATAGCAAAAGGGACGGTGACGGCAGTGGGAGATATCAGCGGCGAAGGGTATGTGAAGGTGGTGCTGGATACAGGAGAAACCGTTGTGTATCACAGCATAGCGCCTTGTGTCAAGGTGGATGACATCGTTGTACCCGGGCAGGTGATCGGAGAGATTGCAGAGGATTATCTTTATATCGAAATGAAGGACGGCGATGATTACATCGATCCGATTGCGTATATCAGTGAGCGCGCCGGAATGGTGCTGCAATAGGCGGTATGAAGTCTTTGCGCCTGTTTGGCGGCAGACTCAAAATCAATCTGCTTTTGATTCCCGCCGTGGTATTCTTGTTCTTAATCGGTATGGGGGATGTGGTCTTGTATTATATCCCCACCGTATTGCTTCATGAATGGGCCCACGTGATTTTTGCTACGGCGCTTGGTATGACGGTATCCGAAATGGAGCTGTTTCCCTTCGGGTGTGCGGCCAAGCTGCAATGTTTTGCGGTATCGCGCGCCAAAGAAATCGTGGTGGCTGCCGCAGGTCCGGCCGCGAATATGGCGGCCGCCTGTGCCGTTTTTTTTATTGATAAATACGGCATCGAGATATCTATTGCGGATAAATTGATTGCATCGAATCTTGCGCTGGCAGCGGTGAACCTTCTGCCAGCCCTTCCGCTGGACGGCGGACGGATTGTGAGAGCCATATTCGCCACTTTTATGGGGTATAAACGCGCCACGCGCGTGACTGCGTGCGCGGGTATTTTTTTTGCTGCCGTCCTTCTGGGCGTGGGCATTTGGGCACTCTTCCAAGAAACACTGAACCCCAGCTTTTTCATTATGGGCTTCTTCCTTTGTCTGGCTGCGGTGAAAGAACTTAAAAGCGCACCTTATACGCTGATACGGGATTTCACGGGCAAACGTGAAACCATTGATAAACGCAAAACGCTCAATATCAATCGGTTTGCCGCAATGCGCACGGAGACGCTGCGCGACATCATGCGTGAGTTTGAAGCGGGGAAATACAATGTTGTGACGGTGCTGGATAAAGACCTTGGCATACTCGGCGAATTGGATGAGAGGCAGATACTCGATGGCATGATGGAAAAAGGCACGCAGGTGACATTAGGCAGCATTTACCGGCTAAAAAAAAGTGAGACGATCTGACAGATTGTCAGCAAGTGCGCGCTGTGATAAAATCATTCATGAGGTGGTAAGGTGCGTATTTATTTTTTACATCATAGCGCCGTCGGTGTGATATTTGGCAAAACGCTATTGATATTTGATTATTTTCTTCATGAAGCGGACAAACATATAGAAGACGGGCATATCTCAAAAGAAGATATTGAATGCTTCGAGCGCGTATATGTGTTTGTTTCTCATTCTCATCACGATCATTTTAATCCGGTGATTTTTGACTGGGCATCGCCTCGCGTGACTTATGTGCTCGACAGTACGGTTAAAAAAGTGCCTGAAGGCGCGGTTGTGCTATGTCCGGGCGACACTTACAACGACGGATATCTTTTTGTGCGCGAGTTCGGTTCGACCGACACGGGCGGTAGTTTTTATGTGGATATAAACGGGACAAGCCTGTTTCATGCGGGCGATTTAAATGACTGGCACTGGAAAAACGAAGGCGATAAGCGCTATACGCGTGTGATGACAAAAATGTTTGATCGTGAAATGGTATATTTAAAGGAGCATGTGGCGCATATTGATTATGCGTTCTTTCCTGTGGATAAGCGCCTAGGCGCTGACCATGACGCAGGGGCAAGGAAATTTATAAAAGAGATGAAACCCGATGTGCTGATACCTATTCACTTTCGCAGTTTTTCAGACACGCAGGAATTCAGTGAATCTGTGACGGACTGTGCGACGAGAGTGCTAAGCGTGCAACACATGGGAGAAAGGCTGGTATAATGACGTTTACAATTGACCATGTAAATATCAATGTCACGGATATTGATAAGAGTGTCAGGTTCTACGGTGAAGCTTTGGGGCTCAAAGAGGTACGCAGAAAAACAGCAGACGACGGCTCATTTGTGATCGTTTTTCTTGGAGACGGCATCACAGATCTTGGGCTTGAGCTGACATGGCTCCGTGACAAAAAAGGGCCGTACAATCTTGGCGACAACGAAAGCCATATCTGTTTTGCGGTGGATGATCTGGATTCGGCGTATGCGCACCATAAGCAGATGGGCATCATATGCTATGAGAACGTGAAAATGGGCGTGTATTTCATTTGCGATCCGGACGGATACTGGCAGGAAATCAAACAGCGTCACTAGAAGTGGGTTTAACTTGATCTTAAATCCTTAAACAACGTTGCCTGTATTTGTATGATCGTGATATAATAATATTTAGCGTAAAATTGCAGACGATAAGGACATCGCATGATCAATACAAATAAACTTGAAAGCTTGCTGCCCACTGTGAGCAAACCGGCCCGTTATACGGGCGGAGAGCTAGGTGAGGTAAAAAAAGATATTAACAGCGCACATGTGCGCTTTGCATTTTGTTTTCCGGATGTGTATGAGGTAGGCATGTCTCACCTTGGGACAAGCATACTCTATCATTTGGTTAACGGTATGGACGGCGTTTATGCCGAAAGGTGCTTTGCGCCGTGGCCGGACATGGAGGCGGCGCTAAAGGACGCGGCGCTGCCGCTTTATTCGCTGGAAACAAAATCAGCACTTTGTGACTTCGACATCGTGGGATTCAGCGTTGGATACGAAATGTGTTATACCAATGTGCTGACCATGCTCGATCTCGGGCGTATCCCAATATATGCAAAAGACAGACAGGCCGAATCACCTATCGTCATTGCGGGCGGAGGTTGTGTGTACAACCCCGAACCTATTGCCGATTTCATTGATCTGTTTGTGGTGGGTGAAGGCGAAGAGGTGCTACCTGAACTCATTGAACTATATCGTGTCTGCAAGCGCGAGAACGCAGACCGCGCTTATTTTCTGCGGCGTGCGGCAGGCATCGAAGGCATTTACGTACCGTCTCTGTATAACGTGACGTATCATGAGGACGGAACAGTAAACGAAGTGACGGCCAGTGAAGGGGTGCCGATGCCGGTGCATAAACGCATTGTCAGCGATTTTGATGCGGGCTTTTTTCCTAAGTCGCCCATTGTGCCGTATCTTGGCGTGATTCACGATCGTGTCACTGTGGAGGTGATGCGCGGCTGTACGCGCGGCTGCCGCTTTTGCCAGGCCGGTTTTATCTACCGCCCTGTACGTGAAAGAAGCGCGGACACGCTGGTCAAGCAAGCTAAGGGCAACATAGCCCAGACGGGGCACGAGGAGGTCTCTTTGTGCTCGCTGTCCACGGGGGATTATTCACAGGTGGCGCAGCTTGTCTGCACGTTGTCGGATGATCTTGCCGGCACGGGTGTGTCGCTTACGGTGCCGTCGCTGCGTGTTGATTCATACGAGGGCGAATATGCGCAGAAGCTTAAAGAGGTACGCAACACGGGGCTGACGTTTGCGCCCGAAGCGGGAACACAGCGGCTGCGCGATATCATAAATAAAAACATCACGGAAGACGATATATTTGCGGCGGTCAAGGAAGCATTTGAATCCGGTACGAACGGGGTTAAGCTGTATTTTATGATGGGGCTGCCCGGCGAGACTATGGAGGATGTGCTGGGTATTGCCGATATAGCGGCGCGAATTCGCCGCATATACTATGAAGTGCCCAAAGAGAAGCGATCCGGCGGGTTTAAGCTGACGGTCAGTGTGTCGTGCTTTGTACCCAAACCGCATACGCCGTTCCAATGGGCCGCACAAGACGATATTACTGTTTTTGAAGACAAGCAACGGCGTCTTAAAGATGCGCTCAGAAGCGTTAAGGGCGTGAAATTCAACTGGCATGACGCGAGGCTGAGTATGCTCGAAGGGGTGTTTGCGCGCGGCGACAGACGGCTCTCAGCGGTTCTGATGAACGCCTATCAGTCGGGATGCCGGTTCGACAGCTGGAAGGAGCTGTTTGACTTTGATAAATGGTGCCGTGCGTTTGAGGAGACGGGCGTTGATCCGGCCTTTTACGCGGCACGTGAACGCGCCCAAGACGAGATTCTGCCTTGGGATGTGATCAATACGGGTGTTAGCAAGGCATTCCTCTGGGATGAAAAACTGCGGGCTGAAGAAGCCGCAACCACGCCCGACTGCCGCCTTGGCTGTACAGGCTGCGGGCTTAAGGAAGCGGGGCTGTGCTTATGAGAATGGCTCTGGAATTTACCAAAACAGGCGCTGCACAGTTTATCTCGCATCTCGACCTTCAGCGGGCGTTTTCGCGCGCTATCAGACGGTCCGGGCTGCCTGTGAAGCTTTCCGAAGGGTTTAACCCGCATTATGTTGTCTCGTTTGCATCGGCGCTATCGCTTGGCATGGAAAGTGAATGCGAATGCGTGGAAATGGCCATGGCGCAGGCGGTTTCCGCCGACGAATTCCTGCTTAAGATGGCGCGTGCGCTGCCGCCGGGTCTTGTGGCCAAGCGTGCGGTAAGGCTCAAAGACAATGCGCCAAAGCTTATGGCGGCGCTGAGCGAGGCGAAATATGAAATGCCTGTTGATGCATCCCGTTCCGACGATGTGAATCGAAGCATTGAAGATATAATGAGCCGAAAAGAGATTCAGGCTGTCAAAGTGTCGGGCGGCAAGCAAAAGCAGATTGATATCCGTCCGATGATTAAAGCGCTTGCTGTCAAAGACGGCAAGCTGGTGATGCGGCTGTCAGCCGCGCAAACGGGTTCATTAAAACCGGACATGCTGCTAAAAGAGATCGAAAAGCAGACGGGAGAGCTTCAGCGCCGAGTGAAAAGAACGGCTTTGTATACGTTGTCCGGCGGCGAAGCGGTGGATTTGCTCGATGCCTTTAAACTGTGAAAAAGCGGGCTTATTGCCCGTCATATATATTTTAAAAAACGTTTGGAGTTTTTCATGAATAAAAAAATCGTTGCAGATGTCAATGGCTTAGAGGCCAGAATCGCCTTGCTTGAGGACGATAAGCTGGTTGAGATTCATGTGGAACGCCGGGGGAAAGAGCGCCTTGTGGGCAACATTTACAAGGGACGCGTGGCCAATGTACTGCCGGGAATGCAGGCGGCATTCGTGGACATTGGGCTTGATCGCAACGCTTTTCTCTATGCAGGCGACATACTGGCCGATACATCGGACTTTGAATTCGGTCAAAAAGCGGATTCCGTGAATCTAAGACCCAACAGAATTGAAGACATGGTTAAAGAGGGGCAGGAGATACTTGTTCAGGTATTGAAGCAGCCCGGCGGTACAAAGGGCGCGCGTATTACCACCCATGTCACGCTTCCCGGCCGCATGATGGTGCTAATGCCCACGGTGAACCATGTGGGTGTGTCACGCCGTATTGAGGACGAGCAGGAGCGCACGCGCCTCAAAGATATCATGGAAGAGTTAAAGCCCAAGGATATGGGCATCATTGTACGTACGGCGGCTATCGGCAAAACGGCGGAGGATTTTGAGAGCGAGGTTCGGTTCCTGTCACGCCTGTGGCAGCGTATTGTGGGCCGCAGCGATGTAATTCGGGCGCCGCGCTTGCTGCATGCGGAGGAGTCGCTCGTGTTTCGTACCGTGCGCGATATGTTTACAACGGATGTGGCTGAGTTTGTGATCAATGAACACGATTATTACGACAAGGTGGTCGCGGTAGCGGGCATCATAGCCCCGCATTTGAAGGACAGAGTGCGCCTTTATACTACGGGCGTTAATATATTCGACGATTTCGGCATTCAGGCACGCATTGACAAAGCGCTTGAGAAAAAGGTCTGGATGAAAAACGGTGCGTATATCATCATCGATGAGACCGAAGCGTTGACTGTAATCGACGTCAACACGGGCAAATTTGTGGGTGACAACAACCTGCAGGAAACGATACTTGAGGTTAACATAGAAGCGGCCAAGGAAATTGCACGCCAGCTGCGATTGAGAGATATCAGCGGTATTATCGTGATCGATTTCATCGACATGGAAGTAGAGGGCAACAAGCTAAAGGTCGTGGAGGCGCTGGAGACGGCGCTCGCCAAAGACCGCACCAAGACCAACGTACTCGGTATTACGGGTCTTGGCCTTGTGGAAATGACGAGAAAGAAGGTGCGGCGCAAGCTTTCGAGCATCGTGAAGCGCACCTGCCCATACTGCGGCGGCAGCGGATTGGTAGACAGCGAAGAGACGACAGCAATGAATATTAGACGGCTGATACTCAGGCAGACCGCGAGCTCGGATATCAAGGAATATCTTATCGAGGTCAATCCAAGTGTCGCCAAATATATTGATAACAAGGATAAGACGCAAACACCGATACTTCCCAAAATTGACGGCGTGAAGTTCTATATCATGTCCAGCGACGCGATGCATATGGCGGATTATAAAGTGGTGGAGATTGCATCGCAGAAAGAACGCGATAAGCTTATAGGCAAAGCCAAGGTGTTTTGTTAATCAACGGTTTGCCAAAAGCGAGCTTTTTGGCGTAGTTGACAGTTTTAAGCGGTTATGATATTATCTAAAACTGAGCCGCACGAAAATGGTGCTTAAAATCCGGTGCTCACTTTTCCGAAAAACATTGGTTTTGAGGGGATATTTGGGCCGGTACCATAACGGCGAGACTGGGAAGAGGAGGTAAGCAGCATGTACGCAATTTTTGAGACTGGCGGTAAGCAGTATAAGGCGGAGAAGGGTGACATCGTATTTGTGGAAAAGCTTAACAGCGAACCCGGAAAACTGATCACCTTTGACGCGCTGGTTGTGGCAAACGGTGACGATATCCAGATCGGTACGCCCACTGTCGCAGGTGCCAAGGTGAGAGCCAAGGTTATCGAGCATGGCAAAGAGAAAAAGGTTGTCATCTTTAAGTATAAGCCCAAGAGAAATTACCGCAGAAAGCAAGGCCACAGACAGCCGTTCACAAAGATCAAGATCACGAGCATTGCCACGGCTAAGGACAAAGAAGAAGCGGCGGAATAGTGAATCCCTAACGGAAAGCGAGGTGCGTTATTCATGGCACATAAAAAAGGTGTCGGTAGTTCCAGAAACGGCAGAGACAGCGAGAGCAAGCGGCTAGGCGTCAAACGCGGCGACGGTCAGTTTGTGCTTGCAGGCAATATCCTTGTGCGCCAGCGGGGAACAAAATTCTATCCGGGCAACAATGTGGATATCGGCAGCGACGATACGCTGTTTGCGCTGATTGACGGAAACGTTAAGTTTGAGCGCAAGGGCCGTGATAAAAAGCAGGTCAGTGTTTACCCAAGCTGACGCAATATAGGTTTTAAGCAGGCTTTGCTTATGGCAGGGCCTGTTTTCGTTTTCAATAACGATGCAGACAAAAAACTAATGTGGGGTTGGAAATCTGATATCATGGCATATATCGCCAAATGGTGCTATAATGTTTGGGGTTATGCGGCTTTAAAACCTATACGTCGCGTACCAGAGGAAAAAAATGAACATACAGCGAATTAAGCAAATACCAACACCGGAGCAAATCGTGGAGGAAATCCCCTTCCCGATGCACTTAAAAGCGATTAAGCAAAAGCGTGATGAAGATATTAAGCGCGTTTTTGAGGGCAAAGACGATCGTTTTATTCTCGTCATCGGTCCGTGCAGCGCAGACAGTGAAGATTCTGTGTGCGATTATATCGGCCGCCTTGCCAAGGTGCAGGAAAAGGTGAAGGATCGCATTATCATCATACCGCGCATTTATACCAACAAACCGAGAACGACGGGCGAAGGCTATAAAGGCATGGTACACCAGCCCGACCCCAGCAAAGACACGGATCTGTTTGAGGGTGTAAAAGCAATCCGGCGGCTGCATATCAAGGCGCTCAGCGAATTCTATATGCCCGCAGCCGATGAGATGCTTTATCCCGAGAATTATGCGTATCTCGCGGATGTGCTCGCATATAACGCCATCGGCGCGCGCTCGGTGGAAAACCAGCAGCACCGGCTGACTGCGAGCGGCGTGAATACGCCTGTGGGAATGAAGAACCCGACCAGCGGCGATCTTTCCGTGATGCTCAATTCGATTAAAGCGGCACAGCTCGCGCATACCTTTATCTACAACGGGTGGGAAGTGAAAACGGCGGGCAACCCATATGCCCACGCGATACTGCGCGGCGCGGTTACAGCGGACGGACGCAGTGTACCCAATTATCATTTTGAAGACCTCTTTGAGTTTGCGAAGGCCTATCTTGACAAAAGACTGCAAAACCCAACGATTATCATTGATACAAACCATGCAAATTCCATGAAACGTTATTATGAACAGCCGAGAATCACGCGAGAGGTGCTTATGAGCCGGCAGTATGAGCCGATTCTTAAATCGTTGATTAAAGGACTCATGATAGAAAGCTACATCGAGGAAGGCAATCAGGCCATCGGTGACAACGTATACGGCAAATCCATCACGGACGCTTGCCTTGGGTGGAACGATACAGGCAGCCTCATCGAATACATTGCTGAAAATATATAAATGACAAGGACAGAATTTGATGGACATCACAAATGACAGTAATCGCTTGACTTTTCATGGTTTATCTCATTTTTCCCTTTCGCAGTGTCTTTGCTGCGGGCAGGCATTTCGTTGGAAACCGCAAGGCAGGGGGTTTCACGGCGTGGCGATGGGACATGTTGTTTACGCAGAGCAAAACGGACAGGATTTGACGCTGACCGGTGTGCCGCAAAGCGCGACAGAAGATTTCATTCGTTATTTTGACCTTGAAAGAGACTACGGCGCGATTCAGGCAAGCTATATTAACGATCCGTTTCTGACAGAGGGAATATACTACGCGCAAGGTTTGCGCGTGATGCGGCAGCCTTACTTTGAGACGCTGATTTCATTTATTATATCCGCCAACAACAACGTGGGGCGTATCAGCCGTATCATCGATATCATTTGCGAAAAATACGGTGAGCCTTTAAACGGAGGATATGATTTCCCAACGCCCGAAAAACTGGCCGCTCTTTCTTCCGATGAGCTAAAGGCCTGCGGCACAGGATACCGCGCGGACTACATTATAAAAACGGCTAAGATGATATGCGACGGGTTTGAACTGGATGCTGTGGCGAAGATGCCATATGAGCAGGCACGCCAGGTAATGACAGCGCTGCCCGGCGTGGGCCTTAAGGTGGCGGATTGTGTGGCGCTTTACGGTATGGGCTTTTTGCAAGCGTTTCCGCTCGATGTATGGATGCGTCGTGTCATTTGCGGTGTATACCAGTACAGCGGTAAAAACGACAATAAACTGCGTGAATTTGTGGATACCACGTTCGGGGAATACGCGGGTATCGCGCAACAGTATTTATTCAATTATGCGCGCCACCATAAAGAAGTGGTCTGCGAGAGATAAAACTCGTAAATATGCATTATACGGAGACAGCAGCATGGCAAAATTAGCACAAATCATAAACTACACAAAAAGGTTATACACGTTTGATGATTATCGTCGCTTCTTAGAAAAAAGCTACCGTATAGAACTCGGTCAGGGATAAAGAACAAGATAGACTGGAACAAAACGATCTGACCACAGTATCCATCATGAATGCACTGGCCGATAAACGATCCTTCTGCTGTGAATTTACACTCGGAGACCGGTATGAGGCGGGCTACCGTATTAAAATGGCAGAGAATAACGTATATGAAATTGCGCTTTGGCTTAATACATATCACGTGCCGTTTATCCGTTTTGAATCCATCAACCGCGGTCATCTGGAATATTATAATCATGTGATCGGTTTGTGACTGAAGTGATCCATGAAGAAGATCTCATACTGACAGGCGTCGGTTTTGATGCCACACTTGCGTATTCCGACTCAATTGAACAAATGGTAGATAACAGCACGGGTATTATTATGTGGATTGCAGCAAACGTGATTCCGCATGCGTTAGAAGCCGCTATTTTATGAAGAATAAAGACGGATTTTTGGTCTATATGAAACAATTGAAAAAAACGTGATTTAAACAAGCAGGCACTATAGTCAAAACATATAAGGGCTGCCCATTCGGGCAGCCCTTTGTGTGTCTATTGAGGCTAACGGCTTATTTGTCTTCAGCCATTCCTTTGTAGAACTCGTAGCGTTCTTTTGCTTCTTTCTCGGCCTCTGTGAATAGGTCTTCGGCCACTTCGGGGAACATCTTCTGCAGCGATTTGTAACGGATCTCGCCGCGGATGAAGTCCTGATAGCTGCCGGTTGGCTCTTTGCTGTCCAGTGTGAACGGGTTCTTGCCCTGTTCTTTAAGCTCCGGATTGAAGCGGTACAGATGCCAGTATCCTGAATCCACTGCCAGCTTCATTTCCGCCTGCGTCTTGCCCATGTTGATGCCATGGTTGATACAGGGGGCGTAAGCGATGATCAGTGACGGACCATCGTAGCTTTCCGCTTCCAGCATGGCCTTGATCAGTTGGCTGTGGTTAGCGCCCATGGCTGTCTGAGCGACATAGACGTATCCGTAGGTCATGGCGATCGCACCAAGGTCTTTCTTCTTCGTGCGTTTGCCAGCGGCCGCAAACTTGGCCACAGAGCCTGTCGGCGTCGCTTTGCTGGCCTGGCCGCCTGTGTTGGAGTACACTTCGGTATCCATCACAAGGATGTTCACATCTTCGCCCATCGCCAGCACGTGGTCAAGACCGCCGTAGCCGATGTCGTAGGCCCAGCCGTCGCCGCCGATGATCCAGATAGACTTCTTGGTGAACAGATCCTCGTTGTCAAAAATGGTTTGCAGCAGCTCTTTTTCTTTGCCGGATGCCTTTGCAATCGCGTCAGGCAGCAAACCTCTGAGCTTAGCGCCATAAACTTTGGATTCTTCACCCTTGTTAGCGTTTTCGAGCCAGAGCTCCAGCGCTTCTTTGATATCGCCGCTGCAAATTTCAATCGCTTCGCGGACGTTATCCTTTAAGTTGGCGCGGCGATGGACGATACCTAGGTTCATGCCGAAACCGAACTCAGCGTTGTCTTCAAACAGCGAATTTGCCCAAGTCGGTCCGTGACCTTCCGCATTCGTTGTGTACGGGCAGGTCGGTGTGTTGCCGCCGTAGATGGATGAGCAGCCTGTGGCGTTGGCAATGATCATGCGGTCGCCGAACAGCTGTGTCGCCAGCTTGATGTACGGTGTTTCTCCGCAGCCCGCGCATGCGCCAGAGAACTCGAACAGCGGACGCGAGAACTGTGTGCCGATTACATTGGTTTTGTTGATCTCGACACCCGGATCAGGCAACTTGGTTGCGAATTCCCAGTTTGCGCCTTCTGCGTCTGCCAAATCGGCAAGCGGCTTCATGACGAGCGCTTTTTGCTTGGCCGGGCAGATGTCTGCGCAGTTGCCGCAGCCTGTGCAATCAAGCGGGGTAATCTGCATTCTGTATTTGAGACCAGCGATACCTTTGCCGCGAGCGTCTTTTGTAACATATGTATCCGGCGCGTCTTTGAGATCCTCTTCTTTGGCGAGGAACGGACGGATGACGGCGTGCGGGCAGACAAACGAGCACTGATTACACATAATACAGTTCTCGGGAATCCACTGCGGCACGTTCACCGCGATACCGCGTTTCTCGAACTGTGTGGTACCAGTCGGGAAGAATCCGCGCGGATCGAATGCCGAAACGGGAAGATCGTCGCCTTTTTGCTCAATGATGGGATATAGCACCTTGGCGAAGAATTCACCGGCTTCTTCGGGCGATTTGGCAACCGTCGCACCGTCGGTGGTGTCGGCCCAGCTTGCGGGATATTTAATTTCTTCGAGACCATCTACACCCATATCGATGGCGGTGTAGTTCATGTTGACGATCTTGTCGCCCTTCTTGCCGTAAGTCTTCTTAACGGCCATCTTCATGTACTCAATCGCTTCGCTTTCGGGAATGATACCTGCAACCTTGAAGAACGCAGCCTGCATGACGGTGTTGATGCGTCCGCCCATGCCGGCTTTTTCTGCGATGTCTATGGCGTCGATGTTGTAGAATTTGATTTTCTTTTTCGCAATTTCGTTTTTGACCTGTGCGGGTAGCTCTCTTTCGAGATCTTCCAGCGTTGTCCACTGCGAGTTCAGCAGGAAGATACCGCCTTCTTTTAAGTCGCCCAGCATGTCGTAACGTGTCACATAGGACGGATTGTGGCATGCGACAAAATCAGCGATGTCGATCAGATATGTCGATTGAATGGGGCTTTTGCCGAAACGCAGATGCGAGACGGTCAGGCCGCCGGATTTTTTGGAGTCGTAGCTGAAGTAGCCCTGCGCGTACATATCGGTATGGTCACCGATAATCTTAATGGAGTTCTTGTTAGCGCCCACCGTGCCGTCGCTGCCAAGACCATAGAACTTGCAGCGGTATGTGCCTTCGGGAGCCGCGTCGATCTTTTCGCCCAAATCAAGGCTTAAGTTTGTCACGTCGTCTTTGATACCCACTGTGAAGTGGTTTTTCATTTCGCTCGCAAGGTTGTCGTAAACGGCTTTGACCATTGTGGGTGTGAATTCCTTAGAAGAAAGACCATAACGTCCGCCGATAACCTTGATGTTCTTGCCTGCTTCGGCGAGAACCGTGATCACATCCTGATAAAGCGGTTCGCCGGCGGCACCGGGCTCTTTTGTTCTGTCGAGCACGCAAATATTTTTGGCGCTGTCCGGAAGTGCAGCGAGGAAATGTTTCGCGCTGAACGGACGGTACAGTCGCACCTTGATCGCGCCCACCTTGGCGCCGTTTGCGTTCAGGTAATTGATGGTTTCTTCAACGGCTTCTGCGCCGCTGCCCATCAGAATGACAATGTTCTCGGCATCGGGAGCGCCGACGTAATCAAACAAACCGTATTTTCTGCCAAACGCTTTGTAGAACTCATCCATGACGGATTCCACGATGTCCGGTGTGGCATCATAGTATTTGTTAGCAGCTTCTCTGTTCTGGAAGTAGATATCCGGGTTCTGCGCTGTGCCCTGCAGATGCGGATGGTCGGGGTTCATGGCACGCTTCCTGAAATCGGCGATGGCTTCCTTGTCTGCCATCTTTGCAAGCGTTTCATAATCGAGCAGATCGATCTTTTGAACTTCGTGAGATGTACGGAAACCGTCGAAGAAGTGAAGGAACGGCACCTTGGCTTTGAGCGTGGACAGATGAGCCACAGCCGCGAGGTCCATGACTTCCTGCACGCTGCAGGCTGCAACCATTGCAAAGCCTGTCTGACGTGTGGCCATGACGTCGCTGTGATCGCCGAAGATGGAAAGCGCATGAGCGGCAAGGCTTCTTGCGGATACGTGGAACACGCATGGGAGAAGCTCACCTGCAATCTTGTACATGTTCGGGATCATAAGCAGCAGACCCTGTGACGCTGTGAAGGTGGACGTGAACGCACCTGTCGCAAGACTGCCGTGAACGGCACCGGCCGCACCGGCCTCGGATTGCATTTCAGCAACCCGCATCTTCTGGTTGAAGATGTTTCTTCTATCGTGAGCCGCCCATTCGTCGCAGATTTCTGCCATGGGCGAAGAGGGTGTGATGGGGTAGATCGCGCCGACGTCTGAAAACGCATATGCCACATGGGCAGCGGCCGTGTTGCCATCAATCGTTTGTTTAGTAGCCATATTTATCCTCCTTAAATGATTGAAAATCATGTGTCAAACGTATAAATCCATAAGGATCCAGCATAAAGCCTTGAATGTAGTCTGTTCACAATCGCAAATATTATATATTTTTTAGAAAGAATGGTCAACAAAATTGGGGTGGATTGAGCCAGAATTCACGAACTTTTCGTAAACTTAACTCAATTATATTGTAAAAGTAATGTTTAAAATTTTAATGGCTTTGCAATTTTGATAATGTATAGTAAGAATAAGCCAGCAATAATATCTCGAAAGGAACATGACTAATGAAGCGCAAAATGAAAAAAAGGTGGCTGATCTTGTTCATTATATCGGCAGTCGTGCTGCTTTTGGTCACTCTCTATTATGTCATGAGTGCACGGGGATTTCAGTTTTTCGGCCGTCTTGTGGAGCGTATAGACACAGATAAAAAAATCGTCTATCTCACGTTTGACGACGGGCCGAACGAGAACACAGACCGTATACTGGGTACGCTCGAGCAATTAAACGTGAAGGCAAGTTTCTTTCTAATCGGGCAATGCATAGAGGAAACCCCTGTTCTCACGCAGCAGATTATTGACGCCGGACATGACATCGGCAATCATTCATACACGCACCCACGATTGGTTTTCCGCTCGCCCGCCTTTATAAAAAAAGAAATTGACCAAACAAATACGTTGATCATAAACGCCGGTTATCACAGAGAAATTTTCTTTCGGCCGCCCTACGGGAAGAAGTTTCTATTGCTGCCTTGGTATCTTAATCAAATCGAACAGACCACTGTGATGTGGACGCTGGAGCCGGATTCTTATAAAGAAGTCAATAAAGATGCCGATTCAATGGCGCAGTATGTCATTGACAACGTGTCAGACGGGGCGATCATCCTGCTGCATCCCATGAACGATGATACGGATAAGACGCTGGATGCCATTAAGAAGATCGTCTCATCTCTGCGGGATTCGGGATACAGCTTTGAAAGACTCTCGGACGGCATAAAACAATAAACAAAATACGCGGTGCAGCCAAACCTTGAGCACCGCGCTTCAAAAAAGAAGGTTATTGCGTGGGTTCTGTGGTGAGCTCGCGCTCGTAAGTGGAGGATTCCATGCTTTCCAATGCCAGCCCGGCGCCGATGGCCACCGCATCAAGCGGCTGCTCCGCACGGCGAACGGGCATACCCGTCACCTTAGCGACCAGCCTGTTAAAGCCCTGAAGCAGGCTGCCGCCGCCCGTCAACACAATGCCCTCGTTGATGATATCTGCCGCGAGCTCGGGCGGTGTTTGCTCGAGGACGTTTTTGATTGCATCGATAATGCTCTGCACAGGCTCCATAAGCGCTTCACGGATGCTTTCTGAATCCACTGAGATTGACTTAGGCAGCCCCGAGGTAATATCGCGTCCGCGCACCTCCATGGATTGATCTTTGCCCTGATCAATGACGGTACCAAGCGTCATTTTGATATGCTCGGCGGTGCTCTCGCCGATAGCCATACAGTGGGCCTTCTTCACATGTTTTAAAATGGCGTCGTCCATATGGTTGCCGCCGATGCGCAAAGACTTTGCCGTCACAATACCGCCCAGCGATATGATGGCGACCTCGCTGGTCCCGCCGCCCACATCAACCACCATGCAGCCCTTTGCCTGGTGCACGTTGAGTCCTGCGCCGATGGCGGCGGCCATGGGTTCTTCAAGCAGATAAACCTCGCGCGCGCCGCATGAATGCGCCGCTTCTTCCACCGCGCGTTTTTCCACTTCCGTTATACCGCAGGGTATGCAGATAACGAGCCGCGGGCTGCGCTTGACGATCCCCTGAGGGACAGCCTTTCCGATAAAATATTTGAGCATGATCTCGGTCGTGTTAAAGTCTGCGATCACACCGTCTTTAAGCGGCCGCACCGCCACGATGCCGCCCGGTGTCCGGCCGATCATTTTTTTCGCTTCTTCGCCGACCGCAAGTATGTCTTTCCTGTTGTTTTTCATTGCCACGACAGAGGGCTCCCTAAGTATAATGCCCTTGCCTTTCATATACACAAGCGTGTTCGCTGTACCAAGGTCAATCCCGAGGCACGGCGTCATGAATGAAAACATAGAAAACCTCCACATTATGTTAATGCTATAATTCTGCCTATAAAGGCCGTTTTTATACATTTAATTTCAATGAAAGTGATAATCCGGTCTGTATTTTTTTAAAACAATGGCTGTGTCTGGGCCGTCTATATGTTTTTTTCCTTGTCAATGGCGTTATATCACGCTAAAATGAAACTATATTTTTCATTTCTTATTGGTGGTGTTGGGCGAAAATCTCATATAAGAACGGGAGACAGAATGGAAAAACCACGGCATGAGATGGAGGTTCACACACCGCACCGGCGCAGATACCGTTTCAATCCAAAAAAACTAGGCGTGACGCTCATTTCACTGGGCTGTCTTGCTGTACTCATCGCATTGATCATACAGCTTATGGGCAGCGAAACGACATCTGCCTATCAAGGTGCTGCTTTAGAAAACACCCAAACTGCTGATCTCAGCGGCCTCAAAGATAAATGTATCGTCATTGACGCGGGACACGGAGGCTTTGACCCGGGTGCAATCGGCGCTTCAGGCGTACGGGAGGATGAGCTGAACTTAAAGGTGGCCAAATTTCTTCAGAATGCGCTTGAAGCTCAAGGCGCTGAGGTGATCATGACGCGCAGCGAGGACGATGCCATTGCCGAAACGAAGGATGAGGACATGGCGGAGCGCCGTCGCATCATTGAGGAAAGCGACTCGGATATTGTGATCAGCATTCATATGAATTCCCATACCGACCCGTCCATTTCCGGCCCGCTTGTGCTTTTTATGCCGGGCTCCAAGCAGGGCAAAGCTTTAGCGGATAGTATGATAGACTGCATTAACGATGGTCTCAACGCAAGCGGTAATTCGCGTGGTGAAAGCTTATATATACTCAAAAGCGGCAACCAGCCATGCGTGCTCGTGGAATGCGGATATATCAGCAACGCGATGGAGGAAGCAAGCCTTGCGCGCGAAGACTATCAAAAGAAGATCGCCGACGCGATATGCGAAGGAGCGGCGGTGTTCTTCAATGAATCGGGTCCAATTGCGCAATAAAATAAGGTCATATTAATTCCAAAGAATACGACACATTACACCGTTCCACTTATGGGGCGGTTTTTTTCTTGTTGTTCATGCCAAAGCGGAATCACGTATATTTCGCCGATATTTGTACAAGATTGACAGAAAGATTATGAATATATATAATTCAAATATAATACAAGTCCTATATTGGAGGAGTATAATGACACTGGAAAATGGAATCTTAGGTTTTTTGTCAATGAAGCCCCTTTCGGGATACGACATCAAAAAGCTGTTCGATATGTCTGCCGGATACTTTTGGCCTGCGGATCAAACACAGATATACCGGACACTGAAAAAGCTGATGAAAGAGGGTCTTATCGCGTTCAAAGAACAAACAAAGGGTGAAACGGTCGATAGAAAAGTCTATGCCATCACGGAAAAAGGCTGTGCCGAAAACTTAAAGCAGATTCAGCAGAATACAGTTGAGGATTTCATTTCCCGCGATGCGTTTTTGATGCAACTTTTCTTTTCGGGAGCTTTGGACAGTGACGAACAGATACAGTTCCTTGATACACAGCTTCGCAATATAAGCGCATTAGAGCAAAGGCTTATAGACAATTACAACGATAACATTGCACGATTCATATCCACAACAGGCCTGACCGAAGACGACAGCCGCGTGCGTTCTGCGGTGTGGGCTCACAGGTGGGGGCTTATTAAGTGCCGTGAGTACGCGAAGCTGTTAGAAACAATTAAAACTGAATTATAATATCCGTTTATCATAAATTAAAAAATATAAAAATTTAATAACAATAAATACAAGGCAAAGAATTTGCTGGAGGTTCAAAAATGATAGGCAGAAAAAGCAAAACGATTATCACACTCATAATCATACTCATGATGACAGTCAGTATGATTCCTGTGTTCAGCACGACGGCTGAGGCGGCTAGCACAACGGTCTATGTCAATGCAAACACCGGAAATGATTCGACCGGGGATGGATCATCGTCCAATCCTTACAAGACGTTTACAAAAGGGTATTCGATGGCCGCCAGCGGTGATACGCTGGATCTGACGGGTACATTCACATGGACGGATGCGGATGAAACAGGAGACTCGGCTGAGACTGCAGACACAACAACCCAATCCACAAACGGTTTTACGATTGATAAGAACATGACTATTCAGGGACACGGAGTCGGAACGACCATCATTCAGGCGGGAACCTCATTAAGCGATTCCTCAAGCAGGGTATTCTTTGTTAACGGAGCTGATGCTACCTTTAATAATCTGGAATTAAGGTATGGATTGACAACCTACGCCGGAGGGGCAATCCGTATTGCAGGCGGAGGCAATGTAACAATAGACAGCTGTTATATTCACGATAATGAAGGCGATATGTGCGGCGGCGGAATCGAAGTTGCTTATGCAACAAGCGTGACCATTACAAACACAACGATTTCAAATAACGCGAGTCCGCATGATGGCGGCGGCGGCGGAATCAGAATGGCTTCAAATGGTACATTGATTTTAACAAACTCAACCATATGCAATAACACGATTGCGGATTGGGCCGGCGGGACCGGCAACCGAATAGGAGCCGGAATATACCTCGCTGAGGGCTATTCATTCACTGCATATGTAACCAATTGCACGATTACAGGGAACACGACGGATGATATCTATGGCGCAGGGGTTTGTCAGGATTCAGGAACGGCATACCTTAAAAATAACCTTATAGCCAATAATACTTCTAACGAGCCAAGTGTGAATGACTATGAATTCTATGGGGGCACATTAAATGATAATGGCGGTAATATTGTCGAATTTTACAGCAATACAGGCAGCGGAACAGGTGGTTTGACAAGTATCGTATCGGGAGACCAAAGCAATTTATTTGGTACAGGGGTATCGGCAACGCCGGTACTTGCTCTTAACGACACGCTTAACGGAGTGCCGACGATTGCGCTTGGCGCAGGGAGCGTTGCTATTAACGGTGGCGGGAGCGGAAGCAACGGTTCTGTAAGCGTTCCGAATGCTGACCAGAGAGGGTTTGCCAGAGATGCTCTGTATGATGTCGGCGCTTATGAAAATGGCGCAACCGGCGACGCCGCGCCTGTGGCATCCAGTGTGCAGATATCGGGCACTGCGAAATACGGGCAGACGGTGACGGGAAGTTACTCATACAGCGACGCGGACAGCGACCCGGAAGGAGAATCGACCTTCAAATGGTATCGTGCGGATAACGCATCCGGGCTGAACAAGACTGAGATAAGCGGTGCGGTGGCAACGTCGTATACGTTAACAGCGGCGGATATCGGCAAATACATCGCCTTTGAAGTGACGCCTGTGGCGCAATCCGGCACAAGTTCCGGCACAGCGGTTCAAAGCTCATATACGGCGATAGTGCAAAAAGCGGACTGCGCGACACCCACGGGTGTCACGCCTGTGCTGTCAAGCAAAACAGATGCGACGGTTGCGCTGACTTCTGTCGCAGGGTATGAATATTTGAGAGTTGCCGATGGAGCAGCAGCTTCGGGAACGTGGCAGGACAGCAATGTGTTCAGCGGGCTGACACCTGGAACAGCATACGATTTTTATCAGAGAGTGAAGGAAACGGACACGCACAAAGCGTCGGCAATATCAGCAAAGCTGGATGCGACGACATATACTAAGCCAGTGGTTACTTCGGTCAGTGTTCCTGCAAACGGCACTTACAAAGCCGGAGATGATTTGGAGTTCTATGTCCATTTTGACGAGAAGCTCACAATAACAGGTGCGCCGAGGATAGCTTTAACGATAGGATCAAATACGGTTTACGCAACATATTATGGCTATGTAGCCGGCCTGGAAACCTTTATATTCCGTTATACGGTTGAGGCTGGATTGCTGGACAGCGACGGTATCGCTGTGGGAGCATTATCCCTGAACGGCGGTACAATACGCAGCTTCTCAAACGGAGTGGATGCTGATTTAACGTTAAATAATGTCAACAGCACGACAGGCGTTCTTGTTGATACAATTGCACCGACGGTGACTTCGGTCAGCGTACCTGCAAATGACACCTATATCACGGGTCAGAATTTAGACTTCGCCATTAACTTCAGCGAAAACGTTACAGTCGATTCGTCTGGAGGCACACCGAGGTTTGCTTTAACGATTGGTTCTGATACGGTTTATGCTGATTACTTTAGTGGTTCTGGATCATCGGCAATCGTATTTAGGCATACAATCGAGTCAGGCTTGACAGACAGCGATGGTATCGCCGTGGGTGCGTTATCATTAAACGGCGGCACAATGAAAGATGCAGCAGGAAACGACGCAAACCTGACACTAAACAGCGTTGGCAGCACGACGGGTGTTCTTGTAGACGCCGTTGCGCCTACGGTGAGCTCGGTTAACAAACCTTCCGACGGCACTTACACAACCGGAGACAATTTGGACTTCACTGTCAATTTTGATGAGGGCGTCACGGTCAATACGGGCAGCGGCACACCTTATCTGACGCTGACGGTCGGTTCATCGACGGTTCATGCAGTATATATGTCGGGCAGCGGAACAAGCGCTCTTGTATTCCGCTATACAGTCGTTTCAGGAAACAAGGACGGCGACGGCATTGAACTGGCTTCAAATATCACGCTTAACGGCGGTACCATGAAGGATGCGGCGGGCAACAATACGGACCTTGCGTTTACCGGCAGTACTTTAACCGGCGTCATTGTCAAGGATGCACAGACGATTACGTTTGCGAATCCCGGCGCGCAGAATTTCGGCACAAGCCTGACACTAACAGCGACGGCAAGCTCGACATTGCCGGTTACCTTTACAAGCGATACACCGGAAGTGTGCACGGTCAGCGGAAACACCGTCACATTCCTCAAAGCAGGCGATGCCACCATCAGCGTCGATCAAGCAGGAAACGATGAGTATCTCCCCGCGACGACGGTGTCACAAACCTTTAGAGTAAATGCTGTCGTTCCCGGCGCGCCGATAATTGGAATGGCGACGGCGGGCAACGGACAAGCGACCATCAGCTTTACCGCTCCGGCATCGAACGGCGGAACGGCTATCACGGGTTATACCGCCACATCTAGCCCTGGAGGGATCACGGGAACAGGGGCGGGAAGCCCGATCACAGTGACAGGACTGACTAACGGCACGACATATAATTTCACGGTGACAGCAACAAACAGCGCCGGCACGAGCACGGCCTCATCGGCGTCCAACGGAGTGACACCCAAAGCGGTGCAGGCCATCACGTTTAACAATCCCGGCGCACAGGATTTCGGCACCAGCCCGACGCTGACAGCAACGGCAAGCTCGGGGCTTGATGTCACGTTCACGAGCGATACGCCTGATGTGTGTACTGTGACAAGTGCAGGCGTTCTGACATTTTTAAAAGCTGGAACAGCCACTATCACCGCCCATCAAGCGGGGAACAGCGAGTATCTTTCGGCGGCAATGGTGACACAAAGCTTTGCTGTTAACGCTGTTTTACCTGGTGCCCCGACAGACGTGACAGCGGTGGCAGGAAACACAACCGCCACTATCAGCTTTACGGCTCCGGCATCGAACGGCGGTGCGGCTATCACGGGTTATACAGTCACGTCCGGTCCGGGAGGAATCACCGCAACAGGTGCGTCCAGTCCGATTACGTTAACTGGGCTGACCAACGGCACGGCATATACCTTCACGGTGGCAGCAACGAACAGCGCGGGTACGGGCACGGCATCGACGACTTCAAACAGCGTGGTACCGAGAGCGCCACAGACAATCACGTTTGCGAATCCGGGCTCGCAGGATTTCGGCACCAGCCCGACACTAACGGCAACATCAAGCTCAGGATTGCCCGTCACATTTAAAAGCGATACGCCTGATGTGTGTACTGTGACAAGTGCAGGCGTTCTGACATTTTTGAAAACGGGAACAGCCACTATCACCGCCCATCAAGCGGGGAACAGCGAGTATCTTTCGGCGGCGATAGTTTCGCGCAGTTTTACTGTTAACGCTGTCGTTCCCAGTGCACCGACCATTGGAACGGTGACCGCGGGTAACGGACAAGCAACCGTCAGCTTTACACCTCCCGCTTCTAACGGCGGTGCGGATATTACTGGGTACAAAGTCACATCCAGCCCGGGAGGTTTCACAGCAAGCGGAACGGGAAGCCCGATCACAGTGACGGGACTGGCCAATGGCGTGGCGTATACGTTCACGGTGACAGCGACGAACACCGCGGGCACGGGGGCGGCTTCACCGGCTTCAAGCAGCGTGACGCCCATAGCAGCGGCCACGCCGACACCGACGCCTGCACCGACAGCGACACCGACGCCGACGCCTGCACCGTCAGCGACACCTGCACCGACGGCGACACCGTCAGCGACACTTAAGCCAACCGTAAAGCCCACGGCGACACCGACAGCCACTCCGTTACCGTCAGCGACACCGGCACCGACAGTAACGCCGACACCGGCACCGACGGCGACATCGACACCGACAGTAACGCCGACAGTGACACCCAGTCAGACGGCGGGTGCCAATACCCGCACGATTACGGGCACGCTGCTTGACTCAAACGGCAATCCGATGGCCGGATATGTGGTGGAACTGCATTCTGATCCCATCACGACGATTACAGACGCAAACGGACGCTATACGTTCCGCGATGTGGAATATACAAAGCATGAGATGATTGTGAAGACACCGAAAGGTGAAGAGATTGCGGCGTTTGAACTGTCGTTCTCGCAGGGCGAGGAATTCGACACGGATGTGACGGAAAAAGGTGTGAATGTCACGTTTACGAACAGCACGGCAACAGTGGACATAGAGGTCGCGGTGGCGGCAGACCAAAGCGGCGCCACGATTTCACACGTTCAGGCCGTGGAAAACCCGCAGACAGATGATACCTCTGGCGGTATCGGCACGGTTCTTCTTTGGATTGGCGGCGGCATTTTCGCGGCGGCGATTATCGCAGCGCTGGTCATCATCCTTCTGAGGAAAAGAAGAAAAGGTACGCAGATATAGAAACTGATTGAAAGACGACGAAGATGGCAGTGCACGAACGCGCTGCCATTTTTCTTATCATAGAAAAAACCACACGTTTTACGTGTGGAGCGAAAGCAAGCTTTAGCGTTAATAATTAAGAGGTGACAGTCACATTGGCATGAGCGAGAAGTGAATTAGACTCGTTAAGAGAGGTGATGATTGACAGTTCCATTATGTCATGCTGAGCGTAGCGAAGCATCCCATGAATAGTGCATAAAGAATGAGATTCTAGTCCACTGCGTAGTCCATCGCTAACGCTCCTTCAGAATGACATAAATAGCTGTTTTGCAGATCAGAATCTAAAGCGCGTCTCCGTGCGGCTGGCGGAACCGTTATATGCCTTTAGGCATTGCTGTCAAGAGGCCCTTATAGGGTTCAAATAAAAACCACCCCTTCAGGGGTGGAAACTTATTTGTGTGTACAGCGGTATGCATGTATGGTATATTATGAGAAAAAAGCGGAGGAAAACATGTGAATCCGGGTCAGGCTAATGAATACATCGTGCGCATCAATAAGGTGTGCGATTATATCGATATCCATCTTGGCGAGGAGATGACGCTGTCTGAGCTCGCCGGGGTGGCGAATTTTTCTGAGTACCACTTTCATAGAATATTCGCGGCGATGACGGGGGAGACACTGTTCAGCTTTATACAGCGCCTGCGCCTGGAACGCGCCGCCATGCGGCTTTGCATGAGTCAGGAAGACAATGTGACGCAGATCGGCGCGGAATGCGGCTTCTCATCGCCGGCGGTGTTTTCACGTGCTTTTAAAAAGCATTTCGGGTGCACGCCAACGGCATTTCGAAAAAGCAATGTGGGTCAAACACAGAGCAGCCTGAGTCAACTGCTTCGCAATGACGGGAAAGCGCTCGGGTCTCAGCAAGGGTATAATGGCAGAAAAAAATGGAGGTTTGCCATGAAACCAGAAGTGAAAATTGAGAAAATTGAGACCATGCGTGTCGCTTACTTGCGCTATGTGGGGCCATATGCGGGCGACGGAGAGCTGTTTGAAAACTTGTATAAGCGCTTTTTCGCGTGGACAGGGCCGCGGGGCATTGATGTGTCTACCACGTATATCATTTACCATGACGATCCCAATGTAACAGAAGAAGATAAGCTGCGCATGAGCATCTGCGTGCCGATCGGTGACGATGTCGAGGTATCGGGTGAGATCGGAGAGATGACAATTAGCGGCGGTACGTATGCCGTGGGCCGGTTTGAGCTGGGGACGGATGAATACGGTGAAGCCTGGGCGTACATGTACAGCGAATGGCTGCCGCAAAGCGGCTATCAGCCTGCGCCGGAAGTGCCGTTTGAGCGCTACGTCGGAAGCGAATGTGATGAGAACGGTAAAATGATGGTTGATATCTGCGTTCCTGTTACGGTGATGTAGAGCGAACATGTGAGAGGAATAAAGGGCCTTTCTGCTTCACGCGGAAGGCCTTTTATGGTTAAACAAGTTTGTATTATCCCATGCATATATTTAAGCATGTTGCTCATTAATTCATTGAAAGGAATTCATGAAAATGAAAAGTGCTGCTTTATATGCTCTCATTATGGTGATACTGGTGGCTGCGGGATGTGCTCAACTGACAGATGAACGAACGCCGCTGCCATCCGAATTAAAGACGCATCCCACAGCGGAGCAGACGGCCATACCGCCTACCGTCAGCGCTCGCGAGCTTGACCACAGCAATGACTATATCGATGTCGGCATCACCTATCCCGTAATATCCGGTATGCGGGATCGAGCGGCTCAAAGTGCCATCAATGAGCGGGTATACAAAGACTTAAAGGGCAGGGCGCAGGCGATTGAAACGCAGGCGCGGGAAGATGCCAAGCAGTCCGGATTGCGCGTTGTATACAGCATGGATGCGGGCTTTTCAATGGAGCGCAATGACGGCCGCGTGCTGTCGGTACAGATAGATATCAGTACATATGAAGGCGGCGCCAACATGGGTACAGACTCGGCCTTTATCAACGTCATTAACGCTGAAGAGGCGTTTGAGCCGTCATTTTCTGAGCTTTTTGTGAACGGTGCCGATTATAAGTCTGTAATCAATGATAAGATCAGGGCTCAAATTGCCAGCAATCCGGAAGGCGATATGTTTGACTTTACCACGGTTGCGCCTAATCAATGGTATTACCTCACCGACACCGCTTTGGTTGTTGTGTTTCCAAGGTATGCGATCACGCCAGGTGTTTACGGCGAACCCGAATTTGTGATAGCTTTCGATAAAATATCCGATATACTTATAACAAGCGTGCAAGAGTGAGATTTATAAAGAAAAACGCCGTATCACGGCGCATGCAATTAACGATATATACATACATATACCGCGTTGACACGTTTTCCGGTTATTCTGCGATGACGTTTTTCGCGAACGTTTTGGCATCCTCAAGATCTGCTTTGCTCGGATGACGCAGATTCATAAATAAGAACTTGCCTTTGCAGAAAAAGCTTTCATCATCCACCGCAATGCCCTTTTTTTGCAGCTGCTCTTTCATGAGTTCCACTGCTTTTGCTATTTTCACACATGTGGAGAACAACACCACGCGCTTTACCTTGTCGGGCGTGAGTGCCTGCATAAATGAATCGAGAACGGCGTCGAGCTTGCCGCCGTAGATTGCGCCGCCAATAAACATAAGGTCGGCCTTGGTATCTAGTGAATACTCCTTAACCGACTGAGCGGTGCAGCCGATTGCCTCCGCCATGGCCTCCGCCACCTTTTTCGTATTTCCCGTCACCGAATGGTAAAGAACAGCAGTCGACATACATAGTCCTCCTATAAATATGGTACACAGATACCTTATTGTAACATGAACAGCAAATATAACAATATGCATTATATAGCTGATGATTGCCGGAGCTTGAATCGGCCACTTTCGAAGGTATTGGCAGGAAGATAGTTTTATAATTGAAATATTATGTATATATGTGGTTGTGTGTGCTATAGTATACTTAACAAAAAGACATTATGTCTTTTTGTAGGTTAATTGTAACGAACCTACAATTATAAGTTAATCAGATTTATTTTTTATCCATCGTTTATATAGTTCGGCAGAACGAAGTTGAATTTGGAGGTTAATCATGAAAAAATGGTATGATGAGGAGTACGAATGGGAAATAGAGGTAACGGGGTTTCTTCGCGGTGAAAATACAGAGCACTATTGCCGAAATGGTGAAGAAATCGGAGATAAGTACACCTGCACCTACGGCTGTCCTGTAAATGCTGATGGGCAGGGCATTTGTTCCAAAGTAATGCTGATTATGTTCCCAATCATGGAGGCGGTCAGAAGTGGCGGAGATTTAGAGAACATCGGTGGAAATGAAAAATATATCAAGGATATTGTATGTCCAGATGGCTGTGTTATGTTTAGGCTGACGGCAAAGAAACTTGGAAATGAGAATTTTCATAAGGGGAAGTTTTTCAATCAACCCTAATTATTATCGTGTTCAGTTTATAGATAAGCCGAACTGTAATAATTTCAGCAAAAATAACAGTAGTTTTAACACTCAGATAAGCATAAATTTTGAGGAGGTAGGAGGATGTCATTTTCGGAAATTAGTATATATCAGGTAAAGCCAGATAAGACAAATGAGTTTGAAGCTATTATGAAAGACGCTATTCAGATAATGAAAGTAATAGACGGTTGTCAATCACTTCGGCTTATACAGCGCACACACTATATAAAGGATATGAAAACGATAAAGGATGGACGTCAACCCGACAAACTAACTCGTATTGTTAAATGTGTTCGATACGTACTTTACTGGGAATTCGATTCAGATAAAAGCTATGGCAAAGCTCAAAAACGGTTGTATGAAACTTTTTGGAAAGCGATAGAAAAGTGCTTGATTGTTCCGCATGATAAAATCTTAGGAGAAGTAATCATTTAACAGTACAAGACGGACAATTTAGCGAGCGAGCCGCTTTCTATAATGAGCACAATGGAATGCAGTTGATTTATGGCTTAACCTTCAGTTTCCCTGCAAAACCCTTCTCCTGTTATTTAAAATAATTGTGGCGAATTTTTAGACTTATTGTTATAATATAGAAAAGAACAGTTTGTCTATAATGGGACGCTGGGGATTACAGATTTATTTACCAGTTTATATAGTAGGAGGGTTTAATCATGGAATGGGATGTATTTATTTCTCATGCATCAGAAGATAAAGACTCTTTTGTAAGAGAATTAGCAGAATCCTTAAAATCTTATGGAGTAAAGGTTTGGTATGATGAATTTACTTTAAAAATTGGCGATAGCTTAACAGAATCAATAAACAAAGGCTTAATAAATTCTAACTATGGAATTGTTGTTTTAAGTAATTTTTTTCTCGCAAAAAGATGGCCTGATTATGAAATGAAAAGCTTATTAACTAAAGAAATAAGTGGTAGTAGTGTTATACTACCTGTTTGGTATAACGTTACTAAAGAAGAAATGGAAAAATATAACCTATACTTAGCTGATAAGTATTCTTTTGACGCTAGAAAGATGAATATTGATACAATCGTAATTGAATTAATTAAAGTTATTCGTCCAGATATATTTAAGTCATATAAAGATAGAATATTATATGATGTAGTTAACAAGAAAAATTCTTTTCGTTCTACAATTGACACCAGACAAATAAAAAGAACTATTAAACATAATAACTTTTCTTTAGAAGTATTGATTCAAATAAAACTTTTACAGGAGGTTTTTTATGATATTCTTCCAATTAGTTTTACTGACCACGTTTTCGGATTCATGACAGAAGACACACCTGAGAGAGAAATTACTGTTTGGAACAGAATTGCTGCTACTTATTTACAATGGTTAAGACAAACTAACAAAACAAATGATCTCGTATATAAACATCAGCTTAAAACTTTTCTATTTAGATTATCTGCAATTAATAAAGTTACAGAAATCGAGGGGATTTTAAAAGACTATGATATTTTCTTGATCAATTATACTGATGGAATGAATATTTTTAAACTATATAACAATATTGTTACTGGTATTGATAAACAAGATTGTAATATCTATGCGTACTTACTGGACTCTTCCGAATCTAACAAATAAATAAAAAAATCCACAATAGCAATAATAGTAATTTCGAATTATAGACAGTAACTATAGCAGAGGGTTTAATCCTGTTAACATGTGGAGATTACAAATGAGCAAGCCTAAAAAGCATCACTTTGTCCCTAAATCTTATTTGAAGTTTTTTTCTGAAGAAAATGCTAAAGGTGAGTATTATATTCATGTTTTTGATAAGGTTTCAGGGACAGAGTTCACAGCAAATATAGCAGACGTAGCTGAGAAAAATAATTTCAACAAGGTCGAGAAGGAGCGATTTACCTTTACTATTACAAGTGATAACCCTGTTGTAATGTTAAACATGAAAACAGGAGATCTAGGGTTTGGAGGTAATGGACTTGATAATAATATGACTGTTATTTATATGTCCTTAACGCCAAAATATTTGGTTTCAATGTTCCACAAAAATAGCTTGGTAGGCCATTATTCTCAGTCATATGAAAACATGTGCATTCCTGTTGATGAGGAAATTTTTATATCCAATCAAACTTTTATTCAACTAAAACAAGCCTCAAGACAAGTTTATTCGAAACCAAGTCAAAAAAACATCAAGTAATTTGCGGGATACAGTTTAATTAATGAGATGAACAGACCAAGTCGTGTAGTCGAAGAATAACCTCAAGGAAAAGCAATTTCCATTTGGCAATAGAGATGAGATAGATAAACAATAAGCTGGGCGCTTTGACGAGGGTTTGGTATAGAGAGTTTCCTTTAGTGGTATGAGGATAAACTACAAACTCCATCATCTTGAATAGATGGTTTCACAATATGTTTATTATAGATTGGTAGTTTACCTGGGCATTACCCATATAATATAACCTCGAATAACCTCTCATTCACCATCAAGCTGAAAAAAATAACATTCCTACGTTACCAGTAAATAAGCGATGCTATAGTGATTATTATGTGACACATAATATATATTATGTGTCACATAATTCCGCTTTTTTCTCTATTCTGATAAAATTATGGAAGTAGGATGAACATAAATTATAAAGGAGTAAAAGCCATGCCCGATTATAAGAATATGTATGAAATGCTGTTTGGAGCCGCCACACAGGCGATTATGATTTTGCAGCAGGCGCAGCAGCAGACGGAGGAGATGTATATATCTGCCGAACCGCCGGATATTAGGGCACTCGACCGCAAAGGGAAAAACGATGGGGATGATACGGAATAATGTCTATCTGATAAGCGTGGCGGAGAAAAGTATTTTTCTATATACGCAGAGCTGAGTAAACCTTTTTATAATGTCTGTCTTAAAGGCTTTCTTTTCAAACAGGTTCATATAGCCATTCTCGTATTGTATATATTTACCTTTATCGAAAAAACCCATCAGAGTATTACAAAAATCAGATCGTTCATGAAAGCATGGCTCCATAATCACGATGGTCCCGTTGTCTTTAAGCAGCCTTCGAAATTCCTCCAAATAATCCGGAAGTAAATCCGTCGGAATATGGTGCAGTACGGAAATGATGAGCACGTAATCAACAGCCTTGTCTTGTAATGGTATTTGAGGGCCGCTAATTGTCGCAAAACCGTACCCGTGAAAAAGTCTGGAGGCATATTCGACCCTTTTTATATCACAATCCACACCCAGATAGAGATGCGGACGAAACATTTTGCTGTTTGTTCCGACTCCGCATCCGAATTCCAGAACAAACTTGTCTTTAAAATCGAATTCATTGAGGATGAAAGATTTGATGTAATGCTTTGTAAACCAACTGGGCCGAATCATAAATCGATATACCGCCGGCATCAGCTCCATACGCAATCTCCTGAAAATATAATTCATCCTTTATTCTTTGCGAACCGAAAGCGATTATATCTGGTATTATATTGATTCCACGCTTAATAATTAATATGTTACAAAGACAATAAAATGGAAATACCGGTTATAAATAGTTCATGCCCATGACGTTATCGGCCCATGAGCGATACAAGAAGAATATGCCTTATTAGAATAAAAAAGTTTTACCGAAGAATACTATGCGTAAATCATTGAAAGAGGTGAGCAAAAATAATGGGGCAGATTCTGTCATGGTTGTTACTCGTTGGGCCATGGTTAATAATTTTTTTTCTAAATAAAAAGCGAGTGAAGCATTTTCTATCCGTGGCTTTCTTTACGCTGATTATCAATACAATTCATTTTCAAATGGCGCAGGTTTGGGACTGGTGGACGATTACTGATAACGTGCCTTTTCTAACCAGCGTTTCATCGTTTGCATATGGACTTCTTCCAGTCACTACGCTCCTTGTCTTTTATTTTACCTATCCAAAACCGTGGCTCTTTTTTGGTGTGAACATTGCGATGGATGCATTTCAGGCATTTATTATCAGCCCTTATGTGTTTGAAAAGGCCGGTTTGTATCAGATGACAGGTATGAGTCACTTCGGACTATTCCTTTTGATTGTCAGTATATTGCCGATCATATATATCTATCAGAAGCTGTACGATAAAGCCAGATCAAAAAGTGATATCCCTTCATAGACCATCGGTTTTTACTCCTTTGTTAGATTTGTTGTCACTTATCTTTTCGGAGCCCTAGCGTCTTTGCGAACTTCATTATACCTGATCTATTAATGGGGTTTAAATCTATTCAAATGAATAATTGACAATAACAAAACAATTATATATTATTTGAATGTACAATGAATTAATAGTAATCAGATTATGTTTTAAAGAATTCCAGAATGTTGAATCTAAATAAACAAAACGAAACGGGTGTAAAAACGTGGCATTATTAATGGGCATCGATTTAGGAACATCGGGTATTAAAGTTGCTGTTTTCAATGAAAATGGAGAAGTTATAGCTATTTCATCACAAGACTATATTTTTGATGTACCACGAATGGGATATGCGGAACAGGATCCTGAGGTCTGGTGGCAAGCAACTGTTAAGACTGTAAATGAAGCTTTGGCAAATGTAGATGCTAATGAAATTCTGGCGATTGGGTTTTCAGGACAAATGCATGGCCTGGTAGCGCTTGACCAAGATGGGCATGTAGTCAGAAAGGCGATTCTTCATTGTGACCAGCGTTCCGTCGATCAAACATCGTATATCAATAAAACGATGGAGGATGCTTTCTCTAAAACGACATATAATCCGCCATTTCCAGGTTTCCAGTTGGTTTCTTTGTTATGGATGAAAGAGAAAGAGCCTGAGAATTACAGCAAAATCAGACATGTCATTTGTCCTAAGGATTATATCCGTTTTCGTTTTTGCGGCGAAATTGGTGTGGATATTACCGATGCTTCGGCCACATTAGCTTTTGATATTGAAAAACAAGATTGGGCATGGGATATTATCAATCAACTTGGTTTAGATGGTTCGGTATTTCCGAAAGATGTTCATATGCCATATGATGTTGCAGGGACGATAACTCGAGATTTAGCATCGAAATTTGGTCTGCCGGCTCATACAAAGGTTGTTTTTGGCGGGGGAGATCAACCTATGCAGTTGCTCGGTACTGGGGTCTATACGCCAGGGAAGCTAACAATAACTATTGGAACAAGCGGTCAAATTGTTGCGATGACGGACAGACCAGTGTATAATCCTGCGCTTAATACCCATACGTTCAATTCGGCTTTTCCAAATAAGTGGTTTTGCATGGGCGCGGTGCTAAACGGCGGTGCAACGCTTAATTGGTACAGACGTACATTTTTACCTGATAAAAACTATGAGCAGATGGATATGATGGCAAAAAAAGTTGGAGCAGGTTCGGACGGTTTACTGTTTTTCCCTTGCCTTGCCGGAGAGAGAACGCCTTATATTGATTCAACCACAAGAGGAATATTTCTTGGAATGTCTTACTTGCATAACGCGAACCATTTTACAAGGGCTGTGATGGAAGGTGTCTCGTTTGCAGTGAGAAGTAACATAGAAGTTCTTGAAGGCCTTAAATGTCCGATTGATACCATTATAGCGTCTGGCGGCGCGGCAAAGAGCGACGTATGGCTGCAGATACAAGCAGACATATATGGACGGGAACTTCATTTGACAGAGATATCTGAACAGGCTGTAACGGGCGCTGCTATTGTCGCTGGAGTTGGGTGCGGAATGTATCAGAGTATTGAACAAGGGTGTGAGCAGATGGTCAGTATGAAAAAAAGAATTGTGAGACCTGACCTGCCCCGGCACCAAATCTACTCGGAATTTTACCACAATGCTTATAAACAGATATACGAAAGAAACAAAGACATCTTCCGGAGCTTGTACGATCTTAAAGGTGAATAATCCACAAATATAGTGCAATAACAAACGGAACCACACAGAGGTCGTCCCTTACGTTTCAAAGCGGATTTGTATTGAACGATTTGTAGGATGGAGTGCGTCGATAGAGATTGATAAATAATTCAATACAATTATGTAGGGTACGTTTTGACCGTTCCTCAGAGTGTCAAAAAGTCTATGTCATCGATTGGGCGTAAGCGATTGAGAAATCCCTTTCGGAATCGTTTTTTATGGGATTCCTCGACAAGCTCGGAATGACAAAACGGTTTTTTAGATATATTGGGGAAAGGCACATGGGAGCCTAATGACAATAGACTATCAGATTCCCCAAAGATGTCGTCAGGCATTTTTTGTGGGTATCCAAAGGGGCTGGCCTCTCGAGGGCAGAGCCCTCGTAGCAAAAAAAAGAATCTATCACTACAAACCGCAACAAAAAAGCCCGAAGGCGTTTGCCATCGGGCTTCGAATCACATCTATATCTCTTTGAGCATGTTGTATAGCATATTCAGCGGCAGCCCCATCACATTGAAATAATCGCCGCGAATGCCGGTGATAAACTTACCGCCGTAGCCTTGTATGCCGTACGCACCCGCCTTGTCCATTGGCTCGCCGGTGCTGATATACTCGCGAATCTCCTCGTCGGATAACTCCGCAAACTGCACATAAGTCATGTTGGCTTCCACCTTCATGCGGCTGTTTAAAACCACCGCCACGCCCGTGTATACGCGATGCTCACGGTTCGAGAGAAGGCGCAGCATGTCCGCCGCTTCTGCTTCGTCTGCGGGCTTGCCGAGCACACGCTCATCAACCGCGACCAGCGTGTCCGCACCAATCACCAGGGCGTCAGGGTATTGCCGCGCAATATCCGCCGCCTTGTCCGCCGCAAGCTGCTTCACCTGATCGTTAGGCGATCCCGTGGCGATCTCATCAATGCCGCTCGGTATCACCTCAAATTCAGGGATAATGTAAGAGAGCAGCTCCTTGCGCCTTGGAGACGCAGATGCGAGTATCACACGGTGTCCGGCGGGTATCGCGCTCATGTCAGCCGTTCACCGCCTCACAGGTATTATCATCCGTCTTGTCGGTGACTGCGATGGTGTTCTTAGGGCACACCTGCGCGCACGTGCCGCAACCCGTGCACTTGTCGTAATCGATAACGGGCAGATTGTCCTTCATCACGATGGCATCTTCAGGACATTTCTTGGCGCAAAGCCTGCACGCGATACAGCCCGCTTTGCAGACCGTTGCCACAGCCTTACCTTTTTCGGTTGTCCGGCAGCTTACATACACTTTGTTGCGTTTTGGCATGATCATGATGCCGTTTTTCGGACACGCTTCGGCACATTTGCCGCAGCCTGTGCAGATGTCTTCATCCACAGCCGCTATGCCCTTGTCGGTTAAGTAGATCGCGCCGAACGGACACACCTTTGCGCAGGTGAGAAGCCCCACACAGCCGTATGCGCACGCACTGGGGCCGCCTGCGAGCATCGCCGCCGCCCGGCAGTCTGAGATGCCCGAGTATTTGAACTGTGACACACAGTTTTCGCTGTCGCCGCGGCACAGCACACGCGCGACCATTTTCTCGCCAGCCTCGGCATCCACGCCCAGCACCTCGGCAATTGCGCTTAAATTGTCGCAGGAAAGCGCGCTGCACTGGCTGACCTGCGCATTGCCTTCGCACAGTGCCTTGGAAAAACCGTCGCAGCCGGGAAAACCGCAGCCGCCGCAGTTGGCACCCGGCAGCAGCTCGCGTACTTTTTCAATATTCGGATCGACCTTCACCGCTAGCAGCTTGGATGCGATGGCAAGGCCAAGGCCCAGCAGCAGTCCCAAGCCGCCCAGTGCGACGACAGGCCAGATGATTTCGTTAAACATAGTGTTTGACCTCCGTTAAACGAGCCCCTGGAATCCAAGGAAAGCGATCGCCATCAGCCCTGCGGAAACAAGCGCGATGGGGAAGCCTTTTAAGGGCTCGGGGATATTGGCCAGCTCCAGCCTCTCGCGGATGCCCGCAAAAAGTACGATGGCCAGCGTAAAACCGATTGCCGCACCGATACCGTTAACCAGCGTCTGCAACAGATTATAGTTCTCAGTGATGTTGAGTATCGCCACACCCAGCACCGCGCAGTTCGTGGTGATCAGCGGCAGATAGACACCCAGCGCCTGATACAGCGAGGGCACCAGCTTTTGCAGCGCCATTTCCACGAGCTGCACCAGTGCCGCTATCACGAGTATGAACGCGATTGTCTGAAGATATTCAATCTCGAGCGGCACGAGTATAAAATACTGCACGAGATACGATATCACCGAAGCGAGCGCCATCACGAACGTGACCGCAAAGCCCATGCCCAGTGCTGTCTCCACCTTTTTGGACACGCCGAGGAACGGGCAGATGCCGAGGAACTTCGAGAGAACGAAGTTGTTGACGAGTATCGAGCTTAAGAGTATCAGCAGAATGCCTTCCATTCGTTAACGCGCTCCTTTCTTTCTTCTTTTTATTGATATGAAGTTTATCAGCCCCAGCAGCAGTCCCAGCGTGATGAACGCGCCCGGCGCGCCTATCATGATGAGTGCGGGCTGGAAGCTTTCTCCGAACAGCGGCATGCCGAAGAACTTGCCGTCGCCGATTATCTCACGGATAGATGCGAGTATGAACAGCGCGATCGTAAACCCGAGACCCATGCCGATGCCGTCTAACAGCGACGCACCCACACCGTTCTTGGATGCGAACGATTCGGCTCTTGCGAGTATCATGCAGTTAACAACGATCAGCGGAATGAAAAGCCCGAGCGATTTGTCAAGCGCAGGCACATAGGCCTTGAGCAGCAGCTGTACCACTGTCACGAACGATGCGATGATGACAACAAACGCGGGAATACGCACCTTGGACGGTATAAAGTTTCGCAGCAGCGATATCACAACGTTGGAGCCGACGAGCACGAACGTGGCCGCGAGGCCCATGCCGATACCGTTAAACGCCGCTGTGGTTACCGCTAGCGTGGGGCACATGCCAAGCACAAGACGAAATATCGGGTTCTCATCGAATATGCCGTTTTTCAGTATGGCCATTGGTTTCGTTTTCATTGCGCACCTCCTGCCATCTGCTTATAAAACGCGGTGACCGTGTTCACGGCATTCGTGATACCGTCAGACGTGATCGTTGCGCTTGTGATGGCCTGTATATCATAATCGCTGGACGGCGCGGATTTCACGACGTCTAATTCTTGGTCATAAGGTTTGCCGGTGTACTGCGACTGAAAATCCGGTTCCGCCGCTTTGGCGCCCAGCCCCGGCGTTTCATTGTGGCTGCCCACCATGACCCCCTTGATTGTGCCGTCCGCACCCACACCGATCGTTAAGTTCAAACCTGCGTTGAAGCCCTTTGTCACCACTGCCGCGGTGATGCCGATATCGTTGCCCTGATCATCCAACGCTTTGTAAACGCTTTGAATGATCGCATATTCCTCGGGTATCTCAATATCCAGCTCCTCAAAGCTTGCCGCTTCAGGGAACACGGACTGCCGCGCTTCAGTGGCTTCCTTTATGGCCTGCTGAGCGATGGGCTCTTTGGTAATCGCATTCACCACGCCCAGCACGATGCCTGCGATGATCGTGATGATCAGCAGCTTTATCGTGATGACACCTATGTTTTTCATTTCACCACACCTCCAAACCGCTTGGGCAGAAACGCCTTGTCAATCAGCGGAACCACAAGGTTCATGAGCAGTATCGAATAGGATACGCCTTCGGGATAGCCGCCCCACAAACGGATGACGCTCGTGAGGATGCCGCAGCCCGCTGCAAATACCATTTTGCCGCTCGCGCTCATCGGCGATGTGGTGTAATCCGTCGCCATGAAGAACGCGCCGAGCATCAGCCCGCCGCCGAGCACGTGGTAAAGCGCGTCGCCTGTGAACAGACCCTGCGGGCCTGCCACCCAAGTAAGCAGCGCCACCGTGCCGATGTAGATCACAGGGATGCGCGGGTCGATCACGCGCCGCGCAATCAGGTAAAGGCCGCCGAGAATCAGCGCAATCGCGCTGGTTTCACCGATACAGCCGCCAATGCTGCCAAGAAACATATCCGAATACGAGCTGAGCTCGCCGCCGAGCTTAAGCGCGGCAAGCGGTGTCGCCGAGGATACCGCGTCGGCGCCCGGGATCGTCCATGTCGTCATGGCTGTCGGCCAAGACACGAGCAGGAACGCACGCGCAGCCAGCGCGGGGTTGATAAAGTTGTGCCCGAGGCCGCCGAAGCACTGCTTGACGATCGCGATGGCGAACACCGATCCCAATATAGGAATCCAGAGCGGCACAGCAGGCGGCAGATTCAGCGCGAGCAGCAGGCCGGTCACAGCTGCGCTTCCGTCACTCACCGTCACTTTTTTATGCATGAGCAATTGTAACAGCGCTTCAGCGAGCATGGCGGCAGCCACGCTGGCCAGCACCACCCAAAGCGCATTCAGACCGAAAATATAGACGCCGAAAGCCGTTGCAGGCAGCAGCGCAATGATCACGTCACGCATGATGCGCGCCGTAGATTCGCTGGAACGCACATGCGGCGACGAGGACATAATATACTGGTCCATACACACCTCCAAAATAAGATAAAAGAATTATTTCGCTTTTTTGCGGTTTTGCATGATCTGCGACTTGGCGAGACGCATCCCCTGAACGAGATGACGGTTCGCCGGGCAGACATAAGAGCAGCTGCCGCATTCAATACAGTCGAGCACGTGATTTTTCTCCGCGTCTTCAAATCGTTCGTGCGAAGAGAAATCGCTCAGCAGATAGGGCAGCAGCCCCATCGGGCATACATATACACACTTGCCGCAGCGTATGCAAGAGGATTCTTCCGCGCTGCGCACCATGCCGGCATCCAGAGCCAGCAGGCCGGATGTTCCCTTGATCACCGGCGCATCCAGACTGTGCTGCGTGATGCCCATCATTGGGCCGCCCGCAATCAGTTTTTCGATTTTGCCAGCAAAGCCGCCCACGAAGCCGATCACGTGTGAAATCGGCGTGCCGAGGCGCACGAGCAGGTTAGACGGGTTATTGACGCTGCCCGTCACGGTAACCACACGCTCAAACAGCGGCAGTCCTTTTTCAATCGCGAGGTTGATCTGATACACTGAGCCCGCGTTGACAACCACAGCGCCCACGTCCATCGGCAGGCCGCCGGAGGGTATCTGCCGCTTTGTTACCGCATAGATGAGCTGCTTTTCAGCGCCCTGCGGATATTTCACGTGCATTGTGACCACGTCAATGTTCTTGCCCTGTGCCGCTTTGGATACGGCGGCAATCGCGTCGCGCTTGTTGTCTTCGATGGCGATATAGGCATTGTTAACGCCCAGCACTTTCATGACGGCTTCCAAGCCGCGCACCATCTCGTCCGGATGCTCCAGCATAACCCGGTGGTCGGCGGTCAGATACGGTTCACACTCCGCGCCGTTAACGATCAGCGTATCGATCTTCTTTTCCGGCGGAGGCGAAAGCTTCACATGCGTCGGGAACGCAGCGCCGCCCATGCCCACAAGCCCTGCGCCCTTGATGATATCGACGATCTCCTTGGGCGAAAGATCAGCAAGCTTTCCAGGGCTTTTGATGCCGGGATAGAGCCTGTCCTCAAAATCGTTCTCAATCACGATGGACATGCTGGGTTTGCCGGAAATATGCGGACGCGATTCAATTGCTTTGACCGTGCCTGATACGCTCGAAAAGCACGGCACGCTCACATAACCGCTTGCGTCAGCAATCATCTGACCCATATCCACCTTGTCGCCCACTTGAACCACCGGGGTGGAGGGGGCGCCGATATGCTGTGAAAGCGGCAGTATGATTTCCTCGGGCACACTGCATTTTTCTATCGCGCTCTTTTCGGATAGATATTTGCCGTGATGGATCGCCTTGAGAGGGTGTATGCCGCCCTTAAATGTAAGTTTGCTAGCCATACGGTCTCCTTAATAACATATATTTAATCCCAAGCAGTTATTATAGCACAACGGTCCGATGTTTGGTATGATACGAGACGAAATATTTCGTGAGTGAAGGTATATATTTTTGCCAATATTAAAGCTTTATGGTGATCAAGTTTTCACAATGCAAAAATTATGCATAAAACAGAGACGTTTTGCCAATGATATACCACATAAATGGCAAACACCTGTTTAAAAGACGAGGTTTACAAACGTATCCGCTTATGTTATTATGAACTCTGATTTTAACCGTTTACACTGCTTAGCGAATATCCGACGCTTTGCATTGTTCACGGGGTTGCCAAAACAGGAGGGAAAAATGGATAGAGAAACAAAGGCTGGCATCATCTCGAAGTTTGCCATGAGTGAGGGCGATACGGGATCGCCGGAAGTTCAGATTGCTCTTTTGAGCGAACGTATTAACCATCTTAACGAGCACTTGAAGATCCATCAGAAGGATCATCACTCAAGAAGAGGCTTGCTGAAAATGGTCGGTAAAAGAAGAGGTTTGCTGGACTATCTTAAGAAAAAGGACATTGAGCGGTACAGAGAAGTGCTTAAAGGTTTGAACTTAAGAAAATAACAAATAATAGAGCGGGCGACCGCTCTATTATTTGTTCATAAAAACATGCATTCTGCATGGGGCATACGCATGGGGCGTGCGTTATGCTGGTAAGGAAGAAGGAGAAAAAGAAAAATGGAACACAGAGTATTTGAAATGGATTATGCCGGCAGAACACTGACGGTAGAAACGGGCAAATATGCCCAGCAGGCAAACGGGACATGCCTGATGCGGTGCGGCGATACGGCTGTACTTGTCACGGCAACGGCTTCAAAGTCACCCAGAGAGGGAATCGATTTTTTCCCGCTGAGTGTCGAGTTTGAAGAAAAGATGTATTCGGTCGGTAAAATTCCCGGCGGTTTTATCAAGCGCGAGGGCAGACCTTCTGAGAAAGCGATTCTAACATCACGTCTTATCGACAGGCCCATTCGGCCGCTGTTCCCCAAAGGTTACTACAACGACGTACAGGTGGTCTGCACCGTGATGAGTGTGGATCAGGACATTATTCCGGGGCCGCTTGGCATGATCGGATCATCAATCGCATTGTCAATATCCGATATTCCGTTTATGGGGCCCACCGGTTCCGTGACCGTGGGTATCGTAGACGGAGAGTTTGTGCTGAATCCGGATTTGGCGCAGCGTGAAAAAAGCGTGCTGGATTTAACGGTCTCAGGCACAAAGGACGCTGTGATGATGGTGGAAGCCGGCGCAAATGAGGTCAGCGAAGAGCAGATGCTGGATGCGATCTTGCTTGCACATGAGGAAATCAAAAAGGTTGTGGCCTTTATTGAGAAAATCGTGAGCGAAGTGGGCAAGGAGAAGGCCGATGTCACGTTGAGAACGGTTGATGCTGAATTCGAAGAGAAAATCAGGGCTTATGCCAAAGAAAAAGTCGCTTACAGCATTGACACGACAGAGAGAAAGGTGCGCGAAAAGCGTACCGAAGAAGTGACTGCTGACGTAAAAGAACATTTCGCGGAAGAATATCCGGGGCAGGAAGGCGATATTGAGAGCGTGCTGTATGCGCTTCGCAAAGAGCTTGTCCGCGACAGAATAATAAACAAAGGTATCCGTCCCGATGGACGTGACTTCAATGAAATTCGTCCGGTATGGTGTGAAACGGGCATTTTTGAGCGTACGCACGGCAGTGCCGTATTCACACGCGGTGAAACACAGGCGGTCACATTGACCACGCTTGGTTCCGTGAGCGAAGCCCAGCGGTTGGACGGCCTTTCGGAGCTGGAATTCAAACGCTACATGCATCATTATAATATGCCGCCTTATTCAACAGGTGAAGCAAGACCGATGCGCAGCACGAGCCGCCGCGAAACAGGACACGGCGCACTGGCTGAAAGGGCACTGATTCCCATGCTTCCGAGCGAAGAAGAGTTCCCGTACGCGATTCGTACGGTTTCCGAATGCATCAGCTCCAACGGTTCCACATCCCAGGCGAGCATCTGCGCGAGCACACTGTCGCTGATGGATGCGGGCGTGCCGCTTAAAGCGCCTGTGGCCGGTGTGGCTATGGGTCTTATCAAGGATGACGAAACAGGCAATCTCGCGATTTTAACGGATATCCAGGGCCTTGAAGATTTCTTCGGCGATATGGACTTCAAAGTGGCGGGTACGCGTGAAGGCATCACCGCCATTCAGATGGACATCAAAATCAAGGGCATCAATAAAGAGATACTCACGCGCGCGCTGGCTCAGGCGCATGAAGGCCGCATGTTTATACTCGGTAAGATGGAGGATGTGCTGGCCGCACCGCGTGCCAACCTTTCCAAGTATGCGCCGCGTATCTATCAGTTCTCGATTGATCCTGAAAAGATTCGTGACGTTATCGGCGCAGGCGGCAAGGTCATTAACAAGATCATTGCCGATACGGGTGTCAAGATTGATCTTGAGGACGACGGCCGTGTGTTCATCCTCTCAGCAGATGAGGAAGCAGCGGATAAGGCGAGAGCCGCGATTGATTCGATCGTCAAGGACGTTGAGGTGGGCAATGTGTACCTCGGCAAGGTGGTGCGCATCATGAACTTTGGTGCTTTCGTGGAGCTCGCGCCCGGCAAGGACGGCCTTGTGCATATTTCCAAGCTGTCCAACGAACACGTTAAAAAGGTGGAGGATGTTGTCAACATCGGCGATGAGATACTCGTCCGTGTGGTCGAGATCGACAGACAGGGCCGCATCAATCTTACACGAAAAGGTTTGCTCCCCGGCGACAAGAAGCCGGCAGACGCGAAGGAAGAGTCCGGCGATACGCCGCAGGACTAACATAATACGCCATGAAAGCTGTCGGTTATCTGGCAGCTTTTTTTTATGATTTTTTTATGATTTTTTTATTATTCATAGAATAACATTGCTGTGCCGTCATTGCATACGGAAACGTCCTTGCACAAATGGCGGCTTTGGGGTATTTTGATAATATGGCTGTAAACAAGGCCGCGAAAGGAAGACGAATGAAAACAGGAAAAACACCTGAGGAAACCAAAGTGGTGATGACGGAGCTGGTGCTGCCCGGTATGACGAATCTGCTCGGCAATCTTCTGGGCGGAGAACTGATGCACCATATGGATATTGCCGGGGCGCTTGCCTGTATGAGGCATTCCAATGCGCAGGTGGCCACCGTCGCCGTGGATGCGCTGGAGTTCAAGCATCCGGTGCGCCAGGGGGAGATGGTCAGCGTTGAAGCCAAGCTCGTCTGGGCAGGCAGGACATCCATGAAGGTGAAAATCACCGCGACTGCGGAAAATCTAAAGACGGGCGCGGTCATTGTCACTAATGTCGCCATATTTACATTTGTGGCACTGGGGGAGCATGGGCAGAAGATACCTGTGCCGGATTTACTGCCTGAGACGGATGAGGAAAGGCGTGAGTTCGAGCGCGAAGAGCAGGCTTACCGCTGCCGCCTAGAGCAACAAGCAGATTAGCTGAGGTAGCAACAAATAATTTTTATTGTCATTTTGCTAAAGTAATGTAGCTTATCTATATTTCTTTATTCAACCAAGGTGATAAATCTAAATATTTAGAAATTCTCTTATGAATGATTTCCGTATTGCTGGAATCAGCTAAACTAATCTGAAACACTCCAATAAAGCGATAGGCATTTCTTCCGAGCACATCCATGCTTTTTCCAAACAGAATGCGCGGTCTGTCTAGATGGACATTAGTTCCATCAATTTTTACTTTGTTTATACAATCATTTGTTTCAGTAACGGTTTCCCAGTCATTTGAAAGAATATTTATCCATCCTTTAGAAACCGATCTGTGTTTACCATCTTGATATATTGCCAGTTTAGGACACCAAAGTTGATAGCCGTTCCCGATATGAAAGTATGCCGATTGCATCCCCTTATACTCTTTGCCGAAACATCTACAAATATCTACGATGGTGTTAAAGCATAATCTATCTACTACGCGTATCATTTTATTGGCAATTGCAACATTGTAAGGTTTCTCATTGAAATGCCATAAAGGATAATTTCCCTTTCTGATTCGGTCCTTGATACCTGACACAACGTCATCAATCTGTTTTTCTATACTCTCCCAGCTCTGGTATGCTTTGACGCGAAATAGCATAAAGTCTTCTGTTTCCTCATATGCAGAAAGCATCTCCGTCATTTTAAGTTCGCGTCGATGATCGTTTTCCGAATTGTCGATGTGATATGCTTCATCGCATTCGATACCAATATTGAGTTGCGGAAAATACAAATCAACCATTGCATATCGCCCATCAGCTCTTTTTATAAATTGCTGTGAAACGGGTTGGATATCACTCCTATCGAGTTTATGCCAAATTGCATTTAGTATATAGTTCTCGTAGTCCTTTCGCTTTGTACGGGAAAAAGTCCTAATTAAGTATTCTCTTTTTAAATCTTCCATGCGATCACCTCTCTCATAGAAACTTAAACCAAAAAGAAACTTATATATAAAACAAAGCAACAAGGTTTATTTTATCACATTCCGGCTTTGCTTCTACATCAGCTATCTATCCGGCCTGTATAGTCAATAATCGGGCGAACATAGTCTTTATCCATAAGCGTGGATGAAAGCAGGAAATCTGCGGTGGCCTGGTTCATCGCCACGGGAATGTTGTAAAGCACAGCAATACGAAGCAGCGCTTTCACGTCCGGATCGTGCGGCTGTGAAGTCAGCGGATCCCAGAAAAAAATGAGAAAGTCCACAGCAAGATCGGCAATGAGAGAGCCGATTTTTTGGTCGCCGCCCAAGGGGCCGCTGCGGTACGCCTTAACGGGCAGCCCGGTTTGCTCAGAGACTTTCTTCGCTGTGGTACCTGTACCGCAAAGAAAGTGGCGCTTTAACACGTGCTCATTCTTCTCTACCCAATCAATAAGATCCTGCTTGCGGTTATCATGCGCGACGAGCGCAATGCTCTTTTGCGTGTGGATCGTATGTGTGTTCATTTGCTCTCCTTCAATTCATTTTCATTTATTATATATCACCCCTGTACGGCAGGGCAAACATTAATGTATGGACCGCCGTGATTTTTGGCGTGTTGAAAAACCTGCGGTTTGAGCTTGTCGAAAAATCTACGGTTTTCCGCCATTTTACCGGTTTTGCTTGCTCCTCGCAAACTCGAAACTGCGCAAAGCCGCCCGGGGTCCCCAAAAGCCTAGCTTTTGGGGTGGAGCCATGGTGTGGGCTGCGCGGGCACAGCCCGTCTTGACCACGATTTTATTCAAAGTCTTTTTTAAAAGTCTGAAACCTGCGGTTTATTATTTAGTCTTGGTTTTGAGCCATATTCCATTTAATATCGCTAAAGTATCAGCCGTGACTGATAAACAGACAAAGCATACGGGCTTGAAATTCTTTAACCTGACTACGGTCGAATTTCCTATAGAAAGGCATATTTGCCCCTGCATCACAATACTATTTATTAACGAACCACTGAGAAATTTGATATGCTGTCTGGCAGCTGAATCTATCCCCTTCTGCGTCTCGAAACCCTGGTATAACGCTGTTGTTACTGCGGTTTCATGTCTTGAAGGCGGAAAAATCAGTTCCCCTGTCCAGCACGCCTTGTTTCATCAGTGCTTCTCCAAATCTATTACGTAGCTTTAAGGCGGTGTTACTATGCACATATTCGTCGTTAAAAAAAATACCATTATACGCGCAGCCGTATTCGTTCTGCTGGTGGTTGGCGCCATCGTCTATACGCAGATCGCTATTAACGATGCCGCACCCGCAGCGTCAATGTCGGAAACGATGCCGATTTGCCGTGTCGCTGGTGACGAAAAGGCCGTTGCGTTGACGTTTGATACGGCGTTTGGCGACGATGACTACACAGACGAGATACTAGAGGCGCTAAATAACGAAAGCGTGTACGGTACGTTCTTCGTCATGGGGCTTTGGGCGTCAGAGCATCCCGAAGCGCTGGACGCGATAACGCAGGAAGGCCATGATATTGCAAGCCATTCCATGAATCATATGCGGTATCCGGATATGACTGCGGATGAAATGCTGCAGGACGCAGAAGACGCCGCGCAAATGATATTCGATAAAACGGGATATGATACGCGCGTCATTCGCATGCCGTACGGCGCATTTGATTCTGCGAGCATCACGGCGCTTGAAAGCCAGGGCTATATACCCGTGAAATGGAGTCTGGATTCAAAGGACTGGAAGGGTTATGACGCGCAGAAGATTGCGGACGGTGTGCTTGCGGAGGTCAAAAACGGCGATATCATCATGTTCCAGAACAACATGGCGGCAACACCCGAAGCGCTAAGCGCTATTATACTGGGTCTGCGGGAACAGGGCTTTAAAATCGTGACCGTGTCCGACCTGCTGCTGGACGGCGATTACATTGTGGACGCAACAGGAACCCAGAGGTACTTTGAAGATTAAATAAGCGATTCGAGGATGAAACATGCAGGATACGACAAACAGCGTCAGCGTCGCAGGGCATTTGAGAGGTCTCGAGCTGTCGCATAAGATATACGGAGAAGCGTTTTACACATTTTTTCTGGAATGCGAAAGACTCAGTGATAAGAAAGACGTTCTGCCGGTCACCGTATCAGAGCGGCTGCTTGCCAAGCATCCGCTTTGCGACGGAGAATCCGTCACAGTGAAAGGCCAGCTGCGGTCGTACAACAAGCTCGTGGACGGCAAGGTGCGCCTTTATCTGACTGTGTTTGCACGAGATATCGGGGAAGCTACCACTTCGATCAATGAAATTGAGCTCAGAGGCTTTGTGTGTAAGCCGCCTGTTTTCCGCGTGACGCCTTTTGGCCGGGAGATCACGGATATGCTCGTGGCTGTCAACCGTGCGTATAACAAGTCGGACTACATCCCCTGCATTGTATGGGGGAGAAACGCCCGCTTTGCGTCGGGATTTGAAGTGGGTGACAAGGTTTCGTTGTTCGGGCGCGTCCAGTCGCGCCAGTATGAAAAGGTATTGGAGAGCGGCGAGAAGATCACGCGCGTGGCTTACGAGGTCTCTATTTCGCGGCTTTCAAAGGATTGGTAACAACGATTGCGGCAAAAGCCGCCCCCCATGGGACAAGCTCTTTTTCGTCTGACTGCAAAAACTTGTTATTTAAACAGGACTCATGTATAATTGCAAGCGGACACCTATCTTGCAATCAGCTTAATAAAGGGGCTCATATGAAAAGCAAAAGAGTCAAATATGACGTGGCGATTATCGGCGGCGGCATCAGCGGTCTTATGGCTGCGCACCGTCTGTCGGTATCTGATCCGTCTTTGAATATCGTTTTAATAGAGAAGGGTGCTGCGCTGGACGCAAGGCGCTGCCCGATGATTACGCGCAAGCTAAGCAACTGCCTTTATTGCCAGCATTGCGCCATCATGGAAGGCATGGCGGGGGCGGGCGCATTCAGCGATGGCAAATATGTCATATCCACCGAATACGGCGGCTGGCTCACAGATTATCTGAGTCCTGCGACGGTGATTGACTATATCGAGCAGGCGGACAAGCTGCTTGTGGGCTTCGGCGCATCCACAGAAAGATATAAGCCGGACAATGAACTTAAGAAACTGTGTCTCAAGCACGATCTGCATATGCAGCAGGCGGAGCTCAAACACCTTGGCACCGATGCGAATTTTGAAACGATGAAGCATATGATTGCGGATGTTTCAACGCGTGTGGAGATACTCACGCGTACCGATGTGCTGGACGTGGACAAGGAGACGCATGTGCTGCACACTGCGGACGGTGATTTGTCTGCGGATGTGATACTGTTCGCTGTGGGACGCGTGGGCAGCCGGTCTTTCGCGCAGTGGTGCGGAAAGAACGGTATCCGCATGACCAATAATCAGGTGGACATCGGCGTACGCGTGGAACTGCCAGCCATGGTTTGGGAACACTTTTCCAAAAAGATTTATGAGCCTAAAATATGGTACAGAAGCAAAAGCTACGGCGATGTGACGCGGATGTTCTGTTTCAACGAACGCGGCAATGTGGTTATGGAAAATACGGGCGGCGTGCTGACTGTGAACGGCCATTCCTATAAGGGTGAGGATAGAAAAACAGCCAACTCCAACTTTGCGCTGCTGAGTACCATAAAGTTTACACAGCCGTTCAAGGAACCGATTGAATACGCGCGCTATGTGGCGTCTCTTGGAAATCTGATCAGCGGCGGCAGCGTGTTGGTACAGCGTCTGGGAGACCTCGAAGCGGGGCGGCGCAGCGATGCCGCGCGTTTAAAAGCCTCAACCACGGTGCCTACATTGGATGTGGTGCCCGGGGACTTGAGCCTCTGTATGCCAAAGCGTCAGCTTGACAACATCATAGAAACGCTGCACGCGCTTGACAGCATCGCGCCCGGCACGGCCAATCACGATACGCTGCTTTACGGCATCGAGTGCAAATACTACTCAGCGCGTCCGGCATCTAAAGATTTTGCGCTGGATGGCTGCACGGACATTTACGCTGTGGGCGACGGCGCCGGTTTTACGCGCTCGCTTTCGCATGCGGCGGCACATGGCCTGTATGTGGCGGACGGTATACTCAATAAAAGATAACAAAGGAATAAGAATTAAATACGGTGAACTATATTAGCGTTTATAATTAAGGAAAGAAAGATGACAATACTATTAACCACAAAGACGAGGGGGGCGTTCGGAGATTACCGAATGGCTGCTTCATTGCCTATTTATCGAATATTTGCGGTTTTTATTTCTGCCTTTAATATGCTTCTGCTGATTCCCGATCTGATGAATATAAGCGGTCAATCGGTTTGGCTGCTTATTGCAGTGCGCGTTGTCTACTCCGCCGTTGTTTTGAGTTCGTTGTTTTGGATTGTCAGGCTTGAAACATTCTTTACCCGTTCTATTTTGACATCCGTGCTGGAAGTCATTGCCGTTATCATATTCCTCTTTGTGTTCCGTCTCTATCCGCAGGCGGATTTTTTAATTCAGATGATGGGTGTGATGGCCATTATATTGGTCACCTTTATTGTGCCTAATATATGGATTATTTCAGTAGGCATATCCGTTTTGGCTGCTGCGGGGTTTCTTCTGCTGGCTAAGATGAGCATTAGCGAACTTGGCCCTAACTATTTTTACGCAGGGATGGTTTATCTTGCTTTTGAAATTGTCGTCGGTGCCGCTTATTCATTATCGTTTTTAAGATATCAATACCGGGAGTTCGTCGCCAAAACCGAGCTTGAGCGCATCTATTCAACAGACCCTTTAACCAAGATCGGCAATCGATTGAAGCTTGAGGAGGAAGCGAACAAATGGCTCGCTTTTTGTGAGAAAGATAATCAGCCGCTGTGTCTGGCGTTACTGGACGTGGATAATTTAAAACAAATAAACGACAACCATGGCCATCTTGTGGGGGACACCGTACTGTATGAAACAGCCCAGATTTTGCGTTCAAAGCTGCGAAAAAAAGATATATGCGTACGCTGGGGCGGCGATGAATTTATACTGCTGCTTCCGTGCATGAGCGTAGACCAGGCTCACAAGCTGGCGATGGAAATCAAGGATGAGATCACAAGCTATGAGTTTTCCGCGAGGCTCGACATATCCTGCAGCTTTGGCATTACGCAGATGCAAAGAGGTCAGAGCTTAGAACAGCTTATTGCTCAGGCCGATGCGTCGATGTATCTTGCTAAGGCGCATGGCAAAAACACAATTGAAGTGGGTGTCGAGGTAAGCTCCTGAAGTTAGAGATTGTTATTTACCGCTGAACCGGCGCGTCAGAAACGTTTTTGACGTGCGTCAGCGGTTTTTTTGTTTAAAGTATTGACCTTCTCCTTTGTGGAAGGTATAGAATAAGCGAAAACAAAGCGAAAACAGCGTAATGAGACGAAGCATGGCAAAAGGGATGAAAAAGATGGTTTCTTCGTTCTTTACGATGTTTCAAGCGAATGTTATACTTTTTAGTAATAGAAATCGGAGGTATTATATGATTGAACTTATCAATGTATCCAAAACATATGGCGGAAGGGTGAAAGCTGTTGACGATATCTCGCTCAACGTGGATTCCGGATGTATCTATGGTTTTTTAGGACCTAACGGCGCGGGAAAAACCACCACAATTAAGCTGATTACGGGTATCATACAGCCGGACAGCGGTACGATCCGCGTGGAAGGCCACGATACCAAGAACGATGCACTAGGTGCAAAGATGAATATTGGTTTTGTGCCCGACGATCCGAATGTGTTCTTGGGTCTGAAAGGCATCGAATACCTTGCGTTTATGGCGAACATTTACGGCGTGTCTGCAGGCGACCGCAAGACAATCATTGACGGTCTTGCCAAGCGTTTTGAAATGACCAGTGCGCTCGGAGATAAGATTCAGAGCTACTCCCACGGTATGCGGCAGAAAATTGTGATCATGGGTGCGCTGCTGCATCAGCCCAAGGTCTGGATACTCGATGAGCCCATGACGGGGCTGGATCCTAAATCCGCTTTTGAATTAAAGACAATGATGCGCGAGCATGCCGACAAGGGCAACACCGTGTTCTTTTCCACGCATGTACTGGAAGTGGCCGAGAAGGTATGTGATAAAGTGGCCGTGGTCGGCTCCGGTCATATCCTCTTTGCGGGCGGTATTCAGGAAATGAAGAAGAGCGATGACTCTTCACTGGAAAAAATGTTTTTGGAGATGACGCAGAATGCATAAAATATGGGCTTTGACAAAGATCATGCTGAAGGGCGGCAGCTCTTCAGACAATAATAAGAAAAAAAGCCGCTGGTGGCTTGTGCTGCTGTTGTTGTTTGCTTTTGGCAGCATCGCGTTTTCCATTATGTTTATGACATTCGGGCTTTTTGACCTTTTAAGCACAATGGGCGCGGCGGAAGCCATTTTGCCTCTTGCATTTGGCGCCACATCTATCGTCATATTCTTCTTTGGCATTTTCTATGTGGTGTCTGTGATGTATCACGCGAACGATATACAGATAATGCTGGGGCTCCCATTGCGGCCGTATGAGATACTCGGCGCAAAGCTTATGACGCTTGTTGTCTATGAGTATATATTTGAAGCGTTTATTCTGCTCCCGATGCTGGTGGCATATGGTATAAAGAGCGGGGCGGATATTCTCTTTATTGTTTATTCGACTATGCTGTTTGCGCTGCTGCCGATTATCGGGCTCGTGATGGCAGCCATCATTGTGATGCTGGTCATGCGGTTTACACGCTTTGGAAAGAACAAACAGGTGTTTAACTTTGTGGGAGGTATCATTGCGCTGGGGCTTGCGATCGGTGTCAATATTGCCATTCAATCGTCTGTCAGCAGTATGAGCGCTGAGCAGATCATTGCGCTGACAACCGGACAGTCGTCGTTGACCGAACTGTTGAGCCGGATATTCCCCGGTATCGGCTTTGCGGCAAACGCACTGATTGGCAGCGCCTCGTTGACGGGGCTTTGGAATCTGCTGCTGTTTGTGGTCTGTGCGGCGGCGGCAGTGATTTTGTTCTTAGGGCTTGGGCAATTGCTTTACTTTAAAGGCCTTGCCGGTGTCACCGAAGCGGCGGCGAGAAGAAAGAACCTGTCGCTTGAAGAGCTTGATAAGAGCACCGCGAGCACGCCTGTCGCCAGAGCGTATGTGATCAAAGAACTGCGTCTGCTCATGCGGTCGCCCATCGCTTTTTTAAACTGTGTGCTGATAAACTTTATATGGCCGGTGCTGATTCTTGTGATGCTCATCGGCGGGGGGCAGATTGACACACTCAAGCCTTTTATAACAACGATGAACAGCGGTCTGCTTATTGCAATACTTGTGGGATTTGGTGCGTTCATTTCTTCGGCGAACGCGATCACAAGCACGGCGATATCAAGAGAGGGCAAAACGCTTTATTTTACAAAGTACATTCCTGTGAGCATGAGCAAACAGCTCGACGCGAAAGCAATGTCAGGCATATTGCTTTCAGGGATTGGCATACTGATGCTGGCCGTGGTGGCGGTGTTACTGGGTGCGGGCATTTTAACGGCAGTGATTGCTTTTGTGCTGGGTATGGTCACCGTTGTGGCGGGTTCGTATGCGGGTCTGCTCATCGATGCAGCCCGTCCGAAGCTGTCGTGGATGAACGAACAGCAGGCCATTAAGCAGAATATGAACGTCATGCTCCATATGCTTTTGGGCGTGCTGCTTGCGGCGCTCATCATTGTCCCTGTTGCTGTTGCCGGTTTCGCTGAGGTTGTGGCTGTGATCTATGTTGCTGTGGTGGCTGTGGTACTGGCTGCGGTGCTCCGTCAGCGTGTGGTTTCGGGCGCAGCCATAAAACTTGAGCAGATGGATGTTTGATTGGTTTATAAAGGTGTGATATTTTCATTAGCGGTGTTTAAAATATATTAGATAAGGAGTATGTAATTATGGTCATTGGAATTATCGGCGGTATTCTGCTAATACTCATCATATGGATCATCGCGTCGTACAACGGCTTTGTGAAGCTAAAAAACAGCATCGAAGAAGCCTTTTCGACCATGGACGTTTATCTCAAAAAGAGATATGACTTGATTCCCAACCTTGTGGAGACGGTGAAGGGCTACGCGAGCCACGAGAAGGAAACGCTGGAGAATGTGATTGCGGCACGCAACGCCGCTGCTTCCGCCACCACGATGGAAGGCCGCATTGAAGGCGAAAACGCGCTTCAGGGCGTTTTGAAAAATCTGTTTGCGCTTGCTGAAGCCTATCCGGATTTGAAGGCCAACACAAACTTTTTAGAGCTGCAAGGCGAGCTCAGACGCATGGAAGAAGAGATCGCGAACTCAAGAAAGTACTACAACGCGGTTGTGAAGACTTACAATACCAAAAGAGAGATGTTCCCAAGCTCTATCATCGCGGGATTGTTCCACTTTGATAAGAAACCGCTCTTTGAAGTGGGCAGCGAGCAGGAAAGAGAGAACGTCAAGGTTCAGTTTTAAAGTGGATGGCAGAATCGGGCGCAGCCAAAGGGTTAGCGCCCGTTTCCGCGTTTTGGAATAAGGAGGGCTCATGAAAAAACTGTTATTGGTGCTGCTGGTGGCGCTGATGCTGTGCATACCCGGTGTGGCTATGGCAGACGAAGCTTATGACATCACCGATTATGATGTGCATATCAAAGTGTCTGAAAACAACGTGCTGGATGTGGTGGAACGGCTTACGCTCGATTTCTCGCAGCAGCGGCACGGCTTCTACTACAATCTCCAAGTCCGTGGTGAGGCTTGGTATGACATGAACGGCGAATGGATATCACGTAATTACAATCAGCATATTTCCGACTTTAATGTATATGGTACACCGTTTGATTTGTCGCGTGACGGTGATTATCTGACCGCGAAGATCGGCGACGCGGATACGTATGTGTCCGGAAAGCAGGAGTATATCATCTCGTATAAATTGGATATGGGTGATAACGGCTTCGATGAGTTCGATGAGTTTTACAGAAACATTATCAACTGCGCTTATGGGGATACCATACAAAACGCAAGCTTCATTATTGAATTGCCCAAGGATTTTGATGAATCGCTTGTGAAGGTGTCCATGGGTGAATACGGTTCGACTGATGATACCGGCGTTAAGTGGGAAAAGGACGGCAATGCGCTGAAAGGCCATGCGCTGCGCCCCATGACGGGCGGCGACATCATGACGATACGCATGGAGTTTCCCGATGATTATTTCGTGAATGAAACGGTGCTGCAGCCTTGGGACTATGCGCTCTATATTATCAGCGGGCTGCTTGTGCTGCTGGCACTTTTGCTCTGGTTTGCGTTTGGACGCGACGACAAACTGTTCCCCACTGTGGAATTCTATGCACCGGACGGCATGACACCGGCAGAGGCTGGTTATGTCATCGACGGCTGTGTGGATGATAAAGACGTGGTATCGTTGATTCTTTACTGGGCGGACAAAGGGTATTTGAGGATCGACGAAAAGGAGAAAAACGAATTCGAGCTTGTAAAGCTTAAAGACTTGGAAAACGCAAAGTCGTTTGAAAAGAAAATGTTTAGCAAGCTGTTTGCCAAGGGCGATGCTGTGGCATTATCCAGTCTGAAATACAGCTTTTACACGACGATGTCCAGCACCAAAACGGGTATCAGCGGTTACTTTGAAAGCGCGCGGGACCGTCAGATATATACAAGAGCATCCAAGCGTGCGCGTGCCTTCATGGGTATAGCCACCATGCTTCCCATTGGGCTGGCGCTGTTCCGCTTTGTTTACAGCGCGACGTATGAACTCCTTCCCGCGTTTGTTGTGGCGATTATGGTCAGCACGCTTATCAGCTTTCCTGTATTCATGCTGGCGCGGGTGGCGGAAAAGTGGCGCTCGACGAAAAAGAGCAGCCGTATCGCCATGCTGATAGTGTCCATTGTGATTCTCGGATTGGTGCTGCTGGGTTATGTCGTTATCATGCCGGCAGTGTTTGATATCAGGGCATGGGGCGTGATTCTGACGACGGCCGGAGCGACGCTGATCATGCTGCTGCTGACGATCATCATGAAGAAGCGCACCAAACAGGGCGGCGAATGGCTGGCAAAGCTTATCGGCTTTAAGGAGTTTATCGACAAGGCTGAGAAGGACAGAATTCGCGTACTCGTGGAACATAACCCGTCCTACTTTTATAACGTGCTGCCATTTGCCTACGTACTCGGCGTCACGGATAAATGGGCGAAGAACTTTGAAGGAATCGGCGTAGAGCCGCCGAATTGGTACAGAGGCTACTATGGTTCTCCTGTGTTCAGCACACTGTTGTTCACAAGCATGATGACGCACAATATGTCTCGGTTCCAGTTGGCCATGGTCGCAAGGCCGGCTCCGCAGGGCGGCAGCGGCGGCTTTTCCGGCGGCGGCGGCTTTGGCGGCGGCGGATTCTCGGGCGGCGGCTTTGGCGGCGGCGGCGCGGGCGGCAGCTGGTAATCAAGCAAAATGACTTAAGGGCTCCATACGGGGCCCTTTTTGTTATTAAGGAAAATTCCATTAAATTATAGGTAATAAGCATCAAAGAAAATGCTTCAGTATATTGGTCGCTGCTGGCTGAACCAGCTTGCCTTGAATTTACTGCCATGATTATGAGAAGCCTTTCAAAAACCCAAAAAAGAAGCCTGATCGTCTGAGCGTCAAAGTACAATCTGCGCTAAACGGCCATAGCTCGCTGAAAAATTAACCATCGTGAAACGATTCACATTACTGAAATAAATCTAAAATCTCATTAATTTAGAAAGAATTATAAGTAAATTGTATACATTGTAAGTAATAAAGCTAAAAAACCGCTTTTTTTAAAAAAATCTTGACACAACACATCAAAGTATGTAGACTATGTGATAGCGAAACGTTTTACGATAAAAAATCAATATAAGTTTTCAAAAAATACTAACAGGATAATCGGTATGCCAACAATTAAAGATGTTGCAAAACTATCAGGCTTGGCTTACGCAACCATTTCAAAATACCTAAATGGTGGCAATGTACTGCCTGAAAACCGCGAAAAGATTGAAGCGGCTATTAAAGAACTGAACTTTACCGTCAATGAATTCGCGCGTGGACTTAAAACCAATAAATCGAATACAGTTGGCATTATCATACCGGATATTGGGAATGTATACGTTGCACACACAATACCGATTATCGTGGATGTATTGCGAAAAAATGGTTATGCAACCATAATATGCGACTCGCGCTCGGATCATGAACGTGAAATGGAGCTTGTCAATTTCTCTATGACGAAACGTGTCGATGGTATAATCAACATGCCGGTCGGTGCGGATGGCTCTCATCTGTACAGCGCGTTTGAAAACAGAATCCCAGTTGTGCTGCTCGACCGTATTGTCCCGGATTGTATTGGATCCGTGGATGCCGTACTGGTCAACAATACGCGGGCTGCCCAGAATGCAACAGCCTGTCTGATTGAGCACGGGCATACGCAAATTGGCGTTATTGCAGGTTCCCGAGACGAATCCACGGCGATAGATCGCCTTTCGGGTTATATCTCGATGCTTAAGAAGCATGATTTGTCGGTCAGAGATTCATTAATTGAATATACTGACTTTTCGATTAACAGCGGCTATCGTGCTTGCAAACGTCTGCTTGATAACAATCCTGATATGACAGCGCTTTTTACAACCAACTACGACGTGACAGTCGGTGCCATGATGGCCATAAATGAACGGGGGCTATCCGTACCCGACAATATTTCGGTTTTCGGTTTTGACGATATGCCGTTTGCAAAGGTGATCAAACCTCATCTGAGCGTTATCGCCCAGCCGATAAGAGAGATCGGTAAGTGCGCGGCTCAAATGCTTTTAGATCAAATGAGCGGAAAAAGAAAAAGCTGCGGCAAGGTCACCGTCCTTAACACCAGCATTGTTTTCCGTGATTCCGTGGGAGCTAAACATTAAACAGGAAGCAACGGGATGAACCTAAATAATCAATATCAAAAATGGAGAGGGGATTTAAAGATGGTAAAGATCGGAATTAGGCCATGCATTGACGGCAGGAGAAACGGCGTCCGTGAAGGGCTCGAAGATCAAACAATGGGTATGGCAATTTCCGCCGCAAAGCTGATAACGGAGAATTTAAAATATTCCAACGGCAGCCCCATCGACGTTGTGATTGCCGATACGACCATCGGCGGTGTCAAAGAAGCTGCGATGTGTCAGGAGAAGTTCGAGAGGGAAGGCGTCGGCGTGACACTGACTGTATCACCCTGCTGGTGCTATTCCACCGAGGTTATGGATCAAAACCCGTCTACGATCAAGGCTGTTTGGGGTTTCAATGGTACAGAACGCCCCGGTGCGGTGTTTCTGGCGGCTGTGCTTGCGGCGCATTCTCAGAAAGGCCTTCCGGCTTTCGGTATCTATGGTCACGATGTGCAGGACGCGAGTGATCAGACAATCCCCGAAGATGTACAGGAGAAGATACTTCGATTTGCAAAGTGCGGTATCGCGGCTAAACAGATGCGCACGAAAAGCTATTTGCAGATCGGTTCAATGTGCATGGGTATCGGCGGCTCCATCATCGATCAAGACATGATACAGGAATACTTCGGCATGAGAAGTGAATCGGTTGACGAAACCGAGATACTCCGCCGCATTGACCTTGGCATTTATGATCATGAAGAGTTTGATAAGGCGATGGCATGGACAAAGGAAAACTGCAAAGAAGGCCGTGAGACCAATTCGGACGACATGGCGTTCTCTCGTGAAGTCAAGGATGAACAATGGGAATTCGTCGTCAAATCGATGATGATCATACGTGACCTCATGGTCGGCAACCCGCGCTTAGCGGAGCTTGGCTTCGTGGAGGAAAGCTGCGGTCACAACGCTATCTTAGGCGGCGTTCAAGGCCAGCGCCAGTGGACGGATTACAAGCCTAACTTCGACTTTGCCGAAGCTTTGCTCAGTTCTCAGTTCGATTGGAACGGTATCAGAGAAGCATACGTGCTTGCGACAGAAAACGACGTGCTCAATGGTTTCTCGATGCTGTTTGAACATCTGCTCACCAACAGTCCCGGTATCTTCGCGGATGTGCGTACATACTGGAGCCCTGAAGCTGTTAAGAGAGTCACCGGCAAAGAGCTGACTGGCTACGCCAAGGACGGTATCATCCACCTGATCAATTCGGGTGCGGCTGCTCTTGACGGTACAGGCGCAATGTCGAATGAAGACGGCAATCCCGTCATCAAGCCGTTCTATGAGATGACAGAGGCAGACGCAAAAGCGTGCCTTGAAAAAACAGACTGGTGCCCCGCTGATCAGTTCTACTTCCGCGGCGGCGGTTTCTCCAGCCATTTCATCGGCGGCACACGCGGGGGCATGCCTATCACAATGGTCAGGCTGAATCTCGTCAAAGGGCTGGGTCCGGTGCTTCAAATTGCTGAAGGCTGGTCTTGCGAGCTTGATCCTGATGTGAGCGAGGTTCTCGATGAGAGAACAAACCCGACATGGCCGACCACATGGTTTGCTCCGAGACTCACGGGTAAAGGCGCTTTCACGGATGTTTACAGCGTGATGGCGAACTGGGGCGCGAACCACGGTGCGTTCTGCTACGGGCACATCGGTCAGGATCTTATCACATTTGCATCGATGCTGCGTATTCCCGTGAATATGCACAATGTGGATGAAAGCAGCATGTTCCGCCCGTCCACATGGAGTGCGTTTGGCACAAGCAATCCCGAAGGCGCGGATTTCCGTGCGTGCGCGGCGCTGGGACCGATGTATAAGTAATAGATTATGCACATTATCCATGCAACCAATAAGCTAATAAAGTTTTGACATACAGGTTTAAATTTCTGCGTAAGCAGAAGAAAAAAAGGAGGAATATCCATGAAGAAACTTATCGTATTGGCGCTTGTTGTGATTATGGCTCTTAGCCTAGCTGCTTGCGGAACTCCTCAGCAGCCTGCTGAAGAATCATCCGCTCCCGCAGAATCGTCTGCTGCTCCGGCTGAATCGGAAGAATCCGCTCCGGCTGAATCGGCTGACGGCGATGCACCCGTTATCGCTTTTGTGCCGAAGGTTATCGGCCAGGCATGGTGGGATTACGTTCGTGACGGCGGCGTCAAAGAATGGGCTGACGAAAACGGTATTGAAGTGAAATACCAGGGCCCCACAGAAGTTGATGCAGCTGCACAGGTTCAGATTATGACAGACCTCGTTGCGCAGGACATCGATATCCTGTTGTTCTCCCCGAACGATCCGGACGCTTGCGAGAACATCTGTAAAGAAGCTCGTGAAAAAGGCATCATCGTTATCGCCACAGAAGCTTCCGGCATGACAAACGTTGACTACGACGTGGAAGCATTTGACGAAAAAGGCCTCGGCGGATTCATGATGGATCAGCTCGCATCTCAGATGGGCGAAGAAGGCAAATACGTCACCATGGTCGGCAGCATGACGATGGAATCCCACAACAACTGGGCGGATGCCGGTGTGGCTCGTCAGGAAGAAGCTTATCCGAACATGACTCTGGTCGAAGATAAGCGCGTCTCCTCTGAGAGCGATTCTGAAATTGCATATCAGAAGACAAAAGAACTGCTTAAAAAGTATCCGGACCTTAAAGGTATCCTCGGTACATCTTCCTTCGACGCTCCGGGCGCAGCTCGTGCGATCGATGAGCTTGGTCTTAAAGACAAAGTGTTCGCTATCTCTGTGGCACTGCCCTCTGAGACACGTGACTACCTGAAAGACGGCGTTCTCAAGTCTGTCGCACTGTGGGATCCGGCACTGTCTGCTAAGGCGATGCTGAACCTGGCTATGGCTATGTGGAACGGCGAAGAAGTTGAGAGCGGCATGGATCTTGGTGTGGAAGGTTACGAAAACGTGACCATCGATGGCACAAACGTCATCGGCCAGGGCTGGATCGCGATCACAGAAGAAAACGTAGATAACTTCACATTCTAATTAAAGCTCGCATCAAATTGCGAGAAAACGTAAAACTAAGGACGATAAGTGCAGGGAAGCTCGGCTTCCCTGCCGCGTCCATTATAAACCTAGCCTTTTCAGGGGCGATTCCGGCAAGGCTGGCCACGAGGTAACCTAATGGCGATAATCGCTGTGTGCACCATGTTTGGCAAGCCTATCCGTGTTTATTAACGGCCACTGTGTGGCAGTCTAGCTGCGGCAAAAATGCCGTAAAACTCTTTCGAAAGGGAGTTTGCCTATATTATGTCTGAATACTTGCTTGAAATGAAGAATATTTCGAAGTCATTTTCCGGTGTACAAGCGCTGGATCATGTTAACTTCGCAGTGCGCCCCGGCAAGGTCATGTGTCTGGCCGGCGAAAACGGCTGTGGCAAATCCACGCTGGTCAAGATCATCTCCGGTGTTTACACCAGGGATGAGGGCGAAGTCATATTTGAGGGGAAAAAGATCACCAAGATCACCCCGGCCGAAGCCACAAGGCTCGGTATACAGGTCATTTATCAAGATCTGTCTATATTTCCGAATCTAACGGTCCGCGAGAACCTAGCTATAAACTCGGAAATCACCGCGAACAGACGGTTTGTCAACCAGAAGCGTATGGATGCCACCGCAAAGGAGGCACTAAGCAAGATCGGGCACAAAATCGATCTTGAAGCCAAAATGGGTGACTTAAGCGTTGCCGACAAACAGCTCATCGCTATATGCCGTGCGCTGTTGTTTAATGCCAAGCTTATCATCATGGACGAGCCCACAACGGCATTGACGAAAAAAGAAGTTGAGGCGCTTTTTAAAACCGTTCGCAAGCTACGCGACAAGGGTATCGCCATTATGTTTATCAGCCATAAGACTGAGGAAATCTTTGAAATTGCTGACGATATTGCAATCATGCGTAATGGTAAAAACGTTTATCTCGGGACAACCGCCGATATTACCCCCAAAGAGTTTACGTACTATATGACTGGTCGTGAGCTCACGGACAAACATTTTGTTCCTAAGAATATCAGCAAGGATCCCATTCTTGAAGTGAAAAACCTCACGTTGGAGAGTAACTACAAGGATATTTCGTTTGACCTTCGCAAAGGAGAGATATTGGGTATTACCGGACTCCTTGGCTCGGGTCGTACGGAATTGGCCTTGTCGTTGTTCGGGCTTTTAAAGCCCGACAAAGGAGACATTCTCCTCAACGGTAAAAAAGTTAAAATCACGTCGCCTATTATGGCGCAGAAACTACATATCGGCTACGTCCCAGAGGACCGTCTGACAGAGGGGCTTTGTCTCCATCAGCCCATCGCGGACAATATTACCCTTTCGTCTCTCAAACGCTTATCCAATAAGCTGGGACTGATTAAGCAAAAGGATATCCTCGAAGACGCCAATATCTGGGTGGATAAGTTTTCTATCGCCACTGACGATGCATGCAAGCATGCGTCAACGCTTTCCGGCGGTAACCAGCAGAAGATCGTGCTTTCCAAGTGGCTTAGCAATGATCTGGATATTCTTATTCTCAACGGCCCGACAGTGGGCGTTGACGTTGGCGCTAAGCAGGACATCCACGACTTGGTACATGAGCTCGCTAATCAAGGTCTGGCTGTTATCATCATTTCGGACGACTTGGCTGAAGTTGTGGCCAACTGCAACCGTGTTATTGTGATGAAAGACGGTATGATCGTCGGTCAGATGGAGAGCGACGAAATTACCAACCAGGCAATCCTGGATATCATTCGGTAAGGGAGAAAAATACTTATGGAAGCAAAGCAAAAACTCCGTCGCTTCACACGCAGAACGGAATTTTATATCTTCCTGGTGCTGGTGGTCATGGGTATCGTTATTCAGAGCATGTCCGGCGGCCAGCTCTTCGAAGTAAATTCCATCGTTGATATTGCCCGTGCTATGACGATTATGGGCATGTTTGCGTTGATGAATCTGATGGTTGTTATTTCCGGCGGATTTGACCTGTCGTTCCCGACATTGGCCTCTCTGGCCTATTCTGCCGCAACGACCATCTGCCTCACACAGGGATGGGCACAGGAGTCCGCATGGATTGCTTTTCTGCTGTCCGGTGCGATTGGCTTGGTGCTCGGTATGGTGAACGGTTTCATCATTTCGCGTTTTAAACTGAATACAATGATCGTGACCCTCGGCACTCAGACGCTGTTTCTCGGAATCAGCATGGGCTTGCTGCAACTCAGTGAAATCACATCCACGCTGCCGCTGGGCATCCGCTACTTCGGTGAAGCGTCGCTCTTTGAGGTGTACAGCTCCACGGGAATGCGTTCAACCATGCCTGTCGCCTTCGTGTTTTTCATTGTTTTAGCGGTTATCGTATGGTTTGTACTGAAGTATACGATGTTCGGACGTGCACTGTATGCGATTGGCGGTAATGAAATATCCGCTGAGCGTGCCGGTTTCAATGTTAAGAAAACCAAGTTCTGGCTCTATGCCATCGTTGGTCTTGTGGCCGGTCTTATCGGTATGCTCCGCGTGGCCATGGTTCGTCAGGCCATTCCCAAGGGGCTTAACGGCTGGGATTTAGAAGTTATACCGGCGGTTATACTAGGTGGTGCAAGCATCTATGGCGGTGAAGGTTCCGTCTTTGGTACAATCGTGGCCGTCACGCTCATTACAGTCATCTCCAACAGCTTGCTGCTCATCGGCATTGATTCGTACTGGCAGGACTTCTTTAACGGTCTTGTGATTCTTGCGGGCGTTACCATTTCGGCTGTTCAGGCGAAACGCCGGAGCATATAACGAGGAGGATGTGAAAATGAAAAAGAAGATTAATATAAAAGATAATTACGCACTCCTTCTGGTAAGTCTGCTGGTGATTGTTCTTGCGGTGTTCACCATTCTGAAGCCTGACACGCTATGGAAAGTGTCCACTTGGAAATCAATGGCCAGTCAGTTTCCTGAATACGGCGTGATGACGCTGGGCGTTATGCTCTGCTTTATCGCCGGGTGTATCGACGTGTCATTCGTGTCGCTGGGCAACTTTGCCTCTATCATCGCCAGTCTGTTCATGCTTCAGGCTGCTGAAGGCACAATACCGGAGGGCCAAACCGGCTTGATCGTCATTTTGGCGATACTGATTGCGATGGTTGTCGGCGGAATCTCCGGCTATCTCAATGGTAATCTGATTTCGCGCCTTGGCATACCGCCGATTCTGGCGACGCTCTCTACACAGCTTGTGTTCAGAGGACTTGCCATTGCGCTCACACAGGGCTATGCTGTGACAGGCATTCCGCCTATTTACAGCGAAGTTGGCCATATGGACATATTCGGTTTTCTGCCGGTGCCGCTTCTTGTCTTTATTATCGTACTGCTGTTTGTCGCCTTCCTGCTGAAGTATACAACTTTCGGCAAGAAGCTCTACATGATCGGCTCTAACCCCAAAGCGGCAAGATTCAGCGGTATTAACGTGACGAAGATGATCAACACGACCTTCGTGATAAACGGCATGATCGCAGCCATTGGTGCGCTGCTGATGGTGTCCACCATGAACTCGGCCAAGGCTGACTACGGCTCGTCTTACCTGATGCGCTGCATCCTGATTCTTGTGCTCGCAGGTGTACTGCCGGACGGCGGCATGGGCAAGATATTCAATGTGCTCATCGCGATTGTGACGATTCAGATCATTGCGACCAGTGTGAATATGTTCCCCGAGCTTAACTCCTATTACGGCAGTTTGATATCGGCGATTATGCTGATCGTCATGCTGATGATTACCAGCCGTCTGCTCAGTACTGACAGGAAGGTGCGCAGGAAAAAGAAGAATCTGCCCAAAGAAGCAGGCTGACACAGTTGATTAGAAAGGAAGTGTGATTATGAAGCTTATCAATATGTTCTACGATCAGATTGAAGATGCCGTAGAGCGCCGCGTTCCGTTTATTATCCCTATCGGTACGCTGGAATATCATGCGCATCATGCTTCCTGCGGGACGGATACGATGGTGATTACCGGCTGCCTCCGTGAACTGGAGAAAGAAAAGGAAATTGTCATCTGCCCGCCCATTTGGTATGGGGTGGCCTCTTACGCGGTTTGCGGCCCGAGGCCCGGCCACTTCCATGTGGACGAAGACACCTATGCCAAATATATTTACGATATTTTAAAATCGATGGTTTATGCAGGCAACAAGAATATCTATCTTGTTGCCCACCATCAGACCGAAGAGGATGGGCTCATGCCTATGACCATCGCCTGCCATAAAGCGGCCAAGAAGGTCACCATGGAATACATGGAAGAGACACTTGGCAAGGGATGGTGGGGAAGCGACAGTTATGCAAGCTACTATGAGAACCTTGGCACAGGTGATGATCCGTTTTCCTACATTAAAGTGATATCCCTGATTGGCAAAGACGCGCAGCATAAGTGCGGCGGGTTTGATCACGCCGGTAAATGGGAAACGTCTTTGATGATGGGCACATGGCCGGAGAACGTGGATTTGTCCCGCTGCAGCCAGAATACAGAATGGTTTGCGAAAAGTGCAGCCGAAGCCAGTAAGGAGATTGGCAAGCATATGGTCAATTGCACTTTGGAATGGCTTCGAAAAGCGATTGTTTAACCGAGATAAAAAAGGAGATAATATATGAACAGTATCGAACGCTTTTATGCGACCGTTGAACGTCGGCCGGTTGACAGGCCTGCGTGTTGGCTGGGGATGCCGACACCTGAAGAGGTTCCAAAGCTGGCTGAATATTTCGGTGTCAAAACCCTGGATGAATTAAAAGCATCCTGCGGTGATGACTTTTATGCGATAGAAGTGCCTTATAAATCCCCCACATGTTCAGCGCTGTACGCTGCTTTTGACTGGTACATGAACGGAAGCAACGTTGATACCGAGCACCGTACATTGACAGCTGACGGTTTCTTTGCAGACTGCGAAGATGTCGAAGATGCTGAGAAACTGAATTTCCCGTGGCCGGATCCGGCGCTTTATGTTGACCCCGCCGAGTGCAAACGCCTTGTGGACGAAGCACCCGAGGGTAAAACAATTCTCGGCATGGTATGGGCCGCTCATTTTCAGGACTTTTGCGCGGCTTTCGGTATGGAAAACGCGATGATGAATATGCTTGCCGCTCCCGAACTGGTTCATTATGTGAACGACCGCATTATGGACTTCTATCTCAAAGCATTGAAGATATTCCTTGAAGCCACAAAGGGAAAGCTTCATGCCATACTGATCGGGGACGATATGGGAAGTCAGCTGGATCTGATGATCAGCCCTGAAATGGTCAAGGAGTTCGTCATACCCGGCGCAAAGCAGCTTGTTGATCTTGCGCACAGCTATGGCGTCAAGGTAATCTATCATTCCTGCGGCTCAATTATCAGAGCGATTCCGATGTTGATCGAAGCGGGCGTTGATGTGATTCATCCCATTCAGGCACTGGCTGCCGGCATGGATCCCGAAAATCTTAAGGAAAAATTCGGCGATCAGGTCTCTTTCTGCGGCGGTGTGGATACACAGGAACTGCTGCCGAACGGAACGCCTGAGCAGGTCATGGAAAAGGTCAGATATCTGCGGGAGATTTTCCCGACCGGCCTTATCATATCGCCCAGCCATGAGGCAATTCAGTCGGATGTGCCGCCGGCCAATATCAAAGCGATGTTTACCGAGGCTCAGAAAGTATATTAACCACCCCAATGCGGGCACCCCGTAAAACCACCCCAACGGCGCTGCGCGTCGCCGGGGACCCTAGGGGAACCAAACCGGAGGTTATCATGAAAAGAATCGGTCAAATGATTATGATCAAACCCGAGGGGCTCGAGGCTTACAAACGCTATCATGAGAATCCCTTGCCGGGCGTCAATGAAATGATCAAAGCCTGCAATATCCAAAACTATTCGATCTATCAGCGCGGCGATTACATGTTTGCTTACTTCGAATATGTGGGTGATGATTTTGAGGCAGATATGGCCAAAATGGCCGCCGACCCCGTTACTCAAGAGTGGTGGGATCTGGTCAAGCCTTTGATGCAGCCCCTGCCGGATAAAAAAGAGGGCGAATTCTGGTCCGATATGGAAGAGGTTTATCATTTGGATTAACAAAAACCAGAGACAGGATTTTTCCTCTCTCTGGTTTTCTATTAGAATAACATTTTATAGAACAAATCACAGAAAGAGGTCTGTCTATGCGAAAAGTGGTTTTTGGTCAGCATGGTAAGCTGAAGCGTGACAAAATCGATGAGTATTGTGAACTGCATGCCGCCACATGGCCCGGCGTACTCAAAACCATCTCAGCGTGCAATCTGCAGAACTATTCCATCTTTCTGCACGACAATATGGTGTTTTCCTATTATGAGTACACCGGAGAGGATTACGACGCCGACATGGCAAAAATGGCGGAGGATCCTGTCACGCAGGACTGGTGGAAGAAAACCCATCCATGCTTTGAGCAGTTTGCCATAGACCCCGGAAGTGAATTCTACCACGATATGAAACAAATCTTTTATCATGCATAATGAGCAAGGAGACAGCCATGGATTACGGAAAAAAAGTGTGGATATTCCCTGACGCAGAACTGCCGCCGGTGGGTGTTAATGTGATACCCGGGCACGAGTCAGTCATTATTACCAATGTATGCGACCGCGACGCGCATGTGCGCATCACGCTGCTATACACTGATAGGGAGCCTGCTGATGATTTGACGGTGACTGTAGGGGCAAGGCGTGTGAGATGCCTGCGCACGAACGAAGAGAAGGATTTCGGCCGCCATACCGCGCTGATGGGTGAGCAATACGCCATCATGCTGGAAAGCGATGTGCCGATTGTGGCGCAGTATGGCAGAGCAGAGCCTCGCACCGTTAACTTTTATACCACACCAGGATATTGCGAATAAACAAAAATACGAGGAGGACTTAAAACAATGGCAGCACATGGAACTATCTGTATTCCCGATCATGAGTATAAGGAGCGCGTTAAACGAGCGGCAGAAATTCTGCAGCGTAAAGGGCTTGATGCGCTAATTGTCAATTCAAACGAATCCGACTACGCAAATGCCCGTTATTTCTCCGGCTTCTGGCCGCTATTCGAGCGCTGCGGTGTCGCGATTGCTGCAAACGGGGATGCGGCACTGATGGTCGGCCCGGAATCCAGCGAATTCGGGAAAGACCGAAACAAGCTCGATAAACTCTTTGTTCTCAAGGCATACCGCGAGGGTGCGGATCCTGCTTATCCGGAGCTAAAGGCGGATTCGTTCCACGATGTGTTTAAATCTCTTGGCGTTACCGGCAAAAAGCTGAAAATCGGTGTCGCGTCTTTCCTGGACACCTCAGTAACCATCATGGAAGCCATCAAAGATGCTTTTCCCGAGGCGGAAATCGTCAACGCGGGCGATATCATGGTGGAGCTTCGTTCCATCAAATCCGAGAACGAGCTTAACTGTCTGCGCGAGGGCTACCGCATTGCAGAGCTGGCTTCTCAGCAGGTGATTAAGGAAATAAAGCCGGGTATGACGGAACTCCAGATGGTGGGTGTTGCCCAGCGCGTGGTTTATGAAAACGGCGCGGAGTACGAAGGTCTTCCGATGTACGTCTTTTCCGAGGCGTCCACACGGCATGCCATTTCTCGCTCTTCCTACCGTAAATTTGAAAAGGGCGACATCGTTCAGCTCAACCTTTCTGCCAAGATTGATGGTTATTCGGCAGCCATCGGCTACCCTGTTGTGCTGGGTAAGCTGGAAGGCTTCCGGCGCGATGTGGTGCTGTTTGGCCGCGAAGCGCATTTTTGGACTCAGAAGCAGATTAAGGCCGGCGTGATGGCCAGTGATATCGCAAAGAATTTCTATCAGCATTATGCGGACAATGGCTTCAAGGATAACTATGTGTATGGGCCGCTTCACGGCACGGGCATCATTGAAGTGGAAGCGCCGTGGGTGGAGACGAACTCCAACTATCCGCTGCAGCCGAATATGACATTCCAGGTGGATACGTTCATTTCCACGGACACATTCGGCGTTCGCTGGGAAAAGGGTATCGCGGTCACAAACGACGGCTGCACAGTGCTCTCTCCTGAAATCGGCGAGCTCTATGAACTGGACTTCTAAACCCGATTACAGTCATTGAAACAAAGCAAAACGGGAGTGAGAAAATGATTAAAAAAGACAGAGACGTTATTCAAAAACGCTTCGATATGGCAAAGAAGGAATTTGAAGCTTTTGGTGTCAACGTTGAAGCGGCTATAGAAAAATTTAAGACGATTCCCATATCCGTCCACAACTGGCTGGACGATGATGTCGTCGGTTTTGAGGATGTTGAAGGCCTGCATAACGAAAACGTTGTCACAGGCAACTATCCGGGCAAGGCGAAAAACGGCGATGATATGCGCATGGACCTTGAAATGGTCGTCAAGTGCTGCCCGGCGAAACCGAAGCTCAACCTGCATACTTTGTATGCGGAGCCGGCTGTCAAAAAGCAGCGCAACGAACTGGATACGGAGGATTTCCGTAAATGGATTGACTGGGCAAAGGCACACAACTGCGGCATTGATATGAACGTGTCTTACTTCACCCATCCGAATATGGAAGGGGGATTCTCGTTATCTTCACATAATAAGAAGATCAGGGACTTCTGGGTGGAATGCGGTAAAGGCTCCAGAAAAATCAGCAATGATATCGGCAAGGAACTTGGCGTCGTTTGTGTCAACAATCTGTGGATACCGGACGGCATGAAGGATGTGCCGGTGAACAGATTCGGGTTCCGTGAAAATCTGATTGAATCCCTCGATAGGATCTATGAAGAAAAATATGATAAGACATATACGCGCGATGTGATGGAAGGAAAGATTTTCGGCATCGGAATAGAAGCGTTTACCGTCGGGTCGCATGACTTTTATCTTGGTTATGCGGCGAAGAACGGTATCGGCGTATGTTTCGATACGGGACATTATCTGCCCACCGAGACGATCATCGATAAGCTTTCTTCTGTGCATCCGTTTGTGGACTGCATACAGCTTCACTTGTCCCGCGGTATCCGCTGGGACAGCGATCATACGCTGACATTGAGCGATGAACTTATCGACATCATGCACGAGATGAAGCGTGGGCAGCTGTACGATAAAAATGTGTATATCGGTCTTGATTTCTTTGATGCGACAATCAACCGTGTGGCCGAATGGATTATCGGCATGCGTTCAGCCGGAAAAGCGCTGCTTACGGCACTGCTTGAACCCACGGAGATGATAGCAAAAGCAGAGATGGACGGAGACTATACACTGCGTCTGTCCCTGATGGAGGAGTTCAAAAGCCTGCCGTATAGCGATATCTGGGATTATGTATGCGCAGAATCGGATTCGGGTGTGGGCACGGAATGGATTGACACGGTCAAACAGTACGAAGCCGACGTTTTATTAAAGAGATAATATTATATGAGCCTGCGGGTTATGCGGCCGCTTGAGCCAGCCATTGCCCGCAGGCAGTATCTTCATTTAAGTTTTTACACTATTCGCTTAATCTGAAAAATAAAATATCGGAGGTGCAAAAAAGTGATTAATCTATTGCCAGAGCCGAAAACATTGACAGAAAAGGGCGGCTTCACAAAAGCTTTTATAAATATAAATTTCGAGAGCTTGGATAAAGAGCTCATAGAGATTGCGAAGCTGCGCTTCTGGAATTATAAAGAGATCGGCATATGTGAAAGCGGCGGGAATGACGCCATTGCCTTGCGTATTAACCCTACGCTTGAAGGCATAAAAGCGGAAAATGAAAACCTCTTTAAGTCTCAAGGTTACTGTCTTGAGATTGACGAAAACATAATCACATTAAAATTTGAAAACAAGGCCGGTTATATCAATGGCATAACCAGCATTAAGCAACTGCTTATAGCAGAAAACGGCGAATTCAAACTGCCATTGTGCAGCATTATCGATTACCCGTCGCTTCCCGTGCGTGCGGTCGCGCCCACATTTTCTTGGTACGCGGGTTATGGCCGCATCGGCTTTGATTGCCAGCTCTGGGGCTATGATGAGTGGGCGGAGTTCCTCAACATCTGCCTCGACAACAAGATCAACCAGTTCAACATGGTCATGTACGGATATTGGCCGTTTGAGTTTGATGAACACCTTGAGACCGTTTTCCGGGATGTGCCGATCAAGATTTGGAACGCGGAAAACCGCAAGTGGCTCACGGTTCGGTACACGCATCCTAACCTTGAAGAGCCGTATCTCAAACAATTTATTGAATATGCGCATAAGATGGAAGTCAACATTTTTGCGTATGTCGGGCTTAATTCGTATAACGGCGCATATAGCATCAAGCATCCCGAAGCGCGCACAAAACCGCCCGCATCGGAAAAGTTTTTAAACGACTTTGATTCCCTTTGCCTGAGCTATCCCGGTACTGTCGATTATATTCTGGATTCGATGAAAAAGATAGCGTCGCTCGGATTCGACGGTTTTACGCTGGAGGAAAGCGAGGAAGGGTTCTGGTACTGTGAATGCGACGCATGCAAAAAGCGCTGGCACGAGACGACGAATACGCCGGGTGAAGCCAAACACAAGGCCAATATGTGGCTGCTCAATCAGATTTACCAGACAGTACGCAAAGTCAATCCGGATGCGGTGATCGGCATACGCGCGTTCCGCCAGCCGCCGTTGGAAAAAGACCCCGCGTTCCTGCAGGAATGTGTGGCATCTATGCCAAAAGATATCATGCTGTTTTGGGCACCGGGGCTTTATGTTCCCGAAGCTGAATTTGAAAAATGGTGCGAGGCTTTCGGCAGAGACAGGATATGGGCCAGAGACACCGAGGCCAACGCGATCACATCGACAATGGGACGGCTGTACCGCACCTTCAAGTCTAACGTGATACGTTACGAGGACGAGCCCAACGAGCAGGTCATCGAAACGGATATACGGCAGCACAAGGGCAGTGTGAAGATGGGTGTGCATGGCATCAACGGCTTCATGTTTGAATGGTACGGCCTTTTCATGCATCTGTTTGCGCACGGCAACTATGGCTGGGGCTCCGTGATGGACGAAGAAGAATTTTATACACGGGCGTGCAGCGTTAACTTCGGAGAGCTCGGCGAAAAGGTGCTCTATGTGATGAAGAATATCGTGACCATACACGAGAGTCAGATTCCGCTCTATACGACGCCGTTCCCGTTTCAGAAGAACAAAATGACGAACGATGATATTCCCGCGATTATGGCAGCTAAAGAGAACCATCCGCGGCTTATGGAAATGATAGAAGAGCTGCGCGAACGGGCGTATAATGACGAAAAGCTGCGCTGCTGGCTGCCGCATTTTGATAAGCTGCACAATGCGGAAAGAAGAAACGCGGTTATCTACGATCTGGTGCTTGCCGCATTGAAGTATGAGGACGAGAAGGATCCGGTAAAGAAGGATGCCCTATTGGACGAAATTTTGTGGCTGAACGAAAAGGACTTTGATATTGCTAAAGAAATGTTCTTCGACATCAACCCGGTAAGCGAAACGGGCGTGAAAAGCTGCATGTTCCCTTATCACGAAATGAAGCGGCTTATCCATAACATAAGACATCCCGAAGCCCCGGACAACGATATTATCTGTTCGGGTATTGAAGCTTTAGGGTGGCTGTGGCTGTAATTTGATACGATTAGTGAGCCGTATCTTTAAAGATGCGGCTTACATAATCTATGAATGAACACGCCGCGATAAAGCATTATAAAAATAAAAGAAAAAGGATCATGCAGTATGCCACATAAAAGACATAAGGTCCTCATTATCGGCATCGCATATGCGACAATGGCGATGCTGGGTATTTATATCACGCTGTATCAATACACGATTTTAAGCATATCACAGCTGTTTTTGGTTAACGCGGCGATGATGGGTCTGATGATAGGAATGCAGCACTTCGGGATATCGATCCCGCCGCTGTTTTTATGTACGCTCAGCGCTAAAATAGGCAAAAAGAAGGTTTTGATGCTTTCTTTTTTACTCATTATTGTGGGCACATTTTTAGTGGGAATAACAAGCAGCTTCGGCGCTTTTATCGGTTCGGTTTTTATCATCGGTGCGGGCTATTCGGTCACCGAAGGGACGATGTCCGCGGCATTGGCGGATGAATACCCGGATGAGTCCACAAAGCATTTAAATTTTTCGCAGGTGGCGTTCAGCGGCGGCGCGCTGGCCGGCCCTTTAATTGCCGAAGGGCTCATCAACAGCGGCATCTACTTTAAAGATTTGTTTCTTTATGTCTCTGCCGTTTTTCTGATTTTGGGTGTGATATTTCTTTTCACAAAGCTTCAGAACGATAAAGGTGAGATGCCTGCCGAGACCGGAAACCTTTACTTATTTAAGTTTCTGAGCAAAAAGGCATTTCTGCTGCTTGCTCTGGCTATTTTCCTTTATGTCGGAATCGAAAACATAGTTGCAAACTTTGCCGACAGTTATTATGAGCTGGCTTTAGGTGAGCCTCAGCTAAGCGCTTTGGCGTTGTCTTTGTTCTGGGGGGCAATGATTCCTTCGAGATTCTTGGCGGGTGTACTCAAGGTCAACTTAAAAAAGATGTTCGTCGTTTTGTCTTCGCTTGTTTTCGCAGGGGCCATTGCGGCAATGCTGGTTCAAGATTATACGTTAAAAATCGTCATGTTTGCCCTATGCGGATTCGGCTGCGGCCCGCTGTGGCCGTTGCTGATGGATACTGTAGCGAAGAAAAACAAAGGGTCTTCCGGCCCCGCGCTTAACATTATGATGGCTTTTTCCGGTTTGGGCGGTGCGGCGCTGCCTTTTATGGCTGGGATATTTGTCAACTTTAGTAGTCAGCAAATCGCCTACTACATATGCGCTGTTGCTGCCGTGCTGATGGTCATCATGTATGTGTCTTCATTTAAAAAGTCTGATGGGTCAGCAGAGAGATAAAAGTATATGCTTGATTAATGACATCATCGTTTGGCAGGCTGACAACCTTTAAGTCATACGGGATGCCAGCCTTTTTTTTGAATTTTCGGAATCTTAAAATGTGGTTTTATTCGAGAGAATACAGCATCTCGGTTTATGGATTATTATCTGCAAAAATGCTACAATAAAACCAAGGAAGCTGACATTATCGGACGAGGAAACGCATGAAGAGCCTGATTGAATCATCGAAAAAAATCGCATATATGTTTGACAAAGCATGTGGTATCCCATGCGTTGTGATTGACCCTGCGGAAGCGGACGGCTATGAGCAGCGGCTTGAGCAGCTGTTCTGTAACCAATGTGCTGACCAGCAGATGAAGCGGTTTGGTGAGCTTAAATGCCAAGATATCCACAGGTATGCCGTCTTGCAGGCGGAAAGGTGGAGCGGCAAGTATGAATATCTGTGTCCGGCGGGTGCAGCATTTATCGCTTCAACGATTCAACAAGCCTCCGACAACGCATTTGGCATCGTGGCGGGACCGTTTTTAATGGTCGATGAAACGGAATTCGCGGACGATGATTTAGATCGTTTTTTCAACGGCGATGTGCCCAAAAACGTGTGCAATGTGATAGCGCAGCTGCCGTACATTGAAAGTGCGCGTGTTAACCACCTTGCTGATATATTGTTCATATTGGCGTCGTATGCGGGTCAGCGAGAGCTGCTTGATTACAAAATCATGGAGCAGATGGCGGCCAACCGCAACGCGCTTTTCTACAGCGTGCATGATATTAAACAAAAGAACAGTACCGAATATCAGTACCCGATTGAAGCAGAACAGCTGCTACAGCGCTATATCGAACAGGGCGACAAAGAAGCAGCCCAAAAAGTGTTGAATGAGATTCTCGGTCATATTCTTTTGTCTTCGAGCGGCAACATGGAAGTGATTAAATCGCGCGTGACCGAGCTTATTGTGCTCTTGTCGCGCGCAGCCATTGCAGGCGGTGCAGGAACCACCGAGATTTTTGGACTTAACGACGACTATTTGAATGAGATTCGCCGGTTCCAAACGATGGATCAGCTTAACACCTGGCTCGCCAAAGTGCTGGTTCGCTTTACAAACAGGGTGTTCTCAATGCCCAGCGGCCGGCATGAGGACATCATCAAAAAAGCGATGGAATATATCCGAAGAAACTATATGCTCAAGATTAGCCTCAACGACATTTCCGAAGATGTCAACCTCAGTGTGTCGTATCTAAGCAAAATTTTTAAAGAGGAAACGGGAAAGAGCATCAGCGAAACCATCAACACTGTGAGAATTGAACATGCCAAGCTGCTATTGCTAAACAACGATATTTCGCTTATCGAGGTCTCATACTTGGCGGGTTTTGAAGATCAAAGTTACTTTACAAAAGTGTTTAAGCGGAATACAGGTATTACACCCGGCAAATTCCGTGAAAAACGCGGCATAATTAAATAATTTTACTAAGAAAAATAAAATAGTTCCATACGTCAAAAATAATTACAATAAAATACTGATTTTAAGCGATAATATTAAAGAATAAAAAAATTTGGGAGAAGAGACATGAGCATATTGAACGATATCAGCGGTTTCCTGCAGCAGGGCAGAGCGAAAAACGTGAAAGAGCTTGTGCAAAAAGCACTTGATGAAGGCTTGTCTGCAAGCCAGATCCTTGATGAAGGGCTTCTTGCCGGCATGAGCATCATCGGTGTGAAGTTTAAAAACAACGAGGTTTATGTGCCGGAGGTTCTGATCGCCGCGAGAGCCATGAACGCGGGGATGGAAATTCTCAAGCCGGTGCTTGTTTCCTCCAACGCGCAGTCCAAAGGCAAAGCCGTACTGGGAACGGTAAAAGGAGACTTGCACGATATCGGCAAGAATCTCGTGAAGATCATGTTTGAAGGCAAAGGCATCGAAGTCATCGATCTTGGCGTGGATGTGGCGCCGGAGAAGTTCATTGAAACTGCTGTCAGCGAAAATGCACAAATTATTGCTTGCAGCGCATTGTTAACCACCACGATGAACGCCATGCGTGATGTGGTGGAGGCGGCAGAGCAGAAGGGCATCAGAGACAAGCTTAAGATCATGGTCGGCGGTGCGCCTGTGACAGATGCTTTCTGCAAATCAATCGGCGCAGATTATTATACCTCAGATGCGGCATCAGCAAGCGATGTGGCGCTGCAAATCTGTCAGGCATAATAAGATCGCATTTAGCGCAAGCGGTGCACACATAAGCATATACAGATATTTATAAAAAGGATCCTTAATAACAGGGTCCTTTTTGAGTGGCCGTGTAAGCGCACATACAATACTTATCTTGAATATAGTAAAGAGAATAAAGGTGAAAGGTGAGTGTCAAAGACATGAGCTGCTATCAAAGAAGAAACGTCCCGATGCAGCCGCCACCGGCTCCTGTGGTGGACGCAACGGTAACAACCGCGCCGCCCGGACTGGGTGACCCGGCCCCCGATTTTACGGCCATGACCACGGACGGTGTCAAAAGCCTCTCCGATTATCGCGGCAGGTGGGTGATACTGTTTTCCCATCCAGGGGATTTCACGCCCGTTTGCACGACGGAATTTATCGCTTTTGCACAGCGTTATCAGGATTTTAGAGACAGAAACGCAGAACTGCTGGGTCTCTCAATCGACTCGAATGCGTCACATATCGCATGGATCATCAACATATACCGCAATACGGGCATCGAGATACCGTTCCCGATTATCGAAGACAGAGACATGGCCATCGCCAGAATGTATGGCATGATTGAACCGGGAGTCAGCAGTACGGAGACGGTCAGAAACGTGTTTTACATCGATCCGAATGGTATTATCCGTGCCAAACTGATATATCCGCTAACGAACGGGCGCAACATCGGCGAGATATTGCGTTTGCTGGATGCACTGCAGACCTCAGACGCGCAGAAAGTAGCGACACCCGCCAACTGGCGGCCCGGTTATCCCACGGTGATACCGCCGCCAAAAACGGTAGGGGACGCAATGAAGCGGCTGGATTCGGGCGAAAATTGCATGGATTGGTATCTGTGCTACAACCCGCCGAGGGAACTGACATAATAAATAAGGAAGATGGCGCTGGATAAATATCCGGCGCTTTTTACTAATTTCATTACAACCGTTTTAACAGATTTCCGGGATATGTTCGTTGTGGTTTTGCTTTTGTTTATTATGCTGAAAAATGATATGCTGCTGCAAATTGTATACCTGGACTCTGAAAAGAATTTTACTATTGCAAGATGATAGCGCTGGATGAGAATCCGGCGCTTTTATTGTTATCATAGAAAAAACCACACGTTTTACGTGTGGAGCGAAAGCAAGCTTTAGCGTTAATAATTAAGAGGTGACAGTCACATTGTCATAAGCGAGAAGTGAATTAGACCCGTTAAGAGAGGTGATGATTGACAGTTCCATTATGTCATGCTGAGCGTAGCGAAGCATCCCATGAATCGTGCATAAAGAATGAGATTCTTCCATCGCTAACGCTCCTTCAGAATGACATAAATAGCTGTTTTGCAGATCAGAATCTAAAGCGCGTCTCCGTGCGGCTGGCGGAACCGTTATATGCCTTTAGGCATTGCTGTCAAGAGGCCCTTATAGGGTTCAAATAAAAACCACCCCTTCAGGGGTGGAAGCTTATTGTTGCTTCTAAAAGTATGGAATATTTTAATTAAATTATGACAAAGTTTGTTTGATGATGACACATACGGTCAATATATAGAATAACGATAATAATACATAATACGATCACACCACAATTCACACTACCAATCACAATCGTTATTCAAAGTCGTTAATCTTTTTAGCGACTATAAAAACAAATTTCCTTTTTTACGGTATAAGAGGTCATCTTGAGAGGAATACATCTATGAAAAAAATTATATCCTGGTACGCCAGGAATCGTATTCGTACTGTGGCGATCCTGGTTTGCATTGTCATGGTTGTTCAATTTATCGGTCTTAATGACGTGGCGTTGGGTGCCGGTCAAAACTATTTCTCAGGGTATGATGAGGAGAACATCGTTGAGGGCTTGATCGGCACATTTGCTTTAAACCATATGGAATGGTCTGGCTCGGCTCTTGTGACGAACGATACGGTCAGCAGTGAGGCTTATGGGGAAATCTCACTCAACGAGAGCGGCCATGATATTTCAGCATCAGTTGACCTTGGCGGCTTGGAAATCGATTTTTCTACGTTGGTTAACATGACTGCCGAAGCGGAAGGAAATGATGTGCCCTCGGCGGTTATAGATTTTCAGAACGGCGAGGGTCAGATTATATCGTCTGTTACACTAGACACATCAGCTGAGTTTCAAACAACGGCATCTGGAACGGCTTCTGAAACGTTGTCGTCGGGCGCAAGCATTCCTGCGGGTACACGTCTAATCGCCATTTCATTGATTGCTCAAAACACTGTGGCAGACAGTGCTAACACAGTCAGCTTTGAGAGTATCAGCCTGAAAATTCACGATGCCGCGGCACCCTCATGCAGTGTCAGCTATAACAGCGACTGGACGAACCAGGATGTCGTTGTCAATGTGACTGCGGCGGATACAGACAGCGGTCTGGAAGGCATTTATGTGGACGGCGTTAAACAGAGCGGCGTTTCTCCTTATTCGTTTACCGTCAGTGCGGTCAGTTCGTATGAAGTTTATAGCATGGACTATGCAGGAAAGAAGTCCGAAGTCAAAACAGTAACAATCGATAAGATTGACAAAGACGTGCCTTTGGCGCCGGAGAGTCTCACACTGTCCCAAACAGACTGGACGAATTCCGATGTGCTGGCAACAGTGCCTGATTTACCTGCAGCTGCCGGTTCGCCCGAGCATTATATGTACCGATTTGGCAGCAGCGGAGACTGGACGTTGTTTCCGACCGAAGGATTAACGGTGTCAAACAGCGGCCAGTACGAACTGAATGTGGTCGTAGCGGACGACGCAGGCAATATTTCCGATTCTATCAGCGGCCAGATCAAGATTGATAAGGAATCACCAGTGATCGGCGACATAGAGGAAACCGTGTCAAGCGGTCGTTGTGATGTCTCGCTGAGTATCACGGACAGCGGCCTGAGCGGGCTTAAAGAAAGCAAATATGCGCAAGGCATAAAGGATGCGGCGTTCTTCCAATCGGGCGGCGGTACCGACATCATAGACAATGCGTTTTCTGTGACAACAGGCGGCGATTATACCATTTTCGCTGAAGATAACGCGGGCAATACCCGCATCGAGACATTTGCTTTCAACACCGCGCCATCAATGATCAAACTCGTGAATGTGACGATTGAAGAGGATGAAACGACACTCATCGACTTGTCTGTCAGCGACGAGACAGCGCCGCAAAACCTCGATGTGAATGTTGAGTCCTTAGATACTGCTTTAATCCCAACTGTGGAGGTTATCAAGGATGAAAGCAGCATCACGCTTTCCATTACGCCGGCGGCAGACTTATCGGGCGGCCCTGTGACCATTAACGTATCTGTCACAGACGAACTGGGCGAAACTGTATCGGATTCGTTTACCGTGACAGTCACACCCGGCAATGACGATCCGGTGGCGGTAGATGATACGGCAGAAGTCGATGAAGACGACAGTGTCAGAATTGACGTGTTGGCTAACGACTATGATGACAAAGATGCGGGTGATACGCTCAGCATACTTTCGCCCGGAACGCCGCAGCATGGTGAGGCGACCATCGCGGCAGGCAAGATAAAATACACGCCCGATACCGATTTCAGCGGTGAGGACAGCTTTGTGTATACACTGACCGATAACAATGGCGGCACGGATACAGCCGCAGTAACGGTCACGGTTCACGCTCAAAACGATGCGCCGGTGGCGGCGGATGACACAAGCCAGACGCAGGAGGATACACCGGTTCTTATTGATGTGCTTGCCAATGACACTGACGTGGACGCGGGCGATACGCTCACGATCACGTCGGTGGGGACAACGCCAGACGGAACTGCCAGCGTGGAAAACGGCCAGATCAGATTTGCGCCGGTGACGAATTTCTACGGTTCGACAAGCTTTACATATACCATTGAGGATACTGCGCACTTGACGAGCACGGCCATCGTTTATGTCACTGTGGTGCCCGATAACGATTCACCGGCGTTTATTGATCTGCTGAGTGAATACACGACTTCGGAGGATGTCACAGACTATACCGTGACGTTCTCGATAAAAGATATTGAAACGCCGGCTGAAAGCCTGATGCTTCAAGCGGTTTCCGATAACGAAAGTGTATTGCCTTCTAAAAATATCAAAATTGAGGGGCTGGGGGATACCAGCGATACTATCGTGCTCAAATTTACGCCGATTGCCAACAAATATGGGGATGTGACGATAACCCTGAAGTTAGGCGATGGATTCTCCACAACCACCGAAACGTTTATACTGCATATTATGAGCGTCAATGACCCGCCGGTGGCACACACGGATGATGTGACGTATGAAGAGGGTCAAACCAGTATCAGAATCGAAGCGGAGACCTTGCTTAGCAACGATACGGACATTGACGCTGATACACTGACCATCAAGGGCAAGGGAAGCGATCCGGCCTACGGAACGCTGGCGATGGAAGGCGGCATTGATGGTGCGCCTGTGACAGCTTTTATTTATACCCCCAACAGTGAATATGACGGCCAGACCAGCTTTGAATATGTCCTGTTTGATGGTATTGACACAGACAACGGCGTATGCCGGCTGATCAAGGAAGCGCAGAATCAAGCGCCTTCAATAGATGGGCTGAATTCATCATACACAATGAATGAGGATACCACGAGGAGCATCACGTTCAACATCAGCGACAGAGAAACGGCAGTCTCATCGCTGCAAGTTGCCGCATGGAGCGGCAGTGTCACATTGGTCAACAGGGATGGGATTGCCGTTACGAACAACGGCGACGGCACCTGCACGATAGATATCACGTCCATGGAAGACGCGAACGGTACAGGAACGATTAACGTATCCGTGAGTGACGGAAACACACCCACCAATGTCAGCTTTAGCTTAACTGTGAATCCGATGCAGGATGCGCCGGTTGCTGTGGATGATGAGGTGTACGTTCCGTTGTCCGGTTCACAAATATTCAGCGTCCTAAACAACGACTATGATGCAGACGAAGAAACATTGACGGTATCAAGCTGGACAACCGCCGGACTTACGGGAACGCTGACGTTTAATGAAACGACACAGAAGTTTACCTATACCGCAAAAGACGGGGTCGAGGGTATTGAGACGTTTACCTATGATATGACTGACGGAACGGATACCGTGACGGGCACAGTACATCTCACGATCACAGACCAAGGATACCCGCCGGAGCTGGGCGTAATAGCGGATCAATATATGGATGAGGACGGTACGCTTAACGTCACCGTGCGTGTGACGGATAAGGATGCCGGAGAGATATTTACATTCAATTCTCCAGTGAGCAGCGATGAGACGCTGGTGCCGATGGATGACACGCATATGTCCATTTCAAATGTCAGCTATGGTACATATACACTGATGATTAAACCCGCCGCGGATCAATACGGTTCAGCGACGATTACTCTGACTGTAAAGGACAGCAAGGACAATGAGGACAGCGTCAGTTTTGCGCTGTCAGTGCTTCCGGTGAACGATGCGCCTCATGCCGTCGCAGACAATCTGTCTGTCAATGAAGATGAGACGCTGACGTTTAACCCGAGCGCGAATGATATTGACGCTGAGAATGACGCCAAATGGGTGAATTATATCGAAGCGCCCGCGCATGGTGTCATCACACGGGACGGCAATACGTTTACTTATACGCCGCACCGCAACTGGTTTGGTTCTGAAATGCTGAACTACACCGTGACAGACGGACAAGACACAGCAGCATCAACGGCCACGATTGTGGTTAACGCGGTCAACGACGCACCTGTGGCATATGCCAATTGGCTGGTCGTCGAAAACACAGTGAGTGCCAGCAATACGATAAATGTACTGAATAACGACCGGGATATTGAAGGTGATACTCTCAACGTTTCCGGTATCACAACACCCCCTCAATACGGTACGGTTGTTAACAATGGTGACGGCACCATCACCTATACGCGTACAAGTACACCCGCGGATGCTTCGGATAAGTTCCAGTACGAGGTTTCTGACGGAAACGGCGGTACATCGACAGCCTGGGTGTTTGTGGACGATCATTTTGATGCCTCGCTCAACTGCGACTCGATAGAGGTGGAAAATACCGAGGACGCTGATCCATTTACAATTTCGCTGCCCATCCACAATCCGAACAGCGTGGAATATGAGGTGACGTTTGACCCCTCTGCACTCGGTACCTTTACGCAGATTTCAGATACGGACTATACATTCACGCCCGCGAAGGATGCCAACGGCTATCAGGCGATAAAGTTTACTGCGACGGGCAGCGGTGAATCATCCTCTGCCTATATCTATCTGCGCCTGTATGCGGTTAACGATGCGCCTGTCATCGACAAATATAACGAAGAGCCAGTCACACAGGGCGTGCCGACAAGCGCTTCGTGCATAGAGGATTCATCAGTGGGGGTGACGTTTGACGTTGATTTCCACGATGTGGATACACTCGACGAAAACCTGACTGTCTATGCATATACAACCAACACGGTTTCACTGTCGCCCGCGCCGCTGGCTTTTGATATCACGGTGACAGACCATGATGACGGCACAGCCACGGTGACAGTCATTCCATCCATTGAAAATGCAAACGGCAGTACGGATATCATTGTGGGCGTCAGCGACGGTGTCGCGGAAGTGACACACACTGTGAACATGACCGTGACCGCGGTGGACGACTATCCCGTGGCCGAGGCCGTATCGCGTACCTTGTTTGAGGATACATCGGATACATTTGATCTGGTTACGCCCAATACCGAGGTGGACGGCGATGAGGTGGTGCTGACTATAACGAGCACCCCTGAACACGGTACCGTCGTCAATAATGGTGACGGCACGGTGACCTATACCCCGTATGCCAACTACGTGGGAGATGACGGGTTTAATTATACCGTCAAGGATCAGAACATAGAAGGAGACGGGAAAGAGGATTCTTCATCGGTCACGTTGCATGTGGTTCCGGTCAACGATCCGCCGGTTATCACCAACTTGGACTATTTCCATACAACGCAGGAAGACATTCCGGTCGATATTCCGCTCACGGTGACTGACGTTGACAATGCCGAGCTCCAATACAGTTTTTCATCCGCCAATACGACACTTGTACCGGTCAGCAATATCTCCATCAGACAGGACACGGGCAACAACATGATCATCACGGCGGACCCGGCGGAAGACTTATACGGCAATACGGTTATTACCGTGACGGTCAGTGACGGCGAAGCGACAGCCACCGGATCATTCAAGCTGACGGTGACGCCTGTTAACGATCCGCCTGTGGCGCTTGATGAAACGGTTACAGTGAATGAGGCTGTCTGGCCGACTGCGACAACGAGTACACTGATTGACCTTTCGGATAACATTTCTGATGTGGACGGTACCGCGCAGATATACCAGATTACTGATGTCTCTGCGGGCAAAGCGGTAAATAACAGCGGTACTGTGACATATACCGTGGACGGCGACTTTAACGGCACGGCCACATTCAAATACAGAGTGATGGATTCGGACGGCGCGACTTCGACAGGCACCGTCACAGTAAATGTCACACCCCAAAATGACCCGCCTGTGGCGGAGAATGACGAGGGCATCACCACATCTGAGGATTCGCCCGTTAACATTAACGTGCTGAGCAATGATTCGGACGCGGAAGGCGACGCGCTGAGCGTTCTGTCGGCGACCAATCTAAACCATGGCACGGTGGCCATTGAAGCGGATAACACAGTCACCTATACGCCAGCCGATGATTATAACGGTGATGACAGCTTTACCTACACGGTCAGTGACGGAAACGGCGGTACCGCTTCGGCAAATGTTTATGTGACAGTCGATCCGATCAACGATGCGCCCGATGTAAATAAATATGAACCCGATACAGGTGATTGGACAATGGATGAGGACAGCACGGCATCATTCCATTTCCATGTGACCGATCCGGAATCGGATGTCAACAATCTCATCATTACAATCACGTCTTTGGACGCGACGAAACTGAAAACAGCGGGGATTCTGCTGGCCAGCGACGACGACATAGGCGAACGTGTGCTGACGGTGACACCCGAAAAGGACGCGACCGGCGTGATGCCTGTGAACATCGCGGTCACAGACGGCAATAAGACGACAGAAAAGACATTTGATATCACCATCACACCCATTAACGATGCGCCTGTGATTGATGCGCCTGCGATAACAACACCCGAGGAAACGGCGGTGAACAGCCAGGTGACGGCAGAGGATGTGGACTCCGCAGCGCTGACGTTCAGTTTGGCGGGCGGCGGAGAACCTGAGCATGGCTCTGTGGTTGTCAATGCAGACGGTACTTACACCTACGATCCTGCGGATGATTACACGGGTTCAGACAGCTTTACGGTAAGCGTCAGTGACGGCGACGGCGGTGCCGCCGATGGTGCCGTTTTGGTGACCGTAACCCCTGTGAATGATGATCCCGCTGCGGCAGATGACACCGCCGAAACAGACGAGGATACGCCCGTCGTCGTGGATGTGCTGAGTAACGATGCTGATCCTGACCTGGCTTATGGAGACGTATTAACCATTGTGGATAATATTGTGGCTATCCACGGCACCGTAGAGATTTTTGATGACATCGACGGAAAAAAGAAGCTGCGGTATACACCTGACCAAGATTGGAACGGCACCGAGGTATTCAGCTATACCATCAATGACAGCGAGGAAAAAAGCAGCACCGCCAGCGTTACCGTGACAATCAACGCCGTTAACGATGCGCCCGGTGTCCATGTTGTCGGAAATGATACGGCTGAAACGATGGAGGAAGTTCCGATCGACATTGAGGTGACGCTCAACGACGATATCGACGAACAGTCTAATCCTGTAGACGAAGATGTAAACGTAGATGCCATTTTGACGCAGCCGTTAAACGGCACTGCGGTGTTAAAGGCCGATAATAAAACAATCACATATACGCCGGACGAAAACTATAACGGAACGGACAGCTTCACTTACCGGGCTATAGATGCGACGGGGGCGACGGCGGTATTTACCGTTACCGTCACGGTAACGCCGTATAACGATGCGCCTGTCATGCAATCTATTTCGGATGTATCAATGGACGAAGAGGCGACAACGAATGTGACAGTGAATGTGAGCGATATTGAGGACTTGGACGGCGATCTGACCGTCACAGCAGTGCATAACAATTCGGCATTGTTCGGCACGGTCACAGCCAGCGCTGTATCGCCGGGCACAGACGACGGTGAATTCACAATGGCGCTTGCCCCCAAAGAAGACATGGTAGGCACGGCTGAAATCACTGTGACAGTCACAGACAGCGGCAGCTTGACGGCTCAAAGAACATTCAGTGTCACGGTAAATAACGTGAACGATGATCCGTCAGCCCAAGATGATACGGCAACGGTGAGCGAAGGCAGCACTGTGACCATCGACGTGCTGGACAACGACGATGTGGATCTGTATAACGGTGGGGACACGCTGTCAATACTGAGTTTCCCAGCCACAACAGCGATGGGAACGCTGGAAAAAGTATCAGTAGACGGAAAAGAAATGCTCAAGTTTACAGCAACCGATGTGATCAGTGCGAAAACTGCACAGACGGTGACGTTCGCCTATACCATGCATGATCTGGCCAATAACGCGACTTCAGAAGCAAACGTGACGGTCACAATCAATCCGACCAACGATGCGCCGGTGATCAGCGACATTGCCGACATGGTGGGTGATGACAAGATACTGGAAGATGCAGTGAATGGCACAGGAGACATCACCTTTACCGTGAGCGACGAGGAGGACGATGACGGCAGCCTGAAGGTGACGTGTTCCAGCGCGAACACGACGCTGTTTCCAGCCAGCAATATCTCACTGACCGACAATGGCAGCGGCAACTGGACGATAAAGGCGATTCCGGCGGCGGATCAGTACGGCAGCGGAACCATTACCGTAACGGTAGAGGATTTGGGATCACCTGTGAAAAACAGTTTTGATACATTCACGGTTGAGGTGGAACCGGTTGACGATACGCCTCAAGACGGAAACGACAGCGCAACGGTCGCTGAGGACGGCGAAATAGATATCGAGGTGTTGGTGAACGATGACCCGGACTATGCGACACAGCAGGATACACTGTCTGTTCAATCGGTCACAGACCCGGCGCATGGTACAGCGTCAATCAACACCGGCAACAAGACGATTAAGTATATACCGGATGCTGATTTTTTCGGTGAGGATTCCTTCACTTACACCATGCACGACAGCCAGAGCAGTACGAACCATGCGTTTACGGTGACGATGACGGTCACGCCGGTTAACGATGCGCCTGTAATTGAGATGACGGATACGATGGCTCCGCGTGACGGCTATTCTGTCTGGTATGAAGTGAATGAAGGTGAACTCAAAACGGGTATTCCTTTTACAGTGAAGGATGTGGATGACATCGATGTGTCGGTGGACAAGGCAAGCTCCAAGACGCGGCTCGTCAATGTGTTTGGCATGACGCTGGTGGAAGGCGCGACGGTGGGAGACACGGTAGAATATACAATGAATGTGCAGCCGTCCGGCGCGTGGAACGGACAAACAGTGATTACACTGACCGCAGACGACGGTGAACTGACTGATACAGTTCAGTTCCTATTTGTTGTTAACAGCGTGAACGCGACGCCGGTGGCCAATGACGACGCACTTCATATTAACGAGGATACGCTGACCACGCTGGATGTGCTGGCGAACGATGAGGATGAGGATCTGGCCACAGATGATGATGAAGAGATTCTGATTGATAGCGTCAGTGTCGTTTCCGGCGGCAGCCGTATATTGTCGCTCGCGCCGACAACGGGACGTGACGGTATCAATATGAAGACCAGCCAAGATTACAACGGCGGTCCGATCACATTGACTTATACGATAAAGGATACGGAAAATGCCGTCAGTGAAGCGGCGACGGTGACCGTCTATGTGGATCAGGTAAACGACGCGCCTGTAACCGTCAATGATACGGGCTCGACGCAGGAAGAACAGGCGGTTGATATCGATGTGCTGGCTAACGATTCGGATGTGGATAAGACGGAAGGTATTAATGCGCATCCTGAGAATGAGACGCTTACTATCGATAGAACAGGGCTGGCTGCTCCGGCGCATGGCACGGTTGTTGTTGTCGATAACGGAGGCACGGACATTATCCGATATACGCCGGACACGAATTTTAATGGCACAGATACATTCACGTATTACGCATACGATGGGGAAGCCAAAACGCTGGGTACGGTTTCGGTGAGTGTCAGCCAGGTGAACGACAGCCCTGTTGCCGTTAATGATAGCGCCGAAACACCTGAAGACAATGCTGTAACGGTTAATGTGCTTGAAAATGATTCGGATCCTGATCAGAGCGCGCTTAATGAGAATCCGGCTAATGAGCAGTTAAGCGTTTCTATTGCCGAAGCTGAATTGCAGGCGCCAAGCCACGGAAGTATTGTTCGCGGCTTGGATAATACGGTCACCTATACGCCCGAAGCGAACTATTATGGTTCGGACAGCTTTGATTATTATGTGGCAGACAAGTCGGGCGTCTCGTCAAAGGGAACTGTTAACATCACCGTGACTCCCGTCAATGATCTGCCGGAATTTGACGACGTACCCGAGGCGATGGCGTTTGACGAGGATGGCAGCGACACGAAGACGTTCGCCGTATCTGATGTGGAGACAAATGAGGATCAGCTTATCGTCACAGCGATATCAAGCAGCAACTCTGCAATTGTGAAGACAACGGGCGTGACATTCGGCAGAGATGGCGAAGGCAACAGAACAGTGACTGTTCAGCCCGAGGCCAATCAGAACGGCGGCCCTGTAACCATCACCCTTCAGGTGGAGGACGCAGACGGCGGCACTTCCACCTGCACATTTAGCGTGACGGTTATCGCTGTTAACGACCCGCCTGCCGCGACGGATGTAGCTGACAGCATTGATGAAGATGCCAGCTACAGCATTGATTGGTCATCGATCACGAGCGATGCGGATATCGCGACAAACGGTGACAGCTTGAGTGTGTCCATTGGAACCGGCGCGTCTCATGGTACGGCAAGCGTGTCGGGTGAGAATATCGTATATACGCCAACGGCGGACTGGAACGGCGTTGACAGCTTTACATACATCGTATCGGATGGTGAAGCGACGGATACCGGAGAGATTGAGATCACGGTCAACCAAATAAACGATGCACCCGTTGCGAACAATGACAGTATAGCAACGGATGAGGACACGCCGGTCGTGATACAGGTTTTGAGTAATGATACCGATAAGGACTTGGATGAGGCGCTCAATACACTGCCCATCACGGAGTTGTTAACCATATCTACCGCAGATATCGTGCAGCCGGCACACGGCAGCGCGGAGGTTATCGACGATGGAGGGGTTCTAAAAATTCGGTATGTGCCCCACGCCAACTATAACGGGTCTGACAGCTTGACATACACGGTGACAGACGCAAGCGGCGCACAGGCGACAGCCACCGTTGATATAACAGTCAACCAGGTTAACGATAATCCGACAGCTGTTGCGGATTCGGGCTCAACGATGGAACACACACCTGTAAGCATTAACGTGCTTGAAAATGATACCGATGTGGACACCGACAACACGCTTAACCTCGATGTGCTGCATGACCGAAATTTCTCGGTGACCGGCATTTCATTTGTGGGTGAGGGCCATGGAACGATAAGCGAATCGGGCGGTGTCATCACACTCAGCCCTGAGCTTGGTTTTAACGGAATACAGAAAATATCCTATGTGCTTTCAGACGGATACGGCGGCTCGGCCTCGGGTCTTCTGACGATATCGGTCGGCAGCACGAACGATGCGCCTGTGGCGGTGGATGACAGCAAAGTGACAGAAGAGGATCATGCGGCGCAGATAAATGTACTTGAGAACGATACGGATCTCGATGAAGGCGATACGCTGACACTCACCGGTCTTAGCGGCATAAGCGACTTGCCGGGCGAGATATCCTATGAGCCAAACGGCAATGTGATATTCACGCCAGACGACAATTACTACGGTGAATTCGACGTTGGATATACGGTAGAGGACAGCATAGGAGCGACAGATACAGGAAAGCTGACCATTACTGTCACGTCTGTCAATGACATACCCACAGCGGCAGATGATACAGCAGCTGTTGATGAAGACAGTTCAGTAACTGTTAACATCACGACGCTGATCGATGATATCGATCTGACTGGACCGAGCTGCGATGAGCTTACAGTTTTAGTGGCGGCGGCAGACCAACCCAAACATGGGACACTGACGGTAAAGGATGGACAGTGTACCTATGAACCAGCTGCGGATTGGAACGGCACGGATACGTTTACCTACACGGTGAAAGACAAAGCGGGTGCGGCAGCAAAAGCCGATATCAATCTGACTGTTAGGCAAGTTAATGACGCACCGATTGCCAATGACGATCTGGTAACATCAGACGAAGATAAAGCAATTTCAATTGCTGTCACAGCCAATGACTCGGACAAAGACACTGTGCCAGAGCTGAACGCAAGGCCGGAAGACGAAGTGTTGAGCATTTCGGTGGTTCAGAATCCGGCACATGGACAAGCTGTTGTGAACGGAATGCGTATCGTTTATACGCCCAACGAGAACTATAACGGGCCGGATCGTTTCACCTATATGCTTTCCGACGGTGAAACGGCTGATACGGCTGTTGTCAGTATCACGGTGAAACAAGTGAACGATAAGCCTGTTGCGCTGAACGACGCTGCCACCACCAATGATGAGGACACGGTGGTGATCGATGTGCTGTCCAATGATACGGACGTGGATACGCAGACAGGTCTGAACGGCGGCGCTTTACACCGATACAGCGATTTTAAGGTAACAGGCACAAGTAAGCCCGCCCATGGCGAAGCGATGGTCAACCAAAACAAGGTGGCGTATACGCCCGAGGACAGTTTTGCGGGGACGGACAGTTTTATCTATATGATGTCGGACGGACATGGTGCCACAGCCAGTGCAACGGTGACGGTCACTGTGTTGAGCGCAAACGATCCGCCTGCGACGCCGGTCATTAAAATGCCGAAGGAAGGCACGCTTTACGGCGGCGGCTCGACAGTGACTGTGACTTGGGACGGGTTCGATATAGACGGCGACGCACTGACGTATAACCTCGAGTATTTTAACGGCAGCGAGTGGATTGAAGCTGCCGCGGGGCTGGGAACCGCGATATATGACTTCGGGCTGCCGGATACGCTGGCAAGCATAACGGACTTAACCTTTAGGGTCAAGGCATTCGATGGTCAGCTTTGGAGTGACTATGGTTATTCAGGCAAGCTCATTGTGGATAAGGATGCGCCTGCCAATATTGTCGTCACGATGACAAAAGCCGATGGCACGCCTTATACGGCCGGTACATGGACGAATCAAAATGTAACAGTAAAAGCTGTGTCTGTTGAGGATATGTCAGCTGTGACGTTTATGTATTCGCTGGAGGACAAAGCATATGTTGAGGAATTGAGCCGGACGGTGACCGGCGGCGTTCACGAGGTTTACATACAAGCTGCAGACGTGATGGGCAACAAAAGCGAATTCGGCGGATATTTGGTTAAGATTGATAAACTGGCACCCGCTGTGCCGGATACTGAGGTTTCAGTTTCTAGAACCAATGCGCTTATTACTTTCACGTTGCTTGCCGATCCCGGCGGAAGCGGAAACCGTTACATCGTCGGGCCGGATGGAAGCCGGATCAAGGCATCGCAGACGGTTGAGTGGACAGCTGCAAAGAATGGCGCATACGCGTTCACCATTGTGGATAACGTGGGCAATTCTACGAAATACAGCGTGACTGTTGATGTGATCGATACAACGCCGCCTGAAATTATGTGCGACAGCGGCAAATACAAGATCGGGGATGTGTTGGAGCTTTCTATCACATCCAAGCTGAGTTTTGAAGACGACAAGTCCGGCATCACGGCGAGAGGCTATGCGATATCCCAAGATGAGACATATTCGGGTGTCTACAGCAGTTACAGCGAAGCAATTACCTTTGAGAAACCGGGAACATATTACATTCACGCATTTGCCCAAAACGAATTCGGGCTGTCTACGCATAAGACCTTCGGGCCGTTTATCGTGGCGGAGGCTGCTGTACCCGTGAGTGAGTCCGTTGATGCACCGGTGGCAGGAGACGTTGAGGTCAAGGCAAATGTCGTCGCGGATGGTGCTGTAAAGGTGAGACTGCCAGGCGGTACATGGGAGGATTCACTGACGCTGGACAACGTTGAGCCGGGCATATACCTTGTGGAGATCATGGATGAGGATGGCAATGTATCGATTGTGGAAGTGACGATCACGGATGAAGATATCGCTGTCGGACAGATGCTGCCGCGTTATGAGGGACCCTCTGTATATGTATGGATACTTGGCGGATTAGGTATTCTTATTCTTCTGTTACTGCTGCTATGGAGAAATGTCATCATTCAGGCCTGTGTGACAAAGAAAGACGGCAGCGAGAAGGTGCTGCGGACGGTAAGAAGACTGCGCCGAAGCCGTGACACGCTGGAGATCAAGCTGAAAGACCGCCATGCGGCTGGCAGTGAGTATGGCCGGATAACGCTTTCAAGAGGGCTGACGCGGCGCATGAAAGATAACACGCTGATCGTGACGGTGGAAGACAAGACGGTACTTAACGTCACAGTGGCGGACGTTAGGGGAAGATATACCGCTGAAATCAGAAACTGGAAATAGATTAGATAAACGGGACAGGGCTCTTCTATGGGGGCCCTGTCTTAGGCTGCTGCCTGACATTCTGCAGAAGTCTGAGCCTGTCTTGCGGGGCAGGCTTTTGAAAATGACAGTCATAAAGCCGTAATTTGCTTGCTTTGCAGCGTCATTTCGGCAAAATTCTGCTCTTTTGGATAGAATACAGCACAAAACAAGAGTATTTTCTACAAAAACCTGTTTTAATATGTTCAATTGTGTTAACCTATATATTAGGTAAACTATCATTATTCAAGACACAAAAAACTTGCTTTATCGAGTTATGACAATATACGTTATCTATAAAAAGTGAATAAAGGCGAACCTCTAAGATTGAGGCCTATTTTGCTTTTTCGGAGTAAAACCGAGCTTTGCTTCAGGCAAGCCATTGCTGTGTTAATGCGGTAATACAAAGTTTGTTTTATTACACATGCCTAAGAATGGTATCGCTATATTTGCTGCTAAGGGTAAGTACTAAAGGAGAGACAACAATGAAAAGACTAATGAGCTTGCTGATGTGTTTTGCGATGGTCGTGACTTCGCCAATGATGGTTTCAGCAAACGGTGGGGAATCGGAACTCTATTGCGGGATGCAGGCACACTCCCACAGCCTTGAAGCGGGGTGTCACACACTGGCTTGTGAATCGACAGATTCTGCGCATGTGCATACCCTTGAAGGATGTTATTTGCTATCATGTGACACTGAAGAGCATACCCATACGGTTGAATGTGAAAATCCACAGGAGGCAACAGTACAATCATCAAACCCGCTGCCGTCTGACGAACCACACCCGTCACCAACGCCGGAAGTTTTGCCGTCCGAGCTGCCAAGTCCGTCACCAACACCCGACGCTTTGCCGTCCGAGGTGATAAGCCCTTCGCCGACGCCGGAAATATTACCGTCTGAAGAGCCGTCGCCGACACCGTCGGCAAGTACTGATGGTTTGCCAATGATGAGCATGCTCTCTGAACCGATGACTCTTTTAAGCAGCGGAACCGAAACGGTGACAATACAATCCACATTGGGTGCGGGAAGCACGCATGACCTGTCACTTGACGGATCCTCTTACAACTTAACTATCGATATCACCGCACAAAGCCTGTCAAATCCAAAGCTTGTGATCACAGTTCCTAAGGGCATTGATGTCAGCTATTATCCCACGGCTTCCGATGTGACGCTTTCCGGGACCCTGGCAGATGTCTCCACTCCCGTTTCCAAAGTCACAGACGCAAGCGGCAACACGATATTAACGTATTACTTTAAAGCGAACGTGGCATCAGTTGGGTTTAATATTACACTTGCTCCTTCTTATAAATTGAAACCGGGCAGCAGCTATTCTGTAAACGCTGAATTGTTTGAGGATACCGTTTTGCAGTCATCCGCCGCTGATACCATTACAGTTACCAGCAACCCAACCTTATCGGATGGGGCTTATGATGTTTATGGTAATACTGATACCGTTATTTTAAAAGAGAGTATAGACTTTTATTACATTAGAGCGAATGGGCGTGTCAGGTTTAGAAATTATGAGTTTTCAGACCATTATGACTATGATTCATTGGAACTCATTGTTCCGCTTCCGGCTGACGCTGAACCTGGGTATTATGAAGGTGAAACATTTGTGCCGCTCACTGAAGGTCAGACAAGGTCTTTTGACAACGGTTCTGTCGTTTATAAAACAAATCAAGACTTTATTAATGCGTCTGGCACTGTTCTTGCAAATGGCAAAGCGCTTTTATATTCGCTCTCTTCTGAGCATGCGCTAATAAAGTATAATAACTCTTGTTATTATTACTACGATAATATGGGTGGAATTTACTTGCGGTTCCCGGGTACAACAACCAGTGGCTATTATAACTCTCCATACTCTGCGAGTGTCCGAGCTTATATTGACGGGAATACCGAGAGCTCCGTCCTTCTTAAGGATTATAGTTCAAGTCGTATGATATATAATTTTAAAACGTATAATATATCCGATTACTTTTATCAATATGTATATAGTACCAGTACGGTTGGAAGCAGTACCAGCGTTTTAAACATTGAGGATGCATTTAGCTTTTATAATTATTATACAAACACGACAGGAGAAACAATTGAAGATATTGAGACTGAGTATAATATCCCCGAGGCGCTGAATTGCTACAAGCTAAGTTTCAACCTTAGTGCCGATCCTAACAATAGCCGCCCGTCTTCCGCTATTGTGGCGTATAGGACAAAAAATAATGCTGAGACACAGACTGCCAGCTTAAATGCTGACGATGCCGTACTGACGTTATCCGATAATACTGATGCGTTTACATATGTTCATGTTTTGTATGATAAGCTCGGCACATCGAATATACTGATGACAGGCTATATCATTAACAAGAGTAATGTTCATGATAATACTGGATACGCAGTGACTGCTCAGATTTTATCGGCTAAAGGAACGGGCAGCATCAGCGATATTCCTATCGATCCTCAAAGCGTATACAACAGAAACTTTTATCTAAGAACTTCATATTCTATAACGCCAAGTACTGTGTCTTTGAATAATTCGTCACTAAGCAAAGGTGATAACTTTACTGTTTCCTTTAGAACAACAAATTTATCGGCCTATACAACCAATTCATGCATTTATATGCTCATGCCTTCGGAATTTATATTCTCCCAATATAACAGCCCCTATTCGGATATCCCATATACGGTTTCCCAAAGAGACATAACCGTGACAGCAGATACCGCGACAAGCTATGTCCCGGCAGACAGTTATACGCTTTATGCGGTGCAATATTCAGGCGAGTTCGTAATGGGCACTAATTATCATAGGTTTAATTTTACCGTAGGACCTGAAGTGGACACAGCCACTCTGCGTACAGGTGTTTACCTGCCTGCGGCTGTGGCGGTAACAACTGAAAATACAATGTTCCCATATTCAACATCGTCCAGTTATAACATGCAGGATATATGGGATTTTGACAACGATGGAGATACCGCAGAATTTTTGCCCACATCGCGTGACCATCCAACTGTTACCATTAACGCGGTAAAAACCATCACGGCTCAAAGCTTCCTCACAACCAGCTATACGGGAAGCGGAGAAAACACATCCCAAAGCTATCAATTTAATTCGACAGGCAATTATAAGCTCTATATCTATAACGGGCTGGACAGCGGCAATACCGCAAAAAACGGCACCATATCCATTACGGTGCCTAAAGCCTCATATAATAACGATGCGAATGTGTCGTCTTGGAATGCACAGCTTACCGGCGCGCCGATACTGAACGGATTGTTTTTAGCAGGTGCAGCAGTTACATACAGCACAGACGGCGGGCTGACATATTCGGCCTCAGTGAGCGACTATGCCAATGTGACGAATATTAAAATTAAGACGGCATCCGACATCTTATTGCAGAGCAGCGAAAGCGCCAGCATCGTCCTGCCGTTTGAGGCGGGTTTTCCTGAAGGCACAGGTTCATCCTCAAGGGCTTATTTTGAAGCGGGATTTTCCTATTATCTCAACAGCAGCACGAGCCCTACATCGGTGGACATTGCACCCAATACGTTGATGACTGCGCCGGTGACCGTGTCGGGTGCAGTATTCAAAGATTACAATGCAAACGGCTCGCAGGACAGCAACGAGCAAAATAACGCTAAATACTATCGTATGTATCTCTACAAAGGGGAATATACAAGCGGCTCAGCGGGGCTTGACTCCATTGCCTCTGTGAATGCCAACTATTACACCGGCACATATTCATTTAGCAATATCTATTTGCCGGGCACCTACACCGTTCGTGTGACCAAAGATGACAATGAATACTTCCCAGAAACGGGTTTGTTTACGCAGGACGGAAGCACGAACGATGCCTACTACACATTTACTGTGGATAATACAACCACGGCTGTGGAGAATGTCAACCTTGGCATTGTGGCTCCGCGCACACTGACTCTCAATAACTCTTCTATCACGCTGTATTATCAGGGCGCAGTGCGAAAAATTGTTCCTACCGTGACGCCCGTACTTTCGGACGCAGAGTCTGTGACATACAGTTCCTCTGATGAAAGTGTGGTGACTGTGGCCTCCGATGGGACGCTTACATATGTCGGTGACGGTAACGCAACCATAACCGTGAGTGTGCCTCAGCTAGCTGCGCTGACAGGTGCATTTGGTGACGCTCCTATTACATCACAAGTGACGGTTTACGCCAGAAAAACAAATTACAGTATCGTCTATAAAGACCACAGCGGGAGTGACATCACGGCTTCGCTTCCGGCTGCTGATTATACAGGATATACAACCTACAATTACGGCTCAACATTATGGCTGCCTTCAGCAGAACCCTATACCCGCATCGGCTATACGTTTAACGGGTGGTATACGGCTCAGACGGGCGGCAGCAGGGTAAGCTATATGACCTCGTCACAGTACGGAGATCAAGCCGTCTATGCGCGCTGGACGCCAAACAGCTATGGCATCAGTTACACCAATATGAGCGGCGCAAGTTACGGTGCTTACAAGCCATATTCGCATACCTATGGAACGGACACAACGGTATCGGATCCGTCGAAAGCGGGTTATGAATTTACGGGTTGGAAGGTTAATGGCGCATCAGTACCGGTTAAAAACTTGACATTGGGTGCTGAAGACTATACATCGGCCATCACTTTGACCGCAGTCTGGTCGCTTGCTGATCCTACGGTAACACTTGTCAGCAACGATGCAGATAACACCGTCACCTATGGCACGTCAGTCACGTTATCCGCTCTTTCTTCGCATCCCATTAATCCGGCTTACTCATATGCATGGTATAAGGCTGAGTCTGGCGGCAGCGATACCGCTGTGGGCAGTAACAGCGCCAGCCTTACATTAACGGATGTTTCACAAAGCGGCAGCTATTATTGTATCGTAAGCATCACCGACGGGACACAGAGCGCACAGCGGCAAAGCAGCAGCATGGCAATAACGATTAACAAGGCGGCGGGGTCGGTCACGAATATATCGAATATCAGCAAAATCTACGATGCGGCGGCCGTGAATACGCCTTCTTATACAAAGGCAGGCGACGGTGCCGTCACGATTGAATACAAAGAAACAACCGAAGCGGATACGGCTTACAGCACAACTGCACCGGTAGATGCAGGAGATTATACCGTTCGTATCAGTGCGGCGGGGGATGACAACCATTTGAGCACCGCCGTCACGAAAGACTTTGCCATCAGCCCTCGTGTGATTACGGTAACGCCTTCAAGCGGACAGACAAAGGTCTATGGTCAAGCTGATCCCGTGCTTGCATATACCACAAATGCAGACAGTCAAGTGGCGAGCGGGCAGTCTGTGATGATATCGGGTGCACTGACCCGCGCTTCCGGTGAAAACGTTGGCCAATATGCGATTGGCCTTGGAACGCTGGCGCTCGGCGACGGAACCGATAGCAATACCTTTAAAGCGGCCAACTACACGCTGGCACTGTCCGGCGCGGTGGATTTTACAATTACCAATGCGGAAATGAGTGTGTCCGCCTTAAGCTACAGCGGTGTTTATGACGGTCAGCTTCATAGCGTCACCGTCTCGGCTCCGGCAGACGCGGCGGTATATTACAAGACGGGCAGTGACGACTGGTCTTTAACGAATCCGCTTATAAAAGACGTGACTGCGGGAACAACTGTTTATTATAAAGTTGAAAAGCCAAATTACACCACGGTGGAGGGCAGTGAGACAGTCTCCATTACCGCTCGTCCCATGACAGTGAAGGCAAGCAGTGCCTCCAAGATGTATGACGGCAGCGCATTGACATACGGCGGATATCAAATAGAATCCGGGTCATTGGCGTCGGGTGAGAGCATCACCTCTGTGAGCATGACGAGCGCAAGCACACTCACAGATTGCGGCATAGTCTCTAATTCAATCGGCAGTATTGTGATAGAAAACAGCTCAGAGGATGTGACAGCCAATTACGATATCACCAAGCTTGATGGCAGTTTGACGATCACCAAACGTCCGGTCACAATTAAAGCCAACAGTGCCAGCAAACCATACGACGGCACACTACTCACAGACAGCGGTTACAGCATCGCAAGCGGCAGCTTTGCCGCGGGCGAAGGCTTTGCCGATGTAACCGTTGTGGGAAGCCAAACGCTCGTCGGCACAAGTGAAAACGCCATTACGGGCTATGAGTTGAGCGACAGTACCAAGGCGGAAAACTACACGATAACAACGCAAAACGGTACGCTGACGGTGGAAGAGGCGGCTATCCCGATCATCATTACGTCCGGGAGTGCTTCCAAGACATATGACGGCAAGCCGCTGACAGACAACAGCTGGTCGATCACGAGCGGCGCTTTGGCTGCAGGAGATGAGATTGAAAGCGCAGCTGTGACGGGCACGATGACGAATTATGGTTCTGCCAGCAATGTGATTGGCGATGTGGTTATTAAGCACGGAACCAATGATGTGACCTCGAACTACAACATAACGAAGAACCCGGGAGTGCTCACAATCAACAAACGCACTGTGCAAATCACGGCGGACAGTGCAGACAAAACGTACGACGGTACGCCTCTGTATGCCCCTGACTACAGTATTACAAAAGGAAGTTTTGCAGAAGGCGAAGGCCTTTTGAGTGTCACAGTGTCAGGCGAGCAGACATTCGCGGGAGTAAGCGATAACATCATCAAGGAACATAAGCTCAGTGCGGCTGCCAACCCGGATAATTACGAGATTACATATCAAAAAGGAACGCTTACTGTTCGTAAGGCCAAGATACCGGTTACGGTAAAAGCGTCCGACGACACGGCTGTGTATACCGGCGACCCTTTTTCTAACACTGAGTTTACTATCGATGGCATACTGGCTGCCGATGATACTGTGACTGCCGTAACAGCAGGGAGTATCACGGATGTGGGTTCGGCAGAAAATGAAATTGTTGAGGTGTCAGTTGTTCATGAAGACGGCACGGATGTCACGGATAACTATGTGATCACAACTCGAACGGGTGTTTTAACAATGGAAAGCTGTCCGTACACATCGGATATGTTCAGTATCTCGTCGATATCCAATCAGACCTATTCAGGCGATGCGTTGAGACCGCAGCCTGTGGTTAAGTATAACGGCAACACACTCATTAAAGGTGAGGATTATACGCTTTCGTATAGGAACAACACCGTTCCCGGCAAAGCGACTGCAACCGTTAACTTTAGCGGCAATTATTCGGGAGCGGCTTCGGTGACATTCGCGATTAATGCACCAGATGTCAAAACGCTGGCACCAACGAACATCACGGATGCCGGTGCCGCACTGAAAGGAAGCGTTTCACCAAGCGTGAGCGGCCTGCGTCTTGGCTTTTACTATAAAGAAGCGGCCGGCGGCACATGGGAAAAGGAGATGACGGCGGAAAGCTTTACCGTCGCACTTGACAAGCTCAAAGCGAATACAGCGTATGTCTGTTATGCGTTTATTGACATTGACGGCACTGAATATGCGGGTGAAGAGATACGATTTGCAACGCAGACTTCAGAGGAGCCGGAGCCAATCAGTACAGCAAGCGGAAAAATAGATGTTTCTTTGACCAATAGCACACAGGAGGTGTTTACTGTTGCTCTCTCAATTGAGAGAGGTAACACAGCTTTGACATCGGTCTCAAAACGCATAGCTATTGGAACAAGCTTCGAACAGACATTTAAAGGGCTTGAGGACGGTTATTACAATATTGTGGCTAGAATCGGTGATTTCAGAGAGACAAATAAAGTCAGGATTTTAAACGGCATCGCTGAAGACGTGAGCTTTAACATTACAAGTCTGACGAAAAACACTGTTGTTGAAGTTAAAGGCAAAGCGCCAAGCGTGGCAGTCGGTGGTATGACAGAGATATTCGGCGCACCTGTTACGGATGGGACCAAAGGGGTGACTCAGGAAGAACTGGCTGCGAAAGATATCGAGATAAAAGTGGTCGTAGATGAAGTCAGCACTGTCGATGAAAACAGAGCCAGCGAGATGGCGATGATTGAAGACTTATCTGAAAATCAGGTGGGCATGTTTATCGACTTCTCCGTTATTAAAAAGGTGACAGATGAAAACGGATCAACTGAAACGAAGCTGTCCGAAGTTCCGGGGCTGCTGGAAATCGCCATCCCGATTCCTGATGAGCTGCTGGGCAAAAACGGTTATGTTATTTATCGGGTACATGACGGCGAAGTAAATACGATTACCGAAGAAGCAAACAGCGACGGTGAATATATCGAAGTGACGGATGACGGGTACATTATCCTTTATGTCAGGAAGTTCTCCACCTATGCGATTGGTTATTCCCACGAGCCTGCATCTGTGAGCAAAGCGCCAAGTTATTGGTATTGGTGGGCGTTCCTTGGGGCGGTCATGCTCACAATTTTGTTCCTTATCTTTGCAAAAAGAAAGGAGAGTAAAAAGTCGGATGAAGCGAACAACTATCCTAATACCTATATTTGATGAGATGCCGTGGGCGTTTTGATATGGGTTTCAACGACTTTAAGATAGCAATAAAAAGTCTCATGTGGTTGAAAATCGCATGAGACTTTTTCGCGTTTTATGTTCTTTAATATGTGACGAAATATGAACCGAAGTCAAGACAAGCTTGCTGCTGATATATTTGATTTTCAGCCTCCCGTTTTTGTGACTGTTACGGTTGAGGCGGGTATGGGCGTGCCTCCGATGTCAATACCAAAGCTTGAATACGGCATGCCTGTATCTGCGTCAACAAAGCTGCTGATTACGGCTCCGCCAAGATCGTATCCATCGGTTCCTACCTCTGTCCCGCCCTCTACAAATTTTATACCACCGTACGCTTTGACAGCGATTCCTGTTGAATGAGTGCTGTCGATGCTGAAGGTTCCTGTGAAGTCTTCAAAGATCAGCTCGCTGGTTTGCAGCGCCACGGCGTTTTCCCTATTGGCTGTTAGATCAACGTTGGATGCGTCCGATATTGAAAAATAGCTGCAGCTCAAACCGCTGTTTCCGGCTGAGGTAAAGCTTGAGTGATCTAGCTTTATACCCGACATGATATCGACCGGCGCATCGCCGGAGTTTATGCTGATTGTTGAATCCGCAAACCGCCATTCTCCGGTAATGCCATCGCCATCTCTAAAGGCAGTATTTGTGGTGTCAATTTCTATCTCCAGCGAATCCACGCCGAAGGTACTTAGGCAATTGAACCCATAACTTCCGCCGACAGTCAGTTTTGCACCCGCCCCTGCTCCTTTAAACAATACGGGCCGTTCCAGCCGCGATACCTGTCCGCCAGCTTGCGTGTTGCGGACCACACATTTACCGGAGATATTGATAGTGAGGCCTGCTGTCGCTTCATTCGTCACCAACGGACCGTCTCCCAAGTAAGCCCCTGAGAGCGTCAAGCTATTGAATGTAACATCCGCAACGCTTGGGGCGATAACCACATAGACTTCGCTGCTGGTTCCGCTGAATGTCAGGCCGTTACCCGTTATGGTCAGTGTCGGGACAGGAGCTGCTCCACCATAATCCACCAGCTCGCACGTATAGCCCGGAATACGCCCGACACCAATTGTGCCGTTAACGTTAATATCCTCACTAACGCCGTCTTTGGTGACAATAATGCCGGTTTCACCAATCACACCCGTTCCGACAATGTGGTAGGAGGCCGTAAAGGTGCAGTTAAAAGTCACCGTTGTGCCGGCGGTCAGTGAAGGACTCCAACCGTCAAATACATATTCATAACCCGTACCGCCTTCCCGCGCCGGATCGTTTGGCGGCACAATGGTATCGCCGTAATGGTACGTTTGATTGATCGTCTCGACCCCGCCTTCAAAATGACCGTCGCCCGCGTTAAATGTGACTGTATAATTTCTCATTTGCGCGCTGTATTGCGCGAAATAGCTGACACTTGAGTCAACCACCGTGCCGGGCTGATAAGCAGGGTTCCAACCTGTGAACGTATACTCCAAATACGCCGTTGAATCCTTGAGCGGTATATCATTGATTGCCGGCGCCGTGCTGCCGGCCAAAACCCGTATGGTTTTCTGTGTACTGCCGTCAGCAAAATGTCCCGTGCCGGAATTGAATGTCAAAGTCACATATATCGGTGTCTTTGTATAAACCGCATAAAGCGTACTGTCGCCGTTGATAACAAAATCACTGTAGCAGCTGCCCGTTGTTGCATTCTTGTCATCAGACCATCCGGCAAACGTATAAGAATACTGGCTGTCATCTGCTTTTGCTGGCACCTCATTGAACGATGCTTTTGTCGCATAGGGCGCAGTGACGGTTTTAACTGTTGTGTTGTCAGCAAACTTACCGCCGTTTGCGTCAAACGTAAACGTTTTATCTATACCGACCAACTCAAATTTAGCTACCGCGTTTATATACTCAGCGGGCAGCCCGTCTTCATCTAAGACGGTGCCAAACATATACGGGAGTGTCAGCCCATAATCTCTGAGCTTATAAACATAATTATTCGTCGTTGACGTTTTCTTAAGGCCGCTCAGCATATCCGCGGTGATGACATCGCCGTAATGTCCCGTCACGTAGATGGGCTTGTCGCCGCCGTCAAAACGAACCGTATATTCGATAGGCACCCCTGCCTTAAACACTGGAGTGAATGTCAGATTATACTTGTAATGAGTATAAAAATCGCTCATGTATAGTTTGACATATGAACCGTTTACCTGCTCTGTTGACTGCCAGTAATCAACCGTGTAGGTGTTTTCGTTATCTCGGTATGTCACTTGCGGCATATAAAGGAAGTTATAAGCCGAATATGTGCCTTTGTATTCTTTTGTCTTTGTTCCGTCAGTAAATGTGTGATCGCCCGCATCGAAGATTGTTGTCACTTCCAGATATTTTTTATCATACACCGGTGAATAGACCGTATCGCCGTATACCTGATCAATCCTCGCCCCATTTTCGGTTTCCCAGTGGTTGAAATGGTACTCAAAATAATCCTCTTCGCCCTCAATAATATTATCGACCTTCGGCGCCTCCGGCTTATCCCCGGCTAAAATCCGTTTTTCCGATATCACCTTGCCATCAAAGTCCTTGAACGTCACCTTTACATACTTTCTGAATAAGGCTTCATACGTCTGGTAATTGTTGTTTACAGGACTCAGTGACGGCCACCAGCCCGCAAATTTCTGCTCGGCTGTATTGTATTTGCTCATATCCGGTGCGGCAGGCGTATCGCCTTTCTTAGTAAAACCGTATGATATTCTGTTGCCATCTGCGTAAAAGTTGCAGAAGCAATAGTCTGGGTCTTGCCTGTACGATGCATAATAGTTATCATGCCTATCAACCTCGCGCAATTCGGGGTCCCATCTTTTAAATTGCATGCCCGGCTGAATATCCATGTCCTCCGGTGACGGCGGAACCGGCAACTCACCAAAAAGTGTCGGAACGGTCGCGATAAAACCGTATTGATATTCGCCGGTTGTTTGATTATATATGTCTCCATAGAAGCTGATATTCTTGTAGTTTAATTCGTAGTCCAGATGGTAATCCGTATCCTCGTATATAGCCTTGATGTCCTCTTTCCACGGTTTTGGCCAGCTTTTTATCTTGTATTGTGTTAACCCAAAAAAAACGTCGTAGGTGTTATCAGCCGGAGGTACAGGAACCTGCCCCACATAATATTCATTCTGAGACAATATACTTTCGTCCGGCGCATAGAATGTGGCTTTGTATTTTTTGGTGCTGTCGTCCACTTTATATTTCATATAAGTTAAGTTAATATTTTTGGTGATCGGCGTTAAATCTTTTGAAAACAGAGAACACCCCTTTGTGTATTGAACAATAACAGTAAAATCAAGGCGGTCGGGCGCGCCGTTTGCTATTGTTACCATTCCAGTGCTTTTGTCAACGGATACATAATGTAAGTCATCCTTGCCGCCTTTTCCTGTTTTATCCTGCGCCAGGAAAAATGCATAGTCTTCTGAGAAAGATGCAGGCTTGACATTAATGGTCACGCCGTTTCCGCCGCCTGAAATGTCAACGTATTTCAATTTAAGTAAGTTATCATTTACGCTGTTCTTGATATTATAGGTTGGTGTATTAAATGTGATCGTATTGTCTTCTTCTGCAAATTCAGACGCAAACTCAAGGGCGCCTATGGTGAGTATCGGAAATTTCATTTCCGCGAGCGTCACACCGTCATCCCAGCCAAATACATTCCATGTAAAAGATAGCGCCACATATATACCGGTCTCGCTCATCAGGCCCCCAGCTAAATGCGTGCTAGAGTTGGAATTACCGGAATCGTACTCATAATCATAATCGAACCTCAAATACCCCGATATCTCCTCGTAAACGCCTGCTTCTGCGGCGAACCCGAAATTGAAAACCTTATTGAGATGCAGCACGCTGAAATTAACGCCCGCCTCAAAACCAGCCCGGATACCCATTTTTCCCTTTAGCGTAACGTCAAAATGAAGCGTGGTCTCTAATCTTTGGCTGTAACAATCCATATCCGTTCTGGAGGCTTTTAGCGAGGCGGCTGAATAATCGATATTGCACATACCGATTTTTCTTAGTTCCGAGCTGCTAAAGTTCAAATCCAAACCCGCTCGCATACCGACGCTGACTTTAAAATCCAGCGTAAACTGTATCGATAAAACCTCATAAATGGTAATTGTTTTTTCGCCAATCTGTTTGGATAGTATTTCGATATAATCCAGATCGTCACCAAATAAGTTTTCTTTGTTCAGATTATCAACGATAGCTTGAGTTTTATCATCGCTTTGAGAGTTAACCAGCTTTTGTATTTCATCGGTTATATTGACTGTGCCGCTGCTGGTTGCAATCACCGCGCTGAATGACATGTCAAATTTATTGTCCAGATAGAGGCCTTTGTCTGCATATAATTTCGCTTTATCAATGAAATACCAGCCGAACATTGTGGCGGTAACATCTTCTGTCATAGAAAGTTTAAGTGTCAGTTTAATATTTGTATCGAGATTTATGGTAATATCCCCTGTCGTAAAATGAATTCTGCCGTAGCATCCGTTATCGTTATATGCATCATCCGTTGTTTTGCCAAACGATATGTCAAACTTCACATTCTTGAGCATATCCTTTAAAGCGCTTATGCTGATATTTTCAAACCGCTTTTGGTTATTGATATCAAGTGCGGCGACAGTGTTCCGCAGTGTCGGGCTCTCCTTTATACCTCGCGCAATGGCTGTACAAATATAATCGTACCCTTTGCTTTCTTTCAATGCGGTTTGCAAGCTGTGTTCAAGGTCGTCCGTGTCTTCTTCGCCTTCTTCAAAAAAGGCCGCATCTCCGCTGTAATAGATCTCAAAATCCGAATAAATCTCATCGATATTCGGTGTAATCACATCCACATAAGAGCCGCTATTGTTCTTGTTGACGTTGATAACTTTGTAATATTGATTCTCCGGTGCGTCCTCTTTACCGCTGCCGAGACTTATAATGTCGCCAACCTGATAATTACCGTCATCTTTGACCAAAGTTGCGCGGTATATGGTTTTACCTTTATCGTTCTCGTTGTCCGTCTCCCCGTCAGCCACTTCTCCGGTTGCTTCAAAACTCGACACATCATCGGTTGAGAGGAGCTTGGGCTTAGCCTTCTTCACAACGTTATTGATGTTTTCTTTGTAAACCGTAAAGTTATAGTGAGTGATCCCTAGGCCGGATACATCTTTCTCGTCTGTCTTCACAAAGCATACCGTCTTGGTATTCAGTATCTTGATTGAATAGGTATTGCCCGGGGTAAAACCGTCTTCTGAATACAGCAGATAACCCTCATCCTGTTTTTTGACAGACAGCGTTTTTTCGTCTAGGATTCCCGCAACAGAAAACTCAATATACTCGGCCAGATTATCCTCCGTGAGGTCAACTTCAGATTGGACGACAAAGGAAATATTACTGTCGCAATCCCTGATATGCTTCGCTTTGTCGACCTCCATAAGCGGTTCATACCAACCTGCGTAAAGTGTTGTATCCTCGTTAAATACATCGCCTGCTTTGTACGCGTTGACAGGCGCTTGTTCGTAGTACCATCCGGCAAACATATAGCTGTTACGCGAAGGCGTACCGACTTCGGTCAGCGCCGCACCTTTTGGGATGGTCTGGCTTTCTATTTCGCTGCCGCCGGTACTGTCAAACGAGACTGTCACCTGGGCGTTAGATGAGAAGACACCTGAACTGAAAAGAAAAACGCAGCCGATACCCATACAGATCAGCAGTACAGCAATGAGGCCATATGATAATATTCTTTTATTTCGCCTGTTGCTTTCGTTTGCCTCTGTGAGTCCTTCCGATTTATCCTGTTTCAAAAAGTTGTTTTTGCTTTCAGTCTTCTCGGACATTATTAAATCCTCCGCTTTTCTATTGACCAGATATCACATCATTAATGATGAGACTTTGCGTTTCTATTCCTCGACATTTCTCAGCATATCGCACATGCATACACCTATGGGGTCGTATGGCGTCACTTCGCGGTGAAACCAGCCGCAGCCTCCGCAATCGTAGGGCGGCGGTTCACCTTTGGCCTTAGGCTTGCAGTACGGACAGCTTTCCTGCCCCGCAGTGGCGAAAGGCCGACTGCTGTCGGTATACTCCGGATGCGCCTCAAAGTCAGGGTAGACCGGATGGCTTTCTGCCAGTTGTTCATCATATTCCCAATAAACGCAAAAACGTTTGCCTCCTGCCCGATATGTTTTGTATACATGTTTTTTCTCAGAACGCATTTTAAGTTTCCTTCAAAAAATAAAACAAACTCCCCCTATAATAACTATATATAGCCATTATAGGGGGAGAGTTGGTATATTTAACAGTGCCTTTTTGGTGTTAAAAAGTCACGTTTTTTGCGCTAAAATATGTATTTTGAAAGCTCGTCTCTGCCGGATATACACAGCTTTTCATAAACTTCGAGCATGATGTTTTTGATCCTGCCGACTGATATATGATAATGATCGGCAATCTTTGCATATGGCACACGGCGCGCGGCAAGTAAAGCGATATGATATTCCCGCAGGGACAGTATCAGTGTGATGTTATCTTTTGCAAACTGATTATGAAAGGTAATCCAGTTCTTCCATGTGCGCTCCCATTGCCCAATCACAGCATTGTAGCTATCGGGAAACGCTTGTTCCAGGCATTGCTCGACAAGACCGCCGAGCGCGGTAATGGACTCCGCAAAAGGCGTAATAAAGCCGTGGGGCAGAGCGATACGCATAGCGTCCTTTAACCATTGCCGTGCTTCGCTTTCGCGCTCTAGAACATGGCAGGCCACAGCGCATGTTACCCGCAGATATATATCCGTCATTGTGACTTCCTTATTCGATGCGCAAAGAGCAAGGGCTGTCTGCGCCAAGGCAAGCGTCACCTCATTTTTGCTCACACAATGAAAATATTTCGCGCGTAAGTAGAGGGCGTTTGGTTTCGCTTGTGTCGGAAGCGCACTAAAATCCCCCTTTTTGAGCCAGCCCGGAGCCATGTTTGGGGCGATCACGCTTACTGCCGCTGTCGCAAGCGACAATTCCGCCATAGCGGAAATATGGCTGGCATTTTTCGCTTGTGCCCATCGCTTTAGATAAGCTTCAATTTCCGTATAAACCTGGTAATCGCCTAAACTGATCGCGGCCGCTATCGCCACGGGGCAGGCGCGCAGCCGTGCTACGTCGTCGCCTTTGGTTTCGCTAAAGCAGTTCATTGTTTTTTCAAAGTCGCCCCGTAAGTAAGACAGCTCGCCTTCATATTGAAGCTGCAGCCTGCGTTCGTCAACGGTATCTAAAATAGCGTCGGGATTATCAATCGGCATGGGAACGGTGGTGGAGGCAATCATTTGATCAAGGTCGGATAATAAAGATTTTTCAGGCAGGTTTTCTCCTTTTTTCCTTAGGTCGGCAGGTTTTTTTGTGCCGACCGGAATCATCCACGACCGTCCGTATTTCTTGGCGCAGGGGATTCGGCCTTCGGCCAGCAATCGCTGAACCTGGCGGAGAGACACGCCCCAATTTTCCGAAGCTTCAAAAGTGGATACAAATTCCATTATAAACTGCCTTTTTATATATAGAAATTCAACAATTAGATTATAGTCGTTTAAGCGACATGTTTCAACTGCATCCATTAAGATCATGCATCAGCATGGCTCATTGTTAGTCATAGAAAATGATTTAGAATCTTTTCTCTCGGAATTCGTTGGGCGTCATGCCGTAATATTTCTTAAAGACGCCGTTAAAATGCTTTGAGGATGCGTAACCTATCTGTTCGGCGATATGATATATCTTGGTGTTCGGACATTTTTCAAGCAGAAGAGCGGCTCTTTCCATACGCAGTTTGAGTATAAATTTGGAATAGGATTCGCCTCTGACTGAATGGAATATACTGCTCAGGTATGCGGGAGAGACATCAAGCTCCTCGGCGATATCTGATAGCGCTATCGGTTCGCAGAAATGGGCATAGATGTATTCTGTGGCACGATCTGCAAGCGTTTCGGGTTCTTCGGCTGTATCTCCGGCGACTGCTGACAGATAGTTGCGAAATTGTTCTGATACATTATCGGGTGAGAGCGAAGCGATACCGCCATCCAGCGAAATGGAGACCTTTGCCTTGCTTTCTTCAATGATGCCGGTAAGGCGCTCAAATACATTGTGGAATTCTTCATCGTTAATCGGCTTAAGGATATAATCCGTCACGTCATAGCGCATAGCCCTTTGCGCATAATCAAATTCATCGTGTCCGGAGAGTATCACCGTGTAAGTCTCTTTGTAATTGTCATAGATATACCTGGCAAGCTCAAGACCATCCATGCCCGGCATACAAATATCCGTGACAACCGCATCAAACGTTTCTGTTTTGAGACGTTCAACGGCCTTAAGTCCATCCGATGTGCAGGCGGCTGCCTGCCATTTGCTATGCATCACTGAAAGGTTTGCCATAAGGTATTCGCGAACCAACGGTTCGTCGTCAACAATCAACGCTTTATACATAACAGTCTCCTTTCGCTGGGCAGCAGGACGGTGACGAGGGTGCCCTTGTTCGGCTCGGAAGAAATCTGCAGCCCGTATTCATCACCGAACTTCAGCTTGATCCGCTTAGATATATTCACCAATCCAATGCCTAGTGATGTTTGAGGCTTATTTGTGCTTTCTATGTTTTCTTCCTGGCTTTCTATAAGTATGTTCAGTTGCTCTGCATCCATGCCGATTCCATTGTCCTCAACACGTATATAAAGATGTTCATCATCACCGAAGGTTGAGATGCGGATCACGGCCGGATCGCTCTTTGGGTCACATCCGTGTATATATGCGTTTTCCACGATGGGCTGCACGGTCAGCGCAGGCAGCATGTAGTCCTTGTGCGCTGGATCGAGCTCAATGCTGTACGAGAGCGAATCGCGTCTGCGCTCTTGCAGGCTTAAGTAGCTTTCTACGATCTTTAATTCAGCAGCAAGCGTGATGTCTTTGTCGGTGTTGATCATACCCCTGAGCATCACAGACAGTTCATCAATGCTTTTAATTGCCTCGGTGTCACGTTTGCATTTGATAAGCAGGCTGATGGTATTGAGGGTGTTGAAAAGGAAATGCGGACGAATCTGATTGTATAACGCGTCATACTGTGCTTCCTTTTGCAGATATTTTGCTTCAAAAACCTGTTTTGTCAAACGCTTGTCTCTTTCAATCATGGTCTGTATGCGCGAAAGCATTTCATTAAAGGATTCGTTCAGATACGCGATTTCATCCGCGCTTGATGTGTCTGCCCGCACGGTCAGATTGCCGCTTTGCACACAACGCATCAGGGCAACTGTTTTATAGAGCGGGCCAAGGAACCGGCGCACAAATATGACGGCAATGGCCGCGCCGACTGCTGAGCACAGAAAGGTGAGCAGCAGGGTATAGTTTCGGGTCATCGCAATATCCTTGGTGAGATCATCGTATGAGTTAACGGCGATGATTGTCCAATTGGTTGACGCGACTTTCTGAGAGTTGATGATATACGTTTTGTTGTTGAGCTCTGTGGTTATGTACGTGTTGGACATGTGATGAGCCAGATTAAATATATTTTCTGCAGATGTTTCGGCCGGCAGATTGGAATTTTTATATATCACATTATTTGATGAATCCACAATGAACAGTGCGCTGTTGTCCATAATACTGACCTTGTCGCATACATCTTCAATACCGGCATAATTGGCATCAACGCGAATCACACCAAGAACTCTGTTGGTGTCCTTGAGGCTTTTAAGCTTTTGAACAACCGAGAATATCGATTGGTTGTAGCCGCCGTACTGCTCCGTGTATACCGGTATAAAAACTGTGTCGTTCGTGGATACAGCTTCTTTATACCATGGTTTATCTTTAAAGCTGTTAGAGGAAAAATCCAGCGAGTGCAAGGTTTTCGTGCTGTCGTATATATCGTCTGTGAGAATATACACGCGCATAATATCATTGCGGGGGATAGTCATCACTTCTCTTAAGAACCCTTCGATGACTCTTTTCTTTTCGAGTTTCTCTTGCTTGTTTGCTGGGGTATGCTCCAGCTGCTTCATCACATCTTCTCTATAATAAGGAGAAAGGCAAAGACGAAACAGCTCGTTGATATACGTATCTGTATTAATGGCGAGCTGCTCAATGAGCTGTTGAATCTGCTTGCTGGATTTCTCCGAAAAATCCTCAGTATAACGGCTGTATGTGAGGCTGGATATAAGCAAAATTGAACACATGACCAGCAATGAGATGGCGGCAAATAGTCTTCTTTTGAGGCTCCAGCGTTTGTGTTTGATCACTTTTTTAATAACACTTCTTTCTGCTCGTTTTCAGAAGCTAGCGGCATTGCATGGCATACATTCTTGTGTCTAGAGATCTCATATCTCAATTTAATAGTCGCATTGGACAGGATGACGATGCATTTATGATTCAAAGTGTCGTTTTTATGGTTAAACAATGGCGACACTGTATGATAAGAAGCTTTCTGATTAATTATCACAATAAACATATAAAAATTCAACTGCTTTTATTGCAAACCTAAAAAATGCGTACCTTTTTCAAAAAAAGTAGGAATTTATTATGACTATGTATTAACCTATAATTATCATGTCAGAAGGCGATCATATATGTTCGCAAATAAATGACGAGGAGGAAACAATGAAAAAGACTTTGCTTATTTTCGTTGCCGTCTTGATGATTTTCGGTATGCTCGCTGGCTGCGCGAATACCGCTGCCGAACCGGAGGCCAGCGCTTCCGAACCGGAGCAATCACAAGAAGCTCAGCCGGAGCCGGCTGAAGAAGTGGCCCTATCCTTTTTTACAGGGAAGGTGGAAACCATCGATATAATCGATGAAATCATGGCCGGCTTTAATGCCCAAGGTAACGGGATTACAATTGAGCAGGAATATCAAAGCGATGCGAGCAACGTTATCAAAATCAAGTTTGCATCAGATGCTGTGCCTGACATTATGACCACATATGAGCAGGAGTATGCCAGCCAGGGCAAATACCTTGATTTGTCGGATCAGAGCCAGTGGTGGGACCGCCTGATTCCGTCAATGAAAGAATATTGCACGGATATCAGCTCGGGCAAACAGTTCCGCGTATGCACAAACATCACTGTGGCCGGATTCTTCTATAACAAAGAGATTTTTGACGAACTCGGACTGACCCCGGCGACCACATGGGCAGGCTTTGCGGCCAATCTGCAGGCCATCAAGGATGCTTATCCGGATATGGATCCTTGGTTTATCTTCGGAAGCGAAGCTTGGCATTTGGGCCATCTCATTGAGTTCTTGCCTCACGGATATATCAAAGCCAAATACGGCACCACAGAAGCAAAACAAGCCATGCTCGATAATGATAAGGAAAAACTCAACTTTGGTGATCCAAGCGGCGCAATGGCGACGTTTGCAAAGAACATGGTCGATCTGCAAACATCCGGATTGATTAACGAAGATGTACTTACAGCCACGAGCGACAACTGTGTTCAGGCGTTTGTGAACAAAGAGACTGCGATGTTCAGCAACGGCATGTGGGCATTGTCCGGCATACTGGAAGCCAATCCCGATATGGCGGACAAGATTGGATTTGCGCCTTATCCGTCCTTCATGGAAGACGGCGTGCCTGTTATCCTGGTTGCTGAGGATTCCGGCTACTGCATCTATGCCGATACCGAGAATATTGAAGCAGCGAAAACGTTCCTTGACTATCTGTTCAGCGCAGAGAATCAGAAGCTTTACAGTGAGACGCTGGGTTCGCCGAGTGCGTTCTCTGATGTGGAGGCCGATTGGGCGCCCGCAACCGTTGTCGACGGCGTGGACCAGGCGGTGAACAGTGCGACAAACATCGGATTTACCAATGAGAAGCCTGCTGGGTTTTCGGGAGATGACGCCGGCCGTCTCGTTCAGGACCTTCTGGCGGGAACCTATACACCCGAAGAATTCGCGTCGGCTTATGAACAGGCTTGGGACGCAGGATTTACCGAGTAAAATAGCTCAAACGTATCAGAACCTTTTTATAACCTTGTGTTAGATGTCATGCGGCGAGTATCCGAATACAAAGTGAGCCTCGCCGCATGGCTCTATTAATGGAGATACTAGCTGTGAAAACACTCTACAGAAAAAAATTCAACTGGGCACAGCTCATGTCGGTGCCCGCCTTTATACTCTATGCTGTTTTCTTCGTCTATCCGCTTTTTAAAGGTGTGGGGATGAGTATGACTAACTGGGACGGCATGGGTGAAGCAAAGTTTGTGGGGCTTCAGAATTTTATAGATTTTTTCAATGATCCCAGAGCGCTTAATGATATAAAAACAACGCTGATCTTTGCGCTGGGAAGCGCTGTGCTGCTGAATCTGGTGGGGCTTGCTTATGCACTGCTCATGAACACCAAATTCAGAGGAAAGGGGTTTGCGCGGGTGATCGTGTATCTGCCCGCGATTATCAGTCCGCTCATCATGGGCTATATATGGTATTTTCTCCTCCAACCCGGAAGAGGGTACTTATATCATGCCTTTGCGCAGCTAGGCCTGCCCGACCTCGTCGGCAACTGGATGTCGGCCTATCCGTCAGCACTTGCTGTGCTTATTCTCGTGAATGTCTGGCAATTTGCGGGCATGACGATGATTATATATCTGGCCGGTCTTCAATCCATTCCGACTGAGCTGCTCGAAGCAGCAACAATAGACGGTGCAACACCGTGGCAGCGTTTTACGCGCGTCACAATACCGCAGCTGATGCCTGCGATACGCATCAATGTGGTGACAAACATCATCGGCTCATTATCCGTATTTGATGTCATTATGTCTTTAACCGAAGGCGGGCCGGGCTATGCCACGGAAAGCCTTAGTATTTATATCATGCGTATGTGCTATGGAAGCCGAACGGGTTATTCCACGGCGGTGGCACTGATACTATTCCTTATCATTATGATACCGGTGCTGATTTCAATGCGCCTGACACGGGCAAAAAACTAAAGGAGGCACATCCGTGAATAGAAGAATGCCAAAAGTATTAAGAATAATCGCCATTGTTTTGATATGCTTTCTTTGCATCATACCGTTTTATGTCCTGTTGGTGCTGTCGTTAAATTCTCCGCAAAGAACGTTCTATGAAGGCAGTGTGTTTGTCCCCGATTTTTATTTTCAAAACTACATAGACGCATGGGTCAAATCTCAGATAGGCACTGCAATTATAAACTCTGCCGTCATCACGGCGGGAACGCTGCTGCTGACCATATTTGTCGGCGGTATGGCAGGCTATGCGATTGCCCGGCACAGCACACGATTCAATAAAACAGGTTTTGCTGTGATTATCGGCTGCATGATGATACCCGGTATCATCAATACTGTTCCTCTGTATACGCTGATGAAGAATATCGATGCCATCAACAAGCTTTGGGGCATGATTCTCGTATGCTCCACTTTGGCTTTGCCGTCAGCCATATTTATTTTTACGATGTTCATCAGGGCGTTGCCCAAGGAACTGGATGAGGCGGCGGCGATTGATGGCTGCACCGGATTTAAGACTTTTTGGCGGGTGATCTTCCCGGTTATCAAACCGGCGACAGCCGCGTTCGTGATACTTAACGGTTTTGGCATCTGGAACAACTATGCGCAGGCGGTATTTTTCCTGCAAAGCCGTGTCAAGCAAAACATCCCGCAGGCACTCAGTGTTTTCTTCCAGCAGTTTGCCGGAGCAAAATGGCATCTGATGGCAGCCACGGCTGTTATTGCGATCATCCCTGTTGTTATCGTTTTTCTCATATTCCAGCGCCAGTTCATGAAAGGACTGACGGACGGCGCGCTGAAAGGTTAACCCATGAACGCAGAAATATATACGAAAAAAGGGCAGTATCTGCCCGGTGAGCCGATTGCCTTATGTCTGGAATGCGATGTTGACGCAGATCAAGTTGATATTGAACTTTATTCGCTGGGGCATAAGGTGAGTGAATTCAGTTTTCCGATCACCGGCGCACTCACTGATATAGAGTTGCCGTCTATTGAGACGACTTTTGCAGGATACGGTGTCAAGGCTGCCTTGAAAAAAGGCGAAGAGCAACGCGCAAACGTTTTTACAGCGTTTGATGTGGCTGCGCATGGCAAAGTGGTGCGTTACGGTTTTTTAAGCGATTTTTCCGAGAACGACGCTGATGATCGGGACGTCTCCGCCATGGCTAAGTACCATGTCAATACGGTGCAGTTCTATGACTGGTCTTACAGGCCTGATATGCTGGTTGCGCCTGCTGATAAATACTCTGATCTGATGGGTAAGCAAAACTGTCTTCAAACGGTCAAGGCGAAGATTGCACAGTGCCATGAATATGGGATGCGCGCGGTCGGCTATGGCGCGGTTTATGCCGCCTCCGAATCATACAGATGCGATCATCCGGATCAAAGCTTATTTGCACGTCAAGATAACCCGCTTTGCTTTATCGGCAAGTTCTATATCATGAATATCAGCAAGGGATGTCCTTGGCATGACCATATTATTGCGGAATATAAGCATGCCGCGAGTTTGGGCTTCGATGGCTTTCATATGGATACATACGGATTCCCCAAAACAGCTCTCGATGCCGACGGTCAAATGGTATACCTTGAGGAGCATTTTAATGAGCTGATAGAGGATACGAAAGAAGCGCTTCAGGCAGTCGCTCCTGAGCCGTGCCTGATATTCAACAACGTGGGCGGTTGGCCGGTGGAGATCACGAAGTTTGCCCCTCAAGAGTGCGTATATATTGAGGTTTGGCCGCCTAACGATAGATATTCTCATCTCAAACAACTCATACTGAGCGCCAAAAGCACTGGAAAACCTGTGGTCTTGGCAGCATACCCTGTTCCTTTCCATAAGGACACAAAACAAAGGGCGCTTGAGAGCGAATTGCTGTGTGCGCTCGCCATCGCGCTAAACGGTGCCTCGCAGCTTTTTATCGGTGAACATAACGCTGTTATCACCCAGGGCTATTATGCCGACTATACCCGTCTTGACCACGGTCAGATCATGAAAATAAGAGCGTATCAGGACTTTTTTGTGCAGTATGAAGAGCTCTTGTTTGATGATACGCTTAAAGACGTCAGCTTCACGCACATCGGATGGGACAACGTGGAATATGCGTGTGATGCTGATTACAGCGTCAGCGGCGAAGCCGGTAAGCTTTGGCTCAACATTCGCGAGAATAAGCATATAAAGCTCATCGGTATGGTCAATCTTAACGGAAACGATGACCTCTGGAATGAAGGCAAGGAAAAACCGAAAGATTTGTACAACGTGACGTTCAGTGTATTGACGCATAAACCCGTATCGCGTGTCTGCTTCGCGTCTCCCGACATAAACGGCGGTCTTGCAGAGGCGCTAGAGTTTTCAACGCAGGTATCAGAAAAAGGTGAATTGACTGCGGTGACAATTCCGCATATCATACATGGCGGCCTGCTTTGGATGGAGGTATAGCGGCATGAAGAAGCAATGGTGGAAGGAATGTGTGGTTTATCAGATATATCCGCGGAGTTTTAAAGACAGCAATGGGGACGGTGTTGGAGATATTCGGGGTATCATTGAAAAGCTCGATTACTTGAAGTGGCTTGGTATCGGCGCGGTATGGCTGAATCCGATATATGACTCTCCGAATGATGATATGGGGTATGACATTCGCAACTATGAAGCGATTCTAAGTGAATTTGGCACAATGAAAGATTTTGATGCGCTATTAAGCGGCTTGCATGAGCGCAGTATCAAACTGATCATGGATTTGGTTGTCAATCATTCTTCTGACGAACATCCGTGGTTTGTTGAAAGCCGAAAATCAAAGGACAACCCTTATCGTGACTATTATATATGGCGAAAGGGCAAAGACGGCAGAGAGCCGAACAACTGGTCATCTTTTTTTACGCCCAGCGCATGGAGCTATGATGCAAACACCGATGAATGGTATCTGCATCTGTTTTCAGAGAAACAGCCTGATTTAAACTGGGAAAACCCGTCGATGCGCGAAGCGGTCTATGCCATGATCAACCGGTGGTTCGACAAAGGTGTGGATGGATTCCGTATGGATGTGATCAACCTGATCGCAAAAAAACAAGGTCTGCCCGATGGAGACGGCGCGGCGGATAGCGAGGATTATGTTTTTGCGAGCGAACATTTTGCGACTCAGCCAAAACTGCATGATTACCTGCAAGAAATGCGGAAAAAATGCTTTGATGGTCGCAACTGTATGTGCGTGGGGGAAACGCCTTTGGTAAGTGCGGCCGAGGCCGCTAAATTGGTTGACCCTGACCGGCATGAGCTCGATATGGTGATTCATTTTGAGCTTATGGATATAGACAGCGGCGCAAACGGCAAGTGGGATATCATCCCGTTCGATATCATGCGTTTCAAAGAGATTATGTCGACCTGGCAGAACAGTGTGGCATGGAACAGCCTGTATTGGAACAATCATGATCAGCCGCGCGTGGTATCGCGCTTTGGCGATTGCGAAACGGAAGAATACAGAGTTCGCTCCGCGAAGATGCTCGCTGCAGCATTGTATCTTCAAAAAGGTACGCCGTTTATTTTTCAGGGTGAAGAGATTGGCATGACGAATATGGCTTTCTCGGATGCTTCAGAGCTTCGGGATATAGAAAGCATAAACTATTTCCGCATGGCTGAAAAACAAGGGGATCAGGCAAAAGCGTGGCAGAGCATATTGAAAAAAGGACGGGATAACGCCCGTACACCCATGCAATGGAGCAACACGCCTAACGCTGGATTTTCAAAAGAAGAGCCTTGGATAAAGATCAATCCCAATTATCCGATCATCAATGTGGAAAAGGCCATGAAAGATAGTCATTCGATATTGCACTTTTATCGTCAGCTCATCGCTCTTCGCAACAGCTGCGAGACACTGATTTATGGCCAATACAGTGAGCTTATGCACGAGAATAAGCAGGTTTTCGCCTATTCACGTGCATTGGGCGAGGAAAAATGGGTTGTCATATGCAATATGACTAATAGAATGGTGCATCTGTCCGCTGCTGGCTATTTGTACAAGAATAGAATAGTTTTATCAAATGTAGAAAGCGAAGAAGACACAACGCTGCTGCTTCCGTATGAAGTTCGGGTTATGCGTGTATAAAATGATATGTATCCCCGGAGCAAAAACGTTAGATGAGAGTCTGGCGTTTTTTTAATTACTGTTATCTATTGCTGAATAATCCTGCATCGTATAAAGTGGTCAATCCGTTCAGTTTTTATGTTTATTATTAAATATACATTTTCAGAGGTTTGTTTATTTAGTAACGATATGTTGCCTAATGATATTAAAAGGCTTTTGAAAAGGGTTGTTTTAATATTTATATATATGTTTAACTAAACGACGTGTTAAATATCAGTAAAAATAGTGCGATTTACTTTGTATAAATATAAACAAAAAACATAAACAAAACATAAACAAATGTTAAAATAATAATTATTTTATCTAAATACATCAAATATCATTGACAAAACGCATCAAAAGGCGTATGATAGCATCATTCCAAACAAAAAAACCTTTAGAAACACTAAACACTAAACACTAAACAAAATTGTAAACATATAAACGATGTTTTAAAGACAGGAGTTATATATGACTGGCATGCAATTTCCGACAGACCATGAAGCGAAGCAGACGATACTCGAAGTAGGCCGCAGAATGTACACGAAAAACTTTGTGGCAGCCAACGACGGAAATATCAGCTGCAAAGTAGATCACGATATTATTTGGACAACGCCCACAGGTGTGTCCAAGGGCTTCATGGATGAGGATATGCTCGTCAAAATGCGTCTGGATGGCACTGTGCTTTCAGCGGGGTCTTTAAAGCCATCATCTGAAGTGAAGATGCACATCCGTGTTTATAATGAAAACCCCGAGGTCATGGGCGTCACGCATGCTCATCCGCCGCTTTGCACATCGTTTGCAATTGCCGGCATCGGTCTTGACAGGGCGATTTATCCCGAAGCGCTTGTCAACCTTGGCACTGTGCCGTGCGTCCATTATGAAACACCGGGTTCGCAGGGTATTCCGGATTCCATCGCCCCTTACTGCAAGGATTACAACGCTGTGCTGCTCGGCAACCACGGCGCGCTCTCTTGGGGAAAGTCGCTCATGGAAGCGTTTTTCCGTCTCGAAGCGATGGAGCATTACGCGATGGTTCTCATGTATACAGGCAACATTATCGGCAAAGCCAATGTATTAAGCTGCGATCAGGTTCAGGAACTTTTAGACATTCGCCAAAACCTTGGCATCAACGCGGGCGGCGTGCCGCCATGCGCAGCCAAGCCTTCCAATCTTAAAGACGTTGTGGCGCCGCATTCGCCGGTGGCTCCTGCTGCACAAGACCGCAAGGAGCTGAAGACTTATCAGCCGGCCTCTCAAGACTGCGGATGCACAGCTTCACCGATATCTTCAAACGACAGCAGCGCGAGCGATATTGAGCAGATCACGCAGGCCGTTTTGAAGCGTTTGAACAGTTTATAAGATTTTCACGATTTGACTTTCGTTATTATTCACACTAATGCAAAGGGGCAGAGATGAAGGCAGTCATCATTGGGGGCGTCGCTGCAGGTATGTCGGCAGCCTCAAAAATTAAACGCAATGATCCGACGGCTGAGGTTACCGTCTATGAAAAAGGTCATTTCCTTTCTTACGGTGCCTGCGGGCTGCCATACTTTGTGAGCGGTGAAAACCCTGATTACACCAAAATGATTGCGCGGTCGCGCGAACAGTTTGAAAAATTGGGAATACGTACGCATCTTAATCACGAGGTCGTGTCCGTATCGCCTGAAAACAAAACAGTCACTGTCAAGGATTTAAAAAGCGGCAGCGTACATGAAGACGGCTACGATTCTCTTATGGTGGCCACAGGCTGCACAAGTGTGGTGCCGCCGATCCCCGGTGTCGATAACAGTGGCGTTTTCTATATCAAAACGCTCGAGGATGGTCTGGTTCTGCAAAAGATTGCGGCCAATCCGTCCATCCGCAGATGTGTCATTATCGGCGGCGGCTATATCGGTATTGAAATGACAGAAGCGTTTTTGAATCTTGGGAAGGAAGTCACGGTCATTGAAGGCGCAAACCGAATATTATCGCCGTTTGAACCTGAATTCTCCGAGATAGCCGCGCAGGAGCTGATCCAAAACGGCGCTCAGGTGAAAACGGGTGAACGCGTATTGGCGATTGAAGAACAGCAAACCCACCGCCTTGTACGCACCAGCCGCGGAGAATATCAGGCGGATATCATCCTCATGTCTGTGGGCGTGATGCCCGCGACACAGTTCCTCAAAGAGACTGGCATACGTACGGCGAAAAACGGTGCCATCATCGTTGACCGTGAGATGCGAACATCGATACCCGGCATTTATGCCGCGGGAGACTGTGCGGTGACATACAACAAAGTGATGGAGGAAGATTACTTCCTGCCTCTTGGCACGGTGGCTAACAAGTGCGGACGCATCGCGGGCGGCAACATGCTGGGCCGGCACGACAAGTTCGTGGGTGCGCTGGGCACAGCCGCTATTAAGGTCTGCGGCATCGAGATGGGCCGAACAGGCATGAGCGAGGCCGATGCCATCCGATTAAGGATCGACTACCGGACAAAAATGATTACATCTTATAACCATCCGTCGTATTACCCGGGACAAACGGCGCTGGCGATTAAGCTGATATATGAAAAAGGAACGCGGCGTCTGCTGGGTGCATGTGCCGCGGGACAACAGGGAGCTGTATTGCGTGTGGATATGTTTGCCATCGCAATACACAACGGTATGACAACGGCAGAGCTTGGCATGGTAGACCTTGCCTATGCACCGCCCTTTGCGGGCGTATGGGACGCGGTTCATATTGCGGCCAACGCGGCAAAGTGAGGCAGCCATGAATAAGCTTTTGAGTTTGCAATCGGCCATTGCCGCAATTCCCGATGAGGCCATTATCGGCCTCGGCGGCAACACTTTGAACCGGGCACCTATGACAGCTGTTTTCGAGATAGCCCGCCAGAAGAAGCGCTCATTAGCGCTTGTCAAAACGGCAGGTGCAATGGACGTGGATGTGCTGTGTCTCGCGGGATGCGTCAAAAGTGTGGACGCGGGTTTCATCAGCTATGAAAGCGAGTATTCCCTCGCTCAGCACTACCGCAAGAGCGTACAAAAAGGACTGGTCAGGGCCAATGAACACGCGTGCTACACGGTGATTTCGGCGCTTAGAGCCGCTTCGTACGGTATCCCGTTTATGCCGGTACGCGGACTAATCGCAAGCGATCTGATTGATGCCAATTCGTATTTCAAGCGCATCACCGACCCGTTCTCGGGCGATCCGGTGACACTGGTGTCGGCGATAAGACCGGACTATGCGATACTGCATGTCCACAAAGCGGATGCGGAGGGTAATGCCCTCATACTTGGCCCCAAATACGAGGATGTGCTTTTCTCACGAGCGGCCAAACGGGTGATATTGACAACAGAAGAAATTGTGGATACGGCATATTTTCGCGATAGCGGGGTAAAAGCCGATATCCCGGCATTTTTCGTAAGCGGTGTGGTGCATGTGCCGCATGGAGCGGCGCCCTGCGCATGCCATGGCGTTTACGATCTTAAACACGAATCTATTAAAAAGTTTTTATCTATAAAAGACGCAAGCGAGCTGTCTGCGTACCTTTCTGAGGAGGTGCGGCATGCATAGAGTTTGCGACATCATGGTGTGCGCCATGGCGCGCATGATCAAAGACGGCGAAAAGGTATTCCACGGTGTGTCTTCGCACATGCCCATGATTGCCACATTGCTTGCCAAAGCGATGCACGCCCCGAACGCGGTTCACCTCAATATACCGGGCGGCGTGAATCCAAAGGAACCTGAGCTTGTGTCTTTCACAAGCGCGGGCAGTGAGCTTTATGACACGGCTTCGGCAAGCTTTCCGCTCATGGAGGTGTTCGACCTCTCGATGCGCGGCGGGCTCGATGTGGCTTTTTTAAGCGGCGTGCAGTTCGATAACATAGGCACGGTCAACGCGTCGGTGATCGGCGATTACCATGCGCCCAAGGTGAGGCTCCCAGGGGGAGCGGGCAGTGCCGTGCTGATACCGACAGCCAAACGCGCGATTATCTGGCGCACCAAACACGACAAACGGACCTTTGTGCAAAACGTCGATTTTATGACGGCGCGGGGGAACGTGAGCGCCATCGTGACACCGCTTTGTGTGTTTGCGATGTACCACGGGGAACTAATTCTTAAGAGCGTTCATTCCACATCTTCAATTGACGAGGTGGCGCAAAACACGGGCTTTCCAATCAAGTATCTTGAGATGGAAACCACACCGCCGCCGACGGATGAGGAGCTAAGACTGCTTGAAAAGATCGACCCCCAAGACCTGCGGAACATCGAGTTTCGCTGAGGAACCGCTGATTAATTCGGCGAACTGCCTTGACAATTGATTTTGTGTACTGCTTTGTCGCTAAAATCTCAAAATAGCGCTGCTATTTCATCGGTTTTACTCCTTGCAGAACCCAAAATCCTCTTGCCAAATCAGTCACCTCATTTAATCAGTGCTTCCCTATCAACGCGAGCAACACGGGAGTGCTCAAATAAAACAAAAAAATGGAGGAAAAAAATGAAAAAGCTTTTGTATGTCCTGATTGCTGTTGCCATGATGATTTCACTGGCTGCATGCGGTTCGACAACTCCGGCTCCGTCCGAATCTGCTGAGTCTTCGGCTCCGGCTGAATCCGCTGAGTCTTCGGCTCCGGCGGGCGACAGCAACGCTGTTGCGGATCTGCTCACACAGTACATGCCTGACCAGATGGCTGACGGCCAGGTCAAGGTTGCCGTTATCCGTAACCTGGCAGCGGGCGACCACACCCAGCAGTTCCTCGAAGGCTGCACATCTGAAGGCGAATCGCTTGGTTTCGTGGTGGATACATACGTGACAGACGGCGACAACGCAAAGTGCCAGGAAACGATCGCTCAGGTAATCCAGAAGGATTACGACGGCATCATCCTTTCACACGGTGAAGCCGGTTACACCTATGATTCCCTGCTTCCCGCTGTGGAAAAAGGCATGAAGGTCGTCACATTCGACTCCGTTCCCTATAAGGACGGCGATCCGAACGGCGAAATCCTTGAAGGCGTTACCAGCACAGCTCAGGAAGATGCGAAACTTGCAGACCTGTCCCTCGGTTCCATCGTCAGCAACTTTGACGAATCCAAGCAGCCCATTAAGGTTATCCGTGCATGGATGGGTCCTGGCATCCCGCCGCTGGATCGTCGCCAGGCCGTTTATGATCAGTATGTGGCAGACGGCAAAATCGAAGAAGTTGAGCTTATCGGACCGGTTGACTTCTCCAACGCACGCGGCGGCACACAGGACGCTCTGGCTGCTATCCTGCCGAAGTATCCTGAAGGCACAGTCGATGCAATCTGGGGTTCCTACGATGAGCTCGCAAAGGGCTGCCTGCAGGCGCTTAATGATGCCGGCAGAACAGACATCAAGATCATGTCTATCGACATCTCCAACGACGACATCAACCTGATGCTCGAGAACCCGGATGTGTGGGTTTCCACCGCTGCCGTGGATCCGAAGCTCATCGGTATCGCTGACATGAGACTGCTTGCCGCGAAATTCGCTGGCGAAGAGACACCCGACACCTACAACCTTGATGCTCAGGCCGTTGAAACATCTCAGCTTGATTCGTCCATCAACATGACGAACATCGCGACCGTTGTGGACGGCTGGGGTCAGGAAGAAGGCGTCTATGACAGCTACGACTGGATGGCAGAGCTTAAGGCTGCCGTTGCCGGCTGATCATACACGTGACATAACGTAAAAGAGCTTGTGTCCCCTCCGGCCTTAGACCGGAGGGGGAATAAGCATAAAGACAGGAAGAAAAAGGTCTTTTGGGCAGCTTCCGTGATTGATTTTTTGAATACTGATTATTAATCAGAGATTGAGTGGGCAGGTGAAATGGAATGAAAGCAGCGAACGCGAAGCTCTCTATGCGCGATATTTCTATCGAATTTCCCGGCGTCAAGGCGCTTTCAAATGTGGACTTTGACCTGGAAAGCGGACAGATTCGCGCGCTTATCGGTGCGAACGGCGCGGGCAAATCCACGCTCATGAAGGTCTTGTCAGGTGTCAATTCACATTACAGCGGCAAGATATTCATCGATGGAGAGGAATGCGAGATTCGTTCGCCAAAAGCGGCAAAGAATCTGGGCATTGAAATCGTTTATCAAGAGGTCGATGTGGCACTGGTGCCTTACCTAACGGTCGGGGAAAACATCATGCTCAACACTTTGGCCAATAAAATGGAAAAAAAGCAGACTGTCAACTGGAATTACATCCGTAAGACAGCCAAAGAAGCGCTGGCGCGTCTCGAAATGGATATTGACATCAGAAAAACCGTATCCGAACTGTCGCTGGCGGAAAAACAGATGGTGCTTATCGCACGTGCGGTGGTGGAGGAATGCAAATTTCTGATACTGGACGAACCGACAGCGCCGTTATCGAATACTGAAACTGAGAATTTCTTTAAAATTGTACGCAATCTGGCACAGACAGAAAACGTGGGTATCGTGTTTATTTCCCACAGACTGGCTGAGCTGTTTGAAATCTGCGAGCATATCACCATCATGAAGGACGGTATGGTCGTCAAGGATATGCCGATTACGAAGGAACTCACAATCAAACAGATTGTGGAGTATATGCTGGGACGAAAATTTGATGAGAATTATCCCAAGCAGACCGTGGAAATCGGGGATGTATTGCTGGATGTTAACGGTTTAACAGAGCGTGACAACAAGGTTAAGAATATCGACTTAAATGTGAGAAAAGGCGAGATCGTGGCATTGGCCGGGCTCGTCGGTGCGGGAAAAACCGAGCTGTGCAAAACGCTTTTTGGTGCATACCGTTCTTGTTCGGGGGATGTCACATTGAACGGGAAAAAGATTACCCCCAAAAACCCGACGCAGGCTGTATCAAGAGGTCTTGCGCTGGTGCCCGAGGAACGCCGCAAAGAAGGCGTGCTGGTGACGGATCCGCTCTATGCGAATATTACCATATCTTCACTCAATAAGTTTTTAAGCAAAATTCGCTTTGTGAGCAAAAGCCGCCAGCGTGAAGCGGCAAGAACTAAAATCAATGAACTCGGAATTAAGACGCCGTCTGAAAATCAGGCTGTGGCGCTGCTTTCCGGCGGCAACCAGCAAAAGGTTGTTGTGGGTAAATGGCTTGTGAGCGATTCCGAAATATACATTTTCGACGAGCCGACAAAGGGTGTGGACGTCGGCGCCAAGCGAGACATATTCCAGCTCATTGAAGGGCTGGCCGCGAAGGGCAAGGGTGTTATCTACGCATCCTGCGAATTCTCTGAGATACTCGCGATCGCAGACCGCGTGTATGTGATGTTCGACGGCGAGATCGTCAAGGAAATGAACGTCAAAGACACCAATGAAAAAGAATTACTTTATTACTCGACGGGAGGCCGGTAAACATGGGTAATGCTTCTAAAACCGTTAAGAAGTCCTCGGTTATGGACTTCACCACAAAATGGGGAACGCTGCTGACCATTGCAGTCATGGTCATTGTGTTCTCGATCACGATGCCGACATTTATGACAGCCGCGAATATGGTCACGATCATTCGTGCCGTATGTATCGTGACGGTTATTGCCACAGGTATGACGATTTCTCTGACCGTCAACGGTCTTGACTTGTCGGTTGGTTCCACAGCAACGTTTGCCAACACCGTCTGCATGACGTTCTTCGTATGGTATTCGTTTGGTGATAACGTGGGCAGCTCACTGCTCGCCATTCTGATGACGATCATCATCTGCACGGTTATTGCGGGCATCAACGCACTTCTGATTGTAAAGCTTCGGATACCCGATATGCTTGCGACATTATCCACAATGTTCATGTTTGAAGGTGTGGCGATGACATACGCAGGCGGCGGCGCCATCAATGAAAATATGATGCGTCCAGACGGCTCCACGGCAGAAGGACAAGTGCCTGATTTCTTCAGGGAAATCGGCAAAGAGCCGTGGATCATCATCGTGATGCTGGTGCTTGTGCTGCTTGTGTTCTTATTCCTGACTTATACCAAGCATGGCCGATACATGTACGCCGTAGGCGGCAACCCCGAAGCGGCAAGACTTTCGGGTATAAACGTACAGAAATACCGCGCGCTGGCCTACCTGATGTCCACCGTACTCGCATCCATCGGCGGTATGCTGATTGGGGCGCGCGTGGGCAACGCACAGATCAACTCGGGTACGCCTTATCTGATGGGTTCAGTCGCCGCCGCGCATATCGGTATGTCGGTCGCCGGTGTGGGTAAACCGAATGCGCTTGGTACGCTCGCCGGTGCGATACTTATCGGCGTGCTGGAAAACGGTCTGATTATGGCATCTGTGCCGTACTATGCGGTCAACATCTTTAAAGGCGCTGTGCTCGCGATCGCACTGGCCCTCAACTATGCCCGTAAAAAATAAGCTTGTGAGGTAATGCAATTATGTCTCGTTTTGATAACTATTTTCTAATGAAGGAAGCGGACGTCATTGAATATGTCAAAGAAAAGCTCGATTTCTTTGATGCCGATGCCAAGCTCTCGGTCAAAGAGATCGGTGACGGCAACCTCAATTACGTGTTCCGCGTGAAAGAAGAAGGAACGGATAAGTCTGTGATCGTCAAGCAGGCGGGAGAGTCTCTGCGCATCTCCGCAGAAATGAAGGTCTCCACAGACAGAAACCGCATTGAATCAGAAATTCTTCAGATTCAGGATAAATACGCGCCGGGTCTGGTGCCAAAAATCTATAAATACGACACAACCATGTGCGCATGCGCCATGGAAGATCTTTCGGATCATGAACTGATGCGCTATGCGCTGATGAATCACAAGATATTCCCGCGCTTCGCGGACGATGTCACGACGTATCTTGTCAACACACTGCTGAAGACGTCGGATGTCGTGATGGAGCATAAGGAAAAGAAGGCGCTCGTCAAGAGCTTCATCAATCCTGAACTGTGCGAGATCACGGAAGACCTCGTGCTCACAGAACCCTACAACGATGTCAATAAGCGCAATCTCGTTTATGAAAAGAACACGGATTTCGTCAAAGAACAGCTTTATGATGACAAGGCGCTGCATCTGGAGATCGCAAAGATCAAGTTTGAATTCATGAACAACGCACAGGCGCTGATTCATGGCGACCTGCACACGGGTTCGATATTCGTCAAGCCGGACAGCACGCGCGTGTTCGACCCTGAATTTGCATTCTACGGCCCCATGGGCTACGACATCGGCAACGTCGTCGCGAACATGTTCTTCGCATGGGACAACGGCAACGCGGCAGGGGCGACGGAATTCTGTGACTGGGTACTCAAGGCGACGGCGGACACCATTGATCTGTTTGTTAAGAAGTTTCTGGCATGCTTTGACGAATGCGCGACAGATGTGATGGCGAAGACCGAAGGCTTCAAGGAGTATTACCTTGATACCATCCTTATCGATACGGCCGCATACGCGGGTACGGAATTAATCCGCCGGACGGTCGGCATGGCACAGGTCAAGGATGTGACCACCATCGCAGATCCGGAAAAAAGAGCTTATGCGGAGCGTGTAAACATCCTTTGTGCAAAAGATTTCATCATGAACCGCAGGTCATACAAGACAGGCGCGGATTTTGTGGCAGCACTTAAACGGGCCATAGAAGCTGCGAAGTAACAGGAGGGAATCATGGCTGAAAACATTATGAATTATGAGACAGTCACGCTGGACGAAGAAAAGGGCGCGCTCGTCATCATTGACCAGACACAACTGCCCAATCACGTCGAGATACTGTCGCTGACAGACATCAAGGATATATGGGATGCGATCTATCTGCTGAAGGTGCGCGGAGCGCCCGCCATCGGTGTGGCGGCGGCTATCGGTATCTACGTGGTCGCAAGCCGTTATGAAGCGGCGGACTACGACGCGTTCTATGCGGAATTCAAAAAGGCCAAGGATTACCTGGCATCCTCGCGTCCGACCGCGGTCAATCTGTTTTGGGCGCTCGATCGTATGGAAAAGGTTGTGCTCGATAACAAGGATAAGTCTGTGGCGGATATCAAAACACTGCTTCGCGATGAAGCCGTGGCAATCAAGCAAGAGGACATCTGGGTTTGCAAATCAATTGGTGAATACGGTCTTTCGCTTATCAAAGACGGCGACGGTATCCTGACACACTGCAACGCAGGCCAGCTGGCCACAGCGAAATACGGCACAGCGCTTGCGCCGATCCATCTGGGAGCGGAAAAAGGATACAAGTTCAAAGTGTTCACAGACGAAACCCGTCCGTTGCTGCAGGGCGCACGGCTTAGCGCGTTCGAGCTGCATTCCAACGGCATAGACACCACGGTGATTTGCGACAACATGGCTTCTCAGGTGATGAAGAACGGCTGGGTGCAGGCGATATTCGTCGGATGCGACCGCGTGGCAGCCAACGGCGACGCGTGCAACAAGATCGGTACATCGGGCGTGGCGATACTCGCTAAGTATTACGGCATTCCGTTCTATGTATGCGCCCCAACGTCCACCATCGATATGGAGACGGAGAAGGGCAAGGATATCCCGATCGAAGAACGTCCTGCGCACGAAGTCACCGAGATGTGGTACAGCAAGCGCATGGCACCCGAAGGTGTGAATGTATACAATCCCGCTTTTGACTTTGCGGACAACGAACTGATCACAGGCATCATCACGGAATACGGCATTGCCCGTCCTCCGTATAACGAGAGCCTCAAAGCGATATTCGAGAAGAAAAACGCGAAGAAGTAAGATATATGACCGCCGCCACGAGACGAAGGCTCCTCCTCAAATGACTCGTGGCGGCATACAGAGGATATTATGAACGAAAAAACCTTAAGGACATTGGTGGAACGCACCGTGCTGACCGAGCTTGCAAAAAGCGGCGAGCTTATTGTGCCGGTCAACTCCTCAAACAGGCATATCCACCTTAGCCAAAAGGATTTGGAACAGCTTTTCGGAGCGGGCTATACGCTCAAAAAGATGCGTGATCTTGCACAGCCCGGACAGTACGCCTGTGAAGAACGCGTGACGCTGGAAACGCCCAAGGGTAAGCTGGCGCTGCGCGTGGTCGGGCCGGTTCGCAAGGAGACGCAGATTGAGCTGTCAATCACCGAGATGGTCAAGCTCGGTATCACGCCCATGGTGCGCATGTCGGGCGATTCAGCCGGTACCCCGGGCGGCGTGATCAGCAACGGTGACAGGAAGGTCAGATTAGAGCACGGCATCATGGTGGCGGCACGCCACCTGCATATGTCGGCAGATCAGGCGAAGACGTATGGTCTCAAAAACGGCGATATCGTATCTCTGCAAGCACAGGGTATACGCGACACGGTGTTTAACAATGTGATTGTGCGCTGCGGAGACGGACACGAGCTCGAAGCGCATATCGATAAAGATGAAGCCAACGCGGCGGTATTGACGGACGGCGCTCTTTGCCGGATTGTCAAGCAATCACAGCAGACGCAAGCCGCGCAACCAGCAGCAGACAAAGCAGCTGCAAGAATCATGCCTGCCAAAGCAAAAAAGGAACGCAGGCTGATCACTGAGGACGATGTGAAGGCGGCGCACGCCGCAGGGTTCACATCCGTCACGCACGATGAGAATGACATTATCACGCCGCTCGCGAAGGATGCGGCATGGGAACTCGGCATGGAGCTTTAAGCTAAGGAGACTTTATGATTTTAGGCAGAGTGAGAGGAAACGTCGTCAGCACGACGAAATCGGATAAGCTTTCGGGCTACAAACTGCTCATCGTGGTTCCCATCAACATTGATACGTTTGAGGAGCAGGGTTCGCCTGTCGTCAGCGTGGATACGGTGGGTGCAGGTGAAGGCGAGGTTGTGATGGTCGTCGGCGGCAGCTCCTCGCGCCAGACATCCGCCACAGAAGGGCGGCCTGTGGACTCGTCCATTGTAGCGATTATCGACACGGTGGATCATAAAGGCAAACAGGTATTCAATAAGTTTCAGCAGGAACAAGAATAAGAGGTAGGAAATTATGGCATTGACAGAGCAACAGATTCGTCAGATCACCGATGATATCGTCCGTGAACTGTCAGGCAAATTAAATACAGGTAAGGCCAGAACGGCACCGGCTGCGAGTCCCGTTAAAGCGGCTCCGGCGGCGACGTCACATTGGCTGTGCGACACGGCAGAAGAAGCCATACGCAACGCCAAAGCCGCGCAAAAGCAGCTTGCGGAAATGTCGCTTGAGCAGCGCGGCGAACTGGTCGCTGCCATGCGCAAAGCGGGTATCGACAACGCCGAGTATCTGGCGAAGCTTGCAAACGAGGAAACCGGGTATGGGCGCGTGGCCGACAAGGTGCAAAAAAACTTGCTTTCGGCAAGAAAGACGCCGGGCATCGAAGACCTGCACACTCAGGCCTATACGGGCGACAACGGCATGACGATTATCGAGCAGGCACCGTTTGGTGTGATCGGTTCCATCACGCCGTCCACCAACCCGACATCGACGGTCATCAACAACAGCATCACGATGATCGCGGCGGGCAATGCCGTGGTGTTTAATCCGCATCCGGCGGCAAAACGCGCGTCTCAGGAGACGATGCGCCTCATGAATGAAGCCATCGTATCGGCAGGCGGCCCGGCCACACTTGTGACCACGGTCAAAGAGCCGACGCTGGAAAGCGGTCAGGCTATCATGTCACATAAGGATATTCCGCTGCTGTCCATTACGGGCGGTGAAGCGGTCGTCAAGGTGGCAATGAAAACAGGAAAAAAGGTTATCGCCGCGGGCCCGGGTAATCCGCCCGTGATCGTGGACGATACAGCAGATATACAGGATGCAGCAAAGAAGATTGTTGACGGCGCGAGTTTTGACAACAACGTGCTCTGCATCGCGGAAAAGGAAGTGTTCGCGTTTGCATCCGTCACGGATAAGCTGATGGCGGAGATGGAAAAGCACGGCGCTTACAGAATCAGCGGCACAGATATCGATAAGGTACTTGCGGCCACGCTGATTAACAAAGACGGCAAATATGTGATTAACCGTAAATACGTCGGCCGCGATGCGGCTGTGATCCTTCGCGACAGCGGCGTATCGTTTACAGGCGATCCGCGCCTGATTATAGCGGAGGTGGATAAAAATCATCCGTTTATCATGACGGAAATGCTGATGCCTGTGCTTGGAATCGCGCGTGTATACAGCATCGAAGAAGCGGTGGAAGAGGCATACCGGGCGGAGCAGGACTGCAAACACTCGGCCATGATCCACTCCACAAACGTACACAACCTGTCGCTTGCGGCGCGCCGCTTAAATACGACGATATTCGTGAAAAACGCGTCGTCGCTTGCGGGGCTTGGCTTCGGCGGAGAAGGATGTACCACACTCACGATTGCCACGCCGACAGGCGAGGGCATCACAACGCCGCGGGTGTTTACACGTCAGCGCCGCTGTGTACTTGCGGGTGACTTCAGAATCGTCTAACAAGGAATTTTGCAATGAATGTTGTTGAACTGGTAAAAAGCGCGGGAGTTGTCGGCGCGGGCGGCGCGGGTTTCCCGACACATATAAAGCTCAATTGCGATGCGGCTATCGTGATTGCGAACGGTGCGGAATGCGAACCGCTGCTGCGCGTGGACCAGACGTTGATGCAGTCGCAGGCAGACCGTGTTATAAGCGGCATGGAAGCGGCGATGAGCGCTGTGGGTGCCAAATTCGGCGTCATTGCGACGAAATCGCATTACCATGAAGCGGTCGATGCTCTCAAACGCGCTATCGGGGACAAGAAGCATATCCGTCTTCATCTGATGAAGAGCTACTACCCCGCGGGAGATGAAAAGTCGTTGATATATGACATCACGGAGCGCGTGGTGCCCAGCGCCAAACTGCCGCTGGATGTGAACTGCGTGGTCGTGAATGTCGCAACGCTCACAAACATCGCCGATGCCATGGAAGGCAAGCCTGTGACCGACAAGTATGTGACGATCGGCGGCGATGTCGCAAATCCTGTGACGCTGTGCGTACCCATCGGCTCGCGAATAAAGCCATTGCTCAAACACGCGGGCTTTAAAGGCAGCGAGCAGGAATATGCGCTGATTATCGGCGGCCCGTGTATGGGACGCCTTGAAGAAAACTGGAATGCGCCCGTGACCAAGACGACAGGCGGCATACTGGTGTTTAAACGCACGCATCCGCTCATCGTGCAGCAGATAATGCCGCTTGAGCGTCAGGCGAAGCTGGCACAGGCGGTCTGCTGTCAGTGCAGCCAGTGCACGCAGCTGTGTCCGCGCAATGCACTGGGGCTGAATGTTCAGCCGCACAAGGTGATGAGAGCGGCGGCCATGGGCGACGCAAAGCTGATCGGTGATGTCAATGGCCTGCTGGCCTGTTCGAGCTGCGGACTGTGTACCAATTATGCTTGCAACTTTGGGCTTCAGCCATCTGCAATGATGACAGAGTTCAAGACGAAATTGTTAAAAGCGGGCGTGCGCCCGCAGCCGGAGGAACGGATCATACCCGATTCGGCATTGCACTTAAAGCGTGTACCGACAAGCCGGCTGATCGCACGAATGGGCCTCAGTGCTTATGATGTGCCTGCTCCGCTTATGAGCGGCCGAGCGGACACAAAGCGTGTGATCATACCGCTGCAAATGCACGCGGGCAAGCCCGCAGAGCCGGTTGTGGCTGTGGGCGATACGGTTAATCGGGGCGATCTCATCGGACAAATACCTGAAAAAGCGCTGGGTGCGGCTGTTCATGCAAGCATCAGCGGCAAGGTCGCCAAAATTGCGCGCGGCTGCATCGAGATAAAGGCTTAGGAGGAGAACACGCATGAATGCATTGGGCATGGTCGAGGTGTTGAGCATTCCCGTCGGAGTGCTTGCGGGAGACGCAATGCTGAAAACTGCGCAGGTGTCGCTGGTGACGGCACAGACGGTATGCGCAGGCAAATATATCGTGATTGTCAGCGGAGATGTGGCGGCTGTCAAAGCGGCTGTATCAGCCGGAGAAGAAATGGCGGAAACCACGCTCGTCGACAGCTTGATGATACCGAACGTGGACGACCGTGTTATCGCCGCAATGGCGGGCGCATGCGAGGCGGACGATGTTCAGGCTGTGGGCATAATGGAAACATTCTCGCTCGCTTCTGCCGTACAAGCGGCGGACGCAGCTGTGAAGGCAGCCGATGTTGAACTGATCGAGGTGCGTTTGGGACGCGGCATGGGCGGCAAGTCGTTCGTACTGGTCACAGGTGATGTGGCTGCGGTGGAGGCTGCTGTATCGGCGGCGGAAGGCTGCGAAGAAACAGAAGGCATGATGGCAAGATCCGTCGTGATTCCTTCTCCCCATAAGGATATGATCCGTGCGCTTCTTTAGAGCCCGGAATGATCATATAGGCAATAAGTTAAGTAATTTACAAGATAATTTAAGGAGACGAAGACGATGAAAGAAGCATTGGGTATGGTTGAAACGAAAGGTCTTGTCGGCGCAATTGAAGCGGCGGATGCCATGGTAAAAGCGGCCAACGTGACGCTGATCGGCAAAGAGATGATCGGGTCCGGTTTGGTAACCGTGATGGTGCGCGGAGATGTCGGTGCTGTAAAGGCGTCTGTTGAAGCGGGTGCTGCGGCGGCAAAGCGCGTGGGCGAGCTCGTGAGCGTGCATGTGATTCCGCGTCCGCACGGCGATGTGGAAGCGATCCTGCCCCAGAGCATCTAAGGAGCCGTCATGTTTACCGGCAGAGTCGAAGGCACAGTCGTGTCAACAGTTAAAGATGCTGCGCTTGTGGGTGTTAAGCTCCTGTTGGTGCGTCTGATTGAGAACGACAAGCCGACAAAGCTGATTGTGGCGGGAGACGCGACCCGCCAGGCAGGACTTAATGATTTTGTGACGTTGATCAGCGCCAAGGAAGCTGCGCTGATGTTCAGGGGTATATTGCCGCCCTGCGATGTGGCGATTACAGGATTTATCGACGATTATAACCTCGCGAAAGAGCAATAACAATTTACTTGAGAGGAGATCACTGATGGAGAAACAGGCATTGGGTATGGTAGAAACGAAAGGTCTTGTCGGCGCAATCGAAGCGGCAGACGCAATGGTGAAGGCCGCAAATGTCACCCTGCTCGGCAAGGAGCGCATTGGTTCCGGTCTCGTCACTGTGATGGTGCGCGGTGATGTCGGCGCTGTGAAGGCGTCAGTCGAAGCCGGCTCGGCAGCGGCAAAGCGTGTGGGCGAGCTCGTGAGCGTGCATGTGATCCCGAGACCGCATGAGGATGTTGAAAAGATACTTCCGTCAATCGGCTAGGAGGAACTATTGAAACTCGCAAGAGTGGTGGGCAATGTGGTGTCCACCGTCAAAGAACAGACGCATGAAGGTTATAAGCTCATGCTTGTTCAATACATCGATGCAAAGGGCGAACCGGACGGTCCGAGATTGATCGCGTTTGATTGCGCGCACGTCGGGATCGGAGATCTTGTCATTGTGAACATAGATGGCGGCGCGGCCAAGATGCTGCTTGATGATGAAGAGATCATCTGTGATTTAACTATCTGCGGTGTTGTGGATCATTATACGCTCTATAATGAAACAAATGAGGGCTAGCATCGACCCATCAATAAGGAGGTTAACATGCTTAAAGGAATATCGCCAAATCTTTCTCCTGAATTACTGAAAGTGATTGCAGAAATGGGTCATGGTGACGAACTTGTTATCGGAGACTGCAATTTTCCCGCGGCTTCCATGGGCAAACGCTGTGTGCGCGCCGACGGGCTGAGCGGCACGGATGTGCTGGATGCTATATTGTCGTTGTTTCCGCTGGATGCATATGTGGACGCGCCCGTGACACTGATGCAGGTTGTACCGGGCTCCAACGACAGCGAGCCGCCGATTTGGGATGAATACAAAGCCATCGTGGAACGCCATGAACCGGGCACCAAGATGGAATGGATAGAGCGCTTTGATTTTTATGACAGAGCAAAGAACGCATATGCCACTGTGGCAACCGCAGAGCGTGCGCTTTATGCCTGCATCATTATTAAAAAAGGCGTGCTGTAACAAGCAGTTTATTGTGTATCAACGATGTAAGGAGACGAGCCAATGAAGAAGATTCTTAATACACCGGAAAACTTCGTGAATGACATGCTCGAAGGTATATATGCCGCTCATCCCGGTATGGTCGAAAGCGTCGGAGACGACCCGCGCTGTCTGGTGACGGCCAGCGTCAAAAAAGGCAAGGTGGGCATCGCCACAGGAGGCGGTTCCGGACATCTTCCGCTTTTTCTCGGGTATGTGGGAGACGGCATGCTGGACGGCTGCTCCATTGGCGACGTATTCCAATCGCCCAGTGCCGAGCAGATGTTTGAAGTCACTAAACGTATTGACACAGGCGCGGGTGTGCTATATATTTATGGCAACTATAATGGAGATATTTTCAATTTCGATATGGCCGCTGAGATGGCCGATTTCGAAGAAGATATTCGTGTGGAATCTGTCGTAGCGGGAGAAGACGTGGCATCGGCACCGCCGGCTGAAACAGGCGGTAAAAACACGCGCCGAGGCGTGGCAGGCATATTCTTTGTCTACAAATGTGCCGGAGCGGCCGCGGCCGCAGGGCTCAGCCTTGATGAGGTCAAACGCGTCGCGGAAAAAGCATGTGCCAATGTACGTACAATGGGCATGGCGTTAACACCCTGCATTGTGCCGCGAGTCGGGCGTCCCAGCTTTGAGCTTGGAGAAGACGAAATGGAAATCGGGATGGGCATCCATGGCGAGCCGGGCATCCGCAGAGGCGCGCTGCTGACAGCGGATGAAATTGTCGATGAGATGATTCAGCCGATACTCAAAGACCTTCCCTACAAATCCGGTGATGAAGTGGCCGTGTTGGTCAATGGTCTCGGTGCGACGCCGCTCGAGGAGCAGTACATTATGTACCGCCGTATCAGTCAGGTTCTTAAAGAAACGGGCATCAGCGTTTTTCATGTCTATGTGGGTGAATATGCCACATCAATGGAAATGAGCGGTGCTTCGATATCACTTTTCAAACTGGATGACGAACTGAAAAAATATCTGTCCGCACCTGCGAATACACCGTTTTTCAAGCAATTTGCGTTGTAAGGGAGCCAGACGATGAAAGCAGATGATTTCAAAGTGCTCGTCTCTTGCTGGGCAGATGTGATGAAAGAAAACCGCGATTATCTTATCGACCTTGATAGCGTTGTGGGCGACGGTGACCTGGGGCTGACAATGAGCGATGGTTTTTTGGCTGCGAGCGAAGCGATTAAGGATAGCAGCGAAACAGATATCGGAAAGCTTGCTTACTTTGCGGGCAAGGCCATGTCCACCGCGGTTCCGTCCACAATGGGAACGCTCATGGCATCCGGGTTTATGGCTGCGGGCAAAGCGCTTAAAGGCCAAACCGAACTTAAGCTAAGCGGTATTGCAGAATTCTTCAAAGCCTATTTGGAAGGCGTAAAGAGCCGGGGGAAAGCTGAAGCTGGCGACAAAACATTTTTAGACGGATTGTATCCTGCCGCAGAATCGCTGTTGGCTGACGCGGCGGCGGATACTGACTTACTTACGGCTGCATCAAAAGCTGCGTCTGCCGCTCATGAAGCGTTTCTTTCTACAAAAGGAATGCTTGCAAAACATGGACGTGCAGCGGCCCGCGGAGAAAAATCGCGAGAAATATTAGATCCGGGCGCGGCGGTGGCTGATCTTATGATGAAAGGATATGCCGATTTCGTGAGAAATGGTTAACTTAGGGGCATGACAATTAGGGAAATTGCAGCTATAGCAGGGGTATCACCGGCGGCTGTATCATTGGTGATAAATGAGAAAAAAGGCGTAAGCGCCAAAACACGCAGCCATGTGAAAAGGGTGCTCGCCGAACATGATTATTCGCCGACACCACAGGCGAAGAGGGCGCCTCGATGCCGCATTCGTCTCATTAAATATAGCACGCATGGTATGGCTGTCGAAGAGAATCAGGGCTTTGTCGCTTCGATTATCGATCAGATTGAGAGCGAATGCCGCCGTTATTCTTATGATCTTATCATGTGCGGATGCAATAACAAAACCGCAGAGGAAACGTTCAATATGGTCGCACAGGACCCGATGGATGGCGTGATTCTACTGGGTTCAGAGTTTGATGCATCCAATTTTAGCATGATGAGCGAGATTAAGGCACCCATCATCGTGGTGGATAACAGCATGCAGCATCAAAACGTGGACAGCATAGTGATGGCGAACGCAAGCATATCGGCGTCGTCAGTGGATTATCTTTATGGGTTGGGTCACCGTAAAATCGGATACTTTCTGACCAATGTAAAAATATCCAACTTTACAGAACGGTATAACGGTTATATCGAAGCGCTGGAGAGGCGGGGCCTGCCGGTTCCTGAGCCGGTGCTGCTGACACCCACGCTTAACGGCGCGTATGAGGATTTGAAGAAGCTGCTAGAGACGGGTGCTTATGTGCCCGAAGGTGCTGTGCTCGCAGGCAATGACAGTATCGCTATCGGTGCAGCGCGCGCACTTCAGGAAGCGGGATACCGTATTCCGGAAGATATCTCTATCATAGGTGTAGACGATATTCCATACAGCGCAATGACCGTACCGCCTTTAACCACCATGCGTATCTCACGTTCTGTGATGGGCATATTGACCGTCAGCATGCTTAGAGACCGCATGAAGCATCCGGACTGGCCAACTATGCATTTGACAATATCGGCGCAGCTTGTGGAGCGCGGGAGCACGGCGCCCATGAAATAAAAAATCAGTATTATATTTATAGCGAATCTCTAAAACAGCCTTTGCGGGCAGTTTTCAGACTCCAAAAAAACAAGCTCTTTTTGTGATTCGTTCCACTTCGTAGTCGCTTGCGCTCAGAATCATTATGCGTTCTTAAACGCACCACAGTAAACGATATGTAGCGGTTACTGTCATTCTGAACGAGCATTACGAAGTGAAGAATCTGTTACAGATCCTATTCACTTCATAGTCGTCACTTTGCTCCTCGCTTACGTAATGACTAGATATGAGGTTTATCGACAACCTGAACTGCCTTTGCGGGCAGTTTTTTTATTTGTATTTCATTGTTGCCTATAAATTTTACACAAATAATTTGCGCATGTTGTCCCATTTTAATGAAACAGATGATAAACTAATTGAATAAGTAAAAATATAAGATATTATTAATATTACATAATATAACATAAATCACTTATTTGTGTTATAATAGTGAAAATAACAAAGTCAAAAACGAATCGAGAGAAGGGTATTGTTTATTGTCATCCAAATCTGAAAAAACGTTGGTGTTTTTTTCTGAAGTTTCTGCGCATTTTGAGATACCGGATGAATGGACATCCGGACTGGCGCATGAAAAATATACGAGAATAAGCCGAATGAGGAACAAAAAAGACAGGCGGCTGGCCATATTGACGCACCGTCTTTTGTGCTATGCACTGTGGGCACAATTTGGAATACGGCCGTCCGCTGACGACTGGGCAAAGGGCTGGCATGGCAAACCTTATCTTAAAAATGCGCCGCATGTCCATTTTAATATCAGCCACTCAGGCAGTATCGCCATGTGTGCGCTGAATAACGCTCCCGTCGGCGCGGATATAGAGAAGATAACTTCTGCGGATAATCTTACAGCCAGGCGGATTATGTCGAATCAAGAGTTTGCTATTTATGACAACACGCAGGACAAGGACACTATATTCTATAAGATATGGACGCTTAAAGAAGCGTATATCAAATACAATGGAAGGGGTCTTGGCAGCGACCTTCGGGCACTGACAGTATACCCGAATGGGAGCAGTATCATCACGAACACTTCAGGCTGCCGGTTTGCACTCATCGATGCGGTACCCGGATATCAGGCGGCATTGTGCGCTGCGGATGTCAGTCACGAAATAAACTGGATCTCCGAAGAATCGCTTGGCCAGTTTTGACACAACTAAAGACAACAGCATAATATGAATTGTTTTACCGATTGAGAGAAAAACGTTTATCCCATCCTTTGGAAGAAACTAAAGAAAAACAGGAGTTTTGTATGGATCAAAATCAAAATCGTTACAATCTGACACGGCCTCAGCAGCGAATATGGTATTCAGAGAAACTGCATCCCGGGACGGGCATGTGGAACAATGCGGGTACATTGAAAATCAGGGGAGACATTGATTATACGCTGCTGAAAAAGGCGCTCTGCATGTTTATTCAGGAAAATGAGGCAGCGCGTATAAGAATAGGTGTCAAGGGCACAGTCCCGTACCAGTATGTGGTAGAGTACAACGATTTTGATATTGACTTGTTGGATTTTTCAGCACGCGGCGTAGAAAAGCTATATGAATGGGACAGTATGCAGACACAGGCACCCATGCCTCTTGTGGACAGCAGCCTTTTTTACTTTGCGCTTATAAGGATAAGCGATGAAGAAGGAGGCTTTTACGCCAAATTCCATCATATTATTTCCGATGCCATTTCATTGGTGACGTTTACAAATCAGGTGATTGATAATTATAAGCTTTTGCTTGAAAGCAGCAATCCGCCTGTCACAGAGCGCAGTTCGTATATTGATTATATAAATGAAGAACAGACTTATTTAAGCTCAGATCGTTTTCTGTCCGATCAGCAGTACTGGACAGAGCGTTTTCACAAGCTTCCCGAACCAACCGTCATTAAGCAAAAGAAAACGAACTATTTCAGTACCCGCGCGCATCGCAAAGCGTTTGTGATCACAGAAGAGCTGTCTTCGAAAATTCGTGATTACTGCGGAGAACAAAGGCTGTCGGTGTTTTCTCTTTTCCTTTCGGCACTGGCAATATATATTAACCGAATCACCAATAAAGATGACATCATCATCGGTGCGCCCGTAGCGAACAGAACCTCAAGGCGAACAAGAAAAGCGTTTGGCATGTTTGTCAGCACCGTTCCCGTGCGAATAAACGTCAGGGATGACCTCACATTTTCGGAGTTCGCCGGCGTGGTGTCCGGCGAGTGGTTTTCGGCCTTAAAGCATCAGAAATACCCGTATGATCTTCTGCTTCAGGACTTACGTAAGACACACAAAGGATTGGAATCCTTGTATGACGTCACTCTTTCGTATCAGATAGGGACATTTGAGAAAAGCACAGAAGATTTATCCCATGAAGGACGTTGGCATTTCAGCGGCTATCAGGCAGACTCGTTAAGCATACACGTGAACGATCGCGAGGACAACGGGAAATTCGTCGTTGACTACGATCATCATGCGCCTTTCTTTTCATCCAAAGAAATTGAGTATATACACATGCACATCATCAATATCATCAGCGACATGATCCACCATCCGGATAAGAAGCTTTATATGCTTGATTTGATGTGTGAAGAAGAAAAGCACAGGATACTTTGGAAATTCAATAATACGGCCCGCGCTTATCCTCAAGGAGAGACGCTTGTGGATCTTTGGTATAAACGGATGAAGACCGTATCGGGCAATGCCGTCGCTGTTATCAACCAGGGTCAGTCGATGACGTATAAAGAGCTTGATCAAAAGTCATCTGCTCTTGCGCAGCTTCTCGTTCAGCAAGGTGTGCGTGCAGATAGTATCGTAGGCATGCTGGTGGAAAGGACATTTGACTATTGTGTTGCCGCGATGGCCATATTGAAGGCAGGCGGCGCATTTTTGCCCATAGACGCAAGCCTGCCTGATGAGCGTATCGCTTATATGGTAAGAGACAGCAGCGCAAAAATTCTGCTGGTGTCGCCGAATCTTGAAGACAAATGTCCGGCCGATGAAAACCTCTGTGTCATCAAGACAGACACTATCGCCGCAATGCAGGACAATGTGCGTATTGAGCCTGCATGCCGGCCGGAAAGCCTCGCATATGTCATATACACGTCGGGCTCTACCGGGCAGCCAAAGGGGGTGCAGATTGAGCATCGCTCTATTGTGCACTTCGTATATTCTTTAAACGAGATCTGGGATCTTTCAGAAGGCGCAAGAATACTGGGCGCGGCATCCATATCGTTTGACATCAGCGTCATGGAGCTGGTGCTTACGCTGATGAGCGGCAACGTGCTAGTGCTTGCGCAGGATCACGAAGTCAACATACCGCGAAACATGGTCAGCCTGATCAAAACCGCAAAAGTCAATGTCATGGTGGTGACGCCGGGACGCATGGAGCTTTTGCTGTCGGATAATCAAGGCAGTGCGTGCCTTGCCGATTTTAGAGAAATTGGAATGGGCGGCGATGTGCTGTCTGAAAAACTGCTGGCACGGGTGCAGGAGAGCACCAGAGCGCGCATTACGAATTTCTACGGGCCGACAGAAATTACAGTTTGCTGTACGTGCACGGACGTGACACATGCAAAGGTGCCGAATATCGGAAGACCTATGCCGAATGTGAAAGCGTATATACTGGACGCGCATGAGAATGCGGTTCCAATCGGTGTGCCGGGAGAATTGTATATAGGCGGCCGCGGCGTGGCGAGAGGATACATAGGCAAGACAGACCTTAACAGCGAGCGGTTTGTGGAAAATCCGTTTATTCCCGGTGAGAAGCTTTACCGAACGGGCGATCTGACGCGCTGGTATCCGCTTGGTGAGATCGAATTTTTAGGACGTATCGACAAACAGGTAAAGATACGCGGCTATCGGATAGAGCTGGGTGAAATTGAAAACCGCCTTTTGCAGATAGATGGCATATCTGCTTGTGTGGTATCCGCTCGAACGGATGACGCGGAGAGAAAGTATTTATGTGCGTACCTTTGCGGTAACCCGCCTAAGAAAGCGGAGATACGCGCACAGCTTATACGCGACCTGCCTGCTTATATGATACCCTCTTATTTCATGACCTTAGACAGCCTGCCCTTTAATGCGAGCGGAAAAGTGGACAAGAGCCTTCTGCCCGATCCGCTTAAAACAGACGAGGCATTAAAAGAAGATTTTGTGCCGCCCGAAACATCGACTGAAAAAGCGCTGGCACAGATTTGGAGCGATGTGCTCAACACCGGCGGCGTGGGACGAAACGACAACTTTTTTGAAATCGGCGGTGACTCGCTGAGTATTGTCAGCGTTATGGCAAAGGTGCAGCAGAAGTTTCATGTGGATGTCTTGCTTGAGGAGATATACCGCACACCATATCTAAAGGACTATGCAGCGCTTATCGATGTGTCGGAAGAGAGCGCATTTATGCCGATTGAGGCGGCACCGAAAGCTGAGGATTATCCGGTCTCTTGTGCACAGCAGCGCATGTGGGTGTTGGTAAACACGCAGGGGCCGTCGATTGCCTACAACATACCGGTGGTATTCACGCTGAGTGAGAAGCCGGATGCAGAGCGCCTTAACCGGGCGTTCCAGATGTTGATCGAGCGGCATGACGCTCTGCGCACATCGTTTGTGCTGCGGGACGAGGAACTGCGACAGTGTGTGCATCGTCATGCGTCATTTAAGCTGGAGCTTAAAAAATGTGAGACCAAGAGCTTAAAGGCAGAAATTAAGAAGCTCATTTCACCGTTTGACATGAGCAAAGCGCCATTGATGCGTGCAGCATTGATAGACGTTGCAGACGGACCGTGGATGCTGTTTTTAGACATGCATCACAGCATCAGTGACAGGCGGACGATGGAAATACTCATGTCCGATCTGGCCGGCTTGTATGCCGGAGAGCAGCTGGAGGCAAAAACGCTTGAATATAAGGATTACGCGGTTTGGCAGCAGGCGTATCTGGCGTCGCAGAATATCAAGCTGCAGAAGGACTACTGGAAGGGAGTGCTTTCGGGAGAATTGCCGCTGCTGAATCTGCGTACCGACAGACCGCGCGGTGCGGTACAGCGTTTTGACGGAGCACGGCTGCGCTTTCATATTGGTAAACCGACAACAAGCAGGCTGCGGGAATATAGCGCACAGCACGGTGCCACATTGTTCATGACAATGCTTGCCATATACAACGTTCTTCTGTCTAAATACACAGGGCAGGAAGACATTATCGTCGGGTCGCCCGTATCGGGAAGACCGCGCCGTGAGATACAAGACATCGCAGGCGTGTTTATCAATACGCTGCCTCTGCGTAACCGTCCGAGAGGAGACCTAAGCTTTTCTGAGTTCTATGAAGAATTGTGCCAAAACACGGTCGCGGCGCTTGCCAACGCCGACTATCCGCTCGAACGAATCATCGCAGATGCGAATCTGCCGCGTGATGCCGCCAGAAATCCGGTTTTTGACACCATGCTTGTGCAGACTAAAGGTGATTATGAATTAAAGCTCGATGATATACGTGCAGCGCATTATCCGTTTGACCCGGGCATGGCCAAACTTGATTTGACACTGGAGGTTTACGATAGTGAAAATGGTCTTCAGTGTGAGTTCGAGTACAACAAAAGGCTGTACAAAAAGTCGACGATCAAGCGGATAACAAATCATTTCTGCCGACTTGCCGAGCTTCTCATGGAAGAACCGGATACGCGTTTATGCGATGTGGCGATGCTGACTCAGCAGGAATTATGGCAAGTCACCCAAGGATTTAACCAGACTGATCTGGCGCTTGATGAAAATACATCTATCCAATCGTTGTTTGAAGCGCATGCCAGATCACAAGGAGACAAAACGGCGTTGGTGGTCAGCGGGGAGAAAATGACGTTTGCCGCGCTTAACCGCCGGGCAAACCGTATCGCGGCAACGCTGCGTGAAAAGGGTGTGGGCAGAAACACAATTGTGGCCATCTGCATTCGCCGCTCTTTTGATATGGTGGCGTCCATTTTGGGTGTGCTCAAGGCTGGGGGCGCTTATCTGCCGCTGGATACAGCTTATCCATCCGACAGAATTAAATTTATGCTCTCCGACAGCAGTGCTTTAATATTGTTGACAGATGGAGACGTTCAAGTTCCGTTTAAAGGGGAGACATTGCGCGTGCAGGATATATCCGATGAAGGCGCGAGCAACAACCTGGAACCTATTGACAGACAGGAAGATGCGGCATATGTGATATATACATCCGGTTCAACCGGGATACCCAAGGGGTGTATATTGCCCAGACGCGGTTTGATTAATTTATATGAGAGTGCAAAAGAATCCATTAGGTACGATATAAATCACACAAGTGTTTCAGTCACGACGGTATCATTTGATATTTTTATAGGTGATGCTATTTTGCCGCTTTTATTTGGGTGTACAGTTGCTTTATGTACAGAAGAAGAGCTACGCCAGCCTTATCTTTTAGCAGGGGTTATTGAGTCGACTAATACAGAATTCATTCAAACCACGCCCACTCGCATGAGCAGTATGATGGATGATGTATCATTCCGGAAAGCAGCAAAGAAACATATAAAGAAGGTCCTGCTGGGCGGAGAAATGATCCCGGTAGCTTTATTAAAACTTTTAAAGAGACATCTCAGTGCAACCATTATCAATGGATATGGGCCAACTGAAGCTACTGTATATTCTACATTTAAGAATCTTATGCATACCTCATACGTGACTATCGGAAAGCCGGTTAAAAACACGCGCATATATATACTGGATCGCAATAGGCGACCTGTGCCTATTGGAGTTCTTGGTGAAGCTTATATTAGTGGAGCTGGAGTATCGCAAGGATATATAAAACGTAATGAACAAAATCGTAAGACCTTTCTTCCAGATCCTTATTGGCCGGGTCATATGATGTATAAGACGGGTGATGTTTGTGCTTTTTTACCTAACGGAGATATCGAAATGTGCGGAAGGGTTGATCATCAGGTTAAACTAAGAGGATTAAGAATTGAACTGGGTGAAATTGAAGCTGCTATCCGCAATCTAAAAGGTATACAAGAAGCCGTTGTGAAGGACTGGGGAGAGGGAACTGATAAATATCTCTGTGCTTACCATACGCCGTATATGGATGAGAGTACGATTAGGGAGCATTTAAAAAGGAAGCTTCCATCCTATATGGTGCCTTCCTTTTTCATCGGTATGAACGAGTTTCCTATGACGTTTAGCGGTAAGATTAACCGAAAAGAACTTAATGAACCTAAAAGGAGCGCAAAACAGAATAAAACGGGAAAAAGAAAAATGCCAATGAGCGACACTGAAAAAAGAATGGCAAAGATTTGGGCTCGGATTCTAAAAATAGAAGATATAGGCGCGGATGATAACTTTTTTGATATGGGTGGCGATTCGTTATGCGTAATAAAGGTTCAGTCTGCTGTGCTGCAATACGGATGGACAATACGCACACAGGATTTTTATGAACATCAGACGCTAAGAGGTATATGCTCACGTATAAATGCAAATATAAAAAGCATAAGACCAAGGTTGATTGAAGAAAAGAAAAATATACCTATACCGGAGTATAATCATTTAGATAAAGCCAAATTGAAGGATATTTTAATTACTGGTGCGACGGGCTATCTTGGTGCCCACATATTAGAACAACTTGTAGATGTGCCAGAGTCACGAATCTATTGTCTTGTGAGAGGTAAAGACGATAAGGATTGTTGTCGCCGGTTACGAAGGGTATTGGTATTTTATTTTGGGATTGAGACCTGTGCATACATCTTTGGAAGGATCTCGGTAATAAGAGGGGATATTGAGCAAAAGGATCTAGGAATTGACAACGACATTGCCAAAAAAATAAATAGCTTAGATACAGTTATACACTGTGCAGCACTCACCGATCATGTCGGATGGGCAGCATCATTTGAAAGAGCTAATGTAACTGGTACACACCATGTTGTTGAATTTGCAAAAAATAAGAATACCGCACTGCTGTATATGTCAACGATGAGTATTTCTGGTACTTATTTATTAGACGATTCTGAAAAGAAGGGCACGTTTACAGAAAGATGCTACTATATTGGGCAAAACTATGAAGATAATGATTACATCAAGAGTAAATTTAGAGCTGAAGAAATTGTTCTAAATGCAATTCATAAAGGACTTAATGCACGGATATTCAGAGTTGGAATGCTGACAGGGACAATTAACGGCAGGTTTCAGTTGTATAAAGAGAAAAATGCTTTTGCAAATACGTTAAGAGCCCTTTGTGAAATTGGTAAAGTTCCCTTAGGTGCTCTTTCCACTACAATAGAGATGACCCCTGTTGATGATTGTGCAAAAGCAATCATTGCCCTTGCGTCGGTATCTTTTAATACGCATCCTGTCTTTCATGTTTTTAATACAAATACGATAACACTTGGAGAGCTAGTCATATTGTTGGAAGAAAACGGGTTTAAGATTGAAGTTGTATCAAACAAAGAGTTCTTGAAAAACTATTATACTGAGAACAGGAATGGGGACTATAGTCATTTAGCAGATTTCATAAACAATATCTCAGCAAAAAAACAATCAAATATTGTTATCGTTTCTGCGGAAGAAACTGAAAATATATTATCACGAATATCTTTTGCTTGGCCTAAAATTGATGCAGAATATGTTGGAAGATTTATAAACTGTATTTGTGAAAGACAGTCTGAGGAGATTTGACTTTATGGGAATAGCATTCTATGTGACCTGTGTAACATCGGTCATACTGATAGTGATGTGTATATATGTCCTTCTCGCAAAGAATAAAACATCATTGCATTATAGCTTTTTTATGATCGTCGTTGAGGTTTTAATATGGACCGTTGCTGTGATGATCAGGGAAGTCTATAAATTTGATGTGACTCAAATTATTTTTTGGGAAAATGCAACGTATTTTGGTGCCGCAACAGTTCCTGTGAGTTTGGTTGTTCTTTCGCGGATATATGCAAAACCAGACAAACCGATGAAAAAATCAATTCTGCTGCTTTTCATTATTCCGTGCCTTACTCTAGTGCTTATTTGGACAAATAATTATCATCATTTGTTTTATGTCAGCTACGGTATAGGCAATGAACCAAATGTTCCAGGTTTGTATTTTTACCTCCATGCAGTCTATTCATATTGCTGTCTCCTCTTTGGACTCGCTGCGCTAAGCTTTTTTGCAATAAAGAATTCGGGTATCACGTCAATACAAGCCGTGCTGATTCTTTTAGGCAGCATAATGCCCGCCGTGGTCAATTTTCTTTATACAATAGGCGTATCAGGATTTAATGTGTTTTCAACACCCATTGCTTTTACGTTTACACTTGCCATGTATCTGCTCGCTATGTTTCGGTTTAATCTTTTAAAGGTGGCGCCCATAGCGCTGCAGACCGTCATTAACAGAATTTCCGATAGTTTTGTCGTCGTGGATATCAATCTGAAAATAATCGACTATAACAAATCATTTGCTGATAATTTCCAATATATTTTCGGCTTGCATAAAGGCAATGATTTTAATAGAATACTAAGTAAGTGGAACTGTAAAAACGTCAGCTCCGAAGAGTTTCGCGGTATAATCCAAAGTGCGGCCCAATCGAACAATGCGCTGTTGAAAAATGTTGAAATAGATACTGATGGTATGCGTCAGTATTTCACGGTGGAGTTTACGCCAATCATCCAACGTAGCATCTGCGTTGCTATTATATTATTATTTAAGAATATCACACAGCATGTGAAGGACGTAGAAAAAATTCAGGAAAACCAGGCAATCTTGCTTGAACGGGAACGCCTTGCGTCGCTCGGTCAGCTGATAGGAGGTATCGCCCACAACTTAAAAACACCGATTATGTCCGTTGCGGGAGGAATTGAACAGCTTCATTGGCTTGCGGAAGAATACGAGTCTTCTGTTGACGACAATGACGTTACAAAGGCTGATCACCTGGAGATAGCGGGAGAAATGCAGCAATGGCTTGGGAAAATGAAAACGCATTTGGGATATATGTCTGACATTATATCCACTGTCAAAGACCAGGCCACTCAGTTTAATATCCAGGGCAGATCATGGTTTACTCTGGGGGAAATGCTCAAACGGGTCAATATTTTAATGCAGCATGAGCTGGTCAAAAATAATTGCAGATACAGGCAGGATATTAAAGTTGAATCTATGCAAAGAATCGACGGAGATATCAATAGCCTTGTACAGATATTAGATAATATAATTGTAAACGCCATACAGTCATATGACAGTAGCGGAGGGGAGATTGTTTTGAGAGTGACGCGGGAGGAAAAATCACTCCTTATATCAGTCCGTGATTTTGGCAAGGGGATTGAGGCCAAAATTAAGGACAGGCTGTTTAAGGAGATGGTGACAACAAAAGGGAAGCATGGGACGGGGCTTGGCCTATACATGTCCTTTAGCACCATAAAAGGCGTGTTTAGAGGAAACATGTGGTTCGAGTCAAACGAAGGAACGGGTACAGTGTTCTATATTCAGCTGCCTCTGGCCGAGGAGCCGATGATAGGAGACGATCAATATGCGTAAAAGCAGGCTCATTGAGCTGTCTCAAGAATATAGAATAATGATAATTGACGATGAACAAGGCATTCTGGACAGTATACAGGCGCTGCTTAATCGCAATGGATATTGGTGCATTGGTTTTACAGATCCGCTGGCCGGGCTGGAAGAACTACAGCGCAATCATTACGATTTTCTGATTTTGGATTACTTTATGCAGCCGATACACGGTGAAGCGGTGGTCGAACGTATACGAAAGACAAATTCAGAGCTATATATACTTTTGCTTACCGGATATAAAGACCTGGCTCCGCCAATTAGTACGATCAAGTCGCTTGATATACAGGCGTACTGCGAGAAAAGTGACAGACTTGATCAGCTTCAGCTGCTTATAGAATCGGGAATAAAATCGATATCACAAATGCGGACGATACAGCAGTTCCGCGACGGGCTGCAAAGTATTTTGGGTTCCGTTCCAAAGATATATCAGCTTCAGCCGATTGGCAGTATACTCGAAGAGATCCTTGTGCAGCTTCTTCCTATGGCAAACAGTTCCGATGCCTTTATCTTGGTAGATGACATACCCAGCATTGAAAGGTTGGGTCAGAATACGAAAAAAAGTATTTTCAAGGGTATCGGTAAATACAACGTTCAGATAGAAGAGTTTACAGAGCTTTTGGATCATGAGCTCATGGAGGCGATAGGACGCTCCCGTACTGAAGTCAGAGTTATTAATCATCCCGGAGGTGTTATTATCCCGCTCGGTGATGAGCCCAATACAGCCATAGGCGTTATTTATGTCAGCAGCATAGACGTGGATGAGGGAATAAAGTTGCTGCAGATTTATGCCAGACAGGCAGCAGCGTCAATCAACAACGCATTTTTACATTGCCTGGTTAACACAAAAAATGAAGAGCTGAACAGCACATATGCGCAGCTCAAAGTCAGGTATATGGACACCATAGAGGTGCTGAGGCTAGCGGTTGATGCAAAAGACGAATATACCCGCGGTCATTCGGACAGAGTATCATATTACTCGACGAAGATAGGAGAAAGACTGGGGCTGCCGGCCAAGGAATGTGAAAAGCTGCGTATCGCGGGCATTTTTCATGATATTGGGAAAATCGGCACTGCGGACGATATTCTGTTAAAGAAACAAACGCTGAGCATGGCTGAGTATGAGAAGATTAAACAGCATCCGATAAAAGGAGCGATGATATTATCCGCCGTATCGATGTTTCAGGATATCGTGCCTATAGTAAGGCACCATCATGAGCATGTTGATGGAAATGGATATCCCGATGGTATTAAGGGTGATCAGATTGAGTTTAACGCACGTATTATCGCTGTCGCGGATGCGTTTGACGCGATGATTAACGATAGACACTATCGACGGCATCTGTCATTGGAGAAAACGAGAGAACAGCTCATTAACGGAGTGGGGAAACAGTTTGACGCTGATGTTGTCACTGCTCTGTTGGATTTGCTGGATAATGATAGCGATATGCAGAAACGAATTAAAGACATAGAAGAAAAGCAAAAAATGCCCGAAGCCCTTTAATACGGATTGAAGCCAGGCTGCTGACAAAGTGTTAGCAGCTTTTTTTTACACTTCGATACTTTCCCATTACAGACATTACAAGAAAAAACGGCGTTCGTTTAAGGCTGTATCTTGTTCGGATACCGCTTTTGACTTAAAAAACACCGAAATGGTTATTGACATATGCCCACAACAGCGCTAGAATGAGTTATGAGCATAAGCCAATAACTGATTGGTGTGCTGTATAAGAAAGGAGACAAGAACAAATGAAAATTGCAGTATCCGCTAAAGGGAATACCATGGAAAGTGATATGGATCAGCGGTTTGGAAGAGCGGCAAGCTTTATTATTGTTGATGCACAAACCATGGAATATGAGGCTATTGACAACACATCGGCGGCATCTTCAGGCGGAGCCGGTATTTCGGCCGCACAGCTGGTGGCAGAGAAGGATGCAGAGGCTGTGATCACCGGTAATGTTGGCCCAAATGCCATGAACGTGCTCAAAGCGGCCAATATCGCCATATATAAAGGAGCAGCCGTCTCTGTGAAAGAGAACGTGGAGCAGTTTAACAAAGGAACACTCGAGAAAATTCAAACAAATGTCCCGGCTCACTTCGGTATGGGAGGAAAGGAATGAAGATTGCCGTCTTAAGCGGAAAAGGCGGCACCGGCAAGACGACGGTTTCCGCCAGTCTTGCCGCTTCGATTGGTCATTGCCAGTATATTGACTGTGATGTCGAAGAACCAAACGGCGCGCTGTTTTTGAATCCGCAAATCACAGATGCATCGCCTGTTAACGTTCTTGTTCCATACGTCGATGAACAAAGATGCGACGGCTGCGGAGCGTGCGCAAAAGCCTGCCGCTTTAACGCCATCGCCGTCGTGAAAGGCAAAGTGCTGATATTTCCCGAAGTCTGTCATCATTGCGGTGCTTGCGTGATTGCCTGCCCCAAGGATGCGATTACAGAGGTTGAAAGAGAAATCGGCGTGGTTGAAGCGGACAGCGAGAGCTCATTTCTGCAAGGCAGGCTCAACATCGGCGAACCGATTACAATACCCATCATTCATCAACTAAAGCGGTTGACCCGAGACGACGTTCCGGTGGTCATGGATTGCTCTCCCGGTGCTTCCTGCACGGTGGTGCAGACCATCGACGGCTGCGACTATTGCATATTGGTGACTGAACCAACGCCTTTTGGCCTCCACGATTTGAAAATTGCGGTGTCGCTGGTGAGAAAGATGGATATTCCGTTCGGCGTTGTGATTAACAAAGCCATGCCGGAGGATCAGAGCATTCAGACATACTGCAAGCAAGAGAGCATTGTTGTATTAATGGAAATCCCGTATATGCGTGAGATTGCTGAGAGCTACTCAAACGGTATGCTCCCCGTACAAATGAACGAAGACCTGAGAAACAGATTTGTTCAGCTGTATGACAGCATAAAGGAGGGCGCGGCATCATGAAACAAATTGTGTTTATCAGCGGAAAAGGCGGAACAGGAAAAAGCACGGTTGTCGCTTCGTTAAGTCTGCTCGTCCAAAACAAGATCATGGCAGACTGTGATGTCGACGCGCCCAATCTGCACCTGCTGCTTGATGGAAAGCGGCTGTGTGAGGACGACTATTACGGTGCAGAGCAGGCGGTCGTTGATACGGAGGCTTGTATTTCTTGCGGCAACTGCATAGAGGTCTGCCGGTTCGATGCCATATCAGAAGATATAGAGATCCAAACAATGAAGTGCGAAGGATGCGGCGCGTGTGTGCTGGCCTGCCCTGTGGATGCCATATCAATGACGGATGTGAAAACCGGGCAGACCTACGTTGACGATACACAGCGCGGAACGTTTTCCCACGCACTGCTGGATATCGGCGCGGAGGGCTCCGGAAGGCTTGTGACCGAGGTCAAAGAGAATCTGTTTGGTTTTTTAAATGGCGAGGAATGGGCGATTGTTGACGGCTCACCCGGTATCGGCTGTTCTGTGATTGCTTCTATCACGGGCGCGGACGCGGTTGTCGTGGTGTGCGAACCCACCAAGTCCGGACAAAGCGACATGGAAAGAGTGCTGAGTGTGGCCCGGCATTTCGGAATACCCGCATATGTGTGCATCAATAAATATGATTTGAATTTGAGAATGACGGCGGGAATTGATCATTTCTGTGAGAAAAATGGGGTTCCTGTCGTCGGTAAGATATGCTTTGAACCCGAAATCGTCAAAGCGCTACAGAAGCTGCAGACCCCTATGGAAGCAGGCATAAAAAATGTAGAACGTGAGATAGAGCGCTTATGGAGCAGCTTAAAATCAGAGCTTGCAGCAAAAAGATAAGGAGTTGTTAACATGATGACTGCGATTGCAACAGACGGCGGTTATGTATCGCCGCATTTTGGAAGATGTCAGGCGTATACGCTGGTGGACATTGCAGACGGTCAGGTTGTAAAGAGTGAACAAGTGGCGAATCCGGGGCATGAACCGGGTGCGATTCCCGAATTTCTGAACAGAAAAGGGGCGGAGAAAATTGTATGCGGCGGGATTGGGGCAAGAGCGACAGCGCTATTCGCGCAATACGGTATTGAAATATTCGCCGGTATAAACGATACGGTGGGCAATGTGATTGACAATCTTGTGAAAGGCACGCTTACAGGCGGGGAAAGCCTGTGCAAGCCGGGTGATGGACGCGGGTATGGCATTGAGAAAACGCAGTGCGACCATGCCCATGACAAATAGAGGAGGTAACTGGAATGCCGGGAAGAGACGGAACAGGCCCACTGGGTCAAGGCCCTGTTGGCGGGGGAGCAGGAACGGGCAGCGGAGGCAGAGGCAATATGGCTGCCGGTTCGGGCGGATATTGTGTATGTCTTCAGTGCGGCGAAAGAGTGCCGCATCAGAGGGCAATGCCATGCAATTCGGTGACATGCCCTAAATGCGGCTCAAAAATGGTAAGAGGTCAGTCTTAAAATGAGGGCGGTGATTGTATGGAAAAACTGACGCCTTCTATACAGGATTATCTTAAAGCATTGCTGGAGCTGTCAAAAGACGGGGAGTCCATTCATTCGACGTATGTTGCTGATATTGTGTGTGTATCACGTGCAAGTGTCAGCCGCGCGATGAGCGTATTAAAGGATGAAGGGTATATCACAAAAGAAAAGTACGGAACAATATCGCTTACAATGTTGGGCAGGCAAAAAGCGGATTCTGTTAAAAAACACAACGATTTAATTCGGATTTTTCTGACAAATGTTCTGGGTGTGGATGAGAGGATGGCGAAGGTTGATGCCTGCCGTATGGAGCATACAATCAGTACAGAGACCGCAGGCAAGCTGGAGAAATACTTAAGTGAAGTCTGTGAAGAACAATGTGTACCGGACTTTGGAACTGACTCGAAGAATCCAAATTATTAGTGATAGTTAAAATCAGGAACAATTAATACGTTATTGTTATACTATATAAGGAGGTAGAGAATATGCCAAGAGGAGACGGAACGGGGCCCATGGGAATGGGGCCTATGACTGGAAGAGGTATAGGATATTGTGCAGGCTGCGCAGTGCCCGGTTATGCAAACGCAGGCTTTGGCATGGGACGCGGGCGCGGCTTTATGAGAATGTACAATATGACAGGGGTGCCCGGCTGGGCCCGCAGCGGCGCATATGGTTTTTCACCCTATGGGTATCAAAACTCAATGCCCGAAGCGGACGAAAAGGACGTTTTGCTGAATCAGGCAGACTTTTTGGAAAAACAGTTAAAAGCGATTCGTGAACGGCTCAAAGGCTTTGAGAAAGACAAGAAGTAGGTCAAAAAACGAAAGAAAAGAAGGCAGGAGTATCCTGTCTCCTTTTCGTGTAAAGAGGAATCTATGGCGCTGCGAAATATCATGATACACGCAACGGACGATGACATATTGCTCAAAAAATCAAAGAGTGTGTCGAAAATCAATAATGTTGTTCGCACTGTTCTGCAGGATATGTCGCAGACCATGTACGAAGGGGATGGAGTTGGGCTTGCCGCTAATCAAGTGGGTGTGATGAGAAGGCTGGTTGTCGTTGACATTGGTGACGGTCTTATTCAGATGGTAAACCCTGTTATCGTTAATAGCAGCGGTGAACAGATCGGGCAAGAGGGATGTTTGAGCATTCCGAATTTATGGGGAAAGGTAAAACGCCCGGAAAAGGTTGTCGTAAAAGCGTATAATGAAAGAGGCAAAAGAATCGAAATTATCGCAGAAGGCCTTTTAGCCGTCGTGTTGTGCCATGAAATTGACCATCTGGATGGTATTCTTTTTATTGACAAAGCAGAACCCGGGACGATTCAAAGAAAAGTGAAAAAAGGAGCCGATTTATGATTTATTTGGGCCAGTTCCGTCAAGACGCTTGGGACAAAAGCCTTGGCATTAACAATATTCCGCCCAAAACTTGTTCGTATTCGTGTGTATACTGCCAGATTGGACGGACGAACCACATGCGTGTTAAAAGAAACGAATTCTATAAATCCTCAGGTCAGAGAGGATGTTGTTCTTAACTTATTAAAAAAAGGCATTTGGACAAGTCGATAATCGATTAAATGCTGGATAGAAAACTGATCAGCCGCTATATTTATAAAGGAAAGACGTTTTTCAGAAAACGATAAATATATAAATAACAAAAGATTGGGGTCAACATGAAAGTATATCTTGACTGCCTGCCATGCATGCTGCGGCAGGTGCTTGAAGCATCACGGATGTCCACGGATAACGAGAAGCTGCAGAGCAGTATCATTGATGAAGCCATTGGTGTATTAAATCAATACAGATCATACAGCAATTCTCCTGAGATTTGCAGGGACATGCACAGAATTGTTAAAGAGCAAGTGGGAGTTTTGGATCCATACAGTCAAATTAAACAAAGGGATTTACAAACGGCGCTTAGCCTTTATCCAAATATAAAACAGTTTACTCAAAATAAACAGAATCGTCTTTTTTGGGCGTTAAAAGCGGCCGCGGTAGGGAATGTTCTTGATTCTGCTATTCACGTGGGGTGCGATATAGAAAAGAGCGTGGAATGGGAGCTTAATAAGCCGTTCGCTGCCTGTGATATAGAATATTTGGCGTGTCAATTAGAAACAGCAAAAAGCATCCTCATCATTGGCGATAACACGGGAGAGACGGTGTTTGATTGTTTGCTGCTAGACCAGCTTTCTGGTCTTGATTTGTTTTACGCGGTGAGAAGCGCCCCCGTTCTCAATGATGCCACGGCTGAGGAGGCGCAAGCTTCGGGAATAGGCCGGTATGCTAAAATTATCTCAACAGGATGTGATGTGCCGGGTGTGCTGCTCGGCGAGTGCGGCCAGACGTTCCTGAATATTTTCTACGGAGCGGACATCGTGATTAGCAAAGGGCAGGGGAATTACGAGACATTATCGGACTGTGACAGGGATATGTACTTCTTATTGAAAGCCAAATGCCCGGTGCTTTCGGGGCTGCTGGGGGTGGATTTAAATGATTATGTTTTTAAGTATAAAGCGGGGTAATACCAAGTAACGTTAGAAAGATAATTTGAGTTGATCAAATTCTGATATAGCGACGATAAGCATGTCTTTTTGAGTTACCCTTTTTTTATTATTCTGTACATAGAATAATATGTGCAAGTCGTATTGTATTGCTTGGAGATGCCAATGTTTTTCATTGCTAAGAACCAGAATTTTTAGCCTTTCATAAAATAAATCGTAATAACACAAGAAATATTTGTTAGGACTTGCATATCAAGGTTATATATTATATGTAGCATTAGAGTTGCTAAGATAATATAGTAAAGATATAGATGTCGAATAGAATAATAATTTGTAGAAAAAGGTAAGTTAATATATAATTATTGTTATATTGGCGTATAACAAACATTGTGTTTAAGGGGATGGCAATGAAGAGGTGCAAATCGGTATGTTTTCTCATATCAATTTTTATTGTGATATCTTTATTGTCGTCGTGTTTTTCTAATACTCGTGATAATGATTCTGTTGAAAGCCAGCAGCCGCCCTCTCCAACACAGTACGACGAGACGGATGTTGAGGCAGATAATAGGCTCAACGAATCGGCACAAGATTTTATTAAGTATGGCTTAATTGATAAAAATGAGTTTTCAGCAGATAATTATGTATCCAGAATCGTTGCTGTACAGATCATTTGTGATATGACGGGTTTAAATGCAGAGGCTGAAAACAGCTCGTATACCCATCCGTTTATTGATCTATCTGAAAAGGCCGAGAAACAAATCGGATATCTATACCATTACAGTATTATAGACGGTATTACAAGTAATAGCTTTATGGAAGACGAGATATGCAATCTCGACACTTTTCTTGTTTTTTTACTGAGGGCGCTAAATTATATCGGCGGTGAGCAAGAGGATATCGATCTGCAGAACGTACGCGAGACGGCAACGAATAAGGGGCTTATATCGCGTACACTTGAGAAAAGTGAAGATGGCCTTTTATCTGTGAATGATGCTTTTGATATATGCCATAACGCCTTGTATATATACATCAATGATGAGCAAACACTGCTCACATATTTAGCCGATAAAGGTCTTGTTCACATTTTCGATGAGGACGATTGTGATCACGTCTATGAAATATCAGGAAACGGGATAACTCCATTCTTTCAAGAGACATTCAATGATAAAAAAATGGTCGGCGACAGTATTAAAAGCAATAACAAAACATACTGGCATGGCAGCAGCGTAAAAGGAGCCGATAACAGAATCACTGACGATGGGTATTTGCAGATCGCAGGCAAAGGGCAAGACTTGATAAAAGACCAGCAATTTGCCATTGATAAAGACTTCATGCAGGGGAATGAAAGCTATGGCATGATGTTTACAGTCAACATAGCAAGCATGGGAAACGAGGGCGATGAAGGCCGCGTGATTTTCAGAGCCATTCCAAGAACGGCTGATAAAGAATTTACCAAGTATTATGCAATTAATTATTTTATGGTGATCCCGTTGGGAAATTTTGAATCCAACTTGGCAAGATGCAAATGGTCAATCACCAACACCAACGCCCCCGGCGGTACGAAGCCATTGGCTGAGGCGTATTACCTGCTGAAAGAAAATGTGGACTACACGGCAAGACTGCTGATTGAAAATACTGACGACGGCAACGTTCATATTGCGTTTTATATTGACGGAGCTGACCGCTATACCACAGAGATAAAGCCACTGCTCGAGTACACGGACGCTTCCGAGTACAAAATTATGCAAAGCGCAGCAGGGCCTGCATTCGGGAACTCAGGGTACCAAGATGGCGAATGGGGAATTGCCTCCAACGTTCGCTTTGACGATATCAAACTTTATGATACGCAAAAATTCAAGATGCAAACGGAGCAGTTGGAAGAGTACGCAAAGGTACCGGTGACGTTGCATGAAGATGACCCGTACGCAAGCCAGCTTAAATATCTCGTTAACAATGGTGTGATTAAGCCATATCAGAGAAATATTAATTTCACCGGATATGTCAGCGTGGGGCAATTCTTAGCATCGGCCATGTACTTAAACGGAAACTATATGAGCGAAGGCCAGACGCTGGAAGAGTTCGTTTTACCCACGTATCAGAAGCTGTTCAAAGGCACGGAGACTGAAAAACTAACGGACTTAAACCGTGAGATCACCAGATACGAGGCGGCGCTGATTATCAAAGAATTTATGCGCGGCGTTCCCGAAACAAAGAAATATCATACTCTTTATAAAGACGAGCTAAAAAGGGATTTTCAGAGTTCGGTCTATTATGCGGTACAAAACAGTTATCTGCTTCTGGACGAAAACAATTGCTTTAATGGAGAGGCGCTTCTCACAAGAGCAGATATGCTGGGTATATTCTCCTGTGCCGTGGATTCACGATTGAGGGATAAGAACCAATCGCTCCAGATACCGAGTATTTTCTCGGATAATGCAATTGTTCAGCGCGGAAAGCCGATACCCATAAGCGGAAAGGGTATGAGCGGGGACACCGTGACTGTTAAGTTTAACGGACAGACAAAGACGGTCAAAGTTGTGGACGGTGAATGGCGTGTTGAATTGGAGCCAATGCCGTATGGCGGCCCGTACGACATGATAATCAAGGACTCCGGCAATACATATACCTTTAAAAGGCTGTATGTGGGAGAAGTATTTGTAGTGGCAGGGCAGTCCAATGCCGAATGGTCGGTATACGAATCAACAGATAACAAGGATACCTTGAAGATATTTAACAATCAAACACGTGTACGGGTATTTCGACCGGCGAGTAAAAGAGCCACGACGCCTCAATACGATTCTGAGACCGAATGGCAAGTGGCCTTCGATCAATACAGCGAGCATATTATGGGCGAAACCAGTGCAGTCGGTGTATTCTTTGTGCAAAAGCTGATGGAAATCAATCCTGAACTAAAAAATGTGAAGATTGGCATCATACAGATGACCTACGGCGGCACAAGCATTGAGCTTTTCTTGCCCGACTGTGTGAACGAAAAGAATAAATTCACTCAAAAGGACTGCGAATTCATAACCTCAGGCTTTTGGAATGGGTATATGGATTGCATCACGCCGTATGCGGCCAAAGCGTTGATCTATTATCAGGGGGAAAACAGCGCACAGCTCGGCTACCAATATGAACCGATGCTAAGGGATTATATCTGGGGAGTCAGAAACGAATTTTGCGATTCTTCTCTGCCGGTTATGCTTGTTCAGCTTGCCGGTTACGGCAACAATTACGGACAGGATTCAGATCCGTGGCCTCGGATAAGGGAAATCCAGATGCGGGTGGCGAATACGACCGATAATGTGGACATGGTCACAGCGATAGACCTTTCTGATATAGATCCGTACAACATCCATCCGACCAGAAAAAGACCCATCGGAGACCGGCTGGCTTATCTTGCGATGGATATGGTATACGGACAGGATAATGATAAAAAGAGCTCCACGCTAACAGGTTATGAGCGTGACGGCAATGTATTAAAGCTGATGTTCGATGCGGAAGAACTCTTTATCAGTGAGGAAGCCTTTGGGGATGTGGCATTTGAAGTATTAAAGGCGGACGGTACGTGGGTACCGGCGCAGGCAAAAACAGAAGGCAGCACTTTATTGATCTGGGCTGATACGGCTGCGTTGCCTGAAGGTGTGAGGTACGCATGGGCGAATTATCCCAAAGCGTGTCTTTTCAATGAGGATGATCTCCCCGTATTGCCTTTTAACACAACCAAGGATCTGAATAAAATCATGACGCATGATGAGTTTACGACAACCGTGCATTATTTGAAAAAGGCGTATCATTTGTTAAGTGACAATGATATGATCATTAATTTAACAAGAAACAATGAGTTGAGACATGTCAAAGCGGTCAACGCTTATTTGCTTGAATACACTGACGGCGATATCATAGGGCAGTCTTCGGGCGATCAAATAGTATTGCTCAAGAAACAGGACGATTTTATCTGTGAGAGCGGAACCACGGAAACGATAGTTAAGGCAGCTGAGCATGGACTGAAAGAGGGAGACTGGATACGAAACATAAAATATGACGCATTGACACAGGTGCTTGAAGTGATAGATGAGAACACAGTCCGTGTGGGCAGTGTCGCAAACCAATGTAACGGAAACAAATTTGAGGTTTATAAAAATACAGGAACGATAACGGCGGAAGAGTAGACGATGGAATCGAGTATGCAAAGGCGATATCGCAAAGCCCCTGAGGCCACCGTAGAAAGACGCTATCGGAGAGCCAAAAAGGGTAAAAAGAGAAGACGTTATGAAAAATCGCTTATCGGAGAAAACATAAGCCGTTTTCCGATAGTATCTTTGGCGACGGTGCTGGTTGCGTTTATTATTATCGTCATCGTCTTGTTTATGCCACCCTACGTGGGTATGGAGGATAATGGCGACTACGCCAGAGTGACCTATGGTCAGGGTCTGTATGATCTGCCGGAAAACAGCGAGCTTAAATATAACGGCTATTTTATTAAAGATTACGGCATCATGCAGTATTATAACGAATACAGCAGCACGGTTTTCACCTCACAGGTGCTGTTTATACAGCCTGCCATATGGATGGACAAGCTCTTTACGGGAGACGACAATATATTTGATCTGCGATTCTTAGGGATCATCATGACGATTTATTTTCTTGTTGTTCTATACTTCTTCGTTGAATACTTGTCTCATAAGCTATCAATTGTCAGCCGATTGTTGATTGCGGCTGTCTGTGTGTTTGTTTTTGTGGACACTGGCTATACAGCTTATTTCAACTCGTTCTTTTCGGAACCGCTGGCATATATCAGCTTGCTGGCCTGTATCACATGCGCACTTATGTATGCGGATAATCGACATAACCCATATGTTTTGCTGGCCGGGTTTGTTTTAAATGGTATGATATTGACATTTTCAAAGCAGCAGTTCGCTCCTATCGGCGCAGTGCTTGGCATTATGTGTTTGTTTTTCCTGCTAAGCGGCGGTGCGCGTTTAATGAAATGGCTTGTCGCGCTGTCGTCGGCTGCACTTTTGTTTACCGGTATTTTTACCTATCTGTTGATTTCGACAGAGTTTACCAACATCAATCTGTACCATTCTATGACACGCGGGGTGCTGATGACATCAGACAATCCGCCGGAAACACTGGAGTCATTTGATATTGACAGCCAATATGAATTGCTGAATAAGACCATATACTTTGACAAGTATCCGGTTATTGACCCTGAGGATGAAAGACTGCAAGAGAATTTTTACAGTCAATATAGTATCTTTTCCATCGTGAAACATTATGTGTCGCATCCCGGCGCTTTTATGGAAATGATGAAGCTTGCGTCTCAAAACGCGTATCGGATACGACCCGATTTGGGTAATTATGAGTATTCCAGCGGCTATTTGCCCAATGAAAAGGCGCAGGATTTCTCTGTCTACAGCACTATGAAGCAATCCATAACACCAAAGACAACAGGGTTTATCATCATATGGATGATTGTGGCCATAGCTTTATTCTACAAGCAAAGAATGAAGCAGATTATTATATGCGGGCTCATATTGATTGGCATATCTCAGATAATCGTACCGATTATTGGCGCGGGCGACGCTGATCTGGCAAAACATATGTTTTTGTATAACGTGTCTTTTGATACAGTCAACGTCATTGTGTTTGCACATGTCGTGGCGTTTATTGACAAGAAGTACAAAGCAAAAAAGCAAGATGCGGTTAAGGATCAGACGGTGATTACCGATACATCTGGTGGGCAGGCCATATGAAAAAGATCGTACTATTGGCCGCGTTAATGCTCCTATTATCATCGTGCTCGGCAGGAGGGGACAACAGTCAGCCGACCGATACTTCAAGTGAGCTGAGTAACAGCCCGCATCAGGTGAGTCAGCGTGAGGAAATCTGTTTTGATTTCTTTAAAGATGAGATGATCACACAGCAGGGAGGGGTCAGAACAAACTATCTTGATACCCCGCACAATGCTGATTTTGCCACCGGCGCAGAGGTATTGTCTGAATCGATGGGATTGCTGATGCTCTACGCGGTTGCGATTCATGATGAAGCGCTGTTTAAAAGCACGCTGGGGTTTGTGGAAGAGTACATGGGTACCGGCAACATGATATCATACAGATATTCTGCCGTGAACGGTTCGTATCGTGTGAACGCGTTTATTGATGATATAAGGATTATCAGGGCGCTGATTTTAGCAGGTGACGAATTTGACCGAGAATATACGGTGCTCGCGAAAGAGTACTCGGACAGGCTATATGACACAAACGTTGTCGATAATGTCGTTTTTGATATGTACGATGACGCGTATGGGACCCGAAATGATTTTATTACTTTATGCTATATAGATCTGTATACGATACAACTGCTTCAAAGGTATGATGCGAAGTGGGAAAAGGTATTTGCGTCTATGCGGGATATTGTCAAGCAAGGGTATATAAGTGACGCTTTTCCGATGTATGCAAAGTCTTACAGCTACGCATCAAAGGAATATCGGAAAGGCGATATCAATATGGTTGAGGCGGCACTGACGGCACTCAATCTTGCGCATGTTGATGAGTGTCCTCAAAGCACGATCAGATACTTGAAAGACAGTATTAAAAATGGCGCGATCTATGGTTTGTACAGTTCTGACGGTAAAAAACAGACAAATATAGAGTCTACGGCGATTTATGCGATTTGTGCATTGATCGCTAAAGAGGTTCAGGATGAGGAAATGTACGATATGTCTATCGAGAAAATGAACAGCTTTCAGGTGATGGACAAGAAAAGCGAAGTGTACGGGGCGTTTGCCGACCCGGTCACTTTGGACTTATACTCTTTTGATAATTTGATGGCGCTGCTGGCATACAGCCAAGGGTAAATAATGATAAGAAGGATATTGGCATCAATATTATTAATAGCTGCGGTCATTGTGATGCCGCTTCAAAATATCACATATGCCGACTCGGGTCAGGTGCTTTTGGTATACAACGATAAAGAAGCTATGGAAGTCATATCAAATCTGATCAAAGCGTGCGGCAAGACGCCGGTGCCGGTTGACAGTGTGGAATACTCGAGCAAAATGATGGATGATTATGAGTATGTGGTGCTGCAGGATGCGGCGCCGTTAAAAGATGCTTTGCAATCAGACAAAAGACCGCTTTGTCTCGGCGATGAGTTTAAAGTGATTCCTGGGGCGCAAGTTGAAACCATAAACAGAAAAATGCACGCCGAGCTAAATGTGTATGAAAATACCCAATCGATTATTCTTGAGCAGGGCTTTTCGTATATTACTGAGTACGACGGTGAAGCGGTTGGGAGCATCAGCTTTGAGGGCAATATTACGCCCATGGGCGTGATGACCGACAACATCATGTTTGCCCCCTATTTCAGCAAGGATGACATCACGGCATTTGCAGTCGCAAAAATGGTCAATGAATATTTCGGTCTTATAGACGGCGGAAAAATGTATGTCATGATTGACGAGGTCTATCCGTTTGACGATATCGACATGCTGGCACTTACGGCGGATAAATTTTATAACAGCGGTATACCGTTTGTGATGAGTATCATGCCGGTATACGAGAATATGGATTACCCGTCATTCAAGAAATATACGAACGCTTTGAAGTATATCCAATCCAGAAACGGATCTCTCATCATGCATGAGCCGATCATGACAGGAAATGAACTCGTCGGTGACGATATAGACGTTAGAATGGAAAAAGCGTTCAAAAGTTTTGAGGATGACGGTGTGTATATCTATGAAGAAACATTATTTCCATATGAGGTTTCGCTTGATATGCTGGCAGGCGTTCAGCCCCAAAATGAATTGTTTATCAGCCTGCCCATCGATACAATAATCAAATTTGAGGTTTTTGAGAATGAAGCCGAACTGGATGCAGCCATAGAGACGGTAAACAGCAAATGGCTGCAGATTGGTGATTATAATCGAAACTTTACAGATAACGTACCTGTTTATGAAGAAAATGAGGTTGATACAGCGTTTACTTACAGAGAAAAAGGAGAGAGGAGTTTTGCATTTTTGGTTGACAGAGGCAATCAGGTGCTGACTGTTATTGTTTTAATCAGCGGTTTTATTATCATCGCGCTGATTGTATTTGGATACCGATTGTACAGAGCAAAATTCTTCAAAAAAGGGAGACAGCATGAATAACGTTGACTTGATGGGATTAATCGCACTGATATGCATATGGGCACTATTGATGGTGAACCAACTATTGGTTGTCGCCGGTTATGTGTATTATATTAAAGTGACAAAATCTCCGGCCAAGGTATTATCCAGATATCCATATATCAGCATACTTGTCCCTGCGCACAATGAAGCGAAAGTGATTGTCAAAACGGTCGAATCGCTGCTGGATCTTAACTATCCAAGCAATAGGTATGAAATTATTGTCATCAATGATAATTCGTCAGATAACAGCAAAGATCTTTTGGCGGATGTGCAAAGAAGGTATAACGACAGAGCGCTCAGTGTGATAAATACCGACAAAAACACGGGAGGAAAAGGAAAATCTAACGCGCTCAATATAGGCTATAAACAATCTAAAGGTGAATATATTGTCGTGTATGATGCGGACAATACGCCCGAGAGAGATGCATTGAGGTATCTTGTTGCAGAAATAGAAAACGATAATGAGCTTGCAGTTGTGATCGGCAAGTTCAGAACAAGGAATCGGGATGTCAACCTTTTAACGCGCTTTATCAATATTGAAACATTGTCATTTCAATGGATGGCGCAGGCGGGCCGATGGCAGCTTTTCAATCTTTGCACGATACCCGGAACGAATTTTATCATACGGCGCGATGTCATAGATAAAATCGGCGGCTGGGATATTAACGCTGTGGCGGAAGACACGGAGCTCAGCTTTAGAATCTATGCAATGGGATATAAAATCAAATTCATGCCATTGTCTGTCACCTGGGAACAAGAGCCGCAGACGCTTAAGGTCTGGTTTAAGCAAAGGGTTCGGTGGGTGAAAGGCAATATCTATGTGCTGATTAAGCACCTTCCTACGCTATTCAGTGTGAAAAGCCATCGAATTAAGTTTGATATGCTTTACTTTTTGTCGATTTATTTTGTATTGCTGGGTGCGCTCATTATATCCGACATGCTTTTCCTGCTTAACGCGCTTGGCCTCATCACCATGACGCTCGCCAGCCTCAGTATCTTGCTTTGGATGATGGCGATATTCCTGTTTACGATCACCGTGTTTATCACATTGACGACAGAGAAGGGTGAAATGCGCATTTCAAATCTGTTCATTACGTTATTGATGTACTTTACATATTGTAAGCTTTGGATGGTCGTGGCAGCGTATGGTTTGGTTCAATACCTTATTGATATTGTCTTTAAAAGAAAAACAAGATGGTATAAAACCGAACGTTTCTGATAGTGGTCTTATGTGGTATATGTGAATAAGGAGTTATAATGCTTATGAAAAAGATAATAATACTGACTTTCGTTTTCTTATGTGTGCTTACAATAGGGCCTTTGTTGGTGCTGGATTGTCAGGGCAGTGAAACTGAACTGACAATGTCAGATAGTGCAAAAACGACGGAGGCGGTTTTTGAACCCGAAGCGTTCCCAGATGCGGTGCCTTCGGAATCTGCGCAGAAAGACGATGAGGCAGAAGAAACTGAGCCGCCGGCAGCGACGACAGCATCCGGCGAAGAATCGCCCGCGGAAACAGCGACGACAGCGTTCGGTGAAGTATCGCCTGCGGAAACAGCAGTGACAACTTCCGGACAAGAATCCGGGACGGGCACAGAAGAATGCTGCACGGACACAACGCCAAGCTCCGGTGAAGCGCAGATTTCCGATGAAGTGCTTGAATTGTCCGTGGATGAAAATGATTATATATCAACAACGCCTTTTACAACAGACCACTATATGGTCGGTTTATTTTCAGAAATCACCGAGGGTTTTAACACGGGTGAGTGGGATATTACGGATGCGCAGCTGACATTGAGCTTTTCAACAACGCAGTTGGTGTCAGAAGTTCTATCAGACATCACGGTATCTGTCAACGGCGTGAGGTTTTACTCGGAAAACGTTCCTGTTACGGACGGAACAAGGAGAGAGCTGACCGTCAAGATACCCGTTGAGCATATTATTGAAGGGTATAATGTTATCGCAATTGAAGGGTATATAAGAACGTATAACGGGCTGCCTTGTGTAGACGATGTGACCACTGCCAACTGGATGAATGTGTTTAAGGAATCGTTTATTGAGATATCGTATCATCCGTTGGAACAATGCACAAATATTGATGACTTTTATTCAGCGTTTACATCGATCGACGCACTGGAAAATGATCAGAGTGCTGTCGCCGTAGCGACTGCATACGATACTGATGAGCTTGATGCCGCACTGACCGCGCTTGCCGGTGTGTCCAGAACATCAATCAAGAGCTATCAAAACGTTAACTTTTTCGCCTGTGACAGCTGTTCGCATGGAGAGGGCTTAAAGTATGTGATTTATATTGCAAAGCCTGAGCATTTGCCAGATAAGCTGAAATCGGCAGTGTCTGAAAACGCAAGTTTAGAAGGCTCGGACGCAGGCATGTATCTGCTCCCCGGAGAAATAAACGTGTTGGTCGTGACGGGCAATGACGGGGCGGCACTTGAAAAGGCGGCAGCGGTACTATCCGATCCCACCACGATGAACCAGCTGAAAAGGCAAGTCAAAATTATCGATGAGAATGAGGATGTCTATGTCAGAAAAGAGGGGATTAAGCAATACACCAAGCTGACCGAGACGGGCACGTATTTTGACGGTCCTTTCAGACAAAAATATGATTATCAAATAAACTTTGAAAACAACAGGAAGCTTGCATATGGCAGCGAACTGGATCTGTATTTCAGATATTCTAAAAATCTAGATTTTGATCGTTCGTTGGTCACCGTCTATGTGAACGACGTGCCCATCGGAAGCCAGAAGTTATCCATGGCAAAGGCAGAGGGTGATAATATTGTCCTTAATATTCCGACCGACATTGAGGTCACCGGAAGCTTTAAAATGACGGTGGCGTTTGATCTTGAAATAAAAGATCTGTGGTGCACGCTGAGACAAAGTGAAACGCCGTGGGCTTACGTGTCTAACGAGTCCATGCTGAAATTAAACTCGGTGGAGGTACCTTATTACCTGTTTGAAAATTACCCATATCCCTTCATTTCAGGAGGAGAGCTCAACGATGTTGTGCTCGTGGTACCGGATAATAATTCGGATCTTGATCTGAATCTGATGAGCGACTTTATGCTGACAATGGGACAGTTCTTAAAGTATAACACCGGTGAGATGACCGTTGTCAGGGCGTCAAACCCGGGAGAACTTGATAAGAAAAACGTCATTGCTGTGGGAACGTATAATACCAATCCGTTTATTGCGGGACTCAATGATGAGCTGTTCTTCCGTTTTTATGAGAACGGAGCGGGAATAAAGTCGAACGAGAAGCTGCTGATAGAATCAGTCTATTCAACGACGCTTGCCACAGCACAGATTATACAGTCGCCGTATTCAAGCGTGAAAAATGCCGTACTTGTTTTGGCAAGCGCAAACAAAGACGACCTGAAAAACGCCTTTGACTATTTCGGGGACACAACCGAGCTTTGGAAATTGTACGGGGACGGGTTTGTGGCGGATGAAGACGACATATTCCAATACAGATTTAAAGAGGAGAATGAGAAAGAAGAGCAGATTGCCGAGGAATTCTTTGAAAGAACAGATGTTATGAATCTGATCTATGTGGCAGGAGCCATACTCATTATACTGCTGGCGGCTGTCATATTTATGGTAATGAGATATAGGAGGAGACATGCTCATGAAGAGGAGAAATAAGAACATTCAAACCGACATCAGCTTTATCGCTTTGGTTATACTTATGTTTGTGTACTTCATCTTTCTGATCTATCAAGAAGAGTATCTTATGGATAACTTTTTGATTGCGCTGATTGTATTTATCATTGTCATGATCACATACTTTACAAATTTGACAACAGGTTTGATCATAAACACGACCTTAATACTGATATATATCACATACTTGATTATTCAGAGCATTACAAAAGGCAGCGTGATCCAATCATATGTGTATTTCTGGATATTCATGTCCCCGGCGCTTACAACCGCATTCTCATTGTTTACAATGAACACGTCGGTACTGCAAAAACAAGTGACCGAGTTGAATGAAAAGCTCATCACGATATCCACGCTCAATGAAGATACGAAGCTGAAAAACCTGAGAGCCTTTGAAAATGACGCGAGAATATTCATGAGTATTGCGAAACGGTACAATGCGGATTTCGGTGTGCTGCTGATAAAGTTTAAGCATCAAAGAGAACTCGAAAGGTTGTCGAGAAAAGAAGGAATGAGGCAGATTGTCAACCTTGTTGCGGGTGTTATTAGAAAAGCGACAAGAGCCGAAGATGAACTCTATCTGCTTGACGATGATGAGATACTGTTCGGCGTTATTTTGCTGACAAAGAAGGAAAGCATAAAAGTGATACACGACAGGCTTAAAGAGGAAATTGCGGTGATAAATACAAACGAGGTTCTCAATACCAGACAGCTCGTTTTGGATATGAGAATCGGCATGGCGTTTGCTGACGGCAAGAAAACCGCGCTTGAGCTGCTGGATGTGGCGAAAGACGCAATGCAGTACGATGTATAATGATTAGCCAGTCAATATAACGGCCACATAATCGGGAAAGTGTCAGCACATGCGAAGGTATATACTCATCTTGTTAACGGTCATAATCGTGCTTGCAACGTTTGTTTCATGCTGTCAGCAGGGCAACGAATCGGAGGAGGGATCGCTAAGAAGCGAACCCGTTGCAACGGGCGCATACGGATCAGATACCACACCCATACCCGAAACAGCAGACTTTACGAAGATCAATACTGAAATAAATTTGCTATTTGAAGCAGAAGATGCTGTGCATGAGGGCTTGGATATATACACTTACGACATTGGCTTGCAGGATATCAGCGGAAGCGGATATGTCGGCACTTGGGAAGCGGAAGAAAGCAGGCTGACTTTTGATGTCGAGGTGCCAGAGTCCGGCACATATGAACTGGAGTTTATTACAGCTGGGTGCGGCGGCGAGAGCTATAACACAGTCATTGTGAACGACAGAACCTTTTATGAAGCGCTCTATACTAAAAGCAGTAATTTTGAATCCAGCACGATGAAAGCCAAGCTAGAAAAGGGCACAAATGTCATTTCGATAACAACTGGCTGGGGCTATATATACATGGACTGCATGTATGTTAGATCAGCCGAAGGCATTAGTCCTGATGTGTATAACGTTGAAAAAAAATTGGTCAACAAAAACGCGTCCGACAACACCCGGCGTTTAATGAGTTATCTGGCAGATCAATACGGAGAATATACGCTGTCCGGGCAGTATAACAATGACTATGGTATTGACTCGCCCGAGGTACAGGAACTCTATAAACTGACCGGCAAATATCCTGCGATCATGGGATTTGATTTCGTCAACTACTCACCGAGCAGAACCCAGCACGGCGCCGATTCCCAGCAGACCGAATATGCTTTACAGTGGCATGACATGGGCGGAATCGTGACCTTTATGTGGCATTGGAATGCGCCCAAGGATCTTCTGGACACGGAGGAGCAACCGTGGTGGCGGGGTTTTTATACCGAAGCGACAACATTTAATTTCGAAAAAGCGTTAAACGGCGACAATCCTGTGGGATATGAGTTGATTCTTCGGGATATTGATGTGATCGCGGAGCAGTTAAAAATCTTAGCAGATAAGGATATACCGGTGTTGTGGAGGCCGATACACGAAGCAAGCGGCGGCTGGTTCTGGTGGGGGGCTTATGGCGCGGAAAACTATAAAAAGCTGTGGAAACTGTTGTATGAGCGCCTGACCGACACGCATGGGCTGAATAATTTGATATGGATTTTTAATGGGCAGGATGCTGAATGGTACCCGGGAGATGACTATGTGGATATTATCGCCGAGGATATCTATACAGTGCCATACGATTATGAGAGCCATTTTAACCATTTTAATCAGGCCTTGGGTTATACCGATACGAAAAAGATGATCGGGCTTGCCGAAAACGGAGCAATTCCGAGCCCCGATCTGATGTATGAGGATAACGCGTGCTGGTCGTTTTTCATCACGTGGAACGATGAATACGTTGTCGATAAGCAAAACAAGAAGATATCCGATAAATATAACGAATTGGATCATTTTATAGATGTTTATAACCACAGTAGAATCATTACGTTGGATGAGCTGCCGAAGCTTGATAATTATCCTATTGATTAAACGCAACTGTGAATTAACTTACGAAGGCGGGGCGAGTTTATAAATGAAAAAGGTAATGCTGGTTTTCGGGACAAGACCTGAAGCCATAAAAATGTGTCCGTTGGTCAATGAACTTAAAAAACGTAAAGGTATACAGACTATTGTATGCGTCACCGGGCAGCATAGAGAAATGCTGGACCAGGTGCTTGAGGTGTTTGATGTTGTGCCGGATTATGATCTGTGCATTATGCAGCCCAAGCAGACGCTTTTTGATATCACAACAAACGTGCTGGAGAACATCAAGTGTGTTTTGATTGAGGAAAAACCCGATGTTGTTCTTGTACATGGTGACACATCCACCACATTTGTGAGCGCGCTGGCGTGCTTTTATTTGCAGATACCTGTGGGGCATGTGGAAGCCGGTCTGCGTACTTACAATATTTATTCGCCGTACCCGGAGGAGTTTAACAGGCAGGCGGTCAGCTTGATATCCAAATATAATTTTGCACCGACAGAAAAGGCAAAGCAAAACCTGCTTGCAGAAAAAAGAAACGAAAATGACATCTACGTGACGGGAAACACGGCTATTGACGCGTTAAGAACAACGGTATCAGAAAATTACGCCCATGAGCTTTTGGACTGGGCAAAGGGGAGCCGCTTGGTATTGCTGACTGCGCACAGACGCGAAAATTTAGGCAAACCGCTGGAAAACATTTTTGGAGCCATTAAGAAGATCGTTGAAGAATTTAATGATATTAAAGTGATATATCCCATACATATGAATCCTGTGATAAGAAACACGGCAGACAAAATCTTTAAAGGGACGGATAGAGTGAAGATCGTTGATCCGTTGGATGTGCTCGATTTTCATAATTTCATGGCTAGAGCATACATGGTATTAACGGACAGCGGCGGTGTGCAGGAGGAAGCACCATCATTAGGCAAACCGGTTTTGGTGCTGCGTGATACGACGGAGAGGCCGGAAGGCGTGGAAGCCGGAACGTTAAAACTAGTGGGGACTGATGAAAAGAACCTCTACAAAGAATTCAAAAGGCTCCTCACAGATAAAGATGCTTATAATCAAATGAGCATCGCGGCAAACCCTTACGGCGACGGATTTGCGTCTTCTAGGATTGCAGATATCCTGGAAGACATGAAATAGCTCACTGATGCGATTTGCACGGAAAATAAAACGTGCCCCGCAAAACGAGGCGCGATTTTGGGCATGTCAATATAATAATAAACCTTTGCAAGCCTTGTTTATCAGCGAAACTTTAGCGTTTTGTTTTCCATGCTGTCAATGATGGCGAGACTCTGTACATTATATCCGGCTTTCCGAAGTTTATCGCCACCGCCTTGGAATCCTTTTTCAATCACGATTCCGATACCGGCAACGGTGGCTCCCGCTTGCTCACTAATATCCAAAAGGCCTAACTGAGCCTTGCCGGTCGCAAGAATATCGTCAATAATCAAAATTCGGTCATCGGAAGTTAAATAGCGTTTCTCCAGAATAACGGTATAGTCTTTGCCGCGGGTATAGCTCGTGACGGTTGTTCTGTAAACATCGCCGTCAATATTCTTGCTCTCGGACTTTTTGGCGAACACGATAGGTACGTTAAAGTATTGCGCCGCGAGACAGGCTATAGCGATACCGCTGGCTTCAATTGTGATGATTTTTGTGATTTTCTCTTCGTTGAAAAGACGCTTAAACTCTTTTCCGATCTCATTGATGAGATTAATATCAATCTGATGATTTAAAAAACCATCCACTTTGATAATTTTGCCGTCTTTGATTTTGCCGTCTCTGCGGATTCGTTCTTTTAAAAGTTCCATTTATAAAGACCTCATTTTGAAATTAGTTGTCATTATTATACCCGTAGTATTGATTCTTTGGAACATAAAAAACGAAAAAATTGATGATTCTATCAATTATATTGTCGATTCCTGTTTTGCAATCAAAATAGGCTGACAAAAAGATGCAAATAGTACCTCCATATGCGTCGATATGCTTTTACACGGTGGCGGCGGATTCGATAAATTTCATTAACAAAGCGTGAATATTAAATTGCTATTATTTGTTTATTAAACATTATGCTTTATAATATATATATGTAACTTCAAAATAAGGAGATATGAAAATGAAGGATATTAAGCAGACGGTCAGCAAACAACGTGAATTTTTCAATGCCGGGAACACGCGGGACTTAGGATTTCGTATAGAGCAACTAAAAAAGCTCAAAACCGAGCTGGAAAGACGTGAGACGGATATCGAAAAAGCGCTGCATGACGATTTTGGTAAATGCGCGTTTGAGACATATGCCACGGAGATCGGTTTAATATTAAGTGGTATCACCGAATTTGAGCGGCATTTGAAGGCTTGGGCACGCCCGCGTACAGTACCCAAGTCGATGGCGACATTTCATGCTAAAAGCACCATCGTGCATGAGCCGTTCGGCGTGACGCTGATCATGTCTCCTTGGAACTACCCCGTCCAGCTGACGCTGGCGCCGCTAATCGGCGCCATGGCGGCGGGCAACACCGCGGTCGTTAAACCGTCGCGCTATACGCCGCACACGGCGGCGCTGCTGAAACGCATCATCGAAGACAACTTTCCGGATGAATATGTGGCGCTGTTTGAAGGCGGACGTGAGGTCAATCAGGCGCTGCTTGCCGAGCGTTACGACTTCATATTCTTCACCGGCGGTACAAAGGTCGGCAAAGTGGTCATGAGTGCTGCGGCGCAGAATTTAACGCCTCTGGTATTAGAACTGGGGGGGAAGAGCCCGGTCATTGTGGATGAGACGGCCGATATTAAAAAAACGGCGAAGTCACTTTGCTGGGGCAAGTTTATCAATGCGGGGCAGACATGCATCGCGCCGGATTTTGTGATGGCAAAACGCGCTGTGATCCCTGAACTGTTGGATGCGCTAAAAGATACGGTCACAAAAATGTACGGCGAAGATCCGCAAAAGAGCCCTGATTTTCCGCGTATCATCACGCCTTCGCATTTTGAGCGCGTGAGCGGCCTGATAGACGCAGAGAAGGTGTTCTTCGGCGGGCAGACGGACGCACCGAGCCGCTATATCGCGCCCACGGTGATGACGAATGTGACGTTTGACGACGCGGTGATGCGCGAAGAGATATTCGGACCGGTGCTGCCTGTGATAGCATACGACGATGAGGACGACATGCTAACCACGCTTCAGGCAATGGAAACGCCGCTTGCGTTTTATATATTCAGCACGGACAAAAAACGCGTGCAAAAATATCTCACTATGCGTTCCTCGGGTGACGCGGTGGTTAACGATACCGTTATTCACAGCGCCAACCCGCATCTGCCGTTCGGCGGTAAGGGGCATTCAGGCATGGGGGCATACCACGGGCGCCATAGTTTTGAGACGTTTTCCCACAAGCGCTCTGTGGTTTATCGCCATCTTGCGTTTGATCTGCCGCGTTATGCGCCGTATCCCGAAAAGTTTGGGTTTATCAAGCGGTTTCTGTAAGGTTAGTGACAGCGGCTGCACGGCTTCCTGCCCTCTTGTATCGCCTGCTCCAGTGTGACAGGCATAAATGATTCTCCAAATAAAGGGCAGTCTGCGGTATGGTATTTTGTGCCGTTCGGTGCAACATAAACGATGTCTTCGTTGGCAGGCACAACGACTTTTGGCGGTGTTGTGGGTGATGAACCTCTCACCACGACGCCGCCTTGAGCAATTGTGTCATTCACGCAGCCGGAAAGCAGTAAAATCGCCGTCAGTATTAACAGGACAAACGTCTTTTTCATAATACTGTGTCCTTTGTCGAATATAAAAGAATTATATAGCGGTATGGAAAAAATAGCAATCATGCGGACGCTATCGTCTTTGCATTTATGATTGTAACAGAATATAATGTTAGAAAAATTGATGAGGGGGAGGGCAAGATGGATAGAAGCGTTTTCGACAGATTTCCTTTCTACGCCGACATGAATGAGGAAGACAAGAAGCTGCTTCGCGAAACGGTGATACGAAAAGATATACCCGAAGGCCAGATCATGATAGGCGACAACAACCGCTGCAACGGTATCCCGATGGTTATGAAAGGCCGTCTTCGCCTGTTCCGTATTTCTGAAAAAGGCCGTGAGATGACGATTTACCGCATCAGGGAAGGTGAGCTCTGTCTGCTCGCCGGCGTCTGCGTGATGGGAAATACGGAATACGACTATTCCATTGAAGCCGAAAAGGACAGCGTACTCGCCAATATCCCGACGGATACGTTCAGAGAATTAATTTACCGCTGCGATGCTTTCCGGACATACGTATTTAATGCGCTCGCGGAAAAGCTGATTCTGTCCATCGAGACGATTGAGATGCTGATATTTAATAGCATCGAAGAGCGGATTATGGCGTATCTGCAGCGTCACGCGAATGCAGACGGCACTGTGAAGACGACACACGAAAAATTGGCGGTGGAGCTTGGGTCCTCGCGCGAGGTGATTACCCGTCAGCTCAAGTCTATGAGCGAACGCGGCCTGCTCGAATTAAGGCGGGGCAAAATAATTGTTAAAATTCGCTGTGAATAGGTAACTATGTCACAGATATATTTTTTGCCGTATTGTATTCTTAATATGTCGAAAGAACAATATAGTAATAGTATTATAAGAAAGGATGATTAATATGGCAAAAAACATCACAATGGATAATTTTAAAGAAGTGATCGATTCGGATAAGCCGGTGCTGCTCGATTTTTGGGCCTCATGGTGCGCACCATGCCGCATGCTCGGGCCGTCTATTGATCAGCTGAGTGAGGAATATAAGGAAAAAGCCGTGATCGGCAAGGTCAACATAGATGAGCAGAGAGAGCTCGCACAGCAATTCGGCGTCATGAGTATTCCCAGCGTTTTTGTGATAAAAAGCGGCAAAGTGATTGACAGCGCAGTGGGCGTTCGGCCCAAGAAATACTATCAGGACGTGCTTGAAAAAGCAATAGGACAGTAAATAAAAAGACGACCTCAAATCCCAAGTTTAGCAGAACAAGGTATCCCCCTGGTTCTGCTTTTTTCTTGTTTTATCGATTGCCTCTCTCAAGCGATTCCACCCACTCTGCGTTTTCCTTGAGCGCGCAGCCGCCGCGGCTTTCTTTGAGCTTATCGTGGTTTTCACGCACTTCCTTTATCAGCCGTGATTTCAGCGCTTCTTTGAGCGGCATGTCTTTGACGCTTGTGTCCGAATAGGGCGCAAACGGACAAGCCTCCAGTGCGCCGCTTGAACTGATATGCAAAAAGCCGCGGCCCGAAGCGAGACAGCCGCCGTATGGGTCTTCGTTGCCGGGCAGCGACACCACAAGCATGTCGTGGTTCTTGTACAGGCTTTTTTCAACGGCGCGCAAATGCGCCTTTTGTTCGTCCGTAAGGCAGAGCGACAGATCCTCCGCGCCGCAGGGCACATACTCGATTAGAAATGCCGCACGGCACCCTAAGTCCTGCATTGTTTTAAGATAATCCGAACGCACAACATCGTCGTAGTTGACGCTGGTCAGTGTGACGGAGACACCGAAAAGCTGGCCGCTTTTATCGAGACGGCGCATTGTTGCGGTGACAGCTTCATAGATGCCGGCACCGCGCCGTGCATCTGTCAGGTTTTCGCCGCCCTCAAGACTCATGATAGGAATCAGATTTTTGAGTTTGCTGACTGTGGCTGCTGTTTCACCGCCCAGCAGCAGGCCGTTGGTGAACATTACGAACAGCAGCTCCGGATGCGCCTTGGGCAGATCCAATATGCCGGGCTTTAGAAACGGCTCGCCCCCTGCGATCATCACCACCGATACACCGAGCTCCGCCGCTTCGTCGACGACGCGTGTAATCTCCGCCGTGTCCATTTCAGCGTTTTTATCACGGTTCTGATGACATGCGTAACAGCCCGCGCAGTTAAGGTTGCATTCGTTTGTTACGCTGATAATAAGGACAGGCGGCACGATGAGACTTTCTTTACTAGCCAGCGCCATACGCGACTTGTTGGCCTTATTGATGTGCGCAGCGATACGCGCGAAGGCGGGAATGTAAGCAGGCCTTTTGAGCAGAAATCTTTTGTTTTTTGCCACAGCTTCAGTTAATGTATCGTTGAAAAGAGCGATGCCGTCGTTCATATGATATCCTCCAGGGAAAAGATGATTCATTATATATCATATGCGTACATATTTCGACTGAGAAAAAGAACTTTACAAATATTTTTCAACAATATGCAATAAAACGTCTTTTCATTTGTCTTAAGGATAGAACAGTCTAAAAGGAGTTGGTAGCATGACGGCATCAGGACAGATGTATTTAAAAGCGGTATACTATTTATCGAGACAAAATCAGGCCACATATGTGGCGGACATTGCACAGGCGCTTGAAGTGACGCGTCCAAGCGCGAGCAATGCGCTTAAAAGCCTAGCAAGAAAGGGTTACGTGCTTCATGAACCCTATGGGGATGTGAGGCTGACACAGCAGGGAAGAAATGCAGCGCTGAGGGTGATTCATCTTGATGAACGCATACGTCAGTATTGTTTCTGTCAGTGAGAACGAAAGTGAAAGGAGCAGATGCGGATGAGCAGCACGCTCGCAGATATTTTTGCGGGAAGCTTTGGCAAATTTAAAAATTATATACGCGGATCGTTTTCGTCACTCAATGAATACGATGCGGAAGACATCGTGCAGCAAACTGCAATGAATCTGCTGGGGCAAAGCGAATCGGACACCATCGCCAGCGTCACGTCGTACATTTATGCGGCGCTGAGAAACGGCGCGCTGAATATGATCAAAAAGCGGCAGCGAGAGCGGCTGGATGATAGAGTGGAGAATCAAGAGAACGAGGGTTCGGCGGAAGACGCGGCACTTCGCGAAGAACTCAGACAGCACATGGAAGCGGCGCTCGGTATGCTTGATGATAAGTCCCGTCTCGTATTTGTGGAGACGGAGATCAACGGTAAAAGCTATAAGGAGCTGTCTGATCAGACCGGCGAACCCATCGGTACGCTGCTTTCACGAAAAAGCCGCGCAATGAAGAAACTCAATATCATTTTGGATGAATATGAACAATAACAGGAGGAAGATATGAAAGAGGATAATAAGAAACACACGAACGGATTCTTTCGCGTGGTGGGCGGCATCATCATCGGTACGTTTGTGGCAGCACTTTTTGCCCTCGTGATCGGCGTGCTGATCATGGTGCTGTGGAACTGGCTGATGCCCGAGCTCTTCGGTCTTGGCATCATCACCTACTGGCAAGGCTTTGGCATTGCCCTGCTTGCGCGGCTGCTCTTCGGCGGTCTGGGACACAAAGACCATCACGAAAAAAACGATCATATGCATCCGCCGAAGCATAAGTATGTGAAGCATATGCACCGCGGCTCAATGAAAGACGGATGGTTTGATGATGTGTATGAGAAATGGTGGGAGGATGACGGCGCAGAGCGATTCGAAGAATACATGAAAACAGAAGCGGATCATAAGCAGGAAGATAAATAAATATCTGTACTGTGTGGCTATCCAAAGCACCGGTGATACATGAGCCCTCATCGCAAACATCAGAGGGCTCATTTTGCTTTATGTGATATTGTTTCTTAAGTCAATACTGTCTGTTGCGGCTTTGCTCAATATGATATTGTTCTTCCCAATTATCATAAATAAACAGAAGTAGAAAGGGAATCGACCATCTAAAAATTGTAAAAATGTGATTCCAATTGTGGTATATCAACAACCCGTTTGTGTTTAGCCAAATACAAAATAATGAAACTGCTAAAGCCTCAATGATATAGACATATTTTCGCAGCGGCGTTTTTAAATGTGATATAAATACGGCGTGAAAGAGAATACTGACCCATACGATTCCCACATCAGTCATTCTATCATCGATATACTCACTGCTAAAAATATGTAATCTAAACTGATATAAACTTAATAAGCCGCCGCTTAATACTGACCCCCACCATGAAAATGCCGGATATAAAAAGACAGTCGTTTTCATCCAATAGGGAATGGTATTCTTTTCATATCTGGTGAAAAAGTATGCAAAGGCTCTAAACCCAATAATATAGCAGATTGTTGAATATAGAATATGCCATTTGTTATATTCTAAATACCCTAAGGAAAGGTAAACAAGTTCTAGAACGATATGAATAGCCACAAAGGCAAATATGAGTATCCATTTGTTTCCTTTGTACCTATTTATATAATAATAAAACACAATGCCAGCCATTGGCAGTATGATACCGTCAGAAAAAATAATTCCCAATTGATTGTCTTTAATAGGATCGGCTAATAACTTCGTCGGAAATTCATAACAACCAAGGGCAGTTGAAAATATGATCTCTGGAAAATCAACGATAATGACCGTCAGTGCATAAATGGCAATTGTTTTATGCCAGTCGATATTTCCTTTTCTCTTTACATAAATAGCCCAAGCAATATATATAAAGGCGTTGATAATATAAAGCACAATTTAACGACCTTAATCTTTGTTTCTTAAATTAGTATTTGCTAAATAATAAGAACGGTATACAAGCGTATTAAAAAGCCGATGACGAATATTAGATCGACGACAAGAAATCCCGGTAGAACAGTTGAAAAAGAATTGACAGACATGTTTAATCAGTATAATATAATCGATATAAATATATCGATTGCAAACGCGGGTTAAGGGTTAAACTATCAAAATACAGGGGGTAGGCATATGAACATATCGCATTTGAAATATGCGATTGAAGTGGAACGCACGGGTTCTATCACGCAGGCTGCCGAGAGGCTTTTTATGAGCCAGCCGAATTTGAGCAAAGCCATTAAAGAGCTTGAGTCTGCGCTGGACATGCCGATTTTTAAGCGTACATCCAAAGGCATATTGCCCACAAGGAAAGGCAGCGAGTTCCTAAGCTACGCGAAAAACATCATTGCCCAGATCGATGAAATGGAAGCGCTTTACCGCCCTGAATCTCAAAATAAACAGCGTTTTTCAATATCCGTTCCCCGTGCAAGCTATATCGCCCATGCGTTTACGTGCTTTGTTAACACACTGGATATGGACAAAGAAATTGAAATCAATTTCAACGAGACAAATTCGATGGCGGCGATTCATAACATCACCGATGAGGATTACAACCTTGGTGTGATCCGCTATCAGCTTGCCCACAAAAGCTATTTTCACAGCATGCTTGACGACAAAGGTTTTGACCGTGAGAGCGTGCTTGAGTATCAGTATGTGGTGCTGATGTCAAATCAGCATCCTCTTGCGGCAAAAGAGAAGTTTTTTTATCACGATCTTGATAACTATATAGAGATCGCGCACGGCGATCTTATGATTCCCGTTGTGGCACCCAAGAGCATGCAGACAGAAACAGAACGCAGCAAAAGGCGCATCTATGTCTACGAGCGGGGAAGTCAGTTTGATCTGCTTCGCAAGGTACCCGCCACGTATATGTGGGTATCGCCCATGCCTGCCGAGCTGCTCGCGTGTTACGGCCTTGTGCAAAAACCATGTGCGGAAACGGGGGAGACATACGAAGACTTGCTGATCTACCCCAAGGACTATCGGCTCACAGCGCTAGACAACGCGTTTATTGAGCAGCTCTATGCCGTTCGAAACGAGGTGATCAGGGGTTAAGATATATGATGTTTTCCGGACAGATGCTTCGTCGCTGGCGCTCCTCAGCATGACACAACTGCTGATACATCACTATGATCCGTGATTTTAAGTCAATAATAGATGCTTCGTCGCTGGCGCTCCTTAGCATGACATAATTGCTGATGCGCACGCTATGCCCCGTCAATCTGAGTGAAGACGGATGCTTCGTCACTGGCGCTTCTCAGCATGACATGGTTGCTGATACACCGCCCTCGTCATTCCGAGCTTGTCGAGGAATCTATAAAAACCATTTGATTTTCTGTTTCTTATTACCTTCCACAACTTGAATCAATAAAGGCATATCGATAAACATATATCGATATGCCTTTTATATATTACCCCATATGCCGAAACATTGTTAAAATATTATCAAACATAACGAATTGCAATTTAGTTTAAAGGAGGACAACAAAATGGCAAGATTCACATTACCGAGAGACCTTTATTACGGCAAAGGGTCACTGGAGATATTAAAGACACTCAAAGGTAAAAAAGCGATGATCGTGGTGGGCGGCGGCTCCATGAAGCGTTTCGGTTTCCTCGACAAAACCATGGGTTACTTAAAAGAAGCGGGCATGGAAGTAGCGCTTTTTGAAAACGTCGAGCCGGATCCGTCTGTGGAGACGGTGATGCGCGGCGCGGAAGCCATGCGCAAATTCCAGCCCGACTGGATCGTATCCATCGGCGGTGGTTCGCCCATCGATGCGGCCAAGGCAATGTGGGCGTTCTATGAGTATCCCGAGACCACATTTGAGCAGCTGATAACCCCTTTCAGCTTTCCTGAACTGCGCCAAAAGGCCAAATTCCTTGCGATTCCGTCCACATCCGGCACGGCGACCGAGGTCACGGCATTCTCCGTTATCACTGACTATCAAAAGGGCGTAAAATATCCGCTTGCAGACTACAATATCACACCGGATATGGCCGTGGTTGATCCTGACCTTGCGGTGACCATGCCGCCGACACTGACGGCTCACACAGGGATGGACGCGCTGACGCATGCGGTGGAAGCGTATGTATCCACACTGAATTCGCCGTTTACCGATCCGCTGGCGCTCAAAGCCATTGCAATGGTGTTCGATTATCTGCCGGCTTCGTATGAGGGAGACGCGGACGCAAGAGAGCAGATGCACTACGCACAGTGTCTTGCGGGCATGGCGTTCACCAACGCACTGCTTGGCATCGTTCATTCCATGGCGCATAAAACAGGCGCGGCGTTCTCCACCGGTCACATACCGCACGGCTGTGCGAACGCAATCTACCTGCCATATGTGATCAAGTTCAACGCCAAAACAGCGGCGGCACGCTATTCGGATATCGCGCGGTTTGTCGGCATCGAAGGCGAGACAGACGAAGAGCTCGTCAGCAAGCTTTGCGCCAAGATCGATGCCTACAACGCTAAGCTGGGCATTCCCAAAACACTTAAGGAATTCGGCATAGATGAAGCGGAGTTCAAAGCCAAGGTCAACGACATCGCGGCACTTGCCGTGGGCGACGCGTGCACCGGCTCTAATCCCAGAGAGATCACGCCTGAGCAGATGGCCAAGCTTTATACATGTACCTATTACGGCACAGAAGTCGATTTTTAATTTAGGAAGCCCTGATTAATTCGTTGTGCTGCCTTGAACGGTTGATTTTGCGCTCTGCTGTGTCGCTAAAATCTTGAAAGAGCGCTGCTATTCCTGCGATTTTGCTTCCTGCAGAACACAAAATCCTCTCGTCAAATCAGCACAACTTATTTAACCAGTGCTTCCATTGGAGACACATACAGCAAAAAAGAGTGTCCTGCGATTCAAATCAGGGTGCAGGTTGAAGAGCAACATGTTTGCTCTTGGATGAAAGAATTGGAGGCAGTGACCATGAATCCGGTATCCAGACAAACGCTCAAACGTATGCCGCATTATCTGAGCTATTTAAAATCGCTGCCTCACGACAGGCCCGCGAATATTTCGGCCACAGCCATCGCAGCGGAACTCGGCCTCAACCAGGTGCAGGTGCGAAAAGACCTGGCTGCCGTCAGCATGGGCGGTAAGCCCAAGGTGGGTTATGCCGTTTCATCGCTGATCGACGACATTGAAAAGTACTTGGGCTGCGGCGATACCAACAGCGCCGTGATCGTCGGGGCGGGCAGCCTTGGCATGGCGCTGATGAGCTATGAAGGCTTTGCGGACTACGGGCTGAACATCGTCGCCGCGTTTGATACCGATCCTGCCCTTGCGGGCAAGGAAGCACACGGCAAAACGATATTTCCGATGCCCAAGCTCAAGGATCTCTGCGAGCGCCTCGGCGTGCATATCGGCATCATCGCCGTACCCGCGAAGGCTGCGCAGAACGTGTGCAACAAGCTCGTGGCAAGCGGCATCCGCGCGATATGGAATTTCGCGCCCGTGTATTTGACGGTACCGAATCATGTGATTTTGCAGCATGAAAATATGGCGGTATCGCTCTCGGTGCTCTCCAAGCATCTGTCCGAGCTGATACATGAGAACATCTAGCTATCCCTTCAGCCTGGCCTGCCAAACGATACAACCGCGCTGATCCAAAACATCCAATTTTATGTCAGCCTGTGTGTGAGCATGATAAGCCGTTTGGTCGGCCGGGCCATTCAAATAAACGAAGAGCAGTAAGGAGGATTCCAATGGAAATTTATGTGTGCGTGGGCAGTTCGTGCCACTTAAAGGGTTCATACGGGATTATCGAGCTGCTCAAAAAGTATCTGGAAGACAATAACTTATCCGAAACAGTGGAGCTTAAAGCTGCCTTTTGTTTGGGACGCTGTACCAACGGCGTCACTGTGAGAATAGATGATGAGATCATTTGCGGCGTGTGTGCGGAGAATTTTAATCAGTTCTTTGACACGCATGTGCTGAGTAAAAACACGGCATCAGCCGATAAACGCAACCAGGAGAAGCCATGAACGAATACATGAAGCTTAAAGAATCGAATTGCAGGAACTGTTACAAATGTATTCGGCACTGTCCCGTCAAATCCATTTCGTTTTCCAGCAATCAAGCACAGATTGTGGGCGAAGAATGTGTGCTGTGCGGACAGTGCTTTGTGGTGTGTCCGCAGAATGCCAAGGAGATTCGCAGCGATATCGGCAAAGCCAAAGCGCTCATTGAAAGCGGGGCTGAGGTGTATGCAAGCATCGCGCCGTCCTTCGTCGCCAACTACGAGGGCATGACCATCGGTTCGATGGAAAAAGCGCTCAAAGCGCTGGGTTTCAGCGGCACGGAAGAAACAGCGCTGGGCGCCACGATGGTCAAAAAACGCTACGATGAGATGGTGGATGAAGCGCGTCAGAGCGTGGTCATTTCCTCGTGCTGCCATACGGTGAATCTGCTGATACAAAAGCATTACCCCGAAGCAGTCCGTCATATTGCGCAGGTGCAATCGCCCATGACGGCACATTGCCAGAGCATTAAAAAACGGTATCCGCAGGCCAAAACGGTGTTTATCGGGCCTTGCATATCCAAGAAAGCCGAGGCCGAGGCGTATCCAGACGCGGTAGACTGCGTGCTCACATTCGAGGAGCTGTCTGAGTGGCTGGATGAGTGTGATGTCACGCTTGAATCCATGCCGAATGATAACGCGCAGAGCCGTGCGCGGCTTTTTCCGACTGCGGGCGGTATCTTGAATACCATGGAAAAGCGCAATCCCGATTACAGCTATATCAGCATTGACGGCATGGAAAACTGCCTCATGGCGCTCAAGGATATCTCGGAAGGCAATCTGTCACATTGCTTTATCGAGATGTCAGCCTGCGCGGGCAGCTGCATCGGGGGACCCGGTATGGATAAAAACCGCCGCTCGCCCGTGAGCGAATATGTGGCGGTACGCCTAAGTGCTGGGCGTGATGATTTTGATGTGACGATGCCGTCTGCAAAAGAGCTCGAAAGAAGGATCAGCTATATCGGCCTGCACCGGCAAATGCCGGGCGGCAGCGCGGTTGAAGAGGTGCTGCGCCGCATGGGCAAAACGCGCCCTGAGCACGAGCTCAACTGCGGCACCTGCGGTTACAACACATGCCGTGAAAAAGCGGTGGCTGTGTTGCTTGGCAAGGCGGACTTATCGATGTGTCTGCCGTTTCTGAAAGAGAGAGCGGAGTCGTTCTCTAATAACATCATAAGCAACACCCCTAACGGCATCGTCGTGCTCAACGAGATGTTAGAAGTGCAGCAGGTAAACGGCGCGGCGTGCGAGATCATGAATGTCAAGGACAGCCATGATGTGCTCGGAGAGCAGGTACACCGAATCTTGGACCCTCAGGTGTTTTATGAGGTGCTGCAAAACGGCGCGAACGTGTACAACAAACGCGTATACCTTGCGGAATACAGGCGGTACGTGGAACAGACTGTGATCCATGATGCGAGCTATCATATACTGATCGGCTTCATGCGCGATGTCACCGAAGAGGAACTTGCGCGCGAAAAGAAGGAAGACATCAGCCGCCGGACCATCGCGATTACCGACAAGGTGATCGAAAAACAGATGCGTACCGTTCAGGAGATCGCGTCGCTGCTTGGCGAAACGACGGCGGAAACCAAAATTGCGCTGACCCGGCTTAAGGAGTCGCTCTTCGATGAATAACCTGTGGACAGATATCGGCTATCACAGCCTGAATAAATTTAGTGAGCAGATATGCGGAGATCACGTCGATGTGGTGCATCAAGACGACGAATCCGTTGTGGTGGTGCTTGCGGACGGGCTCGGCAGCGGCGTGAAAGCCAATATCCTTTCGACGCTGACCGCGAAAATCATTTCCACAATGATGGCACAGTCCATGCCGATTGAAGACTGCGTGGAAACGCTGGCTGCGACGCTGCCTGTTTGCAAAACGCGCCAGATCGCTTATTCCACATTCACGATCATCCGCGTGACGGACAACCGCGAGGCCGAGATCATACAGTATGACAACCCGCATGTGGTGCTGCTGCGCGGCGGCAGACACATAGATTTTCCCGAAACCGCGATGGAGATTGCGGGCAAGACGATATACAAATCGCGTATCGAGATATGCGAGGGCGACGTGCTCATCGCTTTCAGCGACGGCGCGGTGCACGCGGGCGTCGGCAAGGCGCTCAATTTCGGCTGGCAGCGCGATAACATCATCTCGTATATGGAAACGATGTACGAGCGCAGCTACACCGCCAAGACGCTGACATCTGTGCTGCTTGATCAGTGCAACAGGCTATACGAGGCTGAGCCAGGCGACGACGCGACGGTCTGCACCATCAAAATTCGCCCGAGAAAGCCCATGAATCTGCTCATTGGGCCGCCCGCGAATCCCAACGACGTGAACAAGATGATGGCGCTTTTCTTCTCTAAGGAAGGGCAGCACATCGTCTGCGGCGGCACAACATCCACGCTGGCGGCACAGCATCTTGGTGAGGTTATGGAGCCGCTGCTCGAATATCCGGATCCCGAAGTGCCGCCCATTGCGACAATCAAGGGCGTCAATCTCGTGACTGAAGGCGTGATTACCATCAACAAGGTGTTGGCCTACGCGCAGGATTATATAAACGGCAGCCGCTGTTTCCTCGATTTTGAGAGCAAAAAGGACGGCGCATCGCGCATCGCGCATTTGCTTTTCGAGGAAGCGACGGATATTAACTTCTTCGTGGGCCGTGCGGTGAATCCCGCCCACCAGAATCCGGATCTGCCGATTGGCTTCAGCATCAAGATGCGGCTGATCGACCGGCTGTCGGAATGCCTGAAAATGATGGGCAAAAAGATTAAGGTCAGTTATTTTTAGAATTTATATAAAGGAGACCCTATGAACAGCGTTTTTGATTATTCGGTTGTGAAGCGTATTCTGGATGCTTACGGGCGCGAGCCAAGGGCGATCATTGCGGTGCTGCAAGCCATTCAGGAGAACTACCGCTATCTGCCGCGTGAGGTGTTTGCGTATCTTTCGCAGCAAATCGGCGTGAGCGAGGCACGTATTTACAGCGTGGCCACGTTTTACGAGAATTTCTCTTTGGAGCCCAAGGGCAAATACGTGATCAAAATCTGCGACGGCACAGCCTGCCATGTGAGAAAATCAATATCTATACTTGATCGTCTTCGCAGCGATCTGGGCTTGTCCGAAGAAAAGGCGACCACGGATGATTTGCTTTTCACCGTGGAAACGGTGTCTTGCCTCGGCGCGTGCGGCCTTGCGCCGGTGCTCACAGTCAACGACAAGGTGTATCCGGCGATGACCCCCGACAAAGCGACGCAGCTCATCAACAGCTTAAAGGAGGGCGAAAGCGCATGCTGAATAACCGACACGATCTGATAAAGACCCGAGACACATACAGCCGCTCACTGGCGGCGGAAGAACAAAAGATTCTGGTTTGCGCGGGGACGGGCTGCGTCGCCAGCGGTTCATTAGATATTTATGACAGACTCCATGTGCTTATGAAAGAGCGCGGTATTGCCTGCGAGGTGGTTCTGCAGGAGGAGCCGCATGAAAAGAATGTAGGACTCAAAAAGAGCGGCTGTCACGGCTTTTGCGAGATGGGCCCGCTCGTGCTGATCGAGCCTCAGGGATTTTTGTATACCAAGGTGAAGCTTAGCGACTGTGAAGAGATTATCGAAAAGACGATTCAGCGCGGTGAGCTCATCGAACGGCTCGTATACAGCAACGACGGCACAATATATCCAAAACACAATGAGATACCGTTTTATCAAAAGCAAACGCGCCTCGTGTTGGAGCACTGCGGCCGTATCGACGCGACATCGATCAACGAGTATTTAGGATCGGGCGGCTATGCAGCACTCGAAAAAGCGCTGTTTGACATGACCGGAGACGAGGTCATTGATCAAATCAGCGCATCCAACCTGCGCGGACGCGGCGGCGGCGGGTTTCCGGCGGGGCGTAAATGGGCGCAGGTAAGGCGGCAGCAGACGGCGCAGAAATACATCGTATGCAACGGTGACGAAGGAGATCCGGGTGCGTTTATGGACAGAAGCGTGATGGAGGGCGATCCGCATCGGATGCTCGAAGGCATGATGATCGCGGGCTACGCATGCGGCGCAACAGAAGGCTACATCTACGTGCGTGCGGAATACCCGCTCGCGGTGAGCCGCCTAAAAAACGCGATAGAGGAAGCGCAGGCGCAGGGGCTGCTCGGCGACAACATTCTGGGAACGGATTTTTGCTTTCACTTGCACATCAACCGCGGTGCGGGCGCGTTCGTTTGCGGCGAAGGCAGCGCGCTGACTGCGTCCATTGAGGGGCGGCGCGGTATGCCGCGCGTCAAACCGCCGCGCACCGTGGAGCACGGGCTTTTTGATATGCCGACCGTGCTTAACAATGTGGAGACATTTGCAAACGTGCCGCTCATTATCTGCTGCGGTGCGGAATGGTATAAAGGCATCGGGCCGGAAAACAGCCCCGGCACCAAGGCTTTTGCACTCACTGGCAACATCAAAAACACCGGACTCATCGAGGTGCCGATGGGTACGACGCTGCGCGAGGTGATTTTCGACGTGGGCGGCGGCATGCGCGACGGCAGCGCGTTTAAAGCGGTGCAGATCGGCGGCCCCTCGGGCGGATGTCTCACCACGGCGGATCTTGACCTGCCGCTGGATTTCGATTCGCTCAAAAAGGCGGGCGCGATGATCGGTTCGGGCGGGCTGGTGGTGCTCGACGAAGGCACCTGCATGGTGGAGGTCGCGCGGTTCTTCATGGATTTCACGCAGAATGAATCGTGCGGCAAATGCGTGCCGTGCCGCGAGGGCACACGGCGCATGCTGGAAATACTCGAACGCATCGTGGCCGGAAATGGGTGCGACGGCGATATCGAGCTGCTGTTGGAGCTCGCGGATACCATTTCGGCGACGGCACTTTGCGGCCTTGGCAAAACGGCTGCGTTCCCCGTGGTCAGCACGCTCAAAAGCTTTCGTGAGGAATACGAAGCGCATATATTCGACAAACGGTGTCCGGCGGGCAGCTGTGAAAAGCTCAAAAACATCAGCATCGATGCGGCGCTTTGCAAGGGCTGCTCCAAGTGCGCAAAGGTGTGTCCCGTGGGCGCGATAACCGGACAGATCAAGCAGCCGTTTGTGATTGACGCGGCAAAGTGCATAAAATGCGGGGCCTGCGTGGACGCATGCCCGTTCCATGCGGTCAAGGAGGCGTAAAATATGCAAAACCAAAATTATATGACGATAGACGGCATTCCCGTGGAAATAAACGGCGAAAAGAACTTGCTGGAGCTGATACGCAAGGCTGGCATCGAACTGCCCACCTTCTGCTACCATTCGGAACTGTCCGTATACGGCGCATGCCGCATGTGCATGGTGGAGGATGAATGGGGCGGCATGCAAGCATCCTGCTCTACACCGCCCAAGGCAGGCATGACGGTATATACCAACACGCAGCGGCTGCGCAAGTACCGTAAGATGATACTCGAGTTGCTGCTCTCTAACCACTGCCGCGACTGCACCACATGCAGCAAAAACGGTAAATGCCGTTTGCAGGAGCTGGCGGTGCAGTTCAACATTGATTGCGTGCGCTTCGCAAACCGAAAACAGCAGCCCATTGTTGACGATTCGTCGCTGTGCGTTTCGCGCGACGAGAGCAAATGTATACTCTGCGGCGACTGCGTGCGTATGTGCAGCGAAATACAAAGCGTGGGCGCGATCGACTTTGCGCGCCGCGGCTCCAAGATGACGATCAGCACGGCTTTCGGTGTGCCCATGTCGGAATCGGGATGCGTGGGCTGCGGCCAGTGCGCGGCGGTTTGCCCGACGGGCGCCATCGTGGTCAAAAACGATATGCCGCAGGTCTGGAAGGCGCTCAGCGAACCGGGCACCAAGGTGGTGGCGCAGATCGCACCTGCTGTGCGCGTGGCCATCGGCAAGGAACTGGGGCTCAATGCGGGCGAGAATGAGATGGGCCGCGTTGTCGCTGCGCTGCGGCGGCTCGGCTTCAACGAGGTTTTCGATACGTCCACGGGCGCCGATCTGACAGTGCTCGAGGAAGCGGGCGAACTCATTAAAAAGCTTGAGGACGGCAAACCGCTGCCGCTGTTTACCTCGTGCTGTCCCGCTTGGGTGTCATATTGCGAGAAAAATCATCCTGAACTGCTAAGCCATGTGTCCACATGTCGCTCGCCCATGCAGATGCTCGCGTCCATCATCAAGCAGCAGTACGCGACGTCCAGCAAGCGCGTGGTGCATGTGGCGGTAATGCCCTGCACAGCCAAGAAATTTGAGGCCGCGCGCCCCGAATTTAAGACGGACGGCGTGTCTCAGGTGGATTACGTGCTCACCACGCAGGAATTGATCCGCATGATAAAGGAAGCGGGTCTTGTGTTCTCCGAGCTCGAACCCGAAGCGGTGGATATGCCGTTTGGCGCGGTATCGGGCGCGGGTGTGATATTCGGCGTGACGGGCGGCGTGACTGAAGCGGTGATGCGCTATATCTCATCGGATAAATCCGCGGGAGCGCTGCGCGCGATGGCGTTTAACGGCGTACGCGGATTGGATGGCGTCAAGGAAGCCACGGTTCAGTACGGCGACAGGGAACTCAAGGTGGCTGTGGTCAGCGGTCTTCGCAACGCCGATGAGCTGATACGAAGAATAAAATCAGGCGCGCATTATGACCTCGTGGAAGTGATGGCATGCCCCGCCGGCTGCATCAACGGCGCGGGCCAGCCTGCCGGTACGCGGGAAGACACGGGGGTGCGCGGTAAAGCGCTGTATCGTGCGGACAGAATGAGCAACATCAAGCGCTCCGAGGAAAACCCGCTGATGCTCTCGCTTTACAGCGGACTGCTTAAAGGCCGCGTGCATGAGCTGCTTCACGTTCACTATTCGGGCAAAGGGGGCTGCGATCATGATTGAAGTCAGCGTTTGCATCGGGAGCTCGTGCCATTTGAAGGGCGCGTACAACGTGATTCAGATATTCCAGCAGGCGATTGAAGAGCATAAACTTCATGAGCGCGTGGCGCTCAAAGCCACGTTCTGCATGAAGCAGTGCCAGAATACGGGCGTGATGGTGCAGATCAGCGGCGATAAGCACAGCGTGACGCCTGAGATGGCAAGGCGTTTCTTTATCGTGAACATACTGCCGCTTGTGACTGTATAACAACACATTTCTGTCTTTTTCGACAAGGTATTGCATGAATCGTCATGTGATGCCTTGTTTTTTATTCCAGACTGGTTTAAGATAGGAATATCGACAATTCCTAAATTTGACCAAATAACAAAAAGTGAGGAAATTCGCAGCATGAAGCATCTTGGTTACAGACTGTTTCAAACAGGGATGAAAATCGGTTCATATCTGCTTCCGTGGCGCAGCCCGGAGCTTTTTGAAGGGGCTGGCAGCCTGTCTGAACTCCCCGCGTTTTTAAAAGAAAAGGGTATCACAAGCGTGCTTATCATTACCGATAAAGGTATCGCGTCGCTGGGGCTTATGGACGGCCTGCTCGAAGGGCTGAAAAGTGAAGGTATACGCTTTAAGGTGTACGACAAAACGGTGCCGAACCCCACGATTGATAATATCGAAGAAGCGCTGCAATTATATAAAGAGAACGGACTTAAGGGGATCATCGCCTTTGGCGGCGGTTCGCCGATGGACTGCGCCAAGGGCGTGGGCGCGCGCGTGGCAAAGCCCCATAAAACGATTCCTCAGATGAAGGGGTTGTTTAAGGTGCTGAAAATGCTGCCGCCGCTTGTCGCGATACCCACAACGTCCGGCACAGGCAGCGAGACCACCGTGGCCGCCGTTGTCACCGATCCCAAAACGCATGAGAAGTATGCTCTCATGGATATCTCGCTGATACCGCGCTATGCGGTGCTTGACCCAATGCTGACACTGAAGCTGCCGCCGCATATCACATCCACCACCGGTATGGACGTGTTGACGCATGCGGTGGAAGCGTATATCGGGCGCGCCAACACCAAGCGGACAAAGCAGCTTTCCATAGACGCGACGAAGCTCGTTTTTGACAACCTCTATGAAGCGTATTTGAACGGCACCGATATCGAAGCACGCGCGAACATGCAAAAAGCCTCGCACTATGCGGGTATCGCGTTTACCCGCGCGTATGTGGGCAACGTGCACGCGGTGGCGCATGCCTTGGGCGGCTTTTACGGCGTTCCTCACGGGCTGGCCAACGCTGTCGTTTTGCCGTATGTGCTTGAGTATTACGGAAAGGCTGTATACAAGCCGCTGGCCGAGCTTTGGGACGCGGCGAGCCAGGGCGGCGACAGCCAAGCGCAGAAAGCCAAGATGTTTATCGCGGCGGTCAAGGCGCTCAATGAGCGCATGAATATCCCTGACAAAATCAGCGATATAGACGAAAAGGATATCCCGAAGCTTGCGGAGCACGCATATAACGAGGCTAATCCCGTTTATCCGGTTCCGGTGATCTTTTCACGGAAGGATTTTGAGAACATATTCAGTATGATTATGCAGTAAAATAATATGTAAATGAGGGGGTGCATATGATGAGCTTAGAAGAAATGCGGCTGGACTGTGCGGTCAAACAAAAGAAAGGGCTTCACTTTATTCTGGCATCCATTATCATTTGGTGCGCCGTTCTTCTGATCCATGTGTCCATACTGCCGATTCTTGCGAAAAACCTGCTGACGTTTTGTTTCACCGCACCTCTCATGCCGCTCGCCTATGCGATCTCCAAAACCATCAAAGTGGATTTTACCAACAAAGGCAATCCGCTAACGCGCCTTGGGATACTGTTTTCTTTAAACCAACTGCTTTATCTGCTCATCGCCATGTGGGTATATCCCACGGTACCCGAAAAAATGGTGATGGTGCTGGCTATGATTTTCGGCGCGCATCTGCTGCCATTCGGCTGGCTGTATAAATCAAAAAGCTATTATGTGATGTCGGTTGTGATATCGATTGCCGCACTCATCGTCGGGTTAAACTATCCGCCGTATATGGTGGCGGCGCTGATGATGCTGTTTGAGATTGTATTCAGCTTGCTGTTATTTGCGGAAGTCAAGCGGCTGCCCAAAGGTGAGTGACCAAGGCTGAGTAAAACCCGTCTATCCTGCTTACTTTCTGATAATGATTATATGGATAATGTGAAATTTCAAATTTGTAATACATTGAAATAACAATGCAATTATACTTAAAGGATAATACTATTTAATATAATAATAATCAGGATCAAGTATGAATTCTTTTCCGGAAATATCAAGCCATTTGTTACACTCCTTAATAAACCAATATATTTTCGATGCAAGAGTGCCGTACTCTGATGTATTTAATCTTAGTATTTCAGACAGATCTGACGGTTTTTCACAAGGGTAGGTTGTGGTATTAATTACCTTTCCGCGTTTTGTGTCTACGTATATCTTCCCACCTTCGTTATATGTTTCTAAGATGAGAAATGAATTTATGGGATTTACAGGATTAATGCTTGAAGCTCTTACTATTACAAAACGATCATCTTTCATAGCATCAATATTACCAAATGGAAAAGAGTTGTTACGAGATGAGACATAAAAACTATATGACCTTATCCAATCTCTCAGCGTAATTACGGCATGTGACCATTGATCTGGAAATTTCGAAGAGGAAGTCATTTCTTTCAATGAATCTTTTAGATTAAGATCAGTTTCTTCAAACGTGTCAAGAACTACAAATGCTGGTGATTCATAGTATTTAAGTTTATCCTCTATATCTGATTCTTTAAGATTTAAAAGATTATTTACATTAGACAGTCCTTCACTAAGTGAAACACCTCCAAACATTACACAAGCCAACTTTTTAGCAATATTTAAGTAAGCTCTATCGATTTTCCCTTTCATATAGTCACTAATTGGATTGCTAATTTTCCCGTTTGAATAAAGGCTGACAATGTTCTTGGCGATTACTGTGGCTAAGCGTTTAGTTTCATTTGTATTATGAGGATTGTACGGGGTTATCCTTCTATGTCTTAGATCAAAGGGGAGGTCATCAATGTTGCCGGAATTAGAGTCAAACAAGCATATAACTTTATCCCAACCCAAAGCTTTTGAGGCATATCCTAACTCAATCAGAACATTAGGATTGGGCGTTGATTTATTTTTAGTGATCTGACTGATAATACTTATATCGCAGATAAAAAGATTGCTCCTATCAATTTTATCAAAAACAGTAAAAGGAATATCAGGGCTACCAGTCATACCTCTCGTATCTCGGTCATAGTCAACATATAAATTAACTTCACATAGATTCTCTACAGCTTGATTAATAGCTTTCTCAATAAAGTATCTGTGAAGTTTGGGTTCTAAGTCATTTTGCCATGAATAGAATATTGAAATACTCATAATACCACCATCTATAGTTAAATTAATATTTTAGCAAATGATCAGTATAATAAGTTCTAAATTCTAAGTCCTTGCAATGAACTTTCCATTATTGCTATAATGGTAGTTCAAATGTTAATTAACGAACAGGCTTCGCCTTCTCTAAGGCTCCCTCTGAGGAGGGAGCTGTCGGCAAAGCCGACTGAGGGAGAGATGCCCTCACTGTATGCTCAATCATTTCACAAACACTCAGGAAATTTCGGTCAACATCTAAATTGCAAATACGTAAAACCTGCAGATTCATTGATTGCAATGCTTGGGTACGCTCGTTGTCCCTTTGTTGTTGTTCAAGATCATAGTGTCCGCCACCGTCCAACTCGACAACCAACCTCGCCTTTGCACAATAGAAATCGACAATATAGTTGCCGATAGCCTTTTGGCGTTGAAAACGAATCGGATAAAAGCGCAGAAACTCATACCATAATTTATGTTCCCATGGCGTCATATTTTTTCTGAGCACTTTGGCTAATGAAATGTTATCTTTGTTGTATTGTTTCACATTCTCTCCCTCCGTCACGGCTGCGCCGTGCCACCTCCCTCGTCAGAGGGAGGCTAACCAAGAGCTTCGCCTTCACACGCCGAGCTTTCCATTATTGCTATAATTGTAGTTCAAATGTTAATTAACAAATAAGCTTCGTTTATTCTAAGGCTCCCTCTGAGGAGGGAGCTGTCGGCAAAGCCGACTGAGGGAGAGATTCCCTTACTGTATGCTCAATCATTTCACAAACACTCAAGTAATTTCGGTCAACGTCCAAATTGCAAATGCGTAAGACCTGCAGATTTAGAGACTGCAAGGCTTGGATGCGCTCGTTATCCCTTTGCTGTTGTTCAAGATCATAGTGTCCGCCGCCGTCCAGCTCGACAACCAACCTCGCCTTTGCACAATAGAAATCTGCAATATAGTTGCCAATAGCCTTTTGACGTTGAAAACGAACCGGATAGAAGCGCAGAAACTCATACCACAATTTACGCTCCCATGGCGTCATGTTTTTTCGGCACTCTGGCTAATGGAATATTGTTTTTGTTGTATTGTTTCACATTCTCTCCCTCCGTCACGGCTGCGCCGTGCCACCTCCCATTCCACCCCTTCGGGATAGTCGTCAGAGGGAGGCTAACCAAGAGCTTATAACATGAAGTCTTATGAGTTTTGTATTTTTCTGCTCAATACAAGAATTATAGTTACAATACAAAATTCGACCTATTATTAAAATATCCTTCATTAATAGCATAAAAAGGAACAGTATGCCAGATTTATGTCCTTAGTCATTTTATATACATACAAGCCCCCTCCTGCACATACACATGTATCAAGTATGTACAAAGGGGGACCAAGTGTATGAAGGAGTATATCGAGGACCGGGTGCAGCGCATCGCGGACTATGTGCTCGAGAGCGGCGCGACGGTTCGTCAGGCGGCCAAGGCTTTCGGCACCAGCAAAAGCACGGTGCATAAAGACTTAACGGAGCGCTTAACCGCCATATCACCGGCCATGGCAAAAGCTGTGGCGGAGGTGCTCAAAAAGAACAAGGATGAAAGACACATACGCGGCGGCAATGCCACGCGGATGAAATATAAGAGTCAGTAAGGGCGGCAAGCTGGCATGTCATGTTGAGCTTGTCGAAACATCCTATGGCAGATTCTAATCCACCTTCGTAGTCACCCGCTATACGGGTTCAGAATGACACATGGAGCTTAAACAGAGTGAGCCGTGTTTAATGCGCGGCTTTTCATATTGAAAGAATGTCGGAATCTGACTGCCGTCAAAGCGCGTTGCCTAAAGGCCAATGGTGCGGTATAATACAGGAAAAAGTTGTTTATACGGGGGAAACTATGCGAAAGACGGAAATCGGCCTTGGCGTGGCTGCGGGAATAGTCGGCGTTGTGCTTGCCGTGCTGTCAATGCTCTTTGTGCTGCCCTATTCAACGAAGGACGTCATCATGCCGCACGACGCGGCAAGCGTGCAGACCTATGCGATCATACTGCTTGCGGTCAATGTGCTCGGTATTGCGGGCGCCGTCATCGTGAAATGGCAGCATGTCGTGGGATCCATCACCATGACGCTGGCGACATTTGCCGTGCTGATATTCGGATTTCCGTGGCAGTCTATCACGGCTGTGATGTATATCATCAGCGTTGTGCTGGCCATGGTGCCTGTTAAGACTGAACCGGAAGCAAAATAGCGGGAGACGCGTATGATACTTGTGACCGGAGCAAGAGGACATATCGGCAATGTGCTTGTGAGACTGCTCTATGAAAAGGGGCACAGGGATTTAAAGCTCATGGTGCAGAGCGGCGATACATCGTTCATCGAGCCTTACGCAAAGGAGATCGTGCGGTGCGACATCAGAGACCCAAAGGCTGTGGAGGATGCGGTGCGCGGCTGCACGGATGTGTTTCACCTCGCAGGCTATATCCATATGTCCGGTTCTGATAAGCAGCGGCTTAACGCCATCAATGTGGGTGGCGTTAAAAATATCGTGAACGCTTGTGTAAACTGCGACGTCAAGCGCCTTGTGCATGTGTCCAGCATACACGCGTTGTCGCCTTCGGCAGACCTTCGCATCGACGAAACGATCGATCCCGATTTAAGCCGCTGTGCGGACGAATACAGCCGCACAAAGCTCAAAGGTACACTTGAGGTGATGTCGGCGTGTGAGCAGCGCGGCCTTAACGCCGTGGTCGTTTTTCCGACAGGCGTGATCGGCCCGCATGACTACCGGTCTTCCATGACGGGCACGATGTTTAAAAAGTATATCGGTGCCAGCGGCACAAAGTTTTGCTTTAAAGGCAAGTTCGACTTTGTCGATGTGCGCGATGTGGCAGACGGCATATACCGTGCGTGGCAGTTCGGCGAGAAAGGGCAGGGTTATATTCTCTCTGGGGAACAGTGCAGCATTGAAAACATGATTCGCTTGATCGGCCGGTGTACGGGAAAAGAGCTGAGGACATTCAATGTGCCCTCTTTTCTTGTGAAAGCCTGCGCGTGCGTGATGCCGGCGTATTATCAACTGGCAAATAAAACACCGATCATCACAAAAGAAACCGTGCAGGTCATGGTGTCCGGCGTGAGCATTTCCAATGAGAAAGCGAAGACCAAGCTTGGTTTTTGCCCGCGTCCGCTCGAACAAACGATGCAGGACACGGTCGAATGGCACTGCAGCGATGTTGCACAATAATTTGAAATATTAACAATTCATTCATCGACAAATGTGCCGTTTGGGGTATAATAATATAAAGAACCAATTTATCGTCTCTTATTGAACCGTTATTATCATATGTATTTCATGGTAAGGAGATGATAGTCAATGATATTGATTACAGGCGCAGGCGGGCATATCGGCAACGTGCTCGTCAAATATCTCTACAAAAAAGGCTACAAGGAACTTCGGCTTTTTGTACAGCAGGATGAAGACATATCATATATTGAAAGGTACGCCAAGGAAATTGTCCGCGGCGACATTCGCGATTATCTGGCAGTTTCCGCTGCCGTGCGCGGGTGTGATTTTGTGTTCCATTTGGCCGGTCTTGTCCAGATATCTGGCATGCGCAGGAAGATCATATACGAAGTGAACGTGGGCGGCACGCGCAATGTGGCGCAGGCGTGTTTGGAAAAGGACGTCAAGCGGCTGGTGCATGTCTCCAGCGTCCATGCGCTCAAAGAACCCGAAGCAGGCAGCATTGATGAAACGCTGGATACCGATGTACATAATCTGCTGGGCACTTATGCTAAATCCAAAGCCATGGGTACCATCGAAGTGATGAACGCCATGCAAAAGGGCCTCGATGCGGTCATCGTGTTTCCGACGGGTGTCATCGGGCCGTATGACTTCCGTGCTTCTTACACGGGCAGCGCCATAAAAGGCTACATTGATGCCAAAAAGACGCAGTACTATTTTGACGGCAAGTATGATTTTGTGGACGTTCGCGATGTGGCGGACGGCATATACCGTGCGTGGAAATACGGCGAAAAGGGGCAAGGCTATGTCATATCAGGCAGCGTGGCGAGCCTTGAGGACATCATCAAGGCTGTGGAGCAGAGTGCCGGCCACACGATTAAAAGGCATCGGGTTCCGGTGCTGCTTGTCAAGACAGTAGCTATATTAGCGCCCGTTTATTATGCGCTTGCCCGACGAAAACCGATACTGTCCAAGTACTCGATTGACGTGCTGATGTCGAACTCCAACATATCCAGCGAGAAAGCGCAGACAAAGCTAGGCTACAAACCCCGGCCGATGATCAAGACCATACGAGATATGGTGCGCTGGCACCGTGCATTAAACGCTCAAAAAAGCTAGCAGATATTAAACACACCCCAAAGCGACGCTTTTCGGGAACTCTCTCATAACTAAGGCGCCTTTGCATGGGAACATGCATGTGCGCCTTTTTATAAACTGCTCCATTATAATGTTTCTCCACTTTAGTGTAAGCACTATTTTTACCAATAATAACAATATTTTTACATGTTTGCCGTATATCCTTTTCAAGATGAGAGAAATGGCCGATATATAAATAGTTATATGTTCATTCCAAGTACAAGCATCAAAGGAACCACTGATTAATTGAAAGCTACTGAATAATGTCTGCTTTGCCATTGAAATCAAAGTGAAAATGCGGCGTTTCATCAATTCTTGCTTCCTGCTGACCGCAAAACACAGCTTTCTAACCCCTCTTTAATCAGACAGCATATCGTGATTTAAGCAGTTATTGAGTATCAGATGAAAAGCTCTTTTCATGACCATCAAAATATAGTAGGGGAGGTTCGCTCGATGAAGAAGGTCAGGAATAGAAATAGGGAAGAAGTACAACAACGAAGTGCAGTGAAAGCACGAAAAGCATCAATTTTTAGTAACATCAAAATTGCGCCGCGCTTGCTTGCGGGATTTTTGATTGTTGCGCTTTTGAGTACGGGCATGGGGTTGTATGCCTCGGCTAGCTTGACCCAGGTCAGCAGCTCATCCAATGAAATATTTACCCATATCGTGCTGCCGTATCGAAATACTGTGGACTTATCTGACTCTTTTTTGGAGCAGAAAAGCGCTCTGCGTCAAATACTGCTCGCTGATGACGAAAGCAGGGGGACGTTTTTATCGTCGATCAAATCAGGCAGCGGGACCTATTCGGCAGCGGTCACAATATTAGAAGACGTCGTGACAGGGGAAGCTGCCGGCAGACTGCAAACACTCAAAGATGCTTATGAGAGCTATCAGCCTTTGTTAAGCGGTGCTATCGACCGTATTAAAGCCGGAGATACGCAGTCGGTGCTCGATGATCTCATGAATTACGGTGATTTAAAAAATGCGGAGGCGAAGCTAGAAGATGCCATCAACCAAATGAAGTTCTCCCTGACACAGGACGCGGCTGACAAAGCCGCAGAAAATGAAGAGGCGGCTCAGGATGTCAATTTGTTTACATTGATATGCGTGGGTGCTGTACTTGCGGCTTCTGTTCTTATCGGCTTCTTTACGGCAAAAGGGTTCAGCCGTCCGATCAAGACACTAGCTAAAAATGTCAAGCGTCTGGCTGCGGGTGAAACAGATTTTGAGCTCTCGGGCATTTCAAGCAAGGATGAGATCGGACAAATGCGTGAAGCTGTAAACACCATTCTGGGCTCGGTTAAGGAGCTGGAAAAGGACACTGATAGGCTTATCGGAGCGGCGATGGGGGGTCAGCTCGGCGTCCGTGCCGAGGTTGAAAAGCATCAGGGTACGTATCGCAGAATCGTGGAAGGCATTAACGCGACGCTGGATGCCACCATTGAGCCGATAAATGAATCCGCTGAGGTACTCAGTAAGATTGCGCAGGGCAATCTGAATGTGAATGTGGCGGGCGATTTTAAGGGTGATTTTGCGCTGATAAAAGATGCGCTCAACAGCACCACAGAGACATTAAAGCGCTATATCGATGAAATCACGAATGTGCTTGATCGTATTGCCAAGGGCGATATGACGGTCAGCATCACGTCAGAATTTAAGGGCAGTTTCCTGGCGCTTAAGCAATCACTCAATCAAAGCATTGACTCCTTTAATAACGTATTAAGTGAAATCGACATAGCGGCGGCGCAGGTGGCTTCAGGGTCGAGGCAGGTATCGGACGGCAGTCAGACAATATCTCAAGGTGCGACTGAGCAGTCCGGTGAGATCGAGCAGTTCACGGCAACGATGACACAGATTGCGGCACAAACAAGCAAGAATGCACAGAATGCCGACCATGCAAACGAGCTTGTGAAGGCGGCAAGGGATCACGCAGTATCCGGCAACAGCCAGATGGAAGACATGCAGCAATCAATGGAAAAAATCAAAGATGCATCCGAGAACATATCAAAAATCATAAAGGTCATTGATGATATTGCCTTCCAGACCAATATCCTTGCCCTTAATGCAGCGGTTGAAGCAGCGAGAGCCGGCCACCATGGCAAAGGTTTTGCCGTGGTGGCGGAAGAGGTCAGAAACCTCGCGGGAAGAAGCGCACAGGCCGCCAAAGAAACGACTGAACTGATTGAAAATTCGATTTCTATCGTTGGTGAAGGTGCCAATATTGTGGATAAGACTGCTGACACGCTGTCGAGCATTGTGACGGGTGTGGAAAAAGCGGCGGAGCTGGCAGCGCAGATTGCGGTGGCTTCCAATGAGCAGGTTGCAGGCATTACGCGTATCAACAGCAGCATCGATCTGATGATGCACGTTGTGCAGACGAATTCCGCAACGTCTGAAGAGACAGCGGCAGCCAGTCAAGAACTCTCGAGTCAGGCGGAGATGCTGCGCGACATGGTCAATAAATTCGAGCTTCGAAGCAAGAAGGTAAATGACTCGGGCGAGGATACGGTGCCCATCCGGGAAACAAAAGATGAGAAATTTATACTGGATGAAAAGGATTACGGTAAGTATTAGGCATATGTTTCGTAGATTCCATCTCAGTTTAAGCAATGGTGAGTTTAACAAAGAGGCCTGATAAAGGTCTCTTTGCTCAAGGTGTCTGAAAGCCAGCTACGCTGGCTTTCAGAATGTCAAAAAAGCTCTTTTTGTCATTCTGAATGAGCGAAGCGAAATGACTACGCAGTGGATCAGAATCTATAGTGTTTAAGCAACTTCTCAGATTCTGATCCACTGCGTAGTCGCTTCGCTCAGAATGACCAGATATGGGGTTTTACGACAAGCTCAAGCCAGCGTAATGCTGGCTTTTTTGCCTCCCCTTTCAACCCTTAACGATGAAGCTTACACTTAAATATGAAAACAGCTAAAGGTACTGGGAAAAATAACCGATATATATGAAGGAATGTTTAATCGATATTATAAGCAATGTAATGAGTTAATGCTTTTTATGATTATCATATGAGTAATGACAAGATGGCATGGTTTTAATGCTGTCTGTCATTATTCTTGCTTGATTATATATTTTCGGACTAATTATTATGTGCGTGGTAATTAGTCGACTATAATAAACGCGGAGGCACATACCAAAAATGAAACAATTCAGAAAAAAGAAACAAAACAACAAAATGGGCATTGATCGCGTCGAACAACAGGAAGCTGGTTCGGATATCACTGACGAAGCAGTTGGCGAACAGATCGGAAAGACACAATCCAATAATAAGGTGAACAAAAGGAAAAGTAAGAAGGACAGGAAACGTAAAGCATCCATATTAAGAAATATGAAGATCGCGCCGAGGCTGCTGCTTGGATTTCTCATAATCGCGATTTTGTGCGCAGGAATGGGAACCTATGCCGCCTTTAACTTGATGCAGGTTGGCGATTCTGTAAAAGTGATGTATGAAGACATGCTGCTGCCCGTCAGAACACTGTCGACATTGGCAGATACTTTTAATTCGGGTTGCGTCGGTTTAAGGCAAGCCCTATTGGCTGATGATGTCAACCTGACAATATATGTGGCCACTCTCAATTCGAAAGCTATGCAGTATACGTCAACGCTATCGATGCTCGATTCGTTGATTAAAGGTGACGCACGAGAGCCTTTTGAGACATTGAAGGCATCCTATGATACATACGGTTCAGTACTTGAAGAAGCTGTTGCTAAAATCGAAGCAGGTCAAAAGCAGGAAGTGCTCGATGACCTCATGCATTTCGGGTCTCTCAGGACAGCCGAAGATGATGTGTCAAAAGCGCTCAACAATTTAAAATTTACAGTGACAGAGAATGCCACCTCGCAAGCAAGAAAAAGCAAGGACACGGCATCTCAAGTATTTATTATCACACTTGGAATTGCAGGGGCAGTGCTTGTCTTGTCTGTCCTTATTGGATTATTTATGGCAAGAGGCTTTAGCCGCCCGATCAAGAGACTGTCTGAAAACATCAAGCGTCTGGCTGCAGGTGAGACGAATTTTGAGCTTTCAGAAACCACCAGCAAAGATGAGATCGGAGAAATGCGTGACGCGGTAATCACCATACTGGGATCGGTTAAGGAACTGGAAAGCGATACGGATATGCTCATCGGAGCGGTGATGGAAGGCCGGCTCAGCGTACGTGCCGAAGCTGACAAGCACCAAGGCACGTATCGAAGAATCGTGGAAGGGATCAATGCCACGCTGGATGCCACGATTGAGCCTATTAAAGAATCCGCTGAAGTGCTAAGCGAGATCTCGCAAGGAAACTTAGACGTAAGTGTGACGGGTGATTTCAAGGGTGATTTTGCGCTTATCAAAGATGCACTCAACAGCACAACAGAGACATTAAAGCGCTATATCGATGAAATCTCGGATATTCTTGGCAGCATATCCCGCGGTGATATGACAGCCAGCATCACGTCCGAATTTAAAGGCAGCTTTTTAGCGCTTAAAGAATCGCTTAATCAAAGCATAGAATCCTTTGACAGCGTATTAACTGAGATTGACACGGCAGCGACGCAGGTCGCTTCAGGTACCAGACAAGTGTCGGATGGAAGCCAGACGATTTCTCAGGGGGCGACCGAGCAGGCGAGTGAAATCGACCAACTGACGTCGACCATCACACAGATTGCAGCACAGACCAGCCAGAACGCCCAGAGTGCCGACAGCGCCAATGAGCTTGTAAAAACGGCGAAGAATGACGCGGTATCCGGCAACAGTCAGATGGAAGAGATGCAGCAGGCGATGGAGAAGATTAAGGATTCATCCGAGAACATCTCAAAGATCATCAAGGTGATCGACGATATCGCCTTCCAGACCAATATCCTTGCCCTTAATGCAGCGGTTGAAGCGGCAAGGGCCGGCGTACACGGTAAAGGATTTGCTGTTGTGGCTGAAGAAGTCAGAAATCTTGCCGGAAGAAGCGCGCAGGCGGCGAAAGAAACAACGGAGCTGATTGAGAATTCGATATCGATCGTGGGGTCAGGTACGAAAATTGCGGATAAAACGGCCGATGCGCTGTCGAACATTGTGGCCGGTGTGGAAAAAGCGGCAGAGTTAGTGGCACAGATTGCGGTGGCGTCTAACGAACAGGTTACCGGTATCACACAGATCAACAACAGCATCGATCAGATGATGAACGTTGTGCAGACGAACTCTGCGACCTCAGAAGAAACGGCGGCGGCCAGTGAGGAGCTTTCGAGTCAGGCGGAGATGCTGCGCGGCATGGTGGCCAGATTTAACCTCAGAAACAAGAGCGAGGATGCCATCGATATGGCGGAGGAAGTGAAAGCAATTCCCGAAGCCAGAAAGAAAGAAGACACGATCATGCTCAGCGATGACGACTTCGGCAAATACTAAAAACATATTCAATGCAAACGCCCCGGGTGAGCCTGGGGCGTTTTTTGTGGCTTAATGGCGACACGGCAAGAGAAGAGTAGCGGCAAAATCAACAAATTAAAATGAAAAACGCCCTGATACTCGTCTAATCAGGGCGTCATGTCTGGCAATAAGTTTAGTCTATACCGATTTGCTCTTTTTTTCATGAGCAAGCGAGAGCATGAGCTTGATGCGATTGAGCTGGTTGACTTCGCTCGCGCCCGGGTCATAATCAATAGCGACAATATTGGCTTCGGGGAAGCGCGCACGTATGGGCTGTATGACTCCTTTGCCCACGATATGGTTGGGCAGACACGCGAACGGCTGTACGCAGACAATACCATCTGCGCCTTCTCTAAGCAGCTCGGCCATTTCGCCCGTTAAGAACCAGCCTTCACCTGTCTGATTACCGATGGATAAGAATTCTGCCGCGGCGCGTGCTTTTTCGTCGATGAAAGACGGCGCAGAGAACCGCTTGCTCTGGCTTAATACCTTGCGCATCAGCTTTCGTGAGCGCTCAATCACCGACACCGCTAAGCTGCCGAAATGCATAAACAGCTTCGGACGCCCGAGCTTTTCATATTTAAAGCCTGTATTGTAAGCGCAATACAGCAAAAAGTCAATCAGATCAGGCACTTTAACCTCGGCGCCTTCTTCTTCGAGCACGTTGACGATCTGGTTGTTTGCAGTGGGATGATATTTCACCAGTATCTCGCCAACCACACCGATCACAGGCTTCTTTTCATCTGTGATTGGAATATCATCGAATTCATTCACCATTTCCACGATATGACGCCGATAACGGCGCTTGCTGAAGCTTTTTATGTCTGCAACAGCGATATCACGCCATTTTTCATACATGGCCTGTGTGTCGCCCGCAGTCACTTCGTAGGGACGTGTGGCGAGCGTGAGCCGGTTGAGCAGATCGCCGTATATCATGCCGCGCATTGCCCGCCCCAGCATGGACAGCGTGATCTTAAACCCCGGGTGTTTTTCGAGGCCTGAGGCACTCAGAGAAATGACGGGGATATGGTCATAGCCCGCGTCTTTAAGCGCTTTGCGGATAAACCCGATGTAGTTAGACGCGCGGCATCCGCCGCCGGTCTGCGTGATGATGCATGCAAGTTTATCTGTATCATACCGCCCCGATTTGACCGCCTCGATGAGCTGACCCGTCACAATGATGGACGGGTAACAAGCATCGTTATTAACGTACTTTAGTCCCTCTTCAACCGCTGCCGTATCTACAGAAGGGAGCAGCTCGAAACGATAGCCTGATGATTCAAACGCAGCACGCAGAAAATCGAAGTGAATGGGAGACATCTGCGGCGAGAGTATGGTGTAGTCCTTCTTCATCACTTTCTCGAAAACGACCTTTTTGTACTCAAAAGCGCGTTGTTTCACGGCATCCGCGAGATCGGCGATCACGCGTCTTTTTTTGCGCTCCGCGACAGCTGCGGCCAGTGACCGCAAACGGATACGAATCGCGCCTGTGTTGTTGATTTCATCGATTTTGAGCAGTGTATATATCTTGCCGTACGCTTTTAATATTTCCTGTGTCTGGTCGGTGACAACCGCGTCCAGTCCGCAGCCGAACGAGTTAAGCTGCACGAGTTCTAAGCCCTCTGTGCGGCCCGCTAGATGCGCGGCGGAATAGATGCGTGTATGGAACATCCATTGGTCGAGCACACGCAGCGGCTTGTATTCGCCGAGATGCGCCACGCTCTGTTCGGTCAGTACCGCGAACCCGAGCGATGTGATGATAGAGGAAATGCCGTGGTTAATCTCCGGATCGATATGGTACGGGCGGCCGCAAAGAATGATTGCCTGCATCTCGCCGTGTTTGACCTGAGCCATGATTCTTTCGCCTTCACGCCGAATATCGCTCTGATAGTTGAGCTTTTCCTTCCAGGCGATCTTGGCCGCGCGTTTAACCTCAGACGCGGGAATATTCGGAAACTCCTCGATCAATCTTTTCGTCAAGCGTTTGATGGTGTCCATCGGCAGGAAAGGCATGAGAAATTTAACGTCGTTTTCCTTGATTTCCGGCATATTGTTTTTTATGTTTTCCGCGTATGATGTGACGATGGGGCAGTTAAAATTGTTGGCTGCTTTTTTCTGCTCCTTTTTTTCGTAAGGCACACACGGCAAGAATATCGTTTTGACACCGTTGTCAATAAGCTTGCGAACCGCACCGTGGGCGAGCTTGGCCGGATAACACAGCGATTCAGACGGTATGCTCTCAATACCCGCCGTATAAACGCTGCGTGAGGACCGCGGAGAGAGCTCTACGCGATATGACAGCTCTGTGAAAAAGGTGTGCCAGAACGGATAATTTTCGTACATGCCCATCACGCGCGGAATGCCGATGCGTCCGCGCTTGGCTTCGCTTTCGTTAAGCGGCTGGTACTGGAACAGCCGTTTGTAGGTATAGTCGTACATGTCGGGCAGAGAATGACTGTTTTTAGCCGCGTTCTGTCCGCCGCCGCGTTCGCAGCGGTTACCCGATATAAATTTGCGTCCGTCGCCGAAATGGCTGACGGTCAGGCGGCAGTTGTTTTCACATATGCCGCAGCGCGCATAAGACTGCGTGATGCGCATGGCATGAAGCGCTTCGCTTGAAAGTATCGATGATACGGCTCCTTCTGGACACCGTTTTTTGGCGATAAGCGCTGCGCCATAGGCCCCCATAAGACCGGCAATGGCGGGGCGTACCACCTCGCGGCCGGTGAGGAGCTCAAGCGCGCGCAGCACGGCATCGTTCAGAAATGTTCCGCCCTGCACAACCACGCTTTTGCCAAGCTCATCAGGATTTTTGAGCTTGATGACTTTATAGAGGGCGTTTTTAATCACGGAATATGAAAGGCCAGCCGAGATACCGCCCAGCGTTGCCCCTTCTTTTTGCGCTTGGCGCACCTTGGAGTTCATGAACACCGTGCACCGGCTGCCAAGATCGACAGGCTTAGGCGCAAACAGCGCATGCTTGGCAAAATCCTGTATGGTGCAGGACAGCGAAGCCGCAAACGTTTCAAGAAACGATCCGCACCCGGATGAACATGCTTCGTTGAGCAGCACCTCATCGATCACGCCGTCTTTGATACGCATGCATTTCATATCCTGTCCGCCGATATCGAGTATAAAATCGGTATCGGGACGGAAGGAACGCGCCGCTGTATAATGTGCCACTGTTTCCACTTCGCTTGTGTCAAGCAGAAAAGCGGCTTTGGCAAGGTTTTCACCATAGCCGGTGGAAGCGGCATGCGCGATATAGGCGTCTTCGGGCAGACGGCTGTAAACAGCCGCTAATATGTCGCGAATCATATCCAGCGGACGGCCTTTGTTGGCGCCGTATTGTGAATAGATGATGTCGCCGTTGTCGTTTAGCAGCACGGCCTTTGTTGTCGTTGAGCCCGCATCAATGCCAAGATAGCAGGGGCCTTTACAGGTTTCAAGTGCCTTCGTTGTGACAGCGGCTTTTGCGTGACGTTCTTTGAACGCAGTATAATCCGCCTCGCTTGCGAACAATGGAGGCAGACACACGGATTTATCTTCAAATGTGGCTGCAGTTTGTGCCTTGCGGAGAAGATCAGACAGGTTGACTGTGGTTTTATTCGCCATCATGGCTGCGCCAGCGGCCACAAACATCATAGCATGAGGCGCGTCCATGATATTTTCATCTTTGAGATGGAGTGTTTGTATAAAACGGTTTTTAAGCTCTGGCAGAAAATGCAGCGGGCCGCCCAAAAATGCGATGTTGCCGCGTATGGGACGCCCGCACGCAAGCCCGCTGATTGTCTGGTTCACAACAGCCTGAAAAACAGATGCGGCGATATCCTCCCGTGCTGCGCCCTCGTTGATGAGCGGCTGGATATCGCTTTTGGCAAACACTCCGCACCGCGCGGCAATGTCGTATATATGCGTGGCTTCGGAGGCCAGCTGATTAAGCCCTGCTGCATCGGTTTCCAAAAGCGATGCCATTTGGTCGATAAAAGCGCCTGTTCCGCCCGCGCATGTACCGTTCATACGCTGCTCGGTGCTTCCTGAAAAATAGGTGATCTTGGCATCTTCACCGCCAAGTTCGATCGCGACGTCGGTACCCGGAATAAAAGCTTTCACGGCGCTGCTGGCCGCGATCACTTCTTGAACAAACGGTATTTGCAGCCACTTGCCGACGCTAAGCCCGCCTGAACCTGTGACGCAGGCAAGCATATCTATATCGCCTACTTCTTCGTAAGCGCGCTCGAGCATCTTTGAAACGCTCGCTGTGATATCGCTGAAGTGTCTTTTGTAGTCGCTGAAAATAACTTTGTTTTGGTCTAACACCACACATTTAACGGTTGTAGAACCGATATCAAGTCCGAAACGGATGCTGATAGTCTCCATAATATATCTCCTGTTAGCCTAATTGCAAGTATACACCCTGCAAATAAAATAGAAAAGAACATACATGCAAAATAAATGTGAATTTTAATTGATAATTATGTAAGCATATCGTATGATTTACTATCATATATTGCATCAGAAGCCATTGATTAACTTGAAGATCGGCATAAATCCTTATATATCGCGACTATTGCCTAATTTTCTTCCTTGGAGGACAAAAACGCAGTTTAATAGGTGTATTCTTTAAAATGCATTTATTTGCACATGCTTGCATTGGGGAGCACGCTGTGTTATGATTATTACACTAACTAATAGCACCGCATAAAATGTGGGTCCTTATGCCGCGAGCGTTTTGCACATCTTAAGCGCTGCGTCGGCAAATGATGCGCCGGGTGCCCCGGCGGGCTGCTTCGTCTGCACTCTATTATTCGTTTTATTTGGCAGTATTGGTGGCGCCCCTTGATCGCGACTTTTTTAGCGTGAGGGGAAAGTGAATACTTTTATCTCGTTATGTCGTTTGGTTTAGCGTTCTTTTCTTTAACGACTTTGGCAGGGTTATTTTATGGTTGCATAGCCATAATGCATAAAATGAACAAAAATATAACATAGAATATTCATTAACCGAAAAGGAGGAGGACTCGTTGAAAATAAGAATCGGAATGTTCGGTTTTGGTAAAACCGGATTTGTTGTCGCAAAGGAGATCATTAAAGACGAGGAATGCGAGTTAAAATGGGTCTTAAGAAAGTCTCGAAAGAATGAAGGAGAGTACGCAAGTCATTTGCATGGCTATGAGTTTGCACAGGGGATGATCTATTCAATCAGTCAAATAGATCCCGAGACTTTTTTTAAAGATAATTTTGTGGACGTGATTATTGACTTCTCTGCAAACAGCGCGGTTGATACATACAAACATGCAGCCCGTTTCGGGACGCGTGTTGTCTCCGCAATATCAAAATATGAAAAGAAACAGCTTGAACAGTTAAAAGCGCTTGGCAATATTGTGCCCGTACTATACTCACCTAATATCACACTTGGCATCAACTTTCTTATAGAGGTATCTAAGGTTCTGCAGAGAATTGTTCCCGATGCGGATATTGAAATTATCGAAGAGCATTTTAAAGGAAAGCCGGATACGTCAGGCACGGCGCTTCGCATTGCGGAAGATTTGGGTCTGGATCGTCACAAGCATGTAAACTCGGTACGCGTCGGCGGCATTGTCGGCAAGCACGAGGTTGTCTTCGGGCTTCCCAATCAGACAATACGCATCGTTCATGAGTCACTCAACCGCGCAGCGTTTGGACAGGGCGCGATATATGCGACAAAATGGCTCATGGGAAAAGCCAAAGGCATATACACCATGGAGGAAGCCGTGATGCTGACGGCAGCGCGCAACCTGCAGGTATATGAGGGCAACGCTTAAAGAAAGGACTAAGAAAGCTTTTTATGATAACATCTGCGGCGTTTGTGCTGCTCGACGTCGTAGTTTTTCCAGAAATCCTGAACGCTCTTGTTGTCCTCCAGCTCCGGTGAGGACTCAGCAAACTGTATATTGCGGCGCATCGCGGATGCGGTAATTTCGTTGAGCAGCAGCGCGGCCAGGCCGGATTTCTGATATTCCGGATGAACCGCCACAAGATAAAGCTCCAGTTCCTTGGGATAGTTGACGCCGTATAGCAGATGAGCCCAGCCAAACGGGAACAGCCGCCCTTTGGATTTCTTAAAAGCCTGCGCCAGCGACGGCGCGGCAAGCCCGAACCCCACAAGCTTATCGTTTTTATCTACGATGAATTTAGCAAAGTCGGGATTTAACAGCGGGGTAAAGCGGCGAAGATAATCCTTGGCCACTTTCTCCGTATAAGGCACCACGCCGTATAAATCTTTATAACACTCACTTAAGAGCTCAAAAATCTGAATAATGATAGGCGCCGCTTCCTTGATCTTTTTAATATTGTAAAAACGCACATTCAAGCGTTCCATCACGCGCTCAGCGATTCTGCTTACGCGTGCGATTCGCTTGTCGTCTTTTTCGGGTACCCGGATGCGGTATTCCACCCAGTCGGTGTCCTTTTCGTAGCCGTGTGCTTCAAAGTGCTTGGGGTAATATGGGTAATTGTATATGGTCACAGTGGTGCCCATTCGGTCGAAGCCTTCTATTAGCAAACCTTCTTTGTCAAGGTCGGTGAACCCCAAGGGCCCGTGCGCTTCGTTAAGACCGAGCTCTTTTGCCCATGCTTCCACAGCGCCGAACAGCGCGCCTGAAACCTCAAGGTCGTCGATAAAGTCGATACGCGTGATACGGATTTTCTTTTCATTCCACATCTCATTGCCGGTTTTATTCACGATAGCGCCGACACGACCGACGATTTTGTCGTCCTTGTAGGCGAGGAAAAATCGCGCGTCGCAGTATTCAAACGAGAAGTTGGTTTCGGGGTTATACATGGAATACTCTTCGGATTTTAGCTCTGGGATGTAGTTTTTCACACCCTTATAGAGCTTATCGGGGAAGTTCACGAATTTTTTAATATCGCTTTTGTTCAAGACTTCTTTGATCTCGACCATCTTGTTACCCCACCTTTTTACAAAATATGATGTTGTTTGTATTATATCAGATGTGAAATGATAAGTATAGAAATAAGCCATGCATATATTCATTTTATTTTAATTAATCAAGGTATAAGAATTTCAATCGCTGGCGATAATTAACAACAAGCAACCGCTTTATGCTCCTTTATGTTTGGCGCGAAGATATGCGCCGCGAAAAAAGCTGCAGAGATAGGCCCTCTGTGGCTTTTTTGGTTGAGGTTATTGGCTAAGCAGCCGGAGAATCTGCTGATTCTGTTTTTGTCGACTCAGGCGCGGATGATTCGGGTGTCGGTGATGCGGGCACAGATGTTTCGGGTGTTGGTGACGCTGGCGCAGATGTCTCTGGCGCAGGTGACTCAGGGGCGGGTGGCTGAGTGGCTGCCGCCTCGGTTTTACGCGCCTCCACTGTGCCCTGAAGTGTTCCGAAATAAGCGTTAAACTCATCAATCGCCGCATAAATAGGCGGTATCGTAATGCTCACATCTTCGGTGTTTTTCACAGCGGCAACGGCGCGAAGATCAGCGGTACGGCTTTGGAAGTCGGCGCGCTCTTCGGCTGAGATAAACGCCGTATTGGCGTTGACATAGCTTTCAGCGTTAGCAGCGGCGGCTTCCGCAGAGGCCACCACATTGCGCTTTTCCTGAGCCAGCGCGAGGAGCGTTTCGAGATCTTCGGATTCGTTGATCTTGATGGTGGCACCGAAGATATCTTTGACGAGACGGCGTGTTTTACTTAAATCGACACCCCAGAAGCTGGTGCCGTCGATGTTCAAAAAGCCGCCAGGCAGCGTATGGCGCTCAATGGATTCCAGATCCACCTTCATTGCAAACGCGGCAAGCGAGGCGATCTGCTTAAGCGTTAAGTCGGTATATATGTTGCCCGTCACAGCCGAATAGATGGCCGGAATATCCCCAAGCTGTCCGGTGCTTTTTATTTCATTGAATATAGCGAGTATCATGCGCTGCTGACGATCCACGCGGGCAATGTCGCTGCTGCCGTGACGCTGACGGCAATAGTCGAGCACGTTCTGGCCGTCCATATATTGATAACCCTTTTCGATTTTGCGTCCGCACATGCTGACGTTCACATCCACGTCATAATAAAGGCCGCCGATGGCATTGACCACTTCCTTGACGACGTTCATGTCAAAGCAGACATAGTTGTTGACGGGTACGCCGCCCAGCGCCATAGATACCGTCTTCATCGCGTATTCAAAGCCGTTTTTCTTATAACCGCCGCCTTCGGAAAAAGCGGTGTTGATTTTGTCGCGATGATCCTGATTGTATATCCACACATAGCTGTCACGCGGCAACGAAATCATGAAAACGTCGTTGGTATCAAAATCAATCGACATCAGCAGCATGGTATCGGTGCGAAACGTTTGCCAGTCGGCGCGTTCAAGGCTCTCGTCGATGCCCAGGACAAGGATGTTGACACGGTTTTTCATAAAATCGAGATCGGCCTGCTGCAAGAGCAGATCATATGGGTTGGGTGTGGGCGTGGGCGCCACGGTAGCGGAGGCGCTGGGCTCCGGCGTGGGTACTGGTGTTTCCGAAGGTTTGACGACAGCCGCTTCCGTATTATGAAAGGCAGAGGCATTGTCAATAAAGGCGCCGTAAGCGATATCGCCCACATAAATAAGCGTGGCCAAAAGTGCCGCCAGCAGCGTGTATTTAATGATTTGTGCAGGCACGTAACTGCTTTTTGCGCGTTTTATTAAACGGTGCTTGTGCCGCTGTTCTTGCCGATATGCTTTTTTTTCCGATGGGGAAAGGGATTGATAGTCTTGTTGTCGTTTTAAAGCATCGGACTGTGTCTGTGCTTTTTCTTTGTGCTTTTGTGCTTTTTCAGCGTCCAGAAATGCTCTTTTCTCGCTTCGGGACATCGCCGCAAGCTCTCTTATGCGCTGCTTTCTTTTCTCCGCGGCTTCCTGCTTCTCTTTTTGCGCGAGAACGCGAAGCGCGGCAATTTTCTGTTTATCCTGCATACGCCGCTGATTTTTTGCCGCGGCGCTGGTTATATCGGCTTTAGCGGTCGTGTTTTTTTCTGTACCGCCTTGTGTATTCTTCATTTTCTATCTCCTTGACGGCAATGCCGTCAAAAATCAACACTCCTGCATCTAAATTAGAGCAACTTTTTGATATCGTCAATATACTTGGGCCGCATAGCGGGGGATCTGTAAATCCGCCTGAAAATGATATGCACAACCAGCATGAAAATGCCGGTCACCAGTGTTTCGGGGAGACTGTAGCGGATAAGCATATACGGCAAAGAAAAGCTGTATCCTAACATATAAGCGATTAATGCGTTGATGAGTTCTTTGACAAAATTAGCACTGACGGCAAATATGAAAGGCACAAGGAAGTTATCGACGTAGCGCATTTGATTACTGGCGAAATAAAGGAGTGCACCGGTGAGGAACCATGGGAGTGAGTACGAACCGATAGCGCCGGTGAACATGATATCAAGCGTAAGGCCGCATATGCCGCCGACAACGGCACCCATCATGCTTTTTTCCAGCAGAGCGATGGATACCATCGTGCAGACCAACAGATCCGGCGCAATGCCTGCGACGTTAAGATTCACAAAAACCGTACCCGTCAGTATCGCATTGATGACGACGGCGGCAAACAGCATGATCAATCTCATTGAAGTGCCTCTTCGATATCAACAGGCTCAGACGTGATAATCATCACTTCCTCAAGGTGATTAAAATCAACCCAGGGTTTCACAACGGCCTCATTTCTCATGCCGTCGTTGCTTTGACTGACCTCAACAACCTCGCCAACGGCGATTCCTTTAGGGAATGTGCCGGCAAGGCCTGATGTGATAATCTTATCACCCGGCATCAAGTCGGCGTCGAAAGGCAGATTGCTCAGCGTGAGCAGCGCTTCTTCGCTGCCGGCCATGTTGGAGCCGCTGATGGTGCCGGTATCGCGCGTCCGCTCAACGATGCTTGATACGCCGCTTAACGAATCGATGATGGTGAGCACACGGCTGTAGTTGGCGCCTGTTTTGACCACCCGACCCACGAGGCCGTCTCCATTGACAACGGGCATGTCCACTTTTATGCCGTCCGCCATGCCAACATCAATGATGAATACGTTAAACCAATGTCCCGGCGATTTACCAATGACATGGGCGGATTTAATTTCAAGGTTATCTGTTTTTGTGTCAAAATTGAGAAGCGCTTTGAGCCTCTCGTTTTCGGCTTTAACTTCGGTGTAATCCGCGAGCTGCCCCTCTAGCTCAGCCACTCTGGCCTCCAGCTGCAGGTTCTCCGCCTGAAGATCGCTTCCCGAGAATATACGGCCGAAGAAATCACCGATGGCATCCGTGGCGGAATACAGCGCTTTTTGAATAGGAGAAAAAATACTGCCAACCACGCTCTCCGTGCCGGACATATTGTTGCTTCCTGCGGTGATGACGAGCACCACGAGCAATATAATGACCACGATGATGGTGACCATCAAGGGCCGGTTACGCCATAAGTTCAGCATAGCTCCTCCTGTCTGTGTCAGGTATTATAACATAAAACGATAAATTGTAAAACAATCGTTATAAGTTGTTCACAATTTATCGCGATGCTTATTTAGCACTCGTCAGCGGGGTTCCGTAAATAAAAAAAGAAGCTCCTTCGCCGCCGCAGAAAGCAACGGAGAAGGAGCAGTGGCATACCTATAAATTTTCGTCCTTGAGCGCATCGATGATATTCTCTTTTTTGATCTTATGCGTTGAGTAGAGCATCGTTGAGAACACAATGACGAGCAGCATCAGCACGGCAAAGCCATAGCTTTCCCAGGGCAGCGTGAAGCCGGAGACCAGCACACTTTGCTGCATCTGATAAAGCAGGTATGAAATTGCCACGCTGATGGGCAGGCCAAAGAGCAGCGCTTTAAGGCCGTAAAAAACACTCTCGAAGCGAACCATGCGGTTAAACCCGCCGGGCGTCATGCCCACGGAGCGCAGCATCGCGAACTCACGCCGTCTCAGCGCAATGTTGGTGGACACCGTGTTGAATATGTTGGCGATACATATCAGGCTGATGAGTATGATAAAGCCGTACACAAACACGCCGAGGAATGTATTGAGGCTTTGCTGCGATCGGTTTACACTTTGTATGTTGTAAACGGAGTAACTGGATTCGGGCAGTGTCTGCAAAACCTGGCTTAATTGTTTCTCAAGCTTTTGATCGTCTGAGGTTGTGACTAACATCGTATGGGCGACATCTTCCGGCGTTATGCTGTCAATAGATGACACCACTTCGTGAAACACATCCTCGGAGACAACGAGCGTGACGTTTGTCAGGCTCTGTATGATAGTTCCCATGGGGCGCTCGTCCGTCACCGTGCCGATTGTCAGCGCAGCGGCATCATCTCTATTCTCCGGATTAAAATAGAAAGTCAGTACATCGCCCTTTTGTACATTCAAAATATCTCCCGATATTTTTGTCACTTTCTCATCGCTTACAGAATAGTACGACTGCCCGTAATTGATGAGTATAGCTTTGGGAGATGCCGTATCGGTGAAATCTTCCGGAGACACACCTACGGTGTCGGCATACGCGCTAAAGCTTTCATTGTCCAGTGCGATCAAATCCGCACCGAATGGGCTGGCATCATCGACAGCGCCATACACCTTTTTTGCTGAATCGCTGAGCAGGCTTTCGTTGATCACGATATTGCCGCCGCTTCTCATGGCTTGCGTGTGACCCGTCACGAGATCCAGCGAAGCGATGCTTTCGTTCGTGCTGTCCCTCTGCGTATCGGGGATTGATGATGTTTGTACGGCGATGTCAAAATTGTAGCCCTCTTCCGTGACACTGTATATTGTCTGCGTCATGGAAGCATACATCGACACCGTCAAAAACAGCACAATGCTGATAGCCAGCGACACGATGGTCGCGCGGTATTTCTTGCGGCTGCGCTTTAGGTTCTTTAAAGCCACAGTGGCTTCAAAACCGAACAGCGCACGGGTGAGCCCCCATGTGCGTACAGCACGGCGAGTCAGACGAACATCGTGAGACAATCTTATCGCATCTATCGGGGTGATTTTGGAGGCACGTCTTGCCGGCACATACACGGAAATAAATATGGTGATGGCGGCGAGCACGATGGTGGCGCCGACGCTCCATAACGGCACAACAAGATCCAGCGTCATGCCCTCAGACACGTTGAAGAAACCGTCAAGCAACGGCTGTATCATCCTTAATGTAACGGCCATGCCGCCGATACCTGCGAGCAGGCCGACCGGTATGCCGATCAGTCCGATAACAAAACCTTCATAATACATGCTATAGCGCTTCTGGCGCTTGGTGGCGCCCACGCTGGACAGCAGCCCGAGTTGCCGTGAACGTTCGGATACGGAGATTGCGAACGAGTTATAAATCAGCGAAATGGAGGCGAGCATGATAATGACGATGATAATGCCTGCAAAGACATACATAAACGTCAGCACATTATCGTAGCTGACCACGCCATAGTAGCGCAGCAGCTCATTGTGAAATTCGATCCCGCCTTGCGCCCCGGCCTGATTGGCGGCGGTTTCCGCTTCGCTGTAAAGGTCCTTGGTGACCGGCGTCATGGTCACAAACATGTCAACTTGATCGGTGGGGGAAAGTGCGGAAACATCGAGATATCCCAGTACGCCGCAGCCTGCCGACCAGCTTCTCTCAAACGTCGGGCGTGCTATAATTCCCACAATGGTCAAGCTCGCTTGTGTGTCAGGCACAAGGGTGTCGTCAAGCGTGCGCTCGGTGCCGTCTTCGTTGTACACATAATTGAGCCCAGTGTTATCGGAGATATCTTCACCTGCGTTATTTACGCGCTTACCCAATGCGAGGTTAAGCGTGTCGCCGATTCTGTAAGCCACACCCGCGCTGTTATCGACTGTTTCAGAGATCACAACCTCGCTGCTGTTTTGCGGCAGCCGCCCTTCAAGGAGCTTGACGGACATCTGATCAAAGCCGTTCTCGCTGTACTGCTTGATGAAAAGATACGGCTTGGATTCATTGACCGATCCTTCAAGCGCCGCGTAACCGAGATCGCGCGAGATGACAGTGCTGTCTATACCATCGTTATCTGTGATCGCATCCATGTTTTGCACCTGAACGCCCATTATCTTGGCGTGCCAGTTGCCGTTTGATGTAATGGTGTCGCGCTGTATGAGACTCACAAACGATGAAAAGAACACCGACACGGCAGTCAGCATGGCGGCGGATATGATGACGCCGATGATGGTCACTATTGTCCGCTTTTTGTTGCGCTTGAGGCTCTTAAGCGTAAAGCTTCTTATCACGTTCATTTACGCATCACCTCGTCCTTGATGATACGACCGTCTTCTATGTGCAATATACGGTCGGCCTGAAGCGCGATATCCATATCGTGTGTGATGAGTATCAGCGTCTGCGCATACTGCTTGTTGGAAAGACGCAGCAGAGCGATGATTTCCGCGCTGTTTTTGCTGTCTAAGTTGCCTGTGGGTTCATCAGCGAGCATCAGCGCCGGGCTGTTGATTAGCGCGCGGCCGATGGAGACGCGCTGCTGTTGTCCGCCTGAGAGCTGGTTGGGAAGGTGGTTTTTGCGTTCTTCAAGCCCGAGCATTGAAAAAATATTGTCAAGCTGCTTTTTGTCCGGCTTGCGCCCGTCCAAAAGTAGCGGCAGCGTCATGTTCTCTTCCACGTCAAGTACGGGGATAAGATTGTAAAATTGGTAAATCAGACCCACCTGACGGCGGCGGAAAATCGCGAGACGTGTTTCATTAAGCGCATAGATATCCGTGTTGTCCACGAACACTTTCCCCGACGTAGGGCGGTCCACACCCCCCAATATGTGAAGCAGTGTGCTCTTGCCTGAGCCAGATGAACCAACGATCGCCACAAATTCACCCTTTTCAACGCTAAAGGATACGTCGTCCAGCGCGCGGACGGTGGCTTCGCCGCTGCCGTAAACTTTGCTTAAATTTTCAACTTTCAAAATTTCCATGGCGTTTTCTCCTAAATTCTTTATTACCGCCATGATAATTGCGCCGTATGACACGTCGGTGACGGTTTGTGTGACTGTTTTGTCATTTTGGAAATCGGACTGTGAACACGCTGCCGCCCTTCGGATGGTTGGCTGCATCGATGGTGCCGTTTTGCTCTTTGACAATTGCGGCGGCCATGGCAAGGCCGATACCCACGCTGTCGTTCGAGGCGTTTTTGCCACGGTAGAAACGGCTGAACACATGCGGCAGGTCTTTTAAGTCGATACCCGGCCCGCTGTCCCTTATGAGAATCTGCGTATATAGCGGATTGGATGTGCAGGCGATGCTGAGCTTGCCGCCCTTGGGCGTATGCTCGACGCAATTTTTGAGTATGTTGACAAGCGCTTCCGCTGTCCAGTTTTCATCACAGCGAAGCGAAACGTCGCCGTCTTTGATGCTCAGCGTCTGGTTCTTTATTTCAATAGGGATAAGCAGGGGTGCGCATGCTTTTTCCAGCAGCGTTTTGGCAGATACCAACGCGGGCTTAAACGCCACCGTCTTGGCATCCAGCTTGGAGAGCTTCAAAAGAGACGACACAAGCCACTGTATGCGTTCCAGCTGTGCACGAAGCCGGTCTGTGAATTCACGGCGTTTTTCCTCAGTTAGCTGCGCGTCGCAGAGCAGATCGGTCATCATGAACATCGACGTAAGCGGCGTTTTGAGCTGATGGGAGATATCCGAGAGCGCGTTTTGCAGCGCTGCCTTATCGTGAACGAGCATGTCGTTCTGCTCGCGCAGCATCACGGTCACCTTGTATATCTCGCTTTTTAATATAGATAGCTCGCCCTCCACGTTGTCGCGCACGTCCAAGGCGTAATCGCCGCTGTTGATGCGTTTTAAATAGCTGCTAAGCTTTGCCATCTGTTTATACCGCCGCCATGTATATATAATGAAGACAGACATAAAAAGAAGGCTGATAATGAGCGCCAGAATGCCCGCAAAATCGGAAGCGATGAATCCGGCGGCGGAGGCTAGAACCGTGAGAAGTAGCAGAAGGGAAAGGAACCGTTTGAACTCTGGATTGCGCAGCATGGTTATTCACCCGCCTTATAACCAAGGCCGCGCACGGTATGGATGAGCGCGGGGTTTTGCGGGTCTTTTTCGACCTTTTCACGCAGCCGCTTAACATAGACGGTTAATGTGTTGTCGTTCACAAAATCACCTGCGATATCCCAGATGCCCTCCAGCAGCTGTGTGCGCGAGAGCACCTGCCCGGGATGGACGGCCAGTGTCAGCAGCAGACGGTATTCGAGCGCGGTCAGCAGGATTTCTGTGCCGTTTTTCCAAACGCGCGCCTGACGTGTGTTGATGGTGATGTCACCAAGATGCAGCTCGTCTTTGCCGTCTTCGTTTTTCTCGGCACGGCGCAGTACCGTTCGCAGACGGGACAGAAGCTCGCGGATGCGAAAAGGCTTTGTGACATAATCATCGGCACCCATGTCGAGACCCATCACCACGTTGACCTCGTCGTCGCAGGCGGTGAGGAATACGACGGGCGTGTCGCCGCGTGCTTTGATACGGCGGCAGATGTCGTAACCGCTGCCGTCCGGCAGCGAAAGGTCGAGAATCGCGATATCAAAACGCGCATCGTCCACGGCTTTTTCCGCCTGCGCGGCATTATAACAGACGATGACATCGTAGCCTTCCTGTCGCAGTGTGTATTCAAGACCCATCACGATCGTTTTGTCGTCTTCGACGAGCAGCACTGTTTTCATACCATAATCACCCGTTTCATTATAGCTTCTTTTGCCCACTTATGCATGACGATTTTGTCATATTTATTTAAACGCCTTCTGCAAAGTGGTGGAAGACGATACGCTTGTATTAAACCTGATATACTGTTCATGAAAACATGCGTTATCCTATAAAATTGAGTTGCGTAAACGGTACTGCATTGTTATAATGAGGTGTCTTGATATATGTGCAGAGTAGATTTTGTGCGTTAAGTGCCCTAGGATGGGATGTCGCCCGGGGACGAAAGGTGAAAACCTGCGGTACAAAGTCGCGTCCGCTGCTTATGAGAACCTTATTCTCTTAATGGCGTGTCTTTGCCTATATCCAAGGGAAGGAGGTTTTTTTGTATGAAAAAATTAAACATTCATACGCTTGTCATTATGGCGCTGCTTGCGGCGCTGGGCGCTGTTTTCAGTGCGTTTCTTTCGGTGGAGCTCAACTTCACTGGCGTTAAAACGGTCGAGGTATCGCTGGCACCGCTGCCCGTGATGCTTGCGGGCATATTTTTCGGGCCGCTTGCAGGCGGTATCGTGGGCTTTGTGGCCGACACAGCCGGTTTTTTCATGGGCGTGCAAATGGGTGCATACAATCCTTTGTTCTCCGTCACGATGGCGCTGTTCGGCGTGATTGCGGGGCTTTTCTATCTTCGCAGCAAAAAAAACACCATTTGGAAGGTAACGGGGGCAGCATTTACAGCGCAGATTGTCTGTTCCGTTGTGCTCAATACATTGTTGGTATGGCTTTTCTACGGCGTGCCCTTAGCGGTATTGCTTCCGCCAAGACTCATCGGCGCTGCGGTGGAGCTGCCGCTTTACGCCTGGCTGCTGATGATGCTGGTTGAGAGATTAAGGCTGTTATCAAACGTTTTTAGAACGGCAGAAGCTTAAGGATATCTGAACAAGCGCGTATATAAAGCCGGTTGAACTAATTCAGCCGGCTTTTTCGTATCGCAACGAGCTGCATAAAAAATGCTTATTGTTGTTATAACATAACAGATCGTGTTATTTATAACTGGTGTTTAATCTTGCGGCATGTTAAAATATATATCATTAAAACCATATATAAGGCAACGATGCTTTTGAATAGACCGCAGTGATGCAGGCTTATATTCAAAGGCTTTTATTTTGGAAAGGTGGACATAGCAAATGCGGCGCGCAGCACATGGAAAGACAAAAAAACAACCCAATATTAAAAAAATACTGACAGACAAGGACCTAATCGCGCACTTTCAGCAGGTGGTTTACGTCACAAGGAAGATGGTCTGCGGAATGGAGGGGCTCATTCGCGGTATAGAAGCCGGAAAGCCTGTTTCTCCAAAAGCGCTGTTTGATGCCGCCCAAAAGAAGGGGCTGACGCTTGAGCTTGACAGGCTGTGCCGCGAAAAGGTGATCGAAGCTTTTGGCCGTATTTATCCTAACAATAAGGACAAGCTGCTGTTTTTGAATCTGGATGCGTCCATTCTGGATAACGTGATCGGCTCAGGTTATTTGAAACGTCAGGTGCAAACGTACGGCGTTAATCCTCAAAATATTGTGGTGGAGATTAACGAGACCAAGGTGCAGGACAATAAGGCATTAAAGGCGTTTATCGACCAATACAGAAAAGAGGGCTTTCTGATCGCGCTTGACGATGTGGGAGCGGGGTTTTCCAATTTAGATCGAATTCCCATCGTCAAACCGGACATTATCAAGATAGATATCGGATTGATCCGCAACATACATCTTGATTATCACAAACAGGAGGTTGTCAAGTCGATGATTCGGCTTGCGACGCAAATCGGCGCCATGGTGGTGGCTGAAGGCGTGGAAACGCAGGAAGAGGCGATAGAAACGCTGCGGCTGGGCGTAAACATGATACAAGGATTCTATTTTTCCAGACCGGCCGAACTTTCAGACCAGCCCTTTGAAAACGAGCGTATCGACATGCTTGCAGACAACTTCAAAATTTATATGACGGACACGCTCAAGCACGAGCAGCGTATCTATAAACACATTTCATCTATTGTCAGAAAAACACTGGCAGCGCTCAAAGACTGCGATGCGTTTGATGAGCGACTGCAACGCATTGTAGACAGCCATGATGTGGTGGAATGCGCGTATGTGCTGGACGAAAGCGGCCTTCAATGCAGCCGTACCCTCTTTGGCAGAGGGAAATGCGGTTCGCGCGAAAACCTGATTTTTTATTCGGCATCCAGTGGCACTGACCATTCCATGAAACGGTATTATTTTCAGATCGCCAACGGCAAGCGCGATAAATACATGACGGAGCCGTATGTATCTCTCGCGACGGGCAACCTCTGTGTCACGTTTGCCGAAACTTTCAAGAGCAGCGATAATAAAAAGTTCATCCTTTGTATGGATTTTTGTGAAGCGGAAGGTTAAAATGACTGCTTATACCCGGCGGCGTTTGCCGCAGCTTTGGCAGATCGCGTATGTGACGGTACGTGAACGTCTGCCGCGAATCAGCATGAAAAGAGCGATCCAGCCGATCACGGGGATGCAGAGCAGAAAAATGTAAAACAGCGTGAGCAGACAGCCGCGCGGGCGCTGCTCTGCCACCGGGGTAACAAACACATTCGCACTGCCGCATCGAGAACAAACCATGCACGTCTCCTAAGTGAACATAAAAAGTATATGCAATTATATCAGCTATTGTGAATGCAGACAATCAAAAAGAGATAAAAAAAACAGAGGTCATAAACCCCTGTGAGTAGATTGTCATTTCTTTTTACAGTGCTTCTTTATGCAGCTCTCTTGCTTTCTTGAGCATATACACATATCTTTTCTTGGCGGCTTCCATGTCATATATCGCAAAATCGATTAGGTCAGGGTCCGCCACGTTGTCAAAATAGTTCTGTGCCGCCTGCCATACGGCATAAGCACGCTTTACCTCATCCGCGTATTCGCTGACTTCCATACCGCATCCTCCCTATTGTTGGTTGATGCTGTGTATTATTGCCACATTGTGATGTTTATATACCAACCGTTAATATATCGTTCGGCCCTCGAGGGCGCGCGTCAGCGTCACCTCGTCGGTGTATTCAAGATCGGCACCGATGGGCACACCGTGCGCAATCCGCGTGATTCTCGATATAAGCGGCCGGATGGTCTTTGCAATATAAGCCGCCGTTGCCGTGCCCTGTACGTCGGGATTTGTTGCGAGTATGACTTCATTGACATCCCCTTTGGCAAGCCTGTCGATGAGCCCTGCGATATTAATATCGTCCGGGCCGATACCGTCCATGGGGGAGATCACGCCGTGCAGCACATGATAAACGCCTTTAAACTCGCGCGTTTTTTCAATAGCCAGCACGTCTTTGATATCCGATACCACGCAAATCAGGCTGCCGTCACGCCCGGCATCTGAGCAGACGTCGCACAGCGCTTTGCCTTTTTGCATCAGGTTGCCGCAGTTCGGGCAGTAGACCGCCGCTTTTTTGGCGTGGAAAAGATCTTTTGCGAACTCTTCGACGTCGGTATCGCTCATGTGAATGACATAAAAAGCCAGACGCTGAGCGGTTTTCTGGCCGATGCCCGGGAGCTTAGCAAATTGGTTGATCAGCCGGGCCACAGGTTCAATGATACCGCTCAAAGCTAGAACATGCCTCCAAGATCGATACCGCCGGTGACCGCGTTCACCTTGCTGTGCATCACGCTGTCCGCTTTGGTCAGCGCTTCATTGACCGCCGCTGTTATGAGGTCTTCCAGCATCTCGATATCGTCTGGATCAGCCGCTTCGGGCGAAATCTTGACACTGAGTATTTTTTTGGAGCCATTTGCGCGCACTGTTACCGCGCCGCCGCCTGCTGTGGCTTCCACTTCTGTTTGTTCGGCTTCGGCCTGCGCCGCCGCCATATCTGCCTGCATTTTTTGGGCTTTGGCCAGCATGGAACCCATGTTCATTGCACCGCCGCCGCCGAAAGATTTTCTCTTTGCCATGAGAACCTCCCTATTACTAATTAGTGTTTAGAATATTGTATTATATTTCTTCGATTTTGTCCCCAAACATCGCAAGTATGTCCGATTTGCCCTTTTTTGAACCGGATTCCTTTTCGATGATGATGCTTAAATTCATTTGTTTACCCGTTATTTTCTCGAGCGCTTCGCCCACAGCCTTTTGAGCAGGCGCGTGCTTTAAAAATTCAGCAGCCACCTCCGCATCGCTGCCAAACGTAATCTCCAGCCCGTCATCACCCTTGCGCACCGCTTGATTGGCTTTGACCGCATGCGGATACGCAAAGTAGTAGGTATCGGCCTTTAACGCATCCAACAACTTCTGCCACAGATCATTCGCATCGCTGACGCCCTGATTGACGGATGCTTCCGTCTTTCTGGGCGCTTTTTTTGGCGCTTCCTTAGCCGGCTTTTCTGCTTTGGGCGCTTCATTCTGCACAGCCTGAGCAGGCGCAGCCGCCGGGGGGCGCTTTTCCAGCGCCGCAAGACGTGCCTCCAGCTTTTCAATACGTGCGCTGTCGGGTGCTGAATCATCGTCCTCGGGGCACATGAGCGCCATCACTGCCGTTTCCAGCACGATATCTGCGCGCAGATTCTGGCGCATCTCGTATTCCTTTTGTATCAGTATATTAAGCGCGCGAATGCATGCGTTTTTACCGAAACTTTTGGCCAAGTCGTCAAGACCGCTGTCGTCTGAATCGCCTGCGCCGACGGACAGCCACATCATGCGGCGAAAAGTCTCTGCAAGATCCTTAATAAGCGCCCGCGTATCCGCGCCCGCTGTCAGCAGCGAAGACAGCCGCTCCAGCGCCCCTTTTTCGTCGTAGGCGGTGATACAGCCTATAAGCTCATGGATCATGTGCATGTCGCCGCTACCCAGCGCCGCGGTGACACTCTGCTGCGTGACCGCGCCGGATGCTGCGCACTGATCGAGTATCGAAAGCGCATCGCGCAGGCCGCCTTCGGCTGCCCGAGCGATTGTGTGCAATGCCTCGGCATCAAATTCGTAGTCCTCGCCTCTGGCCACCTCGGTCAGCCGTGCTGCGATATCCCCGGCTGATATGCGCTTGAAATCAAAACGCTGGCATCGTGAGAGTATCGTCGCGGGGAGCTTGTGCGGCTCGGTGGTGGCGAGTATAAATATCACGTGTGAGGGCGGCTCTTCGAGCGTTTTTAACAAAGCGTTAAACGCCCCCTTAGACAGCATATGCACTTCGTCGATGATATAGACCTTATAGCGGCAAACGGCAGGCAGCAGGTTCACGCGGTCGCGTATCTCACGAACGCTGTCCACGCCGTTGTTGGAAGCCGCGTCAATCTCGACGATATCGACAGGGTTTTCCGCCGATGTTTCTACGCATGCGTCGCACTGTCCGCAGGGCTCGCTTTTCTGCCGCGCCATGCAGTTTACAGCGCGCGCCAATATCTTGGCCAGGCTCGTTTTGCCTGTGCCTCTTGGGCCCGAAAAAAGATAAGCATGCGCAATACGGCCGGTTTCAATCTGACCGGTCAGCACCTTTATAATATGCTCTTGCCCCGACACCTCGGAAAACCGTGCGGGCCGCCAGGTGCGGTACAAAGCTCTGTACGCCATTTTTTTCCTCCTGCACGCAAAAATGCACGTGACTAATATATCATTTTCCGGCCCGCTTTGTCTACATAACGGAAGGAAGAGGACACCCTTTGGGATCATTATACAAGACACTTCCCTATATACATTTTTTCTGTTATCCTTATAATGATGTTCCAAAAAGCAAAGTTTTTGGGATCGTTTTACCAGCCAAATTGTAAACTTCTTGCGACAGAGGTATTGCGGAATTAATAATTGTGTTATAATTGAAATACATTTGTAAAGAATGATGAGGATTATCGTGCATTGAAGCTTAAATTTATAGACCCGAGAATGTTTAAGTTCATAGATTGGCTGCTTTTTGCCAACATCATTGTGTTGATTTTGTTCAGCTTTGTGGCCATTGCGAGCGCGGAATCTGAGCCGCTCACTGAGAACTCGGGTTCATTAAGCGCGGCAATTGCTCAGCTTGATCTCAGCCGTACACTTCAGCAGCTGGCCTGGTTCGGTGTCAGCCTTTTTGGTATGTTTATCGTACTGCTTCCCGATTATCATGCCATCGAAGAATACTACAAATGGATATATGTGGTTATTGTAGGTCTGCTCATTGCGGTCATGTTGTTTGGCTCTGAAATTAACGGTACCAAGGGGTGGTTTCGTATTGGTACATCGGGGTTTCAGCCAAGCGAGGTCGGAAAAATCGGCATGATTATTGTGATGGCGCATATGATATCAAAGAAGACGCAAGGGCGAGACGGCGGTATTAAGAAGGTTAAAGATATTTTGCCGATGCTTGCGGTATTCGTTGTTCCTTTTGCACTCATATTGATTCAGCCGGACTGGGGAACTGCATTTGTCTATGCGTTTATGTTCATCTCTATGCTTTTTATGGCGCGGACAAGTCTGAAATTGCTGGGTGGGCTGTTTGCTTGTGCGGGTGTTGCCTTGCCGGTGGCATGGTTAGTTATGGCCGATTGGCAGAAGGACCGGATTTATTCCTTCCTTGGCATAGCACGGGAAGGCATGACGCCGCAGGAAATTGCGGATATGCAGCGCCAGTCTACTCAGGCCAAGACCGCCGTTGGTTCGGGGCAGGCATATGGCAAAGGTCTATTCTCTCTTGGAGGAGAAAGCAAGCTTTCAAATATTGCTGAAAAGCAAACGGACTTTATTTTTGCCACTACCGCAGAGGCGATCGGTTTTATCGGTATCATAGTTGTGATATTGCTTTATTTTATATTGATCTTCCGTACGCTGTATCTTGCGACCAAAGCAAAGGATGATTTCGGGACGCTGATCATTGTGGGCGTGGCCGCCATGACGTTGTTCCATATTTTCGAGAACATTGGCATGAACATCGGCGTGATGCCCATCACGGGTATTCCGCTGCCGTTTTTAAGCTACGGGGGCTCGAACCTGCTGACCAATATGATCGCGTTTGGTCTGGTTATCAACGTGAGCATGCGACGACATCGTTGGAGCTTTTAAAACAAACTGGAGGTTTTAAATGTTTTTAGATCAAAGCGCAATGGCGCTCATACAAAAAAGAACGTCGGTAAGAACTTATGAGAAAAGGCCGGTGGAACCGGAAAAGCTGGAAATGCTGAGAGGCTTTTTTGAAACCGCCTGTGAAAATCCGTTTGACGCCAAGGTGCGTTTTGACATCGTGGAAGGCGGATCAGGGAAGCTTGGCACCTATGGCTTCATTAAAGGTGCGAAGACTTTTTTTGCGGGCTGTGTCAAAAAAGGCGGATATGATATTGAAGGCTTTGGGTATGCGTTTGAGAAGGTTGTGCTCTACGCCACCGCGCTGGGTCTTGGCACATGCTGGCTCGGCGGCACGTTCAAACGTGCATCGTTTACGGCCCTTATCAAGCCGGATAAGGATGAACTCATGCCCGCTATCTCACCGCTCGGCTATGCGGCGCAGAAGAAAACGCTGACAGAAAAGATGGTGGCAGCGGGTGCGGGCGCAAGAAAGCGCAAGCGCTTCGGAGAGCTCTTTTTTGACGGTTCCGTAAAAACGCCGCTTTTTATTGACGAAGGGTTGCTTAAAACCTGCCTTGAGATGGTGCGTATCGGTCCGTCAGCATCCAACAAACAGCCGTGGCGCGTGATTCGCAGCGGTGATGCGCTTCACTTTTATTTGGCATCTGATAAGCATTACGCGGGCAACACAATGTATGGTTTTGCGATGCAGCGCATTGATATGGGTATCGCGGCCTGTCACTTTGAGCTTGCGGCCACAGAGCTGGGGCTTGGCGGGGGCATTGTATTTGATGAAGCACAGATTGCTGCCGATGCCAAAGCTGACGGCTGGAGCTACAGCTTTTCGTGGCGTTAGAAAATATTTTCCCACTTCACGGTGTCAATTTCGTGAATGTGCTTAATGTAGTAAAGTGTTTCTGCTGTTTCTGCAAGCGCTTCAGACTTATTGCTTTCCGCACAAAGCTGTTGAAGGCGCGCGGAACTGGCTGAAATCAAATCCACTTCTTCATGCTCAAAAAGCGTCTCAAAGAGATGCTTTTCTTTTCCCCAATTTTCCGTAAACGTTTGAGCACCGTCGAGCGCTGCCGGAAAATCTTCGGCGTCTAACGCTTCATTTATGACCTCCAAATCGCTTGCCAGTTTGTCGGTGGCGTCAGAAATATAGAGATGCTGCCAGAGCGCACCGCCGAGAATGATGATGAGAAGCACAATGATCGCAATGCGTTTAGCCATTGTTCATGCTTCCTGTCGATTGATGTCCGCGGTAATCCTGAAACAGCACGCTGCCCGTTTCGTCGATCATGGCTAAAAAGACATCGTTGACACGTTTGAACTTGTGTATTTTGAGAATATGCTCTAGCTGGTTCACCGTAAACCCAAGGCGCTCCAAATTCTTGCGTTTCAGCTTTCCGTCGAGTATCACATCATAACAAAAACCGGGATTCTGCGGCGTCATACGCATGTCCTCCGGGGTGAGCGGGCGTTTTTCGGGTTTAAGCATGATGCTGAGTTCACCGTTTGTTTCCAGTACCGCATAATGCACATCGCTGATGTTCATCACGTCTTTATTGCGCAGCTGTTCTAATAGGTCGTTTAAATTATAGCTGAGTTTTTTCAGCTCTTCTCGGCATACGATGCCCTTGTGGATCACGATGCTGGGCTTGCCTGAAAAAAAAGCACGCGCTTTTTCGCTCTTGATTGATATAAATGCGAGCAAGTTGTGCAGCACGAGCAGCACAACAACAGGGACAATGCCATATGTGATCGGCACACCCGGGCCGTCCATCGGTGTGGCAGCCACTTCAGCGATCATAATCGCGATAATAAGCTCAAATGGCTGCAATTCTCCGGCCTGCCTCTTGCCCATCAATCGGATCACAAGCATGGCGAAAAAATATAAAATGGCTGTTTTAATAATCACGTTAAACATACGAATATTTTTTGCCTGTCGTGCAAAATTATGCGATGACAGGACGGACAGAAATAAAATATAATTTGTTTTTTATGGCATCTCCCGATATAATAACGAAGAGCAAACGGGGGAATGGATATGAGTGACAACAGTGAGATACTAAGACGGCTTGAACAGCATTATTTGGGCGCAAGGCCGGCACTGCATTTCCGCAACCCGTTTGAGCTGCTGATTGCAACGATGCTATCCGCGCAGACCACGGACAAGCAAGTCAATGGGGTTACCAAGGTGCTTTTTGAAAAGGCATCCGATGCGGCGGGGATGCTGCGCCTAAGCCAAAGCGAGCTGGAGCAGATCATCAAAAGCTGCGGGTTTTATCATACGAAAGCGCAGAATGTGCTTGCGGCGTGCCAAAAGCTTGTGGATGAACACGGCGGCAAAGTGCCGCAGACGATGGAAGAGCTCACCGCATTACCGGGCGTGGGGCGAAAGACGGCCAATGTGGTGTTATCCAACGCATTTGGCATTCCTGGGATCGCGGTAGATACGCATGTGTTTCGTGTGACCAATCGTTTGGGGCTGGCGGATGCCAAGGATGTGCTGGAAACGGAAAAGCAGCTGATGGAGGCTATTCCGAAAGACAAATGGTCGGATGCGCATCATTGGCTGATATGGCATGGACGTAAAATCTGCACTGCGCGCAGACCCGACTGCGGTCAGTGCTTCTTGTTCGATATCTGCCCGTGGGGTGGAAAGGAAATCTGAATGTTTGTAGACAAAGCGAAAATTTATATAAAAGCGGGTAACGGCGGCAACGGTGCCGTATCGTTCCGCAAAGAAAAATATGTGAATGCGGGCGGCCCGGACGGCGGCGACGGCGGTGACGGCGGCGCGGTCGTGTTTGAGGTCGATGAGAGCATGCGTACGCTGATGGATTTTAAATATCAGCAAAAATACATCGCGCAAAACGGCGAGACGGGTAAAAAGAAAAACATGCGCGGTAAAACGGGTGAAGATCTTGTAATAAAGGTACCGCCGGGTACGGTGATCAAAGACTTTGAGACGGGGCGCGTGGCCGCGGATATGCGTGAAGGGCGCAGGAAGCTGCTTTCGGGCGGCTCCGGCGGAAAAGGCAACTCCCGGTTTGCGACAGCCACACGCCAAAAGCCGCGTTTTGCCACACCGGGGCGCAGAACAAAGGGCAAGCATGTGATGCTTGAGCTCAAGTCTATCGCGGATATCGGATTGATCGGTTTCCCGAGCGTGGGTAAGTCAACGCTATTGGCCGCATGCACAAGCGCACGGCCAAAAATAGGAGCGTATCACTTTACCACGTTGTCGCCGAATCTCGGTGTGGTGCAGTGGCACGACAAGAGCTTTATCATGGCGGATATACCGGGCCTCATTGAGGGAGCGCATCAAGGTGCGGGCCTCGGGCATGATTTTCTTCGTCATATCGAGCGTACGCGTATGTTGATTCATGTGGTGGATGCGTCGTGCAGTGAGGGAAGAGATATTATCGATGACTACAATGTGATTCGGCAGGAGCTTTCGAGTTATACCAAAGAGCTGGAAGCGCGGCCGGAGATTGTGGCCGCCAACAAGATGGATGCGCCGGGCTCCGACGAAAATGCGAAGCGCCTGCGTGACTATTTAAAGCCCAAAGGTATTGAAGTGGTCGAAATATGCGCAGCGATCGGAGAAGGCACGGATGCGCTGCTGGACACAGCGTCCGACATGCTGAGCAAACTGCCCGTTCCAATGCCTGTTGAAGAAGACGGCGTTATCGAGGAATGGGCGCTCGAAAAAGAAGACATGGGGTTCGACATCGCGCAAGAAGACGGTGTGTTCTACGTCGAAGGCAACGTGATTCAGGAAATCCTTGCGAAGACCGATCCGAACGACCCCGATTCCATGCGCCACTTTCAAAAGCTGCTTACAGACTTTGGCGTCATCAAGGCGCTGCGCAAGGCAGGCGCGCAAACGGGCGATACAGTGAGCCTCGAAGGACTCGAATTTGATTTTGTGGATTAGAAAGAATCCAGAAAGGAGCACTATGCTGACCAGTAAACAAAGGGCTGCGCTGCGTGCGATGGCCAACAATTTAGAACCGATTATTTTTGTGGGAAAATCCGGACTCACTGAAAATGTGATTACTCAGGTTGACGAAGCGCTGACCGCAAGGGAGCTTATTAAAGGGACAGTGCAGCAAAATGCACCTGTGAGCGCTGCTCAGATGGTTGATGAAATTTCTAAGGCCACCGGCGCAGAAGCTGTTTCATCATCCGGACGCAAGTTCGTGATTTACCGTGCGCGTCCGAAAGACCCGACAATAAGAATCTAAACCATGATGATTTCATTGAAGCCTGCACAGGCTCACGATATAAATACCGTTTCTGCGATTTTTCGCCGTGCCGTTTCGGATATGAGTGAGCGTTTCATTTTTCAGTGGGACGGCTGGTATCCATCGGAGGAGATGCTTCGGCTAGACATAGAAAACGGCCACATGTATTTGGTTTGCCAAAGGAATGAGACCATTGGCGCAGTTGTGCTTAATGAGCAGATGGATGATGAATACGCCCAAGGGTGCTGGGTTTGCGCTGAGCCTGCCGCTGCTGTGCACCGGCTCTGTATAGACCCGTCTTATCAGCATCGCGGCTTTGGCAGACAGGCCATGCAGCAGGCCGAGCACCTATTCAAGGAGCAAGGGTTTAAGTCCGTGCGACTTGACGCTTTCTCACAAAACCCATATGCAATTCGGTTATACGATAGTTTAGGATACAATCGCGTGGGTGAAGCAAATTTCAGAGAAGGTTTATTCTATTTATTTGAAAAGAGTTTGTAACGATTGGCAGACGGATGAATGTTTGAATTGGCGAAAAACCGTTGGTTTTTCGCCAATTTTACGTTTCGGCATAGATAAAACGAACACTTATAGAAGAAACATCTCGATATAGTAGACGGCAATACCAAGCAGCAGTGCAGGAACCGTGGTGATCACCGTCGCCCAAAGAGACGAACGGCGGTCTATCGCGAGCAGCGGGAACAGCGCGTCACCATCCTGCGAGATGGCGTTGGCAAGCAGCGCCGCAAAAGGCAGCATGCCCTTGCCATACAATGAGACGAAAATGATTTGCGGCCCGCAGCCGGGTATCAGCCCGATCAACGCGCCGACGATGACGGAAAGAAGCCCCGTTGCCATCATCCACGAAGACACCACAGCCTCGCCGCCCACAAAAATCACAAACAGCTCATAAACGAAATATGCAAGGAACACCCAGACGCAGACAAAAGCGGTATCCTGCGCGTTGTGCACAAGCGTTTCTTTAAGTGAGAATACCTTTTGCTCTTCTTCCTCGTGCTCTTCGTTTTTAAGAAAGCGCTTGCCGATAATCATATAGAAAAGGCAATACACCATGCCGCCGATACCGATAATCGTGCCAATGTGCGGAATGCCAAAGACTGTATTTACATCTACTTGGAATAAAAGCGTTATACCGAGCACGAGGCCCGCTGCAATTAAGACCCAGAATATCTGATACGCGCCGTTGTGGATAAAACGGTTCATAAGGCTTTTTGCGTGCCGGTCTTTTTTGTGATGGTGAAGCAGCATATCGACGCTGTCGCCGTCCTCATGGCCGATATGGCGTATCGGGCCTTCCTGCAGCTTGGCATGATCCTGTGCCGATATGGTATTTTTCTTAAGCAGCGCCTCGCGCTTTTTGGAAAAACCGCCGTCGATCTTGAGCGCGTCGATCACATAGCCGGTGATGATGGCGGCGACAAAGCTGATCACCGATACAAAAACGTAGTCAAGAGGCCGTGTGGAAATCAGCACAAAAGCCGCGTCTCCCATGGTGGACACAAGTGTGGATATCACCGTGCCGTATGTGACGGTGCCTTTTAAGTAGAGCGGCATCACGAATATTGCGCCGCCGCACCCGGGTGTTAAACCAAGCAACGCACCGATGACGGGTTGAAGTTTTTTGGCGTTTTCGAGCTTTTGAACAAAGCGTCCCTGCGTCTTATAATTGATATAGCCGAAAATGAGCAGCACTGCCCCCACAAAGACGCCGACCTGCAAGAATGCGTTTTCGGCAGAAGTCCATAGTTTTTCAAATATTTGACCCGCCATGCCTGCCCTCCTGTTATGCGAATGATTCTTGTTTACTGTCATTATTATATATAAATAAGCAAATATGCGTCAACAAGTAATGAAATAAAGTCTATCAGTCATTGAAAAAAAGCTTTATGTGAGTTATAATGTAATCACTGAGCAGGCAGGAGAAAAGAGCCACACCAGATTCTTTTGGTGTGGCTTTTTATATTGTTTAGGAAATAGGCAAGAGAAAGGATGACGACAATGATCTATGATGTGGCCATTATCGGGGCAGGTATTACAGGCGCGATGATTGCGCGTGAACTGTCGCAGCTGAGTGCTAGCGTATGTGTGATTGAAGCAGAAGCGGATGTTGCCGCGGGCGCCACACGTGCCAACAGCGGCATTGTGCATGCGGGATACGATGCGCTGCCCGGCAGTATGAAAGCGCGCATGAATGTGCGCGGCAACGCGTTGATGCCGACAGCCGTTAAAGAGCTTGGGGTGCCGTATGAAAACTGCGGTTCGCTCGTGGTGGCATTTGATGAAGAAGAGGATAGAAGCGTTGATAAGCTGCTGCAAAGAGGGCAGGAAAACGGCGTGCCTGTAGAAAAAATATCCGGTGAAGAAGTACGGAAAAGAGAACCGCATTTAAGTCAAGATATTAAGTCGGCACTTTGGGCGCCCACGGCCGGTATTGTGAGCCCGTTTGAGCTTGCCATTGCGGCGATGGAGAACGCGGCAGCAAACGGCGCAAAGGTTTACCGAAGCAGCCGCGTGACCGCCATATCCCGTCAAAACAGCGGGTTTGTCATTCAGGCCGGACAAAATCGCATTGAATCGCGTTTTGTGGTGAACGCGGCAGGCGTTTATGCGGACGAAATATCGCGCATGGCAGGAGGCGAAGAATTCACGATCACCGCACGGCGCGGTGAATACGTGTTGTTTGACAAGAGCCAGCCTGTCAAGGTGCGCAGCGTCATATTCGGCGCACCGTCCGAAAAAGGCAAGGGGGTGTTGTTCTCGCCGACTGCGCATGGCAACATGATTGCGGGGCCGACGGCCGAGTTTACCGGCAAGGAGGACACAGACACCACGCGCGAAGGGCTTGCAGCCGTGATGAACGGTGTGCGCCAATATGTACCCTCGATTGACAGGCGCAGCGCCATCACTGTGTTTGCAGGACTGCGTGCCGTGGGAGACAGGCACGATTTTATCATTGAGGAATCAAAAAGCGCGCCGGGATTTGTGAACGTGGCAGGTATTGAATCGCCGGGGCTCACATCTGCGCCCGCCATTGCGGAATATGTCACGGAGATGCTCGTCACAATGGGCATTGACGGCACAATAAAAACCGGCGCGACTAGAATACGCAAGCCCATTGAAGTGTTTGCGCATGCCACACCGGAGCGACAGTGTGAGCTTATCGACACAGACCCGCGTTACGCGAATGTGGTATGCCGATGCGAGCATGTCACCGAAGCGGAGATCGTAAAAAGCATACACCGGCCCTGCGGCGCGACCACGGTTGACGGCGTAAAGCTGCGCACGTCGGCAGGCTTTGGACGCTGTCACGGCGGTTTCTGTATGCCGCGTGTCATGGATATTCTCGCACGTGAACTGGGCAAAGACATAAATGACATCACGAAAAGCGGGGAAGGGTCTTGGATACTCGCAAATAAAACGAAGGAGGCGGCACAATGAAGGCAGACGTAGCAATCGTTGGGGCAGGCCCCGCGGGCTTGGCCGCAGCCATTGCGGCAAAGGAAAACGGTGCAAAGCGTGTGGTTGTCATCGAAAGAGAATCCCACTTGGGCGGCATATTGAACCAGTGTATTCATAACGGTTTTGGACTGCATGTGTTTGGGGAAGAGCTGACAGGGCCGGAATATGCGGCGCGTTTTGAGGATAAAGCGGCGGCGCTGGACATAACGTGTTTGACACAAACAATGGTGCTGGATATCTCGCCGTCACGCGTGCTCACGGTGGTGGGGCCGCAGACGGGGTTTTGCACCATCGAAGCAGGTGCGATCGTGCTCGCGATGGGGTGCAGAGAGCGCAGCGCAGGTGCGCTGATGCTGCCGGGCGGGCGTCCGGCGGGCGTGCTTACAGCAGGAACGGCTCAGCGTTTCGTCAACATCGATGGTTATATGCCGGGCAAAGAGGTGGTGATCCTCGGCTCAGGCGATATCGGACTCATCATGGCGCGGCGCATGACGCTGGAGGGTGCGCATGTGAAAATGGTGCTTGAGCTTATGCCGTTCTCAGGCGGTCTCAAACGCAACATCGTGCAGTGCCTGGATGATTACAACATTCCGCTGAAGCTCTCATATACAGTGACGCGGATACACGGGGCAAAACGCGTGGAGGGCGTCTCAATCGCAGCGGTAGATAATAAAGGCGTACCGATTAAGGACACGGAGGAATACGTGGCGTGCGACACATTGCTGCTTTCCGTGGGGCTGATTCCCGAAAATGAGCTGTCGCGCGGCATGGATATCAAAATCGATCCCGTGACAGGCGGCCCCGAGGTTGACAGCCATATGCAGACGTCGATAAAAGGGGTGTTCGCGTGCGGCAATGCGGTTCAGGTGCACGACCTTGTGGACTTTGTTACGGAGGAGGCCACGCGTGCAGGCGCAGCGGCAGCCCGGTATTTATTCGAGGAGGATAAAGCCATCGCCTATTGCCCCACCAAAGCGGGCACCGGCATCCGGTATGTGGTGCCGCAGCGTCTTCGTTTGGATGGTGACAAAAAAACGTTGTTTTTCCGTGTGACTAATGTGTTTAAAAACTGCGTCACAGTGGCGCGGTGCGGTGATAAGGTGATTGCGCGTAAAAAGAGGCTGGTATGCACGCCGGGCGAGATGGAGAGCCTTTGCATTGCGGATGAGGATATTCAGGGCGACGTTATTGTCAGCGTGGAGGAGGCTTAATATGGAAACGAGGAATTTAACTTGTATCGTCTGTCCGCTCGGATGCGAGATGACGGCGCAGATGGACGGCAGAAAAGTTGTAAGCATATCGGGCAATACATGCAAGCGCGGTGAGAACTACGCCCGCGCGGAGCTGACCGATCCGCGCCGCACGCTAACGACCACGATGCGCGTTAAAGGCGGCGGCCGCGTCAGCGTAAAATCCAAGGATACACTGCCTAAGGGTAAGTTGTTTGAGTGCATGACGGTGATTAACGCTTGGGAAGTGCAGCCGCCTGTAAAGATCGGTGATGTGCTGATCAAGGATATTATGGGGCTTGGTGTGGATATTGTTGCCACTTCGCGTATTAACGGCGTATAATGGGTGCATGGAACGGGTGATAGAGACGACGTGCCGTACGGCGCTGTATCGTCACAACTCAAAATGGCTGCCATTCAAATACGATATCAACGTATACCGCGGGTGCGCGCACCGATGCATTTACTGCTACGCGTTGTATACGCACGACTATATCGGCGGCGGTGATTTTTTCGGAGATGTATACGCCAAAACGAACATTGCCGATGTGCTGCGGCGCGAGCTGCCGCGCTTTTCGCGCGAGCCGGTGAATCTCGGCGGCATCACAGACAGCTATCAGCCTGCCGAGCGCGATTGCAAGCTGATGCCGGGGGTGCTGTCTCTGCTCGCGGATTTTTCCGTTCCGATCATACTTTGTACCAAGTCTTCGCTTATAGTGCGCGATCTGGAGCTTATCAGCCGTGTGAACGCGGCGTCGGGTGCGGCGCTGGCCTTTACAGTCACTACGCTCAATAAACGCGTGGCTGACCTAATTGAACCCGGGTCTTCGCGGCCCCATGAACGCATGGCTGCAGTGCGTGAGATCAAAAAAACGGGCGTGTCGTGCGGGGTGCACCTCATGCCCATTATCCCATATCTCACAAGCGCCGAGGACAGCCTCGAAGCTGTTTTCAGCGAGGCAAAGGAAGCGGGAGCCGATTACGTACTGACCGGGGCACTTAATCTAAAAAGCGCGACGAGAAAGCAGTTTTTTGAAAGTGTGAGAAGCGGGTTTCCCTCCGAATATGCGAAGTTGAAAGCGCTTTTTAACGATAAGGCCGCATACCGCGCGTACAAGGAATCGTTGTATGCCACTGTCGAAAAACTTCGCAAAAGATACGCGATGCCGAGCTACGCCATGCCGAAACCAAGGCCGGAGCCCACACAGCTTAAGTTCTTTTAGGCCGCACGTTTGGAATTTTGTATACAAGAAACGCGCACCGGCTGAGCCTTGCGCTTATTTTTTTTGGCTTCTCTGCGCTCAAGAATAAATAGCGCCGCAGTAAAAGCGATAAACAATATAATAGCGCCGATAATCAATCCGCTGGATACCACCATTTTTTCCCACATAACAAACCCTCCTGTTAGAATATATGTTCATATTACAACATGCGCTGTCCGAAAATGAGGACAGTTGAAACGGTTATGGCTTATCCACGGTCATAGACAGCAGCTTTTGTCGCATACATATGAATATCAGCGTAGGGGAGGTTTACATGAAGGACTTAATTGTGGTGCCGACAGCTGCATATTCGCATTCTCAAATGCTGCGCGATATCGACGCCCTTAAATTGACATACCCGGAGTTAATACGATGCGAGCAGGCCGGCTTTTCCGTTGAAGGGCAGGAGCTTCCCCTGATTCAGGTGGGAACAGGAAAAAAGAAGGTGTTTTTTTGCGGCGCCCACCATGCGCGTGATTATATAACCAGCGCTTACCTCATGTATGCGGTTAACGTGTATGTGAAGGCAGCTTTCGAGAACCATAAAATGGGGCGGTATGATATGCGTGAGCTGCTCTCTTCCTGCACGATGTATGTGATGCCCATGGTAAATCCGGACGGCGTGGCGTTGGTGCAGGGCGGCCTTAAGGCCGTGCAGAACTCAAAGCGCGTGGCCAAGATGGTGCGCGTACGCCCGTCATATTCCCAGTGGATGGCGAATATCAACGGGGTGGACTTGGGCAGGCAGTATCCTTCGCTCTGGGAGAAAAAATATACGGTGATGACAAAGCCTGCTTCAGAGCTGTATAACGGAAAAGAGCCTGCGTCTGAGCCGGAAGTGCTCAGCGTCATGCGGGTGTGTAAGAACAATGTGTTTATGTCGGCAATGGCGTTCTATGCCAAGGGAGAAACGATTGACTATGCCGATGACAACACAAACGAAAAGATACCCGAGGCTTTTGCGCTTGCCAAAAGGCTCTCAATGGTATCCGGCTATGCAATGAATACAGTGTGCGATAATCCGGGCGTTTACGCGGCAAGTTTCGAGAATTGGTTCCGGCAGGAATTTTTGCGTCCGGCACTGCATATCAATCTGTCGCCCGCAACGGGCGGCGCAATGCCGCATCATGACCGGAGCTTTTTTACGTTGGTTTGGGATAAAGCTAAATCGCTCTGCGCAGAGACACTGAGCGCTGTAAGCAAACAAGAGGATCATATATCCTAATAAACCATGGATTAATATTTGCAGATGTTGATAGGCTTTAAAGTTTCGGGATGCCCGCTGGCACCCCGAAACAAAAAGCCTGACAAAGAAGTTATCACTTTTAAAAGGACTTCCATCCTTCTAAAACTTTTTAAGACCCCAATCACATGTCTGGGGCATTAAGGCTTAATATCTTGTCAGATACTGTTCGACTTCCCACGGGTGAACCGCTGTGCGGAAACTATCCCATTCGGCGATCTTGAAGTCATAATAAGTATTGAAGATATGATCACCCAATGTTTCTTTCACGAGCGCATCGCTCTTGTACGTCTGGAGCGCATCGTAAAGGTTACCCGGCAGGCTGGATACGCCCAGCTCAGCCATTTCGGCTTCTGTCATCTTGAAGATGTTTCTGTTAACCGCCGGCGGGGGTGTGAGATTGTTCTTGATACCGTCAAGACCGGAAGCCAGCATCAGTGCGATAGAAAGATACGGGTTGCATGCCGGGTCGGGGCAGCGCACTTCCACTCTGGTACCGGCACCGCGCGATGCGGGGATACGAATAAGCGGGCTTCTGTTCTGAGCCGACCATGCCACATAGCAGGGGGCTTCATAACCGGGAACCAGACGCTTGTAGGAGTTGACTGTCGGGTTGGAGACTGCCACGATGGACTTGATATGCTCCATGATACCCGCGATGTAGTTGTAAGCGATGGGAGAGAGCTCCAGATCGCCTTTCTTGTCATAGAATGCGTTGCCGTCTTTGTTGCACAGAGACTGGTTTGTGTGCATGCCGCTGCCGTTGATGCCGAAAAGCGGTTTGGGCATGAATGTGGCATACAGGCCGTGACGTGCCGCAATGCTCTTGACAACGATTTTGAACGTCATAATGTTATCGGCTGTCAGCAGCGCGTCCGCATATTTGAAGTCGATCTCGTGCTGGCCTTCGGCCACTTCGTGATGCGAAGCTTCAATTTCAAATCCCATTTCTTCAAGCGTTAAGCACATGTCGCGGCGTGCATCTTCGCCTTTGTCGATGGGAGCCAGATCAAAGTAACCGCCTTCATCATGGGTGATGGTGGTGGGTTTGCCTTCGGCATCCGTTAAGAAAAGGAAGAACTCGCACTCGGGGCCCACGTTCATGGAATAGCCCATGTCTGCCGCCTGCGCGAGCGTCTTTTTAAGAACGTTTCTCGGGCAGCCGTCATACGGTTTGCCGTCTGTTGTATAAACGTCGCAGATGAGACGCGCCACTTTGCCCTGCTGCGGACGCCATGGAAAGATCACGAAGGAATCCGGATCGGGTCTTAACAGCATATCGGATTCTTCAATGCGGACGAAGCCGTCGATAGATGAACCGTCGAACATGCAGCCTTCTTCCAGTGCGCGTTCAAGCTGTCTCGCTGTGATCGCCACGTTTTTCAGTATACCAAAAACGTCGGTAAACTGAAGTCTGATGAATTTTACGTCGTTTTCCTCAACCATTTTGAGGATGTCTTTGTTTGTGTACCTCTTCGCCATTTTAAAACACTCCTTTTGATTAGTGAATACTTGTTTAAGGGTCTATCCAATACCCAATTGAAATTGAGCATTTTTGTCGATCGTTTGCTGAGCTCAAGCCTTCAGGCTCATATTATCTTTATTTCTTAATAAAAGCAAATAAAAAAGTCAACCAAAGCAAAATAGCTCTGTTGACTTCGTTGTCCTGCAGCTGTTATTACAATATCATAATGCGCTCATATATGCAATACCTTTTCTCTATATTATATATTTTAAAAAGTCCCCTTCAAGCGAAGGAGACTTTTAAGCTTTTTAACTATTTACTCGGCATCAGAGGGCACATATTCAAAGTTTAAATCCGTGCCTTCTGATGTTTTCCCTGTGATTGTCGTGCCGGTAATGCTGTACCATTCGGGCAAAGCCGTCGGGAAATCAGCTGATTCGCTGCCTGTCAGTGCTGCGGGCTGCGACGTCTCACTCGCCGATACGCCGAATATGCCGTCTTCACCATTTATAGCAAATTGAAACAAAGAAGTGGTACCGTCCTCGTTCGTGAAGTAGTACTGGCTGACATACCCAAAGGATGTTTTGCGGTATTCTGAGTAAAAGGTTTCTTTGCCGTCAGTCGTGGAACTGCAAACCAGCGCATCGGCAGCCGGGTCATATGTGCCGCTGAATGCAATAGCAGTGCCGTCCGCATCCACATAAGAGATTGAATAGTTGTTGCCGTTTTCAGTGTATTTAACATCTTCAGCGCTAAACATTGATAATCCCATCGCCGCAGTTTCTTCACCCATGCCAAAAAAACTAACGGGCAGCATAGTCAGATCTGCCGCAGCGGCTCCAAGTAATGTGAAAGAGGCGGAGAGAGAATCTGCACTGCTGCCAAGACTGTCTGCCAGCTTTGACATGACGACTTCCTTGGCATCCAAGTATGCTGTGTAGGAATCTGCGACAGGGTAGCCGCTGCTGGTTGTGGCGTCATCAGCTGCCGGTTCCTGCGGGTCGGCGGGTGCAGGGTCATTGGACGCGGATTCCTGCATATTGTTTGCGGGAGCCTGTCCGCAGCCTGTGAACACGGCCACAAGCATAAGTACGGCCAAAGTTAAAGTTATAATCTTTTTCATATTTTCCTCCATCAATGGTTCTGATTGCCTAAAACAATCTTGATTTTGGCATTTTATCACAAGTCGGATTTGTTCACAATATATTTTTATTTTTGGTATATAATCCTTTGTCCACAATATGCAAAGAATATGATATAATCACGTCAGTGGGGGTGGAATATACCGCTGGAGATGACTCATGAAAGTTAACATACGTAACCGTTTTTTTATATTCGGAGCGCTGGTAATGGCGCTTTTTATCGTGCTTTTTGTACAGCTTGTTCAGCTCATGCTGGTCAACGGCGAAGAATATGCCGAAATGTCCGGGGCGCTTAAACAGCGCGTCGTGTCTATTCCCGGTGCCCGCGGCAGCATACTCGACCGCAACGGCCTGCCGCTCGCATACGACGAAAAATCATATAACGTACAGTTTTATCGTGACCCGACCAAAAATACAGAAACAGACCGGGCTTATTACACATCCATTATTATTGATACCATCAACATTATTGAGAATTACGACGGCGAAATGATCGATACATTTGTGATTAAGTATAATAATCAAACGGATGAATACTACTTCGACTGGGGTATTGAAAATCCGGAAGCCAAAAAGAGCCGTGAAAAAAGCTGGCGCACCAATATGTATGTCAGTACAAAACAGGATGAAGAGGAAAATTATATAGTGACTCCTGAGGAGATCTATATAAATTTAAGGGAAAAGTATAAGATTCCTCCCGAGATGGGCTATGAACAAGCGCGCAAAGTGCTGTCCGTTTGGCAGGAGTCTCAGCTTAATTCGTGGGTGGCTTATGAGCCGGTCACCATCGCTTATAATGTGAATATGCAAACAGTGGCCGAGATTGAAACGCACGGCGCCGAACTTTCCGGCATGAGCATAGAGGACTCAACGGTGCGTGTGTATCCCAAAGACGATGTGGCGGCGCACGTGATCGGTTATCTCGGCAGAATGTCTGATCCCGCGGCGCTTGCTGATTATACAGCCAAGGGCTACAAAGTGGATGATCTTGTAGGCATTGAAGGCGTGGAAAAATCCATGGAAGCTTTTTTAACCGGCAACAGCGCGCTGCGGCAGGGCAAAGAGCTTGTGGAAATCGACAATATGGCCGTGATACAAAACGTGCTCTCGTCGACACAGCCCACTCAAGGCTACAACGTGATGCTTACGCTGGATATTCCCATGCAGAAGGTTGTTGAGGAATCGCTTGCAAAAAACATACCGGAAATACATGCTGAACAGGTTAAGGCTTTTCATGAAGAGAATAAGGAAGCTTTGCAAAAAGGTAAAAAGAGCGAATACGATGGCCTCGAATTAGATGAATTGGATCTGGCGGAATCCGGTGCGGCCATTGTGCTGGATGTAAATACGGGTGATGTGCTCGCTATGGCCAGTAATCCCAGCTTCGATCTCAATGAGTTCGTGGGCGGCATTTCAACCGAGGATTATGAAGCGTTAAAAGAACAGCCGGGTGATCCACTTTTTAATAAGGCTATTTTAAGCCGTGCCACGCCGGGTTCGATATTTAAGATGGTCACAGGGCTTGCCGCACTGATGGAAGGCGAAATAGATCCCGACAAAGGAACCACACTGACTGAAAAAATCAGTGACCAGGGGCAATATGTGGTGAATGAGGCGGCTGTGAAGAACGGTGCTAAGCCTCAGGGACCCAGATGTTGGACAACACACCCGGCAAACCATGCCGATCAGACGATTGTAGAAGGATTGTATAATAGCTGTAATTATTACTTTTACACACTGGCGCACAGACTCGGTATAGACCTTTTAGATAAATGGACAGAAAAGTTCGGGTTGACCAGCTCCACGGGCATAGAATTGCCCGGTGAAGCCGTCGGTCAGGTGGGCAGCCAGAAGTTGCTTTTTGATCCCAGTAAACCCATTGACGAGCAGGCGACATCCAAGCCTATACTTGTTATGGAGACGGGTCAATACTCCATAGTTAACTTAATTAATAATTTTGCTGCAGAACGCGAAACAGAATACGAACAGGAGCTGGTTAAAGAAGCCGCTAAGGAGATCGTTTATTTGCTGGGCATTGATTGGACGCCCAATTCCGTTAACCAGGTTTTAGAGGACGAAAACGGTATCTCTTTGGGTGAGCACGTTCGTAAAATATTGTCCAATAAGTTGGGGATTTCGGAGAAGATCTCACGCGTTCAATTGAGCTACGATATCACAAGTGTGCTGTCAGAGCTGCAATGGTCGGTCACCAAGACGATCAACACAGGCATCGGTCAGGAGATCACACAGGTCACGCCGATTGCGGTGGCGCGGTATGTGGCGGCGCTGGTCAACGGTGGCACGGTCTATCAAACCCATATTGTGGATAAAGTGATTGGACAGGATGGCACGGTGTTGTTTGATAAGCAGCCGAAGATCTTTGGTACGCTGGATGCGAAAGAGGAATATCTTGATGCCATCATGGAAGGTATGGAAGGCGTTGTTGACGAACAGGAAGGTACGGCGGGCGATTACTTCAAAGACTTTGATTACACGGAGAATATCGGCGGCAAAACGGGCACGGCGCAGGTTTCGCAGGTGGATCTTGAAAACAACAGTTGGTTCGTTAGCTTTGCTCCGTATGACCAGAACGATCCTTCTGTGAAGCCTGAGATCGTTGTCGTGGTATTTGTACCCAACGGCTATAAGGGCGGTCTGTCATGCTATGTGGCAAAGGATATCCTGCAGTATTACTTTGATCAGAAAGATATTGTGGCAGAGCAGACAATACCCGATCCAGATTCGTTGGTGTATGAGAGCCCAAGTTCGACAACCACCGATGACGACAGTGAAACCACGGAACCCGACGACGAAGAATAGAGCAAAAAACGCTTTCAGGCAGGAAAAACACTCAAGTTTGTAGAAATTTTATTCGATAATATTATAGGATGGGTGCTATGGGAATCAGAATAAAGGGAAAGTCGGGCGGTGTGCTGGAAATCATGATGCAGCCGTCTTCATCTTATGACGAAATTAAGCTTGCCATTGGGGACAAGCTTAATAAGCATAGAGGCTTTTTTTCGGGTTCCGAGGCCAAGGTGATTTTTCGCGGCAGAGCGTTTTCAGCATCGCAGAGAAAAGAGCTGAAGCAGCTTTTGTATGAGCAATACGGTATTGCCAACGTGGCGTTCGGCGACGAAGCGCCGGTTCAGCCAAAAGAGACAAATAAGCCGGCTGTGCCGGACGCAGGGGACGAACAAGGCCGCGTGACATTGGTATCCAAGGAATACTTTGACGCCAAGAGCGTGTTTGTATCGCATACGCTGCGCAGCGGGCAGCGTATAGAATGCGAAGGCGATATCGTGGTGCTCGGAGACGTTAACGACGGTGCCGAGGTAATCGCCGGAGGCAGTATCGCCGTTTTGGGCACGCTGCGCGGGCTTGCGCACGCGGGTGCGATGGGACGTGCGGACGTGGTGGTGGCTGCGAATGTGCTCGCCCCCAAACAGCTTCGCATCAGCGGTAAAATTGCTGTGTTTCCGGCAGATGTGGGCGGCGAAGGGCCGAAAGTTGCAGAATATAAACAGGGAAGCATTGTGATCAGGCCATTAAAACCGCAGAGCCGGTCGCTCTAGCGCCCGGTGGAGGACATCATTTTTTTTTGGAGGGTATTGATATGGAAAATGTCATTGTTGTGACATCAGGGAAAGGCGGCGTCGGCAAGACAACGACTGTGGCCAACCTGGGGGCAGGGCTAGCAAGGGAAGGCAAAAAGGTTGTGCTGATCGATACAGATATCGGACTCAGAAATCTTGATGTGGTGCTGGGCCTGGAAAACAGAATCGTCTACGATCTTGTGGATGTGGTGGAAGGCACGTGCCGATTGAAGCAGGCACTGATAAAGGACAAGCGTTACGACGGGCTCTTCCTTGTGCCTGCCGCGCAGACGCGTGATAAGATGGCTGTCACCCCGGATCAGATGAAAACACTTATTGAAGAGCTCGAGCAGGAATTTGACTATATACTGATAGACTGTCCTGCCGGCATTGAGCAGGGGTTCAAGAATGCGGTCGCCGGCGCAAAGTCTGCTATTGTGGTGACGGTGCCCGAGGTATCCGCCGTACGCGATGCGGACAGAATCATCGGCCTTCTTTCCGCTGAAGGCATCGACGACTGTGAACTGCTTGTGAACCGGATGCGCATCGATATGGTGAAAAAGGGCGACATGCTCGCGCTGGACGATACGCTTGATATACTCGGCATAGAACTCATCGGTGTGGTTCCCGAGGATGAAAAGATCATCCGTTCTTCTAACATGGGTGAGCCGATTGTGATGAACGATAAAGCACCCGCCGGAAAGGCATACAGAAACATTACCAAACGGATCATGGGCGAAAATGTGCCGCTTATGGATCTGAATGATGACAGTGGTTTAGGATCTGTGCTTAGAAGGCTGCTACGAGGAAAATAGGAGGAGATAGAATGGCACGAAGAAGAGGCAACTCCAGCAGCGTCGCAAGAGAGCGTTTAAAGCTTGTGTTGATTCATGACCGCGCAGGCACATCTCCGTCCAGCAATGTGATGGAAATGCTCCGCAGAGATATCGTCGGCGTGATTTCCAAGTATTTTGACGTGGAAGAGTCCGATTTTGATGTCGAAATCAAGAATTCGTCGGATATGAACAGAGGCAGCGCTGCCACACAGCTGACTGCAAACATTCCAATAAAAAGAATTAAAAGCTTAGGGCCCAACAGGTACTAAGCTCAGAATGTCAAAATAGTCTTACAATATAATTCGTGAGCAAGACGGGCTATGATTTACCCCAAAAAGCACGGCTTTTTGGGGACCCCGAGGTTTTGCGCTAGTTCGATTTTGCGAGGGTAAACTGTCGGAAAACCGTAGGTTTTTCGACAAGCGCGCCCAAAAGGTACGAAGCTATTTGGGGCGGTACATCTCCACCAGCGCGTCCACCCATACGCGGTTTGGGCCTTCGATGATGGAAAATGGCTGCGCGCTTTCCGTCTGGCCTTCTTCAAAGAGCAGAATTTTGACGCCTTCACGCGTCTGTCCGCCGATCACCTGAAGGTAAAAAAGCGCATACGGCACAAAGCCCTCTTTGTAAACAATCAGGGTGATTTCTCCCCACTGTTTCTGCATGATATCGTCGTAGCGTTTGTCGCGGATTACAGGCACGTCGATTTTTTTAGTCATGCCGTTTTCATCTGTCTGATAGACCTTGCCCGTCTCCACGACCACGACAGATGCGTCCTTAATCGGGGTTTCAGTGTAGCCTTCCAAGACATTAACAGTCAGGTGCGCCGTGCCGGACTTTGAACCGGAGCCAAATACCGAGACGGCATCCGGTGCAATCACGCTCGCAATCGCCAACGCGCCGACCAGCAGCAGGGCGCTGGCGGCGACGGCCATAAAAAGACCGCGGCGGTCTTTTTTCTTTTCCATACATTTCACCTCGACAATATATATGCCGGTAATGGATGTAAATATGGCATGATATTCAAATTAAACATGGCGTTTGCGTCTTAAAACGGATATAATAAAAGAAATTTCCTTAAGGAGACATTAAATGGACAGGATTCAATTTGACTTTAACAATGCGATGACGATGATGGTGGGAGACCACGGGTTTTCCGCTCAGGAGATAGCCGCGGCGAGCGGCATGCTGAAAAACGCGATTGATGCGCTCAAGACCAAACCGCTTGGTTTTCGCAAACTGCCCAAAGGACAAGCCGCTGTTGTGGACGACATTATAGAGACTGCCGCTTCGATCAGAAAAGATTACGATACGTTTGTCGTGCTCGGTATCGGCGGGTCGGCGCTCGGGCCGATTGCCGTGGAGCAGGCACTGACGGACGGACAGGATGGTATGAAGCTCATCGTGGAAGACAACGTGGACCCGGAACGTCTTGCGCGCGTGTTTGGCAGCCTAGATTTGAAAAAGACGATATTCAATGTGATCACAAAGTCCGGCAGAACGTCTGAAACGATGTCGCAGATGATGTATGCCGCAAACGCCATCGAAAAAGCGGGCTTTGCGCTAAAAGACCATATGATCGCGACGACGGATGAGAAGAACGGCGAGTTGGTTAAAATCGCTCAGAAGGAAGACCTCAAATCGTTTGTGATTCCCGCTGATGTGGGCGGACGCTTCTCTGAATTGACACCCGTGGGGCTGCTGCCTGCGGCAGTATGCGGTCACGATATCCGTGCGATGCTTGAAGGCGCGGCTTATATGGACGAGCTCTGTATGCGCGAAACGGAGAATCCAGCTGCACTTTATGCGCTTCTTCATGTGCTGGGCATGAAGAAGGGCCTTAACTTAAGCGTGATGCTGCCGTATGCGGACAGCTTAAAGTTCATGTCCGACTGGTACGCGCAGCTTTGGGCAGAGTCTTTAGGCAAGCGCTACGGCAACGACGGCAGCGAAGTATACGCAGGGCAGACGCCCGTGAAGTCGCTCGGTGTGACGGACCAGCATTCGCAGATTCAGCTTTACACCGAGGGGCCGTTTGACAAAATCGTGACGTTCCTCAAGGTGGATAAGTTCAGAAACGATCTTGAGATTCCCAAGGCGCTCACCTATATCGACGCGATATCGTTTCTTGGCGGCAAAACGTTCGGACAGCTCTTGGAGGCAGAACGCAGCGCGACGGAATATGCGCTCTGCAAAGCAGGCCGCCCGAATATCACGATTGCGCTGAGCCAGGTGAGTGCATACACGGTGGGTGCGCTGCTTTACTTCTTCGAGATGGCGACGGCCTATGCGGGCGAAATGCTAGGTATCAATGCGTTTGACCAGCCGGGCGTGGAAGAAGGCAAGGTGGCGACATTCGCGCTGATGGGCAAGGCCGGGTTTGAGGAAAAGAAGGCCGAACTGAATGCGCGCCCCGAGAAGGATGCGGCGTTGATTATGGAATAAATCCTCCGTCACGCTATCGCGTGCCACCTCCTTAGGAAAAGGAGGCTTTGACGCAGAGAAGTTAAATAGCTATGCTGGTTTAGCAGCATGGCTATTTTTATACTGTTTTAAAGGATAATGGAGGGAAGCGTCGAAGATAGATAGGCTCCTATTTTAAAGGAGCTCAGACTGTACAAAAAAAGATTTTTTGTCATTCTGAATGAGCGAAGCGAAATGAAGAATCTATTAGGTTTAAGAAATTTTTAAGATTCTGGTCCACTTCGTAGTCGCTTGCGCTCAGAATGACTAGATATGGGGTTTATCGACAACCTGGGCTCCTATTTTAAAGGGCTGTCAGCGAAAGCTGATTGAGGATCCCCAAAGCAGGCTTGCCGACCGTAACCTTTACTTGAGCTTGAGCCAAACTTCCGGATGGTCCATTAGTCGCTCAAGCTCTTTTAAGAACTGCTGCACATGATAGCCGTCTGTCGTGGCGTGGTGCATCGTGAGGGAAAGCGGCATTGTCAGTTTGCCGTCTGATTCCGTGAATTTGCCCGCTTCCACCGAAGGAAAAAAGTGTTTGGTATTGCTGTAGCTGTGCAGAGAAAAGCTGTTGAAGCTGATCCACGGCACACAGGACACGATATAGCAGTTCGGCGGCGGTGCGGGCTTGGCAAGAGCGCCGTGTTTTTGCCCATGAGTGCGCTGATCCTCAAGATAGCTGTCGTAGAATACTGAAAAATCGGGGTCGTACGCCGTCCACATCAGCGATATCGTTTTGTCATCCTCGTGGAAGGCCGCATACATCGGCGTCAGCGTGTTCCAGTAACCGATCTGATTATCGACATAAGCCGTTTTCATTTCAATCTGCTCGTTTAATGCCCGCGTCACCAAATAAAGATAGGCGGGGAAGAACTTCATATCTCTTTTCTTGAGCGCTTTTTTCATGGCTGTCACATCGACAGTCACATCAATGGTGTAGCCTGTGGGCGCGACTTCCGAGTAGTAGTAAAACATTTCGCCTCTTGGCCATTTGGTAGGGTCTATGGGTGTAAACTTTGATTCCATTTTCGTCTCCTTTATTGTTTTTCAAGTTCAGTCAGAAAAGCGTCGATCTTCGCCATCGTAGCGGGGTCATCGCTTTCGAGCAAGGCAGACAGCCGCGCAATACGAAGCTGTTTTTGGTACTTTTCCTTTAGCTGTTGCTCATGGTACGTCAATTCACTTTTTTCAGTCTCCGATGCGGCTAGTTTGGCTTTGTTTTTCACGATGATGAGTTCAAGCTCTATCGCATTTAACGCACTCAAGCCCCTTGCAAAGCGGTTTTCATCCGCGATAAGTGCCTCTGAAACACCGAAATATACGGCTAACTGTTTGAGCCGCTGAGCAGGCACGGGGCGGCGTTTTTTGATCCAGTCGGAAAACTGCTGCGGCGTGATGCTAAGAGCGCGGCACACCTCGATGATGTTTTTGCCGCTTAAGAATATGAGATGCTCAAGCGCGGTTTTTGCACTAAGTCCGTTTGCTGTGTTCATTTTGATCCTCCTTTGTGACGTATTATATGTCACTATAGCATTTGACATATTATATGTCAAGACGTATTTTACGTTACGCATGCGAATCCTCCGTCACGCTTCGCGTGCCACCTCCTTTTGGAAAAGGACGCACGGCAGAGTGAAGCAAAATAGGATGATCCCACAAAATATCATTTGACACAATTATCATCTTCGTATACAATGCAAAGCGAACTGAATAGGCGCATATGGGAGCTGAATGAATCGGCTGAGAGGAGACTGTTTCGTCTCGACCATGAGAACCTGATACGGATAATGCCGGCGTAGGAAATTTGCAATTTTGGATTTTTATCGAGCCGTTCCGTATTGGACACGGCTCTTTTTGTTGCCTTGGATCTCAATAAGGATATGCGCAAACCCCGTAGGCAATGGCCTCTGCCTGTGCCCCGGATGGGGTATGCCGTTCCGATTGGGATATGTCACTGCGTATAGTTTCCACGGCAAAACGTTGGGCGGGCATGGAAACCCGCCCCTACGTTAAGGTATTAATGCATAAGCCCCCCGTAGGGAACGACCTCCGTGTCGTTCCGTGGATTGCACCAAAAGGTATAACCCGTGCCGGAAACGACAAGAATTTTAAATATTTGATGCAATAAGGAGGAAATAATGATGCCAATCGTCAATGTGGAGATTCAGGTGCTGCCCGGCGGCGTGGATAACGTCTACGAGGTGGTGGACAGCGTGATCGCGCTGATCAAGGAATCGGGCGTGAAATACGTGGTGGGGCCCATGGGCACCACAATGGAAGGTGAACTGTCGCAGCTGCTGAAAATCGTCGAAAAGGCGCAGCAGGTCTGCATAGAAGGCGGCGCAAGCCGTGTGCTGTCCGTGGTCAAAATCGACTATAAACCGGAAGGTGCAACCATCGATGAAAAAATCGGGAAATATCGCGAATAAAATCTATCCCGCCGCGGCGCTGTTCGTGTTCGCGGGGCTATGGGAGTTGATCGTACACATTCAGCAGGTGCCGGAATACCGGCTGCCTGCGCCCAGCGCGATTGTGGCGGAGTTCGTGAACAAGTTCGATCTGCTGACCTATCATGCGACACAGACGACACTCGAGGCGCTGCTTGGGTTTGTGATCGGCGTTGTGCTCGCTGTCGTTGTTGCGATTGTGATGACCATGGCAAAGCCCGTCAAACTCACGTTTTATCCGTTTATGATCATATCGCAAACGGTGCCGCTTGTGGTCATCGCGCCGCTGCTCGCCATATGGTTCGGCTTTGGGATTATCCCCAAGATCATTATGGCGGTGGTCGTGGTGTTTTTCCCCGTGGCTGTGAGCTTAACGGAGGGAATGGAGACTTATGACAGAGATCTAGTGGATCTGATGCGCGTGATGAAGGCAAGTCGAAGTCAGATATACAAGACCGTGCTGATCCCCGGCGCGCTGCCCTCGTTTTTCGCAGGTCTTAAGATATCCGCGGCATACTGCGTGATGGGCGCTGTGATATCCGAATGGACGGGCGCCACGCGCGGGCTGGGTATTTATCTCTCGCGTGCCACGAGCACGTTTGAAACAGCCGCGCTTTTTGCCAACATACTTGTGATCGTGTTGTTAAGCTTTGCGCTTTTTCGTGCCGTCAGTTTCGCCGAAAAAAAGGCGATACCGTGGAGCCGGAAATAGCGGAAGCTATCAAATAAATTTGTAACAAAGAAAGGAAGAACAGGATGATGAAAAAAGTGATGGCGCTGATACTGGCGCTGGCTATGATTGCGGCCTTAGGCGCTTGTGCCGGCCCGCAAGAGGTAAGTGAACCCCAACAAACGACCGCTGAGCCCCAGCAAACAACTGCCGAGCCTCAGCAAACGGCTGCTGAGACAGAAAAAACAGAAGACGAGCTTCAAAAGGTGACATTGGTGCTGGACTGGACACCCAATACCAACCACACAGGTCTCTATGTGGCAGTGGAAAACGGCTACTTTGCGGATAACGGTCTGGATGTGGAGATCATACAGCCCTCGGATACAGGCGTGATACAGCTCGTGGCGGCGGGCAGCGCGCAGTTCGGCATCGATTTTCAGGAGTCCACCACTTTTGCGCGTGACGCAGGCATTCCGGTGGTATCCATCGCAGCAATATTGCAGCACAACACCTCGGCGTTTGCGGCACCTGTAGACCGCGGTATTACGAGCGCCAAGGATTTTGAAGGCAAAACATACGGCGGCTGGGGTTTGGATATGGAGACCGCGACCATCAAGTATATGATGGAGCAGGACGGCGGCGATTTTTCTAAGGTGAACATCGTGACCATGGGTGATACCGACGCGATCACCGCGTTCGACATGAACAGCATTGACTTTGCATGGATATACGAAGGCTGGGAAGGTCTTAACGCACAGCTTAAAGGCGTGGAGCTTTCATATTTACCGTTCGCTGATGATCCGGTGTTCGACTACTACACACCCATCATCATCACGAGCGAGGATATGATCGGCAATAACAAAGAGACTGTGAGCAAGTTCATGGAAGCTGTGGTTAAGGGCTACACCTACGCAGCTGAGAACCCGTCTGAAAGCGCAGACATACTGCTCAAGCACGCGCCTGAACTCGACGAAGAACTTGTGCACGCCAGCCAGGAATACCTGTCGCCTAAATATATTGACGACGCGGAGAGTTTTGGTGTTCAGAAGCAGGAGGTGTGGGATCGCTACACCCAGTGGCTGTTTGATCAGGGCTTTTTAGATACCCAGGTCGATTCCACAGAAGCGTTCACCAACGAGTTTGTGCAGTAACACAGAAAAAGCCCTCATTTGGGGCAGAGGCGGGAGGCCGGTATGGACACAATTATCACGTTGAAAAACGTCGGCAAGATATTTGAGCAAACGCAAAGTTATGTGGAAGCGCTTGTGGATATCTGCTTTGACGTGCGCGAAAATGAGTTTGTATCGGTTCTCGGCCCTTCGGGCTGCGGCAAAAGCACGCTGCTTAAAATCATCGCGGGTCTGGATACCGAATATACAGGCGAGGTGAGTGTCGCCGGACGCGATGTGCGGCAGAGCACGCCGTCCGTTTGCCTCATGCATCAGAAAGACTTGCTGCTGCCGTGGCGCAGTGTACTGGATAACGTGGCGCTGCCGCTCGAACTGCGCGGCGTACCCAAGGCGCAGCGTCAGCAAACGGCACTTGCGCAATTTGAAGAGTTTGGCCTGAAAGGCTTTGAACGCATGTATCCGCATCAATTAAGCGGCGGGATGCGTCAGCGCGCCGCACTGCTGCGCACGTTTCTTGATGAAGGCGACGTGTATCTCATGGACGAGCCGTTTGCGGCGCTGGATGCGCTTACGCGTTTTAAAATGCGCGAATGGCTTCTTGAGGTGTGGCGTAAGCACCGCAAGGCGGTGGTATTCGTGACGCACGATATTGAAGAAGCGGTGTTTTTGTCCGACAGGATATTGGTTTTGAGTGAACGTCCCGCCAAGGTAGCGCACGAATTTGAAGTGAATCTGCCGCGCCCGCGCACCCGGGATATGTTGGATGATCCCGCATTCTTAAAGCTGCGCCGCGCTGTGCAGGATGCGCTGTAAGGCCAAAAAGAGTAAATAAATGAAAAACGGCTTGCTCAAAATATATGGGCAGCCGTTTTTTTAACAGACCGTAGAGGTTGGTTTCCACTGTTTGGCCATGTCAGTCGGGCGGAGATACCTATTCAAGGCACAGGCAGAGACCCTCTACGGCTTAATAAATGTATTTTGCGGCAATGAACCGTAGGGGTCGGTTTCCAAGCCGGCCCGCATCAATTATCAAACCTTTTCTATACCTTAACATTCATTTTATAAATAATTGACCATATGTATATAGAATAATGAAAAATGCAGCTATGTTTTCACAAGGAGATGAACATGAAGAAATACTTATTGATAGCGGCGGGCTTATTATTGTGTTTGGCGATGTTGGCAGGCTGCGGCGTGCATGAACCAGTGTACAACGGAACAGGCAGCAGGGAAACGACAGTCTCAATGCGCATTGCCACGGCAGACGGGGACGTGTTGTTTGACGATGATGTGACAGTTGTGGACAATATCCCTACGGCGTATATGGCCTTGAAAGCGGCAGCGAGCGCGAAGAGCCTTTCGCTCGAAATAAACGCGCAGGACACGCCGGATATCATGTTTTTGAACGGCATTGGAAGTATATACAGCCAAGACCCAAAATATTGGGTGCTGTTTGTTAACGGCGAAAAGGCCGAGTTTGGCATGGGCATTCAGACAGTGGAAGACGGAGATGAGGTCACATTCTTCTATCAAGACCGCACTGAAGATAGTATAAAAACCTGATCCCCTCATACCCCAGAGAAATCATTCATGGTTGCTTCTTTTTTGCTATCAGGCTTTTATATCTTCTCAATACCAAAGCGAAGCACTGTCTTGCGTTTTTAGCCGATATGTATATGTCATGTGTTGAACGTATACTATTCTTGCTTTTTCGTGCCGCAATGGGGGCAGAAGGCAAAGCTCGCGTCGAATGTCGCCCCGCAATTTTCACAGCGCGTAAATATGTCGTCAAAGCCGCCGAATCCGCTGGATATCTTTTTGAGCCGTGAGAAATCGATGGCGGCGGCGGTTTTCAGCTGTTCGGCGTATGCGGCGTCCGCTTCATAGAGCGCGCCGCAGCAGCGCAGCTTCACGTAATAATGCTTGTTCCATCGAAACGTCGGTATGAAGAACAGATGAAAATAGGTATAGTGCTCAAAGAATGACGCGGTTGTGAGCCGTCCGCAGCTTGGGCAGACCACATTCGCAAATTCCTTAATTGGCCGCTCTTTATCCTCGATGCCGAATATGCCGATAAAAAACACGTCACAGTACCTTCTTTAACGTTCTTATTTTATTATACGGTTTTTGCGGCGTAAAGGGAAGGGCGGTCAAAGCTAGATGCAATTCATGTATGAACGGCATTATAATCCCTATGGTGCAAGCAGGCAAGGTTTGTCTGCCGGGTTTAAGCCAAAAGGCTATACAACACAGCGGAATTATGTGATAAAATTCATGTCATTATGAAACATCATCATTTGTTTATCGAAAATATACCCGCCATCGTGTGGGGCGACCGCTCAGAAAACGCATTTATTGCCGTGCATGGGGACATGTCTCATAAAGCGGATGATGTCATCGCTTTATTTGCGCAGGAAGCGGTATCAAAGGGATATCAGGTGATAAGTTTCGATTTGCCCGAGCACGGTGACCGCAAGCTTGAGAGCACACCGTGCAAAGTTCAAAATTGCGTTAATGATCTCCAGACAAATATACGTTATGCTCGATCAATATTTAAGAATATCAGCTTGTTTGCGTGCAGCATCGGAGCCTATTTTAGTCTGCTGACATATGAAGAATTGAAGCAGGCCTTGTTTCTTTCTCCCGTTGTGGACATGGAACTGATTATCAATAACATGATGCAGGGCTTTGGTATCGGCGAAGAAAGGCTTAACATCGAGAAAGAAATCAAAACGCCTATCGGTAAAACGCTGTATTGGGATTATTACTGCTATGTGAAAGAGCATCCGATAAACAGCTGGCCGACGCCGACCTCCATACTTTGCGGCTCTGAAGATAAAATTAATGAGACGAGGGTGGTCTCAGCATTCGCCAAACGCTTCGGCTGCGATATCGATGTCTTGCAGAACGCAGATCACTATTTTCATACAAACGAGCAGATGAGTTATTTTGCGCAATGGCTAGAGACGCACATTGTAAAGCGTTAATTGCGGCCGCAAAAAAAACCCGGCTTTTTTGCCGGGATGCTTGGGTTACAGCTCGTCCTGCATGGCCTTGAAATTGGTTTTGACCTGCTGAACCTCCTGATCGCTTGCGTCCTTGCCCTGATAATATCCTTTTTCACGCATTTGTTCAAAAACCTGATACTGGTCATGGCTTGTCTGAGACAATTGGTTCGATAAAAGCTTTCGCAGATTGTGGCAGGATGCTTCCGTTAAGTACGTTGCGTATGATGTGACCATTTGCTTTTCTTGATTCAAAAGATCGTTGAGCAAATCCTTCTCCGAGAGATTTGTGTGATGCTGCATGTCTTTTCCTCCTTACCGATGCGTGTCGAGATAGCCGAGCAGATTGTTGTAGTTATCTCTGTGGTGCTTAGATAATTGCTGAGCAAGGCTCCTTAGCTCCGGATCCTGAAAATAATCCGCATAGACCTGGCTTTTTTTAACGGCCAGAGCTTCGTGCTTAAGCTGGTCTTCTATGATTGTCAAGTTCTTTGATTCAATTTCCGGCAAAATGCCTGAATTTTTGAAAACGCCCATTTGATTCCTCCCAGTCTTAGACTTGTTGTTAGTTTGCGCGGAGGGCAGGAAAAATATGCGCTTTAAGTTTTGTGTGAATTCATTTATAATCGAAAATATGGAAGAAAAATGTGTGATCAGCGCGGTGGAGCCGCAAAAGAAAAGGAAAAACAGGTATAACATCTATGTAGACGGTGAGTATGCCGCATCTTTGGGTGCCGAGGCTCTTGTAACCTTCGGCATCCGTGAGGAATCTCAAATCGATATGGGCACACTCAAAGAAGCCGTGAGCAAGGACAACGCGCAGTACGCTTTTGACAGCGCGGCAAAGCTGCTGTCGCATAAAATGCGTACTCGCTCGGAGCTTGCCGATCGGCTTAAAGAGAGAGGCATCGATGAAGAGGCGGTAGAATCGGCGCTCGATAAGCTCGCCTCGTACGGCTATGTGGACGATGCGGCCTATGCCAGAGAGTATGTGCAAAGCGCGGTACTGACGGGGCGCTGGGGCAGAAGAGCCGTGGAATACCGGCTCAAGGAAAAAGGACTGGAACAAAGCGACATCGACGAAGCAATGACGATTTACACCGAAGATGATGAAATAGAAAATGCGCGCAAGCAGCTCCGGTCAGCCGCTTCACGGCTAAAGAGTGATGACGCGCGTAAGCAAAGGCAAAAGATATATGCGTCGCTGGCCCGCCACGGCTTTGACTATGGCGTGATCAGCGCGCTGCTTTCGGAGGAAGACGATTGAGACACGAGATATACAAACAGCTCAAAGAGGCAGACGGCTTTGTGTCCGGCGGGGCGTTAGGTGAAGCGTTCGGCGTCACGCGAGCGGCGCTGTGGAAGCATATCAAAGCGATGCAGGAAGACGGGGCGCAGATCGAGAGCGTGACAGGCAAGGGATACCGTCTGATCTCGCCGCCCAAGATACCGCGTGCGGAATATGTGTGTGCGCATATGCGTCGCGATATCCACGTCTTTTTTGAGGAGCAGGTGACGTCCACCAACGACGCGGCCAAAATTGCCGCGCGAGACGCGGTTCTTGAGAGCGCCGTGTTTATTGCGGGTGAGCAGACGGCGGGCAAAGGCCGCAAGGGACGCACATGGGTGTCACGGCCGGGGCAGGGCGTGTATATGACATTTCTCGTGCGCCCCAAGACCGACCCGGAAAAGATATCGGGCATCACGCTCGCGGCGGCTGTTGCGGTTTGCAATGCGATTGAAGCCGTGACAGACGTAAAGCCGCTTATTAAATGGCCCAACGACGTGATTGTGGACGGCAGAAAGGCAGCGGGAATACTCACTGAGAGTATGGTGAATATGGACGGCGTGGAGTTCGTGGTATGCGGCATCGGCATCAACACAGACGCGGCGCTGTTTGACAAGGAAATACGCAATACGGCATTTGCGCTTGATGCAAACAATACACTGCTGGCCGCCGCCGAGATTGACTGCTTCATGGATGCTTACGACACATTCGTTGAGCAAGGCTTGACGCCGTTTATGGACATGTTCCGGAGCCGCAGTGCGATTTCGGGCACTGTCACGGTGACGGGTTCGGGTGGTAGTGAGACAGGCGTCGTGGCCGGTTATGACGACGACGGCGCGATACTGCTTGATTGCGGCGGGCAGATAAAACGCTTTGTGGCGGGCGAGGTATCGCTTAGAGGGGAGAACGGTTATGTATAGCGGAAGCTTGACGGATATTTCCGGTGTTCTGGCTGGTCATTATACGGATACGGATGCAAAGACGGGCTGTACTGTCGTGATGTTTGAAAACGGCGCAGTGGCGGGTGTGGATGTGCGCGGCAGTGCGCCCGGCACGCGTGAGACTGATCTGCTGCGCCCTAAGAATGCGGTGCAGCAGGCAAATGCCCTGCTGCTTTCGGGCGGCAGCGCGTTTGGACTCTCGGCGGCAGACGGCGTGATGCGCTGGCTCGAGGAACGCGGGCGCGGTTTCGATACGGGCGCGGCGCGTGTGCCTATCGTGCCTGCGGCGGTGCTTTTCGATTTGGCATTCGGCAGCGCGGATGTGCGGCCGGACGCGTCGGCGGGATATGCGGCATGTGAAAGCGCGTCGGATAAAACGCTGGCGCAGGGAAAAGTCGGCGCGGGAACGGGCGCGACAGTCGGCAAGGCGGCGGGCATGCAGTTTTGCGCGCGCGGCGGCTTTGGTACAGCCTCCATTCATCTGCCGGGCGGCGTCATCGTCGGGGCAGGCTTTGCGGTAAACGCGCTGGGTGACATATACGATCATACGACGGGGAAAAAGATTGCGGGTATGCAAGGCGGCAGCGTGAGCGATGTGCTCATGGGCAGCAGCGGTATGGATTTTTCGGGGCAGAATACAACACTCGGTATTGTGGGCACCAACGCCGTTCTAACTAAGGAGCAGGCGAACAAGTTCGCCGCGGTTGGGCAGGACGGCATCGCGATGTGCATTCGGCCCGCTCACACGATGTTTGACGGCGATACGGTGTTTGCTTTTGCCACGGGAGAGCTTGAGGGTGATTTCAACGCCATACTTGCGGCGGCTTCGGAAGTGGCGGCAAGGGCGATTGCCAACGCCGTTAAGGAGGCAAACGCATGATCATCGGCACGGGTATTGATATCGTCGAGATAGACCGCATCGCCAAAGCGGCAAGCAAGGAGCGGTTTGTCGAGAAAATCTATTCCGAAGCGGAGAGGGCAATTTTTGAAGCGTGCAAATATAGAATGGAAACGGTCGCGGGGCGGTTCGCGGCCAAGGAAGCGGTGTTAAAAGCGCTTGGCTGCGGTATTGGCGATATGCCGATGACATGCATTGAGATATTGCGGGCGCCTTCGGGTCAGCCCTTTATTGAGATTTCGGGTGAAGCGCGGCAAAAGGCGCAGGCGCTCGGTGTGAGCCGTATGCATGTGTCCATTTCCCATTCGGCACGGTATGCGGTGGCTCAGGTGATTGTGGAAGGAGATGCAAAATGAGATTTGTACTGCGGAAGAACGATATGCAAGCACTCGATAAGCACATGATTGAGAAGTGTCATATACCGTCCATCGTGCTGATGGAAAACGCGGCGTTCGGCATGACTTCAGTCATATCGCAGCGTTTTGATAAAACAACGAAGATCATTGCGGTCTGCGGCGCGGGCAATAACGGCGGTGACGGCTTTGCGGCGGCAAGGCAGCTTGAAGCCAAGGGCTATGAGGTCAAGGTATGTCTTGTGGGTAAGACAGACGCGCTCAAAGGCGACGCGGCCACAAATGCGGCGTTTTTTAAACCGCGCATTACTGAGATTGAGAATGAAGACACAGCAAAGGAACTTCTTTCAGACCTTTCGGGATATGTGGTGATCGACGCGGTTTTCGGTGTGGGGCTCTCGCGTGATATAACGGGACTTTACGCACAAGTGATCAAGCTTATTAACGCAAGCGGGGCGTATGTGGTGGCGTGCGATATTGCTTCGGGCATCGATGCGGATACGGGCGCGGTGCGCGGCATTGCGGTGCGCGCAAACGAAACGGTGACGTTCCAGTGTGCAAAGCCCGGGCATCTGCTTTTTCCGGGGCGCGATTATACGGGCGGCCTGACTATTAAGGAAATAGGCGTATCACGTGGATTTACACAAGGACTCATGGGATATGCCGACAAGGTGTCATTGAAGCGCAGGAGTGCCGATATGCATAAGGGCAGTTATGGCAAGCTTGTGTGCATCGCGGGCAGTCAGGGCTTTTCCGGCGCGGGAATAATGTGCGTGAGCGCGGCATTGCGCGCGGGTGCGGGACTGGTCACGGCGGGCGTACCCGCGTGTCTGCAAAGCGTTTTTTCGGCCTGCATGCCTGAAAGCATAACGTTCGCGCTGGACGATTTTTCGGGCAGCCTGTCAGAGAGCTGCACTGACGGACTCAATAAGCTGATGGACGGCAAGACAGCGTTGGCGGCAGGGCCGGGGCTGTCCACAAGCGAAGGCGCGGCGGCGGCTGTTCAGCATCTCGTGACGCATTATGATATCCGAAAGGTGTTCGACGCGGATGCACTCAACATCATCGCGCAGGATACCGGCATTTTAGCGCAGAAGAAAGGCGACATCGTGTTAACGCCGCACGCAAAAGAGTTCTCGCGTCTCAGCGGCATTCCAATCGAGGAGATCAAACAAGACCCGCTGACGCATGCGCAGGCATTTGCAAAGCGTTATGGCGTTATCTTATTGCTGAAAGGCGCGACGACAATTGTGACAGACGGAGAGAGGACGGTGTTTGTGACGGCAGGCACGCCGGGCATGGCGCGCGGCGGCAGCGGCGATGTGCTGACAGGCGTCATCGGCGGGCTGATGTGCGGCGGCAGAGAAGGCGGCAAAGAGGCCTTTGAAGCGGCTGTCGCGGGTGCTTACATCTGCGGCAAGGCGGGTGAAGCGGCTGCGCGGGATTTGGGCGAGCTTTCCATGACCGCCATGGATACGTTGTCTCATATTGCTGAGGTGACGAAGGAAATGATGGTTTAAAGCTTTAAGCACATACAAGGAATGTGAACAGATGCTTCGGACGCTACACTTCTCAGCATGACACAAGTCACTATGAGCATGCAGCCTTTACGGTCACTCTGAGCCCGCGCAAGCGGAGCGAAGAGTCTGTAACAGCCGTAATGTGGGTACGATCTCCGTGTCATACCGAAAAAGGACAGATGCTTCGCTCGCTAACGCTCCTCAGCATGACATAAGTCACTATGAGCATGCAGCTTTTACGGTCACTCTGAGCCCGCGCAAGCGGAGCGAAGAATCTGTAACAGATGACCTCCGTGTCGTATCGAAAAAGACAGATGCTTCGCTCGCTAACGCTCCACAGTATAACAATAATGCGCCTGACGTTTATTCTTTGCTCCGGCTCATGAGCCCCACAATTGCGAGAAAATAAGAATCGAATCCAAGACCCGATATCTGCCCGATACAACCAGCTACCGTCACGGATTTGTGGCGAAAATCCTCGCGCACCGCAATGTTGCTCAGGTGTACCTCAATGGCTGGAACGTCTATGGCCTTTAATGCATCAAGTATGGCGATGCTGTAATGCGTGTATGCACCGGGGTTGATCACAATGCCGTCATAGATGCCCGATGCCGCGTGAATCTTATCGATCAAAGCGCCTTCGCTGTTGGACTGAAACGCGTCGATCGTGATGTTGTGCGTCTTCGCGAAGTCGTCGAGCTGACTTAACAGCGCCGCGTAATCCTGTTTGCCGTAAATGTCCGGTTCACGTGAGCCTAAGAGATTTAAGTTCGGCCCGTTGATCACAAGTATCTTCATTTCATTTCCTCCAGCTTCGATATTATTTCCTCGGCGCACTGCTGTGCGGTGCCGTCATTGATGACGGTCATGTCAGCATATTTTTGGTAGAGCGTGTGCCGCTTGTTATACAGCGTGATGAGGCGTTCGCGTCCGCTCGCAAGCAGCGGACGGGTGCTCGTATCCACTTCTTTAAGCAGCGTGTCCAGCGGCCTGTCGATATAGACAACGAAGCCCGTCTCTTTAAGCACTTCCATCGCCGCGCTCGTCTGTATAATGCCGCCGCCCGTGGAGATCAGCGTATTTTGCCGCTGTGATGTCTGCCGCGCAGTTTTAAGCTCCATCTCGCGAAACGCCGCTTCCCCTTGTGTCTCAAATATGTCTGAAATGCGTCCGTGCTGTGCTTCGATGAGCGCGTCGGTATCTATAAAATCCAGTGACAGCCGTTCGGCGACAATGCGCCCCACGGTGGATTTGCCGCTGCCCGGCATGCCGATCAGCACGATATTGGTAAGCGGGGCATGGCTTTTGAGTCCGTTGTATATCGTGCGGCAAATAGCGTCATCAAACGCTTTGCCTGTCCATATTTCCTCGGCTTTGAGCGCCTGTGCGCAGAGCATCCAGAGCCCGTTGGTGCAACCCTTGCCCATTGCCGCGGCCTTTTGCAGCAGCAGCGTTTTCTCCGGGTTGTATATCATATCCACTACGCTTGCGCACTTTTGTATCACATCGTCCGATACGGGGCAGGCGTCCGTGTTCGGATACATACCGGCGGGGGTCGCGTTAATCAGCACGTCGATGGCATCTATGCGGTTCAGTGTATCGTAATCCACAGCATTAAGCGCCGGATCGGCTTTTTCGGGTGTGCGGCTGACGACGATAACCTCCGCAGCCTTCTCATCCCTGGCAAGGCTGAGCGCGCATCTCGCTGCACCGCCTGAGCCTAAAATCACCACGCGCTTGCCGGACAGCACAAAACCGTTTTGATCCAGCAGTGATTTGAGGCCAAAGTAGTCGGTGTTGTGGCCAATGCGCCGTCCGGACATAAAACGCACCGTGTTCACCGCGCCGATGGCTTCCGCCTCGGGCGTGATGACGTCGAGATGGTGCATCACCGCTGTTTTATGCGGTATCGTCACGTTAAACCCGGCGAAGCCTTGGCTTTGCAGCTCATCCAGTCGTTCACCGAGACCCTGTTCAGTTGTTTCAAACAGCGAATACTGTCCAATTTGTCCGGTGAGATACCAGTATTTATCGTGTATCTGCGGCGAGAGGCTGTGAGAAAGCTTGCCGCCGATCAGTCCTGCTTTTATCATTACGTCTCCTTACAGTGACATGCGCGGATAAGACCCGAGCCATATAAGATCCGCCGCGCACGTTTTGGCCTGTTCCAGCACGTGCTTGACCTGCTCATCCTCAGCGCTGCCCTCAAAGTCGAGATGGAACAGATATTCAAACGGCCTGTCCTTCAGCGGACGGGATTCGAGCTTCAATATATTGATACCCGTGAAAGCTTTCAGCATATCGCAGAGCGAGCCGGGCCGGTGATCTACCTTGAATACGATGCTGGTTTTGTCGCAGGTTGCGTTGAGAAGGGGCTTTCTTGCGACCACCACAAACCGCGTTGAGTTCCCCTGGCTGTTCTGGATATTGGCGGCAAGCACCTTAAGCCCGTACTCCTTCGCGGCTTGCAGAGACGCAATACAACCGACTGTTTTGTTTTTGAGTTCGGCGACGCTCATCGCCGCCTGAGCCGTGCTCAGTGCGGGGTAGGCGCTGATCTGCGGGTGGGCATGCAGAAAGCGGCTGCACTGCGCAATGGGCTCGGGGTGAGAGCAGACCATCTCAATATCTTCGAGATTCGCGTCTTCAAGGCCGAGAAGGCTGTGCTGCACCTTTAGCAGATGCTCCGCGACGATAAAATAGCCGTACCTCGCGAGCAGATCGACCACCGCTGTGATGCTGCCCGTCTCCGTGTTCTCGGCCGGAAGCATCGCGCGGCCGATTTCGCCGCGGCGCAGGGCTTCAAACATGTCTTCAAACGTATCATAGCTTTTAAGCGGCGCGTCTTCACCGAAAGCTTCGCACACCGCAATATGCGAGAAAGACCCTCGCAGCCCTAAATACCCAATTGTTTTGCTTTCCTCGCCTTGGGTATCTTCGCCGGGCTTTAAGTGCGTATGTTGGCGCTGTTTGCTCAAATCCATGAGCGCTCGGAAAAACCGCCTTGCCACCTCGCCGTTGGCGCCGTCCTCCAAGCGCGAGAGCGCCTTAGAGATCACGGCATTTTCGCGGCCTGCATCAAAAACAGGCATGCCGTAGCGTTTTTTAACAGTCGCGATGTCGTCCGACGTGCGCATGCGCGCCTCAAAAAGCGGCACAAGCTTGGAATCAATATCGTCTATTCTTTCGCGCAGAGCGCGGATATCTTCCTCATATCCCATTTAAAGTCCCCTTTCCATCATTACATCCAGCATGCAAACGCACGCCGCCGCTTCAATCACCGCCGCCGCGCGCGGCACAATACATGCGTCGTGACGTCCCTTTAAAGAGACCGTTTCCGGTTCCATTGTTTTTAAGTTCACCGTCTGCTGCGGTTTAAAGATAGATGCTGTCGGTTTGATGACCGTTTCAAAAACCATAGGCATGCCGTTTGTGATGCCGCCGAGCAAACCGCCGTTGTGGTTGGTTTCTGTGACAATTTGACCGTCCTTCACGGCGTAGGCGTCGTTGGCTTCGCTGCCGCGCATCTGCGTAAACCCAAAACCCGAACCGAACGATACGCCTTTGACGGCGGGAACGGCGAACAGCAGCGAAGATAGCCGGCTTTCCACCGTGTCGAACATCGGGCTGCCGAGCCCCGCGGGCAAGCCCCACACAGCGCATTCCACAACGCCGCCCACCGAATCGCCCTCGGATGCAGCCTGTTTAATTGCTGTCTCCATCATCTCACGCTTGCTTTCGTCAATTAGCGGCAAGCGCATGGTGCTAAGCGCTTGGGCCTGTTCGGGTGTGATATTTATCGGATCAAAAGCGGCATCCTCGATATCCGCGATACGGCGGATATGCGTGGCCGCGTATATCCCTTTTTTGGCAAGCACCTGCGCAGCCACGGCACCCGCGAAAACAAGCGGCGCGGTCAGCCGCCCTGAAAAATGGCCGCCGCCGCGCGGATCGTTAAAACCGTTATAGCGCACGAAGCCCGTATAGTCCGCGTGTCCCGGACGGTTGATACGCTCGGCGTAGTCACTGCTGCGCTGGGCGCTGTTATGAAACAGCACGCACATCGGCGTTCCCGTAGAAAAGCCGTTCGCATAACCACTCACGATTTCAAAATCGTCCGCTTCATGGCGCTTTGTGGACCACGCTTCTCTGCCCGCGCGCCGTCTGTCTAAAAACGCGCGAATCTGCGGAAAATCCAGCACGGTACCCGGTTCAAGCCCGTTTATCACCACGCCGATTTTGGGCCCATGCGATTCGCCGAATATATCAATCGTGAAATGGCGTCCCCATATACTGCTCATTTAATCTGTCCTCCCAATACCTTTAAGTCGTCGTAAAACTTCGGATATGACTTGTTGATACATTCCGCGTTCGGAATAGTGATATCACTTTTCGCGCCTGCCGCCGCTATTGCGAACGCCATTGCGATGCGATGGTCGCCAAATGTATCAATTGTGCCGCCGTTGATTATACCCCCGCGGATGATGAGCTCATCGTCCGTTTCGACAGCTTGGTTGCCAAGGTTGTTGAGGTTGACTGCAAGCGCATGCAGACGGTCGCATTCCTTGATGCGCAGCCGTGCCGCGCCTGTGATGCGTGTTTCGCCTTTTGCGAAAGCCGCCGCTATCGCGAGCGGGGGCACAAGATCGGGACACTGTGATACATCGATCTCTGTACCAGTCAATACCGATTGCTTGACGCTTAGTGTGTCGTCCTCCTGCGTGATGACTGCGCCCATGCGTTGCATGATGGAGACAATTGCGCTGTCCGGCTGCAGCGAATGCGCGTCCAGTCCCGCAATACGGAGATCACCCGCTATTGCACCCGCTACGATGAAAAATGCGGCCTGTGAATAATCACCTTCCACGACGATGTCGCGCGGCTGATAGCGCTGGCTGCCCTTGATAATGAATTCGTCGCCCGACACGCCGATTTCAATGCCGAAACGGCGCAGCATGTCCACCGTTAAATCCACGTACCCGCGCGACTCAAAGCCGCCTAGCACGGATATGGCGGAATCCTCTTGAAGCACAGGCAGCGCGAACAGCAGCCCCGTCACATACTGGGAGCTCACGCGCCCGTCCACGCGCATCTTGCCGCCTTGCAGCTTGCCCGATACGGTGAGCGGCAGGTTTGTACCCGGTGGACGGGTGTAACGGATGCCCTGCGAATCGAATATCTGCAAGTAAGCGTCCACAGGCCGGTAGGGCAGGCGCCCGTGTCCCGTAAACGTCTTGGTGCCGCTTAGCGTGCATGCGACAGGTATAAAGAATCGCAATGTCGAGCCGGACTCGGCACAGTCGATGGCGGCTTCATCGGAAAGCGAAAGACCGCCGTCCACGTTCAGCGTGTTGTAACGTTCGTTTTTTTCTATTATAATATCACAACCCAGACTGCGGCACGCCCCAATCGTCGCGAGAATATCGCTTGAGAGATCCACGTTGCCGATCACGCTGCGCCCTTCTGCGAACGCCGCCGCGATAATCGCCCGATGCGCCGCACTCTTTGAGGGCGGCACGGTCACTGTGCCGTGATAGGTTCCGGGTGAAACGGTGATTTCCATGTTTTCTTCCTTATATAAAGTTTTTTGCGTCGCTGCCCGGTATACGGTGCAGGAAGGACTGCCCCGGTTCAGAGATTAACACGAGATTGAGCGTGTCTGCGACGTTTTTCTTGTCCACGAGTATGCCCTTTAATATCTCATCCTTGTTAAACGCGGATATATCGTATGGCAGCCCCGACTTTTTCAGCACAGCAACAATGCGCTGTGCAGTGCCCGTCTTGGTAAGCCCCATGCGTTCCGACGCCGCTGTGATGGCAATCATGCCCATCGCGACGGCACGTCCATGCGTCATGGGCTGCTTCTTCTCAGCGCAAAGGCGTTCGATGGCGTGCCCGATGGTGTGCCCGAAATTTAACAGCATGCGTTCGCCTGTGTCCTTTTCGTCCGCGGCGACCACATCGCGCTTGATGGATAAACACTTTGTGATCCACGAGGAGAGAATGTCTGAATCGGCGTCAACGGCACTGCTTTCTTCAAGCTGGGCGAACATGTCCGCGTCGCGGATGAGCGCATATTTAATCAGCTCGCTCATGCCGTCCGCAAAGTCAGGTTCGGGCAGTGTTTGCAGCAGCGACGTGTCCACAAACACCGCGCTCGGCTGATGGAACGCACCCGCGAGATTCTTGCCTTCGGGCAGATTGATCGCAGTCTTACCGCCCACAGCGCTGTCGATCTGAGCGAGCAATGTGGTGGGTATCTGCACACAGCGCAGGCCGCGCAGGAACACCGCTGCGACAAATCCCGAAAGATCGCCCACGACGCCGCCGCCCAATGCCACAACCACGTCCGCGCGGTTGTAGCTGCGCTGGGCGAGTGCGCTTAACAGCCGGGCAAAAACATCGGCGCTTTTTGCCCCTTCGCCGGGCTTCACGGTGAGCAAATCATAGCGCAGTCCCGCGGCTTCAAATGAGGCGGTCACGCTCTGTCCGTACAGGACGTTCACGTTGTCGTCCGTGATAATGGCAAATCGGCTTTTGGGAAACATCTTTTTGAGTGTGTCGGGCACGTTTTTCAGCAGTCCTTTTTCTATATAAACGGGATATTCGCACGTTCCCGCGCGCATAGTCAGTGTGTTCATATGTTCACTCCTTTGGCCATGTTGCTCAAGAGAATTTCAAGCTTTTGCGTGTCGCGCTCGGCAAGCGCCTGATCAATCGTATCAAGATTATGCTTTAATCGCGCAAGGCTTCGCTGCAAATATTCTGCGTTATCCATCAATAGTCCTGCCCAGAGCGGCGCGTTGAGGTCGGCCACGCGCGTGATTGCGTGAAAACTGCCGCCCGCGAAACGCTCGAGTCCTTTACCGACAGCATATACCGCGAGCGCGGCCACATGCGGCAGATGGCTCAAATCTGCCACCACTGCGTCATGCAGCGCGGGGGAGAGCTGTGTCATGTCACCGCATTGCAGCGCCTTGCACAGAAATTTCGCCCATTCGAGCGAAATGTCCGTCGTCTTATCGGTGGAGGTCAGTATCAGCGGCGCTCCCTCAAAAAGCGCCGCTTTTGAATGACCGAATCCTGCCTTTTCACTGCCCGCCATCGGGTGCAGACACAGCAGCGCGTGATGAGGCTCTACCACATCATACAATGCATCCACCAGTGCGGTTTTAAGCCCCGAAAGCTCGGCGAACACGCCGCCGCTTGCAAGACGATTTTTTACCTGCGTATAGATCAAGGGTATGGCCTGCGGCGGCAGTGCACAGATCACAATATCAAAGCATTGATCGTTTTCTGCATACTCTGCTTCAATCACGCCTTCGGCTTTGGCTGTTTCTATGGATGTTAAGTCGGTATCCAGCGCATTGATATGCGTGCAGCCTGCGCCGTGCAGTGCTTTGGCCACCGAACCGCCGATCAGCCCAAGGCCCGCAATAAGTATGCGGCTGTCAGTAAATCGTGCTTCCATTATATCGTCCTGCCCATCAGCTCGGCCGCGCCCTTTAGCTTTTTCGCCACGGCAGAGAATTTTTCGGGCAGCAGAGACTGCTTGCCGTCAGAAAGCGCTTGTGTGGGGCTTTCGTGCACCTCGATCATCACACCGTCTGCACCGGCGCAGACGGCCGCCACGGCGAGGGGCTCTACGGCCCACCAAAGACCGGTGGCATGACTCGGGTCAACGATCACCGGCAAATGGCTCTGGCGCTTGATGACGGGCACGGCGGATATATCGAGCGTGTTGCGCGTAGCGGTTTCGAATGTGCGGATGCCGCGTTCGCAAAGTATCACGTTGGGGTTGCCGCCCGATGCGACGTACTCTGCACTCATCAGCCATTCCTCGATGGTGGCGCTGAGACCGCGCTTTAACAGCACAGGCGTTTTTGATTTGCCGAGCTCTTTAAGCAGCACGAAGTTTTGCATGTTGCGCGCGCCCACTTGAATCACATCCACCTTTTCCACGAACAGATCGACGTATTCGACGCTCGTGATCTCGGTGACGATGGGAAGCCCTGTTTCCGCTTTGGCGGTCTCCAGGTATTTTAAGCCTTCAGCGCCCAGACCCTGAAAACGATAAGGGCTGGTGCGCGGTTTGAACGCGCCGCCGCGAAGAAAATTAGCGCCCGCGGCCTTTACCTTGCGCGCGGTGGAGACAATCTGCTCCTCGCTCTCCACGCTGCACGGGCCTGCCATCAGCGCGAGCTTCCTGCCGCCGATGGTGAAACCGCTGCCCTCGACGATGGTATCGTCAGGATGAAATGCGCGGTTCACCTTCTTGTAAGGCTCCTGCACGCGCATCACTTTTCTGACCACACTGCGCTCCTGAATCGGCTCGGTGTCCAGCGCGGATGTGTCACCGATAAGGCCGAGTATGGAGTAATTCACACCGTCCATACGCTGCACCTCAAGCGAGAAGTCTGTCTCGAGAAAGTGAATCAGGTCGTCGACTTTTTTTTGTTCCGCGCCCGGTTTTAAGATGATAATCATTTTTAATAGTCCTCCGTTCTTCCGTCCTGCAAGGGAACTTTCTTTATGCTCCCCAAGTTTTGCATTGTGAGCAAATTTAAAAAGGGAGCCCGGTTATGAGCTCCCTTAAACGACGTTTTTTATACTTTAGCTGGCATTCAAGCAACCCATGACCGATCGTATTTATTTAACGTAAAGTATCCGAAGCCATAATAGCTCCGGCTGCTAAACGAAAAATAACGATTGGACATTGATCCGTTCATGCCTGCTCCTCAAATTGGTTTGACTTATTATATGCAAAGAAGTTTTGTTTCGTCAAGCAAAAAATGAAAAAGATTATGTAATAGTTCCCAGATTTAGATGATCTGTGATGCCAGGTTCTATATCCGTACTAAAAACAAGATCACAGCCTTGCTCAATATCCAGCGCTTCAAAATAAGTTTTCTCCAGCGGTATCCACTCGTTAACAAAGCGTTTAAGCATGATCTCGCCGCTTCTTTTAAGTATACGAGAAATCTGCGTGTTTTCATTTGTTTTTAAAAACAGCTTCAGATTATAGATCCTTGAAAGCTTAGGATGCAGACTGTATACCCCTTCCACAATTGTGAGCGGCTTTGGTTTCACTGTCACGGCATCTTTATATCGGCCTGTTTTACAATTAAAAGGGCGGTAAGAAAAGTCACTGCCGCTTTCAAGACCTGCAATGACTTCCTCGGCAAAACGTTCATAATCCACGTTGCCGCCCGGCTTCGCTAAACGCTCGGGTGTTTTGCGCTCCTGCGGCAAAAAGAAGTCATCCATGTGAAACACGTTGCAGTCATAAGATTCAGACAGCAGACCGGCGAGCGTGGTTTTGCCGCTGGCACTGCCGCCGTCTATCGCCACCACGGCCGTTTTCTTGCTTTCAAGCAGCGCATCTATGCGCTTAAACACGTCGATATAATCGGTCGTTTTGGTTACGGGATTGTTCATGCAGAAAGTGTCGTATCCTTGCCTTTATTTTTATTAAGCGCCATCACGAGTATCGGAATCAGTATGAGCTGAAGTGCAATGCCCGGCAATGCCTTTAATATCGCGCCGCCCATAAACATTTCCCATGTAAACGCGGTATCGCCAAAGCCGTAGAACACAAAGCTGACTGCGCCCCAGACCACGCGTCCGGCGATCATCGATATCAGCAGCACCGCATAAGTATATCCGGCTTTTTTGGGGAAGCGTTTGTACAGAAGCCCTGTCATCAGGCCATAGACGGCAAGCTCAAAAGCCATGGCAGTTGCTATGGGAAACAGAGGCGGCATACCCAGCAGCGCGCTTCTAAGCAGCGGCGTCACCGCGCCTACGGCAAGCCCGTATTGCCAGCCGCAGAAATACCCGCACAGCAGCACGGGGATGTGCATGGGCAGCAGCATATTGCCTATTTGCGGGATCTGCCCTGTCAAGAATGGCAGCAGCAGCCCAAGCGCGAGAAACAGGCCGGCGAGCACCAGATTTTTTAACGATTTCATCACAATGTCCTCCGTAATAAAAAAATACCATAAGAATCGGCCTTCCTTACCGGAAAGCGGATACCTTCATGGCATCATTTACGAGAAACATCGCCTCTGTTTATGTCAACCGGCTTCATGCCGATTTATACCAGTAACAGCGATGCATAGATTAAAACACATTTTCCCTATCGGGTCAAGACTGGGAAAAGCAAAAGCAATGATAATATCGCATTTTTTATCTTGTCAGGCTGTTTTGCTTGTGTTATAATCACTTGGTTGATTTAGGGTGGTCCGCTTTCCGCGTTTTAAGACGGATATGAACATCTATACTGGGAGGAGGAATCAGCATGAGCCAGATTATTCGAGCCATTGAGCAGGAGCAAATGCGCTCCGATGTGCCTGAGATCAAAATCGGCGACGTCGTGAAGGTGTCTGTCAAGGTTATTGAAGGTACGAGAGAGCGTCTGCAGGCTTTCGAGGGTTACGTTATCGCCAAAAAAGGCGGCGGAATCAAGGAGACGATCACTGTTCGCCGTGTGTCTTTCGGTATTGGTGTGGAAAGAACGTTCCCGATTCATTCGCCGAAAATTGCGAGCATCGAAGTGACGCGGCACAGCAAAGTCAGGCGTTCGAAGCTTTACTACCTGCGTGAGCGGGCAGGTAAGTCTGCGAAACTTAAGGAAAAAAGATACTAAAAACAAAGGAGCCGCTGGTCGGCTTCTTTTATTTTATTGGAAATACTGATATCTCCATATACTGCGCTTTCTTAGCGTTTTAACTTTGAAGACCAATCTCTTTTATTTCTTTTTCAAAACACCTGTCTTTTATGTTATACTTTTATGAGTTTTATAAAGCCTAATAAGAAGTATTAAAAACTAAGGAATAAAGCATGGACATACAATGGTATCCCGGTCATATGGCCAAATCCCGCCGGCAGATCGGCGAAAAACTCAAGCTCATCAACGTTGCAGTGATCGCGGTGGATGCGCGCGCACCGAGGAGCACACTCAGTCCCGATCTTTTGCAGCTGCTCTCCGGCAAAGCGAGTATCGTGGTGCTCAACAAAAGCGACCTTGCAGACGAACATCAGACCAAGCTCTGGACAGAGTATTATAGAGAACAGTTCGGCAGTGCCATTTCTTTCAACGCCATGCGTGATAAAAAGGGCGTGCTATTAAGCGCCATAAACAAAGCCGCGGCACCGGTCATTGCGCGATATGCGCAAAAAGGTGTGCGTAAAACCATCCGCGTGCTTGTCGCGGGCATACCCAATGTGGGCAAATCGGCCATTATTAACCGCCTTGTGGGGCGAAAGAGCGCCAAGGAAGGGGACAAGCCGGGCGTGACGCGCGGTCTTCAATGGGTGAAAATTTCGGATACCTTAGAGCTGCTGGATTCGCCGGGTCTGCTCTGGCCCAAGATCGAGTCTCAGGAAGCCGCAGCCAAGATTGCTGTGTGCGGCAGTTTGAAGCAGGAGATTCTTGACGAGACGGCGCTTGCCACTAAGCTTATTGATATGCTGCGATCTGCCGCGCCGGGCGCCATCGCCGCCCGGTACAGCGCGGAGGAAGAGGGCGAGGCGCACGAGGTGCTGGAAGCCATCTGCCGTAAAAGAGGGTTTTTACAGCGGCAGGGAGAAACAGATACAGAGCGCGGCGCAAAGGTGCTGCTCGATGAATTCAGAGGAGGACGCCTCGGGCGTATCACGCTTGAGCGCTACGGTGACGATGCAGAGTGAGGAGCTTGCAAGGCTTATCGCCTTGAGCCAATATGAAAAGCCGTTTTGGGATGCCGGACAGCTTGTGGCGGGTATCGATGAAGCGGGCCGAGGGCCGCTTGCGGGGCCATGCGTGGCGGCGGCAGTGGTGATGCCGCGCGACTGCCTGATCGCGGGCGTTAACGATTCCAAAAAGCTGACAGAGAAAAAGCGCGAGGCACTTTATGAAGAAATTACGGATAAAGCGCTCTATTATGCTGTCGGCATTGCGGGCAGCGCTGTCATCGATGAGATTAATATTTTGAATGCAGCCAAGCGTGCTTTTGCACAGGCGATTTCCGGCCTGTCCATTCAGCCGGACTATGTGTTTTCCGACCGAATCGGCGGTATCGACATTGATTGTCCTTACGAAGAGATCACGGGCGGCGACGCTTTGTGCTACAGTATCGCGGCTGCGTCCATTATCGCCAAGGTCACGCGAGACCGGATGATGCGCGATTATGAGCAAAAGTACCCGGGCTATGGCTTTGCCAAACATAAGGGTTATGCGACCAAGCAGCACCGTGAATCTATACTCGAGCTCGGCGTGTGTGAGATTCACCGCATGTCGTTTTTAAAGAAGCTGATCGGATGAACATGCGTGAGCGAGGCGACCGCGGCGAGGCGCAAGCGGCGGTGTATCTTGAAAGAAACGGCTGCACCATACTCAAAAGAAACCACTGCATACGCGGCGGAGAAGTCGATATCATATTCAAGGACGGCGACACTATCGTTTTCTGTGAAGTGAAAACGCGTACGCAAAAACGGTTTGGGTCGCCCGCTGAAGCGGTGACCGCGGTCAAACAGCGGCGTATCTGCCGGGCAGCGCTTGATTATGCATATCAAAAAAAATGCATTGATGAAAGTATCAGATTTGATATAATAGAGGTCATGAGCGACAAAATTAACCATATAAAGAGCGCTTTTGAGTTTGTTGAAGATACAGGGGAAAGATGAAAAGGATCTTGGTTCTTTCTATTATAATATTATTGCTGGCCTCATTGCCTTTGGGGACAGCTTTTGCTGACGACGCATTTAAACCATCTGCCGCAGCTCCATCAGCAACAGTACTCGCGACCATTCTCACCATCGTGATATCGGCGATTTTTATTATTGTGTGTGTGTTGCTGAACGTCCGCACCGGTATAGCCGACCAAGATGAGTCAATGTGGTCTGGGTTCCTGCTGACCGCTGTGCTTGCGGTGATGCTCCGCGTGATCGTGGCGGTGATTTATGAAGGGTACACAACGGACATCGGCTGCTTTAAGGGCTGGGCCATTGCGGTGTTCGAGAACGGCCCGTCTCATTTTTACACGTCGGGCATATTTGCTGATTATCCGCCCGGCTATATGTTTGTGCTTTGGGTGCTTGGCTTTTTCCGTGAGCTTCTTTCTATCGACGCGAACGGCGCTTTGTTTACGCTTATCATCAAGCTGCCGTCTATCACCGCGGAGGTCATCACCGCTGCCATTGTGTTTAAAGCAGCTAAAAAGGAAATGGGTCAAACATTTGCGATGCTGTGTGCGGCGTTTATGCTGTTCAACCCGGCATTTTTTTTCAACAGCAGCGTTTGGGGGCAGGTGGACGCATTCTTTACGCTGTTCGCCGTGCTCACCATATATTATCTGAGGAAGGATGCCCCTTGGCACGGCGCGGTCTTTTTCGCCGTCGCATTGCTTATCAAACCGCAGGCCATCATGCTGCTGCCTGTGATCGGGCTTTATTATCTGTTTGCGCTGTTTAGAAAGGACAAGCTCAGCCGCGGTGTCCTCGGGCTGATCGGTGGATTTGTCATCGGCGCGGCGGTGTTTGCGCTTGGCGTGCTGCCGTTTACGGGAGACCAGCCGATCACATGGATACTTGAAAAATATATGGGTACCGTGAAATCTTACCCTTATGCTTCCATCAATGCGTTTAACCTTTTTGCGCTGACAGGCGCGAACTGGCGGCCAAGCGAAGCGCCGCTGTGGTTCTTTACATATCAGACATGGGGCATCATCTTTATTGTCGTCACTTGCGCGATTGTGGTGTTTTTTCAGTGGCGGACACGCGGTCAGGGGCGTCTTTTCGATGTGGCGGCATTTCTCATTATCTCGGTGTTTATGCTGGCCCATTCCATGCACGACAGGTACATACTGCCCGTCTGCGCCTTTTTACTGCTCGCGTATGTGTATTCGCGAGACGGAGCCGCGCTGTTTTTTGGCGCCGCTTTTTCGATAACGGCGCTTTTTAATCAGATTGTCGTGCTGTATGCGGATTCCGTACTGCCGCCGATGCTGCCGACATTGCTGGTATCGGGCGTCAATGTGCTTTTGTATATCATGTACTTTATGATTATGTTTAAAAAACTTTCCAGCAGCGCTTTGCTTATCAAAAGCCCTGCGCTCAAAGGGTAAGATAGGATAAGAGGATGAAAGATAAAAAGATCGATTGGCAAAAACATGCGCGCAGAAGGCTTTTTGACAAGCATGATACGACGCGTATGACACGGCTGGACTGGCTCGTGATGATGCTCGTCACACTGATCTACGCCGTGGTTGCGTTCACGAATCTGGGCGCTTCCGAAATACCCGAAACGCATTATAACATGGACGGGGACGAGATTGTTGTTGAGTTCGAGCAGCCTCAAGATATTTCAAGCATCCGCTATTTTACATCGCTTGGAACGGGTACTTTCTCGTTCTATTATTCCCAGGACGGCGAGGGTTACAGCCCTGCGATGACTGAGGTCACGGAAACGGATGACGAGGGCACTTCCACCACAACGATGGAGCCTCTTGAGGTGGAGCATGCCACCACCGATATGTATGAATGGCAGTTCTACGACACAAGCTTTACCGCTAAGTATGTGTCCATCCATACGGATGAACAGGGGCTTCGTATGCTGGAGATGGGCTTTTGCGACGCGGAAGGCAAGCCTGTTGCCATTAAATCGGTCAAAAACATGAATCCCGACGCGCTGCGCGGAAATAACCCGTCATATATGTTCGATGAACAGGAGTTTGTGCCGCAGCGTACGTATTACATGACCGAAATGTATTTTGACGAAGTGTACCATGCGCGCACGGCTTATGAGAACATCAACCACTTAAAGCCGTACGAAATCACGCATCCGCCGCTCGGAAAAATCATCCTTGGCATCGGCATACGCCTGTTTGGTATGAATCCGTTTGGCTGGCGCTGTATAGGTACGCTGTTCGGCGTGCTGATGCTGCCGCTGATGTACCTTTTCGGCAAGCGGCTGTTCAAGAAAACGCTGTACGCGTTTATACCGACTGCGCTGTTTGCGCTGGACTTCATGCACTATACGCAGACACGCATCGCCACGATTGACAGCTACAGCGTGTTTTTCATCATACTCATGTACTTCTTTATGTATCTGTACACAGAGACGAATTACAACCGTCAGCCGCTGAAGAAATCGCTGCTGCCGCTTGCGCTGTGCGGCGTGGCTTTCGGGCTTGGCGCGGCAACGAAGTGGCTGTGCATATACGCGGGCGCGGGCCTTGCGGTGCTGCTATTTATACAGCTTTTCAAGCGTTACCGCGAATATCTTTATGCGCGTGACGCGCTAAGCGACGACAACGCGGAGGACATGGATCCTAAACGGCGTGCGTTCTTAGAGTCCGTCCGAAACAGATTTGTTAAAAACACGTTCATTACGCTGCTCTGGTGCGTATTGTTCTTCATCGTTGTGCCGCTGATTATTTACCTGCTTTCGTACATTCCGTACATGCTGGTGGAAGGCGAGGATGCCTATACGTTTGCGGATGTCCTGCGTAATCAGGAATATATGTTCAACTACCACAGCAACCTAAGCCCGGACAAACCACATCCTTTTGCATCCGAATGGTATAAATGGCCGATCAATCTTCGCCCTGTGTTCTTCTTCCAGGGCAAGGGCTATACGGACGGCACGATGTCGTCCATGTCCACAATGGGCAACCCCGCGATATGGTGGGGCGCACTCGGCTCGGTGATTGCGCTGATCGTGATCCGTATACGAAAAGGGCGCCTGGGTCGGCGTACGTTTTTCCTCTCTATTGCGGCGCTCTCGGAATATCTGCCATGGGTGCTGATTTCAAGAGAAACATTTATATATCACTATTTTGCGACGCTGCCGTTTTTGATACTGCTGATGGCTGTATTAGTAAAATATCTGATTGAGCGGACACGGCATGGCAAAAAAGCGGTGTTTATCTACCTGGGTGTCTGCCTTGTGCTTTTCGTGATGTTTTATCCGGTGACGACAGGCACGGTGGTGTCAAAGACATACTCAGATATCTTCCTGCGCTGGCTGCCGACTTGGCCGTTCTATTAAGGAGATAAAAGATGCTCAAAGAGCTTTTTCAAAAATATAAAAAGGGCCTGGGGCATTTCATCAAATTTCAGGCGGTGGGCATCGTTAATTTCCTTGTGGATTACGGCGTCCTGTCGCTGCTGAATCTTGCTTTAGGATGGCCGCTGGTAATCAGCAACACTATCTCTTACACTTGCGGCGTGATTAACAGCTTTGTTTTAAACCGTTTTTGGACATTTAAAATGAAGCTCAAGTTCTTCAGCTCCTACAGTATACGGCTGCCAAAGCAAACCATCCATCCGGTGTTCTTGTCTGCCCCCTTCATGAAGTTTATATTTGTCAATCTTGTATCGCTGGGCGTGAATACGCTCGCGGTTTATATACTTGGCGATCTGTACGGTCTGCCCAACATCATCGCGAAGCTCATCGCGACCGTCTTTTCATTTACTGTCAACTTTGCGGGCAACAAGCTGCTCGTCTTCAAAGACAAGCCAGCCATGCCTGCACAAGAATAAAAAAAGAGTGAGGCATATTTTTGCTTTCCAAAATTTCGAGCTTCGGACTCTTAGGGCTCATCGGGTTTCCCGTGGTCGTGGAGGCGGACATTTCTTCGGGGATGCCGTCTTACGAGACTGTGGGGCTGCCCGGCGCAGCCGTTCGGGAATCCAAGGAGCGCGTACGTGCCGCCATCAAAAATTCGGGATTCAGTTACCCGCAGCAGCGTATCACGATTAATCTGGCGCCTGCCGATTTGAAAAAGCAGGGGCCGATCTATGATCTTGCGATAGCGCTTGGTTTGCTCTGTGCAAGCGGCCAGATACCGCCTCCTGATGAAAACAGCGTTTTCTTAGGCGAGCTGTCTCTTGACGGCCGGCTGCGCGGCATTGCGGGGGCGCTGCCCATGGCGATTTCGGCGCGTGAGGCGGGATGCAAAAAGCTTTATATTCCGCCGGATAACGCGGGTGAGGCGGCTTATATCCAAGGACTTCAGATCTATCCTGTGGAGACGCTTTCACAGCTGGAGGCACATCTTTGCGGACGTGAGCCTATAGTGCCGTGTCCCACGCTTGTTTACCGGCCTGATGATAAAGAACTCTGCCAAAGCGATATGGTGCATATCCGCGGCCAGCAGCAGGCACGCCGTGCGCTTGAGATCGCGGCGGCGGGATCGCATAACCTGCTTTTTATCGGACCGCCGGGATCGGGCAAGACCATGCTGGCGCGTGCCCTCCCAGGCATTCTGCCGGATCTTTGCTTTGAAGAAGCGCTGGAAATATCCAAAATTCAGTCGGTCTGCGGCATCAACGCGGGCGGTATTGCCGCTTCGCGGCCGTTTCGCAGCCCGCATCATACGCTTTCCACCGCGGCGCTGACAGGCGGCGGACACCACGTGCTGCCGGGCGAAATCAGTCTCGCGCACGGGGGCGTGTTGTTTCTTGATGAACTGCCGGAGTTTAAGCGTGAAGCGCTCGAAGCGCTGCGCCAGCCGCTGGAAGACAGGCAGATCAGCATTGCGCGCGCCAACGCCAAAGTGACATATCCCGCAAACGTGATGCTCATTGCGTCTATGAACCCGTGCCCGTGCGGCAACTACGGCAGCGACAAGCCGTGCCGATGTTCTCCGCGAGAGATCAGGCAGTATCTGTCCCGCATCAGCGGGCCGCTGCTGGATCGCATCGATATGCACGTGGGCATGGATGCGGTCACCTACGGTGAACTCACGGACGATACAAAGGGCGAGACATCGCGGACAGTGAGATCGCGGGTCAACGACGCACGGCAGATACAGCACCGGCGTTACGCAGGCACAGGCATGTACGGAAACGCATCGCTGTCGGGTGAGCAGATGGAAAAACAATGCGCTTTGTCTGTACCGTGCCGCAAGCTGATGGAGACGGCATATAACGCGTTTGGTTTAAGCCCTCGCGGGCGTGCGCGTGTGCTCAAGGTGGCGCGCACCATTGCCGACCTTGCGGGTGCGGAGATGATCGGGGAGAATCATCTTGCCGAGGCGCTGCAATACCGAGCGCCCGACCAAAGATACTGGGGATAAATTAACGAAGCGTGTTTATGAGCGACACATTGCTCAAACAATAAAAAAAGCAGGTTGCGCCGTGAAGAAGCGGCCTGCTTTTTTTGAGACTTATTAGTACTTTCCAAACTCGTCGCTGTCAAGGATAAGCTTAGGATTTGTATCATCGTTTGCAGCACTTGGCTCATCAGTCTTTCCCTGCATTGATTCGTCAGTAAATTGAAGCTCTGAACCATGTTTTTAAGCATCTCGGCTTGGCTGGAGAGCTCTTGCGCGGAAGCCGCCGTTTCTTCTGATGTCGCAGAGTTCGTTTGCACGACCTGATTCATTTGATCTATCCCGTTATTAACCTGAGAAATCGCATTCGCCTGTTCATTGGAAGCTTCGGCTATCTTGCTGACAAGCTGTGCGGCTTTCTCAACTCCTTCCACGATATTCGCCAGTGCTACTGCCGTTTCGTCTGCGATCTTTGTTCCCGCTTCGGTTTTCCTGATGGAGCCTTCAATGAGCGCTGTGGTCTCTTTCGCCGCATTTGCGCTCCTTGCCGCGAGGTTTCTCACCTCCTCGGCAACGACGGCAAAGCCTTTCCCATGTACGCCGGCTCTTGCTGCTTCCACAGCAGCGTTAAGCGCCAGTATATTTGTCTGGAACGCTATGTCGTCTATGACCTTGATGATCTTTGAGATATTCTCGGACGCACCGTTAATTTCAGCCATAGCGCTTTGCATCGCCTTCATTTGATCATTGCCATGTCCTGCATCGTTTTTCGCAGAAAGCGTCAGATCATTAGCCTGGTTAGCGCTTATCGCATTCTGCTTGGTCTGTGCGGCTATCTGGGTGATGGAAGCAGTTAGTTCCTCGATTGAGCTTGCCTGCTCGTTAGCTCCCTGGGATATCGCTTGGCTGCCGTCCGAAACCTGCCGCGTTCCCGCAGCAACTTGTTCTGCTGCAGTATCCACCCTGTCAAGAAGCTTTTTCATTTCCACTGCCTGTTTTTCAATTTCTGATTTAGCTTTTTTTATTTCTGTCAAATCAGTGATAACTTCAAAAGCACCAATGACCTTGCCGTTTTTAATTGAAGGTGACGCATTGTATTTGATTTCCAGATTCATTCCGTTGGGATGAGCATCAGTCTCGCCTTCTTCTTTCCGACTGCTATTCATCGCTCGGCTGCATGCGCATTTTTCTGTTTTGCAGTCACTAGTCATGAACACGTCGTAGCATTTGCTTCCGATCAGTTGCTGTTGCCCTTTGCCGGTTAGTGCCGCGCCGGCTGCGTTAATATAAAGGATATTAAAATCTGTATCTATACGCATAACCGGTGAAGGTATGCTGTCGAATCCCATTGTAAACACGTCCAGCGTACGGTTCACGTCCTCAACAATGCTTTTATAACCACCCTGATGCTTTGAAACGTCTACTCTGACAAATAAATTACCTTCGAGAGTCGCGTCTGCCAGCATGCTTGTATCTTGGAGCAATTTATACAGCGCCGCACGTACTTCGTTGAAGCTTTTCGCTATTGGCCTAAATTCACCCTTGAATTTGTTTTCGTCGAGCGGTTCAATATCTTCGCCTCTAGCCATCTTAGTAAGGTTCAATGCCGCTGCTTTAATGGGTTTAAGAATTTTTTTGGTAAATATGAACGCTATGGCCGCACCTGCTATCATAAATACCACGGATACACAGATAGTCAGCAGAATGGCGGTGTGTACGCTGCCAAGGAATTCATCCTTTTTCGCATAAATGACACCCAGTATTACGCACAGCAGTAAGATTAGGCCCACGATAAGAATGATGATTTTTGACTTCATAGTTTTCATAAGTAACTCTCCTTTATTGTTATTTTTAATCTGTATGTCCTCGTTATGGAGAGCAAGAAGCAACTTAATATTGCTGCCGCAATGGCTCCTGCATTTTGTTCGGTCTGCCGCTTCTGCGGTAATTCTAATCGGAAATCTTTTGACCCCACCGGCTTGTCTTAAACTCGACGGATATGATTACGTATGATTTAATTGTTTGGTCTCCATTTTTCAAACTTAGGCTGCCTCTTATCTTTGTATTATTTTGAGAAAGCTTTCAACCAAATGGTTGATACGTTAGTTATTTCGGAATTTTTGGGCAAAACTTAACTTATTTTTTTAATACTTAACTAAAAGATTATTAAAACAACATGTATAGTAGAAAAATATCTTGACTTTCGATAACGTTTATACAATTGAGCAAAGTAATAACAGAAATATAATTATATTGCAAATATATTAAATATCACTTTATGCATGACTCAACATACCAACTTATGGTATGTTAAGTAAAGACCAGAAAAGTCAAGAAGGCGGAGCCTCAATATAGATCCTGGGGATAAGTATGAACGAATATACCGAAGAAGAAAAATATTGGATATGGCTTGCCTCGCTGGGGTTTAGCGCCAAGGTCTTTTATCAGGCGCTGAAGCTGTGCGGTTCGGCGGGCGCTTTTTTTGATGCAGTTAAAAGCAACTCTGATGCATTGCAAAGCCTGCCGACAGACACGCTGCGCGTAGCGCGCGCCGCATGTTCTAAACAGCGCATGAATGAGATTGTTTGTGAGCTTTCTTCCAAAGATATATCTGCGCTTACACGTCTCAGTACAGATTACCCAAAGACGCTTTCTGCGATACCGTGGCCGCCGCCTGTGCTGTTCATCAAAGGCAAGCTTTGCGGCTTGACGGACACCATCGGCATAGTCGGTACACGCCGCTGCACACGCCGCGGCTATGAGCATACAAGGCGTATCGCCAGCGAGCTTGAAGGCATGTGTGTGGTGTCGGGGCTTGCCCGCGGTATCGACACGGCTGCCCACTTGGGTGCACTCGACGGCGGGCTTCCGACTGTCGCGGTGCTGGGCTGCGGCGTTGATGTGATCTATCCGCCTGAAAACGAAGAAATATACCATAGAATCATACAAAACGGTGCCGTGATATCGGAGTTGCCGGTTGGTACCACGCCATATATGGGCAACTTTCCTGTACGCAACCGCATCATTGCAGGGTTATCCCGCGGTATGCTTGTTGTTGAATCTGAGATGAAGGGCGGCACGGCCATTACGGCCTCGCTCGCTGTGAAGTATGGCAAGGACATATTCGCGGTGCCGGGGCCGCCGTACAAGAGCATGTCCGAGCTTCCAAGCGCACTCATATCAGCGGGTGCTCTTCCTGTTCGTGATGCAGCGGACATCATGGCGTATTACGGCAGCGATACGGCAGCGCAAAAGGAGGAGCAAGCACAGCCTGTGCTGGATTTCACGCAGGCGCGCATCTATGAGCTGCTGCGTCAAGAGGACTTGAGCGCGGAGGGTGTGGCGGCACTTTCGGGCCTTTCGCCGGGCGACGTGAACATTGCGCTGACGATGATGGAACTATCCGGTGTGATTCGTCGTTTAGGGGGCGGCAAATACGGTGTTTGACGGCACGATCAAATTTTATGTTAATGTCCTCTCTGCCTCGTCGCATTGAACAGCCATCATGCATATGTTATAATCGAGCCGCGTTGTGTCAAGGTGAACAACCCAAATAGAGGAAGTGACGCTTGCATTTTTAGGCGGGCGCATTTATAATCTGCACTTAAAGGGCAAAAAAGTGTTGAAACGGCACTTAGACGCATAAAATAGCCTCAAGGCGGGCAAATGTGAATTGTCTGCCCCAAAGCTAAGTAAACGAGCATGGAGAGTATGATGCAAAAGAGTACCGCGAAAAAGGCTACCAAGGCAAAGAAAGCGGCAAAAAAAAGTTATGACCTCGTTATTGTGGAGTCTCCCGCAAAGGCAAAGACTATCAGCCGGTTTTTAGGATCGGGATACAAGGTTCAGGCCAGCGGCGGGCATGTGAGAGATTTGCCCAAGAGCACGCTGGGTGTGGATGTGGAAAACGACTTTGAACCCAGGTACATTCAGATACGGGGCAAAAAGGACATCATATCAGCAATGAAATCGGGCGCTTCCGGCGCGCGCAACATATATCTTGCGACTGACCCTGACCGAGAAGGCGAAGCGATATCCTGGCATATAGCGAATATGCTGGGCGTAGAGCCAAGTGAGGTCAGCCGTATTGAATTCAACGAAATCACCAAAAGCGCGGTCACCAATGCGATATTGCATCCGAGAAAAATCAATCTCGACCTCGTAGACGCGCAGCAGGCACGGCGCGTGCTCGACAGGCTTGTGGGTTATAAATTAAGCCCGTTGCTATGGCGCAAGGTCAAAAAGGGTCTTTCCGCAGGCCGCGTGCAATCTGTGGCGGTACGCATCATTTGCGACAGAGAGGATGAGATCACAGCGTTTGTGCCCGAGGAATTTTGGACGATCACCGCAAAACTACAGGATAGCAGCCAAACAAATGAGTTTGAGGCCAAATTCTATGGCAGGGGCGGCGAGAAACAGAAGCTCGTTAGCAAGGAAGAAGCAGACGCGGTGCTGTCCGATATCAATGGTAAAGACTTTATTATCAGCAATATCAAAAAAGGCACAAAAAAGAAAAAAGCGCCCGCACCGTTTACCACAAGCTATCTGCAGCAAGCCGCTTCGGGTGCGCTTGGGTTTACCGCAAAGCGTACGATGCTGGTGGCACAGCAGTTATACGAAGGCGTGGAACTCGAGGGCGACGGCCCCGTGGGACTTGTGACATACATTCGTACCGATTCAACGCGTGTTTCGGATGAAGCGCTTGTCTCGGTTCGCGCGCATATTGAAGCCAAATACGGCAAAGATTATCTGCCTGAAAAGCCAAACTTTTTTAAGAAGTCGAGCAAAGCACAGGATGCGCACGAGGCGATTCGCCCGTCGCATATGGAGCTTCACCCCGATTCGCTAAAAAGTATGCTCTCCAAGGATCAATACAGGCTTTATAAGCTCATATACAATCGGTTTGTGGCGAGCCAGATGACGCCGTCCGTATCGGAAACCATGCAGGTGACACTTGATGCGGGTGAATGCACGTTCAAAGCGAGCGGTTCGCGCGTCATATTCAAGGGCTATACCGCTGTTTACAGCTCCGAAGAAGACAACACCAAGGATACGCTGCTTCCGCCGTTGTCGGAAGGCGAGACCTGTCCGCTGATTGACATCACGCCCAAGCAGAACTTTACACAGCCGCCCAGCCGTTATACCGAGGCGACGCTGGTCAGAGCGCTTGAGGAAAAGGGCATCGGCAGGCCAAGTACATACGCGCCGATTATATCCACAATTCAAGACCGCCGTTATATCGAAAAGGACGGCAAACAGCTCAAACCCACCGAGCTTGGCGGGATCGTTAACAACCTCATGAAGGAAAACTTTTCGGATATCGTGGACGTTGAGTTCACAGCTGATCTTGAAAACAAGCTGGACGATATTGAAAACGGCGGCAAGGAGTGGAAAAGACTGCTGCGCGATTTTTATAAGCCGTTTGAACAGACGATCGAGGAGGCCGACAAAAACGTGAAGCGTATTGAGCTGCCCGTTAAAGAGTCTGATGTGGTCTGTGAAAAGTGTGGCAGAAAGATGGTTTACAAAGACGGACGTTTTGGACAGTTTCTTGCGTGCCCCGGATATCCGGAGTGCAAAAACACCAAGCCTGTCGTGAAGTATATTGATACCCCGTGCCCAAAATGCGGCAAGCGCATTGTCGAAAAACGTTCCGCCAAGACGAGAAAGACGTTCTATGGGTGCGAGGGATACCCTGATTGTGATTTTGTATCGTGGGATATGCCTATCGCGGAAAAATGCGAGGTATGCGGATCGATGATGGTGCTGCGCAGGCTTTCAGGAGGCAGCAGCTATAAAAAATGCTCGAATCCGGAATGCGTAAAAAATCAGCGGAAGAAGGCCGATGGCGCAGAATAAAGCCGTGGTTATCGGCGCGGGGCTTGCAGGATGTGAGGCGGCGTATCAAATGGCCCGGCGCGGAATCAATGTTACATTGATTGAGCAAAAACCAAATAAACTCTCTCCGGCTCATAAGTCGGGGCTTTTTGCGGAACTCGTCTGTTCCAATTCGCTGCGCGCGGCAGGCCTTTATAACGCGGTGGGTCTGCTCAAGCAGGAAATGCGTGAGCTCGATTCGCTTATTATGCGGGCGGCTGATAAAGCAAGCGTGCCTGCGGGCGGTGCGCTTGCGGTAAACAGAAGCCTGTTTTCTGCAAGTATCACACGCGAAATCATGGAGCAAAAGAATATTCAAATAAAGCGGGAGGAAGCGCTGTGCCTGCCTGAAGAGGGCATTGTGGTCGCGGCGCCGGGGCCGCTCGTGGAGGGGCTGCTCGCGAAGGATATCGAAGACATTGCGGGTCAAGGCATGCTGTCGTTCTTTGACGCAGCGGCACCCATCTTGATGGGCAATTCCATTGATATGACCAAGGCCTTTTTCGGCTCAAGGTATGATAAGGGCGGCGACGACTACATTAACTGCCCGATGGATGAAACGCAGTACCGTGCTTTCTATGACGCATTGATTTCGGCAGAAAGCGTTGAATTGCGCGGCTTTGAAAAGGGCAAGGTGTTCGAAGGCTGCATGCCCGTCGAGACAATGGCCGGCAGGGGCTTTCAGACGCTGCTTTTCGGCCCCTTGAAACCTGTGGGCTTAAGGCCGCCGGGTACGGATAAAAAGCCGTTCGCGGTGGTACAGCTGCGCCGGGAAGACAAAGAAGGGCGTATGTATAACCTTGTCGGTTTCCAGACGCATTTAAAATACGGCGAACAGCGGCGTGTGTTTCGTATGATTCCCGGACTGGAGCAAGCTGAGTTTGCACGCTACGGCGTGATGCACAGGAACACGTTCCTTGCCAGCCCCGGCGTGCTGAGTGTGAACTACGAGCTCAAAAAACGCCCCGGGCTTTTCTTTGCGGGGCAGATTACGGGTGTCGAAGGATATGTGGAAAGCGCCTCGAGCGGACTCCTTGCGGGTATTTTCGCCGCCAGTGATATTCTGGGGCAGCCGCGTCCCGTTTTCAGCCGCAACACGGCGTGCGGTGCGCTTGCGGACTATGTTGCGAATTACCAAGGATCAGATTTTCAGCCGATGAACATCACATTCGGCATTATGAATACAATTGACACACGGAAAAAAGGCAAGGACAGAAAAGGGGAGATTTCGGAGCGGGCGCTTGAAGAAATAAAGCGCATCGCACAAAGCCTTTAAGGCAAAAGGAGTAATAGCCATGATGGAAGGAACAACGATCGTTGCCGTACGGCGCAACGGCAAATGCGCAATCGCAGGTGACGGTCAGGTGACATTCGGGCAGAACACGATCATGAAGCACAACGCCAAAAAGGTGAGACGGCTGTACAACGATACGGTCGTTGTCGGCTTCGCGGGATCCGTGGCCGATGCGTTTACGCTTTCCGAGCGTTTTGAAGCCAAGCTGGAGCAATACAGCGGCAGCTTGCAGCGCGCTGCGGTGGAGCTTGCTCAGGAATGGCGCGGCGATAAGATTTTGCGCAAGCTCGAAGCGATGCTGATTGCGGCGGATAAAGATGAACTGCTCGTGGTGTCGGGCAGCGGCGAGGTTATCATGCCGGACGACGATGTCGCGGCCATTGGCTCAGGCGGCAGCTATGCGCTTGCGGCAGCCAAAGCACTTAAAGAGAACACGGAATTAGGCGCGTTGGAGATTGCCGAAAAGGCCATCAAGATCGCCGGACAGATATGCATATTCACCAACGACCGCATCACGGTGGAGGAGGTATAGCCATGTCGCATTTGACACCCAAGGAAATTGTCGAAGCGCTTGATAAATATATCATCGGACAGGATAAAGCAAAAAGAGCCGTTGCGATAGCGCTGCGCAACCGTTATAGACGGCAGCGTCTTGATCAGGAGATGCAGGACGAAATCACGCCCAAGAACATCATTATGGTGGGGCCGACGGGCGTCGGCAAAACCGAAATAGCAAGGCGGCTTGCCAAGCTCATGAACGCGCCGTTTGTTAAGGTGGAGGCGACGAAGTTCACCGAGGTCGGCTATGTGGGGCGCGACGTGGAGTCCATGATTCGCGACCTTGTAGAAGCGTCCATTCGTATGGTCAAACAGTCTCGCAGGGAATCGGTGATGGACAAAGCGCAGACGGCGGCAGAGGAACGGTTGGCTGATGTGCTTGCGCCGATGCACAAGAAAGCTCCGCCGTCGCAGAACCCGTTTCAGGCGCTGCTGGGGCAGGGCCAGAACGTGCCGCAGGAGTCACCTGAGGAAAAACAGCGTCGTATGACACGCCGCGAGGAAACGCTTGCGATGCTGCGTGCAGGCAGGCTCGAAGATACCATGATCGAGATCGAGGTGGAGGACAACGCGTCCATCGGCATCGAGATCGCGGGCATGGGCAGCGATATCAACATCGGAGAGATGTTTTCAGGCATATTGCCCAAGAAAACAAAGAAGCGCCGCGTGACTGTGGCAGAAGCGCGTAAGATATTCACACAGGAGGAAGCCGACAAGCTCATCGATATGGATGAGGTGATCAGCACCGCTGTGGAACGTGCGGAGCAGGACGGCATCATATTCTTGGACGAAATCGACAAGGTTGCGGGCAAGAACATGGGGCAGGGGCCGGACGTATCGCGCGAAGGCGTTCAAAGGGATATCCTTCCTATCGTCGAAGGATCCACGGTGGTCACAAAATACGGCCCTGTGAAAACGGATTACATGCTGTTTATCGCCGCCGGCGCTTTCCATGTGGCCAAGATATCAGATCTAATTCCCGAGCTTCAGGGACGTTTCCCCATCAAGGTGGAGCTGCAAAGTCTTACGCGCGATGACTTGAAGCTGATTTTAACACAGCCCAAAAACGCGCTGATCAAGCAGTATCAGGCGTTGCTCGAAGCGGATAACGTACGCCTTACATTCAAAGATGATGCGATTGAAGAGATTGCGCGGTACGCGGTTATGGTCAATGAAACGGCCGAGAATATCGGTGCGCGCCGTCTGCATACGGTGATTGAAAACCTGCTCGAAGACATATCGTATAACGCGGGTGGCAACCATCCGGTGATCGATCTTGAGGTAGACGCGGCGTATGTCAAGGAACATTTGAAAGAGCAGATCAAAGATAACAATCTGCAAAAGCATATACTGTAGAGCGAGGCGCCGGTTCATCCGGCGCTTGAGTTTGTCGAAAAACCTACGGTTTTCCGCCATTTTACCGGTTTTGCTTGTTCCTCGCGAACTCGAAACTGCGCAAACCCCCGGGGTCCCCGAAAAGCCGTGCTTTTTGGGGTGGAGCCAAGGTGTGGGCTGCGCGGGCAAAGTCCGTCTTTCCCACAAATTAAAATCAAGGACATTATTGACAACTTGAAAGCGTCGGCTAGCCAGGGCTTTTAAGCTGCCTTAAATCAACATACTTTGTCATTCTGAGCGTAAGCGAAGAATCTGAAAAGTTATAAATTTCCATTCACTTTATAGTCATATAGCTTCGCTCATGCGTTGCCGACGCATACCAGCGTTCTTTCGTATACGACACATTGGCTTTGCACATAATAATGCTATCCATTTTACGGAGCCGAATTTTTTGGCTCGAGACAGGGGAGTGTTATTATGAAAGCGATTGTGATGGCGGGCGGTGAAGGCACACGCCTGCGGCCGCTCACGTGCGGCACACCAAAGCCGATGGTGCCGTTGCTGGACCGGCCGATGCTCGATTATGCCATTGAGCATCTTTTGCGTTATGGCATTAATGAAATGGCATTCACACTTGGGTACCAGCCTTCGGTGATCACCGGCTATTTCGAAGATAATCAGCCAAAGGACGCCTATATTGAATACTACATCGAAGATGTGCCGCTCGGCACCGCGGGCAGCGTCAAAAATGCCGCGGGGTTTGTGGACGGCACGTTTATTATTCTCAGCGGTGATGCGCTGACGGATATCGACTTAAAGCAGGCGGTAGACGCGCATCGGCGCAGCGGTGCCAAAGCCACAATTGTGCTGAAAAGAATGGGTAATCCATCGGGCTATGGCGTGGTGATCACGAATCAGGACGGCTTTGTGGAGCGCTTTGTGGAAAAGCCGGGCTGGGAAGATGTGTTCTCGGATACCATCAATACGGGACTTTACGTGTTGGAGCCCGACGTGCTGGATTTGGTGCCGGCAGGGCAGTCGTTTGACTTTGCAAAGGACCTCTTTCCCCTGATGATGAGCAAGGGGATGCCTATATACGGTCATATCGCATCCGGCTATTGGTGTGATGTGGGCAATATTGAAAGCTATATTCGCGCTCACGAGGATATGCTAAAAGGTGCTGTGTCGGTGAACATCAAAGGACGCTGTGTCGGCGGCATCTGGGTGGGCAGAGATGTGACATTGAGCAGCTCGGCACTGATTCAGTCGCCCGGGTTCATCGGCGAAGGGGTGACCATCGGTGACGGTGCTAAAATCGGACGGTATTCCTGCATCGGTTCGTATGCCCATGTGGGCGCTTTCTCTAACTTAAAACGCAGTGTGCTCCACGGCGGGGCGCGTGTGGGCCGTCATGCCAAACTAAGCGGTTGTGTGGTGGCGTCGCGCAGCTCCGTGGGAGAACGGGCGAGCGTTTACGAAAGTGCGGTTGTCGGCGAAGGCTGTACGCTCTCTGGTGACAGCCGCGTGTCGCCGCGTGTGCGTATATGGCCCGATAAAAGCATCGGTTACGGCACGTCTGTGGGCGAAAACATCGTCTGGGGCCATGGTGAGCGCACCGGGCTTATCAGCAAAACCGGATTTGTGGGCGATGTGGGCGTGGATTTGACGCCGCTCAAGCTCGGACGCATATTCGGCGCAATCGGCGAGTTTATGTCCGGCAAGAGCGTGACCGTCTGCGCGGACGGAAGCGCTTTGAGCCATGCGGCTTTAAAGCAGGCTTCCGGCATACTCACAATGAGCGGTGTCAATGTTTTTGCGATAAGCGGCATGACACGCCCCGGCTGTGCGTTGGTCGCCGATATTTTGCAAAGCGGCCTGTGCCTGATGCTGCGTATGAACAAGCAGCACCTCTACGTGGATATATTTGAGCCAGCGCTTTTTATGCTGTCCAAGAACGCGCGGCGTAAAATTGAAGCCCGTTATTTCATGCAGGGTGAGATGCTCGCGTCGGCTGCATGCGGCAAAGAAACATGGGTCGGGGCAGCTGAAAGCCTTTATACCAATACGGTTTTTCAAAAGATTGACTGGAGTGCGCTCAAGGCATCGGGTATCCGTGTGCTTGTCGCCGGAGGACGTGAAACAGATGCGTTTGCGGTACGCGTCATGGAAACGTGCGGCATACGCGTGGCAGATGCTAATGGCATGGATACGCAAACCGCAATGCGCACGCACGGTGCATCGTTTGGCGTGCGGCTTGCCAAAGACGGTATGGTGAGCGCGCTTTATCTGCCCAGCGGACGCGTCATGGAACAGGACGAGTGGAAAGCACTTTCCTATTATCTCGTTTTCAGCAGTCTTAACAAGCCTGTGGTCAATTTGCCGAGCGGCGTATCCAGAAACGTGGTGGCAGCGGCGGATGTGCTGAATTTAAGCTACGAGTTCACCTCGGAAGAAGATGCGGCGCTGGATTTATCGCCGGATCAGCGGCGCATACTGTATGATGGTGTGTTTGGCATCTGCCGATTGGCTGAACATATGGCGCACAGCGGCATCACAGCCGACGAGGTGGCGGCTGTGATCGAGCAGCCTCACACCAAGGTGAAGGCGATCAATTGCGATTATGACGACATCGGGCGCGTCATCGGCGGCATGTACGCGCGCGGCGGCGCTTATGCCAACGAGGGACTCCGGTTGGATGTGCAGGGCGGCTTTGGTTATATCTGTCCGCACGCCACAAGGCCGACGATCATAATCCGCACCGAGGGCGACACCGAGGAGTTCGCGGAGGAGCTCTGCGACACATACGCGGACATGGTGCGGCGTATTGTCAGACAATCAAAGAAAGGCTGATCTCACACAATATATATGAAGCAGGCTGCCAAATGGCGGCCTTTTCACTATGGAGAAAAGGTGCTGAAAAGAAGATTTTTGCGTCACAGGTTGAGACCGGCAATAATTGTGGTATAATAACCATGAAAAAGTGTGCTAAAGCACGCTGCTTGCATGAGAAATGGTATTGCATTAATATAGAAAAGACAGACGAAAGAGAGGAAAGCCAATTTGGCAAGAAAACAACAACAGCATAACGTAAGGATTACCCCGCTCGGCGGTATCGGCGAGGTGGGTAAGAATATGACCGTCATCGAATATGGTGACGAAATGATCGTGATCGACTGCGGCTTGTGTTTTCCGCGGGAAGACATGCTGGGAGTCGATTACGTGATACCTGATATCACGTATTTGAGGAAGAACAAAGACAAGATTAAGGCCGTGCTCATCACGCACGGTCACGAGGATCATATCGGTGCCACGCCGTATCTGCTGCCGGAAATGGGCGCGCCTGTATACGGTACGGATTTGACATTGGCGCTGATAGAAACCAAGCTCACAGAGCACAAAATAGACGGCGTGCCGTTAAACGTGATCAAACCGGGTGACAGCATTACCGCAGGTGTATTCAAAATTGAAGCCATCCGTGTTACACACAGTATCGACGCGGCGCTGGGCTTCGCGTTGCATACGCCGGAGGGAACCATCGTGCATACAGGCGACTTTAAAGTGGACTACACGCCTGTGGACGGCCGTGTGATTGATCTTGCGAAATTTGCGCAGCTCGGCAGCAAGGGTGTGCTTGCGCTGATGTCAGACAGCACAAACTCGGAAAACTCGGGCTATACGATGTCGGAAAGCACCGTGGGCGAAACGTTTGAGAGCTACTTTAAAAAAGCGACGGGGCGCATCATTGTGGCCACATTTGCGTCAAATATACACAGGGTTCAGCAAGTCATCAGCGCATCCAAACGCTTTGGACGCAAGGTCTGTCTCACGGGCCGCAGCATGCTCAAAATCGCCAAGGTCGCGACGGAGCTCGGATATCTCGAGCTCGATGAAGATATGCTGGTGGAGCCCGAAGAGCTCGAGAAGATGAAAAAGAACAAGATCGTGATACTGACAACGGGCAGTCAAGGTGAAACGATGTCGGGCCTGGTGCGCATGGCGGCGGGCGAACACAAAAAGCTGTCCATGATTCCCGGCGATCTTGTGATCATATCATCCACGCCCATTCCGGGCAATGAACGCTATGTATCAGACGTCATCAACATGCTGTACCGCAAGGGGGCCGACGTGATCAACGAAGGCGTGGCGGATGTGCATGTGTCGGGCCACGCGTGCGAGGAAGAGCTTAAGCTCATGATTTCGCTCACCAAGCCCAAATACTTTATACCTGTTCACGGCGAGTACCGGCATCTTTATCGGCATGCGGCGCTTGCCGAAAACCAGGGCATCAAGCGCAGTCATATATTTATTCCCGAGATCGGCAAAGTCATTGAGATCGGCAAACGGTTCTCCCGCGCCACCGAAACGGTGCCTTCGGGCAGCGTGATTATCGACGGCCTTGGTGTCGGCGATGTGGGCAACGTGGTGCTCAGAGACCGCAGGCTGCTGTCTCAGGACGGACTATTCATCGTCGTTGTGACGATATCGTCAGAAACAGGCGAGCTCGTGGCCGGGCCGGAAATCATATCGCGCGGATTCGTGTATATGCGTGAATCCACCGATCTGCTGGAAAGTGCGCGCAAGATCATTGTGGATGTGGTGGCCGACTGCGGAGAAAATAGGGTCACAGAATGGACAACCATCAAAAGTCGTATCAAAAAGGCGCTACGCAGCTACCTTTACGAGAGCACAAAGCGCAACCCGATGATACTGCCCATCATTATTGATATTTGATATATTACGAGGGGGTGATTTTGTATGCTCGTGTACGACAAAGCGCACGAACTTGCAAATGAAATAAAGAAGAATGCGGATTATATAGAATACGCTCGTTTAAAAGAGATCGTGATGGCGGACGAGAAAAACAAAGGGCTGCTGGCCGATTATAAAAAGCTGCAGCTTGAAGCACAGGCGATGTATCTCGCGGGCAATGAACCGAATGAGGAAAGCATGGAAAAGCTCAAGAAGCTCGGAGAGCTGCTTGCTTTTAACCCGGACGTCACAGCGTATTTCGCCGCGGAATACCGCCTGCAAACGATGATGGGCGATATTTACAAAATACTCGGTGAAGCGTGTGATTTCGGTTTTGATCTTTTATCGGAGTAGGTAAACGAATGGCGAATAACAAGGATAAAAATAAATGGGTCGATGATTTGGATGAGACACGTGCGTTCTCACCTGCCAGCGGTGAACACGGCCCCGCGGATGGTGAGACGCGGACGTTTTCGCTCGAAGACTCTGACGGAGAACCGCGTGAAAAGTGTGAGGAGCGCGGCTCTTTAAAAGAGCTTCCTACGGGCGCGTTTATTTGGCGTATCGGCAGACCGCTTTTAATTCTGGCCGTGAGTGTGGCGCTTGTCGTCTTTTTGGGTCTGTCGGCATATCACTATATCGAAGAAAGCTATGTGGCGCCGGTGGCTGGCGATACATCTGAGACCGTTCATGTGGAGATTGGTTCAGGCTCTTCGCTGTCTTCCATCTCTACGCTGCTTTACGAAGAAGGTATTATCCGCAACAAGTTTGCGTTTCAATTGTACGCTGATCTTAATGACCTCGGCGGGAGCCTCAGGGCGGGTCAGTACGATTTATCGCCGGGCATGACGCTAGAACAGATTGCGGACATTTTAAAGGAAGGCAACCCGCCCCGTTCAGTCATAGAGATTATGTTCCTCGAAGGCTTTACTGTGAAAGATATGGCTGATAAGCTTGTCAAGGAAGGCATGTTTGACAAGGCCGAACACGATAGATTTTTGGCGCTTTGTAATGATGCCGATGCGTTCGATGATTATGGTTTCATCGCGACGCTTAAGAACACAGAAAGTTTGAGCAGCCGCCGGTATGTGCTGGAAGGATACCTTGCGCCCAACACCTATCAATTTTACGAGGATGCCACACCCGAGGACGTGATCAGCAAGCTGCTCGATCAGTTCGGCAATGTGTTTGATTTAGCGTATCAGGAGCGTGCCGAGGAGCTCGGTATGACGGTGGATCAGGTGTTAACACTGGCATCCATTATCGAATGGGAAGCCACCGAAATTGATTTCAAAAAAGTATCGGCGGTTTTTCATAATAGAATGGATGAAGACTGGGAATTTGACTCCTGTGCCACGATGCGTTATGTGACAGGAATTAAGAAGCAGACTTATACGGCCGAAGAGCTTGATATCGACAGTCCGTATAATACATATATGTATAAGGATCTGCCGCTTGGTCCGATCAACAACCCCGGCAAGAAGGCAATTGACGCGGCTCTTTATCCGGATGAAGACACCATGAATGAAGGCTACATGTACTTCTGTAACCAGGATAAAACATCGAGCAAGCTGGTATACGCAAAGACGGAAAGAGAGCAGGAAAAGAACAAGGCGGCATATGAGGCTTCTCCCACAGCAACGCCGGAACCGACTGAAGATGGCGAAGATTGAGCTATTGGCACCCGCCGGCAGCATGGAGAGCTTGCGGGCAGCCGATGAATTTGGCGCAGATGCGGTATATGCCGCAGGCAAAGCCTATGGCCTTCGGGCTTTTGCCGATAATTTCACCCCCGATCAAATTGCGCAGGCCGCTGCTTTTCTGCACAGCCGCGGCAAGCGCCTTTATATCACGATGAACGCGGTGTTCCATCCTTTCGATTTCGACGGGTTGGAGAAATATATTGCGTGCCTTGCTGAGGCGGGCGTAGACGCGTTTATCATCACCGACCCCGGCGTTTTGGCCACGGCGAAGCGTATAGCACCGCAAATTCCGATCCATATCAGCACACAGGCAAACACGAGCAACGCGCATTCGGCAAGGTTTTGGTATGAGCAGGGCGCAAGTCGCGTGATTCTCGCGCGGGAGCTTTCGCTTGCCGAAATTTATGAGATTCGTGCAAACACGCCCAAAGCGCTTGAACTTGAAGCTTTTGTTCACGGCGCGATGTGCATCGCGTATTCAGGACGCTGTCTGTTAAGCAGCGTATTTACCGGCCGCAGCGGCAATAAGGGGGCGTGTGCGCAGCCATGCCGATGGGAATATCATTTATCCGAGAAGGGTTATCCGGATGAATATTTCCCTGCTTATTCGGATGACCGCGGCACATATGTGCTTAACTCCAAAGACCTATGCATGATAGAGCACATTAAAGACATCATCGATGCGGGTATTATATCGCTCAAGATTGAAGGGCGCATGAAGTCGGCCTACTATGTGGCTTGTGTGACGCGTGCATACAGAGAGGCGCTTAACGATGTTGATGCGGGCAAGCCGTTTAACCCATATCTGCTTGAGGAGATTGGAAAGGCGGGCAGCCGTGCCTACACGACAGGGTTTTTCTATGGAAACCCGCGTGAGCAGGGACAGGATATCACACGCGGCAAGGTAGAGCGTACGCACGATTTCGTGGGTGTGATCAAAGCTGATACTGACAAAGAAGGCTGGACGCTGTTTGAGCAGAGAGGCAAATTCTGTGTCGGTGATACGCTTGAGGTGCTGTCTCCCAGCGGTGTTTCCTCCATTCAGGTAAAAGAGCTTCGGACACCTGAGGGTGAAGCAAGAGACTGTGCGCCTCATCCTAAGGAGATGCTGGAGCTTTTATGTGAGCGAAAACTTCTTGCGAGTGATATGCTGAGGAAGAAGCGGTAACTGAGCCACTAAGGTGGAGTTTCCTTGCAAACAAAGAAATTGAACAAGACTATAATAATAGGCTGTTATTTTCATCAGGTAAGACTAATAATTATCCCTTTTATTTGTTTGTAATGGGAGCATGTTAGAATTTTAGACAATCTGCTAAGATGGAAGGAGCGAAAGAACGCTCAGAAATCGGAGGCGGAATTATGGGAGAATACAGAAAGAAATACGATGAGGATTTCAAGAAGAATGCGGT